>Ga0209517_10000040_pt1 | contig 204807 bp, 197 predicted proteins | sample PeaSoiMetSII2010_FD_187695 | JGI IMG/M metagenome (GOLD analysis project Ga0209517, IMG submission 187695) | Peat soil microbial communities from Weissenstadt, Germany - SII-2010 (SPAdes) (version 2) | ecosystem: Environmental > Terrestrial > Soil > Wetlands > Peat | place: Germany... | reverse complement strand
GGGAGCCGATCGGCTCGCCGGTCTGGACATAGCCGTCGACGATCATGCGAAAGATTTCGCGGCTGCGCGCGTTAAGTTCGCTGATTGGCGAAGGCGTCGATGGTCCTGGCGTGCGCAAGCTCTGTTCTTCGGTTTGTCCCATTTCGGTGCGCGAAAATCTAGGAACCCGACCCCCAAGCGTCAACTCGTGGGCCGTGAACCCGGCGGTCAGAAGGTCTTTTTGAAGATTGCCTCGTAATTATCGCCCTTCGCCGTCGTCAGGTGTCCGATAAGATCGGAGTAGAATGGCTTGAACCCGTACTGGCTGCCGTCGTTGTTCTGGAACTTCAATTCGCCGTCCTGGACAACGCCGGTGCCGTGCAGCACGCCGCCTTGCTTTTGGTTGCCCGAGCCGATCGGACCGAAAGCATAGGTGATTGTCGCGGTGCCGTCTTGCGCGACGCTTTCGACGACGAGCGCGGCGCATAGTTGCGGCGTCCACGCCGCGTCGCTCCACAGGCCGATGAACGGGCGGTAGGGCTCTGGGACCGAGGCGGGATCGGCGAGGTGAGAGGTGACGGTCTGACCGCAGAAGACGCGGCTCGGCCCGGCCTCGGCCGGCGGTGCGGCAGCGGCTGGCGGCAACGGCTGATCCGGCGTCGGGACGAGCGGCGTCGGCTGCTGCGCGAGGGCGGCGCCGCTCGTCAGCACCATGAGCACGGTGGCGACGCGATAGACCATGTACCGCCCCGAACGTGAGTTTCCTGGTGCGGTTTCTGATCGATCAAAGTGGCTTTTCAAAGAAGATTTCGCCCGTATCGGCGCGCCGGGTCTCGATCCAGCCCGCCTTGCGATAATGCTGCTCGGCGCGGGTGCCCGCTCCGGTCATCAGCTTGGCGATCGGATGCCCGGCCTCGCGCAGGCTGGCGCAGGTGTGCTCCAGGAGGGCGCGGCCGATGCCGCGACCCTCATGCGCCGGGGCGACAAACAGCGCCCACACCCAACCGTCGCGCGGGTCTCCCGCGGCGAACCCGTTGATCGTGCCGTCATCCTCCTGCCAGACCCACAGCGCGTCGTTGTCGACGTACCAGGCGGCGTCCTCCTCGGTCACCGATTCCGGGTCGGTCAGCCGGTTCTCGGTGACGCTGTCGCGGATTTCGAAGATGCGCGAGATATCTGCCCGCGCCGCCGGCCGGATCATCAGCCGATCTTCAATTCCCGCAGCTGCTTCACGTCGGCGCGGCCGGCCGAGAGGATGTAGGCGATGTCCGAGCCGCCGGTGAGGTAACGCATGCCGAGCTTGATCAGCCAGCTCTGGAACTCGAAATCCTGACGCACTCCGCCGACCCCCATCTGCTTGCCGTGACGGCGGGCTGCGCCGGCGACCTTCTCGAAGGCGGCGCGCATACGCTCCGACGAATACTGGCCGGGGATGCCCATCTCGGTCGACAGGTCGCTGGCGCCGATATGGAGCACGTCGATGCCCTCGACCGCGGCGATCTCCTCGGCGTTCTCGACCGCTTCCGGGGTCTCGATCATCGCCATCAGCACGGTTTCCTCGTTGAGGATCTTGCACACCTCGGCCTGCGGGATCGCCGCGTAGCCGAGCTGCGGCCCGCTGCCGAAGGCCGAGCGGTGACCCTTCGGCGCATAGAGGCAGGCTTGCACAATGTCCCTCGCCTCCTTGGCGTTCTGGATGTGCGGCACCATCACCCCCTGGGCGCCGCAATCGAGGATACGGGTGGCGTCATGCGGGTCGTGCGAGGTAACGCGGGCGATCGGAGTGATCCCCATGCCGAGCGCCGCGACGCAGACCCCGGCCGCGGTTTCCAGCGAGGTCGGGTTGTGTTCGAGGTCGATATAGACCGCGTCGAACCCGCAAGCCGCGGCGATCATTGCGATGTTCGGGGTGCGCAGCTGGTTGACCCCCATGCACAGCACCAGCTCGTTGTTCTTGAGCATCTTCTTCGCCTGATTCTCGCGGATTTGCGTTGGCATGATGGAGCGCTCCTTCCCGAAACCGTCATCTATGCGGAATAGCATCGTGCCCTTCGCCGGAAGGCGCAACGACCCTATATTTTAATGATGCCAAAGACTGAAAATCCGCAGCCGCTTTCCGGCATGGTCGTGCCGCGCTTCGGCGAGATCGCCAGCTTCATGCGGCTGCCGATCGAGCGCGATCCGGCAAAGCTCGACATCGCCCTCGTTGGCGTGCCGTTCGACGGCGGCACGACCAACCGCCCCGGTGCGCGCCACGGCCCGCGCGAGATCCGCACGATGTCGTGCCTGATGCGGCGCGTGCACCATGTCAGCAAGGTCGCGCCTTATGAATTGTGCCGAGTCGGCGACCACGGTGACACGCCGGTCAACCCGATCGATCTCATGGATTCGCTGGCGCGGATCGAGCAGTTCTTCGCCCGCCTGCACGCGGCCGGCGCGGCGCCATTGTCAGCCGGCGGCGACCATCTGATTACCCTGCCGATCCTCAGGGCGATCGCCCGCGAGCGGCCGGTCGGGCTCATCCATTTCGACGCCCACTCCGACACCAGCGATAGCTATTTTGGCGGCGAGAAATACACCCATGGCACGCCGTTTCGCCGGGCGATCGAGGAGGGGTTGATCGATCCCAAGCGGGTGATTCAGATCGGCATTCGCGGCTCGATGTACGAGCGCGACGAGAAGGACTGGGCCGAGAGCGTCGGCATCCGCATCGTCCATATCGAGGAGTATTTCGAGCGCGGGCCGGCCTCGGTCATCGCCGAGGCGCGGCGGATCGCCGGCGACGGCCCGACCTATGTCAGCTTCGATGTCGACGGGCTCGATCCGGTCTATGCGCCCGGCACCGGCACGCCGGAAATCGGCGGCTATTCGACCGCCGAGGCGCAGCAGATGCTGCGCGGCCTCGCCGGGCTCGACCTTGTCGGCGGCGATGTCGTCGAGGTGTCGCCGCCGTTCGATCCCTCGGGCAACACTGCGCTCGTCGGCGCGACGATGATGTTCGAGATCCTTTGTGTGCTGGCGCCGGCCGTGCACCGGCGTAAGGCGGCGGCCAAAACGGCGCAACCGGTGACCGTCGACGCAAACTGAGCCTGCTTCTGTCATTGCGAGAAGCGTAGCGACGAAGCAATCTCGTCGAGTTGTCGACGCTCGGCGCGAGATTGCTTCGCTGTGCTCGCAATGACGGGAGGAAAACCATGGCCAATGACGTGCTGACCGCCGCGCTGTCGCCGGTTGTCGAAATTGGGACCGGTAAAATCCGCGGGGCAATCGCGGGCGGCATCCACGCCTTCAAGGGCATCCCCTACGGCGCGCCGACTGGTGGCAGGAACCGCTTCCTGCCGCCGCAACCAATAGCTCCGTGGGCCGGCATCCGCGATGCGCTCGCCTATCACGGCAAGGCGCCGCAATCGCCGGCGCAGGTCAAGCGGCGCAGTGAGATGGACAACATCCTCGGGCCGGTCGACGGATCGTCGGAAGTCGAGGACTGCCTGACCCTCAATGTCTGGACGCCCGGCCTCGGCACGGCCAAGCGGCCGGTGATGGTGTGGCTGCACGGCGGCGCCTTCGCCTATGGCTCGGGCAACCGGGCTGTGACTGACGGGGCCAATCTGGCGCGGCGCGGCGATGTCGTCGTAGTCAGCGTCAACCACCGGCTCAACATCTGCGGCTATCTGCATCTAGAGGAACTCGGCGGCGAGCGCTTCGCCGGATCGGGTAATGCCGGCTCGCTCGACATGATCGCGGCGCTTGAGTGGGTGCGCGGCAATATCGGCCAGTTTGGCGGCGATCCCGGTAACGTCACGATCTTCGGCGAGTCGGGCGGGGGCGGAAAGGTCAGCGCGCTGCTGGTTATGCCGGCGGCGAAGGGCCTGTTCCATCGTGCGGTGGTCCAGTCTGGCGCGGCGGTGCGCTTCACCACGCGCGAGCGCGCCAACGCGCTGGCCGATGCGGTGCTGAAGCAATTGGGCGGCATCGACAAGCTGCAAGACGCGCCGCTCGACAAGCTCCTCGGCGCGATCGTGCCGGCCTCGCGCGCTGCCGGTCCCCGCGCCTACCCGCTGCTCGACCGTTACGATTTCGGGCCGGTCGTCGACGGCGCGACGGTGACGCAGCACCCGGCCGAGCCGAGCACCTCGCCGTTTGGTGACGACATCCCGCTGATGATCGGCGGCACCGCGCGCGAAGCGAGCCTCTTCCTCGACGACGACGCGGTGTGGCATCGCACGCTCAGCGAGGTGGAATTACGCGAACGTGTCGCCTCGGTCGCCGGCCCGGACGCAGACAAGGCGCTGGCGCTCTACCGCGAGCTTATGCCGGGCGCGAGTCCGGGCGACCGGCTGATCGCGGCGCTCACCGGCTCGAACTTCTCGGTGCGAACTTGGCTCTATGCCGACCGCCGGGCCGCGAGAGGCGGGGCGCCGGTTTATCACTATTCGCTCGACTGGGGTTCCCCGTTCGCCGGCGGGCGGATGGGCGCGCATCACGCGATGGATCTGCCATTTGTCTTCGACACGACCGAGGTGCCGCTCTCGACCAAAGGCGCCGACGGCGCGCCCGAGCTCGCCGCGGCGATGTCGGCGACCTGGGCTGCTTTCGCCCGCACCGGCAAGCCCGACAATCCGGCGATCCCGGTCTGGCCCGCCTACACCGGCGCCGAGCGCGCGACGATGGTGTTCGACACGCGCTGCCGCGTCGTCAACGACCCGCTGCGCGACGCGCGGCTCTTGTGGAGCCGCGTGGCGACCGCCGGATAGGGCCTTGGGGCGGCTCAACCCCAGTCCATCTGTAGGTCGGATCCGATCGATGGTCCGGATAGGAGTACGCCTGGTCGGTGTAATGTTGCTGGCGCTGGCGGGCGGCGGTCCGTCCTGTTCGGTGCTGGCGATAGAATGCCCGCCGCCGGGCTATGACGGCAACCGCGATTGCGGCTACGAATGCGGCGCGGGTGGCACGTGCTGCGGCAACCCGCGCTACTACGGATCGTCCATCTTGGGTACCTGGTATCCCGACCAGCGCTGCGCCGCCGCCACGAACACCTCGGCCTCGACCGCGCTGATCGCGCGGCGCGGTCCGTCGCAAAGCTACCGCGCGGCGAACTGCGTCTTGCCGAACGTGATCTCGCGTTCGGTGTCGGTGATCTTCCCCGGGCGTTGAGCGTCGGCCAGAACCGTAAGGCCGCGTTGCACCGCAGGGCACGCCGCAATTGCGTCGTACCAGCGTTTGACGGCGGGGTACTCGCCGAGGTCGAGATACCCGCGCTCGGTGAAGCGGGACGACGGTTCAATGGCGACGCGGATCCACGGGAAGGTGATGATGTCGGCCATGCTGTAGTCGTCGCCGGCCAGCCAATGCGTCTCCTCAACCCGGCGGTTCATCACCCGGGTCAGCCGCTTCGCCTCGTTGGCGTAGCGCTCGATCGCGTAGGGGATTTTCTCCGGCGCGTAGGCGCCGAAATGGTTCCACTGGCCGAACATCGGGCCGACGCCGCCCATTTGGAACATGATCCATTCGAGGCATTTGTAGCGGCCGATCGGGTCTTTCGGGATCAGCTTGCCGCCGGTCTTTTCCGACAGGTAGATCATGATCGCGGCGGACTCGAACAGCGTGAACGGCTTGCCGCCCGGCCCGTCGGGATCGATGATCGCCGGAATGCGGTGGTTGGGGGTGATCTTGAGAAATTCGGGCTTGAACTGGTCGCCAGCGCCGATATTGACCGGGATAATCTTGTATTCGAGGCCCAGCTCTTCGAGCGCGATGTGCACCTTGTGGCCGTTCGGGGTCGGCCAGGACCAGACTTCGAGCATCGGGATTTCCTCCGGTTGGATGGCGTTGCACAACGATGTCATTGCCGGCCGAGCAACGCAATCGCGGGCCGCTAGGTCAGGAAGACATGGTCAAGCTACTTGACCATGTCCGCCGCGAAAACGATATTCCCGGCATGACCGCGCAATTCAACATCGCCGAGGCGAAGGCCAAACTCTCCGAACTGCTCGATCGAGCCCTAGCCGGCGAGGATATCGTCATCGCCCGAGCTGGAGAGCCGATGGCCCGGCTGACGGCGCTGAAGCGCAAGCGGCCGCGCAAGCCCGGGGCATGGCGAGGCTGGGGCGCCGATATTCCAACCGAAGTGTTCCTGGCGCCGATGGATGATGAAGACCTCGACGCAGCGGAAGGGAAGTTCAGCGACGAATTCGGCATCAGTCTTCCCGAGCACGACGATAAGTGAGGCTGTTGCTGGACACCCATGCGCTGCTTTGGTGGGTGATGGATGATCCGCGCCTGTCCCGTATCGCGAGGACGGCGATCGGCGAACCCGAGAACGAACTTTTCGCGAGCGCCGCCGCGGCATATGAGATCGTCTACAAGCAAGGACTCGGCCGCCTCCGTCCATTACCCGATAGCCTGTCGCGCCAGTTGCAGCGCGAGGGAATTTCTGTTCTGCCGATCTCGCTTGAGCATGCCCTGGCGGCGGCAGCTCTGCCTCGTCCGCACCGCGATCCCTGGGATCGCATCATGATGGCGCAAGCGCTCGCCGAAAACCTGATCGTCGTCACCATCGACCGGGTGTTTGGCGATTACGGCGTGTCGGTGCTGTGGTAACCGGTCAGTCCTGGATGTCCCACTCGGCGAGGCGTTCCAGCCAGCCTTTGGCCGCGCCATAGCGCAGCCATTCCTCGAGATGGTCGAAGCCGAGCTTCCGGTAGAAGCCGCGCGCCGGGTTCCAGTCGAGCACGTGAAAGTCGATGCGTCCCCAGCCGCGCTCCAGCGCGATTGTCGCCAGCCGTGCCATTAGCCGCCGCCCGACCCCGTGGCCGCGCGCCGCCTCGCGCACGAAAATGTCTTCGAGGTAGAGGGTGGGCTGGCCGAGCCAGGTCGAGAAGCGCGTGTGGAACAGCGCCATTCCGACGGGCTCGCCGTCGAGTTTGGCGATCAGCGCCTCGAATTGCGGATTGTCGCCGAAACCGTGCTCGCGCAGCTGATCCGCGGTGGCGACGACCGCGTCCGGCGCCTTCTCGTACAGCGCCAGCTCGCGGATGAAATCGAGGATGAGGCCGCAATCGTCGATGGTCGCAAAGCGGAGCGTGACTCTATCTCCCTTTGGGCTCATCGCTCGCGCCATTCGCGCGGCCCGCTGCCGGGCGGACCGAAATCGCGCGGCGCCAGGCCGGCCTGGAACCAGGTCACGAAGGTGTAGATGCTGTAGACCGGCAGCAGCAGATGGTCGGAAAGCGCGCGGGCGTATGGTGTCATGTTGGTGCATTCGAGGACGATGGCGCCGGTGTCGGGATGCGCCGCGACCAGCGCCTCGCCGGCTTCGATTATGTCGCGCTCGGCCAAAGCGGCGTCGAGCGTGTGTTTCTCGTCGAGCATGACACGGGTGAACTCGCGGCCGTTATCGGTGCCGACGACCGGGGTCGCGGGGTCGGCGCCGGCGGCGATAAAGTGCTCGGGCGTGAGGCTTCCGGCGCTGACCGTCAGCACCCCAACCCGCTTGCCGGGCGGCAGGATGCGTTCGACCAGCGGGATCTGCATCAGGCTCGATGCCGCCACCGGCACGCCGACATGCGCCGCCAGCTCGCGCTGGTAGAGCGAGAGGAACCCGCACGTCGTGGTGATGCCGTCGGCGCCGAGCTGCACCAGCTCCGCCGCCGCGTCGAGAAAGGCGTTGATGAGACCCTGCGATTTGTGACGCACGACCCGGTCGGGGGTGGCGCCGGGCACGACCTTGTAGAGCACCGGGAACGGCCAAGTGCTGCCATTGCCCATGTCGCCGGGGATGCGCGGGAATTCGGTCTCGAGCATCAGGATGCCGACGCGCGAGCCGTAAAGCCCCTTGCCGCCATGGGCGATGCGGGATTTGTCTGTGGTCATAGTGCGCAACTTAGTGCAATCCGCGCCAACGAAAAAGCGCGCCCCCGAGGGAGCGCGCTTTCGTCGTTGGACCCCGACTTCTGTCGGGGTGATTTGAGCGGCTAGCCGCTCAAATCAATTCGTCAGACCATAGAATTTGGCGGCGTTTCCGCAGGTCATCGCGAACTTGATGTCCGCCGGGAGGTGGCTGAACTGGTCGTCGATGTACTTCGCCGATTCCGGCCACACGCCGTCGGGATGCGGGAAGTCCGAGCCCCACATCAGGGTCTCAACGCCCATATCCTCGATCAGCTTGGTGCCGACGCGGTCGTACTGGAACGTCGCCTTGCACTGGTTGCGCCAGTACTCGCTCGGCATCTTCTTGAGCTTCAGGTCCTGGTACTGGTCCTTGTACTCGAAATCCATGCGGTCGATGACGTAGGGGATCCAGCCGATACCGCTCTCGCCGAAGACGACGCGGATGTTCGGGAAACGCTCGAACACCGCCGCGCCCATCAGATCGGTTAGGATCGTCGCCAGCGTCATCTGGAAACGGACCAGCCCGCTATAGGTCATGCGGCGGGAGACCTCCGGCTCGAGCGTTTTGCGTAGCTCTGGGTCGGTCGCCGGGAAGGTGTGGAAATGCAGCGGCAGCTGCGTCTCGTTGACCGCCTCCCATAGCGGATCCCACATCGGGTGCCACATCCCCGTCATGTGCCATGAACAGGAAAGCTCGACGCCCTTCATCCCCATCTTCGCGACGCGCCGGACTTCGCGCGCGGCGCCCTCGATATTGTTGTAGGGCAGGCAGGCGAGACCGATCATGCGATCGGGGTAGTAGCTGGTGAAGTTGTGCATGAAGTCATTGTAGATGTGCAGCATCTCGTCGGCCGCTTCCGGGTCTTGCATCTTCGCGCAGGCCGCTAGAATGCCGTAGATGACCTCAGCATCGACGCCGTCGCGGTCCAAGTCCTTGACCCGCAGATGCGGGTCGCCGGGGCGCCGCAGCCCCTTTTCGAAATAGTCGCGGTAAAGACCGGCCTCGGCCATCTTGTCGGCGCGCAGCTGCTTGCCCGGGACATGCGGCGTGCCGGTGGCGCCGACTCCGCCACACTGGCCGTAATTGGCGCCATTCTTGTCGGTCCAGACCTCCGTCCCGTCCGCTTGTTTGGCGACAAACGGCATCAGGTCCCTCAGCTTGCTCGACGCGTTCCGTGTGAACAGGTCGGGCGGCAGCCAGAGCATGTCGAGATGGCAATCGGCCGAAATGCGCTTGTATTGCATCAGCTTCGTCTCCCTGCGGCGGGTCGTGGGCGTGACGGATGATAAGCAACCGTCAGCTTCCCTCACTGTATCGCAGCTTCCGGGCGATGTCCCCCGGCGATTTCCCGCGATTTTGCCGGGCCGTCATGCGCGGGCGGCACTATATTGAAGCGCATGGATGACGTCGCCCGCCCGCCTGACGACGCAGCGCGCCTTGAGCGCTTCGAGGCGCGGGTGGCGCGCGAGGACAAGGTCGAACCCAATGACTGGATGCCCGACGCCTATCGCCGGACGCTGATCCGGCAGATTTCGCAGCATGCGCACTCGGAAGTTGTCGGCATGTTGCCGGAGGGCAACTGGCTGACCCGGGCGCCGACCCTCAAGCGCAAGGCGATCCTCCTCGCCAAGGTACAAGACGAGGCCGGACACGGGCTTTATCTCTATGCGGCGACGGAAACGCTCGGCGTCTCGCGCGAGGAGCTGGTCGAGCAGCTGCTGACCGGCGCCGCCAAGTATTCGTCGATCTTCAACTACCCGACCCTGACCTGGGCCGATGTCGGGGCGATCGGCTGGCTGGTCGATGGCGCCGCGATCATGAACCAGATCCCGCTCTGCCGCTGCTCCTACGGGCCTTACGCGCGGGCGATGATCCGCATCTGCAAGGAGGAAAGTTTCCACCAGCGCCAGGGCTTCGAGATCATGCTGACCTTGAGCCGCGGCACCCAAGAGCAGAAGGCGATGGCGCAGGACGCGCTCGACCGCTGGTGGTGGCCGAGCCTGATGATGTTCGGTCCGCATGACAGCGACTCGCCGCATACCGACAACTCGACGCGGTGGAAGATCAAGCGCGTCTCTAACGACGAATTGCGCCAGCGCTTTATCGACGCGACGGTGCCGCAATCGAAGTATCTCGGGCTGACGATTCCCGATCCCAAGCTGAAGTTTGACAAGAAGACCGGACACTGGCGCATCGGCGAGATCGACTGGGCCGAGTTCCGCCGCGTCATCGCCGGTGACGGGCCGTGCAACCGCGAACGCCTCGCCGACCGTCAGACGGCGCACGACGACGGCGCCTGGGTACGCGACGCGGCGCTGGCCTACGCCGAGAAGCGACGAAAGCAGGCGGCATGACCGAAGCCATGATGCCGCTGTGGGAAGTCTTTATTCGGGCCAAGGCGGGGCTGGCGCATCGCCATGTCGGCAGCGTCCACGCCGCCGACGCGGAGATGGCGCTGCAGGCGGCACGCGATGTCTACACAAGGCGCGGCGAAGGCGTGTCGCTGTGGGTGGTGCCGTCGGCTTCGATCACCGCCTCCGACCCCGCCGAAGAGGCCGAACTGTTCGAGCCGGCCACGGCCAAACCCTACCGTCATCCGACCTTCTACACGGTGCCGAAAGAAGTCGGCGACATGTGATGGCGGGTGTGCCATTCGATGACGTGCTGGGCCTCGCCGACGACGCGCTGATTCTCGGCCACCGTCTGTCGGAATGGTGCGGGCACGCGCCGCTGCTGGAAGAGGAGTTATCGCTCGCCAATATCGGGCTCGACCTGATCGGCCAGGCGCGCGCGCTCTACGACTACGCCGGCGCCATCGAAGGCAAGGGCCGCGATCAGGACGCGCTTGCCTACCTGCGCGATGCGCCGCAATTCCACAACCTGCTATTGGTCGAGCAGCCGAACGGCGACTTCGCGATGACGATTGCCCGACAGTTCCTCTACAGCACCTATGCCGCGCCGTTCTGGCGGGCAACAGCGGGGTCGAAGGACACGACGCTCGCCGGCATCGCCGCCACCGCACAGCACGAGGTCGCGTATCATCTGCGTCATTCCGGCGAATGGCTGGTCCGGCTTGGCGACGGCACCGAGGAGAGCCACCGCCGCGCGCAGGACGCCATCGATTATCTGTGGCCGTATACCGGCGAGATGCTCGAGGGTGACAACGCCTCGCTACGCCGCGAATGGGACGAGACCGTCGCCGGCGTGCTCGACGAGGCGACCTTGAAACGCCCCAAGGATGGCTGGATGCAGACCGGCGGGCGGCTGGGCCGGCACTCCGAACACCTCGGCCACATCCTCGCCGCGCTGCAATTCCTCCAGCGCGCCTACCCCGGCGCCAGCTGGTAGATGCCGGCGCCACGCTTCCACAAGTTGACCATCAGCGATGTCCGCCGCGAGACCGACGACGCGGTGTCGCTCGCCTTCGCCGTGCCGGCCCGTCTGAGGCAGGCGTACGGGTTCCTGCCCGGCCAGTACCTGACCTTGCGCGCGACCATCGGCGGCGAGGACCTCCGCCGCTCCTATTCGATCTGCGCGGGCCTCGATGACGGCGAATTGCGGGTTGCGGTAAAGCGAGTCGCCGGCGGCGCGTTTTCGAACTTCGTCCACGACCGGCTCAAACCTGGCGACGAAATCGAGGTGATGACCCCGGCCGGGCAGTTCACGCTGCCGCCCTCCGACCGACCGCGCGTCATCGTCGCGGTCGCTTGCGGCTCGGGCATCACCCCGGTCATGTCGCACCTCACGACCGTGCTGGCGCGCGCGCCGGAAAGCCAACTCGTGCTCCTTTATGGCAACCGCACCGGCCGCGACATCATCTTCGCCGAGGCGTTGGCCGGGTTGAAGGACCGCTATCTCGGCCGCTTCTCGCTCACCCATGTGCTGAGCCGCGAGATGCAGGACCTGCCGGTGCTGCATGGGCGGCTCGACCGCGCCCGGATCGAGCTGCTGCTGCACGGCGTGCCGGCGGTCGACCATGCCCTCATCTGCGGCCCGGCCGGGATGATGGACGAGGCCGCGATGGCGTTTGCGGCGATGGGCCTGCCGCCCGAGCGTATCCACCGCGAATACTTTACCCCCGGCGAGGGCGGCCGTGTCGCCCAGGCGTCGCCGCGACCGGCCACGCCGCAAGCCGAGCCCGCCGCGATCGCCGAGGTGATCATCGACGGGCGTCATCACGAAGTGCCGCTGCCCGAGGGCATGTCGGTCATCGACGCGGCGCTCGCGCAGGGCATCGAGCTGCCGTTTTCATGTAAGGGCGGGATGTGCTGCTCGTGCCGCGCCAAGCTCGTTTCCGGCAAGGCTAAGATGGCGGTCAACTATTCGTTGCAGCCGTGGGAGATCGCGGCCGGGTTCATCCTCACCTGCCAGCTTCGGCCGCTCACCCCTCGCCTGGTGCTCGATTACGACGCGGTTTAGCGCCGCCCGGTGAAATTCGCCGCACGCTTCTCGATAAAGGCGCGCACGCCCTCGGCGTAGTCCGGAGTGTGGCCGGCCTCATCCTGGAGATCGCGTTCGAGGTCGAGCTGCGTGCCCAGATCGTTGGTCTCCGCCGCGTCGAAGGCGCGCTTGGTCAGCGCGATGCCGATGGTCGCCTGCTTGGCGAGCCGGGCGGCGAGGCTGTGCGCCGTCTCCATGAGCTTGTCGTCGTCAACCGCCTGCCAGATGAGGCCCCATTCGGCGGCGCGCTCGGCCGGCAACGGCTCGGCGAGGATCGCCAGTGCACGCGCCCGCGCCGCGCCGACCAGCCTCGGCAGGAACCAGGTGCCACCGCAATCGGGGATCAGGCCGATCCGGGAGAAGGCCTGGATGAAGCTCGCCGACCTCGCCGCCAGCACGATGTCGCAGGCGAGCGCCAGGTTCGCCCCGGCTCCCGCTGCTACGCCGTTTACCGCGCAGACCACCGGCATTTCGAGGCCGCGCAACGTCCGCACCAACGCGTTGTAGCGCTCCAGCACCGCCTTCAAATCGGGCGGGCCGCCGTCCTTGACCGCGACGTCGGCCAGATCCTGCCCGGCGCAAAACCCGCGCCCGGCGCCGGTCAGGAGGATCGCGCGGCACTCGCGATCGGCTTCGGCCTCGGCCAGCGCCGCCATCAGCGCGTGAAACATCTCGGTGTTGAGTGCGTTGAGCCGGTCCGGCCGGTTGAGGCTGATCTGGTGATAGCCCGGATGCTTTTCTACGAGGACAGTCATGTCATAGATTCCCCAAAACTGTTTTTCACGCTTCCCGGCGAAAGCCGGGACCCACCTCGGAAATTCGTGATGGCCTTTGTCTACCTGCTCTCAAGCAAACCACGCGGGACGCTATATGTGGGCAGTACCTCCGACCTCGTGCGCCGTGTATGGGAGCACAAGATCAAGGCTATTCCGGGTTTTACAGCAAAATACGGCGTCCACCGGCTTGTCTGGTTTGAAATCCACGAGTCGCTGGCGGCCGCCGCGCAACGGGAACGACGCATCAAGGAATGGAAACGGGTCTGGAAGATTGAATTGATCGAGACGGACAATCCCCATTGGATCGATCTCTACCCCAGTCTGTCACCATAATCGGGACCCGCTTGAGACGTTGATGAGTGGGTCCCGGCTTGCGCCGGGAAGCGTAATTTTGTGAAGCGCCTAACGCTCACCCCAACAGCTTCGCAACGCCCAGCTCGCCGGCCATCTTGTCGAGCGCGGCCCTCAGCGAACCGGGGATCGGGATGCCGCTCTTCGTGCGCTCGGCGATGCGGGCGGCGCGGTCCTCGCCCGGCAGGCGAATGCGATCGAAACCGGGCAGCAAGGCCGAGCCGTGCAGCTGGCGGATGACGTTATCGACCTGGCGCTTGAACTGGGTGGGCTCGGCAAAGCGCTTGATGTCGAGGACGCAGATCGCCTGGCCGGTGTTGGTCGGCGTCGTGTCGTCCTTGTTGAAATCGACCACGTCCTCGCCGTTCGCCGCACCGTTCAGCGTGCCGGCCAAGAGCCCGAACATTAGCGACATCGCCGCGCCCTTGTAGCCGCCGATCGGCAGCAGGAACCCATCGTCGGCGCGGTTGGGGTCGGTGAGCGGCTGGCCCTTTCGGTCGACCATCCAGCCCTCGGGCATGGTCTTGCCCTGCTGCGCGGCGACCTTGACCTTGCCGTAGGCGGCGACCGTCGTCGCCATGTCGAGGATGAGCGGCGGCTCCTCCAGCGCCGGCACCGCGATCGCCAGCGGGTTGGTCGAGAGCAACATGTCCACGCCGCCCCAGGGCGGCAAATGGTTGGCGTTGCCGACCGCGAAATAGATGCCGATCATGTCGTGCGGCACCGGCATCGCGGCATAGACCACGGCGGCGCCGGCATGGTTGCCGTGCCGCGTCCCGGCCCAGCCGACCCCCTGCGTGCCGGCGATCTCGATCGCGGTCTCGACCGCGCGCGACACGACGAGCGCGCCAAGTCCGTTGTCGCCGTCGACCAGCGCCGTCCCCGGAGCGGTGCGGTGGACGACGATGTTTGGCCGGGTGTTGATCCCGCCGGTCTGGATGCGGCGGACGTATTGCGGCAGGCGGAAGACGCCATGCCCATCGGCGCCGGAGATGTCCGATTGCGCCATCAGCTCGGCCGCCTTTTGCGCTTCCTCGGCTGCGATCCCGGCGGCGCGATAGGCCGAGGCGATGAAGTCGATCAACGCCGCGTGGGAAACGCGCGGCAAAACGGTGGCGTCATCGGGCATGGTTTTCTCCTTAATCGAACGCCGCTTTCACCCGCGCCCAGTCGTCGAGCGCGGCTTCCTGGCCGGGGACGATTGGGATCACGATCTGGCTCCAGCCGGCGCTGCGCAACGCCTCGACCCGCTGGGTCAGCTCCTGCTCGGTGGCGGTGAAGGTGGTGCGGCGGATCAGCTCGGCGCTGACGAACTTGCGTTCCTCGGGCTTCACGAAGACGAAATGTCCGCGGTGGTTGGTGAGATAGCGCGCGTCGGCCGGTTCGAAATGCCGCGCCATCTCGACATAGCCGCGCACCTCGTCGGTGATGCCCTCGGGCGCCTCGACCGCCATCGTGTTTTGCCAGCCCTGCTGGTCGAGGTCGGCGTGGCGGTGTAGCAGCACCGCGGCGCGTGGCCCCGATTGCGCGATGGCGCGCGGGCTGTCGAGCGGCTCTCCCGGTTGGAGCACGCAGCCGCACACCCAGGCAGTGGCGTAGAGGTCGTTCGCCGGGCGGCCGGCCTCGGCCCAGCTCTGCTTCATCCCGTCGATCGCGGCGAGCCCGCCCGGCACGTCCTGGATAAAGCATTTCCATTTGGCGTCGAGTTTGGCGGTCAGTTTCTGTGAGCGCGGGCCATAGGCCGAGACGTGCAACGGGATCGGGTCCTTGGTGTTGAAGAGCCCGGCATCGGGGTTGAGGAACTTGATCTTGCGCTGTTTGCCCTCGATCTCGGTCTCGACGATCTCGCCGGCGAGCAGGCCGTAGACCACGCGGATGTATTCCTCCATCTCGGCGAGTTTCATCGCGCCGAGGCCCATCGCGCGCCGGGCCGAAAATCCGGTGCCGATGCCGAAATCGATCCGGCCGGGCGCGAGGCCGTTCAACGTCGCGAAGGCGTTGGCCGTCACTGCGGCGAGTCGGTTGGAGGGCACCAGCACGCCGGTGCCGAGGCGGATCTCCATTGTCTTCACCGCGGCCGCGCCCATCGCGACAAACGGGTCGGCGGTGATCATCTGCGTGTCGTAGAACCAGGCGTGGGTAAAGCCGAGCTCCTCGGCCTTGAGCGCTGTTTTCCACGCATCGCTCGAGGTGGCGATGCCGATGCCGAAATCCATGAGCGTCCTCCCCGTGCCGGTTCGGACAGCATACAATGCGACCGGTATGACCGTCGCCGACAACATCCTCGTCTACCGCGACCGCATCGTGCCGCGCTCGGAGGTGCATTTCCTGCGGCGGCTTTACCTGGCGTTCGACCGGCTGCGGCCGGTGTGGATCGGTCGGCATAAAGGCGACGGGCTGGCCGAGTTGGGCTACGAGCCGCTATTTCTCGGCCGCGGCGGCCCGCTCGGCGCGGTCGACCGCGCCTTGTTCAAGCATTTCGGCACGCTGCCACCGGTGCCGGATTTGCGCGCGCTGAAGCCGCGCCTCGTGCACGCGCATTTCGGCCGCGGCGGGGCGCTGGCCCTGCCGATCGCGCGGGCGCTGAAATTGCCGCTGGTCGTACACTTTCACGGCGGCGACGCCACCAAGGAAAAGCACTACCGCAAACGGCTGCTGCCGACGATCTACCAGCAGCGCCTCAAGGCGCTCAAGGATGAGGCGGCGCTCTTCATCTGCGTCTCCGACTTCATCCGCCAGCAGCTGCTCGCGCGCGGTTTCCCGCCCGAAAAGCTCGTCGTCCACCGCTATGGGGTCGAGATCGACACGAGCCTGCCGGCCGATCCGCCCGAGCCGAGCGGCGAGGTGCTGTTCGCCGGACGTTTTGTCGAGAAGAAAGGGATCGGCTACCTACTCGAGGCGATGCGCCGGCTCGAGGACGAGCCGGGCGAATTGGAGCTGGTGCTGGTCGGCGACGGGCCGATTGCCGACGAGCTAAAGCGCCAGGCGGCGCCCTTGAAACGGGTATCGTTCGCCGGCTGGCTGCCGAATGCCGAGCTGCGCCGCCGGATGCACGGCGCTCTCGCGGTCTGCGTGCCCAGCGTTCACGCCGAGGACGGCGACGCCGAGGGTCTCCCCAATGTCGTGATCGAGGCGATGGCGGCCGGTGCGCCGGTGATCGGATCGCGTCATGCCGGCATCGGCGAGGCGGTGGCGCACGAGCGGACCGGGCTCCTCGTGCCGCCGGGCGACGCGGAAGCGCTCGCCGCGGCGCTGCGCCGGTTGCGCGACGAGCCCAAGTTGCGCGGCTCGCTCGGCGCCGGCGCACGCCAGGTCGCAATCGCCGAGTTTGACGCGCGCGTGCAATCGCAGCGGCTCCAGCAAAAATTGCTGGAGATCATCGAAAAAACCTAGGTGTCCACCCCTCCGCTAGCCATCGAGCAAGCGCCGGCGCGCTGGCCGGAATACGGCCTCGACGCCTGTGTCTTTTTGCTGTTGCCGGTGCTGGTGCTGACGCCGCGTGGAGCGGCGCCGCTGGCGGCGATCGCTGGCTTGCTTGGCTTGGCCCTGGCGCTGCCCGCCGGGCTCACGATCTGGCGCAAGCTGGTGGTGCCGGCGGTGCTGCTGGGCGCGCTGATCGCCTGGGGACTGGTCTCCAGCCTGTGGGCGGTCGACCCGGAGCGCACTCTCGAGATGGCGGTGCGGCTTGCCGCGCTGTTCGCCGCGGCGCTGGGATTGGCTGCCGCGGCCGAAGCGCTCGCCGCTCCGCGGCGCTTGCTCTGCTGGCTCGCCGCCGGGCTAGCGGTAGCCATCGTGCTCGCCGCCGTGCAGTTCTTCACCCAGGGCTGGCTGACCAACGGCTTCAGCAAACGGGTCTTCATCGCGCCGGCGCTGAACCAGGTCGAGAATGCGCTCGCTCTGTTGCTGCTGCCGCTGACCGCGCTGCTGATCGAGCGGCGGCGGCCCTGGCTGGCCGCGCTTGTCGCCGTGGCGATGGCGCTGACGCTGTTCGATCTCGTCGGCACATCCGCCAAGGCCGGCATCGCGGCGGGAGTCGCGGTGGCGGCGCTGCTCTATCTCGCGCGCCGGCTGATCGCCCGCTTGGCGGCGATCGTCTCGGTTGTCGCGATCCTCACCGCGCCGCTGACCTTCCCGGCGCTGACCGAGGTGCCCGCGGTCCACGATTGGGCCGCGGGCTATTGGAAATTCTCCGCGCGGCACCGGCTGGAGATCTGGTGGTTCACCGGCAACCGTATCGCTGAGCGGCCGATGCTCGGCTGGGGCCTCGACTCCTCGCGCGCGATCCCGGGCGGCAGCGACCCGACCCCAGAAGGTCCGCCCTGGCTGCCGCTCCACCCGCATAACGGCGCGCTGCAAATCTGGCTCGAGCTCGGGCTGCCTGGTGCGCTGTTGTTCGCGGGATTTATCGCCCGGCTGTGGTTGAGCTTGGCGAGAGCGCCGTGGCCCCGTCTCTTTGCCGCCGCCGCCGGCGGCAGCCTCTGCGCGTCGCAGACGATCGGGCTCGCCGCCTACGGCCTATGGGAGGAATGGTGGATCGGGACGCAGTTTCTGATGCTGTTCCTGATCCTCGTCATGGGTCGCCTGGTGACTCAGCCCATTCCCGAGACGCCGCGCGGCTCGATCTCGTAGATCACCCGCACATCGCCCGGCTGGGCGTAAGGGTATTTGTCCACGCCGAGGTATTTTTTGGCGAGCGAGTCGATGTGGGCGGCACCGCCCGCCTCGGTGACTTTGCGGACCCGGCCGCGCACCTGCAGATAGCGATAGGGATTGTCGGGGTCGAGGATCGATAGCGCCACCGCGGCGCCTTCCTTCATGTTGCGGTCCTTCACGCGGCCCCGCGCCGAATTGACCCGGATCGCGCCGCCGACATAGTCGAACCACACCGGCGTCACCTGCGGCGACCCGTCCGGCATCAGCGTCGCGAGATGGGCGAAAGCCTTCTTATCATTCAAGAGGTCGAGATACTGGTCGAGCTTGGCGGGCATCGGGGCTCCTTTGGTCGCGAATATGTTTAACGTGGCGATGCGAGGCGCTGCCGGAAAGCCCGTTGTAAGAGCTGCTCTGACAGATTACCTCTTGGTCAAGTTGGTCAAGCAGTGCCGAGGCCACCATGAGCGACACGATCAATCTCTATGACGCCAAAACGAATTTGTCGAAACTGGTCGATCGCGCCGCCGCCGGGGAGGAGATCGTCATCGCCAAATCCGGCAAGCCGAAGGCCAAGCTGGTGCCCTATGAAGCTCCGCGCAAGAAACGCGTGTTCGGGCAGAACTTGCTCGGCATCACGTATATGGCGGACGATTGGGATGGCCCGCTGCCATCGGAAATCCAGCGCTACTTCGAGGGCGAAAGCGATCCTGAGGATCTCGTGTGAGGCTGCTGGTCGACACACACATCTTCATTTGGTGCGATCGACGGCCAAACGTGGTCCCTGCGGCCCTGATGAGAGCCTTGCGTGACCTAGGAAATGAAGTTTTCGTCAGCGCCGCTTCGGTCTGGGAAATCGCGATCAAACGAGCGACCGGTAAACTGGAGTTTACTGCATCCATCAACGAAACCGTCGAGCGCCTAGGTTTTGAGCTGCTGCCGATTGCAGCGACGCATGCGGAGCATGCCGGCGGCTTGCCGCGACATCATAACGATCCGTTCGATCGGCTGATCATCGCGCAGGCGGTTCTTGAGGGGTTGATCCTCGGTACTCGCGACCCCGCTATGCGATCCTACGGTGTCGCAACATTGGGGCTCTAGTAAACCGCGCCCCGCGCCACGATCGGCCAGATTGCCTCGACCCGGTCGCCGCGCACCCCGACATACCAGTCGTACAGGTTGACGGTCGGGTCGCAATGGCCCGGCACCAGCTTGATCTTGTCGCCGAGCTTCAGCCGGTTGGTCGCGGCATTGATGGTGAGCTTGCCGTGCTCATCGGAGGCGCGCTCATAGGTGGCGGCGGGCTCCTCCCAGACGGTGGGCATGCCGGAATCGACGCTGAGCGCCTTCAACCCGGCATCGACGATGGCGCGATCCTCGGTTGGCCGGCTCATCACCGTCGCCCAGACGAAGAGGCTCGGCTCAAAGGCGCGGGTCTGGCCGCCGTCGCGGTCGAGGTTCCGGCCATAATCGGCGTCCATGAAGATGTACGAGCCGCATTGCAGCTCGGTGTAGACGCCGCTCGCGGTCTCGAACTCGAACGTCCCGGTGCCGGCGCCGGTAACGTTGGCGCACTGGATGCCGTTCTGCGCGAGCAGGTCGCGGGTGCTTCCGGCCTTCTCGATCGCGCCGGCGATCGCCTTCTGCCGCTCGTCCCAGCCGCGCAGATGCTGGGCCGAGCCGTGATAGGCCTGCAATCCAGCGAAGGAGAGATACCGCGCGTCCATGATCTTGCGGGCGAGATCGAGCGCCGGGGCGCCGGGTTCGACCCCGCAGCGGTTGCCGCCCATATTGACCTCGACATGGACGGGGAGGGTGATCCCGGCCTCGCCCGCCGCCGCGTCGAGCGCGACGATTTGGGCCGGGTCGTCGGCGCAGGTGGCGATGCGCGCGCTGCCGGCCAGCCCCATCAGCCGGCGCAGCTTCTGCTTGCCGACGATCTCGTTGGTGACGAGCACGTCCTTGACCCCGCCATAAACCATCGCCTCGGCTTCGCTGACTTTCTGGCAGCACACGCCGACCGCGCCTAGCTCCATCTGCTTCAGGGCGATGACCGCGCATTTATGGGTCTTGGCATGCGGGCGCAGCCTGACTTTGCCGCCAGCCCGCTCGGGCAGGCGTTTGAGATTACGCTCGAACGCGTCGAGGTCGATGATGAGGGCCGGGGTGTCGACCTCGTCGAGCGACATGCCGATCTCGGCGGGCGGGCGGGTGGTCATCGGCAAGCCTCCGCGCAATGTGACCCAGCGAGGCTTGCGCAGCGGGCGGAGAAATGCAACACGGGTAACAGGCGAAGATCGGCGATAGGCCGGCTATCGGGTACCGGGCGACGGGAGGGAACAATGGCGGATACGGCGGTTTCGGCGGTCGAGACGGCGCTGGAAAACCAACGCATCGGCAGCCTGCAGGTCCGTGTGGCGATCCTGTGCACGCTGATCCAGATCTGCGACGGCTTCGACATCAATTCGGTCGCCTGGGCGGTGCCGCGGCTGATCGATGTGTGGCATCTGCCGCCGCCGGCATTCACCAGCGCCTTTCTGTGGTCGAGCATCGGCATTCTCGTGGGCGCGCTGTCGGCCGGACCGATCGGCGACCGCGTCGGGCGCAAGCCCCTCCTGGTCGTCAGCCTGATCATCTTTGGGCTTGCCTCGATCGCAAGCGCTTACTCGCCCTCGCTGCTGATGCTGACGATCACGCGATTTTTCACCGGGCTCGGGATCGGCGGTGCGTTCCCCGGTGCGGCGTCACTGGCGGGCGATTACGCGCCGCACCGTCGTCGCGCGCTGATGATCATGCTTAGCTTCACCGGCGCGCCGCTCGGCGGTTTCCTCGGCGGCCAGATCGTGGCGCTGTGGTTGCTGCCGCAATTCGGCTGGCAGTCGATCTTCATCGCCGGCGGCGTGTTCCCGCTGATCCTGGTGCCGGCGCTGCTGATTTGGTTGCCGGAGTCGCCGCGCTTTCTCGCTCATAAGGCGAATCCGTCGGCCCGCGATACCGCGCTGCTCAGGCGCCTCGACATCGAGCCGGGGCAGGGCCACTACATCGATGTCGCGCAGGGCAATCCAATCGGGATGCTGTTCAGCCGCGGATACGCACTGCAAACGGTGCTGATGTGGATCATCTTCTTCTGCAGCCTCTTAAACCTGTTCCTATTCGGATATTGGATGCCGACGGTGTTTAAGCTGATCGGCTACACTCCGGCACAGGCGGTGTTCGCCTCGAGCCTGCGGGATTGCGGCGCGATCTTCGCGGTGCTCTATCTCGGTTGGGCGATCGACCGCGTCGGGCCGGAGCGCTCGCTGGCACTGCATTATGCGGTGGGCTCGGTGTTCATCGCGATGATCGCGCTGGTGGCGTTGCCTTACGCCTTGATGCTGGTCTTCACGTTCTTCGCCGGGATGACCATAATCGGCAGCCAGACTGGCGCTAACGCGACCTGCGGCAAGCTCTATCCGGCGCGGATGCGGACCAGCGGGCTCGGCTGGGCGCTCGGCATCGGCCGGTTGGGCGGCATCGTCGCGCCGCTCTTGGGCGGATATCTGTTGTCGCTTGGCCTGCCGCCGACGCAGATCTTTCTCAGCGCCTGCGGCTTTGCGATCGTCGCGGCGGCGGCGACGGCGCTGCTGCATTTCCGCGGCAGCCGTGTCGAGGCCTTACGAGAGAGCATCGCGTCATGAAGGTTTTCGTCTTTGACCTTTTGGCCTACGACGCCAATCTCGACCATCTGAAGGGTGCCGAGACCGAGCTGCCCTACCCGCTCGCCGGCCGCTATTTCGACCGCGACATCGCGATGCGCACCTACGAGGAACATCTCGACGCCTGGGAGCTCCTCGATAAGCTCGGCTATGACGGGGTCGGGTTCAACGAGCACCACTGCTCGCCCTATGGGCTGATGAACAGCCCCAATCTGATGGCCGCCGCGGCGGCGCAGCGCACTAAGAATTTGAAGCTGCTGATCTACGGCAACCTCCTGCCGCTGCACGAGCCGCTGCGCCTCGCCGAGGAATTGGCCATGATCGACTGCCTGTCGAAGGGGCGGCTCATCTCGGGCTTCGCTCGTGGCATCCCCCGCGAGTACCAAGTGCACAACGTCGCGCTGTCGGAATCACGGGCGCGGTTCGAGGAAGCCTACGACATCATCACCCGCGCCTGGACCGAGGAGGTGTTCTCCTACGAGGGCAAGTTTTGGTCATACAAGGACGTGGCGCTGTGGCCGCGCCCGGTACAGCGCCCGCACCCGCCGATCTGGGTGCCGGTGGTCGGCAGTCAGGAGTCGATCGAATTCGCCGGCAGGCACAATCTGCCGATCACCCCTGGTCTCCGCCGCGCCCGCGGTCTGCGTGACGACATCATCCGCTTTTATGCGAAGTGCCTGGCGCAGGCGGGCCATCGCATCACCCCCGACCATCTGTCGCTCGGCATCACCGCCTATGTCGCCGACTCGAAGAAGCAGGCGCTGCAGGAGTACGGGCCGCACATTCTCTATTTCAACCGCACCCTCTTCAGCCACGGCAATTTCACCGAGACCGCGATGCAGCGGCAGACGGGGTACTCGTCGCAATCCTCGACCGATTACGTGCGGCCGGAGAACCTGCGCGCCGCCGCCAATCTGCGCTCGGAATTCCGCAACCTGACCATGGAGCAGCTGGAGGAGCAGGCCGAGCACATGCCGATGGGCACCGCCGACGAGGTTATCCAGCGCATCATCGACGCCGCCGAGAGCGCAGGCGCCAATCAGGTGCAGCTGGCGCTCAATCGCGGCGCGCTGCCGCACGACCTCTTTATGGCGCAGATCGCGCGCTTCGCCCGCGAGGTGCTGCCGGCGCTGCAAGCGCACGAGGTCAAGACCGTGCCGGCCGCTGAAGAGGCAATGGCCTGAGGTGCGGGCAGCGATGATGGCCTGAGAGCGGACCAACCCACATGGCCCACGACGTTTTCATCAGTCATTCGCACCAGGACAAGCCTGCGGCGGACGCCGTCTGCCACCATCTCGAAGCCGCCGGAGTCCGCTGTTGGATCGCGCCGCGCGATGTCGGCTACGGCAAGAACTGGGACGGGGCAATCGTCGATGCGATAGCCGAGTCGAAGCTTGTGGTCATCATCTTCTCGGCAGCGGCCAACAACTCGGGACACGTCCTCAACGAGGTCGTGACCGCGCTGGGCGCGGGGAAGACGGTTATCCCGTTCCGCATCGACGCGGTGGCACCGACCGGCGCGCTGCTTTACCACCTCGGCCGCCTGCATTGGCTTGATGCAGAGACGCCGCCGCTGGAATCGCATATCGAGATGCTGGTCGAGACCGCACGGCGCAACCTGTCGCCAGGGGACGCCGACAGCGACAGCTCTGCTGTTCCCGTCGAGGCAAAGGGTGAAAGCCCGCGGCCGCGGGCCCCAGCGCCGCCGCCTGCTGCGAGCGTGCCCGCTCCGGCGCGCTCACGCAAGCCCATCCTCGTCGCCATTGTTGTCGCGGCGATCGTCGTGGTGGCGGTGGCAGTCGTGGTGACGCAGAGCAGGTGGCTCGGTTCATTCGGCAATCGCCAGGTGCCGACGCCGGCGCCGACAGCTCCACCGCCAGTGCCGGAGCCGTCGCCGGCCCCTGCGCCGGTCACACCGCCGCCGGCAGAGCCGAGCCCGCCGGCGGTGGCGACACCCGCACCCGCGCCGCAACCGCCGCAGCCGGCGCCAACTCCCGCTCCAGCCGTACCCGCGCCCGTCCTGCCCAAAGCCCCGACCTCGACGGCGCCGCATGACGGCATCTGGCGCGGCATCCGCTATTGTCCGGAATGGCAGGGGCACCCGGCCTTTCAGCATCCAATCGCGATGACGATCCAGAACAACGAAGCCGAGTCGATGAACCGGATTCAGGCCGGTACGCCCGGCTATCTGACGTTCGCCGGCAAGGTTGGTCCGGACGGAAAGTTGAGCCTCAACGGTTACGGTATATCGAATGGTCTTGCCGGCGGTCTCCCGCTCGGTGCGCAGTTTGAATTTGCCTTTACCGGAGTAATCTCCGGCGATGTCTTCAATGCGAAGGTCACCGGCAGTCCGCGCTCGTGCACGCTGCAGATGACCCGCGAGCACTAGCGGCAAATCGATGCCATGAAAGAAGCCGTCGCATCCGATCTCGATCCCGTCGGGCTCACCCGAAGCGCGGAGCCCTTGACCCGAAAGCTGTCGCGGCTGGTGGCGCTGTCGCCGGCGGAAACCGAAGTGCTGCGCGAGCTGCAGTCACACGGCCGCCGCGTCGCGCGCGGCCGTGAGATGGTCGTCGAAGGCCGCAAATACGATGAGCTGCTGATCCTTCTCGATGGCGTGGCGCTGCGCTACCGCCTGCTCAACGACGGCCGCCGCCAGGTCCTCAACATCGTGCTGCCGGGCGAGTTCATCGGCTTTCCCGGCTGCTTTTTCGAGGGCGCGCTCTATTCGATCTCGGCGCTCAGCGATTGCGTCGTCTCGCCGGTGCCTTTCACCCGCTTCCTGCGCCTGTCCGAGACCCACCCCCGGCTCGGCGCGGCGGTCTTCTGGTCGCTCAGCTGCGAAACGGCGATGTATGCCGAGCACCTGATCGGGATTGGCCGGCGCTCGGCCTTGGAACGGGTCGCGCATTTCCTGCTCGAGATGTTGATCCGGTTGCAGGGGATCGGCCTTGCCGACGAGCGCTCCTACCGCCTGCCGCTGACCCAGGAGCTCATCGCCGACGCGCTCGGTCTCAGCGTGCAATACGTCAACCAGACCCTGCGTCAGCTGCGCGAGGAGGGACTCGCTACGGTCGAGCGTCAGCAGGTGACGATCCTCAATCTCGACGGCCTCGCCGCGCTCGCCGATTTCGAGCGCAACTACATCAGCCGCTCCCGCTTCGCCGAGCTCGCCGCGGAGAATTGGCCGAGCACCTAGAAGCGTCGAGCCGGTTGGATAGATTCAACGGGTAGATTCAAGACGGTTCGCGCAGACAGCGGATAATGCCTCCCAACGAAGCCGGCCCTTGAAACGAGCAAAATCGCCGGCTCGGACAGGGAGGCTTCCGTGCTGGACAGCCGGAAACGCAAGGTTCAGCCCGCAATGCGAGAGTCCCAGCCATTTCTGCGCCGGCTGGAACGCGTTGCCGAGGAGCTCAACCCGGTTCTGATCGTGATCGTTATCGGGCTGGCGCTCCTCGATTTCAGCGTTTTCGCCGCGCTCGAATTGCGAAATCTACCGCTGCGCCAGGTATCGGGCGACGGTCAGGTAAGGCCACTCACCCTTGGCGAGGCCATCGGCTTGCCGCAACGCTAAAGCGGGCGATGCGGGCAATCAAATAACAAAGATCGATGCGTGAGAAGATCACTATAGCGCTTGTCACAATACTGTAACAAGTTCGAATTTCCCAATTTTAGTCACGATATTTTGGTAAACTAGAGTAACCCTAATTTAATCCCCATCGATAATACTCGCTGAGACGAGCGACGAGTCTTTGCACGATGACTGTTTCCACGGAGAGCTAGGCAGAAGACCTTGACAGCGTCTGCATTGCCGCGGCTGCGGTCCCGGTCGTGCCGGTCGCTCCTGAAACCCGTTGCGCCGAGGTCTATGAGCGCTTTCGCGCCGATGCCGGTACGGTGGCGCTGCCGGTGGTGCGGGGAGAAACGCCGATCGGCCTCGTCAACCGGTACGATTTGACGATGAGCCTGGCGCAGGATTACGGCCGCGCCCTTTACGCGCAAAAGCCGATCACCGTGCGGATGGACCCAAATCCGCTGATCGTCGAGAGCGGCGTCGCGATCGACGCGCTCGAATGGATGATCGCGGCAAACCGACCGGCGGCGTTGGCCCGCGGATTTATCGTCGTGCGCGATGGCGGCTATATCGGGGTCGGCACGGCGCTGACCCTGTTGCAGCTCAGCATGGCGCGCAGCGAGCAACGCAATCGCCAGATCGAGGACGCCCGCAGCGCCGCGGAGGCGGCAAACCGCGCAAAATCGCGCTTCCTCGCGGTGATGAGCCACGAGCTCCGCACTCCGCTCAACGCGATCATCGGGTTTTCCGACCTGATGCGGACCGGCGTCTTCGGACCGATCGGCGTGCCCCGCTACGCCGAGTATCTGAACGATATTCATGCGAGCGCCGAGAGCCTGCTTGGCCTCATCAACGATATCCTCGACACCGCCAAGATCGACAGTGGCAAGATGGAACTGTTCGAGGAGGCGGTGGATCTTGAGGATCAGGTGACCGCGGCGCTGCGTATTGTCGCGCCGCGCGCCCTTTCGGTCGGCGTTCAGTTGCAGGCCGAGATTTGTCCGCTTCTGCGGAGCTTGTTTGCCGATCGCCGGGCCGTCCGGCAGATCCTGCTGAACCTCCTGAGCAATGCCATCAAGTTCTCGCCGAATGGCAGCGTGACCGCGGCGGTGCGCGAGGAGCCCAACGGCGCGCTCACCCTCGTCGTCAGTGATACCGGGATCGGCATGTCGGCCGGCGAGGTTCAGATCGCGCTGTCGCCGTTCGGCCAAATCGCCAACGAGCATACGCGGACGCATGACGGCTCCGGGCTCGGACTGCCGCTCGTCAAGAGCATGGCGGCGTTGCACGGAGCCGAGTTTGCGATCGAAAGCCAACCCGGGATCGGCACCACGGTGACGATCGTGTTCCCCGGCTCGCGAGTCCTGCGCCACCGGAAGCCGGCGGGCGAGCGCCTTTTGCCGCTGGTGGAATTGAGCCAGGCCGTCTAAGGCTCTGCCAAAATCGGGCCGGCGCCGGCTTGACGCGACGCCCTCGTCGCCGTAGAACCCGCGCTCCCGCGCGCGGATCATCGCCGCGGCAGTGATTTCATAAGGTGCGGCATGGCGCGCAGATGCCCGGTTACCGGCAAGGGTGTCCAAGTCGGCAACAATGTCAGCCACTCGAACCGCAAGACCAAGCGGCGGTTTCTACCCAATCTGCAGACGATCTCGCTGCTATCGGACAGCGTTGGGGCGATCCGGCTGCGGCTTTCGACCAACGCGATTCGGACGATCGAGTTCAAGGGCGGCATCGACGCGTTCCTCAAAAACACGCCCGCGCGCAAATTGTCGCCGGAAATCCGCCGCCTCAAGAAACGCATCGAGGGCGCCGCCGCCAACCGCGTCTAGGGCCGGTTACCACCAACCATCCGTCGCAATCAACTCCGAGTGAGCGGGGCTTCGTCCCCGCGCGACGATCACCTATGGTCGCGCCCGCAAAGAAATAGGGGAGGCGATCATGGATACCTACGCGCCCGAACTTTACGAGGTGCTGCCGCGCGCGAGCTGGTCGCGCCGCGGTTTTGTGGTGACTTCGCTGGCGACCGGGTTCGCCCTGGCGGCAGGGCCGATCTCGGCGCAGACGATCACCACCGACACCAACGGTCTCGATGTCGCCGAGGTCAAGGTGCCGACCGCCGACGGCGAGATGCCGGCCTACCGGGCGATGCCGGCGCCCAATGGTCCCTTTGGCGGCGGGCCGTTCGCGACCGTCCTCGTGGTGCAGGAAATCTTCGGCGTCCACGAGCATATCAAGGACATTTGTCGGCGCCTCGCCAAGGCCGGGTACTTCGCCATCGCGCCCGAGCTCTATGCGCGCCAGGGCGACCCATCGACTTATAATGACATCCCGAAACTGGTCGCCGATATCGTCTCGAAGGTGCCGGATTACGAGGTGCTGGGCGATCTCGACGCCACGGTCATCTATTCGAGGGGTACCGGCAAGGCCGACACCAAGCGGCTTGCCATCACCGGGTTTTGCTGGGGCGGCCGTCCGGTCTGGCTCTATGCCGCACACAACCCCGGCCTGAAGGCCGCAGCTTCGTGGTATGGCCCGATCGACCGGCCGCGCACCGATCTGCAGCCGAAATACCCGATCGACCTCGCCGGCGAGTTGAAATGTCCGGTGCTTGGGCTATACGGCGCGCTCGACAAGGGGATACCGGTCGAAAGCGTCGATCGCATGGCGGACGCCTGCAAGGCCGCCGGCAAGACCTGTGAGTTCAAGATCTACCCGGATGCAGGCCACGCCTTCAACGCCGACTACCGACCGAGCTACAACGAAGCGGACGCCAAGGACGGCTGGGGGCTGATGCTCGCCTGGTTCAAGAAATACGGCGTCGCCTAGCCGGTCGGCCTAGGCTGCCTGAGCGACCGGGATCGGCGCCTCGCCCTTGAGCATCAGGCGGTAGAGGTAGCGGCGCTCGTTCATGTCGTAATCCGGGTTGGCCTTGTGCAGGACGCTGCGGTTGTCCCAGATCACCATGTCGCCATAGCGCCACTGGTGGCGGTATTCGTATTTCTGTTGCGTCGCGTGGATCATCAGCTCGGTGACGAGGTCGAGCGCCTCGTCGTCGGGCATGCCGACGATCGATTCGATCCGTACCGGGTTCATGAACAACGCCTTGCGGCCGTTCTCGGGATGGACGCGCACCAGCGGATGGATGCCGGGTGGCGGCAGCGCCTTCAGGCTCTCCTCGTTCAAGGGCTTCAGCGGGCGCGGGCTGTATTTGCTCAGATAGACGTGCACCGCCTTCAGCCCGTCGATCTTCCGCTTCATCGCCTCGGATAGCTCGTCATAGGCGAGGTGCATGTTGGCGTATTGCGTGTCGCCGCCTTTGCTCGGCAGCGCGACCGGGTAAAGGATCGTCGCCTTGGGCGGCGCCGGATGGTTCGAATGGTCGGTGTGGAAGGTCTCGCCCGGGATCATCCGCCGCGTGCCGAGAAATTCCTGATTGGTGACGTAGTACATCTCCGGGAAGCCCGGGATGTGGTGGTCCTTCTTGTCGTGCGGCTGGAGCTCACCGAACACCTGCACCGCCCGCATGAAATCACCCGGCTCATATTTCTGATCGCGGATCACCAGCACGTGGTGCTGGGCCCAGGCCCGGTTGATGGCGGCCTTGGTTTCCGGGTCGATCGGCTTCGCGAGATCGAGGCCGGTGACCTCGGCGCCGGTATGCCGGGTCAACGGCGTGATCGTGTAGGCCATCGCGCATCCTCCTCCGGGAAGCCGGTTTCAAAAAAGCCTATGGCGTTTGCCCAAGGGCGTCAAACCGGGTAGAGACCGCGCCTTCTTTCTCAGCCGCCAGACCCATGATCCCGACCGTCGTTGCCGAGATCCGTGCGACGCTTGCCCTCGCCGTGCCGTTGGCCGCCGCGAACCTGGCGCAAATCGCCATGGGCGTGGTCGACACGGTGATGGTCGGGTCGCTCGGCGCGGTGCCGCTCGCCGCGGTCGGCCTCGGTGGCGGCTTCTATTTTACCAGCGCAGTGATCTGCCAGGGCGTGCTCAACGCGGTGGCGCCGCTGGCCGCGTTCTCGATCGGCTCGGGCGACCGCGACGCGGCGGGGCGTGTGGGCGGCAGCGGGTTGGTGCTTGCCGCCGTGCTGACCGTGCCGGTGGTGGTGGCGCTGATGTTCGCCGACCGCCTCCTCGACCTGATCGGCTACGAGCCGGCGCTGGCGCGTGAGATCGGCCGATTTCTGCACGCGATCGCCTGGGGCGCGCCGGCGTTTCTTGGCTTTGGCGTGCTGCGCAGTCTGTTGGCGGCGCTGGCGCGGGCGCGGGCGGTGATGGTGGTGCTGACGCTCTGCGTGCCGACCTTGATCGCGCTCAACTGGGTTCTGATCTTCGGTCATCTCGGCGCGCCGGCCTTGGGCCTCCTCGGCTGCGCCTATGCCTCGGCGATCAATCAATGGCTGATGTTCTTGGGGCTCGCCCTATGGTTCTGGGCGCTGCGGCGGCGCGGCCGGGCGCCCCGGCTGCGCGGCAAGCCAGCCCAAATCACCCACGATATCCGGCGCATCCTCGCGCTTGGCCTGCCGATCGGCGGGCTGGCGGGAATGGAAATCGGCGTCTTCATGACCTCGGCGGCTCTGATGGGCCTCTTCGGCGCCGCTGCGCTCGGCGCCCACCAGATCGCGATCAACTGCGCCAGCATCTCATTCATGGTGCCCTTGGGGATCGGCCAGGCAGCGACGGTGCGGATCGCCGCCGAGCGCGGCGCCAAGGCGCCCCATGCGGCCCGCCGTGCGGCCTTCGTCGCGTTGGCGCTGGGCATGGTCTTCATGGCGGGCTCGGCGATCGTGTTGTGGACGCTGCCGGCGCACATCGTCGGCGCCTACGTCTCGGTCGCGGACCCGGCCAATCGGCTCTTGTCGCCTTTGCGCTAAATTTCATCGCGATCGCCGCGGTTTTTCAGATCGTCGACGGCATGCAGGTTGTCGCTGCCGGCGCCTTGCGTGGTTTCGAGGACACCACGACACCGATGCTCTTCGCCGGGCTGGGTTATTGGGGGATTGGTTTTGCCGGCGGCTGGGCGCTCGCCTTCCCGCTCGGGTTCGGCCCAATCGGCTTGTGGTGGGGCTTCGTCCTCGGCCTCGCCGCGGTCGCGGTGTTGCTTACCCTGCGTTTATACCGCCAAGCGCATCAGGAGATCTGAGCCAGCTCCTGCGCTCGCACCGAATGCGCTGCGGCGACGTGGTCCTTGGCGAGGACGGTATAGACCGCGGGCAGCACGAACAGCGTGAACAGCGTCCCGATCGACATGCCGCAGACGACGACCATGCCGATCGAGAAGCGGCTCGATGCGCCGGCGCCGGTCGCCATGACCAGCGGTACCAGACCCACGACCATCGCCGCGGTCGTCATCAGGATCGGGCGCAAGCGGACGCGCGCGGCGCGCTCGATGGCGCGGCGCCGGTCGAGCCCCTCGTTGACCTGGAGCTGGTTGGCGAACTCGACCATCAGGATGCCGTGCTTGCTGATGAGGCCGATCAGGGTGACGAGACCGACCTGGGTATAGATGTTGATGGTCGTTCCCGGGATCTCGATCCCCATGAAATTGCCGTTGATCAGAAACAGCGGCAGCAGCGCGCCGAACATCGACATCGGCACGCTGATGAGGATGACAAACGGGTCGCGCAGGCTTTCGAACTGCGCCGCCAGCACCAGGAAGATGATGATCAGCGCGAAGACGAAGGTGACAACGAGCTGGTTGCCTTCCTGCACGAATTGACGCGAGTCGGAAAGATAGTCGTAGCCGAAGCTGCGCGGCAGGTCTTTCGCCTGCTTTTCGAGGAAATCGACTGCCTGGCCGATCGTCACACCGGGCATCGGCACCGCCGAAAAGGTCGCCGAATTCAATTGATTGTAGCGGGTCAGCGCATTGGGCGTGGTGGTCGTCGAAACCTTGACCAGGTTCGATAGCGGCACCGGCTGGCCGGCGGCGGAGTTGACGTAATAGTGGGTCAGGGTCTCCTGATTGAGCCGGTCGACGCGCGGCACTTGCGGGATCACCTCGTAGGAACGGCCCTCCAGGTTGAAGCGGTTGACATAATTCTCGCCGACGAGCAGCGCCAAGGTGTTGCCGATCGATTGCATCGTGACGCCAAGCTCGTTGGCTTTCGAGCGGTCGATATCGACGCGGATGGTCGGCTGGTTGAAGTTGAGATCGCTGTCGGTGACGATGAACATACCGCTCTTGCGCGCCGCGGCCTTGATCTTGTCCATCGCGTTGTAGAGCGAGACGAAATCGCCGGTCGAGTTGATCACCATCTGTACCGGCAAGCCGCCGATCGAGGCGGGCAGGGGAGGCAGCGAGAAGGCAAACGCGCTCATCCCCTCGACGCCATTCAGCTTCGCCTGAAGCAGCGGCTTGATCTTCTGCGCGGACCGGGTCCGCTCGTCCCACGGTTTGAGGATGACGCCGGCGATGCCCTGGCTCGGCCCAAAGCGGCCGTTGACGACAAAGCGCAAATCGGCCTCGGGGAATGAGGTCATTGCCGCGTCGAGCCGTGCCCCATAGGCGTCCTGGTAATCGAGGTTGGAGTATTGCGGCGCCTTGGTCAGCGCGAAGAGCACCCCCTGATCCTCCTCGGGCGCCAGTTCCTTCTTGGTGTTCGTGTACATAAAGCCGAGCGCCAGTAGGATCGCGACGGCGAACATCGCCGTAACCGGGCGATAGTCGAGCGACCGTTCGAGCCGGCGGCCGTACCAATTGGCCAGGCCATTGAAGCCGCGGTCGAGCACGCGGGCGAAGCCGCGCTCAGCGGCTCCCCGCTTCAGCAGCAGCGAGCACATCATCGGTGACAGCGTCACCGCGACGACGCCCGAGATGATGACGGCGCCGGCAAGGGTGAAGGCGAATTCGCGGAACAGGATGCCGGTCACGCCGCCGAGGAACCCGATCGGTGCGTACACCGCGGCCAAGGTCAGCGTCATCGAGATGACCGGGCCGGCGATCTCGCGCGCGCCGATCAGCGCCGCCTGCGGCGGGCTCTTCCCGGCCTCGATGTGGCGATAGATGTTCTCGACGACGACGATCGCGTCATCGACGACGAGGCCGATCGCCAGCACCATCGCCAACAGGGTCAACAGGTTAAGGCTGAAGCCTAAGGCGGACATGATAATCCCGGCGCCGATCATCGATAACGGGATCGTCACCACCGGGATCAGCACCGAGCGTACGTTGCCGAGAAACAGAAAAATCACGACGACGACGATGACGACGGCCTGTCCCAGGCTCCATTTGACTTCGTTGATCGAGGCCTGGATGAACTTGGTCGAATCGTAGGCGACCTCCATCTTGACCGAGGGCGGCAGGGTCCGCTCGATCTCGGGGAGCAGCTTGCGCACCCCGGCGACGAGCGATAGCGGGTTGCCGTCCGGTGTCGCCTGGACGGCGATGAAGACGGCGTGCTGACCGTTCATCGCCACGCTCGAATTCCAACTCTGCGCGGCGAGCTCGACGTCGGCGATGTCCTCCATCCGCACCACCGCGCCGCCTACCGATTTGACGACCATGCGCTTGAACTGGTTGACGTCGGTCAGCCCCGTCCGGGCGTCGACATTGGTGACGGTGAAGGCGCCTTTGGCCTGACCCGGCGCCGATTGGAAGTTATTGGCCTCGATCGCGGTCGACACGTCATTGGCGGTGATATTGCGCGCCGCCATGCGCGCCGGGTCGAGCCACAGCCGCATCGCGAAGGTCTGCCCGCCGAGGATGTCGGCCGAGGCGACGCCGTCGACCGTCGCCATCAACGGTTGCACGACCCGCGTCAGGTAGTCGGAGATCGCCGCTGGTTGCAGGGAGGGGCTGGCGAACCCGATATACATGACCGCCGTTGTTTGGCCGGTCGCCTTGAGGATGATCGGGTCCTGCGCCGCCGTCGGCATCAGGTATTTGACTTGCTGGACCTTGGCCATGACATCGGTCATTGCCCGGTCGGGATCGTAGTTGAGCTTGATGTAAGCGGTGATTGTGCTGGTGCCTTGGACCGACGTGGAGGTTAGATAATCGATGCCCTCGGCGGTGGCGACCGCCTGCTCGATCGGCGTGGTGATGAAGCCTTCGATGAGGTCGGGTGAGGCGCCCGGATAGACCGTCGTTACCGTGATCGTGGTGTTCGACAGTTTCGGATACTGCCGGATCTGCAGCCCGTACATCGCCCGCGCCCCGATCAGCAGGATCAGCAGACTGACGACCAGTGACAGCACCGGCCGGCGGATAAAGAGATCGGTGAACCGCATTGCGTCACCGCGCCTATTGCGGCGTCGGCTTTGCCGGAGCTTGCGGCGGCGGGTTCTCGGTGACCGCGACCTGCATTCCGTCCTGGATGATCTTGATCTGTCCAGCGGCGACGACCTGATCGCCAGGCTTAAGCCCGTCGAGGATCGCCACCTTGTTGTCCCAGCGCAGCCCGGTCTTGACCGGGGTCCGGAACGCCTTCAGCACCGGCTTGCCGTTGGCGTCGGTGCCGTCGGCGCGGATCACATAGACGCTGTCGCCGTAGAGCGTGTAGTCGACTGCCGTCTCAGGCAGCACGACCTGCTGAGCGTCGGCGGCCAGCACCACGGAGGCGTTGACGAACATCCCCGGCAGCAAGGCCTCGTCCGGGTTTGGCATCGTCGCCTGAACGGTGATCGTGCGGGTGCTAGCGGAGATTTGTGGCTCGATCGTGGTGATGGTCGCGGTGAATTTGCGGCCAGGGAACGCGTCGGCGGCGACGTCGACTTTCTGACCAACCGCGATCTGCGGCGCGAGTTGCGTCGGCAGCGTGAAGTTGACGTAAAGTATCGACAGATCGGTCAGCGTGACGATCGGCGCGCCGGGGTTCAGATACTGGCCGAGATCGACCTGGCGCACCCCGAGCCGACCGCCGAATGGCGCTTTGATCTGTTTCTGTGCGATGATCGCCTGGGTCTTTCCGATTTGTGCCTTCGCCTGGTCGAGCTGGCTTTGCCATTGGTCCACGGTTTCCAGCGGGCCAAATTGGCGCTTCGCCAGCTCTTGTGCCCGCTGCAGCGACACCTGGGCCCAGCGCATTTGCGCCTGGTAGTTGGCGAGGTCGCCCTGATCGGGGGCGTCGTTGATCTGCACGATCTTGTCGCCGGCCTTGACCTTGGCGCCGGAGGCGAAATTGATCTCGGTGACCCGTCCGCCGACCTCGGGGGTGACGGTGACCTGGTGCACGGCCGCGAGCGAGCCGATCCCGGCGCCAAAGTGCGGCACCTCTTCGCTGGTCGCGGTGACCGCGCTGATCTGCGCCGGCGGCGGTTTCATGGTAGCGAAGACGGTGGCAATCATGTGGCTGCGAAAGGCGTTGAAGCCGTAGAGGATGCCGAGCACCAGCGCGAGCAGCAGCCCGACGCCGATAAACCACCGCGCTCGCCCGGCGCGGCTAGGCGGCGGGGTCGCCCTCGTCATGGGGGAAAGCTCGGGCGCCGTAACCGGGGTGACTTCGCCGTCCATGATCCGCTTCCGCTTCTAGTCAGCTGCCACTTGTAGAGGGGTCGTGGCATGCGAGGCGGCGATCGCCGCTTCGGTCATGCCGATGCCCCGCAGGATGAAGTCGGAGGCTTCCTCGACAAGCCGGTCGAGCGAGCCTTGGTAAGGGATGAACCCGTCTTGTGGTAGGAATGCGAAAGCCATCATCGCCGCGACATGATGGGCGAACCAGAACCGGTTGGCGCCGTTCGCCGGGAGCGGCGCAAGGTCGCCGGCTTCCTCTGCGGCCCTTAGTGAGGCGGTGAACAGCGGCACGACGCGCGGCGCCACCACGGCGAAGAGCTCGCGGGCATAGCCGCCGTCTTCGAGCACGCTATGCAGCATCAGCCGCATCCGCAGATCGAGCTCTCTCCGGTCGGCCTCCTCGCCGAGCACAAAGCGCCGCACCATGAAGTGCACGATGCACACCAGGGACTCGGTCGAAGCCGGCAGTATCGCCAGTTTTTCGAGCGCCGGGTCGCCCTCGCAGCCAAGTGTCAGGATCTCCCGGTAAAGCGACTGCTTGCTCGGGAAATGCCGGAACAGCAGGGCCTCGGAGACACCGGCCGCGGCGGCAAGCTCGCGCGTCGTCGTGCCGGCAAAGCCGTCGCGCGCGAAGAGCGGCACCGCCGCCTCGACGATCGCCTTGCGGCGCTCGTCGCTATCGAGTCGGCCCATGGCCATCGCGGCTAAGTAAGCGCTTACTCACATGGCGTCAAGGCCGATGTTGCAATGCAACATAACCGTTTGAGGCTTATGATTAAGGTCGCGTTACCAGTATGAACTTATGATCCGCATGTCCGCATAGATTGCTGCTCTTCTGGGATTGGGTGTGTTGGTCGCGATCCGTTTTTTGCTCGTCGTCCTCGTCGTGTCGGCTTGCGTGATCTTTTTCGCTTATCCGCCGCTCTTGGAAGACAGCGACGGTGAGTGCAGCGCTTTCGAACAACGGGTCGCCGACCTCGCCTCGCGCGACAGTTCCGGCCTGCTCACGGTCAGCCCGCTCTACGGGTCGACGTCGAGCCGGCCGAGCGGAGCGATCTTCGCGAAAGACCGCTACCCCTTGTTGCCCACCGCAATTGGCTGCACCGTCGCATTCTGGAAGACCCTGGTTGATCCGCGGGCTGCGACCCTCGCCGCGGTTACCGACCCCGCGTCGCAATCCGCCGAACCCAAACCCGCGAGCGTCGGGCTGGGCTCGATCATCGCTCGGGACATCACGCCCAACGGCGATCCGATCTCCCCGGCAACCGTGTTCACCCTACCGATGGAGTCCGTGGCCATCCGCGTCGTCTACCCTGGCGGCAAACCCGGCGGCGCCCGCTTCCAGGTGCTTCAGGGCAAAGCCGTTCTCTCGTCGTGCACCGCGGAGAGCAGCAGCCCCGGGATCGCCTGGTGCAAGTTTAATTTGAGCCTGCGCAAGGGCATTTATTCGATCTCGCTCACCGCCAACAATGTGCTGCTTGGCCAATTTCCGTTTACGGTGATCGGCCGCTAGCGCCGCCTCCGAAAGAGGCTTGACGGGGTGGACCCCGGCCCCTAACTCCGGTGGCGATGCCCGCCTACCAGTACATCTATGTGATGAAAGGCCTCGGGAAGAGCTATCCCGGCGGCCGCGAGGTGCTGCGCGATATCTGGCTGTCGTTCCTGCCCGGCGCGAAGATCGGCGTCTTGGGCCTCAACGGCGCCGGCAAGTCGACCTTGCTGCGGATCATGGCTGGGAGCGAAAAGGACTTCTCCGGCGAGGCCTGGGCGGCGGATGGCGCGTCGGTCGGCTATCTGGCGCAGGAGCCGGTGCTCGACCCCAAGAAGGACGTGTTCGGCAATGTCAGCGAGGGTGTTGCCGAAACTAAGGCGCTCGTCGAACGCTTCGAGGCGGTGAGCGCCCGTTTCGCCGAGGAGTTGTCCGACGACGAGATGAACGATCTCATCGCCGAGCAAGGCGAGCTGCAGGAAAAGATCGAGCACCTCGACGCGTGGGAGCTCGACCGCACCATCGAGATCGCGCTGGACGCACTGCGCTGTCCGCCCGGCGACACGCCGGTGACCAATTTGTCGGGCGGCGAGCGCCGCCGCGTGGCGCTGTGCCGGCTGCTGCTGCAGAAGCCCGATTTGCTGCTGCTCGACGAGCCGACCAACCATCTCGACGCCGAATCGGTCGCTTGGCTACAGCGCTTCCTCAAGGATTATCCCGGCACCGTGGTCACCGTTACCCATGACCGCTATTTCCTCGACGAGGTCGCCGGCTGGATCCTCGAATTGGACCGCGGCCACGGCATCCCCTACGAGGGCAATTACTCGGGATGGCTCGAGCAGAAGCAGGCGCGGTTGGCGCAAGAAGGCCGCCAAGAAGAGGCGCGCCAGCGCTCCCTGGAGCGCGAGCTCGAATGGGTGCGGCAGAGCCCGCGCGCCCGCCAGGCGAAAAGCAAGGCGCGGCTATTGGCCTATGAGGAGCTGGTCGCGCAGAGCCGCGAGAAGGCGCCCGACAACGCCCAGATCGTCCTGCCGCCGGGACCGCGGCTGGGCGATCTCGTGGTCGAAGCGAAAGGGGTACGCAAGGGCTTCGGCAACCACCTTTTGATCGAGTCGCTGGACTTTCGACTGCCGCCCGGCGGCATCGTCGGGATCATCGGGCCCAACGGCGCCGGCAAGACCACCCTGTTCCGCATGATCACCGGCGCCGAAAAGCCCGATGCCGGCAGCTTCCGCATCGGCGACACGGTCAAGCTCGGCTATGTCGACCAATCGCGCGACACGCTCAAGGCCGACAACACGGTGTGGCAGGAGATTTCCGGCGGGCTGGAGGAGATCGACCTCGGCCGCCGCAAGCTCGCCAGCCGCGCTTATTGCGCGCTGTTCAATTTCCGTGGCGGCGATCAGCAGAAAAAGGTCGGCCAGCTATCGGGCGGCGAGCGCAACCGCGTCCACCTCGCCAAGATGCTCAAGGAAGGCGCCAACCTGCTGCTGCTCGACGAGCCGACCAACGACCTCGATGTCGATACGCTGCGCGCGCTCGAGGAAGGGCTTCTCGACTATCCCGGCTGCGCCGTCATCATCACCCATGACCGCTGGTTCTTGGACCGCGTCGCCACCCACATCCTCGCCTTCGAGGGCGACAGCCAGACGGTCTGGTTCGAGGGCAATTACGCCGACTATGAAGCCGACCGTAAACGCCGGCTCGGCGCCGCGGCGGATCAGCCGCACCGCATCAAATACAAACCGCTAACGCGCAACTGAGCCGGGCGATGAATGGCGAGGGCTGCTACCCGCTGACCTTCTGACGGATGCGGTCGAGCAGATACTGGACCTGGCCGCCGCCTTGCTGGATCACCGAGGCGAACTCGTCGCGCTGGGTGATCTTCATGCTGACGCCGGCGACATAGGCGTCGGTGATCTTCCAACCGCCACTATTGACCACGTGCCACTCGACGTGGATTTTGCTCCCGTCGTTGCGGGTGATCTCGCTGAAGACGATCGTCTCGTCGCCCTGCTGCTGCGCGTTCAGCGCGTTGAACTTCTCGCCTCCGTATTGGGCAAGCCGTCCGGCATAGGCCTGCGCCAGATATTCCTGCAGCAGCCCGAGATATTCCTGCTGCTGCTGCGGCGTGGCGATGCGCCAATAGCGGCCGAGGGTGAACTGGGCGATGCCCGGCAGGTCGAAATCGGCGGCGAACAGCTGGCGGAAGCGCTGCACGCGCTGCGGCATCGCCACGGCAGGCCCAAGCACCTGAATTGCCTGGACGCCAAGTTGGTTGATAAACGCTACCGCGTCGGACTGTGCCATGCCGCGCGGCGCGGCAGTGGTTACTCCGACGGCGATGAGCAGCGAGCAGAAAGCAAACCAGCGACGGGTCATTGCGGTAGACTAGCGCCCCATCGACGATTTCTGCAAATCGGCGACCGAATTCGGCTGTGCCGACACGCTGTAGGTCATCGGCGGCCCGGGCGGTTTGGGCAGAGTGGCGACGTTCGGCGCCGGCACCGGAGCCGGCAGAGCGCCCGCGCCCTGCAGCGGCACGGCATTGGGCGTGTCGTCCTTCTGATGGCGGATCTGTGCGGCGCGGCGCTGGCGCGCCAGCGAGCGGATCGTCGCGTAGAAGTCGAGCGAGGTGCGCTCGATCTCGGCCAGGCTCTCGATATTGCGCGAGCGCTCATCGATGCCGGAGGTTGTGTCGCGCAGGAAGGTCGCCCACAGCATGTGATGATTGCTGGCGACGATGTTGCCCGGGTCGCCGAAGCTGTCGCCAACCTCGCCGATCAGGTCGCGCGGGTTCGACGGGCCAAGCACCGGCAGCATCAAATACGGGCCAGGGGCGATGCCCCAAGTCGCCAGCGTGATGCCGAGATCGTTGGTGTGATAGGGGACGCCCCATTGGGCGGCGACGTCGTACAACCCGACCAAGCCGATCGTCGTGTTGACCACGGCTCGGCTCGCAGTCTCCGCCGCCAAGTTCGGCTGCCCTTGTAGTATGTCGTTGGCGAAGATGATCGGCGAGTTCAAGTTCTGCAGAAAATTGTGAATCATGTCGCGCGCGAACGGGGGCAGCACGGTGCGATAGGCGTTCGCGACCGGTACCAGTACGGCCTTGTCCACCCCCTCGTTAAAATTAAAGACCGCGCGATTGCTGTCCTCGAAAGGGTCGTTGGTACCCTCGTCGGCAACCGGAGCGGGAGCTTGCTGCGCGGCGGCCGGGCGCGCGCCGATCAACCCGGTGATTGCCAGGCTGGCGGCAAGCACGAACCCGGGCAGGGCAAGCTTTGACTGGCGACGGTACATCGACGGCCCTCGCGTTAAATGACTAGCGGCGCGGCAGGATAATGACGAATAACGCGCATGCGCCGCAAGCGATCCGTGCGGCTTCTATTCAATTAGTGCGTATAAACCGTTAACCATGCCGAGCGCTACGGGCATTGTGTGGAGTCTTCTGAAGTGACTCGCCCGGCACGAGCAGCTGCGACGCACGGTGAGCCTTAGCTCTTGACGATATAAAGATATCTTTATATGTTTGATCGATGGTCGAAGTCCCCAAAGGCGCCACTGCGGTTGACGTCTCGTTAGACGAGCTTCTGGGCGCGTTGCGTGCCGTCGCCGAGCCGACTCGGCTGCGGCTTTTGGTATTGTGCTCGCGCGGCGAACTCACTGTCAGCGAGCTGGCGCAAATCCTTGGGCAAAGCCAGCCGCGGGTCTCGCGCCATCTAAAGCTGATGTGCGAAGCGGGGCTGCTCGACCGGTTCCGCGAAGGCAGTTGGGTGTTCTACCGGCTCGCCGGCAGCGGCGGATCGAGCGGGCTCGCCCGCCATCTGGTCGCCGCCTGCGGCGAGCGCGACCCCACGATGGTGCTCGACCTGCAGCGCCTGGCGGCGATCAAGCGCCAACGGGCTGAGCGTGCCTCTGCCTATTTCAGCGAGAACGCGCCGCGGTGGGACAGCATCCGCTCGCTCTATATCGACGAGCGCGAGGTCGAGGCGGCGCTGATCGAGATCATTGGCGCCGCCCAGCCGCGCGATCTGCTCGACATCGGCACCGGGACCGGGCGAATCGTCGAAATCTTGGGGCCGCGAGTCGGCCAGGCGCTCGGCATCGACATGTCGCGCGAGATGCTGGCGGTGGCCCGGGTCAATCTGGAACGCGCCGGCGCGACGAACGGCACGGTGCGCCTCGGCGACATGTACCAGCTGCCGCTGCCCGACGCGTCGTTCGATGCGGTGGTCATTCACCAGGTACTGCATTACGCCGACCGGCCGGCCATGGCGATCGCCGAGGCGGCGCGGGTGTTGCGCCCGAACGGCGTGCTGGTGGTGGTCGATTTCGCGCCGCATCTCCTCGAATTCCTGCGCACCGAGCACGCTCACCGCCGGCTCGGCTTTGCCGATTTGGAGGTCGCCGAGTGGTGCCGGGCGGCCGGGCTTACGCCCGCGGCGCCGGTGCATCTCCAAGGCGATCCGCTGACCGTGGTGGTTTGGGCCTCCTATCGCGGCGCGCCGCCGCGGGAAGACCGCGCCGCGGCGCTCGCCGCCGCCGAGCAGGTGTTGCAGCCATGAGCGGAAGTTATCAGTCCTCTGGGCGGGGTCTGCTGGCGGCTGACCCGGCCGGCGATTTCGATGCCGCGCCGCCGCGCATCTCGTTCGAATTCTTCCCGCCGAAGACGCCCGAAATGGAAGAGCGGCTGTGGGAAGTCGTCAAACGCGTCGAGCCCTTGGGGCCGCGCTTTGTCTCGGTGACTTACGGCGCCGGCGGCTCGACCCGCGAGCGCACCCACGCGACGGTTCGCCGCATCCGCCAGCAGACGACATTAGAGCCAGCGGCGCATCTGACCTGCGTCGCCGCGACCCGCGCGGAGATCGATGCGGTCGCCGCCGCTTATTGGGAGGCCGGCATCCGCCACATCGTCGCCTTACGCGGCGACCCGCCCGGCGGGATGGGAAGCGGCGAGCGTTACGCGCCGCATCCTGGCGGTTATCCTTTCGCCGCCGACCTTGTCGCCGGGCTGAAGCGGGTCGCCGATTTCGAGATCAGCGTCGCCGCCTATCCCGAGACCCACCCCGAAGCCCGAAGCGACGACCACGACCTCGACAATCTCAAACAGAAACTCGACGCCGGCGCCAATCGGGCGATCACCCAGTTCTTTTTCGACGTCGACCTGTTCCTGCGCTTCCGCGACCGCGCCGCCGCGGCCGGGATCGTCGTGCCGATCGTGCCCGGCATCCTGCCGGTGACCAATTTCGCCCAGCTGAAGCGGATGAGCGCGACCTGCGGCGCCTCGATCCCCGATTGGATGGCCGGGCATTTCGACGGGCTCGACGACGACCCCGACACGCGCCGCCTCGTCGCCACCTCGCTTGCCGCCGAGCAGTGCCGCCGGCTCCAGGCAAACGGGGTCAACGAGTTCCATTTCTACACGCTCAACCGCGCCGATCTCATCGTGGCGATCTGCCACATGCTCGGCGTTCGCGCGCCGAAGCCGGTCGCCGCCTAGAGACACGGCCATGGCGCATCTCCTCGACTACCTCGCCGACTGCGTGTTGCTGTGCGACGGCGCGATGGGCACCGAGACCCAGGCGCGCAACCTCGACATCGTCCGCGACTTCCACGATCACGAGAACTGCACCGAGATCCTCACCGAGAGCCGGCCCGATTTGGTGCGCGAGATTCACCGCGGCTACCTCGCCGCCGGATCGGACGCGATCCAGACCAACAGCTTTGGCGGCTCGCCGATCACGCTCAACGAGTTCGGCATCGCCGACAAGGCGTTCGCCCTCAACAAGCTGTCGGCCGAGCTGGCGCGCGAGACCATCGCCGAGTTCGCCCATGACGGCCGCACCCGCTTTGTCTTCGGCTCATTGGGGCCGGGGACGCGGCTGCCGAGCCTCGGTCATGTCGCCTATCAACCGCTGGAAGACGCGCTCACCGTCCAGTGCGACGGGCTCGTCGCCGGCGGGGTCGACGCGATCCTCATCGAGACCTGCCAGGACCCGCTGCAGATCAAGGCCGCGGTCAACGGCGCCAAGCGCGCGCGCGCGACAGCAGGCAAGGACACCCCGATCTTTGTCCAGGTCACGGTCGAGACCACCGGCACTTTGCTGGTCGGCGCCGACATCGCCGCGGCGGCGACGATCATCGACGCGCTCGACGTCAACGGCCTCGGGCTCAACTGCGCCACCGGCCCGCGCGAGATGGCCGAGCATGTCAAATTTCTCGGCGACAACTGGCCGAGGCTCATCTCGGTGCAGCCCAATGCCGGGCTGCCCGAGCTGGTCAGCGGCCGCACCCAATACCCGCTTTCGCCCGAAGAATTGAGCCAATGGCTCGAGCGCTTCGTGCTCGAGGACGGCGCCAACATCATCGGCGGCTGCTGCGGCACCGAGCCCCGGCATATCGCCGCGCTCGACGCGATGCTGCGCCGCATTGGCCGCGACCGCCCGCGTCCCGTACCGAAGCGGCGGCAGCCGGCATGGACGCCGTCGGTCGCCTCGCTCTACAGCCAGGTGAGCCTGCGCCAGGAGAACGCCTATCTGTCGATCGGCGAGCGCTGCAACGCCAACGGCTCGCGCGCCTTCCGCCGCCTGCAGGAGCAACACGATTGGGACGGCTGCGTCGAGATGGGGCGCGAGCAGGTCAAGGAAGGCTCGCACACGCTCGACCTCTGCACCGCCTTTGTCGGCCGCGACGAGATCGCCGACATGACCGAGATGGTCACCCGCATGCGCGGGTCGGTCAACGCGCCTCTAGTCGTCGATTCGACCGAATACCCGGTGCTCGAAGCGGCGATGGCGCTCTACGGTGGCAAGCCGATCATCAACTCGATCAATTTCGAGGACGGCGAGGACGCGGCCGAGAAGCGGGTAAAGCTGGCGCGCCGGTTTGGCGCCGCCGTCATCGCGCTGACCATCGACGAAACCGGCATGGCCAAGGAGGTCGACCACAAGCTCGCGCTGGCGCAGCGGCTTTACGACTTCGCCTGCGTCAAGCACGGGCTGCCGCCGTCGGACCTCCTGTTCGACCCGCTGACCTTCACCATCTGCACCGGCAACGCGGACGACCGCAGGCTCGGCCTCAACACGCTCGACGCGATCGAGCGCATCGCCAAGGCGCTACCCGAGTGCCAAATCATTCTAGGATTATCGAATATATCATTCGGCCTCAACCCGCCGGCGCGGCAGGTGCTGAATTCGGTGTTCCTCGACCACGCGCTCAAGCGCGGCATGACCGGCGCGATCGTGCATTTCTCCCGCATCCTACCGCAGCACCGCATCCCCGAAGCCGAATGGCAGGTCGCCGAGGATTTGATCTTCGACCGCCGCCGTGACGGCCCAGGGGACCAATACGACCCGCTGCAGGCGTTCATGGCCCTCTTCGAGGACCGCACGATCGAGAAGGAGGAGAAGCAGGGCCGGCCGGAAAACCTCGAGGAACGTCTCGCCTACCGCATCGTCGAGGGCGACCGGCTCGACCTCGAAGCCGATCTAGACCTGGCGATGCAGGCGCACTCGCCGCTCGACATCATCAACGAGCACCTGCTGGGCGGGATGAAGACGGTCGGCGACCTCTTCGGCGCCGGCAAGATGCAGCTCCCCTTCGTGCTGCAATCGGCCGAAACCATGAAGACAGCGGTCAAGTACCTCGAACCGCACATGGAGCGGGTCGAGGGCCAGGAGAAGGGCACAATCGTCCTCGCCACGGTGCGCGGCGATGTTCATGACATAGGCAAGAACCTAGTCGACATCATCCTCACCAATAACGGCTACCGGGTGGTCAATCTCGGCATCAAGCAGCCGATCGGCGCGATCCTCGATGCCGCCAAGGAGCACCGGGCGCACGCCATCGGCATGTCGGGCCTTCTGGTCAAATCGACCGTGGTGATGCGCGAGAATTTGGAAGAGATGAGCCGCATGGGGCTCGACGTGCCGGTGATGCTCGGCGGCGCCGCGCTCACCCGCCGCTATGTCGAGGAGGATTGCGTCAAGGCCTACGAGGCGGGTCGCGTCGCCTACGCCCGCGACGCGTTCGACGGCCTCGCCTTGATGGACCGCATCGTCGGCAACGATTTCGACGGCTATCTCGCAGAAGTGCAGGAGAAGAGTGCCGGGCGGCCGAAGAACCCGTCGCGCAAATTGGGGCGCGCCGCCGACGCGCGGGTGCTGCGGCCGATCGATTTCGAGGAAATCCGCCTGCGCCGGGCCGAGCTGACCAGCGGCGTCGCCGTGCCGAACCCGCCGTTTTGGGGCGCGCGGGTGCTAGAGCGCGTGCCGGTCAAAACCGTCGCGTCCTACCTCAACGAGCGCATGCTCTATCAATTCCAGTGGGGCTTCCGGAAGGAGGGCCGCAGCCTCGCCGAATACAAGAAATGGGCGCGCGGCGAGCTGCGCCCGCTGCTGTCGCGGATCATGGACATCGCCATCCGCGAGAACATCCTCCAGCCCCAGGCCTCCTACGGCTATTGGCCGTGCGCCGCTCAGGGCAACGCGGTGGTGCTGTTCGATCCCGACGGCGGCCCGGGTGGAAAAGAACGCGAGGTCGCGCGCTTCGACTTCCCGCGCCAGAACAAGCGGGACGGGCTCTGCATCGCCGATTTCTTCCGCGACATCGAAAGCCCCGAGCGCGACGTCATCGGGCTGCAGGTCGTGACCATGGGCCGCCGCGCCTCGGAGGCGGCGCGCGAGTGGTTCGCCGCCGACCGCTACCAGGATTATCTCTATCTGCACGGGCTCTCGGTCGAGATGGCCGAGGCCTTCGCCGAATATGTCCACAAGCGCATCCGCGGCGAACTCGGCTTCGCCGCCGAGGAGGCGCGCGACCACGACGAGATGCTGGCGCAAGGCTATCGCGGCAGCCGCTATTCGTTCGGCTACCCGGCTTGCCCCAACCTCGCCGACCAGGCCCAGCTGCTGGCGCTGCTCAACGCCGACGCGATCGGCCTCGCCCTCACCGACGAAGACCAGCTCGACCCCGAGCAATCGACCTCGGCGATCGTCGTCCACCACCCGCAAGCCAAGTACTTTTCGGTGTGATCGCGACACGCCGCCATGGGAACGGAGCGGAAATGCGCGTCGAGATAAACCCGAGATTGCTGCGCTGGGCGCGGGAACGCTCAGGATACGATCCCGACGCCCTCGCTCATCGATTTCCGAGACTTGATGAGTGGGAACGCGGCGACGCACAGCCGACGCTCAAGCAGCTTGAGCAGTTCGCCAGTGCGGTCCACGCGCCGATCGGCTACCTGTTTCTGCCCGAGCCGCCTGTCGAGCGCGTGCCGATTCCGGATTTCCGGACGGTCGGAAATGCGCATATCGAGCGACCGTCGCCTGACCTGCTAGAAACGATCTACATCTGCCAGCAGCGCCAAGAATGGTACCGCGACTTCCTTCGCTCGACGGCTGCTGACCCGCTTCCATTCGTCGGTTCGACGACCGTGAATACGGCAATAGAGACGGCGGCGGGCGCTATTCGCGGGGCGCTTCACTTCGACCTCGCAGAGCGGGCACGGATGCCGACATGGACGGAGGCGCTGCGGCGGTTCATTGAACAGGCAGACGCGATCGGCGTCCTGGTCATGGTCAGCGGGGTGGTCGGTAGCAACAACCGGAGAAAACTCGATGCGGACGAGTTTCGCGGCTTTGCCCTTTGCGATGACCGGGCTCCACTGGTCTTCATCAACGGGTCCGACACCAAGTCTGCGCAGATGTTCACACTGGCCCACGAGTTGGCGCACATCTGGCTCGGCCAGTCCGCGCTCTCCGACATGGAACCGGTGTCCACGCCGGCCCACGCTGTCGAGCAGTGGTGCAACCTTGTCGCGGCCGAACTACTTGTTCCGCTCGCGGCGGTACGCGCCGAATATCGGCGGGACGCAGGTCTGCGCGCCGAGGTGGATCGGCTGGCAAGGCGGTTCAAGGTAAGCACGCTCGTCGTTTTGCGTCGCATCCATGACGCGGGCGGTCTAACGCGAGACCAACTTTGGGCGGCATACCGAGCCGAAGTCGAACGCCTCCTGGCGATCCCTCGGGGAAGCGGCGGAGATTTCTACCTGACCCAGGCTGCACGCGTCGGGAAGCGGTTCGCCCGTGCCCTCGTGGCGAACACGCTGGAGGGACAGACCCTCCATCGTGACGCTTTCCACCTGCTCGGATTTTCGAAGCTTGCAACATTCCGCGAACTTGGCCGCAGTCTGGGTGTCGAGTGATGGCGTACCTGCTGGACGCCAATGTGTTCATGCAGGCGAAGAATCTCCATTACGGCCTCGATTTCTGTCCGGCGTTCTGGGATTGGCTGATCGAGGCCAACGCGGCCGGCCGGGTTTTCAGCATCGAGAAGGTCGGCGATGAAATCGACGCCGGTGCAGACGAGCTTTCGACCTGGGCGGTGGCGCAGGGAGAAGGGTTCTTCCTGAGGCCCGACGCCGCCATTCTTCCGGCTCTCGGCGCGGTCAGTGCGTGGGCTACGGGTCAGGCGTATGAGCCTGCTGCCGTGAACACGTTCTTGCAGGTCGCCGACTATTACCTAGTCGCCCATGCCCTGGCGCATCGTCACACCGTCGTGACCCACGAGATCGCATCGCCGTCGACCAAAAAGATTAAGATTCCCAACGCTTGCATCGGCGTTTCCGTAAAATGCATGACGCCGTTCGAGATGCTTCGACATGAAAGAGTGCGCTTCGTGCTTGGCCATTAAGAGATGAGCGAAAACGGGTCGTGCTGGGCTATCCCGCCCGCATCCTGCCGAAGGACGTGGCGGCCGAGAAAATCCTCGGGGCGCGCACGCTGACCAATCTCGACAGTGAGCGGCCGACCCGGCTCGCCAATGCGCACCGCGATCTCGACGAGAGCCACTGACCTGATCGGGCGTCCACCACCCGCAGGCAAAATACTTTTCGGTGTAGTTCTGGCTTCCGCACGCCAAGGCGCATACCACCGTGTACTCTTTTTGTTCTTAACAAGACAGTAATTGCGTTTATATAGTGTCGCCATCGGGTCCGCGATATGCGGACAGCGTGAACGCGGGCGCCTGTTAATTTCCAGCAGATACAGGCGGAACGAAACGGGGTCGGATATTTTTGCGAGAAAACACCGATTTCAGCTGCGCCGGTTGCTGTTATCTCGCTGTTTTCGCTGCTGTTCCGCCACTGTTATCCCGCTGTTTTCACCGCAGTTATTTCGCTGTTTTGAACAAGAAATATGAATAGATCCAAGGCGTTGGCTTTTTAGCGCGGAGTATCAGGAGTATCAGCGGGGCGTTTCTTCGTTACTCGAACGCACTGCGGCGGGTCGATGAGACAGTCGCCCAAGGGCACCGGCCTGCGCCGGCATGGGTGAGGGCTGTTGCTCAACCTCACCCAGTTTGCTAAGCCGCGCGGTGATGAAGACGCACCAGATCGCGATCCTCGGCGGGTCGGGGTTTATCGGCCGCTATGTCGTCAAGCGCCTGGCCGGGCGCGGCGAGGCGCTGACCGTCGGCGGGCGTCACGCGAGTCAGGCCACATTCCTCAGGCTGAAGGGCGAGGTCGGCCAGGTCGGGCTGGTCAACATCGCCATCGACAGCGAGGCGATGCTGCCGGAGTTTCTCGCCGGCAAGGACGCGCTGATCAATTGCGTCGGCATCTTGAGGGAGCACGGCGCGCAGACATTCGATCGCGTCCACCATGCGGCGCCGGCGCGGCTGGCGCGGCTGGCGCGCGAGGCCGGGGTCGCGCGGCTGATCCACATCTCGGCGATCGGCGCCGACCCGCGCTCAACCTCCGCCTATGCGCGCTCCAAGGCGGCGGGCGAGCAGGCGGTCAAGGATGCCTTCCCGACCGCGACGATCCTGCGCCCGTCGATCGTGTTCGGCCCGGAGGACGAATTCTTCAACCGCTTCGCCGGGATGGCGCGGCTGTCGCCGTTCGTGCCGCTGATCGGCGGCGGCGAGACGCGGTTCCAGCCAGTCTATGTCGGCGATGTCGCCGACGCGGTGATCCGCGCGCTCGACGATCCCGCCGCTTCCGGCCGCACCTACGAGCTCGGCGGGCCAAAAATCTATACGTTCCGCGTGCTGATGGAGCTGATGCTCGCCGAGATCAAGCGCAAGCGCTGGTTTATCGACCTGCCCTTCGGCCTCGCCGCGTTGCAGGCGCGGCTGATGGCGATCCTGCCCAACCCGCCGCTGACCGTCGACCAGGTCGAGATGCTCAAGCGCGACAATGTCGTCTCGTCGGGGGCGCTGACCCTGAGTGCGCTCGGCATCGAACCCACCGCGGTCGAGGCGATCATCCCCTCTTATCTCGACCGCTTCCGCCCCGGCGGCTGGTACGACCGGCGCCGCGCCGTCGCCTGAACGAAAAGGAACCCGATATGGCTGCCGATAAAGAAGACACGATCTATCTCGACGTCCCCGCCGGCCGCGTGGTGATCGAGATGCGCCCCGATCTGGCGCCCGACCATTGCGCCCACATCAAGGGGCTGGTGCGCCGCGGCTTTTACGACGGCATCGTCTTTCACCGCGTGATCGAAGGCTTCATGGCGCAGACCGGCGACCCGACCGGGACCGGCACCGGCGGCTCAGGGACCCGGCTCAAGGCGGAGTTCTCCGCCGAGCCGCACGTCCGCGGCGTGCTGTCGATGGCGCGCGCCTCCGACCCCAACAGCGCCGACAGTCAGTTTTTCATCTGCTTCGCCGACGCCAATTTTCTCGACCGGCAATACACGGTGTGGGGCAACGTGGTGTCGGGCATGGAGCATGTCGACGCGATCAAGAAGGGCAGCGGGTCGAGCGGCTCGGTCTCCGACCCCGACAAGATCGTGAAGATGCAAATCGCCGCCGACGCGGCGGATTAGAGGCTGAGCGCCCGATGAAGCTCTGGAGCCGGTTGGTCCTGATCGTCGTCGCGCTCGCCTGGGGCGCTGGTCCGGCGATGGCGCTCGACCCCGAGAACGCGCTTTACCTGGATCTGGCCTTTGGCCGCGTCGTCATCGCCTTGCAACCCGACGTGGCGCCAAAGACCTGCGCGCAGATCAAAAAGCTGGTGCGCGCCGGGTTTTATAACGGAATCGTCTTCCACCGCGTGCTCGACGGCTTCATGGCGCAGACCGGCGACCCGACCGGCACCGGCACCGGCGGCTCGGGGCATCCCTTGAAGGCCGAGTTCTCGTCCGAGCCGTTCGCCCGCGGTGTCGTCGCCATGGCCCGCACCTCCGACCCCAACAGTGCCGACAGCCAGTTCTTCATCACGTATGCCGTCGCGCCGCAGCTCGACGGCAAGTACACGATCTTCGGTCATGTCGAATCGGGGATGGAGTTCGTCGACAAACTGAGAAAGGGCGATCAGGCCCATAACGGCATGGTCGTCAACCCCGACAAGATCATCAAAATGCAGGTGGTGGCCGACGTCATTGCCGACGACGACAAGGCGAAAAAGCCAAAAGAGAAGAAAGACGACGACAAGGAGCGATAGCGCGGTCGCCGCGCCGCCGCGCCAGAGGCGCGACTGGGCGGGGGCGCTCGCGGTCTACCGCCAGCCGCGTCTCGTTGCCGTCTTGCTGATGGGGTTTTCCAGCGGTCTGCCGCTGGCGCTAACCTTCAGTACCCTGTCGTATTGGCTCGCCGAATTGGGCGTGTCGCTGACCGCGATTGGCCTCTTCGGCCTGGTGCGCGCCTCCTACAGCCTCAAATTCCTCTGGTCGCCGCTGATCGACCGGCTGCCGATCCCGATCCTCACCCGGCGGCTCGGCCGGCGGCGAAGCTGGGCGCTGACCATTCAGTTCCTCCTAGGCCTGGCGATCCTCGCGCTCGGCATGACCGACCCGAGAGCCGACCCTGTCGCGGCCGTGCTGGCGGCGGTCGTCGTCGCCTTCCTGTCGGCGAGCCAGGACATCGTCATCGACGCCTACCGCATCGAGCTGCTGCGACCCGAGGAGCAGGGCGCCGGCGCGGCGGCGACGCAATGGGGCTACCGCTTCGGCATGCTGGCCTCGGGCGCCGGCGCGCTCTACGCGGCGAATTTTGGCGGCTGGCATCTGGCCTACGCGATCATGGCGGCGCTGATGCTGGTCGGCATGCTAACCGTGTGGTTTACCCCCGAGCCCGGCGGGATTGCGCCGCCCGAGCGTCTGCCCGGCGCGACCACAGTTGAGCGGGCCGCCGCCTGGCTCGAACGCGCCGTTGTCGCGCCGTTCGCCGACCTATTCCGCCGCACCGGTAGCGGCCCGCTCGTGGCGATCGTCGTTTTCATCGTGCTCTTCAAATTCGGCGATGCGCTCGCCGGATCGATGTCGAACCCGCTTTACGTCCAGCTCGGGTTCACCAAGCTGGAGGTGGCGACGGTCGCCAAGATCTACGGCGTCATTGCCACCCTCGCCGGGGTGGCGATCGGCGGGGTGCTGGTGGCGCGGATCGGCGTGTTCGCCTCGCTGCTTATCTGCGGTGGGCTGCAGGCATGTTCCAACCTGCTCTACGCGGTGCAGGTCTGGGCCGGCCACGATGTTGGCATGCTGGCGCTAACCATCGGCGCCGAGAATTTGACCGGCGGCATGGCCTCCTCGGCCTTTGTCGCCTATCTTTCCGGGCTGTGCAGCCGTGATTTCACCGCGACGCAATATGCGCTCCTGTCATCGCTGGCGACGGTCGGGCTCAACGTGCTCGCCGCCTCCGGCGGCTATCTTGCCCAGCAGCTGGGCTGGGTTCCATTTTTCGTCGTCAGCACGGCGGCGTGCCTGCCCAGTCTCTTGATCCTGCTGTGGCTTATGCGTAGGCCAGCAATTCCAGCCGGTGCCGTTTGAGCCAAGCGCGCGATTTGTCGACGTCGGGAACCAGGCTCGCGACCAGCCGCCAGAACCGCGGCCCGTGGTTCATCTCGACCAGATGCGCCACCTCATGAGCGACGACGTAATCGATGACCGCTTCTGGCGCGAAGACGAGCCGCCAGCTGAACGACAGCGCGCCTTTCGACGAGCAGCTTCCCCAGCGGCTTTTCGGGTCGCGCACCCCGACCCGCGCGACGCTCTTGCCGATGCGCGCGGCGGTGGCGCGGGCGCGGGCGGCGAAATCCCGCTTCGCCAGCGCGGTCAGATGGTCGCGTACTCGGCGCGGCAGGTGTGTCGGATGGCCGCGCACGCGAATCTCGCCGTCCGCGATCGTTACCGTAGGCGCCCGGGAGTCCGTCTCGCAGCAAATGCGATGTGGCACCCCGAACACCGGCACGCTGGCGCCTTCGCCGAGGGGACGGGGCGGAGGCATCGCCGCGATCCGGGCGGCGATCCAGCCACGGTGCGACGACACGAAACCCAGCGCCGTCTCGGCCGAAAACCGCCGCGGCAGCACCAGCTCGACCCCGCGCTTCGCCGCGTCGACGCGCAGCGACAGCCGCCGCGCCTTGGGGCTGACGCGGATCGTCACCGGCGCGCCGATTCCCAGCGCGCGAATGCGCTCCTCAAGGCTGTCGTGTCGGAGCATTGTCACAAAAGCTTCCTGGCTTCGTCACGATTTGGCAAGCTGCACTCGTCAGATAAGCCGGACGGCACAGGGGGGATGGATTTTATGAAAAAACTTGCACTCGCGCTTGCCCTCGTCATGACGACGTTGGCTGGAGGTCTTGGCACCGCCTGGGCCGACCCGATCGAGCTGCAATGGTGGCATGCGATGACCTCGGTCAACGGCGATAGGATCAACAAGATCGCCGCCGATTTCAACGCTATGCAGAGCGACTACAAAGTCACCCCGGTGTTCAAGGGCTCGTACGCCGAGACCATGACCGCGGCGATCGCTGCTTACCGCGCTGGCAACGCACCGAACATCGTCCAGGTCTTCGAGGTCGGCACCGCGACGATGATGGCGGCGAAGGGCGCGGTGAAGCCGGTATACCAACTCATGGCCGATGCCGGCGAGCCCTTCGACCCCGCGACCTATCTGCCGGCGGTAACTGCCTATTACAGCACCCCCGACGGGAAGATGTTGTCCTTCCCGTTCAACAGCTCGACCCCAGTCGTCTACTGGAACAAGGACGCGTTCAAGAAGGCCGGGCTCGACCCCGACAAGCCGCCGGCGACCTGGCCCGACACCTTCGCCGCGGCCAAGAAGCTGCGCGGCGCCGGCTTGGCCTGCGGCTTCACGTCGGCCTGGGTCAGCTGGGTGCAAATCGAGAATTTCAGCGCCTGGCACAACATCCCGATCGGTACCAAGACAAATGGGCTCGGCGGGTTCGATACCGAGCTCCAGATCAATAACGCGACCGTCGTCCGCCACATCGGCAACCTCGCGGATGCAGAGAAGGACAAGAGCTTCGACTACGGCGGCCGCACCACCGAGCCTACCGCCAAGTTCATCTCCGGCGATTGCGGGATGCTGCAGGATTCCTCGGCGAGCTACGGCGCGGTCAAAAAGGGTGTGCAATTCGGCTTCGGCGTGACCCAGCTTCCCTACTACCCGGACGTTCCGGGCGCGCCGCAAAACTCGATTATCGGCGGCGCCAGCCTCTGGGTGATGGGTGGTAAGAAACCCGAGGAATACAAGGGCATCGCCAAGTTCTTCACCTATCTGTCGTCGACCGCAGTGCAGCAGACCTGGCACCAGGACACCGGCTACCTGCCGATCACCAAGGCGGCCTATGACGCGACCAAGGCGTCGGGCTTCTATGATAAGAACCCTGGCACCGAAATCGCCATCCTGCAGATGACTGGCAAGCCGCCGACCGAGAATTCGCGCGGGCTCAGGTTCGGTAACATGGTGCAGATCCGCGACGTCATCGCCGAGGACCTTGAGGCCGCATTCTCGGGCAAGATGGACGCCAAGGCGGCAATGGACGACGCGGTCAGCCGCGGCAACGCGATCCTGCGCCAGTTCCAGAAAAACGTGCAGTAGCGGCATCGAGCAATTCTGTGAGGTCGAAGCAGCCTAAAATTTGCCCTTGGCCGGGCTTGACCCGGCCATCCACGTCTTGTGGCGCGGTCGCCTGCGATGCAGACGTGGATCCCCGGGTCGAGCCCGGGGGAGGGGATGATTTCTAGAGCTTCTCACGTAGATGGACCGCCGCGTCGTTTTTTCCGGTTGGCTGCTTCCGGTGGTGCTGCTGCTGCCGCAACTGGCGGTGACGGTGATTTTCTTCTTCTGGCCGGCGGCTCAGGCGATCGTCCAGTCGGTGCAGGGCGGCGACGCATTCGGCCTTAGTACCCGCTTCGTTGGCTGGGACAACTTCGCCACCGTCTTCGCCGATCCCAACTACGTCTTCGCCTTCGCGGTGACCGCGTTCTTCAGCGTCGCGGTGGCGATCCTGGCGCTGGCGCCGGGGCTGCTGCTCGCGGTCATGGCCGATCGGGTAGTGAAGGGCGCCACCTTCTACAAGACCGTGCTCCTCTTGCCCTACGCGATCGCACCGGCGATCGCCGGCGTGTTGTGGATGTTCATTTTCAACCCCAGCATCGGCGTTGTCGCCGCCGGCCTCCACCGCGCCGGGATCGACTGGAACTACCTGCTCAACGGCAAGCAGGCGATGCTGCTGGTTATTGCCGCCGCGGCGTGGAAGCAGATCAGTTACAATTTCCTCTTCTTCCTCGCGGGGCTGCAGGCGATCCCCGCCTCGCTGCTCGAAGCCTCGGCGATCGACGGCGCGACGCCGCGCCGCCGGTTCTGGACGATCGTCTTCCCGCTGCTGGCGCCGACCAGCTTTTTCCTGATCGTCGTCAACATTGTCTACGCCTTCTTCGACACGTTTGGGGTCATCCATAACGTCACCCAAGGCGGGCCGGACAAGGCCACCGAAATCCTCGTCTACAAGGTCTGGTACGACGGTATTGTCGGGCTCGATCTCGGCGGCTCGGCGGCGCAGTCGGTGGTGCTGATGGCGATTGTCATCACGCTCACCGCGATCCAGTTCCGCTTTATCGAGCGGCGAGTGCATTACGCATGATGATCACGGCCCGCTCCCGTGCCTGGATCCCGCACGCGATCCTCATAGCGGGGCTGCTCATCGTCCTGTTCCCGATCTACGTCGCCTTTGTCGCGTCGAGCCTGGATCTGTCGTCAATCCTCCAGGCGCCGATGCCGCTCATCCCGGGCCGGCGGCTGATCCAGAATTACACCGAGGCGATTTCCGCCGGCACGGCTAAGACCAGCGGCGTCTCGGTCGCGCGGATGATGTTCAACAGCCTTGTCATGGCGCTGGTTATCGCCGCCGGCAAGATCGCGATCTCGCTGCCCTCGGCTTATGCCGTGGTGTTCTTCCGCTTCCCCTTAAGGAAGCTCGCCTTCTGGGCGATCTTCGTGACCCTGATGCTGCCGGTCGAGGTGCGCATCATCCCGACCTATCAAATCGTCAGCGATATGGGGCTCATCGACCGCTATGCCGGGCTGAGCCTGCCGCTGATCGCCTCGGCGACCGCGACGCTCTTGTTCCGCCAGTTCTTTCTCACCATCCCGGACGAGCTGGTCGAGGCCGCGAAGATCGACGGCGCCGGCCCGCTGCGCTTCTTCATTGATACCGTGATCCCGCTCTCGGCGACCAACATCGCCGCGCTCTTCGTGATCCTGTTTATCTTCGGGTGGAACCAATATCTGTGGCCGCTGCTTGTCACCAACACGCCGTCGATGACGACGATCGTCATCGGCATCCGACAGATGATCGGCAATGGCGACACCCAGACCGAATGGCAGATCGTCATGGCGACCGCCCTCTTGGCGATCGTCCCGCCGGTTCTGGTGGTGCTGCTGATGCAGCGCTGGTTCGTCAAAGGCCTGGTCGAGAGCGAGAAATGAGCGCGCCGACCTATCGTCCGGCGGTGATCGGCGACGCGGCCGACATCCATGCGCTGCTGCTCAAGATCGCCGGCGACATCCCGCTCGCGGTCGAGACCCTGGAGCAGGAGGAATTGCTTTATGCCGCGGTGCGCAAGATGCTCGCTTTTGGTCAATCATGGGTTGCGGTGGACGGCAAAACCGTCGTCGGGTTTGTCCTGGTCGACAGCGCCGAGGTCGGGCGGCATTGGGGCGAAAACGAGCTCCTCAACCTCCGCTACGCCGGCGGCGAGATGCTCGACGGGCTTATCGGCAAGGTGCTAGAGCGGAAGGTGCCGGTCACCGCCAGCGTCCGCGACACAAACCGCGCCGGTCTCGCCGAGCGGCTCAAGAAGTTCGGCTTTCGCGAAGCGGAAGTCCGCGTCGGCGAGCAGCATTTCCGCCGGGAACCCTAAGGGCAGGCATAAATGGCCACGCTAACCCTCGATAACGTCAAGAAATCCTATGCCGACCGCGAGGTCGTCCACGGCGTGAGCTGCGACGTTGCCGATGGCGAGCTGGTGGTCGTGGTCGGGCCGTCAGGCTGCGGGAAATCGACCTTGCTGCGCATGGTCGCTGGGCTTGAGGACATCACCTCGGGCGCGGTGGCGATCGACGGGCGCGTGGTCAATGGGGTCGAGCCCAAGGACCGCGACATCGCGATGGTATTCCAGAACTACGCGCTCTACCCGCATATGAGCTGCTTCGACAACATGGCCTATGGCCTGCGGATGCGGGGAATGGCGCGCGAGGAGATCGCCAAGCGGGTCGACCGCGCCGCCCGCATCCTCCAGCTCGACGGGCTCCTCGACCGCAAACCGCGTCAGCTTTCCGGCGGCCAGCGCCAGCGCGTGGCGATGGGCCGCGCCATCGTCCGCGACCCGAAAGTGTTCCTCTTCGACGAGCCGCTCTCCAACCTCGACGCCAAGCTGCGGGTGCAGATGCGGGTCGAGATCAAGCGCTTGCAGCAGGAGCTGGGTACCACCTCGCTTTACGTGACTCACGATCAGGTCGAGGCGATGACCTTGGCTGATCGGCTCATCGTGATGAATGCCGGCAATGCCGACCAGATCGGCCCGCCACTCGATCTCTATGAGCGCCCTGCCACCGCGTTTGTCGCCGGGTTCATTGGCTCGCCGGCGATGAACCTGATCGAGGGCCGGTTCGACGGGACCGGGGTGGTGATCGGCAATTGCACGTTCCCGGTCGCGAGTAAGACCGCGTCTGGTGAGGCTGTGCTGGTCGGGCTGCGGCCCGAGCATCTTGAGCTGGCGGAGGACGGACCGCTGCCGCTCACGGTCGAGCTGTTGGAACGGCTCGGCGCCGACACGATCGTCCACGGCAAGCTCGGCGGTGACGGCATCGTGCTGACCGCGCGCGCCGCCGGCACGATCAACCCGCCGCTTGGGCATACGCTGCGGTTCGCCGTGCGCCCGGAGCACATCCATTGGTTCGATGCCGAGACCGGCAGACGGCTTTAGTCTTCGCTGTCGATCAAATGGATGAAAGAGCCGGCGACCGAACCGCGCCGTAACCCCACACTGCCGAGATCGTTGCCAGTGGCGTCGGCGATGGCGAAGAGCCGGTCGGCGGTGCCCTCCTCGACGATGCTGGCATAGTGGAATTCGTGACCGCGAAATCGCGCGCCAGCGTTGCCGAGCGGTGCTGAGCCTAGCAAGGTCGCGACGCGATAGCCGAGATGCCGCTTTGGCGCGGTGAAGCTCGTGATAACGGGCAATAGCCCGGCCATGCGATGCGCCATGCCGTTTGCATTGGTCAGCGCGTCGCCGAGCACCATGTAGCCGCCGCATTCGCCATATACGGGACTGTTTGCGGCGGCGGCATCGCACAGCCCGCCGAGGAACCGTGTCGCTGAAGCCAGCCTGCCCGCATGCAACTCGGGATAGCCGCCGGGCAGGTAGATCGCATCGGCCGCGGGGTCCGGCGCTTCGTCGGCGAGCGGCGAGAAGAATGAGATTTCGGCGCCTTGGCGCCGCCAGCCTGACAGCACGGCCTGGTAGGCGAAGAGGAAGGCATCGTCCCGGGCGACGGCGATGCGCTGGCCTAGGGCCGGCAGCGCCGTCGCGCCGATCGCCGCGCCGCAGCGCGAGGGTTTCGCCAGCGCGATCAGCTGGCCGACATCGAAATCGGCGGCGATCAGCTTCGCGGCGTCGGCGATCAAGGTCTCGATCGCGACCAAATTTTCCTCGGCCGGCACGAGGCCGAGATGGCGCGATGTGATCGTCAATGTCTTGTCCTGCCTTATCGCGCCGAGCACCGGCAGGTCGGGCAAGTGCCGCGCGATCACCTCGGTCAGCAGTGCGCGGTGCCGCGCGCTGGCGACGCGATTGAGGATCACTCCGGCGAGCGGTACTTCCGGGTCATGACGGGCGAAACCGGCGACGAGGGCAGCGATCGACGCGCCCTGTCCGCTGCAGTCGACCACTAGCACGACCGGCCAGGCGGTGAAGCGGGCGAGCGCCGCGGTCGAGCCCGCCTCGTCGTCGGGTCCGGCGCCGTCGAAGAGGCCCATCACCCCTTCGCACAGCACGATCTCGGCGTCTGCCTCGAGTTCGGCGACCAGGGTGGCCAACGTCGCCCGGCGCATCGCCCAGGGGTCGAGGTTGAAGCCTGTGGCGTTGCTCGCCAGCGCGTGAAAGGTCGGGTCGATATAATCCGGGCCCGCCTTGGCGCTGGCGATCTTGATGCCCCGGTTCTGCAGATGGCGCAGCAGCCCTGCGGTGATCAGCGTTTTGCCGCTGCCCGATTTCGGCGCGGCAAGAATTAACCCGCGGCCCCTCACCCCTTGTACCAATTAAGCGTCTCATGCAGCCGCGCAACCTCGCCGATGGCGATGATCGCCGGGCTCTCGACTTGCGCGGCGGCACTGGCAGCTTCGGCGAGGGACGTGATGACCACGCTCTGCGCCGCCGTCGTCGCCTTGCTAACGATCGCCACGGCCTCGCCCGGCGGCCGCCCCGCCGCGATTAGGCGGCGGGCAATGTCACCGAGATGGGTCAAGGCCATGTAGAGCACGATGACCGGCGAGCCCTTGGCGATCGCCTCCCAGTCGGGGGCGCTGCCTTCCTCGCCCGGCACAGCGCCGTCGCTGTTGTGGCCGGTGATCAGGGTCACGGCCGAGTTGATGCCGCGATGCGTAAGGGGGATGCCGGCATAGGCGAGGCCGCCGATCGCCGCGGTGATGCCGGGCACGATGCGAAACGGGATGCCCGCCTGGGCCAACGCCAGCGCTTCTTCGCCGCCGCGACCGAACACGCAAGGGTCGCCGCCCTTGAGGCGCAGTACCCGCTTGCCGTCACGGGCGAGCGCGATCAGCCGGGCCGAGATGTCGGGCTGGCGCGGCGATGGCCGGCCGCCGCGCTTGCCGGCGTCTTCCAAAGCCGCCTCTGGCCGCGCCAAGGTGAGAATGCGCGGGTCGACGAGCGCGTCGTAGACGATGGCGTCGGCCTGTTCCAAGGCGTGCAGCGCCAGCACCGACAGCAGGCCCGGGTCGCCCGGCCCGGCGCCGACCAGCCAGACGCTGCCTTGCGCCATCTCAGGGAGGTACAGCCGTTTGGCGTCGATCATTGCCGGAAGGTAGCCAGCCGCACGGGTTTTGCTAAGATCATTCTATGGCACGGCAGGAAGGTAGTCCGCTGCGCCGCGGATGGACCACCGGCGCTTGCGCCGCGGCCGCGGCGCGGGCCGCGTTTGCCGCGCTGTTGACCGGCGAGTTCCCTGACCCGGTGACGATCCGCCTACCGCGCGGCCAGAGGCCCAGCTTCCCGCTGGCGCTCGCCGAACTGAACGGCGGGAGCGCGCGCGCCGGCATCGTCAAGGATGCGGGCGACGATCCCGACGTCACCCACGGCGCGACGATCGTCGCCGAAATCGCCTGGGCGACGCCCGGCTCCGGCATCGCCTTCGCCGCCGGCGAGGGGGTTGGCACGGTGACCCGGCCGGGGCTTCAGCTCGGCGTTGGTGAACCGGCGATCAACCCGGCGCCGCGGGCGATGATCCGCGAGATGCTGGCGGACCTAGCCGAAGCCAACGGCGCGCCGCCGCCCGATGTGACCGTCACCGTCGCGATCCCCGGCGGCGAGCGCCTCGCTGAGAAGACGATGAACGCGCGCCTCGGCATTGTCGGTGGCTTGTCGATCTTGGGAACGACCGGGATCGTGGTGCCCTATTCCTGCGCTTCCTGGATCCACTCGATCCAGCGCGGCATCGATGTCGCCCGCGCCGCCGGGCTCGACCATATCGCCGCAGCCACGGGCACCACCTCGGAGCGCGCGGTGCAGCGCCTCTATGCGTTGCCCGACCATGCGCTGATCGATATGGGCGATTTCGTCGGCGGCACGCTGAAATATCTGCGCCGCCATCCGGTCGCTCGGCTGACCTTGGCGGGCGGCTTCGCGAAGATGGCCAAACTCGCCGCGGGCCATCTCGACCTGCATTCGAGCAAGAGCCAGGTCGAGCCGGCACTGCTGCGCGAAATCCTGGCCTCGGTCGGCGCCGATGACAGCACACTCGCTGCGGTAAGCGGCACCGAGACCGGCGGCGCGCTGCTCGAGGCGGCAGGGGAATGGCGCGCGGCGTTGGCAGCCGGCGTCGCACGGCGAGCGCGCGAAGTCGCTCTGGCGACGCTGTCGGGCGCTACCGCGGTCGAGGTCGCGATCGTCGATCGGACTGGCGAGTTCCTCGCGATGGTAGGTGCATGAGCGGGACGCGACTCCTCATCCTCGGGGGGACCGGAGAGGCGGTGGCGTTGGCTCGCGCTGTGCTCGCCCGCTTCGGGGACCGCATCGAAGTGACAACGGCGCTCGCTGGCCGGACCGCTCGCCCGGGGCCGATCCCCGGCCAAGTCCGGATCGGCGGGTTCGGCGGCGCCGCCGGCCTTGCCCAATATCTCGCCGAGCACGAAATCGACCGGCTGATCGACGCGACCCACCCCTTCGCCGCCGATATCTCGCGCGCGGCGCGGCTCGCCGGTGACCAAACGCAGGTGCCTCGACTATTGCTGCTGCGGCAGGCCTGGCGGCGCCATCCGCTGGACCGCTGGATCGAGGTCGACAGCATCGAGGCGGCGGCGCAGATCGTCGGCCGCGTCGGCAGGCGAGCCTTCCTGACCGTCGGCGCCGGCGAGATCGATGCCTTCGCCCCGGCGACCGGCGTGCGCTTTATCGTGCGGATGATCGACCGGCCGCGCAATCCATTGCCGTTACGCTTCCATGAGGTCGTGCTCGGACGCGGTCCGTTCGCCCTGGTCGAGGAGCGCCAACTGCTGCAGATGAAGGCGATCGACGTGCTGGTCTGCAAGGCGAGCGGTGGCGCGGCGACCGAGGCGAAGCTCGTAGCGGCGCGCGAATTGAGCCTGCCGGTCATCATGGTTCGTCGCCCGCCGGTCGAGCGCGGCTTGTCGGTCGATACGGTCGAGGGCGCGATCGACTGGCTAGCTGGTCTCGACGAACGGCCCGAAGCGAGGAGAACGTTATGACGGCGCGGCTCGGTGTGGCCTTCGGCTTGGCGTTGCTGGCGTTGGCCGCGTGGGCGCCTTGCGCACGCGCCGATATAAGCACGGCGCTCAACCCGTTCAGCGGCTACTACAACAACATTGCTCGGGCCGCCGAGGCCAACGACGTCGCCAAGGTCCGGGCACTATTGTCGAGCGGCAACAGCGCCAACGAGACCGAAGCGGACAGCCAGCGCACCGGCCTCCATACCGCGGCGATAAACGGCAATCTCCAGATCGCCGCGATCCTCATCAAAGCCGGAGCGCGGATCGACGCGCGGGACAATCTCGGCAACACGCCATTGCAATACGCTGCGGATCACGACCATCTCGAGATGGCCAAGCTTCTGATGGATGTCGGCGCACAGGTCGATGCCGAGAACAAGAATGGGATGACTGCGCTAATGATCTCGGCCAAGGATGGCAACGTCGAAATGGTCCGCACCCTGCTGGCTCGCGGTGCCAACCCGAACAAGTCGGATTACACCGGGCGCGATTCGCTGGGCTGGGCGCTTGACAGCCATCGCCCCGCGGTCATCGCGATCCTCAAGGACGCCCAAGCGCGCAAGCACTAGGGCCGGGTGCTACCCGCGCCGGGGGCGCAGCACATGATGGTGGTCGGTGGCGTAGAGCCGGCTGTCGTTGCCGCCGCCGGCGAGCGCCGGGCCGACCAGGATCAGCGCGGTGCGGGTGATGCCGGCGGCCTTGGCTCCGTCGCGGATCGTCGCTAGCGTGCCGCGGATCAACAATTCGTCCGGCCAGCTAACCCGGTAGGCGACGATTGCGGGGCAATCGGCGCCGTAATGCGGAACGAGCATGCGCACCACCCGCGCCAGATTGGCGATCGACAGATGGATGGCCAGAGTCGCGCCGCTCACGGCGAGGCGGTCGAGCTCTTCGCCCGCCGGCATCGCCGAGGCGCGCGTCGCGGTGCGGGTGAGGATGATCGTCTGGGCGATGCCGGGCAGCGTCAGCTCGCGGCGCAGCGCCGCCGCCGCCGCGGCGAAGGCCGGCACGCCGGGGGTCACGTCGTAGGGAATGCCGAGGGGGTCTAGCCGGCGCATCTGCTCGGCGATCGCGCCGTAGAGCGAGGGATCGCCCGAATGCACCCGGGCGACGTCATGTCCTGCACGATGCGCCGTTTCGATCTCGGCCACGATCTCGTCGAGGGTGAGCGGCGCGGTATCGACCACCCGCGCGCCCGGCGGCGCGGCAGCGACGATCTCCGGCGGCACCAGCGATCCGGCGTAGAGACAGACCGCGCAGGTCTCGATGAGGCGCAGGCCGCGTACGGTGATGAGGTCGGCGGCGCCGGGTCCGGCACCGATGAAATGTACCGTCACTTCTTGCTGTAGCCGCGCGGCGTGTAGAAGCGCGGCGGGTCGCCGGGAATGACGCGGCTCTCGCTATTGCCGACGATGACGATGGTCAGCATGTCGATATCCGCCTCGACGAGATTGTCCAGCATCGTGACCCGCCAGCTCTCGCCGGTGCGCCCGAGATTGCGCGCGATCAGAACCGGAGTGTCCGGCCGGTGATGGGCGAGAAGGATCGCCGCCGTCTCAGCAAGCTGGGAGGATCGTCGCATCGAGCGCGGGTTGTAGAGGGCCACGACAAAGTCGCCAGCCGCGGCGGCTTCGAGCCGGGCGCGGATGGCCGGCCACGGGGTCATCAAATCGGACAGCGAGATCGCGCAGAAATCATGGCCGAGCGGCGCCCCGGCGCGGGCGGCGGCGGCCTGCATCGCGCTCACCCCCGGCGACACCAGGATTTCGACCGCCCCCCAATCGCGCCGCTCTTCGCGATCCAAAAGCTCGAACACCAACGTCGCCAAGCCATAGATCCCCGCGTCGCCCGACGATATGAGGGCGACGTTCCTGCCCTCGGCGGCAAGGTTGAGAGCAAGCCGCGCCCGCTCTTCCTCGTCGCCGATGACGCTGGGGTGCAGGGTCTTCTCGGTCGTCGCGCGCCCGAGCAGGTCGAGATAGAGGCCGTAGCCGACGATGTCGCTGGCCTGGGCGATGAGCGCGCTTGCCTCCGGCGTGCGCCATGAGGCATCGCCCGGTCCGATACCGACGATCGCCAGACGACCGCGCGGCCGTCCGATCGCCGCGGCGTTGATCGGTGCCGCGGCGCGGGCGATGGCGCAGGTTGCGTGCCGCGACTTGCGCTTGGGCGCGACCAGTACGCCGCCCGGACCCGCCGCCGCCAACGCCGCGCCCTCGGCGACGCCCCAGCAGCCGGTGGCGCGGAACACCGCCTCGGACTTCTCGGTGAGGCGCGGGGTCTCGTCGAGCAGGCGCTCGCTGGGAAAGAAACGCGCCGCCACGCCGAGCCGCTCGGCGAGCGCGTGGATGCCGGGCTCGGCGAGCTTCAACTCGACCGAAACCACCGCGGCCACCGCGTCCGCGGCAAGCCCCGCTTCGGCCAGGCATCTGTCGGCGAGCGACACGATCTCGTCGGAATCGCAGTTGCGCTCGCAACCGATGCCCAAAGCCAGCATCGGCGGGTGGAAGACAAGCGCGGTTTCGTCGGCCGTCACTGGGTGATCGCTAACCCGCACCGAGAGCTCGGCGTTCTTGGCCCAGGCGATGCCGGTGTCGCGCAACCATTCGGCGCAGCCGAGCTCGTCATGAAGCCTGACCGGCTGGCCGGCGATCAGCGCGGCGGCAACAGGTTTTATCCGCTCCGGATTAGCAATACGCCAACCACGAGGTGGCTCGTCGAGCGCGAGGCCGAGCCGGAGGTCGCCGGCGGTGGTGATTGCCGCGACACCGCCGAGGGCCTTGGCAAGAACGCGGGCGATTTGGTTGGCGCCGTGATGTCCGCCCAACAGCGGCACCGCGACCGAGCCATCCTCGGCAAGGGCGACGACCGGCGGCTCGGCGCGCTTGTCATCCAGATGAGCCGCGAGCGCGCGAATCAGGATGCCGCTGGCGCAAATGCCCACGATCGGCCGTCCCGCCGCGAACAGATCGGCGAGATGCGGGACGACGCCGTCATACGTTTCGTCCCAATCGCCGGCCAAGGCGCGAGGCCCGTGCAGACGCGCCTCCGGCAGGAGGTCGCAGATTCTCCGTCCGAGCACCGTCGCGCTTGGCCCAAGCACGACGACCGCGGCACCGTTGGGCAGAGGCCGCTTCATCGCTTGCCACCGCGCACCAGCGCCATCGCAAAGTAGGGCACCCCATCGGGCTCGACGTCGGCGAATGTGGCGACGCGCTGCCGCGTCTGCGTCGCGCGCTCGATGTAGATCGTATCGTCGAGACGGCCGAGCCCCGCCAGCACCCGACGCAGCTTGCCGGCATGGCGACCCAATTTGATCACCGCCGCGGTCTCGGCGTCGGCGAGGCGGCGGATAAGCTCGTCTTCGGCGAGGGTCGCGGGAATCACCATGACCGTTTCGTCGCGCTGGGCGAGCGGCGTCCCGGCGGCGGCGGCGCAGGCGGTCAGTGACGAGACGCCGGGCACGACCTCCACGCGGTAGCGCGGCGCGAGGCGAGTGAAAATCGCCGCGAAGGTGCCGTAGAAAAACGGGTCGCCCTGACAAAGAAAGGCCACGTCCCGGCCGCTGTCGAGCTCGGTGGCGAGGGTCGCGGCGGCGGCATCGTAGATGGCGTGAGGCGGCGGCCCGGGACGCATCGGGAAGGCGATGCGCACCTGGCGCTGCGCCGGGCTGAGGAATTCCGCGACGATGCTGCGGGCAAAACTGTCGCCGGTCTCGGGCGCCGGATAAGCGATGACCGGCACGCCGCGCAAGAGACGTAGCGCCTTCAGCGTCACCAGCTCGGGATCGCCCGGCCCCAGCCCCAGCCCGTAAAGCACACCGAGCGCCATCTCACTTAGGCCTTACCCGGTAGAGGGTCAGCACCATGCGCTGTCCGTTTGAGTAATCGGTGCCGCGGATGCTACCGATTGGCGTCGCTTCGAGACCGTGCGCCGTCAGCCCTTGCAGGAACTGCGCATCCTCGCGGCCGCCGACCAACGCCTCGCCGCCACCCGCCAATTCGGTCACCGCATTGGTCACCATGGTCATCCGCAGCTTGCCGCCCAGCAAAAAGACCAGGCTCGGTTCGGCGTAGCCGAGTGTGACAAGCGGCGTGCCCGGCGGCGGTGGGTCGCCAGCGATCAGCAGCGCGGCGCCGCGGCTCAGCCATAGCCGGTCGAGGCTCGGAAGAACCCAGATGCCCACGGAAATGGTCAGGGTGAGGGATAGCGCGGCGATCGTCGCGGCGCTTGCTACCGGAGCCGGCCGCCGCCACAGCAATATCGTCATCAGGATGACCAGGACGGCGGCCGTAACCGGTCCGGCGATGTCGACTCCGGGTCCGAAGCGGATCGGCAACACGATCAGCGCACCGCCGATGATGACAACGGTTACAACGACCCACAGCGCCTCGACGGCACGCCTCGTCCAGCGTGCCCAAACCCGCTCGGCCTGATCGATTCCTTCGGCGATCGTGCCGGCAGCAAGCAGCGCCAGCGCCGGATAGAGCGGCAGGACGTAATGCGGCAGCTTGGTCGGGATCAGCTCCATCACCACCCAGGCCGGGACGATCCAGGCCAGCAGGAACCGCACCAGCGGCTGCTCATGGCGTTGCCAGCCGCGGATCAACGCCGGCGCCAGATAGAGCGATCCGGGCCAGAACGTGATCATCATTAGCGTCAGATAGTAGAACGGCGGCGCGCCATGTGATTCCTGTCCGCCCAGCAGTTTCGTCAGAAAATCATGGCCTAGCGAATCTGCGAGAAAGCGACCTTCGGTCGCCTGCTCGATCGCGTAGAGCCACGGCGCGATTGCCAACCCAGTCGCGATCAATCCGGCCAGCGGCCGCAGCGTGCGCAGCCAAGCCGTATCGCGATCGGCGATGGACAGCGTCGCTGCGGTCGCCAGCGCCAGCGCCGGCCCGACCGGTCCCTTGAGTAGGATCGCCGCGATTTCGGCGAGCCAGAACGCAATTGCGACGTCGATGCCCACCGGCTTGCCACGGCGCGCCCGCACATAGGCGAGACCAAGCGCTCCTTGCCCGGCGACGATCGCGGCGAGGAGCGCCGCATCGGTCTTGGCGATGTGCGCCTCGGCCATCGTGCCGAGTGAAGTGGCGAGCAGAACCGCCGCGACCAGCGCGATTCGCGGCGCAGCGGCATTACCTTCCGGCGCCTCGCTCAGGAGAGCCCGGCCGAGACCGAAGGTCAGCAGCACGGCAAGGCTCGCGCCGATCAGCGACGGCAGGCGATACGGCCAGATTGCGGTCGATCTCGGATCGCTGAACGCGCTGACGGAGGCGGCCTGCAGCCAATAGATGCCACCCGGCTTCTGGTTGCGCGCCTCGTTCTGGAACCGGATATGCAGGAAGTCGTCGGTCTCCAGCATCTGCCGCGTCGCTTGCGCGAAGCGGGCTTCGTCGCGGTCGAGCACCGGGATTGAGCTCATTCCGGGCAGATACAGCGCCAGGCAGAGCACGCCGAGCAGCGCGTAGGGCCGCCAGCCGACGAGAAGGGGCGCGATCCGCGCCATCAGCCGCCGACCGACGAGGAACGGTAGAGTTTCAAGATCGAACTGAACCTTCTCGTGATTTGGCGCACGGCTGGCGCAACGTTCTTGGCGCAAGCGGGGGGCGCTCCTCCCGCGTTCACGATCGCGCGATGACGAATAGTCGATTGAAAACGGGCCGTCCATCCCGCGCAACCCGTTCAGCCCGGCTTGACCGCCGCCCATTGCGTCACCGCGATCAGCCGCCGCCAGGCATGACGGCCGCCCAGCGGCTCGGCTCGGCTGACGGCGAGCCGAGTAAGGCTGCCGCCGTGACGCGCCTGGCATTCGAGCACCGCGCGCTCGCCCTCAACGCTGATGACATTGGCGACAAGGCGCCCGCCAGGCCGCAGCGCCTGCCATAGCGCCGGCAGCAGGTCTGGCTCGCCCATGCCGCCGCCAACGAAAATCGCATCAGGGGTGGGGAGGCCGGCAAGCGCCTGCGGTGCGGCGCCGTTGACGATGCGCAAATCCGGCACGCCGAGCACAGCGGCGTTGCGCGCGATCATCGCCACGCGCGCCGGATCGCGCTCGATCGCCACCGCCGACAGGTTGTCGCCGCCGCGCAGCCATTCGATCGCCACCGAGCCGCAACCGGCGCCAACATCCCACAGAGTTTCGCCGCTGAGCGGCGCCAGCGCCGCCAAGGTCGCGGCGCGGATTTCGCGTTTGGTGAGCTGCCCATCATGCTCGAACGCGCCGTCCGGCAGTCCGGCGAGGCGCGGCAACCCGCGCACCCCCGGCGTTGCCTGGCATTCGAGAGCGATGGTGTTGAGGTCGGCGGCCTTGCGGCTTCCCCAATCCTGCGCCGTGGCTTCGACTGTGCGTTCCGCTGGGCCGCCGAGATGTTCGAGCACGGCCAACCGGCTCGGCCCCCAGCCGCTTCCGGTCAGGAGTTGCGCCACCGCGCGCGGGGTGTCGCCGTCCTCTGAGAGGATCAAGACGCGGTGGCCTTCGGCGAGGTGAAGGCGCAGCGTGTCGAGCGGACGGGCGTGCAGGCTCAGCGTCGTGCAATCGGCAATCGGCCAGCCTAGCCGCGCGGCGGCGAAGCTGAACGCGCCCGGATGTGGCAGCACGGTCATCGCCTCGCGGGAGAAGCGGCGGGCGAGGATCGCGCCGGCGCCAAACCACATGGGGTCGCCGCTGGCGAGCACGACGACCCGCCGGCCGCGATGCGCGGCGATGGCGGCAATCGAGTCGGAGAACGGCTGCCGCCAGGGGAGGCGGTCCGCAGCGCTGTCCGGAACCATCGCCAGATGCCGCGCGCCGCCGACGATCACCTCTGCGGTCTCGACCAGCGCGCGCGCCGCGGGCGCGAGGCCGGCGAGCCCATCGTCGCCGATGCCGATAATGGTGAGCCAGGCGGTCATGGCTCCGGTCTCGCCAGCGCATTCACTGCGGCGGCGGCGAGCGCGCTGCCGCCCCGTCGCCCTCTAAGCGCTATAAAGTCGGTGCCGTCGAATTCCGCCAGTGCCGCCTTGGCCTCGACGGCACCGACAAAGCCGACCGGAAAACCGAGCACCAGTGCGGGTTTAGGCGCTCCGTCCGCAATCATCTCGAGCAAATGAAATAGCGCCGTGGGAGCATTGCCGATCGCGACTATGGCGCCTGCGAGATACGGCCGCCACAACTCGACCGCGGCGGCCGAGCGCGTGGTCTTCAGGGTCTCGGCAAGCTCGATGGTCTTGGGGTCGTTGAGGGTGCAGATGATGTCGCTTTTCCCCGGCAGGCGCCCCCCCGTGATCCCGGCAGCCACCATGCGGCTATCGACGAGGATCGGCGCGCCCGATGCCAGCGCGCGTTTGCCTTCAGGAGCCGCATTCTCCGACCATAGGAGGTCGTCAAGGATCGAAATGTCGCCTGCGGCATGGGCGAGCCGCACCGCCAGCGGCCTCAGTTCGGGTGGAAAGCGGGTCAAGTCGGCCGCTTGCTCGATCAGGGCAAAGGATCGCTCATAGATAGCCGCGGGATCGCGCAGGTAGGCGTAACGCCTCATGCTAACAGCGAACTTTCCCTCGCCCCGCGAGCGGGGAGAGGGTCGGGGTGAGGGGCCGGTGGCTGTTTTGACGCTCGCACTCGCGGCGTCATCACCCCCAGCGTCCAGGCCTCTTCAGCCAACACTTGCTTTACGGCGGCGTCCGAGATCGGCGGGATGAACCATGACGCAAGCTCACCGGCACGATCGCGCGCGGCAAAGAGGCGGGCGACGGTGCGCACTTGCGCTTTGTCGTTGGGCGGACCCAGCTTGGGGCAGACCTTCCACCATGACGGCCAGACCTCGGCGAAGACGATGCGAGCGTCATCGGGCAGGCCGAGCCCGGTCTCAAAAGGCCAGACGCGGGCGACATCCACCCAGCGCGGGTCGTCGCGCAGGGCACGCACCATCGGGATCCCGGTCAGTACCTGACTCCCGACCGACCCCGTATAGGCCAGTTTCCAGCAAGGCTGCGCGCCGACCATCCAGTCGTCGATCAGGCGGCGTTCCTCCAAGGGTTCGTCGGTTGTGTGACCTCGGTGATGGCGCGGACCCAGAAAGTCCCCGGCCGCACTTGCCGGGCATCCCCAAAACGGAAATGCGGCGCCCGATACCCGGCGATTGAGCTCGGCGCCAACCTCGAACCGGTTGTTGTGGTTGTCCGCGTGGTCGTCGATGAGGCGGGCGATCTCGTCCCAGGTCGAGCGCCACGGTGTACCGTTAAGGCCGAGCCGCTTGGCGAAGCCGGCGGGATAGCCGAACGGGAAGTCGAACCCGGCGACGACCCGCTCGCCCTTGTCCACCGCATCCGCGAGCATACCGGCAAGCAGCTCACGCGCCGCATGCCGGGTCGGCAGATTGGCGACGGTCTCACCGTCGGGACAGAGGCGGCAAATCCAGATGCTGTCGCGCCCAGTCTTGGGCGTCGCCGCGGCGCTCCAATCGACGATGATGTAGGTGTCGAACAGCCTCAAGGCCGCGCCTCAGCGATGCGGATGCGGGTGGTCGTGGTCATGATCGTGATGATGGTGATGATGCTCGCCATCGGCGCCGCGAACGTGATGGTGGTGCGCCTGCTGCTGCGCGCCGGCCTCCTTCTCGTAACCGACGATCTGAGCGCGGTATTTGCACAGCTGACAGTTCATCGCCGGGCTGCCTTCGGCGATTTCGCCGACGCGTTCCACAAAGGCGTCGAGCAGCAGCGGGTGGTCGCGCAGATAGGCGGCCTTGGCGAATTCGATCCCGGGATGCCGCCCGGCGGCTTCGTCGGTCTGGGCGTAGATGCGTTTCACCAGGATTCCGGTGAAGAGGAAATACGGGAACACGACGATGCGGCGGAAGCCCAGCCGCGCCGCGCGGTCGAGCGCGGCATCGACGCGCGGATGCGCGACCCCGCTATAGGCCACCTCGGCCCAGCCGAAGCCCAAGCCTTCCCACAGCATGCGGGCGATCTTGGAGATGTTCGAGTTGGCGTCGGGGTCATTGGTGCCGCGGCCGACAACGACGAGCAGCGAGTCCGAGCGGTCGCCCGGTGCCGCCGCGGCGATGCGCTCGGCGGCGGCGTTGATCAGCTTGACCTCGATCCCCAGATCGCGGCCGAGGCGCACATCGATGTCCGGATTCTCGGCGATGAAGCTGTTCATCTCCCACGGCAAATCGTTCTTGACGTGGCTGGCGGCGAACAGCATCCCCGGCACCGCGTAAATGCGCCTGGCGCCGCGAGCGGTTAGCGCAGCGAGCCCGTCGCGGATCGTCGGGGTGGCGAATTCGAGATAGCCGGTGGCGAAATCGTAATCGGGGAAGCGCGGCCGCAGCGCCCTGGCGAGCAGTTCGAACTCGCGAACCGCCTCCGCGTCGCGGCTGCCATGGCCGCAGATCAGCACCCCCGTTTCGGTCATTCCCCATCCTTCCAGTATGGTGCCGGGCGATGAACTGGGCCCGCCTGCACGACCCGCTGCTCTTGCTCTATGTCGGCCTCGCCATCGACGCGATGTGCGGCGAGATGGGGCCGGTGTTTCGCCGCATTCCGCACCCGGTCGTTTTGGCCGGCCGCGCGATCACCTTTTTTGAGGCGCGGCTCAACCGGCCGATCCGCAGCGATAGCGCGCGCCGGGTGCGCGGCGTCCTGACCGTCATCGTGCTGGTGGGCGCTGCGGCGGCGCTGGGTTGGCTGATCCAATGGGAATGTCGCACCAGCGTCGCGGGCGCCGTGGTCGAGGCCGCGATCATCGGCGTCCTGCTGGCGCAGCGCAGCCTCTACAACCATGTCGCGGCGGTCAGCACGGCGCTGATCCATGGCGGGCTTATTTCGGGCAGGCTCGCGGTCAGCCAGATCGTCGGCCGCGATCCCGAAAGCCTGGACGGGGCAGGGATCGCGCGTGCTGCGATCGAAAGCCTCGCCGAAAATTTCAGTGACGGTGTCGTGGCGCCGGTTTTCTGTTACCTGCTTCTCGGTCTGCCGGGCCTCTTGGCCTATAAGATGGCGAACACGCTCGACAGCATGATCGGCCACCGGAGCGAGCGGTACCGCGCTTATGGCTGGGCGGCGGCGCGGCTCGACGACCTGTTGAACTTGATACCGGCGCTGATAACCGGGCTGCTGCTCGTTTTTGCCTCGATATTCGATCATGAGAATTCGGCCGTGAATGCGTTGCGGATCATGCTGCGCGACGGGCGCAAGCACCGCTCGCCCAATGCCGGCTGGCCCGAGGCGGCGATGGCTGGCGCGCTCGGCATCGCGCTGGCCGGGCCGCGGCACTACGACGAGGGCACCGTCGACGACCCGTATCTCGGCGACGGCTCGCCGATCGCCACGCCGCAAGACATCAACCGCGCGCTGAACCTGTATTTCCGCGCCTGCGTGATCCTCGGGATGCTGGTGATGGGCGCTTGGCTGACACACCATCTCATGCAGCCCGGATGAGACGCGGCGTTCGCGCGGCGGCGAGGATGGCGTCGAGATCGAGGCTTGCCTCCAGATGGCCGGCGAGGCGGTCGAGAATCGCGTCGATCGAGGCTTCGTAGGCGAGCGCGCTCACGGGCGCGCCGAGCCGGGCAAGAAACGCGCGGCGAAATGCGTCGCTGGCGAAGAGACCGTGCAGGTAGCAACCGGCGACTTTTCCATCGGCGCTGACCGCGCCGTCGGGCCGCCCACCCAAACGCAGCAGGGGCCGGGCAAGTCCGATGCCGATGGTCGTGCCGAGATGCATCTCGTATCCGCTGACCGGCGCGCCACTGGCGACGTCGATGCCGTTCACGAGGTCGAGATGCTTCCGGCCGCTCAGAACCGTCTCGATGTCGAGCAGCCCGAGCCCTACGGCGCTGCCGGGCGGACCCTCGTGGCCTTCGGGGTCGGCGATAGCGTGCCCCAGCATCTGATAACCGCCGCAAATGCCGAGCACCTGCCCACCACGCCGGTCGTGAGCGGCGATGTCGATATCCCACCCCTCGCGGCGGAGCGCGGCGAGGTCGGCGAGCGTCGCCTTCGACCCCGGCAGGATGACGAGCGCCGCGTCGCCGGGCAGCGCCCCTCCCGGCCGGACGAAGACGAGCTCGACTCCCGGCTCGGCGCGCAGCGGGTCGAGATCGTCGAAATTGGCGATATGGGGCAGGAGCGGGACGGCGATCTTTATGCCTTGCAGCGCCGTCTTGGCAGGCGGGTGGCGCAGCGCCATGCTGTCCTCGGCTGGCAGCAGATGCGCGTCGGGAAACCATGGAACCACGCCGAAGCAGGGGAGTCCGGTGCGCTCGCCGATCGCGGCGAGACCGCCATCGAAGAGACGCGGGTCGCCGCGAAACTTGTTGACGATGATGCCGGTAAGGCGCGCCCGTTCGGCGGCGGAGAGCAGGGCGTGGGTGCCGACGAGCTGGGCGATGACCCCGCCGCGGTCGATGTCGCCGACCAACGCCACCGGCACATCGGCGGCCTCGGCAAAGCCCATATTGGCGATGTCGCCGCGGCGCAGATTGATCTCGGCCGGGCTGCCCGCGCCCTCGACAAGGACGAGATCGGCGCCTGCCGCGATCCGCTCGAACGCAGCCAGCACCGCCGGCAGCAGCGAGGGCGCGAGCGCCCGGTATTCGCGCGCTGAAGCAGAGCGCAGCACCTTGCCGCAGACGACAATTTGCGCGGAGTTTCCGGCCTGCGGTTTGAGCAGCACCGGGTTCATGTCGACGCTCGGCGGCACGCCGCAGGCGCGCGCCTGCAACGCTTGGGCTCGGCCGATCTCGCCGCCATCAGGCGTCACGGCGGCGTTGTTCGACATGTTCTGCGGTTTGAACGGCCGCACCTTGAGCCCGCGCCGGGCGAAGGCGCGGCCCAGCCCGGCGGCGATCAGCGACTTGCCGACATCGGAGCCGGTGCCCTGGATCATCAAGGCGCGAGGGGGATTGGCGCTCAAAACTCGATCCCCTTCTGCGCCTTGACCCCACTGCGGAACGGATGCTTGACCAGTGTCATCTCGGTGACGAGGTCGGCGAGTTCGATCAGCTCCGGCTTGGCGTTGCGACCGGTGACGACGACATGCAGGTCGCGCGGCTTGGTGCGCAGCACCCCCAGCACCTCGTCCAATGGCAGGTAATCGTAGCGCAGCACGATATTCAATTCGTCGAGCAGCACCATGCTGTAGCTGGGGTCGGCGATCATCGCCTTGGCCATATCCCAGGCGGCGCGGGCGGCGGCGATGTCGCGCTCGCGGTCCTGGGTGTCCCAGGTGAAGCCTTCGCCCATCGCCCGGCAAGTGACCAGCTCGGGAAATTTCGCCAGAACGTCGCGCTCGCCGGTGCCCCAGGCGCCCTTGACGAACTGCACGATCCCCACCCGCATGCCATGGCCGATGCAGCGCAACACCATGCCGAACGCGGCGGTCGTTTTGCCCTTGCCGGCGCCGGTATGGACGATGAGGAGCCCGCGCTCCTTGGTCTTGGTTGCCAGCACGCGGTCGCGAGCCGCCTTGCGGCGGGCCATCTTCTCGCGATGCAGGGCATTGATCTCCGCGTCGCTCACTTGGCGGCATCCTGGAGAACCGTGTTGCGCCGGGGCCGCCACAGCCCGCGCTCGACCGCCTCGGCAAAACGGCGCTGGATTTCATGGAGCGCCGCCGGATTGGCGCCGGCGATGAAATCACGCACCGCCTCGTCGCCGAGATAGGCGTCGTAAAGCGCCTCGAAATGCGCGTCGTCGACCGCCCGCGCGGTCGCGGCGAAGGCAAACAGGTAATCGACCGTCGCGGCGATCTCGGCGGCGCCCTTATAGCCGTGGCGCATGACCCCGGCGATCCAGCGCGGGTTGGCGGCACGCCCGCGCACCACCCGGCCCAATTCCTCGCGCAAGGTGCGAATGCGCGGGCGGTCGGGCACCGAATGGTCGTTGTGGTAGACCGCCGGTGCACGGCCCGAAAGATGCCGCACTACCAGCGCCAGCCCGCCCTCGAACTGGTAGTAGTCGTCGCTGTCAAGCAGGTCGTGCTCGCGGTTGTCCTGGTTGTGCAGCACCGCGTCCGTGCTGCCTAACCGCGCTTCGAGCAGGCCCCGTTCGGCCGTGCCCTCGCCGCCGGCGGCATAGGCGTACTGACCCCAGCCGAGCCACGCCTCGGCGAGGTCATTTTCGTCCTTCCAGAAGCCTTCATCGATCGGCGTCTGCAAGCCAGCGCCATAGGCCCCCGGTTTCGACCCGAAGATACGGTAGCCGGCTCGCTTGGCCGCGTCTTCCGGGTTGGAGCCATCAGCTTCGAGCGCCGCTCGGTCGGCGGCGTAGCGCGCAGCAAGCGGGTTGACCGCCTCCGGCTCGTCGAGCGCGGCGACCGCGCGGGTGGCGCTGTCGAAGAGGTCGATGAGGCCGGGGAAGGCGTCGCGGAAAAACCCGGAAATACGCAGCGTCACATCGACGCGCGGGCGGTTGAGCACGCTTGCGGGGAGGATCTCGAACCCGGTGACCCGGCCGCTCGCCGGCTCCCACACCGGACGCGCGCCGATCAACGCCAGCGCCTGGGCGATGTCGTCGCCGCCGGTGCGCATGTTGGCGGTGCCCCAGGCGGAGAGCGCGACCCGCGCCGGGTAATTGCCGTGCTCCTGCGCGTGACGCTCGACCAGGAGGCCAGCCGAATGCCAGCCGAGTTGCCACGCCGCCGGCGTTGGCACCGCGCGGGTGTCGAGCGAGAAGAAATTGCGCCCGGTCGGCAATACCTCAGGCCGGCCGCGGCTCGGCGCGCCGGACGGCCCGGGTTCGACGAAGCGGCCATCGAGCCCGGCGAGGATGCCGGCGATCTCCTTGTCACCACAGGCGGCAACCGCCGGGCGCAGCATCCGCTCGACCCAATCGAGCACGGCCAGGGTCTTCACCCACCTCACATCGGGCGCCGCGCCCGAGATCAGCCGCAGCGCCAATGCTTCCAGCCGCTCGACCGTGTCGCCGGCGGTGCGCCAGGGCGCAACCTCCGTGAGCACTTTCGGTCGCTTACCTGTCCAAGGCTCGGCGAAGTCGACAGTCAGCGGATCGACGCCCAATCCGAGATCGCCGGCAAGGGCGCGCAGCAACGATTCATCCTGCGGTTCGCTGCCGCGGCGGGCGCGGGCGATTGCCAGCAGCAGCGAATTGAGCAGCTTGCCGTCGGGGCTGGTACCGAAGACATGCAGCCCGTCGCGGATTTGCAGCTCCTTCAGCTCGCAGAGAAACCCGTCGAGTTTCTTCAAAGCCTCGATGCGGTCGTCGTCCGGCTTGATGCCGCAATCGCGGTCAATCCCGGCGGCGCGGACGCGCTCCAGTATCTCGGCGGCGAGAGGGACGATGCGCCGCGGGTCGCCGCGCGCGGCGTCGTAATATTCGTCGATCAGCCGCTCTAGTTCTGCGGGCTCGCCATAGCTGCCGGCGCGGGTCAGCGGCGGGGTCAGATGATCGACGATCACCGCCTGCGCCCGCCGTTTCGCCTGGGTGCCCTCGCCGGGGTCGTTGACGATGAACGGGTAGAGGTGTGGCAGCGGCCCGAGCACCGCTTCGGGGAAGCATTCGGCCGACAGAGCCAAGGCCTTCCCTGGCAGCCATTCAAGCGTGCCGTGCTTGCCGAGGTCGATCACCGCGTCGGCGCGAAACTCGTCGGCGAGCCAGGCATAGGTGGCGAGATAGGCGTGCGGCGGCGCCAACGCCGGGTCGTGGTAGGTCGTTTTCGGGTCGCGGCCGTAACCGCGCGCAGGCTGGATCAGCACCGCGATATTGCCGCAGCGGAAGCCGGGAATGCCGAAATGCCCGCAATCGAGCCGGCTCGGGTGGAAGAACGGGTCGCGCTCCGCCGACCCCCATTGCCCCGTGACCCTCTGCTGCACTGAGCGCGGCAAGATCGCGAACACGGCGGCATAGGCGTTGAGCTGCAACCTTTCTTCCGCCGGCGCTTGCGGCCTCGCGTTGCTCGGGCCGGCGAGCAGGCGCTCCATCAACTCGGCGCCGGCTTCAGGCATATCGGTCACGCGATATCCGGCCGTTTTCAGCGCGTTGAGGATCGCCACCGCCGATTCCGGCGTGTCGAGCCCGACGCCGTTGCCGATGCGCCCGTCCTTGTTCGGATAGTTGGCGAGGATGACCGCGACGCGACGCTCTTCAGGCGGCTTGCCGCCAAGCCGCGCCCAGTTGCGCGCGAGGTCGGCGACAAAGGCGATGCGGTCGGCGACCGGGCGGTAGCCGATCAGATCGGCCTCGGTCTCGGGGTCGCGACCCAATGGCGCCTTGAATGACACCGCGCGTGTGAGGACGCGGCCGTCGATCTCGGGTAGCGCCACATTCATCGCCAGATCGCGCGGGCCCAGCCCCTGCGTGCCGGCACGCCAGGTTTCCTCATCACCGCCGGAGAACACCACCTGCAGGATCGGGCAATCGCCGCGCAGCGGGTCGTCGCCGCCGGACGCCGCCACCGAAAACCCGGTGCTGTTGAGGATCACCGCGGGTGGATAGGCGGCGAACGCCTCGGCGATCAGCGCCGCGGCCTCGCCGTCCTTGAGGCTCTGAACAAAGATCGGCAGCGGCCGTAGGCGCCGCGCGGCGAGCGCGGCGGCCAGCGCATCGACCGGCGCCGTGTTCCCGGATTGCATCAGCGCCCGGTAGAAGACGATCGGCACGACACCGCCATCTCCCAGCCATTCCGCTTCGATGTCGGCAAGGCTTGGCAATGCCTTGTCGGGCCAATACAGCCCAGCGCGTAGCAATGGCGCCGGCTCGGCCCATTCGGTTACGCCGCCGATCAGGAAAGCGGCGTAGCGCAGGAAATTGTCGGCGTTGGCCGGGCCGCCCTCGGCGAGATAACGCCACAGCCGGCGGCAGGCGTGGGGCGGCAGTGTCGAACCCTCGGCCAGTTCCGGGTCCGGTTTGTCGTCGCCCGGCAGGAGCGCGAGCGGGATGCTGCGCTCGCGACAGGTTTCGACCAGCCGCTCGATCCCGTAGGGCCAGTAACCGCTGCCACCGAGCACGCGGGCGACCACCAACCTCGCCCTGGCGACGGTTTCCATATAGAGATCGATCGAGAGGTTGTGGCCGAGGCGCAGGATCGGCGCCAAGCGCAGGCTCGGTACTTTCGGATCCGTGGCGCGACGCGATTTTTGCGCTGCGGCGAGCAGCGCGATCTCGGTGTCGGCGCTGGCCAGCACGACGATGTCGCCTGGGGTCTGGGCGAGATCGACCGCCGCCGACCCGTCGGCGATGGTGCCGGGCTCGGTGGCGAGGAGGTGCATCTAGCCGCCCAGCGCCGCCGCAATCGCGACGCGGTCGAGACCCTTCTTGCCGATCACGACGAGCCGGCTCGCACGCGGCTCGCCCGGCTCCCAGGGGCGGTCGAAATAGTGCTGCACCCGGTCGCCAACTGCCTGGACGATTTGCCGGCGGTCGCGGCCAGGGACCTCGACAAACCCTTTGACCCGCAGGATGTCGTGCGTGCGGATCGCCGCGGCAAGCCTCGCCTGAAACTCCGCGCCGTCGGCGATTGGGCCACGGCTCACGACAAAGCTGTCGAAATCGTCGTGGTCGTGCTCGCCTTCGAGTTCGTGCACCGAGGGGCGGGCGGCGAGGTCGTCCTCGGCAGCGGCGTCGAGACCGAGCGCGATGCCGGGCGCGACCTTGCCGTCACGCGTCTCGACGAGGCGCACCCCCGGCCGCAGCCGCGCCGCGATCTCAGCCTTGAGCCGCGTCAGCTCGGCCGGCACGACGAGGTCGGTCTTGTTGAGGATAACCAGATCGGCGCAGGCGAGTTGGTCGCCGAACACCTCCTCGAGTGGGTTGTCGTGATCGACCGACGGGTCGGCGGCGCGTTGCGCGGCGACGGCCGCTGGATCGTCGGCGAAGCGGCCCGCGGCGAGCGCGGCGGCGTCGATCACCGTCAGCACGCCGTCGACCGTGGTCGCGGTGCGGATCTTCGGCCAGGCGAAAGCCTGCACCAGCGGCTTTGGCAAGGCGAGGCCGGAGGTCTCGATCAGGATGTGGTCGGGCGGCGCGGCGCGCTCGATGAGTTTTCTCAACGTCGGCAGGAAATCGTCGGCGACCGTGCAGCAGAGGCATCCGTTCGCCAACTCGACGATGTCATCATCAGTGCAGGTCTCGTCGCCGCAGCCGAGCAGCAGCTCGCGGTCGATGCCGAGCTCGCCGAACTCGTTGACGATGATGGCCAGCCGGTAGCCGGCGGCGGCGCCGATCAGATGACGCACCAGGCTGGTTTTGCCGGCGCCGAGAAAGCCGGTGACGATCGTCGCCGGGATGCGCCGCATCAGGTTTCTCCCTTCAGCACCAGCGGCAGACCGGCGGCGATAAAGACGACCCGGTCGGCCATGGCCGCGACCCGCTGGTTGAGGCGGCCCGCCTCGTCACGGAACACTCTTCCCAGTGGAGTTTCTGGCACGAGGCCGAGCCCCACCTCGTTGGCGACCAGCACCACCGGCCCAGCGGCATCGCGCAGCGCACCGAGCAACGCCTCGCTCTCATGCTCGACGATGCGGTCGACGCCCAACAGGTTCGACAGCCACAAGGTCAGGCAATCGACCAGGATCGGTCGCGCTGGGTTGGCATAGGCGAGGATCGCTGGCGCGAGGTCGAGCGGCGCCTCGATCGTCCGCCAAAAATCGCCGCCCCCGACATTGTGTCTACCCGCGCGGTGATCGGCGATGCGCGCCACCATCTCCGCGTCGCCGGCCTCGCCGGTAGCGATGTAGATGCCGGCATCGGCGGCGCTGGTGACCAGCGCCTCGGCGTAGCGGCTCTTGCCTGAGCGCGCGCCGCCGAGGACCAGGGTGATCGCGGGCAACTCACCCGCTGGGGACGACGACATAGGCTCCTCCTCCGCCCGAGGAATCGTGCCGATACAACGGCGATGCGGAGGTCTCCTGGCTCGGGGTCGTCGCCCGCGGCGCCTTCCCGGATGGAACCCACCCAGTGGCCACTGCCGCGGAACTCGCCCTAACAGTTGCGGGGGCAGCGCCGGTCTTGCACCGGACTTCCCTGTCGCATCGCGAGGGCGACGCTAACACGCGGAAGCTGGCACGTCACCTGCGTGCAAAAAATTCTGTGGTACGGTGCCCAATCACCTGAACGGGAGAATGCGATGAAGCTCGAAGGCGGATGCCTGTGCGGTAAGGTGCGCTATTCCGGCGAGGCGGAGCCGATCTTTGTCGGCGTGTGCCATTGCTCGACCTGCCAGAAAGCGTCGGGAACCGCGTTCAACAGCGTGGTCGCGGTGCCCAAGCCGGCGATCAGCATGACCGGGACGGTCAGCACCTACCAAGGCCGCGGCGACACCGGCAATGCCACGTACCGGCGGTTCTGCCCGGCTTGCGGCTCGCCGGTGGCGGTCGAGGCCGCGATCATGGCCGACGTGGTGATGATCCCGGTCGGCACGCTCGATAATGCCGGCTCGGTCAAGCCGATGATGCAAATCTATTGCGATAGCGCGCAGCCTTGGGCGCTTCTGAACGACCTTCAGCGCTTCCCCAAGATGCCCGGTCCGGGCTGACGCTGACGCCCAGGCCGCTTATTTCGGCGAGCGGTTGACGGTGATGACCCGCCAGTTGTGACCCATGCCCGGCCCCTCGATGTGGTCGATCCGGGTCAGCGAGCAGTTCTCCATCGTGAACGCGAGGCAGTGCTCGGGCTCGAGGCCGAGCGCCATGCCGAGGGCCGAACGAATCGTCCCGCCATGGGCGACGGCGATGATGTCGTGGCCGCGATGCTTCTCGATGAGCGCCAGGATCGCCCGGTCGACCCGCGCCATCATCTCGACAAAGCTCTCGCCGCCGGGCACGCGCTGATGCGCCGGGGCGTGCCAGAAGCGGTGGAACGCGCCACCGCGCGAGTGGCGCAGTTCCTCGTAAGTCATGCCCTGCCAGTCGCCGAAATTCTGCTCGGCGAGATCGGGAATAGCGGGGGCGTGCGGCCCGGGGATTTCCTTGGGGCCGGGCAGCCCGGCGCGCACGATCGCCTGCGCGGTCTCATGGGTGCGACGTAGATTGCTCACCGCCCATGCCGCCTTTTTCGGCAGCTGCCGGGCGAGACCGGCGAACACCGCATCGTCGGTGCAGTCGCACGGCATATCCTTCTGGCCGTAGATGCGGCCCTCATGCGCGACCGGCGCGTGACGCACCCACCAGAACCGGGTCGTGACCGCCTCCGCGCCGGCGTCACCGGCGCCGACCGCGCCGGGATTGAACGGCGACACCTGATTTTGCGGACCGCTCATCGCGCCGCCGCCACCAGCAGCATGACGATCTCTCCCACCTGTTGGAATGCGCCAAGGACGTCGCCGGTGTAGCCGCCGATCTGGCGCTGTGCAAGCACCGCCGTGGCACCGACCGCCGCCGCCATCACAATAAGGGCTATGAGGCCGCGCACCGGCCCCAAGACGCCAAGCGCGATGACCGTGCCGATCGCGACCGCGACCAGGGTCGTGGCAAGGGTCGGGCGACCCGCGGTGGCGCCCAGCCCGTCCTCACGCGCCGGGTGCATCAGATAGAGCGCTGGCGCCAGTGTGGCGCGCGAGGCGGCATGCGCGGCGATCAGCGCCAGCGCAGCTTCAATTGGGTCCGCTATCGCAGTTAGCGCCACCGCGCGCAGGCCGATGGTGACGATGAGCGCGATGATGCCGCAGCTCCCCTGGCGGCTGTCGCGCATGATCGCGAGTTTCTCGTCGCGGTCATGGCCGCCGCCGAACCCGTCGGCTGTATCGGCGAGCCCGTCCTCGTGCATTGCGCCGGTGACAAGGCCGGCGGCGACGAGGCCCAAGAGCGCCGCGGCGCCATTGTGCAGCCCGCACACGGTCGCCAGCATCATCGCCCCGGCGGCGATGAAGCCGACCCCCGCGCCCACCGCCGGAAACGCCCAGGTGGCGGCGGCGACCGCACCTTCCTGCGATATGCTTTCCGACTCCCTGGACGCGACTGGGAGCCGGGTCAGCACCGTGGTGGCGGTGAGGAATTGCGCGAAGATGCCGGACAGGCCGTTCATCGCCGCGACCATAGCGGGTTTTCTTGGTAGATGTAGGGCAGGGTGCGACAGGGGAGAACCGGAATGCCGGAAGTGCCGGCGAGCTTGGATGAAATCCGCGCGCTGATGACGCATCTGCCCGGCCCCGACCTCGAGGCCGGCACCGCGGCGATGCTGCGCGAGCTTCAGCTCACCAAGCCCGCCGGCGCGCTCGGGCGGCTCGAGGAATTGTCGCATTGGCTGGCCACCTGGCAAGGCCGCCACCCGCCGACGGTCGACCATCCGCGCACCAGCGTCTTCGCCGGCAATCACGGGGTCGCCGCGCGCGGCGTCTCGGCCTATCCCGCCGCGGTGACGGCGCAGATGGTGCAGAACTTCGTCGCCGGCGGCGCTGCGGTGAACCAGCTCTGCCGCGTGGTCGACGCCGATCTGCGCGTCTACGAGATGAACCTCGACCAGCCGACGGCCGATATCGTCGACGGGCCGGCGCTGTCGGACGACGAATGCGCCAAGGCGATGGCCTACGGGATGATGGCGGTTGAGCCGGGGCTCGACCTCATCGCTCTGGGAGAAATGGGCATCGCCAACACCACCTCGGCGGCGGCGCTGTGTTTGACCCTCTTCGGCGGCAGCGCCGAGGAGTGGACCGGACCCGGCACCGGTGTCGTCGGCGCCGCGCTTGACGCCAAGCGCACGGTCGTCGCGGCGGCGGCGGAGCGGCATGCGGGGGCGGGCGACGCGTTCGAGATGCTGCGCCGCCTTGGCGGCTACGAGCTGGCGGCGATCGCTGGCGCCACCCTGGCGGCGCGGATGGGGCGGGTGCCGGTGGTGCTCGACGGGTTTGTCGCGACCGCGGCCGCCGCGGTGCTGTTCGCTGCCGACCCCCATGCGCTCGACCACTGCATCGTCGCTCATGTCTCGGCCGAGCCGGGTCACCGGCTCCTGCTCGACAGGATCGGCAAGCAGGCGCTGTTCGATTTCGGCATGCGATTGGGCGAGGCCTCAGGCGCGACGCTCGCCATCGGCGTCCTCAAGGCGGCCGTAGCCTGCCATACGGGTATGGCGACATTCGCCGACGCGGGGGTCAGCGGTCCCGCTTAGGCCTTACTCCCCCATCTGCATCAGCGCGCCGCGGTGGCGGGCGTTGCGGAAGGCGATGAACAGGATGGCGATCCCAATCGCCAGGTAGACGAGGTCGAGGCCGATCGCGGCGAAGAAATAATCGGTGCGGAAGACGTGCTCGAACAGCACCGTGCGCATGCCTTCGAAGACGTAAGTCTGCGGCAGGCTCCAGGCGACCGGCTGCAGCCACACGGGCAGGATCGATACTGGGTAATAGACGCAGCTCACCGGCGACAGCGCGAAGATGACGGTCCAGGCGAGGCTTTCAGCGCCCATCCCGTGGCGCAGGATGAGACCGCAGATCGCCAGCCCCAGCGCCCAGCCCATCGCCATCAACGCGCCGACAAAGGCGAGGAGCGGCAGCCCCATCGCGAAGATCGAATAATGGTAGAGCGGGATCGCCAGCAGCGCCGCCGGGACGATGCCGATCATCACCCGGATCACGCTCATCGCCAGGAGCGAGATGATCCACTCGTAGGCGCGCAGCGGCGTCGCGAACAAATGCCCGAGGTTGCGCGACCACATCTCCTCGAGGAACGAGATCGACAGCCCAAGCTGGCTGCGGAACATCAGATCCCACAGCATCACCGCCCCCAGCAGCACGCCAAAAGCGCGCGCGACATAGGAGCTGTTCTGCGCGAAGAACTGGCTCATGAACCCCCAGATCAGCACCTGCAGGGTGGGCCAGTAGAGCAGCTCCAAGGTGCGTGGCCACGAACTGCGCAGAATGTAGAGATAGCGCAGCATCATCGCCCAGACGCGGCCGAGCGAGAACGCGGAGCTTCTGGTGCGCCCGGTCATTGTGCCGGCTCCGTCTCGAATTCCGGCGCCCGGGCGATGTGCAGGAACACCTCTTCGAGGTTGGTGCGGCCGTAGCGGTCGATGAGCTCGTCAGGGCTGCCGCGATCGACGATCTGCCCGGCCTTCATCATCATCACTTGCGAGCACAGGCGCTCGACCTCGCCCATGTTGTGCGAGGCGAGGAGCATCGTCGCCCCGGTGCGCGCCCGGTAGGCTTCGAGATAGGAGCGGACCCAGTCGCCGGTATCGGGATCGAGCGAGGCGGTCGGCTCGTCGAGCAGCAACAATTCAGGCTCGTTGAGCAAAGACTTGGCGAGCGCGACCCGGGTCTTCTGCCCCGACGATAGCTTGCCGGCAGGTCGGTCGAGAAACGGTATGATCTGCAGGTCGTTCGCGAGGCGCGCGATCACGTCGCGATGGCGCGGGATGCCGTAGAGGCGGGCATAGACCGACAGGTTCTGACGTACGGTCAGCCGATGCGGCAGGTCGACATAGGGCGAGGAAAAATTGATCCGTGGCAACACGCGGTAGCGATGCCGCAAGATGTCCTCGCCGAGCACCTGCACGCTGCCTTCGCTGGGAAGGAGCAGACCGAGGAGGATCGCCAGGGTCGTGGTCTTGCCGGCGCCGTTGCCGCCTAGGAGCGCCGCGGTGGTGCCGCGCTCGACGGCAAAGCTGATGCCGCCCACGGCCAGCGTCTCGCCGTAGCGTTTGACCAGATTCTCGACGATGATGACCGGCTCGGGCATCGGCTCTATATGGCGTATTGTTGGGCAATCGGCCAGATTGGGCGTCGCGCTAACCGGCCCCTCCTTTAGGTCATAGCTTGGGAAAAGGCATCCTCACGTGACCGTCGCCACCATGGCCCCGCCAGCCGAGCCGCGCACCGCCTTCGACCGCATCAGCCTGCGCCGCCTGGTGCTGATCCGCTCGGTCGCGGTCACCGGCCAGGCGCTGACCCTGCTGATCGTCCACTTCTTTCTCGGCTTCCGCCTGCCGCTCCTGCCGGCGTTGATCGTCGTCGGCTGCTCGGTGCTGCTCAACCTCGGCTCGATCCTCTACCACCGCGCCGGGACGCGGCTCGGCGAGCGTGCCGCCGCGCTCTACCTCGCCTATGACACGCTGCAGCTCGCGGTCCTCCTGTATTTGACCGGTGGTCTCGAGAACCCCTTCTCGATCCTGATGCTGGCGCCGGTGACGGTGGCGGCGACGGCACTGTCGCAGCGTCCGGTGATCGCGCTGGCGACGCTCGCGGTTGTCGGCATTACCGTCCTTGGCCTCGTGCACGACCCGTTGCCGTGGCGCACGACGCCGTTCGTCTTCCCATCCGATCTGGTGCTCGGCATCTGGGTGGCGCTGGTCATCGCCACGTTATTCATCGGCGGTTACACGCTGTCGGTGGCGCAAGAGGCCCGCCGGTTGCGTGACGCTGTGGCGGCGACGCAACTCGCGCTGGCGCGCGAGCAGCGCGTTTCGGCGGTCGGGGCCTTGGCGGCGGCGGCAGCGCATGAGCTCGGCAGCCCGCTGGCGACGATCGCGGTCATCGCCAAGGAGCTGGCGCGCGATTTGCCGGCCAACTCGCCGCATGCCGAAGACGCGGCGCTGCTGTTGAGCCAATCCGAGCGCTGTCGTCTCATCCTTGCCGAGCTGGCGCACCAGCCCGAGGAGGACGGCAGCTCCCCCTATACCCGCCTGCCGATCTCGGCGCTGGTCGAGGCCGCCGGCGCGCTCTATCACGACGCCCGCATTCGCCTCATCTTCGCCACTACCGCGGCCGCCGCCGAGGACGAGCCGCGGGTGCAGCGCAGCCCGGAGATCATGCACGGGCTCAACAATCTCATCCAGAATGCGGTGCAGTTCGCCCGCCACGAGGTCAGCGTTACGATCAGCTGGGACCGCAGCACGGTCACCGTCGAGATCGCCGATGACGGGCCGGGCTTCCCGCCGCATTTGCTTGGTCGGCTCGGCGAGCCCTACCTCTCGACCCGGTCCGGGAACCACGACCATATGGGGCTCGGCATCTTCATCGCGCAAAGCCTGTTGGAGCGCAGCGGCGCCACCCTCACCTTCGATAACCTTATTGATGGCGGCGCGCATGTTGCCATTTCCTGGAACCGTGCCAATTTGGAAACGGCAGCGCGGGCGCAGGCGGGCGGTTCGCGCGGAGGAACAGAGAGGCAACCCGCATGAGCACGACCGAAGGCCTAGCCGCACCGCTGCAGGGGCTGGCCGAATCCGAGCGCACGCTGTTGATCGTCGATGACGACGCGCCGCTGTGCCAGCGGCTGGCGCGGGCGATGGAGCGGCGCGGCTTTATCGTCGCCACCGCCGACAGCGTGGCGAGCGGCACCGCCACCGCCATAGCCAATCCGCCGGCCTTCGCGGTCGTCGACTTGCGGCTCGGGGACGGCAGCGGGCTCGATGTCGTCAGCGCGCTGCGCGAGGCGCGGCCTGAAGCGCGTATCGTCATGCTGACCGGCTACGGTAATATTGCCACCGCCGTCGCCGCGGTGAAGGCGGGGGCGATCGACTATCTGCCGAAACCGGCCGACGCCGACGCGGTCGAGCGCGCGCTTTTGGCGCTCGAGGGCGAGACGCCGGAGCCGCCGGAAGACCCGATGTCGGCGGATCGCGTGCGCTGGGAGCACATCCAGCGCATCTTCGAACTCTGCGAGCGCAACGTTTCCGAGACCGCTCGGCGGCTCAAGATGCACCGCCGCACCTTGCAGCGCATCCTCTCGAAGCACGCACCGCGCAGCTGACTGGCTTTTCCACAATCCAAGCCGGGCGACCTATCAGTCGCTAACGGACTCCAGCTTGCGCCCGGCAAGCCGGTTAATCAGTCCGCACCTGTAGCTTAACCATCTCTTTCAAGAGGCGCTGACGCCGCAGCCGGCATGCGGCTGGCGGCGAGATGCAAAGCGGTTGAACAGCACCATCTTTTCTTCGCCGTGCTTGGCTGAGGCGCGACTTCCCCCATCCGGTTCAGCCATTTGTGAGGGACCCGATGTCACGATATGGCGCAGCGTTCCTGACTGCTTTGACCCTCGCCGCAACCGCCCCAATCCCCCTTGCGGCGGCTGAGACGATCGCCGCGACACCTGTGGCGGCGACCGAAGCACCCCACCGCATCGCTCGCGATGCCGCCTGGGGCTGCCGCGACAAGAACGATGTCTTCAATCTGCTGTTTCTCGGGATCAGCGCGAGTTTCGACGGCAAGCTTGCTGCCGCGCTGGCCGATGGACGATGCATCACCTTCAAACCCGGCGAGAACGTCGTAATCGTCGAGCCGGGCGCGAACGGCCTCGTCAGGGTGCAGCGGCCGGGAGTGTCACCGGTCGCTTATTGGACGGCATTGCGCAACGTGAACTGACGCCGTCACCGGCTTCCTCGCCGAGCCGTTCGGCGAGGAAGCGGTCGATCCGCTCGAACCATTGGTCGCGGATAGCATCGCGCTCCATGAACGGCTCATGCTTTGATTCAGGCAATTCGAAGAGCGTGCAATCGGGCAGCCGGCGCGCGGCACGGTGATGCGCCGCCGGCGCGACGACATGCTCGCGCCCGGCGCTGCCCAAGAGGATCGGCGTCTTGATCGCGGCAAGGAAGCGGGGCTTGCCGATCCGCGCGATTAGCGCCAGCGCCGGGTCGAGCCAACCGTAGGTCGGCTGGTCGAGGCGCAAGCCCGGCTCGCTCGATACCCAGGCATGACGGATGCGGCAGCGCTCGGCGTCGCTCGAGATGCGGCTGCGCTCCGGCGTCGGCGGGCTGCTCGGCCGCCAGCGATAGGTGCCGGGCAGCCGGCAGAGGCCGAGCGGCGTCAGCCGCGCCGGGCCGGTCAACGCGCGTAGCAGGGTCGGAGGCGTCCGCCCGTTCAACAGCCCCAGCATCGGCGCCGACAGGATCGCCGCCTGGAACAGATCGGGATGACGGTGCAGGCAGAGAAGCGCGATCGCGCCGCCCATCGAATGCGCGATCAGCACGCGCGGCAATCCGGATTGCAGCTTGGCCGCGGCGAAGGCGGCGAGCTCGGCGGCGTCGCGCTCGAAGCGGCGGGCGCGCGGACGATGCGGCCAGCGCTTCGGCCGCGTCGAGCCGCCCTGGCCGCGCCAATCGAGGCACCACACCGAGAGGCCGTGCGCGGCAAGGTCGCGGATCGTCTCGAACTGCTTCTCGATGAAATCGCCGAAGCCGCCGACCAGCACGCATTCGGCGCGGGCGCCCTCGGCGGCGAGGTAACCCCAGCGCAGCACCGCGCCGTCGGCGGTGGAAAATCCGCCCCAGATAAACCCCGGCGGCGCGAGAAACCGCTCGGCGAGGACCGGCGGGCGAGGTGCGTTGAGGATCGCCGGTCCCAGATCGTAACTATCGGGCATCACTATCCATTCGCGCGGTCTCGCGCTGCCGGACTCTGGCTAAGCGGCAAATATGGCTATCGCATGACGGTTCGCGGTTAAGCGAGCGGTTCGATCGTCGCACCCTCACGGCAGGCTGAGCGCGACGCGGAAGCCGAAGCGGTTGCGCTTGACGATCGTGCCCTCGGGCTCACGGTTGGCGGCGCGGAACACCGATGCGCGAATATTGCCGAAGCCGGCCTTGCGCGCGGCGATCTTGGTGCAATCGCCCGCGGTCCAGGCCGAGCCGTCGATCGGCGCGCCGGCATAGGAGTCGTTCCAGCAATCGCCGGTCAGGACGAAAATGTTGCCGAGCATGTCGTAGAGACCGAACGGGTTCGGTTTGAACGAGCCGACCGGCGCCAGGTCTGAGAACCCATCGCGACATGCGATGACCCCGCTGACGTTGTATTTTTCGCCATAGCTTTGATCGCCGACATTTTCGTAGGCGCAGGAATCCTTGGGGTCGTTGCCCCAGTAATAGGCCGTCGTCGTTCCACCCCGCGCGGCGTATTCCCATTCCGCCTCGGTCGGCAGGCGATAGTTCTTGCCGGTCATGCGCCTCAACCAGCCGAGATAACTGCCGATCTCGATCTGGTTCATGCACACGACCGGTTCGCGATCGGTCTGGGCGAATCCGGGATTGTCCCACGATGCCTGCGGCTGCGGCTCCCAGACCCCGTTGGCGAAGGTCATGCAGCCCGGCTGAGGATGAAAATTGGTGGCGCTGACGAAGGCGGCGAACTCGGCGCGGGTCACGTCGAACTTAGCGAGCGCGAAGGCTTTGGCGAAGGTGACCGGGTGCTGCGGCTGAACGCGGTTCGCTTCGTTGATCGACACGTTGAAGCGCTCGTTCTCGCCCGGCGGGGCGCCCATCTGGAAGGCCCCCGCCGGGATGACCACCATCTCCGGGCAGTTCGCGCAATCGCGGAAGGTTTGCGGCGGAGCGGCGTTGGTGGCCGTCTGCGCCGGCGCCGGTTGCGGCGCGGCCGCCGGAGCCGGAGGTGTCGCGGCGGGTTGGGCAGCGGTCGCTGGCGGCTTCGGTGCAGGAGTAGGCGTGGCGGGCGGCGGCGCGGGCGTAGCCGCGGGCGCGGTGACGGCAGCCACGGGCGCCGGCGGTGTGCTCTTAGGCCAAAGCTGCCAGGCCAACACACCGCCGGCGACCACGACGATGGCGGCGCCGCCGGCGATCACCGCGGCCAACGGCAGCCGGAGCGCCGACCTCGGCGTTCGCGCGGCAGACCCGGCCTGCACCGCGTCGGTCGCGTCCCCAACAGTACCGTCGACGCGCAAATGATAAGCGCGCACCGGGCGCGGAATGTTTTTGACCGATTGCTCGCCGATATCGACATAGCCGATCGACAGCTTGCCGTTGATGTGGTCCCACACGGTCCCGCTGACGCAGATGCCGCCTGGCTCGGCGATGCCTTCCAACCGGGCGGCGACATTGACGCCGTCGCCCAATAGGTCGTTGCCGCGCACCATGACGTCGCCGAGATTGATGCCGATGCGATAGCGCAGCTGGCGCTCGCGCGGCTGCAGCAGATTGCGCGAGCGCGACGCTTCCTGGAAGTCGACGGCGGCGCGCACCGCCTCCACCGGGCTGGCGAACTCGGCGAGCACGCTGTCGCCGCCGGTGCTGAAAATCCGGCCGTCGTGGCTCTGGATGATCTCGTCGACGATGTTGCGGAAATCGCCGAGCGCGCGAATCGTCCAGTCCTCATCGTGCGCGGTCAGCCTGCTGTACCCGACGATATCGGCGACGAGAATGGTCGCGAGCTTGCGTTTGATATCCTGGTCTTCCATCGATCACACCTCGCGCGGCGAAGGCCGACCAACCGACGTAATTATAGGCACGCGACCCTGAGCTTAGTGTGAACTAGCTCACATCCGTGCCGATCCGGCGATGCGGGCATCGTGCAGGCGGCCGATTTCCGCGGCGGACAAGCCTAGCACCTCGCTCAGCACCGCGTCGGTGTGCTCGCCGAGTCGCGGCGCCGGGCGGGTCGGCTGCCGCGGCGCGGCCGAGAAATCGAGCGGCAGGCCGGGCATCAAGTAGCGGCCGATCCCCGGCTGCTCGACCTCGGCGAAGATCGGATTAGCGGTGGAGCAGCGCGGGTCTTGGTTGATCAGCGTGGCGAAATCTTGGAACGAACCCCAGAGCACCCCGCTTCCGGCGAAGATTTGTTCGATCTCGGCGAGCGTCTTGCTGGCACACCACGGTGCCACCAGCGCGGCGATGGCCTCGCGCGCGTCGAAGCGACCGGCTTCGGTTTCGAGATCGACGCCGAGGCGCGGCCCGATCTGCGCCAGCTCGTCGGCGAGGCCGGTGGAGCGGCCGAGCGCCCGCCATTGCCTCGGCGTCAGGGCGATGATCATCACCCGCTTTCGATCGGCGGTGGCGAAATCGCGGCCGAAGCTGCCGTAAAGGTCGTTGCCGAGCGCCGGCCGCGAGCGGCCGTTGATCTGCACGTCGCCGATATAGCCAAGGTGCCCGACCATCGCGAGCATCACGTCGGCGAGCGCCGCGACGACTTCCTGGCCCGCGCCTGTGCGGGTCCTGTGCCGCTCAGCGGCGAGCAAGGCGGTCGAAAGATAGAGCCCCGTCGCGACATCCCAGGCGGGCAGGACGTTGTTGACCGGCGCCCCGCCGCCATCTCCCTGGGGGCCGGTGACGAGCGGAAACCCGCTCGCCGCGTTGACCGTGTAGTCGACCGCCGCCGAGCCATCGCGGTTGCCGATGAGGCGCAGCATGATGACGTCGTCGCGCGCCGCCTTGAGGCTCGCATAGTCGAGCCCGGGAAGCGGCGGCAGGTTGGTGAGGACGATGCCGGCGCCGGGTCCGGGCGCGGTAGCGATCGCCTTCGCCAGCTCGCGCCCCTCCGGTTTGTCGAGCGCCAGCGCCACCGAACGCTTCGCCTTGTTGAGCCCGGCCCAGTAGAGGCTCGCTCCGCTGTCGGTCACCGGCCAGCGATTATGGTCGATGCCGCCGCCCAGCGGATCGATGCGGATCACCTCGGCGCCCAATTGCGCCATCGTCATGCCGCCCAACGGTGCCGCGACAAAGGCGGAGAACTCGACGACGCGCAGATCCTTCAGGAGGTCGTTCATCGGCTCCTATTCAGCCGGAACCCCGAGCGGCGCGCAATCCTTCGCCGCCTGGTGTCCCGCGGGCCGGCCGAACACGGCCCGCCACCCGTCGCCGAGGGCGCGCGCCCGCCACAGATCGCGACCGAGCGCGACCCATTCATGCGCGACGATCCACAGTGGGTTGTTCGAGAACAGCGGCTTTACCAGACCATAGCGGCATGCCACCGCCGCGCGCTCGGCGGCAAAGGTTCCGAACACCCGGTCGAACACGATCAGCACGCCGCCGTAATTCTTGTCGAGGTATTCGGGGTTGGCGGCGTGATGCACCCGGTGGTGCGACGGGGTGTTGAGCACCCATTCGAGGGGGCCGAGCTTCGGCACCCAATCGGTATGGATCCAGAATTGGTAGAGGAGGTTGAGGTTCAGCGTGACGAAGACGGCGCGCGGCGAAAAGCCGAGCCAGATCAGCGGCACGAAAAATGCGCTATTGCCGATCAGCCGGCCAACCCAGCCGAACCGGTAGGCGGCCGACAGGTTGAACCGGTTGGTCGAATGGTGCACCGCATGGCTGGCCCACAACACGCGAATGCGGTGGCTGCAGCGGTGGAACCAGTAGTAGCAGAACTCCTGTCCGACAAAGAGGGCGGCAATCGAGCCGGCGGTGCCGAGCGGCACGGTGGCGATACGGTGCTGCGCCGCCCAGCCGATCAGCGGGACGGCCAGTCCGAAGGTAAGATAGACATAGACGACATATTCCCGGACGAGCAGATCGGCGAGCGAGGCGAGCGCCGCGCGCCAATCGTAGTTGCGGCGCATCGCCCACAACACGCCGGCCTCGATCGCGGAGAGTGCGATGACGCCGGGTGTCGACCAGTAGAGGATCAAATAAATCGTCTGCATCGGGCCACCTCCAGGGGTGACCCTGCCTGCTAGCGGCACGACGCCTCTCGCCGATTTTGGCGAGCGATTGGCCGATTTCTATCGGTCGTTCGCCGATTTCGAAATCGGCCAGCCTATTCGGCGGGATGGCCCTCCGACTCGCCACCGCTCTCGGTCTCGCCGAGGCGGTCGCGGCGAAACTCGCTCGGCGTTACACCGGTATGTGCCTTGAACGCGCGGTTGAATGGCCCCAGCGACTGAAACCCGGCATCGAGCGCGATGGTCAGGATCGGCACCTGCGCTTGGCTCGGATCGGACAGCGCCGCCACCGTCTCGGAGAGCCGATAGCCGTTGATGAAGCTGTTGAAGTTGCGGTGGCCGAGGCGTTGGTTGATCAGCCGGCGCAAGCGGTATTCGGGAAGGTTGAGCCGGGCGGCGAGCACGGCAATGCCCAGCCCCTCCTCTCGGTAGATGCGCTCCCTATCCATGAGGTGCCGAAGCCGGTCGAGTGCGGCGCGCTCTTCCGGCTCGATTGCGGCTGTCGCCTGGCGTGAGACGGCGATGTCGGCGGTGGGCTTCGCTGCCAGCTCCTCACGCTGCCGCACGCCAAGGCGGAACATCGCGCTGGTCATCGCGAGCGCGAGGACGATGCCGGCGCTGATCGCGCTGCCTTGGATGCGAATGCTCGGATCGTGGATTGCGCCCAGGACGGTGAACCCGCCGATCGCCAGACCGGCGCCGATCGCCAGGATGAGGCGAAAGCGACGGCGTCCTTCGACCAGGTCGGCGGCCCGGCCGCCGAGCACTTGCCAGATGCCGATGCCGACCAGCACCAACGCGGCGGCTTGGGCGACGCGCCAAGCCACCGCGCGATCGGAAACGACGGCCCAGGTGGAGAGGGCAACCATGGCCGCGGCGGGCAGCCAAGAGGTCCAAGACGGCGTGAAGGAGTCGTCGAAATTCGCCGCTGCCCACAACAGGAATACGCCTGGCGTCGACATGCTGATCAGACGCAGCGGCACTACCCAAACCGCTTGGCTAGACGCCAATCCCGGTGCCGATTCGACGAGATAGGCAGCGCCGCACAACACAAACAGGATGCCATAGCGCGCCACGGCGGCGTGACGTGCATCGCGCCAGCCGAAAAAAGCCAGCAGCAACAGCACGGCGATCGCGCCGCCGCGCAGGGCGGCTTCCAGAGGTGTCATGGTCTGCCCGCCTCCGTCGCTCCCCTACCATGTAGGCGAGCGGCGCGATAGTCGCCGGCGGCGGATCGACCGGCCTCGGCTCAGTTCCGCTCAGGCGGCGCCGGCGATAAACGAGCGCATCGAATGCGCCTCGTATTCGATCTCGTCGAGCCGGCTCTTGACCAGATCGCCGATGCTGACGATGCCGCACAGACGGCCGTTGTGCACGACCGGAAGGTGGCGGATGCGCCGGTTGGTCATCTCGGCCATCAGCTCGGCGACGCTGTCGTCGGGGCTGCAGGTCACGGCTGGCCGGGTCATCACCTCGCTGACCTGAAGCGCTAACAGCTCGCCACCGTAAACTGCCAGCGCGTCGACGATGTCACGCTCGGAGATGATGCCGTCGACGCTCTCGCCGTCATCGCTGACGACGAGCGCGCCGATGCCGCGGGCGCGCAGCAGACCAACCGCCCGCTCGATCGTCGCGGCGGAGTGGATCATCGCGACCGATCGGCCTTTGTTACGCAGGATCGTATTGACGTCCATCGGGGGGCTCCAATCTCGGGCGGATGTCGCCGCTACCGATCGGCAAACATCCGCCGGGGATCGGGGAGCCTATGACAAAATGTCGCACCTACGCCAGCGAAATGGTGCAAACGCAGGGGAAAAGTTCGCAGCCGCTACCGCAGCGAGTTGATGATCTCGCGATAGGCCGCCTCGGGAAAGGCTTTCAGCGTGCGCGTGCGCACGGTTCCCAACTGGCCGAGGACCAGCGTGAAACGGGCGGCGACCGCGTCGTCCGGCGCCTCGTAGACAAAGACCAGGTCATATTCGCCCAGCGTCATGTAGAGCGTGCGGAATTCCCCACCCATTTCCGTCAATGTCTTGCGGGCGAGTTCCACGCGCTGCGGCGATTCCTTGACTTGCCGGGCGCCCTGATCGGTCCAATTGGCCAGCGCGATATATGTCGGCATGACTGCCTCCCTGTTATCGGTCGCGGCGGCCGCCGCTTGCGGCTCTTTTCCCGGCGACTTGCTTGGTGATTTTCCCGGGATGCCGGGGTGCGCGCAAGCCTGCGGCAATGCACCGCACGCGTGGCGTTCATCAATGCTTTAGAAGCCAGGCTTATTATATGTGACAGCTTGTAAATGGGCGTAGGGCGAATAGGGCGATGAGAGACTGGGCGAGGGACTGGCAGAGATGGTCGCGCGCGGAGCGGGCCCTTGCCATCGCATTGATCGTTGCAATGATAACCGTGCTGCCGCTCAGCCTGTTGTTCGGCATCGTCCACCCCGGAATCTAGCACCTGTCATTGAATTGGCTGGGTAAGCCGCGTCGTTCGGCGTGGCTAGTTTCATGACGTTATTTAACACTATTAAAATGCTTAATATGCATATTGACTCCATTTATAATGTGATTTAGGATCGTTCTACAGCGCCGATTTGCTAGCCAGCTTGCGGGCGCTCGAAAAATGCAGCTAAGGAGGCACGTTCGTGTCGATTACCGAGTTTATCACCACCGCCCCGCCTCGTCCCGCGACAGCACGCCGAGCGGCGACAACGCTCCCCAACTTTCCTGCCATTGAACCGGGCCAGCTCTGGCTGATCGAGGTCTCGGCTGACGGTACGCCTTCCGCGCCGGCCCGCCATGCGGTCGACGGCGCCAATGTCGTGATCTACGACCGTGTCCTCGCCGGGTTGCTGTCCGAGACCCTGCCGCTTGGCACTTATGCCGAGCCGGCCGTCGACGGGCCCACGGGCGCATCGGCGCCGCGCTGCGTCCGGTTCACTGGCGATGGCTGGAGCGTCGTCCGGCTGATCGCGGCGCGACTGCCCCAACGCGAGCGCGCCGGGCGGGTCCGCGAGCTGGTCGATGCGCTCGCCGCCGCCATGGCGCCGAGCGACCTCGCGGTGCAAATCTTCGCCGAGGCTGATGGCATTTGCGAGCATGAGGAAACCGGGCTCGACCGGCTCGCGCATCTGGTTGCGACCCACCCGCGCGACACGCGGCTGACCATCGTCATCGCGGCGCAGGGCAGTGGCGCGGCGCGGGCGCAGGCGGTCGCCGGGAACGGGCTTGCCGGCTGAGCGTTCTCTTGCCATGCGCGAGATTGCCGGCGTCTTGACCGTGCTCGTGGTAGTGTTCAGCGCTCTCTGGGCGGTTGGACTCATCCATTAAAGGTAGCGATGGCGGGTGCTCTGGCGGGGCGGCGGATCGTCGTCCCCGAGACGCGCGAGATTGAGCTGCTCGCCGGCATGCTCGAAAAGCATGGCGCGACGGTGGTGCGCTGCCCGCTGGTTTTGATCCTCGATGCGGCTGATCCCGCTCCGGTGCTCGCCTGGATCGAGCGTTTCATCGCCAACCCTCTCGACGATCTGATCCTCTTTACCGGCGAGGGTTTGCACCGCCTCAACAAATTGGCCACGGCGAACGGGCTTGCCGAGAAATTCGTCGCCGTGCTTGGGAATGTCCGCAAGATCACGCGCGGGCCGAAACCGGCACGGCGTCTGCGCGAGTTGGGCCTGAAGCCCGATCTGCCGGTCGAGCCGCCGACGACAGCGGGGATCATCGCGGCCCTGTCGAAAGAGAACCTGGCGGGCCGCCGTCTCGCGGTGCAGCTCTATCCCGACGCGCCACCCGATCTGCTCGACTTCTTGCGCGGCGCAGGCGCGGAGGCCGATCCGGTGCTGCCTTATGTCTATGCTTCGGCTACCGACGAGGCGCGCGTGTTCGAGGCGATCCGCGAGATGGCGGCGGGGCGGGTCGACCTCATCGCCTTCACCAGCTCGCCGCAGCTGCGCCGGCTCCAACAGGTTGCCCGCGCGAACAAATGCGAGGATGCGCTCGCCGAGGGGTTCGCGAAAACCAGGCTCGCCGCGGTCGGTCCGATCGTCGCCGCGGCGATCGAGGCCGCCGGCGGCACGGTCGCGATCGCCCCACCCGGCAATTTCCATTTGCGCCCGATGGTCAATGCCATCGTCGCGGCGCTGGGATAGTTTTTCGCGATCATCCCAGCGCGGCCCGGGCCTATTGCTCGATCGTTTTTGCGGCCGCCTCTTGTTGGGAACAAATCACGAACATATATCCAGCGCTGACCCTCCTCCGCGCTGCCGATGCAAACCTCCTCCTATCATTCGCCTGTTACCGCCTGTTTTCTGGAAGCGATATCCAGGAAAATCAACAGGTTGATCCTGATCTTTTTTCGCTTCGCGCGCCCGCGCGCGAGGGGCTTTGGCTCAGCTGACCCTGATCTCCTTCGCGGTCGTCCGCGCCCGCACCGCGGCGTCGCGCGCCATCTGCGCGCAAAGCCCGGTATAGGCGGTCGGGTCGAGCAGCTTCTCAATCGCCGCCCTGTCGAGATGCGCGGTGACGCGCTTGTCGGCGGCAAGCAGATCGCCGAACGATTTTCCCTCCACCGCCGCCTCCATCGCCGCGTCGTAGATGACGTCGTGCGCGTGCTGGCGGCCGATCGCTTGCCCCAGATCGAGCATCACCGCCTCTGCCATGATCAGCCCGCCGCCGAGGTCGAGATTGGCGCGCATCCGTTCGGGGTTGAGCTTGAGGCCACGGAAGATTTCGACCAGCCGGCTCAGCATGTCGCCGGTGGCGATGCAGGCGCGGCTCTCGGCGGAATCCATCATCAGGCTGGTGGTGCGGTCGGCCTCGTGCTCGGTCTGCATCGCTTCGAGCGCGAGCGGCACGATCGAGCGGATTTCCGCCGCCGCGGCGATGATGTCCTGGCACAGCTTCGGGTTGCGCTTTTGCGGCATCGTCGAGCTGCCGACTGTGCCGGGCGGCACCGGCTCCTCGACCTCGCCGAATTCGGTCTTCATCAGCGTGTAGATTTCGCGGCCGATGCGTCCGCAGCTCGCCGCCAGCATGCCGAGGATGCAGATGTTCTCGGCGAGGTGGTCGAGGATCACTCGCGACGGCACGATCATCGACCCGAAGCCGAGGTGCTTGCCGATCCCGGCTTGCACCTTTGGGCCCATCTCGCCGAGCGAGGCATAGGTGCCGGCGCCGCCGCCGAGCATCGCGACGAAGAGGCGCGGCGCCGCCTGCTTCATCCGCTCGGTGTGGCGGATCAGCTCGTCGACCCAGACCGCCACCTTGTAGCCAAACGTTGCCGGCACCGCGTGCTGGCCGTGGGTGCGCCCGGGGATCGGGAATTCGGCGCCGCGTTCGGCCAGCGCTGCCGCGGCGTCGAGCGCGTCGGCGATCAGCTTCAAGAAGACGCCGTGCGCCTGACGCAGCACCAGGAGATCGCCGGTCTGCGTGATGTTCTGCGTCGTCGCGCCCCAATGCACCCAGCCGCCATGTTTCTCGCCGGTGACGCGCGACAGTTCCCAAACCAGCGGCACGATCGTGTGGCCGGTGCGCGCGAAGCCTTCATCAAGCCGGGCGCGGTCGAGGAGCTCGTAATGGGCGGCCTTGGCGATCGCCTCGGCCGCCTCCTTGGGGATGATGCCGAGCTCGGCCTGCGCCTTGCCCAGCGCCGCCTCGACATCGAGCCAGGCCTGCCAGCGGTTCTCCAGCCGGTACAGCGCGCGGATGCCGGGATCGGAGACCCGCGCCGCGGTGGGCAGTTCGTCGGACATCTAGACCTCCACCATTCCCATCCACCACATCGTCTTGTCGCCGACATCGATGTCATATTTTCGGACGTAATCGAGCTTGCCGTCGTCGCCGATGCGGAACAGCGACAGACAACATGGCACCTCGCTGCCATCCCTCAGCCTGATCCCTTGGATATGCGCGGCGACCAGCAGCTTGCCCGAGGGATCGATATGGAAGGTGCGGCAATGGATGCCGCGCGTGTCGGTATGCTGGATCGGGTTGGGCTCGCCGGTATCGGGGTCGATCGCATAGGCGGCCAGGGTGTTCTCACCACCGGCGAAGGCGCCTTCAATCATGGTCGAGGCGCGGTTCGCGACATAGACAAACTTGCCGCTGGGATGGACATGCACCGTGCCAACCGCCTGTCGCGCGCCCGGCGGCACCGTTCGCGACAGGTTGTTCTTCTTGAAGGCGGCCTCTGGCGACAGTCGGCCGCCCTCCAGCGTGAACATGTCGAGCCGGTTCTCGCGCTCCTGCGAGACATAGACCCACGGCTTCGACGGGTGAAAATCGAGGTGGCGCGGCCCGAACCCGTAGCCGTTATTGGGCGCCACCGACTGCTTGTTCGACAGCACGCCGTCCTTGAAGTCGAAGAGCTTGAGCGCCCCCGGTTCCTCGGGTTTCGGCCCGGCCGGGTCGTGGCCGCGCGTCACGAGGATCACCTGCTTGTTGTCCGGGGTCGCGCGCACCTGATGCGCGAAGATGCCGGGATCGATGCCGGCCGGCTGCGCCACCTCGGCACCGGGCGTCCCGTCCTTGTTGATGCGATAGATCCGGATCGCGCTCGGATTGTTGAACGCGACCAACACGTGCTCGCTCGGGATGTCGGTCGCCATGTGAATGGGCCGCGTCGGCAGCTTGATCGGCGCCCCGTGCAGCGACAGCGCCCCGGTGGCCCTGTCGATCTTCAGCGCGCTCACATGGTGGTTGGTGCCGGCCGGGCCCATGCCCGAGGCGCTGTCGCTGGTCGCCGCGTAAAGGAAGGGCTGCGTCGCGTGTGGCCAGACATATTGCACGTTGGCCGGCAGCTCGACCGACGCGCGGCGGGTCAGTGCCGCCCCGGCGACGTCGACATCGTAATGAGTCAGTTCGTTGCCGACGCTGGCGTAGAGGGCGAGCATGGCGGCGGTTCCTCCGTGGTTATCCGATCATTTTTCTTCGGCGGTGTAGACGCCGTCCCAATTTCGGGGCGGCGCCTCCGCCTGGAAATGGGCGATGCGGTGACGATACAGCGTATAGAGCGGCGCCAGATAGGCGACCGTGGACAGCGGTGCCTTGCCAAGCGCGCCAAGCGCCGCTTTCCAATCCTGGCGGCGATAGGCGGCGATCAGCTCGGCGTGCGGGCTTCGGTAGGGTGCCCCGTCGTCCTCGGGCGGCAAGGTGTAGACCTTGACCGCCTGGCTCTTGCCCTTGACCGCGACGAGGTCGAGCTCGATCAGCGCCGGCTCGTCGAGCAGCTTGGCGGTTTCCTCGCCGATCACCAGATCGACCGTGTAGAGCTTGCACAATCCTTCGAGCCGCGAGGCAAGGTTCACCGGATCGCCGAGCAGCGAATAGTTGAAGCGCTGCTCGGAGCCGAAATTGCCGACGACGCATTCGCCGGTGTTGAGGCCGATGCCGACGCGCAGTTCGTGATAGGGCTTGCCGGCCGCTTCGGCTTCCTGCTTAAGCCGGCGGTTCAGCTCCACGAGCTTGCGGCGGATGTCGTGCGCCGCTTGCACCGCATGCTTGGCGTGTTCGGGGTCGTCGAGCGGCGCGTTCCAGAACGCCATGATGCAGTCGCCGATATATTTGTCGATCGTGCCGCCGGATTCGGCGATGGCGTCGGTCATCGGCGAGGTGAAGCTGTTCATCAGATGCGTCAGCTCATGCGGCGTCAGCCCTTCCGACAAGGTCGTGAACCCGCGGATATCGCAGAACATCACCGTGAGATTTCGCGCCTCGCCGCCCAGAACGAGCTTTTCCGGGTTCTTCGCCAGCACATCGACGTAATGCGGCGACATATACCGCGAGAACTGACCGCGAATTTCCTGGTGGCGCATCTCGGTGCGCAGATAAACCAGCACCGAGGAGGTGAAATAGACGAGCGTGACGACGGCGGCGGGGTAGACGGGATCGACCAACAGCCGAAAGTCGCGAAAGGCGAGCCACGACGTAGCGATGGCGACGGCGATACCGAGAATGCCAACCAGCCCGCTCGCCAGCGCGCCGATGCGCGGCAGCGCGATGATCAGCACCAGGCTCACCGCCATCGCGAAGACGAGCTCGGCCCCAATCGCCCAATCGGGCCGGGCCAGATAGACGCCCTGCAAGATCTGGTCGATCAGCTGCGCGTGGATTTCGACCCCCGGCATGTGGGTGGCGACCGGAGTTGCCTGCATGTCGTTGACGACACCGCTGGCCGAGGTGCCGATCAGCACGATCTTGTCCTTGACCAGCGCGGGGTCGAAATCGCCGGAAAGGACTTTCGCCGCCGGGATGTAGCGGCTCGGGTCGTGCGGCGCGAAATAGAGCCACACTCGCCCGGCGGCGTCGGTCGGCACGACGAGGTTGCCGATCCTGATTGTGTTCAGCCCGGTGTGCTGGCCGAAGCTGGTCTCGCCGCTGGCGCCGGCGGCCTTGGCCACGTAGGTACGGGCGCGCGGGCCGGCCCGGACGCGCAGAATCTCGGCGACCAGCGAGGGTACCGGCTTGTCGCCGAGGCACATGACCAGCGGCGCGCGGCGGACGATGTCGTCCCAATCGACGGTGCGGTTGAGAAACCCGTTGCCAGTGGCGGCCTGCTGCAGCTCGGGCAGATCGGTGATCGCCGCGCTGTGCGTCTCGACAAAGCGCAGCGGCTCGTCGCCGGCGAAGGCGTAGCTGGATTTTGCCACCGGCTTCGTGCCGTCGGCGTCGTTGGTGAGGATGAATGCCGTGACCGTCGGCACCGCTTTGATCGCCGCCGCCAGCTGCGCGTCCGGGTCGGGCAGGGCCGACAACAGCTGCACGGTTTCCGGATTGACCTCGCCGCGCTGCTTCAGCCCATCGAGCAGCAGCTTGGGCGAGGTGCGGTCGGGTTCGGCAAAGACGATGTCGAAACCGACGATCGCCACGCCGGCCGCGTGCAATTTGTCGACCAGCTCGGCATCGAGGCTGCGCGGCCACTGCCATTGCCCGTATTGCTTCAAGCTGTCGTTGTCGATGTCGACAATGCGCACCGGGCTGTCGCCCGCTGTGCGCGGCGCGATCCGCTGATAAAAATCGAACGAGATCAGCATCAGCCGGTCGAGCAGGTCGGGCGCGGCGATCCGCGCGCCCAACGCCAGCAACAACGCGGCGAGCGGCAGGATGTAGACCAGGCCTCGGCGCAGCAGTAATCGCAGAACCATCAGCGCGCCGCCCCCGACCAGCCCCGTCGCGCCAGCATAATGTCATTCACGGCGGCGGCGAAGCCGCTGACGATTGCGGGGCCACGCGTATATGCTGCCTCGCAGAGGGAGAGACGATGGCGGCTCGATCGAAGATCGGCGACGCACCAAAGCGGCGGGAGGATCTGCGGTTCCTCACCGGGCGCGGGCGCTATCTAGACGACATCGCCTTCGATGGGTTGGCGCACGCGGTGGTGTTGCGCTCGCCGCACGCGCACGCGCGGATCGAGGGGATCGACGCGAACACGGCGCGCCGAGCACCGGGGGTGCTGGCGGTGTTGACCGCGGCCGAGATCGCCGAGGACGGGCTCTTGCCGCTGCGGCCCGGCGCCGAGACCAACACCGTCACCGGCGAGAAGTTCGCCTTCGAGCCGCAGCCGCTATTGGCGGCGGGCAAGGTGCGCCATGTCGGCGAGGCGGTGGCGCTCATCGTCGCCGAGACGCGCGACCAGGCGCTCGACGCAGCAGAACTGGTGGCGGTCGATTACGCCTCGCTCCCCGCGGTCGCAACGCCCGAGGCGGCGCGCGCGCCGGGGGCGCCGCTGTTGTCAGACAAGGCGCCGGGTAATCTCTGTCTCGAATGGCGCCACGGCGATGCCGAGGCCGTCGCCAAAGCGTTCGCCGCCGCGGCGCGCATCGTCAGCATCAGCCTCGACAATCACCGCATCGTCACCAACCCGATGGAGCCGCGCGGCATCGTCGGCACCTATGACCCCGCAAGCGGGCGCTACACCGCTTACGTCTCGGCGCAGAGCATCCACGCCACCCGCGACTTCACCGCCCGGTCGCTCGGCGTCGAGCCGTCCCGGGTCCGCTTTGTCGCGCCTGATGTCGGCGGCGGGTTCGGCGCCAAGAATTTCGTTTACCCGGAGCATCCACTGCTGCTGTGGGCGGCGAAGCGAGTCGGGCGGCCGGTCAAGTGGATCGCGACCCGCAGCGAGGTGTTCCTCGCCGACCATCAGGGCCGCGACCAGCAGGCCGAGGCCTCGCTCGCGCTCAACGTGGACGGCAAATTCCTCGCGCTGCGCGTCGCCAGCACCGCCAATCTCGGCGCCTATCTCGCCGGCAGCTCGGCGGCGGTGCAGACCTTCCAATACGCGTTCCTGCCCGGCACGGTTTACCGCATCCCGGCCATCGATCTGCACGTCACCGGAATCTTCACCAACTGCGCGCCGATCGGGGTGCTGCGCGGGCCGGGCTACGGCGAAGCCAACAACATCATTGAGCGGCTGATCGATGCAGCGGCACGGCGATGCGGTTTCGATCGTGCCGAATTGCGCCGCAAGAACCTGGTCCCGTCATCGGCGATGCCGATGACCAACGCCGTCGGCAACCAGGTCGATAGCGGCGCGTTTCCAGAGACCTTCGAGCGCGGGCTCGCTGCCGCCGACGTCGCCGGGTTCGCGGCGCGACGCCAGGCGAGCGAGGCGAAGGGTCGGCTGCGCGGGCTCGGCTTCGTCTATCACATCAAGGGAACCGGCGGTAACCCGTCGGAAAATGTCGATGTCCGCTTCGAGGCCGACGGCTCGGTGTCGCTGATCACCGGCACCCAGCATATCGGCCAAGGACACGAAACCACCTTCCCGCAGATCCTCGCCGACCGGCTGGGCCTCCCCAACGAGCTGATCAAGCTGCGTCAAGGCGATACCGATTTGATCGCGCATGGTGGCGGGCACGGCAGCTCGCGCGCGACCTATATGGGCGGCACCGCGATCTTTCGCGCCGCCGAGGAGATCGTGCTGAAGGGCACTCGAATCGCCGCCGAGATGCTCGAGGCGGCCGCGGACGACATCCAGTTCGAGGACGGGGATTTCGTCGTCTCCGGCACCGACCGTCGGGTGTCGCTGCTCGATGTCGCGAAGACTGCGCGCGCCGCCGGCACGCCGCTCGACACCTATCATTTCTGGACCCGCGAGTGGATGACCTTTCCCAACGGGACGCATGTCGCCGAGGTTGAGATCGACCCTGAGACGGGACAGGTGACGCTAGAATCCTATAGCGCGGTCGATGATTACGGGGTCCTCGTCAACCCGATGGTGGCGAGCGGCCAGGCGCATGGCGCGATCGCCCAGGGCAGCGGCCAGGCGCTGCTGGAGCAGGCGGTCTACGATCCGGAGTCGGGGCAGATGGTCGCGGCCTCGTTCATGGATTATCCGCTGCCGCGCGCCGACGATCTGCCGGCGTTCAGCCTGGCGTTCAACCCGACGCGCTGCACGACCAACCCGCTTGGTGTGAAGGGGGCGGGAGAACCCGGCACGATCGCCGCGTTCCCGGCGATTCACAATGCGATCCACGACGCGCTGGCCGCAGTCGGCGGCAAACATTTCCATGGACCTGCCACCCCAGCGCGGGTCTGGCGGGCGATGCGAGGTTGATCGCATTCACCCTGGCAGCGTTCTAAGTGCCGCCGATCCGTGAAGCTCGGTAGACACGCAACATGAAATGGCCCTCGACTAAAGATTGAGCGGACGCGCAGATATCGTCTTTTAAGTTTCACGTGGTCGCTCTAACCTGCCAAGGCGAAGCGAATATGGTTGGGAGATGCAGATGGGTCAGATGAAGCCATGGCGTCTTTGGTCGTCTGGTGGCCTCGTGTCGGTAAGTTGTGCGGTTGTCCTCGGGGCGAGTGTCGCCGCCGCTCGCGCAGATCAAACCGCCACCGCCGAAGCCCAATGAACTTCAAGTCTATTTGGTGCGTCAGGATTCTTCCGATTGTCTCAACGCAAATGTCCCGAGTGGGGATACGCCGCTGGTCGGAGGAAATCTCTGGCTCGTCAGACAAGCCAATGGGAATACCGACGTAAAAGTTGCGCTGACCGCATCGCCAAATACGACATATCACTTCTACCTGAAATGCGTCCGCCAACTCGGCGATATCAAGACGGACGACGATGGCGAAGCGGTCGCGAGCTTTAGCTTTCCGACCAAAGATGTCGGAAATACCTATGGCTTCGATTCGTATCCGGACGGCGCCCCGGCCGGAAACAAGTTCCAGAGCGCCCAGGTCAAATTTCAGTAATGGACGACGGTTGCACCAAAACCAGGCGCGCGCAAGCTTCCGCCAGCGAATTGTGCGCTCATCCGGGAGGTCTTCATGCTTAGAATTTCGCTGCCGCTGAGCATCGTCGCTACCTTGTTCATTTGCTTGGTGCACACGGCGCCGGCACAAGCCTAAGCGTCACGGACTTGGGTCTCCGGCGTCGGCGACGACGCCAATCCCTGCAGCCGAACGGCTCCTTGCAAAACCTTTGCCGGCGCCATTTCCAAGACCGCGACCAATGGCGAGATCGACTGCCTCGATCCGGGCGGCTTCGGCGCGGTGACCATCACCAAATCGATCACCATCGATTGCCACGAGACCTTAGGCTCGATCCTCAATGCCGGGACTAATGGCATTACCATCGCTTTCGACTCGTTCGCCTCGACGGATATAAGATTCACCGTGCGGCTTCGCGGACTGAGTCTCAATGGCTTCGACACCGGTGTGATCGGCATTCGCATCGTTGGCGGCAATCCCCCGTCTCCGCACACGGGTGGCGTGGTTCTCATCGAAGATACGGTGATGGACGGGAATTTCGGCGGGGTCGGACGCGGCATCTCCGACGACCGTACCAGCGGCGGCGAGCTTTATATCTCAAACACCACGGTCAGGAATACGGCCAACTCCGGCATCGTCATCTCCGGCTCCTTGCTTGCAAGTCAGCGGATCGACGCCACGCTGCAAAATGTGCGCATTCAGAATTGTGGCTGCGGTCTGGCGGTCTCGAACGGCGCCAAGGTCTTGGTCGCCAATTCGACGTTCACCGGAAACACAAGTTGCGGGATCTATGCGGACGGGCCGATCAATCCCTCTCAGTTGAATGTCGACAACAGCGTGTCGTCGAATAACGGCGTGGGCGTTGATGCTGTCGCCGGAGGGACGATCGTACTTTCCAACAACGATATCGCCTTCAACACCACAGGGATTACCGGAGCGACGCAATCCTTCACAAATAATAGAATTAGCGGCAACGGGACGCCCGGAACGGCCCCGACGCAGATCAGCCCTCTCTCGACGAACCCGAGCGGCCAGCAATAATCTGCTGGAGAGCGTGTAGCGTGTTCTGGTCTGGGGTTTAGCCCTGGCGCCCGAACCGCTACTCTGCGGTCGATCAGGCGCGCGAGAGGGAACACAATGGACTACGAGCATATCTTGGTCGAGATCGAGGACGGGGTCGGCATCCTGACCCTCAACCGGCCTGACAAGCTCAATGCGATGAACCGCAAGCTGTCGTCCGAGCTGCGCGATGCGGTAAAGGCGATGGACACGAACGACGATGTCGGCTGCATCGTCATCACCGGCGCAGGGCGCGCATTTTCCGCCGGGGGCGACATCCACGAGCAGCGCGAGGACGACCGCCGGCTCAGCGACGCCGATCAGGACGCCCGCCGTACCCGTGGCAGCTACGAGATCAGCGCCAGCGCCAAGCCGACGATCGGCATGATGAACGGCCTCGCCTATGGCGGTGCCGGTGTGCTCGCCTCGTCGCTCGACATGCGGATCGGCTGCGAGAATTCGAAATTCCGCTTCCTCGCCGCCGCCTACGGCCGGATCAACAGCACCTGGACCTTGCCCAACCAGGTCGGCTGGCCGATCGCCAAGGAGCTCTTGTTCTCGGCGCGCGTCGTCGAGGCCGAGGAGGCCTACCGCATCGGGCTCCTCAACCACCTCGTGTCGCGCGATCAGCTCCGCGCCAAGACGATGGAGCTGGCCCGCACCATCGCCGGCAACAACCGCGCCGCGATCGTCGGCATCAAGCAGTTGATGCTGAAGCAGATGAGCCAGAACCTCGAAGAGCAATACGAGGCCGAGCGCGACTTCACCACCCACGTCCTGCGCGGCGCCAAGGCCGAGGACGCCTTCCCCGAGTTCATCGCCCGGCACGGGCGAAAGCTGGGATAGGGCTCAGACGCTCCCATCCCGAAAGATCATGCTCTAGCAATCCTCATCCTGAGGAGCGGCCCGTAGGGCCGCGTCTCGAAGGACGCTGTGAAGCTAACTCGCCTCGCTTGGAGAGGGCTGGGAGCAGTACAAAATCGCCCCGTATCAGCGCCTCTTTCTTGTCGCGACGCGATCCCTTGACCTGACGCTCGGCTGAGATGGCGTCTGTGATGCGCTGAAAATGTTGGCTGAAGACCAACGTCACCGGGCGCCGTCTTGACGTGTAGCCGCCAAATGCTCCGGCCTGATGTTCACCCACTCGCCGCTCTAGGCCGTCACGCGCAGTTCCTACGTAATAAGAGCCATCGGCGCACCGAAGAATATAGAGATAGGCGTCCATCGATTGCCCCAATGGAGGTGCGTCCTTCGAGACGCGCTCTACGAGCGCTCCTCAGGATGAGGAGATATTTGGTTCAACCTCTTCGGCCTGCACCGTCAGGGGTTTGTGCCGGCGCCCTGCGGGAACTCGTAGCCGATGCCGCTCTCGATCTCGATCGTCTTCTTGACCGCCGGGCGGGCCATCATCCGGTCGTAGTGGCGGTAGAGCCCGGGATAGATCGCTCGGTCCGGGTGCAGCGCATCGACAAAGCGCCAGAACAGGCGGAAGAGGTGGATGTCGGCGATCGAATAGTGTCCGCCGGCCGTCCAGTCCTCGCCGGCCAGCCGCTTTTCGCAAAGATGAAACACCGCGCGCCAGGCTTCCTCGCCGGCGCGGCGCGACGGGTGCACGGCGGCGGCGATAAACGACATCCACGACACCGCCTGCGCCTCGGCTTCGATGCCGCCTTGCGGCCATAGCCCGGTCTGCGGATAGGTTTTCGCCAGGTAGTAGAGCGTGGCGGCGACCTCGGTCAGCACCCGCCCGTCGATGACCAGGGCGGGCACCTTGCCTTCCGGGTTGAGCGCCAGATAGTCCGGGCGCTGCTGCTCCTTGTTCTTGAACGAGAGCAGGCGCGGCTCGAAGGGCGCTCCGGTCTCGTGCAGCGCGATATGGGTCGCCATCGAGCTCGATCCCGGCGCGAAATAGAAGATCAGCATCGCCATCCCCGTAATTGACCGGCGCAGATTGACCGATCCGCCGGGGTTCGTCACCCTCGCGCAAACGGAGGGGCAATGTCTCTGCTGGCGGGTTTTCGCGTGGCGCAGTTGGGGGATGGGCTTGCCGCCGCCGTCACCGGGCGCCTGTTCTCTGATCTCGGGGCGGAGGTTAGTTGTGTCAATGCCGACCGTTCTACACTCCTCGCCGAATATCTTAATGACGGCAAGGAAGAGGGTGGCGATGTGGCCCTCGCCTCGGCCGATCTGATCGTCGTCGAGGGCCGCCCCGCAGAACTTCGCAGGGCAGGCCGCGATCCCGCCGCGCTGCGCCGGGAGAACACAACAGCCGCCATCGTCACCATCGCCCCGTTTGGGCAGCAGGGGCCGCGTGCCGACGACCCGGCGAGCGATCTGACCTTGCTTTACGCCAGTGGCATCGCCCGGCTCTTGACCGGGCAGGTCGACGATCTCGCCGAGGCGCCGATCCGGCCGGTCGGCGAGCAGTCGGCGTTTATTGGCGGGCTCGCCGCGGCCTGCGCCGGGATGGGCGCGAGCCCCGGGTCCGTGATCGACGTGTCGATCGAGGAAGCGCTGGCGACGATGGCGATGACCGAGCTCGCCAATGCCGGGCTCGGCGGCAAGGCACGGCCGAGGAAACGGATCGGCGACGGCAACGGCGCCACCGTGACGATCTTGCCGGCCGGCGACGGCTATGTCGCGATCTCGCCGCGCGAGGACCGGCAATGGGCGGCCTGGCTCGAGGTGATGGGGTCGCCGGAATGGGGTCGCGACCCGCGCTTCGCCACCAAGCCCGACCGGGTCGCCCATTGGGATGCGCTGCATGCGCTGATGTCGGAATGGAGCCGGCAGCACAAGAAGCAATGGATCGCCGACGCCGCACAGGACGCGCATGTGCCGAGCTTCCCGTTGCGGGAGCCGGAGGAGCAGCTGGCTTCGTCGCAGCTCTCGCATCGCGGGTTCTGGCGCCAAGCGACCATTGGCGGCAAGCAAGTCAAGGCGCCGAGCCCACCCTTCGGGCTGAGCCTAGCCTCGGGGCCCGGCAAGCAGGTCGAGCCCGGTAAACTGCCGCTATCGGGCGTTCGCGTCCTCGATTTCTCCTGGGTGATCGCCGGGCCGACGACGACCCGCTACCTCGCGGCGATGGGGGCGGAGGTCCTCAAGGTCGAGGCGCCGGGCCGCGGTGACCCCGGCCGCACCAGCGAGCTCCACACGGTGCTCGGTCAGGCCAAGAAAGGTATAGTCCTCGACCTCAAAAAACCCGAGGCCATCGCCATCGCCCGCGACCTCGCCGCGCGCTGCGACGTGCTGGTCGAGAATTTTGCCACCGGCGTAATGGACCGGCTCGGCCTCGGCGCGGCCGAATTGCAGGCGCTAAACCCTGATCTGATCTACGTCTCGGCCTCGGGAATGGGGCGCACCGGGCCGGAGGCGCAAGCCGTCGCCTACGGCACCCTCTTGCAATGCCATGCCGGGTTTGCCGGGCTCAACCGCCATCCCGAGATCGCGCCGCGCGTCGGCTTCGCTTGGCTCGACCCGATGTGTGGGCTGATGCTGGCGTTCATCGCCGCCGCGGCGCTGTGGCGGCGCGCGCGCGACGGCCAAGTCGCGCGCGTCGATTTCTCGATGATCGAGGCGATGCTGTGGACCATGGCCGAGCCGCTGCTCGCGACCCAGCTCGGTCAGAAGCCGCGGCCGCAGGGTCAAGACAGCGACCGGTATTTCCCGCACGGCGCTTGGCGTTGCGCCGGCGATGACGAATGGCTAAGCGTCGTGGTGAAAGATGACGGCGAGTGGGGCGCGCTGTGTGCGGCGGTTCCCGGAATGGCGACGCTGGCCGGGCTCGATCTCGGGGCTCGGCGCGAGCGGCGGCGCGAGATCGAGGCCACGATCGCTGCGTGGGCGCGCGGCGAAGACGCGACGACCACCGCCGCGGTGCTGCGTCGCTTCGGCATCCAGGCGGGGGCGCTGATGAGCTCGGTCGACCTTGTCGAAGATGCGCATTTGCGAGCGCGCGGCTTCTGGGACGCGCACGAGAAGGGCGTGCTGCCCGGACTGCCGTGGCGGGCGAGCTTTGGCTGCGCTACCGGCCCGGCGCCGGGCCTCGGCGCGGATACCGATGCGGTATTGCGCGACGTACTGGGGTTGCCAGACGATAAGATCACAGAACTGCGGGTTTCGGGTGCCTTGGGATAATCAATCAACCAACGGAGGGCAACGATGAGCATCACTCTTAACCAGGCTAATCGAGTTTTGCGCGCGACGTTGAAAAAGGCCGCGGATCTCAACATCAAAGTTAGCGCCGCGGTCGTCGATGCCGGCGGCCGGCTGGTCGCGTTCCAGCGCATGGACGGCGCGATCTGGGCGAGCGCCTATGGCAGCCAGGGCAAGGCGGTCGCCTCGGCGGCATTCGGGCGGCCGAGCGGCGTCATGCAGGAGCGTGCCAGCCAACCGACCCCGGCCGGAATCAATGCAGCCTCCGGTGGCGAGATGATCATGGGTCAGGGCGCGGTACCGCTGTTCAGGAATGGCGTGCTGGTCGGCGCCTGCGGCGTCGGCGGCGGCACCTCGCAGGAGGATGAGGACTGTGCAGCGGCAGGCGCGGCGGCGCTGTAAGCCGTCGGCTCCTCACCCGCCTCGCTACGCTCGGCACCCTCTCCCCGTAAACGGGCGAGGGGAAAGTCGCTGTCGCACTCCCTCTCCCCGCCAGCGGGGAGAGGGCCGGAGTGAGGGGCACCGAGACGCCTAAAACTCCCCGCTGCGGTAAGCCTCATCGAGGCGCTTGGCGTCTTCCTCGGAGGGTTCGGCCCACGGCGTGCCGCGGTGGCGGAGCGTGCCGGTGAAGTTGGGCGGGCGCTTTTCGTTGAAGGCTTGGCGGCCCTCCTCGCCGTCGGTCGTGGTCTGAATGAGGAGGTGGTTGATCAGGTTCTGCACGTGCCAGGCCTGGTCGGTCGGCAAATCGCCGAAGCGCACGACAAACTCCTTCATCATCCGCACCGCGACCGGCGGCAAGGTGCAGATGTGGCGGGCGATCTTCTCGGCGCGTTCCATCAGCTGCGCGTGCGGCACGACCTCGTTGACGAGGCCGATGCGCAGCGCTTCGGCGGCGTCGAACGGCTCGTCGGTGAGCAGGATTTTCATCGCGTCGGAATAACGCAGCTGCTTCGCCAGCAGCGCCGCTCCTGGCCCGTTGCCGAGCCAGCCCTGGGTCAGCAGCGCGAACTTGAACCGCGCGTGCTCAGCGCTGGCGATGCGGATGTCGGTCGACGACAAGAGGATGTAGAGCCCGGCCCCGGCGGCCCAGCCGTTGACCGCAGCGATGACCGGCTTCCACACCCGCGGGTAGTGGTCGCCCATGCGGCCGTCGACCCCGGTCTTCTGCCCGTGCACCGTGCCGGCCAAGGGCCAGTAGATGCGGTTGGTGCGCAGATACTCGCGGTCTTCTGCGGTGAGGTCGGGGCGCGGGGTGAGGTTGTGGCCGCCGCAGAAATGGCGCTCGCCGGCGCCGGTCAGGATCACGCAGCGGATGTCGCGGTCTTCCCAGAGGTCGACCCAGGCGGCGGAGATCTCGTCCGAGGTCTTCTTGTCGAGGATGTTCGCCTTGGCCGGATTGTTGAGCGTGATATAGGCGACCCCGTCGCGCTTTTCGTAGATGAGCGGCACTTGCGACCTCCCTGGTAGAACGGGCGCCAGGGTGGCGGTGGCGGGCGCCGCGGTAAAGCCCTAGCGGTGGATCGGCGAATCGTCGCCGGGCCCGCAAGGGCCCTCGCTGATGTCGGTCGCGCCGTCGGCCTTGGCGAAACAGCTGTTGGAATATGTCATCCGCTTGCCGGCTTTGGTGCCGCAAACCGGCTGGTAGACCTCGATGCAGAAGGTTTTCGGTTGCGGCGGCGGCGGCGAGTCGGCCATCGCTACGGAAGCCAAAAGCAAACCCGCCAGCGTCGTCGTTGTCGCGAAAAGCACCCGCATCGTTCTCTCCCCTTTCGGGCGTGGTTGACACCAGCGCGCCACGCAATTTCACTCGGGCGTCATGAGCGGCAAAATAGGCAAAATTGCGGTGATCGGCGGTGGCCTCGGTGGGCTTGCCGCCACGCTGTCGCTCTATCGCGCTGGCTTCCCGGTCGATGTCTACGAGCAAGCCCCAGAGCTCAATGAGGTCGGCGGCGGCATCAATATGGGGCCGAATGCGGCGCGCATCCTCTACCGGCTGAGTCTTGGGGACGCGCTCGACCGCGACGCGGTGCGGCCCTTGTCGGCGCATGTGCGGCGCTGGGACGACGGGCGCACGCTGCAGAAAGCGCCGCTCAACCCGGCTTGCGACGAGCTTTACGGGGCTCCGCATCTGACGGTGCATCGCGCGGATCTACAAAGGATCATCGCGTCGGGTCTGCCCCAAGAGTGCATCCATCTCGGCCACCGCCTCGTCAGGTTCGAGGACAAAGGCGACGCGGTCGAGGTCCGCTTCGCCAACGGCAATCGCATCGAAGCCGACGTGCTGGTTGGCGCCGACGGTATTCATTCCACCGTGCGCACCTTGCTTTTCGGCGCGGAGGCCCCGCAATTCGCCGGCTGCGTCGCCTATCGCGGGCTGGTGCCGGCTGAGCGAATCGCCGATCTCGGCCTGGAGCGCGGGAACCAATCCTGGCTCGGGCCGGGCGGCCATCTCGTGCATTATTTCGTCTCGGGCGGGCGATTGTTGAACTTCGTCGGCTGGACCGAGCACGACAACTGGAACCGCGAGGACTGGACAGACCGCGCGACCATCGAACGTGCGCTGGTGGCGTTCGCGGGCTGGCATCCGCAGATTCGCCGCATCGTCTCGGCCGCCGACACCTGCTTCATTTGGGCGCTATTCGACCGCGATCCGCTGCCGCGCTGGTCGGCCGGACGGGTGACGCTGCTCGGCGACGCTTGCCACCCGATGTACCCGTTCATGGCGCAGGGCGCGGCGCAGGCGATCGAAGACGGCGCGACCCTGGCGGCGCTGCTCTCTGCCGGCGGCGAGCCGGCCGAAATCTTGCGGCGCTACGAGGAGCTGCGCCTGCCGCGCGTGACCCGCTTGCAGGAGATGTCGCGGGCCAACAAGCACCGTTACCACCTGCCCGATGGGCCGGAGCAGCAGGCGCGCGACGCGGCGATGCTGGCGACCCGCGAGCGCGCGCCCGAAACCATGCAATGGCTGTTCGGCTTTGACGCCGGCGCGGTCGAACCGGCGGAGGCGCCAAGATGAAACGCAGCAGCGAGCGGTTTCTCACCACCCATACCGGTAGCCTGCCGCGGCCCGACGATTTGGTGCGGATGATGTTCGCCAAGGAAGAAGGCGTGCCGGTCGACGGCGCCGCGCTGGGCGCGCGCATCGCCAGCGCTGTCGCCGATATCGTCGCGAAACAGGAAGAGGCCGGGATCGACATCGTCAACGACGGCGAGATGTCGAAACCGAGCTACGCCACCTACATCAAGGATCGGCTCGACGGGTTCGGCGGCGAGAGCCGGCCGCTGACCTATCAGGATCTGGTCGATTTTCCTGAATTGGCGCGCCGCGTCTTCGGCGACCCCGGCCGCTCGCGGCGCAGGACCCCGGGCTGCAACGGCCCGATCGCAGTGCGCGATCCCACTGCCGCCGAGACCGATGCCAGGAACCTGAAGGCAGCTCTGGCCGGTACCAAAGCCGAAGAAGCTTTCATGAGCGCCGCTTCGCCGGGGCTTATCTCGCTGTTTTTCCACAACAGCCATTACCGCAACCATGAGGCCTATCTCGCGGCGATCGCCGAGGCGATGCGGCAGGAATACGAAGCCGTCGCCGCCGCCGGCTTCATCCTCCAGCTCGATTGTCCCGATCTGGCGATGGGGCGGCACATCCAGAACGCGCACCTCACCACTGCCGAATTCCGCAAAGCCGCGGCGCTGCACATCGAGGCGCTAAACCACGCGCTGCGCAACATCCCCGCCGACCGCGCCCGGGTGCATCTGTGCTGGGGCAATTACGAGGGACCGCATCATTGCGATGTGCCGCTCGCCGACATTATCGGCGTGATCTTTACCGCCAAGCCGGCCGGGCTGTCGTTCGAGGCGGCCAATCCGCGCCACGCGCATGAGTGGAAACTGTTCGAGACGGTCAAGCTGCCCGACGGCAAGGTGCTGATCCCCGGGGTCATCGAGTCGAAGACCAATTTCATCGAGCACCCGGAGCTGATCGCCCAGCGCATCGGCCGCTACGCCGCGTTGGTCGGCCGCGAGAACGTCATCGCCGGCAGCGATTGCGGCTACGGCACCTGGGTTGGCCAGGCGGCGGTCGATCCGCAGGTGGTGTGGGCCAAGCTTAAGGGCCTCGCCGAGGGCGCCCGCCTCGCGTCGAAGGAATTCTGGCGCTGAGCTATACGGGCAGTTCCGCGCCGACCGGCAGGCGCCACATCACGCGGCGCTGGCCGTGATAGTCGTTGATCGCGAAATGCTGGACGCAGCGATTGTCCCAGATCGCGATCGTGCCCGGCTCCCAGCGCAGGCGGGCGGTAAACTCCGGCCGGGTGCAATGAACCTGCAGGAATTCGATCAGCGGCAGGCTCTCCGCCGCGGTCATGTCCTTGAAGCGGATCGTGTGTTCGGTGTTGACATAGAGAGCCTTGCGGCCGGTTTCGGGATGGGTGCGCACAACCGGGTGCTCGGCGACGTACCGGTCGGTTTTGTCGGTGTCGCGCATCTTCATATTCTTGTTCTCTTCGCGCCCGGTGCGGTCCGCGCCGGCGCTATAGATGCCAACCAGGCGGTCGAGCATCCGCTGCATGCCCGACGATAGCGCTTCGTAGGCGAGGTACTGGTTCGCCACCATCGTGTCGCCGCCATGGGTCGGGGTCTCGCGCGCGTAAAGCATCGTGGCGATCGGCGGCCTCTCGAGATAGGTCGTGTCGGAGTGCCAGCGGCCGCCGACGTTCTTCAGCTGGTCGGGTTCCTTGCGCAGCTCGAAGATCTGCGGGAAATCGGGCAGCCCCTCGGCAAACGGATAATAAGCCGGCTCGGCGAAATAGCGCGCGTAGCGCAGCAAATCCTCGCCGCCCAATTCCTGGTCGCGGACATAGATCGCGCAATGATCGAGGAAGGCGCGGTGGACTTCCTCCACCTGTTGGTTGCCGAGCGGTTTCGACAGATCGACGCCGCCGATCTCGGCGCCGAGCGCGCCCGCTAGCGGCTTCACGGTGATCGTCTCGTAGCTCATCGCGCCTGTCTCGCCATTCCGATTTGCGCTCATCCTATGCCCACGCTCTGGAGCCGTCGATTGCCATGGTCGCCGGGATACTGCGGCGGTAGCATGCCGGCGGCATCAGGGAGGCGAGCGATGCGCGACGGATTTCGCGTCTACGACACCGATACCCATATCGACCCCGGCGCCGACGTGCTGGAAAAATATGTCGACCCCAGCTTCCGCACCCGGCTCGGCGACCTGGCGCCCTACAAGGCCAAGGTGAAGTCGCGCACGGTCGATGGCGGCGAGCGGACCACGTATCGCTTCGAGCAGCGGCTCTACGAGCGCACCTTGGGCGAGGCGGAAGTGAGCCCCGGCTCCGGCGACGGCCGCGTCTGGCGCGGCAAAAGGCGACCGAGCTTCGGGGTCATCGACGACCGCTCCGACAACCGCGTCCTCGACATGGACGAGGAAGGCTCGGACGTGCATTTCCTGGTGCCTTCGGTGTGGACCAGTATCGTCGGCGTGCCGGACGTGTCGCTCGAAGTGGGCCTCGTCCGCGCCTATCACCGGCACATGGAGGAATTCTGCGGGCCTTACCCCGAGCGCCTCAAAGGGCCGATCGTCGCCTCGACCCGCGACGTCGCCTCGGCGGTCGAGGAGATCAAGCGCTGGGGCACGTCTCGCTGGGCGGTCGCCGTGCAGCCGCTGCTGCCCAACGAGACCCCGGTCGATCACCCCAGCATCGAGCCGATCTGGCGCGCCGCCGAGGATCACGACCTCGCCATTGTCCATCACAGCTTCACCTGGTCGGCGCCGTATTTTCCCGGCTACACCGAGATGTGGGACAACGTCTATCTGGCGCGGCTCTGCTCGCACCCGTGGGGGGCGATGCGGTTCATGGCCGGGTTCCTCGCTGGCGGCATTCTCGACCGTTATCCGGGGCTCAGGCTCTGCGTCCTCGAATGCGGGTTCGGCTGGCTGCCGTTCTGGGCGCGGCGGATGGACGAGCAGGTGAGCTATGTCGGCCGCACCGCCAAGCTGAAGCTATTACCCAGCGAGCAGTTCGCCGCCGGCCGGGTCTTCGCCAATGTCGAGGCGCACGAGCACGCGCCGATGTTCGACATGGTGACCGGGGCGCTGGGTGACGGCTGCCTGATGTTCGGCTCCGACTACCCGCATTTCGAATCGTGGTTCCCGAATTCGATCGACAAGATCCTGGAGTGGCCGAGCGTTACCGGTGAGCGCGCGAACAAGTTGTTCTGGGAAAACGCCAACCGCTGCTTCAAGCGCACCTGAGCAAGGGAGGAACCGATGGCCCAGAGACAGAGCGTCAATTTCCCCGGCTTCGCCCATTCGAACCCGATCCCCAATGCCAGCCGGATCGGCAACATCATGATGTCGAGCGTGATCAGCGGCGTCGATCCCGGTACCCGCAACTACCCGGCCGAGCTGTCGGGTCAGGTCGCCAACATCTTCAAGCATATCCGCGCTGCGATCGAGGCGGCGGGCGGGACGCCGGAGAACATCATCAAGATCACCTTTTATGTCCGCGATCAGGCGGCCGGGCGCGCCGCGCTCAACGACGAATGGGTCAAGATGTTCCCGGACCCCAATTCGCGCCCGGCGCGGCACACGCTTGCCGCCGGCGGCGATGGGCCGTCGCAGGTGACCTGCGATTTTGTCGCCGTGTTCCAGTAGCAGGGCAGGGAGAACCGCGATGAAACGGATCGATATCGCCGCCTATGGCGTTCCGGAAGAGGTTGCGAGCTGCGTCGAGGTCGGCGATGTCGGCGCGCCGGGACCGGGCGAGGTCGTGTTCGACGTGCTCGCCTTTCCGATCAACCCCGCCGACCTCTCGATGATCCGCGGCAATTATCGGCTGCACCCGGCCCTGCCGGCGACACCGGGCGCCGAATGTGTCGGCCGGGTCGCCGCGGTCGGCGCGGGGGTGAGCGGCGTAAGCACGGGCGATCTCGTTATCAACATGGCGCGCGAGAATTGGGCACAGCGGCGACGTATCAGGGCCGAGGACGCGCTGCCGATCCCCGAGGGGCTCGACCTCCACCAAGCGGCGATGCTGCGCATCAACCCAGCAACCGCACTGCTCTTGCTCGAAGACCATGTCGCGCTGAAGCCCGGCGACTGGGTGATCCAGGACGTCGCCAACTCGGCGGTCGGGCGGCACCTGATCGTCCTCGCCAAAGCGCGCGGCATCCGCACCATCAATGTCGTGCGGCGCGGCGACGTCGCCGGCGAGTTGAAGGCGCTCGGCGCCGATGTCGTGCTCGAAGCCGGTGACGACCTGCCCGAGCGGGCGCACGACGCGGCAGGAGGCCAACCGATCCGACTCGGCATCGACGCGATCTCGGGCAAGGCGTGCAAGCAGATCGCCGATTGCCTCGCCGACGGCGCGGTCATGGTCAATTACGGCGGGCTGTCGGGTGAGGAGCCGGAGATCGGCCGGGTCAACCTCAACACCCGCGGCGTCAGCCTGATGGGCTTCATGCTCGGTCGCGGTCTCGCCAAGCGCACCACCGCGCAGGTGCGCGCGCTCTACGCTGAGCTGGCGGCGGAAGTGCGCGAGGGCGTGCTCAGCGCGCCCATCGACGCGACCTATCCCATCGAGGAGATCAAATCGGCGCTGGCGCACGCGCAGCGCCGCGGTCGCCACGGTAAGGTGCTGGTGCTGCCCAACGGGTCGCTCTAAGCCGCTGCGTCGATCACAAGCCGCACGTCGCGGTGGAGGGCGCTGGCCGGGTCGGCGAGGGCGGTCATGATCGTGTAGTGGTCGAGGCCGGGATAGATTTTCGCGGTCTTGCCGAGTCGCGCGGCATAGTTTTGTGACTGTCCGATAAAGCCGTCGGTCTCGGCGCCGCCGACGCAGATGAGCTCGGGCGCGTGATCGGCCCTCGGATGGTGGGTTGGGCTCAATGCCCGCGCCCGCGCCTCGTCGAGCGCGATCTGCTCGTTGACGTTTGTCTTGATGAGTGGGACGAGGTCGAACACGCCCGAAATGGCGATGCCGGCGGCGATTGGTGGCCGCGGCTCGGCGGCCAGCGCCATCGCGGTCAGGTGCCCGCCCGCTGAATGCCCACCGACAATCAGCCGTTTCCGGTCGAAGGGCAGCGCGGCGTTTTCGTAAGCCCAGCGAATGCCGCGCTGGGTCTGCGCGACGATGGTCTCGACGGTGACCTTGGGGCACAAATCGTAGTTGATCAGCGCCACCGCGATCCCGGCGGCGACAAACGGCGGGGCGATGAACGTAAAGTCGCGCTTATCGAGTGCGCGCCAATAGCCGCCATGGATGAACAGGAACAGCGGTGCGTCCGACTGCGCGGCTGGGAAGAAATCGAGAGTTTCGCCGGGCGTCTCGCCGTAGCGCAGGTCTATTTCACCGCCCAACGCCGCCCGCGCCGCCGCGCTGTCGGCCACGTAGCGCGCGTAGTGTTGCGGGCTCTCCGGGTGGCGCTTGCGGATATTATATTCGGCGTCGATCGAAGGATCGATCATGCGATCGACGCCTCGACACCCAACCTCGAGAACTGCGCTGCCGCGTCGGCGAGGTGGCGGCGCAGCACCGGTTCTTCGTCCGCGCGCGCCGCGGCGCCGAGCCCGGCGTCGCCCGTGATACGGTCGGCCTCCGCGATGTCGGCCGCGTCCGGACACAGCCAGACGCAGCGGAAGCCGGCGAGCTCGGTGTCGTAAACGACATGCTCGACCTCGGCAGCTATGGTTAGGCGCTCCGCGTCGCTCCAGCCAGCCGCGCGGGTTTCGAGATAGAACCAGCCGAATGCGGCGTGCCGCGTCTTGTCGGCGACGAGGCGGCCGAGGATCGCGCGCGCCACGGGGTCGGTGGCGTTATCGCGATGCAGCCGGCACAGCTCCAGATCGAGCCCGTCCTGGATGCCGATATGCGCCGCGACATAGGCGTCGAGGCTGCGCGAGGCGTCGAGCGCCTCGCGGTGCAGGCCTTGGTTGAACAAAGCCGCGTAGGCCGGGCTCGCCGGTTCTTCGACAAACCCTCCGCACAGCTCGGCGAAACGGTGGCAACACTCGAGGTGCCAGGCTTCTTCGGTGTTGCGCACGGTGAGGAAGTATTTCGGGTCGCTCTCGCGCTCGTGCTCCAGGCAGAAGCGAATGATCAGCGCTGGGGTCTCGGGCAGCCCCCCGTATTCGGTCCACGCCTTGCGGCTCCACGACAGGCGCGCCGCCGCCAGCACTTCCGGCGAGTAGCGTGACGGGTCGAATTGCGCCCACGGGATGTCGCGTTCCGGATCCCAGCGCGCTTGTTTCGCCTGGTCGTAGAGGTCACGGATCGATCGGATCGCTGGTTCGAGATGCAGCGGAAAGCGGCGCTCGACGGGGATCTCGCCGCTGAATGCGCGCCCCGGCTGCGCCATCAAATCGGCCCGTCAAATTTTGGATGCTCGAACATCGGGATGGCGATGCCGAACGGCGCGAGGCGCTTGCGGATGCTGCGCACGGACTCGACAAACACCGGCTTTTCCAACTCCTCAATGGTGGCGCCGAGCCCGGCTTCCCAGGTCAGCCGGTCGGCCTCGATCTCGCCGCGTGTCGCCTCGGAGTCGGGCGCTAGCCAGGCGCTGTGATAGCCGTTCATCTCGACATCGCGGATCATGGTGATGACTGCCTCCTCGCAGACATCGATCTCGGCCCGGGCCATCCGCGGGATGCGATGTTCGAGATAGGCCCAGCCGAACCCGCAATGCCGCACCTCGTCGCGCATGATGCTGCGCAGCACCTGGTTCGCCGCCTTGTTCGGGGTGATCTCTACCAAATGGCGGAAGACGTCGAAGGCAACCTCCTCGGCGGCGCAGACCAAGGCGGCGATGATCGCCTCCAGTGGCGTCTCGGGGTCGAGCGCCATCTTGCGCACCCCGTGCGTCGCCACCGATTTTTGGAAATCATGGAGGGCCGGCTGCTGGATATAGCCGCCGAGATGCTGGGCCATCAGATAGCAGGCTTCGGCGTGGCGCGATTCCTCCTGGGTGCGGATGGTGAAGAAATAGCGCAGGTCCGGCTCGCGCTTTTCCTCGCAGAAGCGAATGAGAAGCGCCGGGCTTTCCGAGATCGCGCCGTATTCCGACCAGGCGCGCCGGCTCCAATACATCCGCGCCGCGTGGCGATGCTCGTCGTCGATGTCGAGCCCTTCGAGCGCCGACCAGTCGATATCGGTGCGCGGGTCCCACTGATTGCGCGTCGCGGCGCGAAACAGGTCGCGCACCTTGCGGATCTCGACATCGAGCTTCAGCGGGAAGCGCTGTTCGGGCCAGTCGAGCAGCGTCGGCTTATGCGTCGGCTGGGTGGAGGTTTCTGCTATCGACATCCGCAGCTCCTTAAGCCGTGTTCCAGGCGCCGCCCGGCATCACGCGATGGCTTATTTGGTTTCCGCGGCAAAAACGCCGTCCCAATCGGCAGGCGGCGGATCGGCGCGCAGATTGGTGATGCGGTCTTCATAGAGCTCATAGACGCCTTGGATGCTTTCGGGCGCCTGGGAGCGGCACGATTCGAGATGCTCGAGCGCCGCGTCCCATTGCCGCGTCCGGTACGCGGCGATCATCGCGTCATGCGCGCCTTCCAATGCGGTGAAGACCTCGGTGCCACGTATCGTCTCGTCGCCGAGCAGGAAGAAGATACGCACCGGCAGGGTCTTGCCGACGACCTGGATCAGGTCGATTTCCAGGAGCGCGAAATGGCGCACCTGATCGGCGGTCAGCTCGCCGATGATGATATCGACATGATAGGTCTTGGTCTGGCCTTCGAGACGCGAGGCGACGTTCGCCGGGTCTCCCAACACTGAGTAATCGAACCGCTGCAGCGAGCCGAGGTTGCCAACAACGCAGGGCCCGGTATTGAGTCCGATCCCGGCGCGCACCTCCTTGTAATCGTGGCCTGCCGCCTCTGCTTCGGCGCGCCAAAGGGTATTGTGGCGCGCGAGCTCGGAGCGCATCGCCAGCGCGGCGCGGCAGGCATGCTCGCCATGCTGCGGATCGTCGAGCGGCGCGTTCCAGAACGCCATGATCCCGTCGGCCATATATTTGTCCACGGTGCCCTGGTTCGACTGGATCACGTCGGTCATCGGCGTCAGATAGCGGTTGAGGAAGCTCGTCAGCGCGTGCGCGTCGAGTCCTTCGGATATTGTCGTGAAGCCGCGAATGTCGCTGAACATGATCGTCAGGTCGCGCATCTCGCCACCCAGGGTTAGGCGCTCAGGATGCTCGGCCAGCTGCTCGACGACCGCTGGGGCAAGGTAGCGGCCGAACGCATGGCGCACATGGCGGCGCTCGGTCTCGGTGCGCAAGAACAGCACCGCCGACGACGACAGATAAACCAGGATCCCGACCAGTGACGGGAAGACCGGGTCGAGCAGCCAATTGTGGTCGGTGTAGGCGTACCACGAGCCGACGATCGCCGGCGCGATGCCGGCGAGGGCGACCAGTCCGGTCCAGCGCGCGCCGACGCGTGGCAGCAACAACAACAAGCCGATGCCGATACCAAGCATGAAGAGCACCTCGGCGCCGCGCGCCCAGTCGGGCCGCCCGATATTGTCGCCCAGCAGCATCTGCTCGATCAGCTGGGCGTGGACTTCGGCGCCAGACTCAGCCGAATCGAGCGGCGTCGGTCGGTACTCCTTCAGACCCTCCGCGGTCGTGCCGATAATGACGATGTTGTCTTTGATGAGGCCGGGATCGACCTTGCCGTCGATGATTTTGGCGGCCGAGACAAAGCGGCTCGGCTCATGCGGCGTGTAATGGATCCATATCGTGCCGTCGGAGCCGGTCGGCACGACGATCCGGCCGTCTTTGATGGCATTGAGGCCAGTGTGCTCGCCGAACGACATCACCCCACTGGCGCCGGTCGACTTGACGATGAACCCGTGCGCGCCCTGCGCCACCCGCAGCGCGTCGAGCGAGAGCGACGGGTAGAGCTCGCGGCCCACCATCACGAGCAGCGGGACGCGACGCGCGATGCCGTCGGCTTCAGGGAGAATATCGGCAAAGGCATTACCGGCGGCCGCCGCTTCGAGCAGGTTGAGATCGCTTGCGGCACCGGCGAAGTGAGGGATCCACGGCCGCGGATCGTCGCCGGCGTTCGAGAAGCTCGCTTTGACCTGGGGAAGCCGGTCCCGCGCCTTGCTACGCAGCGCGAAGATAAGCACGACATGACCTTGTTTGACCGCGTCGGCAAAGAGCTGGTCGTGGTCGGGCAATTCCTTGAACCGCGCGACGATTGGATCATCGGCGCCGATCTCATTCATTTCGCTGACAATTCGTGACGGCGTCGTGCGGTCGGGCTCAAGGAATAGGATATCGAAGGCAATGGCGGCGGCGCCCATTTTGTCGAGCTGGGTCACCAACTTCGCCAGTAGCGAGCGCGGCCACGGCCATTGCCCGAACTGCTCGAGGCTATCGTCATCGATATCGACGATACGCACCGGGGTCGGCTCATAGACCCGCGGCTTCAACCGCAGGAACTCGTCGAAGACGTGCAGCCGGAATTGCACCAGCGCGGCTGGCTCGCGCACCCACAGAACCAACGCCACGAGCATGATCGGCAGCGGGACCAGATAGTGCAGGTTCCTGCTGACGTATCGCCGGAGCCACATCATGGGCTCAGCTTACCCGAGGACGCGCCCCTCGTCTCGCAACGCCTGGATCAGGCTTAGGGGTGCGCCGGTCCGCCATGACCCGGTCCGCCATGGGCCGGCCCGCCCTGAACAGAGGCATGATCCGTCGCGGCCCATTGCGGCAAGTGCTGCTGCCACGACTGCTGGATCGGGTGCTGGATCGCGTCATGGATGTGGTTGAGCGCGAGCTGGTGCAAATCCGCGTGCTCGTTCCACTTCGGATCGATGTGCTGTTGGCCATTCGGCGCGCCGTGCAGCACGTATTGGTCGAAGCCGGAGTAGCTGGACGGCCCGGCCTGTGCCAGGTTGCCCGAGTGCGGGTCGTGCGCCTCGTCGTGGCTCGGGTGCCACTGCGTGATCTTGTATTCGTGGTGCAGGTGCCAGGCGTCCTCGTCCCCACGATGCGGCCCGCCCTTGGCGTCCTTGCCATGATCGTCGTGGTCGTGCTCGTTCCACGCGTAGTGGTCGAGATGGTGCGGCCCGTCCTTGCCGTCCCTGTCGTGATCGTGATGCTCGTTCCAGACGACTTCGTGGTCGTGATGATCACGATCGCGGTGATGATCGCGATCGTCATGATCGCGCCACGCTAGATGATCGCGGTCGCGATGGTCGTCGTGATCGCGGTGCTCGTCGTGGTCGCGCCAGGCTAGATGATCACGGTCGCGGTGCTCGTCGTGGTCACGCCACGCGAAATGATCGCGGTCGCGGTGCTCGTCGTGGTCACGCCACGCTAGGTGATCACGGTCGCGGTGCTCGTCGTGGTCACGCCACGCTAGGTGATCACGGTCGCGGTGCTCGTCGTGGTCGCGCCATGCCCAGTGATCGCGATCACGATGGTCGCGGTCGTGATCGTCGTGGGCGAAATGATGCTTCTCGTGCGGACCGGAGCCGCCCGACACCACGGCGGCATCGGTGACATGCTTCTCGTCCTTGTCGTTCCACGCCCAGTGATGCGGCCCGTGATGGCGGTCGTCATCGTCCCGCGCCCAATCGTGGTGGTCGTGGCGATCGCGGTGATGATCGCGATCGTCGTGATCGCGCCACGCTAGATGATCGCGGTCGCGATGGTCGTCACGATCGCGGTGCTCGTCGTGATCGCGCCACGCTAGGTGATCACGGTCGCGATGGTCGTCGCGGTCGCGGTGCTCATCATGATCGCGCCACGCGAAATGATGCTTTTCGTGCGGGCCGGAGCCGCCCGACGCGCCTGACGCGGCGGCGCCGGCGAAATGCTTCTCGTCCTTATCGTTCCAGGCCCAGTGATGCGGCCCGTGATGGCGGTCATGATGGCGGTCATGATGGCGGTCGTCGTCTCGCGCCCAATCGTGGTGGTCGTGGCGATCACGGTGATGATCGCGATCGTCGTGATCGCGCCATGCTAGGTGATCACGGTCGCGGTGCTCATCACGATCGTGCCACGCGAAATGATCGCGGTCGCGATGATGGCGGTCATGATCGTCGTGGGCGAAATGATGCTTCTCGTGCGGACCGGAGCCGCCCGACACGTCTGACGCGGCGGCATCGGAGAAATGCTTCTCGCCCTTGTCGTTCCACGCCCAGTGATGCGGCCCGTGATCGCGGTCATGATCGCGATCGTCGTGATCGCGCCACGCTAGGTGATCACGGTCGCGGTGGTTGTCGCGATCGTGGTGCTCGTCGTGGTCGCGCCACGCTAGATGATCACGGTCGCGATGGTCGTCGTGATCGCGGTGCTCATCATGATCGCGCCACGCTAAATGATCATGATCGCGATCGTGGTCGTGATGGCGATTGTCGTCGTGGCAATACTTATTGTCGTCGTCATCGTGATGATGACGATGGTGGTGGGCGAATTTGTGGTCGTCGTGATCATGATCGTGATCATGATCGTGGTGATGATGGTGCGCGTGCGGCGGCGGCGGCGGCGGTGACGGCGGCGGCGGCGATGGCGGCGGCGGTGATGGCGGCGGCGGTGATGGCGGCGGCGGCGGTGATGGCGGCGGCGGCGGTGATGGCGGCGGCGGTGATGGCGGCGGCGGTGAGGTCGCGTGTGATGGCGGCGGCGATGGTGAGTGGGGGATGAAATTCGGCTCGGTCGATATCGCGTTGGTGACCACCGGGAGGAGCAACTGGATCAAGCTTGCCAGCGAGCCGCCAGTGACGACGATCTCGTTGTTGTCGACCGTGTAGGTCGTCAGGTGGAGCGCCTGAAGCTCCTGGGTAAGCTCCTGGATGAGCTCAGCCGTGGCCGGGATCGGGTCTGAGAGGTGGCCGCTCTTGCTGAAGATGACGGTGTTGTGGCGATGTGTCTCCTGCTCGAACCCATTCGAGGTCAGTTTCATATAGTCGCCGTGCAGGAAGACTGCGGTGATTGTATCGCCGTCGATCTTGATCAGGCAGATGCCGCCGCGCACCGAAACCGAGCCGGTCGGCGTGTTGAAGGTGACGTCCTGCTGCTTGCTGATCTTGCCGCCGACATAACGGAATACGCCGGTGGTCAGTGTCGCCGTCAGGTTGCCACTCTGCTTTTGCGGGTCGAAGACGAAATCGTCGATAACGACTTCTGAGTTCTTCGCCACGGTCAGCGTCGATTGATCGGTAAACAGCAGCTGCGCCTGGCCGCCGTTGCCGGTATTGATCTTTTCGTTGTGGATGACATCGTGGCCGACAAGTAGCTCGCGCTTCTGGCCGTCCGGGGCTTGCGCGGTAACGTCGGGGTTCACCTCGGCGGCGACACCGACCTTGTCCTGCTCGGCTAGAGCAGGCCAACTAAGGCTCGCGACGCCCAAGGTCGCAAGAACAATCCCGTGTGATCTGCGCGCCACGCCCTAATCCTGTGACACGCTGCGTTTAGTCCGGACGGGGGGAATTCCGGGCCTAGCCAGTTCTCACACCCTTAGCGGTCTATCGACGCAGCCACTGTTATCAAAACGCGACCCGAACGAGCCGCTTAAACGGATAGAAGCATGAATCGTTCCGTGACGCGACGCATAAACCGCGACCAAAACGAATTTAACCAAAATTTTATCGAAATCGGTCATATGGCGCCCGCTCCACCTGCGATTCGAGGTTTTCGGGCCTCGGCGGCTCAATTGGTTGTTGAAGCAGCAGAGGGTTTTTCTACTCCTCTTCTTGCTTTGAGGCCGCCGCAGATCAGTAGGAAAACACCAGACCGACAATCGCCTGGGTGTCGTCCGTCTTGTTGGCCAGAACGTTCGACGTCGTGACTTGTCGGACGACGTTGAAATTGGCGGCGATATTGTCGCTGAGGCCCAGCTTAGCGGTTAATCCGTAGCGCCATTCGTTGGTTCTGGGGGCAAAGCCGAAAGTCGGATCGGGCGAATGGTCGCGGTTGTAGATCCGGTACACCATCGGCGTCAGATTGAGGGGCCCCACCCCGGACTCGGGGGGCAAGCTGAACAACTGCGAGTAGCTGATGTGAAAGACCAGACCGCGATTCGAGCCGATATTTACGTTGTCGGTTAGAGCGTAGCTCACCTGGAAGTTCAAATCGCCGTTCTCGATGAGGTGATAGACCAGCGAACTGCCAAAGGAATGAACGTCGGCGTTCAGCATCATAGCGGTCGGCGATAGGGCTACGTTATTGAACCATTCGCGACGGAACTCGTAAAAGGACGAGGCGCCGAGGTCCTTGGTAATCGATCGGTTGAGCGACAGGCCCCCGCCTGCACTATGCAGGAACTGGCTCTCGCCCAGCATGACCTCGTTGGCGACGCCATAGGCCCGCGCCGCGGCGAGATGGATGCCCGCGAAATCGATATCGAAGCGTGGACCTGAATTGACCTCGGTCGCGGCAAGGTCAAGAAAGCTGTGGCCGAGCGCTTTCGAGTAGTAGGCGATCGCATTGCTTTCGAGCTTCAAATCGCCGAACTCGGCGATGTACTGGACGTTGCCGGTGGCAAAACTGTCCCAGCCCGGCCTATGGATAAAGATCGTGCTCAGCGTCTGCGGCACGCCGCCGGCGATGATTTCGGATCCGGCAGGCTCGGCGCTGGCGTCGGTTTGGTAACGAAGCCCGACGAGCAGGTTGACGGCGAGGTTCGTTTTCGACGAGGCTCGGTCGATCTCGCCCTGCACCTTGTCGATGCGAGACAGGGTTTCCGCGCTTACTCCCGGCTCCTCGCGCGCCTGCGTAAGGTAGGTTTTGGCCATGTTGTATGATTTGATGTCCGCGTAAAGCTCGGCCAGCTGGATCTTGACCCCGGGAAAATTGCGGTCGAGCAGCAAGAGCCGCTCGAGCGATGAAATCGCCCCTTCGATGTTGCCGGACTTGACCGCCGCCTGGGCGTAGCGAAACGTCAGGTCGACGTTCTTTGGGTCTTTGAGCAGCTGTTGGAATAGATCATCGGCTTCTTGCGCCTCAGGGGTGTTCTGGAAGGGTACCGGTTGGTCAGCGGCGATGGCGATTCGAGGCAGCGCCGCGCCAACCATCAGCGACACGCACAGCGCCACCACTCGACCGGGCCGCGAACCACCGCGGCACCGCCGCCGTAATGCAGCGCAGCCCCCAGATCGGCACCCCATAATCCCACCCACCTTGCCGCGACGGGCGCGAGGAATTCCACGTCCGCCATTATCTTATTGATTTCTATTAGCCCGCGAGCTTATCCCGGCAGGGTGATTTTTTGAAGCAAATTGACGGGGAAAGCCGCGCCCAATTTCTATCCTAAGGCGAAAGCCGGGTTCGCGCAGCATCGACGCGCCTCCGCCCAGCCGTCGCAGCTGACGAATTGCCAATAAGTTTTGCTGCCTTTCGAGCGCCGTATATCTTTTGGCGAGGACAAAATGTCACGCACAGCGCGCCGCGACAGCCAGACAGAGGCGACTGCAACCCAGCCGTTTCTCGTCGTCGACGGGTTTCTGCCTGGGCGACTGGCCATGGCGATGCGGCGCGACATCGACGCGCATTTCGCCAATCCCAATGCCCATCGGCGCGACACGCATCAGGTCTGGAATTACTGGTTTGTTCCGGAGCTCTATACCTATCTACGGACCGATGCCGACCGGGTGATTGGGCGTACCCATGTCGACGCCTTCCACGGCGCGCTGCGTGAGTGGTCGACGAGCCATCTGGGGATGGCCGAGGCGAGCTGGCCTTATCTCAGCCTTTATGTTCCCGGTTGCCGACAGGGGTGGCACAACGACGCGAGAAACGGCCGCTTTGCCTATGTTTACTCGTTGACACGCAACGAGCGCCGTACGACCGGCGGGGAGACGCTAGTCCTGCGCGAAGGGGACCCGTTCCGCGACAATCTCGTCAGCGCCGCCTCTGGCCGCGACCTCTATGAGGCGATCGAGCCGCGTTTCAACCGACTGGTTATATTCGACGACCGGCTGCCGCATGCGGTCGAGCGCATCGATGGCCTGATGGATCCGGTTGAGGGGCGCTTCGTGCTGCACGGCCACCTCAGCGAGGGCAGCGCGATCATTTCCGGCGCGCTGCCCGCGGCCGCGGCGACCGGTCAGCTAAACGAGGCCTTGGTCAAGTTTGGCGGCGAGTTGGCGGCGACCATCGCGCTCTACACCGGACCGTTGGCCTTCCGCCTGACGATCAATGCTTCGGGATCGGTCGAATCTTGTGAGATCATCGTCGACCGGGTCATTCATCCTGACCCGGGCCATGTCGGCTGGGATCAGGTTCGTGGCAATCTTGCCGGCCGGTTGAAGGCGCTCAAATTTCCCGCCGCGAAGGGCCGCACTGTGCTGGTCCAGCCGGTTCTGTTCGGCGGTCGCCTCGGTTCCGGGTGAGTGCCTAGGGCGCAGGCGGAAACGGCCTCACCCGCAGTCGCGTGCGGTGGTCGGTCGGAGGCGCGGCGTACCGATCCGTGCCGCGAAAATAGTCCTTCTGCCACTTCTCTTCCTCGGCCTTCGATCCCTTGACCTTGAGGCCTTCGTTGAAGGCACGGCGGCTCTCGGCCCAGGCCAGGTAGGCGTCGCGAACCTCGGGGTCGGCATCGAACGCTCTGATCTCGGGCTCTACCTGCTCGATCGCGCCGCGCTGGACCGGGAAGATCATGCAGAACGGCTCGTCGCGCTCAAACGCGACGGGAGCGAATTTACGGGTGAACTTCCAGTTCATCGTGAAGCTGAATGGCGCCCAGTCGGTCTCGACGATGCCTGTCAGCGGCTGGATCGCGTCTTTCGGCTGGTTGAGTGGCCCGGTGACGACCAAATCCCAACCCGGCTCGGTGCGGAACAGCGCGCCGACGCTGAAGGTCAGCACCCCCGAACCGAAATGGCTGTCGGCCCCGACCGCTGTGTCGGGGGTAGCGGGCCGCACCGTCACCGCCTCGAGACCTATCCCGCCGTCCCATTCGGCGACGAAGGGTGCCCCGTTGAGGATCAGCCAACCATGGGCGTTCGCGATGTTGAGCGGTAGGCAGCGATAGGCAAAGCCTGCGGTGGTGCGGTCCATCCAGTCGCGCTCGACCGGCGCCGGTATCAGCTTCGGCGCCGCTCCCGAGGTTGGATAACAGATCAGCCGCATCGACGCCCGCTCCCCTCTATGCCAAATTCCGGCGTTCCTACAGGTGCCTGATGATCCCACAGAAAGACAAGCTGACAATCTGCTTTGCTCATGTCGCCTACCGACTCGACGAGCGGTTTCGGGCGCGCAACACAGGCATCGAAAGCTTTGAGGTGCGCGATGCCGCAGGTCTCGCCGCCCGGATTGGCGAGGCCGATGTGCTGGTGATCTCGGGTCTGTGGCAGAACGCGCTCTTGGAGCCGGCGGCAAAGCTCCGCTACATCCAGTCGATTGGCGCTGGCACCGATCAGTTTCCGCGCGACGAACTGGCCAGGCGCGGGATTCGCCTTGCCAGCGCCCGCGGGGTCAATTACCGCGCCGTCTCGGAGCACGCGATGGCACTGATCCTGGCCTTGGCCCGCCGCCTGCCGGAGGCGCGCGACAACCAGGCGAAGCAACATTGGCGGGGCATGATCGGCGACCTCGCCGGCCGCGAGGACGAGCTCGGCGGCAAGACGCTGGTGGTTGTTGGGCTTGGCCAGATCGGCGGTCGTCTCGCCGAGTTGGCCAAAGCGTTCGACATGCGGGTCGTCGGCCTGCGCCGCGATCCGGGTGCTGGCAAGGGTGCGGCTGACTCCGTGCGGGCGATGGGCGACCTTGTCGCGGTGTTGCCCGAGGCCGATTACGTCGCGCTCTGCTGTCCGCTCACTCCCGAGACCGAGAACCTGATCGACAAGACCGCGCTCGGCCGGATGAAGCCGTCCTCTTATCTGATAAATGTCGCGCGCGGCCGCGTTGTCGCCGAGGCGGCGCTGATCGAGGCGCTTGGCGGCCGGCGCATTGCCGGCGCCGGCATCGACGTGACCATCGAGGAGCCGCTGCCGGCCGCTTCGCCGCTCTGGGAGATGCCGCAGGTGCTGATCACCCCGCACACCGCGGGCGAGACCCGTCGTTACGAGGACAATGTCCTCGACATCCTTCAAGAAAACCTGGGGCGCCTGTGGCGCGGCGAGAAAGCACTGTGCAATCAGATCGTATAGAAGAATTGGAATAATGAAGGTTCGTTACTCCTACCTAACGCGGCAGTTCGCCGAAACATCAGCGATTTTCGATGAAATGCGCAAGTTGGTTGCCTCGGGTGATTTTACTTTGGGGAAGCCGGTTGCTGAATTCGAGCAGCGCTTTGCCGCGCTGATCGGAGTGAAGTATGCGATTGGGGTGGCTTCGGGGACGGACAGTCTGAAGCTTGCCCTCAAGGCCGCGAATGTCGGTCAGGGCGACGAGGTCATCACGGCCGCCAACACGTTCGTGTCTTCCGTTGGTGCGATCAACGAGATCGGAGCGATCCCCGTCCTCGTCGATGCAGACGATTCATTTTGTCTCGCTCCGGACCAGCTGGAAGCGGCTATCACGCCGCGGACAAAGGCGATCATGCCGGTCCACTTGACGGGGAATACCTGCGATATGCCGGCGGTGATGGCGATAGCCGACCGTTATGGGCTCGCCGTCGTCGAGGACGCGTGCCAGGCCATCCTTGCCGAATTTGACGGAAAACGCGCCGGGACTTGGGGCGTGGCGGCGGGGTTCTCGCTTCACCCGCTAAAGAACCTCAATATCTGGGGCGATGGCGGCGTTGTCGTGACCAATGATGATGCGGTCGCCAAACACCTCAAGCTCTTACGCAATCATGGTCTGAAGGACCGCGATACCGTTGAAATCTTGGGCTACAATTCACAACTCGACTCACTGCAGGCGATTGTCGCCAACTGGCTTATCGGCTCGGTTCATGAGATCACGTTACAGCGAATCGAAAACGCCGCGTTCTACGACCAATGTTTCAGCCAGATTCCGCAAATTCGCGTTCCGCCGCGCCGCCCCGCCGGCAAATCCGTCTACCACTTGTACATGGTATTTGCCGAAGACCGCGACGCACTCCTACAGCACTGTCTCGATCGGGGCATTGGCGCCAAGATCCACTATCCGATTCCGCTCTATCAGCAGCGAGGATTGCGCCATCTCGGTTACGCGCCGGGGTCGTTTCCAATCACAGATTAACATGCGAAAACAGTGATTTCGTTCCCGGTGGACCAGCACATAACTAGCGCGGAGCGGGCTTTGGTTGTAGAAACCGTAAAGACATTCTACCGGAACCGATGATCCGCACGATGCGGGAAATTCCCTACGTAAACCTTGCGGCGCAGTTCGAGGCAGAACGCTCTTCGCTGATGGCGGTGATCGCCGGCGTCATGGCGGAGGGCGCGTTTATCGGCGGCTCCGAGATCGCCCGGCTGGAGGCGGCTCTCGCCGCCTACTGCGAGATGCCGCACGCGATCGGGGTAGCCTCTGGTAGCGACGCACTGATCCTTGGCATGAAGGCCTTGGGAATAGGTCCTGGGGATGAAGTCATCACCCTGCCCAATTCCTTCGTCGCGTCAGCCGCCTCGATCGTCATGACCGGGGCAACGCCGGTCTTTGCCGACGTGCTGCCGGACCAGAACATCGATCCCGAGGCCGTTGCCGCGGCGGTCACGCCCCGCACGAAGGCGATCATGGCGGTTCATCTCACCGGGCGCATCGCCTCGATGGACAGGCTGGCGCAGATCGCCGAACGCCATGGCCTGCTTCTGATCGAAGACGCCGCGCAGGCGATCGGTTCACGCTACATGGGCAAGCCAGCCGGCAGCCTCGGCGATCTGGCTTGTTTCTCGGCGCACCCGCTCAAGAACCTCAACGCGATAGGCGATGCGGGCTTCATCGTCACCGCGGACGGCGCCATCGCGGCGCGGATCGGGCGGTTGCGCAATCATGGACTGGAAGACCGCAACACGGCTGTGGAATGGAGCTCGGCATCGCGGCTGGATACTCTACAAGCCGCAATCTTGCTCATGCGTCTCGCCAAGCTCGACAATGTGATCAGCCAGCGGCGGGTTAATGCCGAGATTTATTGCCAACTGCTCGACCCGGCGCATGTCTATATCCCGCCGAGCCGAAATATCGAGTTCAATTCATTTCATACATTCGTGATTCAGGTCGACGAGCGAGACAAGCTCAAAGACTTTCTTGCGATGAGGGGAATTCGGACGGCTATTCACTATCCGGTCCCGATCCATCTGCAGCCGGCCGCCGAAGACCTCGGTTACAAAAGGGGCCAGTTCCCTGTAACCGAGCGGCAAGCAGACCGGATACTGACACTTCCGGTCCATCAGTTCTTGTCGACCGACGACCCTGCTGACCACCTGGCGAGCTACGCCGCCGGTACCAATTCTTCCGACGCGTCGGTATCCAATTCGCGGACCTGATCGCGGCCGCCGTTCTTCGCCAGGTAAAGGGGCGCGGTCGGCCCGTGACTTCAGGCCTTCCACCGTGTCGCTCGGCCCCACCCACCATGCGAGCCCACTACTGCAAGTAACGCGGATCGCCTGGTCGCCCACTTGCACGCCGCGCGCGTTGATGCTGGGGCGGACGCGCTCGATTACCGTGCGCGCGTCGGATCGGTCGGCGCCGGGAAGAATGACGGCAAATTCCTCGCCGCTGATACGAGCAACATGGTCGTAGTTGCGTATCGCGTCGCGTATGGCCTCGGACACCGTTGCAAGCACCCGACCCCCTACCGGATGTCCCCGGTGTCGTTCACTGCCTTGAAATGAAGAAGAACGTCGCCAAGAAATTAACGGCAAACCGCTGTGGTTGCCTAAAAAGCGGCTTCAGGAGGCTATCCGGTCACGCGTTAATGGGATGAAATCCGGTGAGTTGCTGGTAACAGACGCTCGCGAATCGATTCGCGAAGCCCTTACCCAGCGAGTTAGGTGACCATCGACATCGAGCGCCGACATCGATCTCATCTTTGATTTCTGTAAGGCAAATCGCACTCATTTTGCTGCAAGAGCCGTCGGTTCATCTTACGGGCTTGCCAAGCTAATGCACTACTGATACGACGAAATGTGAAATTTCGTTTTTTCGTCAAGTTTTACTCTTCTTGGCGGAGTTGGTGGTGGGGCCTTTTCACGACGCTGATAGGATCGGGGTGCCGCGACAGCTTGGCGCGGCCTTTGAGTCGTCATGCCGGACCGCCCGATATTCTTGAGCAGGCTCACCCTCCCGGTGTCATGGGAGAAGCTTGGCCGCGCACCCTCGGCTGAGGACTGCGAAACAGCGGGTTGGGCTAACGCCAATACTCTGGGTTTTCTGTTGCACAGCATCGATCTCGATGCGGCGCAACGCCCATCGGATGAACGTCTGGCCGAGGCCTTGGCGCCGCTGCGCATCAAGCTCGACATCGTCATCGAGATGCTTGGCCGTCTGACCTATCGCGACGTCGCATTGCCGCCGGTGCGCGACATCGAGCTCGGCATGACCCGCATGGCGTGGCACTCGCCACAGGCGCTGCGGTCCGGTGAGTGGCTGCGGATCAAGCTCTATTTCGATGCGAAGTTCCTTGAGCCGATCGTGCTCTACGGCCGCGTCGAGAGCGCGGTCGAAGACAATGCGGCCGGCGGCTGTGGCGTACAGGCCGAGCTCGCCGAGATCCCGGGTGAGACCGAGGAGGCCTTTGCCAGGCTCGCCTTTCTCGCCCAGCGCCGCCAATTGGCCCACCGTCCCGGCTTAACTGCGAGGAGCGATCGATGATCGAGGCCGTCACCGCCATGAGCGCGATCCTCGACGAGCTGCAATCGCTCGCCAGCGCCGCCACGGCCCCTAGTCCGGCCGACCTCGTTGCCGACCCGACCAACGCGGTCGATGGCGCGTCGGCGACATTTTCCCAAGCGCTGCACGGCGCGCTCGGCCGCGTTGACGATACGATCGCCCACGCCAATGCTAGCGCTCAGGCCTTTTCCGCTGGAAATCAGAACATCCCGTTGAGCGATGTCATGGTCTCGCTCGAGCAGGCGAATCTGGCGCTGCAGATGGCCTCGGGCGTCCGCGACAAAGTGGTCTCCGCGTACACCAACATCATGAACATGCAAGTCTGATAAGCGGTACGGGTGAGGCGTGGCGTTTCTTGACGCGATCAACCCTCAAACCATCCTGGAACGGGTTCGGCCGATCCTGGGCGGTCAGTCGCGTCTGGCGATCGTCACCGGTGGCGCGGCCGCGCTGGCGATTGTTGCCGTCGCCGCGCTTTGGCTGACCAAATCGAACTACGCGGTGCTCTACGCTGGACTGTCCGGCGAAGAGGGAGGACGCGCGATCATCGAGCTGCAGAAGCTCAATATTCCTTTTCGCATCATCGAGGGCGGGCGAGTCATCGAGGTGCCTGAGGCCGATGTCGGCCGAGCCCGCCTTCAGCTTGCCGCCCGCGGCGTCGCCAAGCGCGACGGCGACGAATGGGCCATCCTCGACAACCAGAGCCTCGGCGTCAGCCCGTTTGTCGAGCAGGTGCATTATGTGCGCGGCATCGAGGCGGGGCTGTCGCGCACCGTCGGCGAGGTCGACGGGGTGGTGTCAGCCAAGGTGACGCTGGCGCTGCCGAAACAGACGGATTTTCTCGGCAGCTCGCCGACCCCCAGCGCTTCTGTGCTGGTGCGCCTGCGGCCGGGCACGGTGCTCACCGGCGCGCAGGTGAACGGGATTGTCGGCCTCGTCGCGTCGAGCGTGCCAGGGCTGGCGCACGATCACGTCACGGTGGTCGACCAGAGCGGCACGGTGCTCAACGCCGACGGCAAGGGCCTCGCGCTCCAGGCGCCGCAACAGCTCGACCTCAGCCGCGAGATCAACCGCCGCTACGAGGCGCTGGTCACCGATTTGCTGGTGCCTGTGCTCGGTCGCGGCAACTTCCGGGTCACCTCGGATGCCGATGTGGATTTTTCCCAGAGCAAGGAAAGCCTCATCAAATACGGCGACAAGCATGTGCTGAGCGAGGACGAGACCATCCACGTCCATGGCGCCGAAGGCGAGCCGCCGATCGGCATACCGGGAGCCTTGTCAAACACGCGCCCGCCGACACCCAGCACCAACGCGACGCCGACCCCAGCGCCTTCGCCTCAGCCAGCGCCTCCCGCGACAGCCAAGGGCGCGCCGCCTCCGCCGCCAGCACCGCCCGCTACTACCTCGACCGAAGCCAAGCCGCCGCCGTCAGACACTCATAAGACGACCAATTACGACATCGACCGCACGGTGCAATTTCTCGAGCATCCGTCCTGGACGCTGCGCGGCATCAACATCGCGGTGCTGGTCAATAATCCAACCGACAGCCCGATCCCGGCCGAGCGGCTGCAGGCGATCAATAAGCTGGTTACCTCGGCGATCGGCGTCGGGCAAAGCCCGCGTGTGACGGTGGTCGACCTGCCGTTCGGAGCGACCGATAGCACTGTCGCGGACGTCACCGTCGTTTGGTGGAAGCAGCCGTGGATGGCGGCCGTCGGCCAGAACGCCTTGCTGGTGGTCGCGGGTCTCTTCGCGCTATTCGGCGGCGCTTTCCCGCTGATGCGCCGGCTGGCCGGCGCGCAAGCCGCCATTGCCCTTATCGCGTCGCCGGCAAATCAAAACGCTGCACCCGGAGCAGCGGCTTCGACTCGGGGGCCGCAAGGAGCGTCGCGAGCGGCGAGGGGGCGGCAGGACGTCTTCAGCATCGAGGCCGACACCGTACAGACGCTCGTCACGCATGATCCGGCGCGAACGGCTCAAGTAATCAGGGGATGGATAGAAAGTGACCGAGGCAGCCTTAAGTAATCGCGCGCAGCTCAGCGACGTCGAGAAATCGGCGGTGGTCATGCTGTCGATCGGCGAAGAGGCCGCGGCAGAGGTCATGAAGCACATGACCCAGCTGGAGATAAACCTCCTTTCCGTTGCGATGGCGCGGATTTCCAGCGTGTCCAAGACCGAGGTGACGACGGTCTTCGAAGAATTCGTCGACGTCATGCTGCAGGAGACCTCGATAGGCATCGGCGCCGAGAACTACGTGCGCAACGTTTTGGAGCAGGCGCTGGGCGCCGAAAAAGCCGAGCGCCTCGCCGGCCGGCTCAATCAGGGCGACTACTTTGCTGGTATCGAGGCGGTCCAGCTGCAAGACCCGCGCGTGCTCGCTGAAATGATCAAGTCCGAGCACCCGCAGATCGTAGCGATGATTTTCGCCTATATGGAGCCGGAGCAGGCCGATGCGCTGATCCAACATCTGCCGCCCGAGTTGGTCGAGCAGGTCATTCCGCGGCTGGCGACGCTCGATTCGATCCCGCCGGAGGCAATCCGCGAGCTCAACGAGTCGATCGAGGATCTGCTCGCCGGCGAAGCTCAGCAGGTTCGTGTCTCGGTCGGCGGCGTCAACATGGCCGCCAAGATCCTCAACCGCATCGATACCAAGCGGGTCGAAGGCATCCTCCAGCAGATCGGCACCGTCGACGCCGAGCTGGCCCAGGCGATCCAGAACAGCATGTTCGTGTTTGAGGATTTGATGCGGATCGACGACCGCTACTTCCAGATGCTGTTGCGCTCGGTCGATCAGAAGCTGCTGGCTTCGGCGCTTAAGGGCGCCGAGCCAAAGCTCCTCGAAAAGGTCATGACCAACCTGTCGCAACGCTCGGCGGAAATGTTGAAGGAAGAGATCGCCGCGCGCGGCCCGATGCGGGTGAGCGAAATCGACGCGGCAAAGCGCGAGATTGTCGCGACCGCCCAGCGTCTCGAGCAGGAAGGCACCATCATGTTGCCGACCGATGCCGGCGACCTCGTGACCTGACGGCTGACGATGTCCTCCGTCCGCATCAACCAGCACAGCCGGCCCGACGCCACACCGGGCTCCGGCGGCGAAACTAGCCGGCTCGACGTGCCGCCCGGCGGCGCCACCTTCGCGGTTACGCTTGGCGCGGCGGCGTTTATCCCGAAAGGATCCGCGGCGGCGCTATCCGGCGCCCCGGCGAAGGGCGCGACCGACGGCGCGACAACATCGCGCAAACGGACTGGTGGTGACGGCGCTAGTGCCGACGCAGCCGCGGTGCTGGCAGCGCAAGGGTCTCTGTTAGCTGCCGCTGTCGGACAAGCCTCTCTGGCATCGCACGATGTCGTCGATGCCCGCGCCACGTCGGCGACGGCTTCGGATGGCAATCTGGGGAACCCCGCGATTTCCGGCGCGGGGCAGCCGGCCGAAGAAATTGCCTCAATCTCGACCGCTCCGGGCAACGATGCTGCAAACGTCCTGTTGCGGCCCCAGGCGACGAACGCACCGGCGCTGGCCGCGTCAGACGGCTCGACGCCCGGCTCGGCGCCGGCCGCCGCGGCGGTGGAGGTGTCTGGCGCCACGTCAAATCTCGGCCCGCAACTACCGACCGCGCCGGGTCTGAACCTCGCCCCTGCTCCGCCGCCTGTGCTGGCGGGGATCGGACAAGCAATCCTGCCGCCGGCCGCGGGCCAGCCAGGCGCCGGCAATAACGACGCTGCTTCCGGTGGCGACACTCGCGGACGGTTCGCGCCTGCTGGCGCCGCATCCGAGGGCACCCGCGCTGCTGAAGCAGCGGCTTTTGAAGTGTCAAGTGCGGTGCCCGCACTGGCGAATGCGCCGGCAGACGCCGCCTTGCTGGCGACCAGCACCGGTGCGACCGCGACTGCGACCGTTTCCGACCAAATAGCCGACCACGTCGCGCGGCTGGTGGCGAGCGGCACGCGTGAGATGGTGATGCGGCTGCACCCGCCGGAACTCGGCGAGGTCATGGTCCGCGTCGCCGTCAATGGGCGCGACGTATCGGCGTGGTTTGGCTCGCCGCAGCTTCAGGTGCAGACCGCGATTGCGGACGGCATCGGTCAGCTTCAGGCCGGTCTCGGCAACGCCGGCTACAATCTGAGCGGCGCCTGGGTCGGTGCGGATGCATCGGGCGAGCGGCAGCAAGCGACCAGCCTTCCGCCGCTTGCCACTATGCCCGTCGCGGCGACCAGTCTTGATGTCGGGATGACCGCCGCTGCGCGCCCTTCGGCCTCGGGGCTGAATATCTATGTCTGACCTAAAAGACAAAGCCCCGCCGGTAGAGAGTTTCGACCTCTTCGGCCAATCCGGCGCCGCGACCAACCGGATGTCGCTTCTCGAGCCGACCTTGCAGCGGATCAATGATCGTTTCGCGCGCTACCTGCGTGCCGTGCTGCTGCAGCACCTGCGCCGCGCGGTCACGGTGACGCCGGCGGGCATTGAGCTCGTCGAGCATCGCGAGCTGATGGAACGCGTGCCGAGCCCAACCCATCTCACTCTGTTCAACATGAAGCCGCTGCGCGGGACACTGGTTCTGGCGATCGAGGCGCCGCTCGTCGTCTCGATCGTCGAAACCCGCTTTGGCGGCAACGGCCGGTTTCCGATCAACATGGCGAACCGCGAATTCACCCCCTTCGAGCTCAAATCGATGCGGCGGGTGGTCGAGATGACGCTAGAGCAGCTTTCGGCGGCCTGGCAGCCAATCGGCCGCTTCGACGTCGAGATCCTGCGCAGCGAGACCAACCCGCAGTTTGCCGGCTTCGCCACGGCCGAAGACCTGATCATCGTCAGCTCGTTCGACATTTCGGTCGAGCACGCCAAGGGCCGCTTCGACATTTATGCCCCTTACGCCGGTGTTGAACCGCTACAGGATCAGCTGACCTTGGGCGTGGTCGCCGAGGTGGCCGATCAGGATCTGCGCTGGACGGAGACGCTGAGGACCGGCGTCGCGCAGGCGGCAATCACCCTCAATGTCGAGCTCGGCAAGATCGAGATCAGCGTCGGCGATCTCATCGCGCTGCGTCCAGGAAACGTCTTCGAGATGGACCGGCCGGAAAGCCTCGTCGTCGAAGCGAGCGGCGTGCCGTTGTTCCGCGGCCGTTGGGGACGGCACGGGCGCAAGATCGGCGTCCTAATCGAAGAACGCTTGGCGTCGTCGGCTGAAGCCCGCGCTGCGCAAGCGGACGCTGCAGATAGGGATCGCTGATGGCCGACGAACCGACAGGCACAGCGCCGGTGGAGGTGGCCGAAGCCGCCGCCGAACCGTCGCCTTTCGCCAAGCTCGAGGCCGAGCCGAATGGCGCGCGTGTCGCGCCGGTCGGTGGTGGAGACACCGCCACGGCCGGCCGGATCGACCTGGTGTTCGACGTGCCCGTATGCCTTTCGGTCGAGCTCGGCCGCACCGAAGTGCCGATCCGCGAGGTTGTCAATCTGGGGCGCGGTTCGATCATCGAATTGGATCGCGGTCCCGGAATGCCGCTCGATGTCCGCGTCAATGGCGTCTTGATCGGTCGCGGCGAGGTGGTCCTCGTCAACGCCGAGAAGCTCGGCCTGCGCTTCGTCGAGGTGGTGAACCAGGCCGACGGCCCAAGGCATCCGGGCTAGGACGGGCATGGACGGGGTAACGCAGGCGGCCCATGGCGCGCTGCTGACGATTTTCTATGTTGCGGGACCGATCCTTGGGGTCATCCTCGTGATCGGCGTCGTGGTGAGCATCCTGCTCGCGGTCACCCAGATCAACGAGCCGACGCTCAGCTTCGTGCCGAAGTTCTTTGGCACTGCGCTGGCTCTGGCGCTGCTCGGCCCGTGGCTGCTGCGCCAGCTTGAGGACTTTGCCGTCGCGATCCTGAGCGGCTTTCCGGCGATGCTGTCATGAGCATGCCAGCAGCCCCGACGGTGGGCGGCTTCAATATGGCCGCGGTGCGCCGGCATCTGCCGTCGCTCGCCGGGCCGACCGGCTTTGTCCTGATCCTGGCGATGGTGGTGGTACCGCTGCCGGCCTTCGCGCTCGACCTGCTCTTCACCTTCAACATCTGCTTCGGGCTGATGATTTTGCTGGCGACGCTCTACACGGCGAAGCCGACGGAGTTCTCGTCGTTCCCGACGCTGCTCTTGATGACGACTCTGTTGCGGCTGTCGCTCAACGTCGCGGCAGCGCGCGTCATTCTCCTCGACGGTTACCAGGGTACCGCCGCCGCCGGCCGTGTCATCGAGTCGTTCGGTTCCTTCGTCGTTGGCGGCAATTACGCGGTCGGCATCGCCGTCTTCGCGATCCTCGTCATCATCAACTTTGTCGTCATCACCAAGGGCGCGGGGCGCATCGCCGAGGTCGCCGCCCGCTTCGTCCTTGACGGGATGCCGGGTAAGCAGATGGCGATCGATGCCGATCTCAATGCCGGGCTCATCAACCAGGAAGAGGCGACCCGCCGGCGCCAGGAGGTCGGGCACGAAGCTGATTTCTTCGGCGCGATGGACGGCGCCAGCAAGTTCGTTCGGGGTGACGCGGTCGCCGCGGTATTGATCCTGTTCATCAACCTGGTTGGCGGGCTGATCATCGGGGTGTGGCAGCACGAGCTCAGTTTTTCCGAAGCCGGACAGACCTACACACTGCTGACCATCGGCGACGGCTTGGTAGCGCAGATACCGGCGCTGATCATTTCTTCGGCGGCTGGCATCGTCGTCAGCCGGGTGGCGACCGGTGCCGATGTCGGCAGTCAGATCGTCTCGCAGCTCGCGATCTATCCAAAGGCGTGGTGGCTCGCCTCCGGAATCGTCGGCCTGTTCGGTCTCATTCCCGGAATGCCGCATTTGCCGTTCCTCGCCTTTGCCGTTCTGCTCGGTGCGACAGCGCGCTGGATCGGGCGAGAGCAGGCGCGCGCCAGGGTGGCGCCGCCGCCTCCACCGCCAGCCGCCGAAACGGCGGAGATCGATATCGGCGTCGTCGAGCTGGTCGAGCCGCTGGAGGTTCAGGTCGGCTACCGGCTCGTCGGCCTCGTCAGCACGGACCGCGAGGGCGGCTTGCTGCATCGCTTGCGCGCGGTGCGGCGGCAATTGTCGCGAGAGTTCGGCTTTCTGGTGCCAGTCGTGCATGTTCGCGACAACCCCGATCTACGCTCGACCGGCTACCGCATCCTCGTCTACGGGGTCGAACGCGCCGCCGGCGACGTGCACCCCGACCGCCTGTTGGCAATGGCCTCGGGTAGCACGCTGGCCGAAGTTCAGGGAATCCTGACCCGCGACCCGGTCTTCGGCCGGCCGGCGCATTGGATTATGCCCGCGACCGCCGATCAGGCGCGCGCCGCCGGCTATACTGTGTTCGACGCCTCGGTTGTCGTCGCTACTCATTTCGAGCGCATGGTTCGGGACAACATCGAGAATTTGTTCGGGCGCGCCGAGCTCGATGCCGTCCTCGCCTACCTCAACAAGCTCATCCCCAAACTTGTCGAGGAGCTAACGCCAAAGCTCCTGTCGATGAGCGTGGTGCACGCGGTGTTGAAAAGCCTTTTGGCCGAGCGCGTTCCCATCCGAGATCTCCGGACCATCGTGGGCGCGCTAATCGACGGCGCGGCGGCGACCCAGGAGCCGCGCGCCCTCAATGAGATCGTCCGCCAGAAATTGGGCGGCTATATCGTTCAGCTTGTCTTCGGCGCCGTCGACGAGCTCAAGGTGATGGCGCTCGAGGCCGATCTCGAGCAGCTGCTCCAGGAGGTGGTGCGGCTTTCGGTTGGCACCGGCGCCTTCGGGATCGAGCCGGGCCTGGCCGGCGAATTGCGCGCGTCGGCCGCCGCTGCCGCCGCTCGGCTCGAGGAGACGGCCTCGGTGACCGCCTTGGTAACGCGGCCGGAACTGCGCGAGCTCGCGGCGCAACTGCTGCGGCCGATCCAGCCGACGGTCTGGGTCTTTGCCTATCCTGAGATACCGCCGGAAAAGCGGATAAAGGTCGTCGAGCTACTCGGCCGTCCGAGGAAACCGGGCGATGGCGACTGAGCGGGAAACTCAGGTTCTGGAGCGCCCGGGCGCTGACTCGGAAGCCGCCGCGCTGGCGTCGCGCGGCGGCTTTCATAGCGGTTACGAGGCGCAACTCGACGAGGGCGAGGTTATTCGGCAGTTCGTGCCGGCGGTGAAACGGCTGGCGCTGCGCCTCAAGGGGCGCATGCCCGAGACCGTCCAGCTCGACGATCTGATCCAGGCCGGACTGATCGCGGTATTGCGCCTGGCGCGTGTCGGCGGGATCGGGCCGCCCACGGATCCGCTTCTGCAGCGCTCGATCGTCAACGCGATGATCGACGAGGCCCGCCGCGAAACCTGGGCCCCGGTGCGCACGGTGCGCCTGGCCAAGGCGGCGAGCCAAGCGATGAGCGCGGTCAAGTTGCGCCTCGGCCGCGACGGCAATGACGACGAGATCGCCGGCGAGCTGCAGATTGGGCTTGGCGACTATCACGCGCTGCTGGTCGAGATCGCCGGCATAAACCTGCTGCACATCGACGAGTTCGACACGGCGGATGACCACCGGCTGAGCGCTACCGACAACCAGGATGCGGCGCTCGACCGCAGCCGCATGATGGCGGCGCTCGCGGAGTCGATCGCCGCATTGCCCGAGCGCGAGAAGCTCGTCCTATCGCTCTACTACGAGCAGGAACTCAACATGGAAGAGGTCGGCAACGTGCTGGGCCTCGACAAGTCGACCGTATGCCGGGCGCACGGACGCGCCCTCTTGATGCTGCGCGACGTGCTGGCCGATTGGCGGGGCGAGCCGACCTCGCCGCCGTTGGGTTCGGGGGGTTAGGTGGATTTCCTATCGATCATCGGCCTCTTGCTCGGCGTCGGCGCGATCGTCACCTCGATGACGCTCGACGGCGGCAACGTGTTTGCGCTGCTGCAGCTTTCGGCGTTCGTCATCGTTGGCGGCGGCTCGTTGGCCGCGGTGCTGCTCCAGACCCCGCTCCGCATCTTCCTGCGCAGCCTCAAGATGCTGATGTGGATCATCTTTCCGCCGAAGGATGACCGCCCCGAGCAGCTGCGCCAGATCACCGACTGGCTGCGCATCGCTCGGCACCAGTTCGTCCTCGCCCTCGACCCGATCGCTGAGCAGCAGACCGACCCGTTTATCCGTCAAGCCTTGCGTCTCGTCGTCGACGGTATCGAGGCGCCGCAAATCAGGATCGTGCTTGAGACCAACATCCAGACTGCGGCGCATGAAGAGATGCTGGCGGCGGAAATGTACGAGGCGATGGGCGGGTATTCGCCGACGGTCGGCATTCTTGGCGCCGTGATGGGGCTCATCACCGTGATGTCGCATCTCGACGATCCCTCAAAGCTCGGCGAGGGCATCGCCACCGCCTTTGTCGCCACGGTGTACGGCGTCGGCGCGGCCAATCTCTTCCTGCTGCCGGTCGCGAACAAGCTCAAGTTCCTCGTCAAGCGCCGGGTCCGCCGCCTCGAGATGATCGTTGAGGGCATGATCGGCATCGCCATCCTGGAAAGCCCGCTGCAGCTCGAGATGAAACTGCGCAGCTTCCTCGAACACAGCGAAGGAGGCGAGGAAGGCGAGCGCGGCGAGGAAGAGCCTGCGCCGGCGGCCCCGAGCCCGGCCGGAGCCGATTGACCGATGCCGACCGCACCTGACCACGGAGATCGGGAATGAAAAACCAAGAGCCCGAAAAAGCGCCAAATCACGAGCGGTGGGTCATCTCCTACGCGGATTTCGTGACCCTGCTGCTCGCGACCTTCGTCGTCATGTACGCGGTGTCGACGATCAACTCATCGAAATTCCAGCAAATGGCCGAGTCGTTCTCGACTGCGTTTATCGGGCGAACGACCCACGTCCAGGATACCGGGTTCGCGGCGGCGCAGAGGGCGCCGTTCACGGCCATGCCCAACCCCGTGCATCTCCCGATCGTCACCCGCGAAATGGAGCTCAAGAACCTGCCGCCGGCGCTGCGCCAACAGCAAGTCGCCGGCGAGCCGAACCAGACCCAGACCGGTACGGAAGTTCCGCTGGGGTTCTCGCCGGATCAACCGCAGCAGGGCCAAACCCAGCCCATCGATGATCCCAACGCGCCCGGCGCCAAGCTGCGCCAAAGGGTCGAGCAGCGCATCCAGGGGCTCGACGCCGCCTACGACCAGCTGTCGAAGGCGCTCGCCGCGCTGATCGGCAAGGGCCAGGTGCATGTCTCGCTACAGTCGCTCGGCGTCGTTATCGACATCAACGAGGCGTTGCTCTTCAACAGCGGCAAGGCCGACCTGGTCCCGGCGGCGATGCCGATCATCGACCAGATCGCCAAGATCCTGGTCGATCTGCATTACCAGATCCAGGTCAACGGTTTCACCGACAACGTCCCGATCCATAACCCGCAATTCGATTCCAACTGGGATTTGTCGGCGACCCGGGCGATTTCCGTCGTCAAGCGGTTCGCCGCGGCGGGGATCGACCCGACGCTACTGGTCGGCGCCGGGTTCGGCGAATATCACCCCGTCGCGGCCAACGACACGCTGGAGGGCAGGCAAAGCAACCGCCGCGTGTCGGTCGTGGTCGTCTCCCCGCTCGAAGGCAACGATCCGGCACGGACCCGGTTGCTCGGCAGCGCCGCGAATCGAACCCCGCCCGACGCGACCGCGACGCCTCCCGGTCCAACGGGCCCCTGACCGGCAGGCCGGCAAGCAAATCCAACAATGGCCCGATCCGCCAAGCGCGAAGGCGCTCCGACCAATGCGGCGATGAAGCCTGTGCTGTTGGCAGCAGGACTCGGCCTCTACTGGTTTGTCACCTACCAGGATGGCGGTGCCGACGGGGACGCGCCGATGTGGGGGTACCTGACCATTACCACCATGCGTCTGCTGGCCGATTTCGTCGGCGCCTGGCTCATCATCTCGGCGCTGCAGCTGGCGATCGGGCTCGGCAAGATCGGGCTCGGCTATCTGCGTGCGTTATGGCTGCAGGAGGGCTGATGAGCACCCGGCTCAACCTTTCGGGCGCTTCGGTGCTGCCCTTCCAGTTCCCGGCCCTCGACGGTCCTGGCGAGACCGAGCCAGGCGCCGCCGTCGCGGACCGCGATCTTGAGGGAACAGGCGCCGCGGGCGCCGCGATTACCGCCAATGGCAAAGGCGCCCACGCCGACGCGATCGCGGCGGAATTCGCTCGCGCCCACGCCGAAGGTTTGCAGCGCGGCTTGGAGGAAGGTCGCGAGAAAGGTTATGCCGCCGGCCATGCCCAGGGCGTCGCGGCGGGCGAGGCGAGCCTCGCTGAGGCGGGGGCCCGTTTGGCGGTCATCATCGGCCGGCTTGGCGGCCCGTTGGCGGTGCTGGAACAGCCGGTCGAGGAGGCGATCGTCGCGCTCGCCCTTGAGATTGCCCGCTGCGTCATCGGCAACGAGGTCAAGCGCTCGCACGAATTCCTCGTGCGCTTGGTTCGCGAGGCGATCGCCGCGATCCCGCTCGAGATGGGCTCCCCGCGGGTGCTGCTAAACCCAACCGACCTCGAATTCATCCGCAAGCTGGTGCCGGAGGCGGAGGCGGGACACGCCACCTTGGTCGCCGACGATACGGTCGAGGCGGGCGGCTGTCTGGTGATCGCCGATGGCGAGAGTCGGGGCAACAAGGACCGGCGCTGGAACCTGCGGGCAAGCGAGGGCGTGTCCCAGGTCAATCTTACGCTGTCGTCGCGCTGGCGCGCGGTGATGCTGACTTTGTTCGACGGCGAGGACGGCTAATGCCTGACGGCGACGGCCTCGCCGAACGCTTGCTGACGAGCCTTGAACGCTACCAGGCGCGGCTCCTCACCACCGATCACGGGATCAAGGTCCACGGCAGTCTCGTGCGCACCGTCGGGCTGGTGATGGAGGCGCGCGGGATCCACGTCGCCATCGGTGAGCGCTGCTTTGTCGAGAGCGAGGCGGGGCGGCTGCTGTCGGCCGAGGTCGTCGGTTTCGACGGTGGGCGAGTCCTGCTGATGGCCGAGGGCCAGGCCGACGGGCTTGCGCCCGGCGCCCGAGTGATCCCGGCTGGGCGCACGATGGAGGTAGCCGTCGGGCCGGAATATCTCGGACGCGTCATCGACGGCAGCGGCCTGCCGCTTGACGGCAAGGGGCAGATTCGCGCCGCCGACCGGGTGCCGCTCTTCGGGCAGTCGGTCAACCCGATGCGGCGCGCCATGGTCGAAGAGCCGCTAGATGTCGGTGTTCGCTCGATAAATGCGCTGTTTTCGGTGGGCCGCGGCTCGCGCCTCGGGCTCTTCGCCGGGAGCGGCGTGGGGAAGAGCGTGCTGTTGGGTATGATGGCGCGGTACACCAGTGCCGATGTCGTGGTGGTGGGGCTGATCGGCGAGCGAAGCCGCGAGGTCAAAGAATTTGTCGAGCGCATCCTCGGCAGCAATGGGTTGGCGAAGGCCGTCGTCGTCGCCGCGCCAGCGAATGAATCCGCGCTGGGCCGAGTGCACGGGGCCTACCGCGCAACCGCGATCGCCGAATACTTCCGCGACCGTGGCCACCAGGTGCTGTTGCTGATGGACTCGCTCACCCGCTTCGCGATGGCTCAGCGCGAGATCGGGCTTGCGGTCGGCGAGATCCCGGCGAGTCGCGGTTATCCGGCTTCGGTGTTCGGGCGGATTTCGTCGCTCTGCGAGCGCGCCGGCAACGGGATCGAAGGCTCGGGTAGCATTACCGCCTTCTATACGGTTCTGGTCGAGGGCGACGATCCCAACGACCCGATCGGCGACTCGGCGCGGTCGATCCTCGACGGGCATATAGTGCTGTCGCGCCAACTCGCCGATCGCGGCCACTACCCGGCGCTCGATGTCTCCGCCTCGGTCAGCCGAGTGATGCCGGCGGTGGTCCCGCCCGAGCAAATTGCCGCAACGCAGCGTTTCAAGCAGCTTTACAACCGTCTTGAGGAAAGCCGCGATTTGATCGTGATCGGCGGCTATCGGCCGGGGCACGATGCCGAGCTCGACCAGGCGGTGTCGCTGCAGCCGGCGATCAACGAATTCCTGCGCCAAGACATGACCAACGCGGTGAGCTTCGCGGATAGCGTCGCCGCGCTCGGGCGGATCGTCGGGTAGGGGGATAGCATGGTGGGGGGACCATGGCGGCACTGCACAAGCTGATCAGCGTCACCGGAAAGAAAAGCGATAACGCGCTGGTGACCTGGCAGCGCCTCAAGCAGCAATGCGACGAGGCGTTGGCGAAATTGTCGCTGCTGCGCGAGTATTGCGAGCGCTACCGCACGCTTCTCAACTCAAATCTCGGCGAAGGCATGCCGGCGATGTCGACGATGGCCTATCTCGGCTTTATCGGCCAGATCGAGGAGGTTGTGCTGCGCCAGGAGAGCGAGGTGGGACGGCTCGAGGCCGCGTGTACCGCGCAGTGGCAGGAGCTGGTCGAGATCCGGCGCGAGAAGCGCATCTACGAGATTGTCCACGAGCGCGCCACCGAGCGCGAGTTGGCGGCCGCGTTGCGCTCCGCCCAAGCCGAGATCGACGACATGCTGCAACGTGTCGGCAAAGCCCCGTAAGCGACGGGATCGTGACCCGCGCCGTGACAAAAAACGGAACTTTGCCCGATGGCTGACGTCGATCAGGCAACCGCGTTCGACCTGGACGAGCCGCGCGGCCGCTCTCCTCTCGTCAAATGGGGACTGATCGCCCTTGCCGCGCTGATGCTGCTCGGGGCGGGCGGTGCCGTTTGGTACTTCTTCCTTGGCGGCAAGGAGCATTTCGCCCCAAAGGTGGCAAAAGAGGTCGAGGCGCCGCTCCCCTACTACCTCGAGGTCAAACCCATCGTTGTCAGTATGCCGAGCAACAACGGCCAGACGCATTTTGTCCAGGTCGGAGTGAGCTTGCAGCTGCCGCGTCCGGCGGCGGGCGAGATGGTCGGCGCGCTGCTGCCAGAAGTTCAAGACTCGATGCGACAAACCCTCTTAGCGTTCAAGGCCGACGATCTGCAGACCCCGGAAGGGGTCGACAAAATGCGCAAGGCAATGATCAAGCACTTGAACGAAGTCCTCGCCAGCGTGCTCGGCCCTGACCGGCTTGCCAAGCTGACCGCGGGAAGTCCGGATGGCGCCTTCGTGCAGAACATCTTGTTTCCGACGCTGATCGTCGAATGACGCGCCCGCCGGAGCACTTTACGATCCCATCCCGCCCAGGCGACCGAGCGGGGAGTTGCGATCGTGCCGTATGACGCGATCGGCCTCGACTCGCTGTCGCTGACCCTTGGGATCATCGTAGTTCTCTTGTGGGGCGGCATCTGGGCGATGCGCCGCCTGCGCCCGGGGACCGTCGTCGGCAATTCGCGCGACTGCTCGATCGTGCGTTCGCTGGCGCTGGGTCCGCGCGAGCGGCTTTTGGTCGTCCAGGTCGGGGCGCGGCATCTGGTGATCGGCGTCGGGTCGACCTCGGTATCGCTGCTCTGTGAGCTCGATGGGCCGCTCCCAGCCGCAGCGGGCGATGCGCGTTTCGGCGAGACCATGCGCAAGGCCCTCGGGCGATGGCGCGGCGGCTGATCCTCGCTCTTGCGGCGGCGCTGTGCGTCGCCGGGCTGGCCTGCGCCGCGGCGCAGGCCGCCAGCGTCGGCGCGCTCGATGTGCGACCCGACGGGCATGGCGGCGCCAACTACACGGTGCCGGTTCAGGTCCTGCTGCTCATGGCGGGGTTGGTGTTCCTGCCCGCGATCCTGCTGACGATGACCTCGTTCACTCGGATCATCATCGTCCTTTCGTTGCTGCGGCAGGCGCTCGGTCTCACCCAAACGCCGCCCAACCAGGTGCTGATCGGCCTCTCGCTGTTCCTGACCATGTTCGTGATGAGCCCGGTGTTCTCGCAGGTCAGCGACAGCGCGCTCAAGCCGCTGATGGACGACAAGATCACCACCGAGGAGGCGATGACCAAGGCGCAGGGGCCGTTGCGCGATTTCATGCTGAAACAGACAAGGCGCGACGATATCGGCCTGTTCTTGAAACTGGCCGGCGGCAAGACCTATCCGACCGCCGAGGACGTGCCGTTCCCGGTCCTGGTCCCAGCCTTCGTGACTTCCGAGCTCAAGACCGGCTTCCAGATTGGCTTCCTCATCTTTCTGCCGTTTCTGGTGATCGATATCGTCGTCGCCGCGGTGATGATGTCGCTCGGCATGATGCTGCTGTCCCCGACCAGCGTGTCGTTACCGCTGAAGCTCGCGCTCTTTGTATTGGTCAATGGCTGGACCCTGGTAATCGGTTCGCTGGCCGAAGGGTTTCTCAAGTGAATACCGCCGAGATAGTCAGCGCCGCACGCGAGATGATGACGCTGACCCTGACGCTGGCGACGCCATTCCTGGTGGGCGCGGTGGCGGCGAGCCTGCTGATCGGGTTGTTCCAGGCCGGCACGCGCATGAACGATCTAACCTTGAGTTTCGTGCCGCGCTTTTTTGCCGTGCTCCTGGTGCTCTACGTTGCCGCTACCTGGGCCGGTGCGCGCATGACGACCTATATCGAGCGCGCGGCGATGACCGCCCAGGCCTTGCGGCAGTGAGCGAATGCTGAGCGTCAGCGATGCCGACCTAGTCCGCTGGCTCGGTCAGTTCTTTTGGCCGTTCTTGCGCATCCTCGCGCTGTTCGCGGCGGCGCCGGCCTTCAGTTCGGTGGCGATCCCGATGCGGGTGAAAGTGGCGCTCGCGTTCGCCATCACGGTCGCGGTCGCCGGCACGCTGAAAGAGACGGCGCCGCTCGATCTATCTTGGGGGACTGCTGCCCTCGCTGTCCAACAGGTGCTGATCGGTGTCGTTATCGGTTTTGCGATGCAGCTGACGCTGGCGGCGATGGGGCTCGCTGGTGAGTTCATCGGGATGCAAATGGGTTTCGGATTTGCCAGCCTGTTTGACATCCAGAGCGGGTTCCAAGTCCCCGTGATGGGGAATTTCTTCAATCTCGTCGCGCTGCTGTTGTTTCTCGCCTTGAACGGCCACCTGGTGCTGCTCGGGGTCCTGGTGAAGAGCTTTTCGGTGCTGCCGATCGCCGCCGGCAACGGGATTGGCGCCGATGGCTGGCGCTCGCTGGCCGGGGCCGGGGCGCTGTTGTTCCAGATGGGGTTCTGGTTGGCCCTGCCGGTCATTGCTGTGCTGCTGGTGACCCATCTCGCGGTCGGGTTCGTCTCGCGCGTTGCGCCGCAATTCAATGTGATGTCGGTCGGCTTCTCGCTGTTCATGTGGGTCGGGATCGCCGCGGTCATCGCGCTGGTTCCGTTCTTCGTGCCGGCGGTTGAGCACATCATAGAGTCAGGGCTGGCGCTGATCGGCTCCGTGCTGCGAAGCGGGGCGTCGCCGTGAGCGACACCTACAGCGCCGACAGTCGTACCGAACGGGCAACCCCGCGGCGCCTGCAGAAGGCGCGCGAGGAAGGCTCGGTCGTTCGCGCCCACGCGGTCGCGGGCGCCGCGGTTCTGGTCGTCGGCGCCGGGATTATCGCGATCGCTGGCGCCAAGCTCGCCGGTCTTCTCGAGTCGTCGTTGATCAACGGACTCGCCTTGAAGGCCGAGGACATGCGCGAATCCTCGCGGATGCTCGCCGTCGCCGCACAGGTCGCCTGGCCGGGTTTGATGATCCTCGCGCCGTTCCTATTGTTGCTGGCCGCGGTCGGCTTGGCCGCCGATCTCTTGGTCGGCGGCTGGGTGGTGTCGGCGAAACCGGTGGTCCCGGACTTCAACCGCATCAATCCGATCAAGGGCTTCGGCCGGCTGTTTTCGAAGACCGCGTTGGCCGAGATTTTGAAGGCGCTCATCAAGTTCGTCGTGGTCGGCGCCATCGCCGCGTGGCTGATGCGCAGCTGGCTCTTTGATTTCCTCCATCTCGCCGCCGAGACCTGGCCCTATGCGCCGCGTCATGTCGCGGATTTGGCGACGAAGGCGTTCCTGATCCTCGCGGTATCGCTTGCTGTGGTGACCCTCTTCGAGGTGCCGTACCAGGTTTGGCAGTTCCGTGACCAGTTCAAGATGAGCCGCGAGGAGATCAAAGACGAACTGCGGGAACAGGAAGGCAGCCCGCAGACGCGGCGGCGGATACGCTCGCTGCGGATTAAGATGGCGCGCGGCCGGATGATGTCGGAAGTGCCGAAATCCGATGTCGTCGTCGTCAACCCGGAACATTTCGCCGTGGCGCTGAGCTATCGCGAGGATCGCATGCGCGCGCCGCGCCTCGTCGCTAAGGGCACCGGCCTTATCGCGCTGCGCATTCGCGCGGTCGCCGAGGAAAACGGCGTGCCGGTCGTCGAGGCCCCGCCGCTGGCGCGCTCGATCAATCGTTTCGTCGATCTCGGCGACGAAATCCCCGCGGCGCTTTATGGCGCCGTCGCCGAAGTGCTCGCTTACGTCTATCGCCTGAAGTCGTCGCGCGACACCGGCGGCCCGTTGCCGCCGCTGCCCGCGGATGGGCGCTTCGAACCGCCGGAGGGTCTCGATGCGTAAGAGCGGACGCCGCCTCAGGCGGCGCCGAGTGCGTGCTTCGCCGAGTGGCTTTGTTCGCTACCGTCGGATTTATAAGACCGATGCGGGTCTTGCCGGCGCAGCCTGTCGATGGCGGCGGTCAGGTGGCGCAGCATGGTATCGCAGATAACCGCGTTTTCCTGGTTGTAGCGGGCCAACGCGACGAGTTCGGCGGCGCCCGGCCGCGGCGTTCCCGGAATTACGGTCGCTTGCTCGATCATGTCGGCGAGGAGCACCTTGCGCTGCGCCATCGCATTGATCGCCTCCGCGGTGCCGCTCAAGAGCGCGCGTCGCTCCTCTTCAAGCACATCGCGCAGCTGATCGATCAGCTGCGCGATGTGATCCGCCGTGTCTGCCATCGCATCGCCGTCAGAACTTGATCTCGACGCCGCCGTCGCGCGAGACGGTCGCGCGCAGCGTCTTCTGAGTCGCCGGGTTCTGCACCGAGATGCTGTCGCCGACCCGCCCGTCCTCCATCGCCATCGCTGTCGTCTTGAGAGTCATCGATTGGTCGGTCAGCGTCAGCACGATGTTCTGACCCCGGTGCACCGAAATCGGCAGGTCGAGCAGCGACGACAGGACCGGGCTCCCGGCCATGAGCCCGATACGCAAGATCTTGCCCTGGGCCTGGCGCGGGTCGGTTATCAGCCCGGTATTGCTGGCAAGCTGGTCGACCCGCCCGCTGGTCAACTGCGCCGCGCTCAGCGTGGTATTTGGTGGCAGATTTGTTGCGGCGATGACTGCATTGACCCAAGCACGCAGATGGACCGGTACGTAAAGCGTCCAACTCGGGTCCTGGCAGCTGACTTTTGCCGTCATCGTCGCAGCATTGGTCGGCGGCAATTCAACGTCGATATTGGGGCAAGCTTCGAGACGAAGTCGGGAGTCAATAGTTCCAACTTCGACTTCGCCTGACGCGCCGGGTATCGCTGCTAAGCGCGGGGAAATCGCTGTTTCGATTGCTGTACGAATAGCTGCTTGATCTTGTATCTGTTGGGCAGACGCGCTCCCAAACTGAGCAAAAATTAGGATAACGGCGCCGGCGACAGCGCTACCGCTAAACCTAGTCTTTGGGGCCATCGCCGTTTTCCCTTGCCTTTGTCGCAAAGTTTTCTCATCATAACGAAAAATGGGAATTCGGCAAGTCGAGAAAATATCGGATAAGCGTAAGCAATGAGCGTGAATGGGTAATGCGGAGGACATTCCGGTGAACACCTGCAAGGTCGAACAAATGAGGGTCCGGTAAATGGCTCTGCCGATCGACACCGGGCTCGAATTTTTCCGGCAGGTTCTCGCGTTGCGCGGCTATCGCCAGGAAATTCTTTCCGCCGACATAGCGAATGCCAGCACGCCCGGTTTCAAGGCGGTCGATCTCGATTTTGCCGGCGCGCTCAACGCCGCGACGCGCCAGCCCGACTCCAATGGCCCCGCCGGTTCGCGGCGCCTTTGGCTGGTCGACGACAAGCGGCAGATGACGATCGACGGCAAGGGTTCCGCGCCAGCTGCGGCGGCGAATTTCGTCAAATACCAGGCTGGCAGCGAAGTGACGCTCGACGGCAACAGCGTCGATCTCGACCACGAAAAGACCGCGGCGGCTGAAAACGCCGTCCAATATCAGGCGGCCGCGACTTTCACTACCCAGACGATCCGCATGCTGATGACCGCGATCAATGGATCCGGGTCGCAGCAATCGAGTGGGAGCTAGCAGATGTCGCTCTTCGGCACGCTTGCCATTGCCGGCTCGGGTATGTCGGCGCAGTCCGAGCGCCTCACCGCCATCGCCAGCAACCTAGCTAACGCCAATACCACCGTGGGCCCGGGCGGTCAGCCCTACCGCGCCCGCGAGGTCGTGTTCCAGGCATTGTCAGTCGATGGCGGCGACAGCGACGCCGCCGCAGTCGGGATGAACGGGGTGAAAGTCGCGGCGGTGGTCGAGAGCAATGCGCCAATGCAGTCGGTCTACAACCCGGGCAGCAGCTTTGCCGACGCCCAGGGCTATGTGCAGATGCCCAACGTCAGCCCGGTCGAGGAGATGGTCAACATGATCTCGGCGCAGCAGGACTACCAGGCGAACCTCGAGGCGTTCAACGTCGCCAAGACGCTCGCCCTGCGCACGCTGACGATCTAGCGCGAGGTTCGAGGGGGCAGCCATGACACTCGCAGCAAGCGTGATGCCGGCGTCGGTGGTGTCGCTGCCGGCGGGGACCCAGTTGACGCCTGCGTCCACTTCGGCCGCGTCCGCCGCGGGCGCCTCAACCGGGTTGGGCCAGGGCCTCACGGAAACCGATTTCCTGACGCTGCTCACCACCCAACTCCAACATCAGGACCCACTCAATCCGCAGAGCCCCAGCGACCTTGCCGCCGAGCTGGCGCAGTTCTCGACCGCGAGCGGGGTGCAGACCCTCAATACCGCGTTCAACTCGGGTAGCAGCTTGCAGGCGGCCAACCTGGTTGGGAAGAACGTCGCGGTCGCCGGCAACACCATGATCCTCGGCGCGAATGGCTCGGCTCCGGGCGCGTTCAGCCTCTCGGCCGCGGCCAAGGATGTCACCGTCACCATCGCCAACTCGGCCGGCAGCATTGTCGGTGCGATCGACCTCGGGGCGGTAGCGGCCGGCAACCAGACCTTCGCGTGGGACGGCAAGGCCGCGGACGGAACCGTCCTGCCACAAGGGAATTACCTCTATGCGGTCAACGCCACGTCCGCCTCGAGCGGTGCCACGGTGACCGCGACGCCTTACGCGGTGGTTCCGGTCACCTCGGTGGTGCTCGGCGGCCAGAGCGGTCCGATGCTCGATCTGGGCGGCGGGCTCGCGCCGGTACCGCTCAGCTCAGTCACGCAAGTGTTTTAACGGAGTAGCCGCGATGACCTTATCCGTCGAATTGTCAGGACTGCAGGCGGCTCAGACCGACCTCGACACGATTGGCAACAATATCGCCAACGTCGGCACTAACGGCTTCAAGGCGTCGAAGGCGAATTTCGCCGATCTCTACGGCAATTCGCTGCTCGGCTCCGCGGGCACCGCCGGCACCCCTGGTCAGGGAGTGATGACCAGCAGCCTCTCCCAGCTGTTCACCGAAGGTTCGATCGGCACCACCGGTAACCCGCTCAATGTCGCGATCAACGGCAACGGGTTCTTCCAGGTCCTGACGCCAACGGGAGCCGCCTATAGCCGGGATGGCTCGTTCCAGCTCGACGCCAACGGCAATCTGGTCAACGACGCCGGCGCCTTCGTCATGGGTTTTTCAGCGCCGGCCAGCGGCGGCTCGTCCGTGGCAGCCGGCTCGCTGGGGAAGATCCAGATCAGCGAGTCGAATGTGCCACCGGTGGCCACATCGAGCGTGACGATGAATGTGAACCTTCCGTCGACCGACACGCCGATCAACACGACCCTGACACCGTTCAGCGTAAACACGCCGGCCAGCTACAACGAGAGCACCACCAGCACGGTGTACGACAGCCTTGGCGCGCCCCGCACGCTAACCACCTATTTCACCGAGGTGTCGGGCTCGGGCACGCCCGACAATTGGCAGACCCATTGGGCCCTGTCGAACACCAACGGGAACATGGTCGCCTCCGGCTCCGGCGCGACCTTGCGCTTCAACAGCTCCGGCAACCTGACCGGCGGCAACAACACGATCAACGTCGCCACCCTGCCAAACGGCGCGGCGGCGCTGTCGATCGCGCAAAATTATACGGGGACGACGCTGTCGGACCTGACGTTCGGGGTCAATTCGATCCAGAGCAACGGCACCGCCGCCGGGCTATTTGCCGGTCTCGATATCGGCTCGGACGGCAACGTCATCGCGCAATACTCGAACGGCGCGACCAAGGTCATGGGCACGATTGCGCTGGTGAATTTCACCAACCCACAAGGATTGACCCCGATCTCCGGCAACAATTGGCTGCCGTCGGCGGCGTCGGGCCAGCCGCTGACAAACACCCCCGGCAGCGCCGGCGTCGGCACGCTGGAATCGGGCGCGCTCGAGGGATCGAACGTCGATCTGTCTACCCAGCTGGTCAACCTCATCGTCGCGCAGCAGGCCTATCAGGCCAACGTCCAGAGCGTCAACGTCGACCAGCAGGACGTGCAGAAACTGATGACGATCCAATAGGCACAGGCGAGGGCAATTTGAATCGGATAGGCGCGCGATGAGCCAACAGCTGGTCTACCTGGCGATGACCGGGTTGAACGCGACGATGGATCGGATGACCTCGGCGACCAACAACCTCGCCAACGCCAGTACCACCGCGTTCAAGGCGCAGCAGCCGGTCTTCCAGGCTCAGCCGCTGTACGGCCAAGGGCTACCCAACCGCGTCGATGTCGCAACGGCCCAGGACACCGCCAACTTCAAGGCTGGGCCGATCGAGGGCACCGGACGCGACCTCGATGTCGCGGTCAAGGGCCAGGGCTGGATCGGGGTTCAGGCAACGGACGGCAGCACGGCGCTCACCCGCAACGGCTCGCTCGCGATCTCGGCGACCGGCGTGCTGCAGACCAGCGACGGCAACCCGGTTCTTGGCAAGGGCGGGAGCCCGATCTCCCTGCCGCCGCTGCAGCAGGTGACGATCGGCGAGGACGGCACCGTTTCCGGTGTGCTTGTCGGCCAGACGGCCAATCAGGTCGCCACGCTCAATCGCATCATGCTCGTCAACCCGCCGACCGCGGCGGTGACCCGGCGCGGCGACGGGCTCTTCGCCGACCAGCAGGGTCAGCCGGTGCCCGATGCTTCCGTGCAATTGCAGGTCGGCGCGCTCGAGGGCAGCAATGCCAACACGGTCGAGACGATGATGAGCATGATCGAGAACACCCGCATTTTCCAAATGCAGACCGAGCTGGTGCACATGGCGACCACGGTCGGCCAAGGTCAGAACAGCCCGTTGACCTTGACGTAACCGGCATCGGCCTCGAGGCGGAGAACCCAGAACATGATGCAATCGTTGGCAGTCGTTCGCACCGGCCTCGAGGGCGAACAGACCAAGATGGACGTCATCTCGAATAACCTGGCGAATATCAACACGACCGGGTTCAAGAAGCAGCGTCCGATCTTTCAGGATCTCCTTTACCAGAACCTGACGCAGCCGGGCGGGTTCACCTCCCAGGCGACGAACTATCCCTCCGGCCTGCAGCAGGGCACCGGCGCCAATGTGATCGCGACCGAACCGGTGGTGACCCAGGGCAGTCTCGAGCAGACCGGCAACGCGCTCGACCTGGCGATCAACGGCCAGGGCTATTTCCAGATCCTTCTGCCGTCCGGCCAGCTCGCCTATACCCGCGACGGCAGCTTCCAGATCAGCGCGCAGGGCCAGGTGGTCAGCGCGCTCGGCAATCAGCTGCAACCGCCGGTCACCATCCCGCGCGGCGCGCAAAGCATCACCGTCGGCCTCGACGGCACAGTCAGCGTGACGTTGCAGGGCCAGGCGCAGCCGTCGCAGGTCGGGGTCATCCAGCTCGCCAATTTCATCAACCCGGCCGGGTTGCAGAACACCGGCAACAACCTGGCGATCCAGACCCAGGCCTCGGGCGCGGCGATCACCGGTCAGCCGACGCAAAACGGCCTAGGCTCGGTGGCGCAGGGTTATCTCGAAGGCTCGAACGTCTCGGTGGTCGATGAGATGATCGACATGATCGCGACGCAGCGCGCCTACGAGCTCAACACCGAGGCCGCAAAAGGCGTCGACCAGATGCTCAATTACCTGACCCAGGCGACTTCGTGACGTCTTTCCCTCTCGCCCCGCCGGCCGCGGTATTGTTGGTCCTGGGCGGCGGGGTCGCTGGTTGCGCGCCGGGGCCGACAAGCCAAGACAAGATGCTCGGCGAACTGGCGCAGCTGCCAGGCGATCAGGCGGCCCAGGTGCCCACCACTAATGGCGCCATTTACCAGAGCAATGTCCAAGGCGCCGGGCTCGAACTATTCCGCGACCACCGGGTCTGGCAAGTCGGCGATATCGTCACCGTGCAAATCGTTCAGCAGGCGACCGCGACCAAGAACGTCAGCCAGAACCTCGGCCGCAACGACAGCGTCAACAGCACCGTGAACAACCTGTTCGGGCTGCCGACCAGCTTCGGTCACTCGAGCAGTACGACAAAATTCAACCCGAACATCAGCTACACCAGCGCTAACAGCCTGCAGGGGAGCGGCGCCACCCAGCAGAGCGACACCTTCACCACGACCGTCTCGGCGATGGTGCAGCGCATCCGCCCCAACGGCGACCTCATCATCGCCGGCAACGATCAGATGCAGCTGGTCGGCGGCAAGGAATACATCCGTATCGCCGGGGTGGTGCGGCCGCAGGATTTGTCCGGCAACGTCGTCCTATCCACGCAGATGGCCGAGGCGCACATCGAATTCAGCGGCGATGGCGAAACCTATCTGTCGCCAAAGATGGGTTTTCTGCAAAAGCTGTTTCTCACCGTGAGCACCTCATGGCCAGGCGACTGGTTCAACTAGCCTCGATCGCACTGCTCGCCGTCGTGCTCGGCTGGGGTTGTGGGCCGGCGAGTGCCGACCGGCTCAAGGAGATGGTTCAGGTCGAGGGCGCCCGCGACAACCAGCTCATCGGTTACGGGCTGGTCGGTGGCCTTCCGGGCACCGGGGACCAGACCACCCAGGTCCCTTACACGGTGCAGGCGCTCCAAAACATGATGCGGCAAATGGGCGTGACGCTGCCGCCCGCCGCGTTTCTGCAGCCGACCGCGGTCGCCGCGGTGATGGTGACCGCCGATTTGCCGGCCTTCATGCAGGTGGGCCAGCGCGTCGACGTCACCGTGTTGGCGATGGGCAACGCCAAGAGCCTGCGCGGTGGCGTCTTGCTGATGACCGAGCTGCGCGGGGCCGACGGCCAAGTCTATGCGATGGCGCAGGGTTCGATCCTTGTCAGCGGGTTCGAGGCGAGTGGTCAGGCGGCATCGACCACAGTCAATATTCCCACAGTCGCGCAAATCCCGGGTGGGGCGACCATCGAGCGGGCCACCAAGTCGGCCTTCGCGGTCGACAACACGATCTTGCTCGATCTCGACGCGCGGTCGTTTGGCAATGCCGCGCGGATCACCGACGCGATCAATGCGAAGCTGGGTCCGGTGGCCGAGGCGCGCGGGCCGGCGCAGATCGCCGTCCGCGCTCCGCCGGCGTCTTCGGCGCAGGTGCGATTCGTTGCCCAGCTGCTCGATATCGACGTCACCACTGAGAGCCCTGTCGCCGAGGTCGTCATCGACGCGCAAAGCGGCACCGTCGTGCTCGGTCAGGATGTTCGCATCGGGCCGGCGGCGGTCGCCTATGGCAGCCTCGCGGTCACCGTCAACGAGACGCCGCAGGTGTCGCAACCGGGCCCCTTCAGCAAGGGCACGACGACCACCGTGCCACGCACCCAGGTCACCGCCGACGAGAAGACCGCAAAGATCATCGAGCTCAACAACGCGCCGCATGTCTCCGACATCGTCCGCAACCTCAATGCGATCGGCGCGACGTCGTCGGACTTGATCGCGATCCTCCAAGCCTTGAAACAATCGGGTGCGCTGCACGCCCGCATCAAGGTGATTTGAGGTGAACCTCGGCACCGCCCAGACCGTGGCGGCGGTAAGCGGCGCTAACGATCTCTCCGGGCTGAAAAAGGCTGCGGGCAACCCCGACGCGGCGCGCAACGTGGCTCAACAATTTGGCGCCTTGTTAATGCAAAACCTGATGCGCCAGAGCGACGGCACGGCGCTGCCGTTTGTCAGCGGAACCGGCAGCGATGTCGTCAACCAGATGTTTTCCAGCACGGTCAGCCAGGCGGTGGTTGGGCACGACAACACGGGCCTCACCGACCTCATCCTGCATTCGATCCAGAAAAAGCAGGTGGCGAACGGAGAGGCGACCGACACGAGCGGACCGCTAGCGGCGAAACCGGCGGCGACCGGGAATGGGCTCTCGCTAGCGGCCTATTGGCAGGGCGGCGGCTTGCGGCCGCTCGCCGCGGCGATTGCACAAGGCGCGATCAGCCCGGGGAGCGGCGCGAGCTTGGCGCTGATGGCGCATATCAATCCGAAGCTGGTGACACCGTTCGGCGCCGGCGCCAACCTGTCCGCGCCGACGACCACCACCATGATCCAGTCCCGCCCCGGCCATGTGTCGGGCGGGGCCACGCCCGAGGAGATCGCCGCGTTCACACAAAAGCTTATGCCGCTGTTGCAAGAGGCCGGGCAGCAGCTCGGCGTGTCGCCGAAAATCTTGTTGGCCCAGGCCGCGATCGAAACCGGCTGGGGGCGCTCGGTGGTCGGCAACAATCTCTTCGGGATCAAGGCCGGCTCGTCGTGGAACGGGCAGAAGGTCGACGCGGCGACACACGAGTACCAGAACGGCGAGCTCGTTTCGATCACCGACGCGTTCCGCGCCTATCCGAGCGCCGAGGCGTCGGTCCAGGATTTTGTGTCGCTGGTCACCAACAGTCCGCGCTATCGCGCCGCGCTCGGCAAAGGCCAGGATGTCGTCGCTTACGCGCAGGGCCTCCTCGCCGGCGGTTGGGCGACCGACATCAACTACGTGCAAAAGCTGCAATCCGTCGCGGCGAGCCCGTCGGTCAGCGGCACTGCGTCGACCGCGACCCAAGCCGCGTCGTCGCCCCGGCCGGCGTCCGCCACCGGGCAACCGGTCTCGCTGCTGCCTGCGGATTTCGCGGTCGCGCAGCGCTAGGCGCGGGCGGTGGTGATGATCGACCCTGGAACCGAGCTGATGCAAAGGGAAATCCTGGTGGCGCGCCGCCTGGCTCGGTTGTTTCGCATCGAGCGCTCCGGACATTTGCGACGCCGGCCGGCAGAGACCGCGCGCCGGCTGATCGATCGCCGCGGACGGCTCATCGAGGAATTGGCGCAGCTCGAGGAAAGGCGCCGGTCGTTGGCTCCGTGGGTGCCCGACGAACTCGATCTGACGATGGGTGCGTTGGCGCAAGAGGTTGAGCGCGGCGAACAGCGCTGCCTAGAGTTTCTCGCCGAGCTCGGCGCTCGGCTGCGCCGGCTGCGCGGCGAAGGCACGGCGACCGGGCTGCGCAACGGTGGCGATGGCCGCCTATTGGGGTGCAGCTGAGATGACCGGGATCACCCAGCTCATCGACACTGGCTGGAGCGGGCTCGATGCCGCGACCCAGGCGATGGAGACCGTCTCCAACAACACGGCCAACGTCAACACGCCGGGATATAACGTCGAATCTGTGCGGCAGACCGAGGTGCCCGGGCTCCCAAACGGTGCCGGGCTCGGCACCGACGTCACTTCGATCCAGCGCGCCTTCAATCAATTCGTCTTCTCCCAGATGGTGGGCGCCGGCTCGGCCAGTCAGGCGGCGCAGGTCGCGCAGAGTAATGCGCAGAACCTAGCGGCGATCTTTCCCGTGGCGTCGGGCGGCGCCGGCGGTCTCGGCGCGGCGCTCACCGGTTTCTTCACCACGATGAACGCGGTAAGCCAGGACCCGACGAGCCTGCCCAACCGCCAGACCTTCTTGAGCGACGCCCGGTCGCTCGCCGCCGACTTCAACGCGGTGGGCGGCCAGCTTGCCTCCAGTCAGGCGAGCCTTAACGGTCAGATGACCGACGCAGTCAGTGCGATCAATTCGCTGACCCAACAGATCGCTAGCCTCAACAAGCAGATCATGGCCCAGCAAGGGTCGGGCGCCGGGTCGCCCAACGCGGCGATGGACACCCGCGACAACCTCGTGCAACAGCTCGGACAGGAGCTCGGCGTCACCGTCAGCACCGGCGCTAACGGCGCTCTAGACATCTACACGACGGGCGGCGCCGTGCTGGTCGGCGGCGGGACATCTGTCAACCTAACCGCGACGTCGGGCGGTTACGGCGGCGGCAACTTGTCGATCACCTACCAGCCGACCGGCCAGGACGTCACCGCGAGCCTCAGCGGCGGCACGATCGGCGGGATTATCAGCTCGCAAGGACAGATCGCGGCCGCACAAAATTCGGTCGGCAGCATTGCCGCCGCCCTCGCCGCGTCGATGAACAACCAGCAATCGCTCGGCCTCGACCTCAACGGCGCGCAAGGCGCGAGCCTGTTCTCGGTCGGCGGGCCGAGCGTGCTGGCCGCCGCGAACAATACCGGCGCCGGCTCGCTCACCGCGGCGATCACCGACACGAATTCGTTTGTGCCTGGCAATTACATCGTCACCAAGACCGGCGCCGGATATCAGGCGGTGAACACCGCGACCGGCCAGGCAACCTCGCTCGGCGGAGGGCCGAGCCTCAGCCTCGGCGGCATGACCCTCACAGTCTCGGGCACGATCAACACCGGTGACTCGTTCGAAATCGAGCCGACCGCGACCGCGGCGCAGACGCTGTCTGTGGCGACGACCGACCCGAAAGCGATTGCCGCCGCCTCTGCCTATGTGGCGAGCCCCGGCAGCAACATCGGCAATGTCACGGCGGGCGCCTTCGGCGCCGTCGCCGGCGGTTCACTGCCGCTCGGAACCGTCATCGTGCCGGCCAGCTATTTCGGCCAAAACCTGACCGTCAAATTCACCTCGGCAACGAGCTTCAACGTGCTCTCGGCCGGCAATGCGGTCGTCGCCACGGGCAGCTTCAGCGCCGGCACCGGCGCTCAGGTTGCCGTCGCCTATCCGAGCCCCGCCCCCACCGGGGAAGTCGCCGCGGTGACGCTCTCGCCGGGAACGCCGGCGGCGGGGGACACGTTCTCCCTGACCCCGGGCGGAGTGAACAGTAACGGCAATATCCTGGTGATGACCAATCTCGCGAGCCAGAACCTGCTCTCGGGACAGACGCTCAGCAACGCCTACGCCACGCTCGTCGGCCAGGTCGGCAGCGCCGGCCAGGCGGCAAACTTCGCCGCCACCACGGCGCAAGGCGTGCTGACCCAGGTCCAGTCGGTTCAGCAATCGATCTCCGGCGTCAATCTCGACGAGCAGGCGGCCGACCTCGTCAACTATCAGCAAGCCTATCAGGCAGCGGCGCAGGTCATTGCTAGCGCCCAGACCCTGTTCCAAAGCCTGCTGACCGCGATCGCGGCATAGGCGTAGAGGCGGCGGCGATGCGGATCAGCACCAATGAGTTCCTGCTCGGCTCGCTCAACGATCTTCTGACGCAGCAGTCGAACGTCAACCAGCTCAACCGCGAGATCGCCACCGGGCAGACCTTACTCAGCCCAGCAGACGATCCTGGCGCCGCCGGTCAGGTCGTCGGGCTGGCCAATCAGATCGGGCAGCTGACCTACGACACCGCCAACGGCCAGGCCGCGACGCAGTCGCTGCAGAATGGGGTCGGCGCGCTGCAGCAGGTGACCAACCTTCTCATCCAGTTGCGCCAGAACGTGGTGTCGATCGCCAACGGCACCTCCACGCCGAGCGACCGCCAATCGGCGATCGCCATCGCGCAATCGACGCTGCAGCAGCTGGCCCAGCTGGCCAATACGCAAGGCGCGAATGGCGCCTACCTGTTCGCCGGCTCGAAATCGAACGCGCCGGCGGTCTCGACTTTGCCCACCGGCCAGATCGTCTTCAACGGCGATGCTGCCGCCAATCAAGTGCAGATCGCGCCGTCGCTCGACGTCGCCTCGACAATCTCGGGTCAAGGCATCTTCATGGACATTCCCGCCGGCACGGGCGGGGTTGCCGTGTCGTCCAATGGCGCCAATACCGGCGCTGCCTACGCCCTCGCTGGTGGCGTTACCAGCGTGTCCCAGGTCACCGCCGCGAGCCTCGCCGGCACCCAGTACGACATCAGCTTCTCGGGCAGCGGCTCCAGCCTCACCTACACCGTGACCAGCGGCACCGGAACCCCTGGCAGCGTCGGCTTCAACGCGAGCGCTGGGATTGTCGCGTCAGGCAGTTATGCCCCCGGTTCGGACATCGCTTTCGCCGGCATCGACATCAAGGTGAACGGAACCCCAGCCGCGGGCGATAGCTTCGCGGTAAAACCCGGCGCGAGTTCAAGCCTGTTCCAGACCGTGCAGGATCTGATCTCGGCGCTGCAGATGCCGCAAGGCACTGGCGCACAGGTGACCCTGGCGCAGCAGGCGTTGCAGAATGTGCTGGCCAATCTCGGCGGGGCGCAGACCAGCGTGCTGTCCGCCCAGGCGACGCTTGGCACCAGCCTCGCCGAAATCCAGTCGGTGCAGACGCAGACCGGCGCGCAGAGCGCCAATGCCAGCACCGAGATGTCCAACCTGCAATCCGCCAACCTGCCGCAAGTGCTGGCCAATTATAGCGAAAGCCTTACCGCCTTGCAGGCGGCGCAGCTGGCCTTCGCCAAGGTGCAAGGCCTGACCTTGTTCGCTGATATCCACCCCTAGCCGACTTTCCAACGTTCGGCAAAAGACCCGTTTTGGGTCGATGGGATGACGAAAATCGGTAATTCGTGATAAACTCCGAAATTCGGGCGGGAAAGGTCTCGGATGAATGACATAGCGCTCGCCAGCAAGGCAATGAGCGGCGTGCTCTCGGTTTCTGCCGGGCCCGCCGCCGGTGTCGCCGGCTCGACCGCTCTTGTCGTGCTCGGCATGCACCGCAGTGGCACCTCGGCGCTGGCCGGCATGCTGCATCACCTTGGCGTCGCGCTGGGCGACCGGCTGATGGCGGCGACCCCCGACAATCCGCGCGGCTACTGGGAGCATGCCGACATCGTCGCGGTGCATGAGCGGCTGATGGCCGCGCTCGGCTGGGGCTGGGACGATATCCGCTCGCTGCCGGCCGGGTTCGAACGCCAGGAGCCGGCGCGAGTCGCACGAAACACGTTGACCGCGATCCTCACCCGCGACTTCGCCGGCGCGCCGCTGTGGGGGCTGAAGGATCCGCGGCTCTGCCGGTTGATGCCGCTATGGACCGAGCTCTTCGCCGACGAGCGGGTCGAGCCGCGTTATCTGTTGGCGGTGCGCCATCCGCTCGATGTCGCCGAGTCGCTCGCCGCGCGCGACGGCATCAGCGCGGCCTGGGCCGCGCTGCTCTGGCTCGGCCACTTGCTCGACGCGGAGCGCGCGACACGCGGCGCGAAGCGGGTCATCGTCCATTACGAAGATCTCATCGGCGAATCCGGCTGGCGCGGCATCGCCAACCGCGTCGCCGACGAATTCGGGATCACCTGGCCGCACGCGGGAACGGAAACCGAGGCGGCGGTCGACGCCTTTCTCGCGCCCGAGCTGCGCCGCCGGCGGGCGAGCGATAGCGCCGGCGCGGCGGACGGCAAGCTCGCTGTCTGGGTCGCTGCGGTCTACGAGGCGTTTTGCGCCGGCGAATTGCATCTCGCCGAGGTCTGCGACGCGGTCGGGAGCGAACTTGCCGCCGCCGGCGAGCTGTTTCTCCCGGTCATTGGTCAGGCCCGCCAGGAGGTGGCCGAGGCGCGCGCCCAACAGGAGGGCGCGCTCACCGAGCTGACGCAACAGCTCGGCCGTGCCCGGCACGAAGCCGAGGAGCTGCGCGACCGGCTTCAGCGCGCGCTGAATGAAGCGGCGGTGCAGAAGCAGGGCGCCGGTGCGCAGACGGTCGAGAGCCGCGCCCTACCCAAGCCGCTGGAGGTCGAGGAGGCGTTCCCGCGCTGGATCATGGCGCGCCGCTCGACCGCGACGGCGCGCCTCGATTGGGTAGCCGAGCGGGTGCAGCAATGGCCCTTCGTGCCGACCCTTTGTTTGGGGATGATCCTGCCGGCCGGCTGCGAGCCTTACCTCGTGCTCACCTTGCGCTCGCTCGCCTCGCAGATCGCCGGAAAATGGCTCCTGCACATCGTCGCCGACAGCGAGATGCCGGAGGTGCTGGGGCAGGAGAAGCGCATCGCTTGGCACTGCGCCGAGGGTCGCCCGGTCGACACCCTCACGCAAGTCCTCGCGGCATCGGACGCCGAGTGGGTGGCGCTGATCGATGCCGGCGACCAGCTCGCGCCGCACGCCCTCTTTGCCGTCGCCGACGCCTTCTTCCGCCACCCCGAATGGCAGGCGCTCTACAGCGACGAGGCGCGCATCGATCCGAATGGCGTCTTGTCCGGTCCCCATTTCAAGCCCGACTTCAATCTCGATCTGCTGCGCGGCTTGCCTTATGTCGGCGCGCTGCTGGCGGTGCGGCGCGAAACATTTGCCGCAATCGGCGGGTTCGATGCGGCCTGGGACGGCACCGAGGAGTACGATCTCGCCTTGCGTCTCGCCGAACGGCTCGGCTCGGGCGGCTTCGGCCACGTCGCCGACATCCTCTATCAGCGGCTCACCGTCTCCGGCCGCACCAGGCGCCCGGCGGAAGAGATCTGCGCCGATATGCCGAAGATCGTCCAGGCGCATCTCGACCGCCTGGGCATCGCCGCGACCGCCGAACAGGGAATGCCGGCACATACCTGTCGGGTGCGCTACCGCCACGACGAGCCGGAGCCGATGGTCTCGGTTGTCGTCCCGACGAAGAACCAGCTCGCTCTATTGAAGCGCTGCGTCGAGACCGTGCTCAAGCTGACCGAATACGCGAATTACGAGCTGATCGTCGTCGATAACGGCAGCGACGAGGCCGATGCCTGCGCCTACCTGCAGGCGATCGAGGACAAGTACGAGGAGATCGGCAGCCGCCTTCGGGTCTTGCGCCATCCCGGCCCGTTCAACTTCTCCGCCATGAATAATCGCGCCGTCAGCGAAGCGGCGCGGGGCGACTACATCTGCATGCTCAACAACGACGCCGCGCCGCTCGATGGCGCCTGGCTTGGCGAGATGATGGCGCTGGCGCGGCGGCCCGATGTCGGCGTGGTGGGAGCCAAGCTCACCTATCCCGACGGCCGCATCCAGCACGGCGGCGTCATCCTTGGGGTGGGATGGGGATCGCCGGCCGACCACCCCTATATCGGCGATCCGGGCAATTCGATGGGCTATTGGGGCCGGCTCCTGGTAGCGCAGGATTTTTCCGCGGTGACCGCCGCGTGCTGCGTGACCCGGCGCACGGTGTGGGACGAGGTCGGCGGCCTCGACGAGGAAAGCTTCGCCGTCGCCTACAACGACGTCGACTACTGCCTCAAGGTGCGTGAGGCGGGTTATCTCGTCGCCTGGACCCCCGATGCGCGGCTGCTCCACGAAGCGAGCGTCAGCCAGCGCTCTGACGTCGAGGCCAGGGCGCTCGAGGAAAAGAACGCCCGCTTCGCCCGCGAGCGCCTGGCGATGTACCGCAAATGGATGCCGCAGATCGCGTTTGATCCCGCCTACAACCGCAATCTGTCGTCGCACGGGTCCGGCTTCGCGGTCGAGACCGAGGGCGCGCAGACCTGGGATCCCGAGTTCCGCCCGCGCGAGCGGGTGCTGGTCTATGCCGCCGACCGCGAAGGCTGCGGCGAATACCGCATTATCGCCCCGAGCCGAGCCTTGCTCAAATCCGGGCTGATCCATACCAACGAAACGATGCGGTTGATGACGCCGCCCGAACTGGCGCGCATGGCGCCCGACAGCATCGTCTTTCAACGCCAGCTCGAATGGAGCCAGATCGAGGTCATCGAGTGGGCCAAGAACACCAGCAAGGCGTTCCGGGTCTTCGAGCTCGACGACCTCATCACCAATCTGCCGCCGCAAAGCGCGCACCGGTCATCGATCGCGCCCGACATCGCCGACCGGCTCAAAAAGGCGCTCAAGCTGTGTGACCGGTTTGTCGTCAGTACCGAACCGATGGCCCGTGCCTATGCCCGGATGTGCGACGAAATCGTTGTCGTCCCCAACCGGCTCGAAAAATCGCGCTGGCTTGGCCTCACGCCGCGCCGGCGCGAGGGCAAGCCGCGAGTCGGCTGGGCCGGAGCGATCGGTCATCGCGGCGACCTCGCGCTACTCGCCGGGGTCGTTCAGGCGACGGCGAAGGAGGTCGATTGGGTCTTCTTCGGCATGTGCCCGGATGCGCTGAAGCCCTATGTCGCGGAATCCCATAGCTGGGTCCCGCTCCACGACTACGCCCAGAAGCTCGCCTCGCTCGATCTCGATCTCGCTGTCGCGCCGCTCGAACACCATCCGTTCAACGAGGCGAAGAGCAATCTGCGGCTGCTCGAATACGGTGTCCTCGGCTATCCGGTCGTGTGCACCGACATCTTGCCGTATCAGGGCGACTTGCCGGTCGTGCGGGTCGGCAACCGGCATCGCGACTGGGTCCGCGCGATTCGTGACTTGGCGGCCGACCGGGACGCTTGCCGGCGCGCGGGCGAGGAGCTGCGCCAGGCGGTCATCCGTGACTGGATGCTCGAGGACCATCTCGGCGAGTGGAAGCGCGCTTGGCTGCCGTAGCAGGCGCCATCCGGCGTCCGCGAGCGGGGTCCGATCCGTCCCGCGCCACCGGTACTTGCCTAGAATTCGAAATAAATTTCGCACCAAAAACGCGCAAACCTTCCGCAACAAAAACGAAAAACGTCCGTCTCCTTAGGGGTGAATGGCCTGCTGCCGATGCCGGTTATCCCCGGTTTGGTGGTTGGTTTCATGTTTATCCCTATCCTGGCCGGGGTCTCTCCCGGGTGGGCGGCAGGAGGAAAAAGACGATGTTAACCGGCGCTATCAACACCAACGTCAGCGCGCTCTACGCATTGAATTCGTTGAATAATACGACTAATGCAACGCAAACCTTGGAGCAGGAACTCTCCTCGGGCCTCTCGATCAATAGCCCCGCCGACAACCCGGCCGGCTACATCGCGGCGCAGGGCTTCACCGCCCAGCTCAGCGGCGTCAACCAGGCGACCTCGAACGCCAATCAGGCGATTTCGCTGGTGCAAACGGCTGACGGCGCGATCACCCAGCAGGTCAACATTCTGCAGAACATCTTGAGCATCGCCTCGCAGGCGGCCAACGGCGGCGCTACCTCGCAGCAATTGGCTTCGCTGCAGCAGGTTGTCTCGCAGTTGCAGACCGAGGTCTCGTCGATCGCGAACCAGACCAACTTCAACGGCGTTAACCTGCTCAACGGCACCTTCCAGAATGTCAACTTCCAGGTGGGCGCTCAGGCTGGCCAGACGATCGGCCTTACCATCGGCAGCACCGCGGCCAACCAGGTCGGCGCTTATGGGTCAAGCGTCCTGGGCGGTGGCATCTACACCGCCACGGGCGCGGGCACCGGCGGTGTCGGCGACAATACCGGCGCGTCCTTTACGATCAGCGCGACCGGCGCGTTCACCGCGGCGGCTGTCGGCGTGTCCGGTTCGGCCGGTAACGCGAGTTTCACGCCGACGGCCGACGAGTCGGCGCTAAACGTCGCGGCGGCGGTCAACGGCCTCACCTCGCAGACGAATGTCTCCGCCACCGCCGATACCAGCGTCGCCTTCACCGTTACCGCGGGCACGATCTCGTTCACCCTCGGCAACGGCATTCCGACGGCGCAGACCAACACCGCCGCCATCAATGCAACGATATCAGCCGTCACAGCGTCCGGCCTGGCCAACCTGGTCAGCCAGATCAACAACGCGTCCGGTCAGACCGGCATTGTGGCCGCCGTCAATTCCAACAATCAGTTGGTGTTGACGCAGTCGCAGGGCGACAACATCTCGATCCATGGTGTTGTCGGCACCGCATCGCTGGCTGCTGGCGGTACCACCCTTGTCGGCGGCGGCACGACGCTCGCGCTCGTCCAGGGCCTGACGACGCTGCAGTCGACGTCGAGCTTCGGCCTGTCGAACTCCGATGTCGGCCTTGCGGTGACTTCCTCGCTCTCGGCTCTGTCATCGGTGAATGTCAGCACCCAGGCGGGCGCGACCGCGGCGCTCAACGTCGTCAATTTCGCGCTGCAACAGCTCGAAAACGTCGGCGGTCAGCTCGGCGCCACGCAGCAGCAGCTCCAGGCCACGGTCGCGAACCTGCAGTCCACTGCCACCAACATCACGGCGGCGAAGGGCGTGGTGCAGGACGCCAACATCCCGCAGGTGACGACGGAACTCACGCAGCAGGAAATCCTGCAGCAGGCCGGCGTCTCGGCGCTCGCTCAGTCAAGCACGTTGCAGCAGTCGTTCCTGAAGCTGTTGCAGTAGTCAGCAGCCGGCGCCATCGCCGGCGGGTAACCCGTCCCCGGTCGTGTGGCCGGGGACGGCGGTTCCCGCACAAGGACGGATCTGATTAATGGCCACGGTCACCAATCTCCTGAGTTCGAGCCAGATCACCTCGCTGATCCAGCAGGCGAGCGCGGCATTTCAATTGCCGGCCGCGACCTTGCAAACTCAGGAAACCCCGATGAAGGCGCAGATCTCCGCGCTGGGGAAGGTCCAAGGCGCACTTTCCAGTTTGCAGCAGGCCCTCGCCGGTCTTGCCGATGTCGGGTCGCTGCAGCAGCGCTCGGTAACGGCCTCGCCCAACGGGGTCGTCCAGGCAAGCGCTACCAATTCCGCCTCGGTTGGCAGCTACGCGCTGTCGAATATCACGCTCGCTCACGCCGAGACGCTGATCTCCTCGGGCTCGTCGAGCTCGAGCGGGAGCCTTGGCTCGGGGTCTATCGCGATCAAGGTCGGCGGCGGCAGCACCGTCACCGTCAATATCGCGAGTGGCTCGTCGAGCCTTTCCGGGATCGCCGCGGCGATCGACCAGGCCGGTGCCGGGGTCACCGCGACCGTGGTGTTCGACGGCGCGGCTTATCATCTGGTACTCGCCGGCGCCGCCACCGGCGCCGCCAACAGCTTTACCGTCAGCGGCACCGGCGGCCTCGCCGGGCTCGGCTACAGCCCCACCGTCAGCGGTTCGGGCCTCAGACAAAGCCAGGTCGCGACCAATGCCGGCTTCTCGCTGAATGGGCTAACCATCACCAGCGGCTCCAACAAGATCGGTGCGGTGATCCCAGGAGTTACCCTGACGCTCGCCGCCAGCGGATCGGCGACGGTCACCGTCAGCCAGAGTACGAGCGCCCTCGATAACGCGGCGCAGGGCGTGGTTCAGGCACTCAACGCCGCCCTCGGCACGATCAACCAGGAGACCGCGTTCTCGGCGACGAGCGGCGGCGGCCCGTTGCTCGGCGATGTCGGGTTGGAGGTGCTGCGCTCGGGCCTGCTCAATGCCATTTCCGCGCAGACCGGCGGGGCAAGCTCGCCATACTCGACGCTCAGCGCGGTCGGCTTCGGGATCACCAGCAGCGGCACCGTTACCTTCAACGATTCGACATTCCAGACCGCCGCCCAGTCGAACTACGCTGCGGTAGCTTCGCTGTTTGGCGCCGCCGGCCTGGCCAGCAATCCCAATGTTTTGGTCGAGGGCGTCGCCGCCTCGCCGCCCGGGGTTTACCCGGTCGATGTCACCAGCAACTCGGGCGGCACCGTCATCGGTACCGTCAACGGTCTCGCGGCCAGCGGCACAAACGGTGTCTTGGTCGTCAACGATGCCGGCTCGTCGCTCAATGGCCTCGCCTTGGAGATCCAGCCCGGAGTTATCGGCGCTCTCGGCACCGTCACCATCAGCCAGGGCCTTTTCGGTAGCTTGTCGAGCCTCGTCAATGCGGCGCTCGCCAGCGGGTCGGGCAGCGTTACCGGCCAGATCAGCAGCCTTAACTCCTCGATCAACTCAATGAACCAACAAATCACCGCGTTGCAGAAGGAAGCGACCCAGGAGACGCAACTGCTTACCGCTCAATTTTCCGCCGCGCAGGCGGCGCTCTCGCAGCTGACAACGGTAAGCAGTTTTCTTTCCTCTTACTTCAATCAGCCTTCGGGCGGCTTAGGAGGTTGAACATGAACGGGTCGAGGCAAGCAGGGGGCGCGGCCAGCGCTTATCGCGCCGTCGAAGGCATCGGCGCGGAACCCGAGGATTTCATGAAGATGGCGCTCGACGCCGCCCGGCTCCAGCTGCTGCGCGCGGAAGCCGCGATCGATGCGAACCAGCGGGTGGAAAAAGCCGAGGCGCTGAGTTCTGCCGCAAGTATCGTCGAGTTCATGCTGGGCCTGTCGGGCTCGGCGCCGGGCACGTTGAGCGAATGCCTCGTGAGCGTGTATCAATATGTCTTGGCCGCGATCCTCAAAGGCAACGCGGGGGACGACAGGGAAGCCGTCGGCGCCGCGCGCGTCGCGCTCGACGAACTCGCCGCTACCTGGCGCAAGATGTTCCCCGATACGAATGGCCTGGAGGATTCCGGCCTCGATTCGGCACTGAACGTGGGACGAGATCATGCCTGACCCGATCACCAGCGTAACCACGACCGAGCCGATCACGCCCGCTGCGGGCGAAACCGGCGCGACCAGCTCGACCGGCGCTGCCGCTCCGCTGGTGCCGACAAGCGCTCCAGGCGCCGACGTTGTCGATGTGGCTCAAACCCAGGCGCTGCTGCAGTCGATCACCCAGGCCGCGAACAGCGTGCCCGGGATCGATCAGGCGAAGGTTAACGAACTCAAGCAGGCGATCGCCTCGGGTACCTATCAGGCGAACCCGCAAGCACTGGCCCAGAAAATCGTCGAGCTGGAAGCCCTGCTCGTCACTGCGGGGCGGGTTCGATGAAGCTCTCGCGCTATTTAGGAGGCAAGCCGCAGCGCGCCGAAGATTGGATCGGCAGCGGCCCGTTCCGTTTCGCGGATGATCCACTCTTGCACTCGGGCCAGTCGCTCGGCGGCCTGATGGATGTCGTCGCTGTCGATATCGGCGATGGCATCGAGCAATTGCTCGATGCATTCATCCCGGCCGGTGGTCGATGCGGATGTCGGCATGTGGGCGCTGCATCGCGGTACCAGGGTGACCGCGCGCGCTCTGTTGTTCTGTTTCACCCGATCGCCTTCCCCCATGGCGTTTCGGCATCGATCGCCGAAACCAGCAATTCGGTCCTTACGCAGACTCGTCCCCTGTCCGGTTAATTCTGGCAGGGGTAACTGATCCGCAGGTTGAATGTAACAGTCTGTAAACGGCAGCTTGACGATAAACGGAATTATTTCAATCAAATGCTAAGGGTGACGTGATGCGCGCCAGAGCTGAGATCGTTTTTCCCAACAATATTAGGGATCTACGATTGCGCCGTGGCATGACCCAGGCGCAGATCGGCCGCATGATGGAGCCGCCGGTCGGCGAATCGGCGGTATCGAAGATGGAAAGCGGCGAGCGCCGCTTGACCAATTTGCAGCTTGCCCGCCTCGCGGCGATCCTCAACTGCCCCCCGGATGAGATACCCGTCGTCATCGGTCGCGATTCGGCCGCGGGGGTGCGGCGCTGGGAACAGGCGCAGCAGGAGGTGGTCGGTAGCAGCATCGCCAGCGGGGCCGCCGCCGCCGGCTATGTCCTCGCTCAGCTGCGCAAAAAGCACGGCAAGACCATGCAGCAGATAGCGACCGCCATCGGTATGACGCTCTCCGTCTATCACCGCATGGAGATGGCGAGCCGGATGGTTCAGGCGGAGGAAATCGAAAAAATCGCCAACTTCTACGGCATGACCTCCACTGAGCTCATCACCCTCATTGAGCGGCGCACCGCCGACAATTTGCGGCAGCTGAAGGACGGCGTGCCGATCGAGCAGCTGCTGCCCAGGGTACCGCGCTCGCTGTTGAAGGAAGACGCCAAGTGGGGCCGGCTCGGCGCGCTCGAACGCTATGCGCTGCGGCGAAGCATTCGCTATTCCCCGGCGACGCCGTCCGCTGAGCCGACCTCGCTGCCGGTTCGCGGACGGATGAAAGCCGGCCATAACTCGGTCCACCGCTTTACCATCGAGCGCGATGCGATCGCCGAGCAGGTCGCGCTCAGTGATCTGCTGCGGCCGAGCGAGAGCGGGTTTTTAGTCCGTAATTTCTCGCAGCGGCTTGGCGTGTTGTTGCGGCCCGGTGCGCTCGCCTATGTTGACCCGGAGGCCCCGGCGGCGATGGGCGACATCGTGTTCCTGACCCGCAAAGATGGTACCGCCGACGCCGCGGTGGTGGTCGGCGACGGGATCGGCCCGCTGATGCTGAAAATGTACAACCCCGAGGAGCAGCTCGCGATCAGCGACCCGAGCATCACCTCTGTGCTGCGCGTGGGCATGCTGCTCCTGCCCTAGGCGATTCGCGCCATCTTGCTGCCGGGAGTTGGGCTCGCCGGGGGGCGGTTTGGTTGGAAGCGGCGCGAAAGCCAGACGATGCCTTGAGGTTTTGACATCGCCGCCGCCGGCGTCGTCACCGACTTGCCGAAATTCAGGAATTATCAAGCGATCAGATAAACTTGCGCCGTGCCTCGCAGCCTAGGGCTTCGCAGCGAAGATGGGTTGTGGCCGCTGCAAGCGCGGCTGCGGCGTTGGATGCTGCGATCGCCGCAGCTCATCGCGATCGGTCTGCTCGCGGCGGGCGCGCTGCCGCCGCTCGGGCTCGCCGTGCTACCGGGCGGCCTGGCGCTGCTCGCCGCGCCGCATACCGGCATGGTGCTGGTCGCCGCGCTGATCTTCGCGCCGGCGGTCGTCGGCGCCGCTGCCACCCTCCAGGGCTTCGACCTCGCGCTGGCGCGGCTGCGCGCCGAGGCCGATACCGCCTTCAACCAGGCAATCGGGCGGGTCCTCCTCGGTGGGCTGGTTTTTGGCTGGGTTTTCGGCTTGCTGGCGGTGCTCCCGGCAGAGGCAGCGATCACCCCATGCGTCCTGATTGCATCGCTCGATCTCGGCGCGGCCTGGCTGTTTCTGCTCTATCTGATGTTCGATCCGGCCCGCGCGACGCTGCACCGCCACGTGGCGTTCATTTCAGATTTGCTCCTGCTATCGCTGCTGCTTGGGGCGGGCGGAGGCCGCACCGCGCCCTTGGCGCCCATCTATCTCTATGTCGCGATCGGCTACGCCGAACAGCACGGGCGGCGCGTGCTGACAGCTTCCATCGCCCTGAGCGTCGCGGCCTTTGTGGCGGTGGTGGCGGCCTGCCCGTTCTGGCGGGGCCAGCCGCTTGCCGCCGCCGGAATGCTGGCGACGATGATCTTGCTTCCCGCCTATGTTGGCGCGCGCTGGCGCCACCTCCGCGCGGCGAGGATCGAGGCCGACGAAGCGAACCTGGCAAAGGACCGCTTTCTGCTAGCCCTCAGCGAGGACATGCGCGATCCGTTGTGGACGATCGCGCGGGCCGGCGCCGATATCGACCGGGAGACCGCCGATCCGGCGCAGTGGAGCGCGCTTGCCCAGGCCCGGCTTAGCGCCCGCACCATGCTCTTGGAGCTCGACGACGCTCTTCATTGCGCGAAGCTCGATGCCGGCGGGCTTAGCCCGGAAACACGTAGCTTCGATCTCTACCGGCTGGCGAATGGCGCGGTGGCGGCGATGCGTGCCGCCGCTGCCGAGTGCGGCGCGCTGCTCGACCTGCGCATCGACCCGCTTCTTCCCTATCAGCTCTATGGCTGGCCGCATCAGCTTCGCCAGGTCCTGATCGGCCTCGCGACGAACCTGTTGCGCAGCGCGGGCAAGGCAAAGGTACGGATCGATCTCGGCGCCGCGGAGCTCAACTCCCAAACCGTGACATTGCGGGCGGCGGTTAGCACCGGTACCGCGGCCGACGATCAGCTCGAAACCGCCGATGAAGCGCTCGCGCCCGAAGACGCCCCGCCGCCTCTCGGCCTCGCCGTGGTCGGGCGCATTGTCGAGCTGATGGGCGGGCGCCTGACCGTCGATACCACCGCACGGGGTGGTGTGTCGGCGGCGGCTGAATTGCCCTTCGCGATCGACCAGGCGTTTCTGGCGCAACCGCTCGATCTCGCCGGACTGCCGGTGCTCATTGTCAGCCACGACGCCCAGCTGGCCGACGAGTTGATCGAGCCGCTCGAAGCCTGGCGCGGCGACCCGCATTGGATTGGGGCCGAGGAGGCGGCGTTCGATTATCTCGACGCGTTTGACCAAAACTCGCGGCGCGCGCTGCTGATCGTCGATGGCCGCGGGGACGTGCTGCGACGCTTAAGCTGGGCGCACCGCGCCGTCGCGCTGTGCGCGCCGGAGCCGCCCCGCATCCTATTCATCGCCGACGAGCCGCGCATCGACAGCATCATCGGCCTCGCCGATGGCGAGCTTGATGTCATCCTGCCGGCGCCGCTGACGCCCGACGTGCTGCGCAGCGCGCTGCATTCGCTCATGATCGAGCCGGCCGACGAGCTTGCCGCCGGCTTGCCGCCGCCGGAGACGATCCGGACGAGGCGCCGTCCCGTCGCGGATGAAGCCCCGTCAAACGGGCCCTTGGATTTCGACCCGCCGCTACAACCCGCCTTGCGGCCGCCGTCGCCGCGCGAGGCGCCGGCGAACCGGCCCTGGCAGGTGCTGATCGCCACCAGCAACGTCTCCAACCGCCGCATCATGGGGTCGCTCTTGAGCCGGGCCGGTCACGTGGTTCATCTCGCCGCGAATGCCGACGAGGCGCGCCAGAAGCTCGAGGTGCAAGAGATCGACGTGCTGCTGCTCGATTTGGTCGGCGCCCGCGGCGCGGATTACGAGGCCGCCCGGCAGTGCCGGCGAGCCCGGCCCAGCGTCACCATCATCGCGCTGACTACCGACGGGGCCGCGGAAGCCGAGCGCCGGGCCCGCGAGATCGGCCTCGACGCGGTCCTCCGCAAGCCGGTGAGGACCGGGCCGTTGCTCGCCGCGATCGAGGCGGCTGTGGCCGGCAAGATGCCGGAGCCGGCCGCGCCTTCGGTCGTCACCAGCCTATCCTCGCACCCGCGCTTTACCCCCGATCCTGCTCCGCCCGAGCGGCCCGCCGGCATCAAGCCATTGCGGCAGTCGAGCACGTTCTTCCGCGGGGTCATCGACAATTTCCGCACCGATAGCCGGCGCATCATCGCCGATCTCGGTCAGGCCGCCGGTGCCGGCGACACCCAGGCCTTCGAATCCGGGCTCCAGACGCTGCGCAACACCACCGCCAATTTTAGCGCCGGCCGGTTGCGCGAGCTGACCCAGTCGATGCGCGGCCTATCCCCGCCGGTGTTGCGTCAGCAAGGCGCCGACTATGTCCAGCGGCTGGATGCCGAATTGAGGCGGCTCGATGCGGTGCTGGTGGAACGGCTAAGCGCCGCCAACTAGCGCGGCGATCTCCCTATCCTCGCGGGGGCTGCTGCGCTCGGCGATCAGCGCGATCGCGCGGTCGCGGTTTTCCCAGCACGCCTCGACGTAATAGATCGCGCTTGCCCCGATGAACACGGAAAGCGCGTTGTTGTAGGTCGCGACCGCCGCCTCGAACCGCGCCGTGCCCTCTTCGCGCTCGCCCAATCGCAGCAGGGCGCCGGCGAGGTTGTTCTCGATCATCGCCCAGTGCATTGGCGCCCGCTCGTGCGAGCATTCCGCGAGCGCCTCCTCGTAGCAGTGGATGGCGTCCTCCAATCGGCCCACGCCGGCGTCGCGCTCGGCGAGCCAGGCGAGCGCGTTGCCGAGATTGCTTTGCGCCATCGCCCAGTCGAGCGGCCGCTGCTGGCGGGGGAACTCCTTCAGCACCTCGCGATAAGCGGCGATGGCCTCACGCAGCCAGTTGGGCGCGTTCTCTCGCTCGCCGAGACTCGACAGCGCGTTGCCGAGGTTGCACAGCGTGCGCGCCCAATCGAGCGGGTTACGATCGCGCCGGTATTCCCTGAGCGCTTCGCGATAGGCGGCGATCGCCTCGTGCAGATGCTGCGTGCCGCTCTCGCGCTCGCCGAGCGATGCCAGCGCGTTGCCGAGATTGCCCTGGGTCATCGCCCAATCGAGCGGCGCGCGCTGGCGCGTGCGCACCCGCAGCGCTTGGCGGTAGGCGGCGACCGCATCTTCGAGCCGTGCCGTGCCGGTCTCGCGCTCACCAAGGCTGCGCAACGCGGCGCCGAGATTGTGCTGGGTCATCGCCCAGTCGAGCGGCACTCTCTCCTGCCGGTATTCGGTGAGGGCCTCGCGGTAGGCGAAGACCGCCTCCGCGAGCCGCGCCGGGCTGGCCTCGCGCTCGCCCAAGGTGCGTAGCGCGGCGCCGAGATTGTTCTGCGTCATCGCCCATTCGAGCGGCGAGCGCGAGCGGGTATAGACCTCGAGCGCGCCGCGATACGCGGCGATCGCCTCCTCGATCCGGCCTGGATCGCTTTCGCGCTCGCCGAGCCGCCGTAGCGCATTGCCCACATTGTTTTGCAGCATCGCCCATTCGAGCGGCTTTTGCTCGCGGCTATAGCGGCGCTGCAGGTTGCGCATCGAGGTGACGGCTTCGGTGAGCCGCGCCGTGGTGATCTGGCGGCCGCCGTCGCCGGCGGAAACGGTTTCGTCCGCCTGAGTGGTCGGAAAGCGGGCAAGCGCGATGTTGTCCACAATACTGGTCAGCCTAGTTTCCGGCGATGATCGGCCGTTTTTGCAGAACGACGACATCCTGGTTATTGGCCCAGGCGCCCTCGGCAAGATGACGTCGATCGCCGATTGGGCCGACCGACAGGTAATGATCGAGTTGGCCGCCGGCGAGCATGTCGTCGTGCTCGGACACCTCTTTTTCAACTTCGGTCGCGAGATAAATGGAATAGCTCCGCCGGAGTGAAAGAAGATTCGAAAGAAAGCCCGAACGCATCAAGTCTAATACCGCCCCGGACGTGGAAAGCGGTGCCGTCGCTAGCTGTCCTTCAGGCACTGTATATCTCTCCAAACCAGATAATGCGCGTTGGCCGGGAGTGTAACACCAAATGTTGATCCGATATAGGCTACCGCCCGGCGCAGCCAAGAGTCGCGAGAGCGGCTGATCCATCGCTCGATTTCGATCGAAAAATGCCAATTAAGCCTTTATAAACCTCGGCTTAGCAAAATCGCGTCGCCCGAGGACAACATCTGAAAAAATCCCGATGAACATCTCTGAAGAATTGAGTTTGCTTTCCGCGCTTGAATCGAATGGCGAACCGGAAGTTCATACGGCCTGGACATGGTTGCGCCACGCGTATCTGAGCGCCTATCGGAGAGGGTGCAATTACCAGTTCACGGTTCCCGCCAACGATCAGGATATCGACATCCTCAACCGGGAAATCGTTGTAGCGATGATCGCCTACGCCAAGCAAGAAAAGTCCTGAACTGTCGACACCATCGGACCACGCAAAAGCCGCGGTCTTCCGCGGCTTTTTGCATTCTGAGATTTGTCGCCGGCGAAATCGTTCGCAAATCAAACCCAACCCAAGACTGATAGGGGAAGCAAAACGCGAATCCAGCTTTACGAGGATAGTCGATTCCAGCAAACTACCTTAACGCGGACACTTTCCTCACCAAATCACGGGCATGTCGGGGCCATACGTTCCTGGATTCAAATACGATGTGTTCGTTAGCTACGCGCACGTCGATGATCGGCCGCTGGTTGGCGCCGAGCTTGGATGGGTATCGACCCTCCAGCGCAATCTTTTCATGCTGTTGGACCGTAGACTCGGGCGGCGGGAAGATTATTCACCGTTCACCGACCACCGGCTGCGGGGGAACCACGAAATTGACGACCTCCTTAAGGCGGTTCGCGACTCCGCGACACTGATCGTCATACTGTCGCCGGGTTGGACCGCATCCACATACTGCCAAGATGAATTGAAGAACTTCCTCGATCGTAAGGTCGGGAATCGCCCGCGCGATGTCTTTATCGTCGAAATGTTGAAGCTGAGTAGCGCGACCCGCCCCAAAGACTTGCCGAATACCCGGGCTTATTGCTTTTGGCATGAAGACGAGGCCGGGCACACCCATACGGATGGATATTTTGATCATAAAGATCCTGGAGCGAATTACGGTAAGCGGCTTGATGAATTGGGCCAAGAGCTTGCGGATCACCTGATCGCTTTACGCGCCGAAGCCGGCCAATCATCCGCTCCCCATGCTCAAGTCTCGGATCAGCCGTCGCCGGCTCCGACACCGGCCGTCGCCATCGCTCCGCGAACCCCGGTTGTGCTGGCGGACGTCACCGACGATCTCGTGTCCCAGAGGGCGGATGTCAGCCGCTACTTGCGCGGCCAGAACTTTGAGGTTCTGCCGGAGGGCACGTACAGATACCTGCCACCGGCGGAGATCCAGGCCGCCATCACCCGCGACCTGGGAAAATCCGCAGGGTTTGTGCAACTGCTCAGCGAAATGCCCGGCCACATCGACGATCAGGTGCCTTACGGTCTTTCTTGGCTGCAGCATCAGGCGGCCAAGCAGCTTGGTACGAGGATTATCCAGTGGCGCAAGCCGGACACCGATCTCAAGTCGATTGCCTTGCCCGAATACCGCGCCCTGGTCGGTGGCGAAACCGTGCGTGAGATGCCGCTGGCCGATTTCTATAAGTTTCTCGTCGAGTTTCTGCGACCCCCGCCACCGGTTGCGCCGCCATCGCATCCAGGGGCGATCTTCATAAACGCCGACCAGCCCGATCTAGAAGTGGCCCGGCAATTCAAGGAGGACCTCGAAGGCGAGTTCCCGGTCGTCATTCCGAGCGCCGAGGGCGACCCCAAGGAATTGCGCGAGATGATGGATGAGTATCTGACCTGCTGCGAGTCGGTGGTCATGCTCTACGGCACGACCAAGTCGACATGGATCGACAGTCAGCTGTGGCGGTACAACAAGGTGAAGGCCAATCGCGCGCGCCCGCCCCGTTTATTGGCCGTCCTCGAGATCCCGCCGGATAAACCCAAGCCTTCGGTCGGACTACCAGGTTTGACGGCCCTCAGCGCGCTGGGCGTCGAGGCCGGACTGACCCTCTTGCGACAGCACCTCGCCGCCTAGCTCTCATGTCGACCGAGCCCTTTCCGGGCCTGCGCCCATTCCGGAGGGATGAGGCGGATATATTCTTTGGCCGAGAGAGCGTCATCGATGAGATGGTGTCGCGGCTCGCCGCCCACCGCTTTCTCGCGGTCACCGGTACGTCCGGTTCGGGCAAGTCGTCGCTGGTCTTCACCGGATTGCTCGATGCGCTCGAGCTCGGCCTGTTGGCGCGTGCCGGCTCAGACTGGACCTTCGCCCAGTTCCGCCCGGGCAGCAGACCGTTGCGAGCTCTCGCCGAAAGCCTGATCAAATCGACCGAAGCCGAGCGTTTCGACCACGATGCGTTATTGCTCGAGGCGGCTCTGTCGCGCGGCCCCGCCGGTCTCCTGCAGTGGCTCGACGAAGCCCATCTGCCGCCGCGCAATAATCTCTTGCTGCTGGTCGACCAATTCGAGGAGCTGTTCCGCTATCGCGGCGTCGAAATCGCCGATACCGGCTCGACCGACCTCGACGAGGCTCGCCAACGCCACGCTTGGGAGGAGGTGGCGAGTAGCTTTATCGACGTGCTGGTCGGCGCCGCCGCGGCGCCGGATCGCCGCATTTACGTCGTGCTGACCATGCGGTCCGACTATCTCGGCGAATGCGCGCAATTCGCCGGACTGGCGGAAGCCATCAACCGTGGCCAGTTCCTCACCCCGAGACTGACCCGCGATCAGCTCGCCGACGCCGTCACCGGGCCAATCAAGGTGTACGACGGCGTCATCGAGCCCGCCCTTGTCAATCGCGTGCTCAACGAAATGGGCAACGACCCCGATCAGCTTCCGCTGATGCAGCACGCGATGATGCGGATGTGGCGCCGCGCTAAAGAAGAGCAGACCGGGCCCACTCGGTTGACCGAGGCCGACTACGATGCCTGGATCGGCGGCCTGAAAGTCGCCTTGTCGGCGCATGCCACCGAAGTGCTGCAATCGTTGCCGGGGGACGATCAGGCGCTCGCCGAGATCCTATTCCGCAGCCTAACGGAGGGCAGCACCGTCGCCGATGCCCGGCGCCACCCGATTACGCTCAGGGATGCGGCTTTGGTCGCTCAGGTGGAACCGGAGCGGCTGGCGCCCATCATTGAGACGTTCCGCGCCCCGGGCTGCGATTTCTTGACGCCCGCTACCGGGCCGCTCGAGCCCGACACGACCATCGACATCTCTCATGAAAGCTTGATCCGCCAGTGGGACAAGCTGCGCGAATGGATGGGTGACGAGTTCGCTTCGGCCGCGTTGTGGCGGCGGCTATCGGCCGCGGCCACCGACTGGGAGAACAAGAAGGCGTCGCCGTGGGTGGCTCCCGAACTCGAAAACGCGCTGGCCTGGCGCGAGCGTCAGGCGCCCAACGAGGCCTGGGCGCGCCGCTACGGCGGCGATCTACCGCAGGCCTTGCGCTTTCTCGATGCCAGTCGTCGGTACGCTGCACTTCGACGTTTCGGTCGCATTGCCCCCTGGGTCTCGGTTCCCGCCCTAATAGGCTTAGTCGTGGCAGTGGTTGTGGCGATGCAAATACAAAAAAAATCCGACCTCCACGATCAGGAACTGTTTGCCCGTTCGGCGCAAGATTGGACGCGCGCGAGGGCGCCCCGCCCGCAGCCGGAAGATCTGGATCGGGCGCGGCAGTTGGCATTGCAAGCAATCAACCTGCTGCCGGGTAAGACCGATACCCGAGCATATTCCCAGGCTATGCAGGCACTGCGGGATGCCTACGCCACCGACTACGGCGCGCGCCTGCTCGTCGACAGCGGAGATGCCCGGTCCCTCGTTATTGATGCGCATGGTACCCGAGCCGCGGCGGTTACAGCAGACGGAGCGGTGAAGCTGTGGAACGTCGCCACCGGGTCGCCCGGCCCGCACCTGTCTAATGCCAGCGAGTCGCCGACGGCTCTCGCGCTTTCATCGGACGGATCGTTTCTCGCGACGGCGGCATCCACGATCAGCGTCTGGGACACTTCATCGGGCCACGAGGCAGAGCATTTTGACGCTCAAACAGCGGCATCCATCGGCGATCTTGCGGTCAGCCTCGATGGGAAGCGCGTTCTAAGCCTCGACAAGGACGGCAATGCCGAGGTGTGGGATTCACGCAGCGGATCGAGGTTAGTTGCCATCGCCTGTCCCGCTGCGGCCGGCAGCGAGCAATCCGACACAGCATCCGATCTCGGTCACGTGGTGTTGCGCGACGATGGCAACGCGGGGCTGGTCTCGTGGCCCGACGGCCGGGTCGCCTTATGGATCGAGGGTGACGCCCCGGTCTGTAAACCGCAGGGCCGGCCGGGCAGTTTGGTTATGTTCGACAAAGATGACCCGGTCGTCATTTCGGATAGGCCGCAATCGCTGGCCGCCTCGCCGCCCGCGGCGTTTTCCGGCGTCAGCTTCCTTGGCAAGTTGCGAACCCCAGTCCGCTTCGACGGTTGGGCGGACTTTACCGCACATGCCGGCAGTCACTGGGCTTTCCAGGCTATTTCTGCTGATGGTGTCGCCGTGCTCGCTCGCGACGTTTCGGGCGGCCAGGACGCACCGGTCTATGCCTTCGCCCCCCGGCTCGATAGCGGCTACGCCGGTTTGATGCGAGGTGACGTCCGGGCGGTTGCCCATGCTCTCAATTCGCCACGGACGGCTACTGCTTCGGGCAAGACCGTCACCGTTACCGGTGGCGATCCGCCCAGCAAGACCTATGAGTTTCCCGACGATGTGCAACGAGTTGCCATTTCTCCCGACGGGGAAACGATCGCGGTGATTGGCGATGATGCCGGTTGGTTATGGCGGAAGGACGACCCTAGTTGGAAATCCTTCGAGGGCTTGCATCAACCCCATTCCGTGGCCTTTAGCCCGGATGGCAAATACGTCGTGACCGCGGATGGTTCGTACCAAAATACGGTTAGCGTCTGGATCGTCCCGGTCGACAAATCATCGGCCCTGACGGCAAGCCAGCTCATCGGTAAACTTGGGGCAGGCCTACTAGTCAGCAAGCTGACGCCAGTAATCCAGCTAACGGGTCACGGTGACGAGGTTCGGCAGGCACTATTCTTGTCGAACGATCGCATTATCTCAGTATCGGACGATGGAACGGTCCGGTTCTGGCGGCTAACGCCGGGGCGTCGGGGAGAGGACATAGAGAACACTAAGATCGTTTTTCCCAATGAAAAGAGACAATTGATCTCAATCTCGGTGGGCGTAAGTGGCAAATACGTCGCGGCTCTCAGCTCAACCGGTCAGGTTTACATCGTTGATCTTCAATCAAATAATATAAACCGGCGTCCTCGGCTGCTGTGGTCGAGCAAAACGGCTCTGGCGGCCGAATTCGCTCCGGATGGATCGACCCTCGTGATCGTCGCCCAGGAAACGGACGACGGGAAAGCGTCAGACGTACCCGCCGATCTGCGCGTCATTCCTCTGCCGGTTCCTGCCGCGGCGGCCGATCTCGGTGATACGAGGTCTAGCTGGGACGAGCCGACATTCCCTTATCGCGGTGCTGTCGCGTTCGAGGACGGCGCCCACCTCCTTCTCGCAACGACCGAGGGGCTGCTTCGCGCCGATATCGACCACCCGCCCAAAGTCAAGGCCTCCCCCGACATCTCGGATCGCGAGCTTGTACAACTCTCCGACTTACTCATTGCTAATCAGCGAAGCCCAGACGACTTGGACAATATTGCAAGAGGGTATGAACTAAATACGGCGCCTGGTTCAAACTCCGCCGAATCGGCTTGCAACGACAGCATCGATCCGTGCCTAAAGGCCGTACAAGACCACCCCGGCGACCCGGCGGCGTGGCGAAGATTGGCTACCTCGCAGCAAGCGTCTCCGTTCTTGAAGGGTGTGGCGCAGCTGATTGGAGCGACCGAGGGCGATCCCGGTCTCGCTGAACAGTTCGTCGGGCACTTATCGGGGACGGAGTCGCTCGGTCCGCCGATGTCCCACTGGTTCCTGCTCGGGTCGCTTCACTCGGATCAGCCGGTCTCGGCCGCGCTGGTCGCCGATCTTCTCGCCAGCGGATCGGTGGCACCGAACGAGCTCGCAGAGCTCCGGACAAGGTTCGAGACACGGGCGGCGCAACATGATGCCGGTGCCAACGCCGCGCTGGCGCTTTTGCTGTTGCAAGGCTCCCCTAGCCCGCAAGCGATAAGGCAGGCCCTCAAGGATTTGTTGATCGCTGAGCGGATTGCGCCGGAGCAGCGCCAGGACCTTCCGCGCGCTGTCCTGCGTGCCAACCTCGTCCGCGGCTTCACCCCCGAAGAGGTCGTGGAGATCAGGGCTGAGGCCAACGAAACGGGGCCAGCCCGAGCCTCAGCCGGTCAGCCCGCCGCGCCGGCCTGGGTCCCGAACTTAAGCAATGTGAACCTGCAGAGCGAGACCGGTCAGCTCAAGCTGTTCGAGCTAGCCTTCCAGCGACTGCAGGAGCAATGGCCTGCCGAGCCGAAGCTGGCCCTGCTTGAGGCGCTCATCCGTGCCGAGCTTGCCGGAAACGTGCTCGGCTCCAGTCGCGCCGACGATCAGGCCAAAACGGCCGCCAGGGACGTATTGGCTGACGCGATCCGCCAGTTGGGCGCGTGGCCGGAAACGCTGACGCAGGCAACTACTGATGCCGGGGCGTTGTTGGGTGTCGACGCGTCGAATGCGCCAAACTGGGGCGACGTCTTTAAGCTGGCGCACGATTTTGAAGCGAACGAGCCGGAGTTGGCGGCGCGGTCATTCGCCTATGTCGTGCGGCGCAGCGGCGAGGCAGCCACGGACGAGCACAACATTTCATCCGATCTGGTTGTCGCGTTCAAAGAATCTCAGCAAAAGCTGCTCGGATTGATTGCCCGCGGTGTCGGTCAAGACCTGATCATCAAAGAGTTAGCTCCGGAAACATGGCGGTGGTGGACCGTCGGGCGAAAGATTCTCAACGTCGATTCGAAGCCCGACGAAGCCGCGAATTTTTTCAAGGATACGGCCGCGCTATTGCGCTTCCTGACCGCGGCAAAGCCAAAATCTGCTGATTTGGCTAGATATTTGACCGATGCGCTCGATTGGTATGTCATTGCCGCGGCCCGAAGTGGCAGCTACGCCCAACTGCCGTTGGCGGAACGCCTCGCCGCCATCGCCGCCGCTGAGCGGCTTGTCAGCCTCGACAAGGAATCCGGGCAGGACCGCATGGGCGAGGCTGGCGATATCTTTTTCAAGCAGATCTGGAATACCGATGCCAATGGCAGGGTCCAGTACGGCACGTTGGCAGCCGATCTGAGCCTCTCCAACCTGACCGACGTGATGGCGCGCGTGGTCGAAAACAGCCCGGATTTGCTGGACCCCGACTCGACCGATCACAATGAGCTCCTCCGCAATTTCACCTATCTCCTCGGGACCGTCAGGCTGATTGCGCACCCACCCGCGAGCGCGGTGGAAGATTGCGATCGCTTGGCCGCGTTCCCTCTCGATCCGTGGCGGCTCGCGCCGGGCGTGCTGTTGGCCGACATGAAGGACGCCGACGCGGCGATCGCGGCCTGCGCATCGGCGGTCGATAAATTGGATCAACCGAGGTTCAGCTTCCAGTTGGGCCGCGCCTATGACGAGAAGACCGTTCTCGATCCAAACAACGCCAACGCGTGGCGAGCAAAAGCGCGCGACGCCTTCGCCAAAGCGTTCAACCGGGCGTACTTTCCGGCGATAAATCAGCTCGCGGCGGGTGCTTATCTCGATGACAGCAAGGAATTTAAGCAGGCCTTTCTGGCCCTCTACGCACGCTACGTCATCGATGCGGCTCGACCGATCGTCGACGCGATGGTGGCCGACGGATCGGTCCGGGATCACGCGGCGGGCGCGCGCTTTCTCCTGGAACAGGCGATTGCGTATGGCGATGTCGACAGCGAGCTCCCGCTGGCCGACTTGATCGCGAACGGGTCGATCCCGAGCAAGGACCCACTCGACCGGACCATTCGGGTCCTGATCGCGTTGCGCCTCGGGTCGCCGGATGCGCGTAGGCGCGCCCAAGCAATATGGGACCAGATCAAGCTAGATCTCTCGGAAGACGATCAGAACAAGGCCGAGCTCGAGGCCAACGGCTTTGTCGTCAGCCCGTTGCCGGCTGCTCCGGACGGTATGTTGAACGCATTCCTGTCGCCAGGGTCGGGCGAGCCGTCGAAAAACAATCCAAAGCGGTAGGCTTGCCGATCGGCTCTCTTTCCCTGCCCTGATCGAGCGCCGCCACCAAAAAGCCGGTCTTCCGATGGGTCACGCTCTTTTCGGGCTCAGCATCCATGCCCCAGTCAGGATCGCGAGCGCCATGAACCCGGGGACAACCGCCAGGCAGAGACTGCTCGTCGCCAGAGCGCCGGCGCTCGCCCAGGCGATCGACGACAGCGCCTCGGCGAAGGTAGCGATGCGCGAGGAGACGTGACGGCGGCGAAACAGGCTGCGCTTGACCTGCGCGCGGAACCAGAACTGGATCGCCGCCGCCGCCGCGCTGGCCATGGCGACGCCGATCGAGGCGATGACGGCAAACATCGGATCGACGATCGCGAAAAGGATAACGAGCGGGCCGAACACGACCCCGACCCCGGCCGCCACCGCCTCAGCCTTGGCGAGCCACACGCGATGGGCGGCAACCGGCGCGGAGGCGATCAGATCCGGCGCATCCTCGCCGGAAATGGCGAGCCAAGCGAGGCCCCCGGCCAATTGTCCGGCAGCCATGATCAACACCGGAACCACCAATGCGGCGCTGTGACCCTGGCCGTAGAAGCTGCGCGACAACAGAAAAAACGGCGGCAGCAGGTAAAGCAGCTGCATCAGGCTTTGCGACATCAGCCAGGGATCGCGCAACAGCAACACCCATTCCTTGCCGCGCAAGGCTTGACCGGGTGATCTCGGGCGAAACTTGAGCGCGCGCCGGCTTGCCGAGCGTCGGCTGACCGCAACATTACCGGCGGCCAGCGCGAACTCTCCGAAGCGCGGCGCACAGAAGCGGATCGCACCGGCGAACACGATCGCGCCCAGAGCGAGGACGACCGCCAGCGCCGCCCCATTCCCCATAACCGCATCGATCGGCAGCCACCACAGGCTGTCGGGATTCGGGGCATGTCTGATGATCCGCTCGGATTGGAAGAGCACGATGCGCGACATCGTGCCGACGGTCAGGATCGCGACGATTTGGACGCCAATCACGAAGCTCGCGCCGACCACCGCGGCGACGATCTGCGCGACAAGCCGCGTTCGCTTGGGGCCGATCGTGCGGAACAAGGCGATCGTCAGCATCAGCGAGATCGCCACCGCCACCATTGCCAGCGCCAGCACCACTCCATACGCGGCGAGCCAGCGCGCACCGTGCAGCCAGGCGAGAATATTGATCGCCGGCGCTGCCAAGGCCAGCGACATCCCGGCGATGCTGAGCGCCATCGCACCGATGCGCACCGCGAAGAGCCGCTCCGCGGAGGCTGACGAGGACAGGATCAGATCGAGGTCGCCGCGAGCGTAGAAGGCGCGGGTTACCGCTTCCAGCGCCTGAGATAGCATCAGCGACCAGTACAAGAGGAGGGTTCCCCCGAGGGTCACCAGCAGGGCTTTGTCGGGCGGGAAGGCAATGGGCGCGCGGGCCAACGTTAAGTACGCAAAGACATGCATGAAGGCGACAAACACCAGCAATCCCACGACCACGGTCACGCCGCGCCGCCGCCGGCCGCCGGAGAGCAGCCACGCCCAATCTCGCCAGAGGAGCCGTGTCTCGTGCTGCGCGAACCAGGTGAGCGTGCCGGCCCTGATCATGCGGCGATGCTGCCTCGCGCCGTGTCGGTCGACACAAGGGCAAGGAAGGTGTCCTCGAGGCTAGCGTCGCCGGCGCCGGCTTGGCGCTGCAGCTCTTCCAGAGTGCCTTCCGCCACGAGCCGGCCATCGGCCATCACGCCGATGCGGTCGGCCATGCGCTCGGCGACCTCGAGGATGTGGGTCGTCATGATCACCGAGCATCCTTCGGCGACCCGCTCGCGCAGCACATTCTTGACCAGGCGCGCCGAGGCGGCATCGAGCCCGGTGAACGGCTCGTCCAAAATGATCAGCCGGGGCTCGTGCACGAGCGCGCCGGCCAGGGCCACTTTTTGCCTTGTGCCTTTGGAAAGGCCTTCGCAGCGCTCCTGCGCATACGGCATCAGTCCGAGCCAGGCGATCAAGTCGCGCGCCCGAATCTCGGCGGCGTTGCTGTCGACGCCCCATAGACCGGCAACGAAATAGAGATACTCGAGCGGCGTCAGCCGATCGTAGATCATCGGCTCGTCGGAGAGCCAAGCCATGACCTGCTTGGCGGCGATCGGATCGGCCGAGACGTCGATGCCGAAAACTTTTATCGAGCCTCGATCCGGCCTCAGCAGCCCCGTCACCATCCGCAACGTCGTGGTCTTGCCGGCGCCGTTGGGCCCGAGCAGCGTATAGAATTCGCCGGCACGCACCTCGAGATCGAGCCCGTCGACCGCCGGCCGGTCGAATTGCTTGGCGAGCCCTCGAACCTTGAGAGCCGGGACGGATGAGTTCTGGGTCATCGTTGTGCGCCGCGAAAGCTCTTCGCCATTAACTTGCCCGCAGGATAGGTAGGGAAAGTGCACCTGCGGTTAACAAATCGTTCCGTGCATATCACACGCACGCCCTTGGATTCCGCGGTTGGACGGTGCCGCGGGGACTTAGCTAATGCTCCAGGCCGACCGCGACCCCGACCAGCCGGTCGAGCCGCTCCGGCGCCTCCAGCAGCTCGCGGCTCGCGCCGGAAAAGACGATGCGGCCGCGATCGAGGACGATCGCCTTGGGCGCGAATTCGAGCGCGATGCGCGCGTGCTGCTCGATCAGCACCAATGCCAGTCCGCCCCCGCGCTTCAGCCGTTCGAGGGCCGCAAGGAGGCTGTCGACGATCACCGGCGCCAGCCCTTCCAGCGGCTCGTCCATCAAGAGCAGCGACGGGTTTCCCATCAGCGCCCGCCCGATCGCCAGCATCTGCTGCTCGCCGCCGGAAAGCTGGTTGCCGCTATGAGCCCGCCGCTCGGCGAGCGGTGGGAACAGGTCGTAGACCCGTGCCTGCGTCCAGGCCCCGGGGCGCGCGGCAACCGACAGATTTTCCGCCACTGTCAACGAGCGGAACACCTCGCGTTCTTGAGGCACGAAACCGATGCCGAGGCGCGATCGGCGGTAGGCCGGCTGCTGCGAGATGTCCTGACCGGCAAAGCCGATGCGGCCGGCGCGCAGCCGCGTGTGTCCCATGATCGTCGCCAGCAAGGTCGTCTTGCCGACGCCGTTACGTCCGAGCACCGCGAGCGTGCCCCCTGCCGGCACGGCCAAGGACACGCCCTCGATCACCACGGTGTCGCCGTAGCCCGCTTCGACCGACTCCATCACAAGGCCGCCGCTCATCGCCGCTCGCGCTCGCCGAGATAGACGTCACGGACCCGCGGATCAGCGGCGATCGCCTCGGGCGGCCCCTCGACGAGGATGCGCCCCTGCACCAGCACGGTGATCTGCCGCGCCAAGCGGAACACCAAATCCATGTCATGCTCGATGATCAGGAGAGCGATGTCGGACGACAGCCGCTTGATCATCGAGATGATGACGCTACTCTCGCCCGAGGGAATGCCCGCGGCCGGCTCGTCGAGCAGCAGCACCTTGGGCTGCAGGCCGAGCGCGACCGCGATCTCGACCAGCCGCTGCCGCCCATAGGCGAGGGCGTTGACCGGCAGCAGCGCCTGGTCGGCGAGGCCGAGCGTCTCCAAAAGCCCGTAGGCCTCGTCGATGATCGCCCGGTAGCGGCCGGACGGCCGCAGCAAGTCGCCGCCCACGCCGTTGCGCTCGGCAACGGCGAGCGTCACGTTTTCCAGCACGCATAGTCGGCGGAAGAGGGCGTTGATCTGGAACGTGCGGACCAGCCCGCGTTTAACGCGCGCGGCCTGGCCGAGCGCGGTGATGTCGGCGCCGTTGAGATAGATGGTGCCGCCGCTCGCCCGCAACGCTCCGGTGACCAGATTGACGAAGCTGGTCTTGCCGGCGCCGTTGGGGCCGATTAGCGCGTGGCGCGCACCCTGTTCCAGGCGAAAATCGATGTTGCTGGCGACGCTGAGCGCGCCAAAGCTTTTTGAGAGGCCGCGGGTCTCGAGTGCCGGAGCGGTCATTTCCCCGGCCATTTCCACAACCGCTCGAAAATCCCCAGCACGCCGCCGCGGGCGAAGATGACAACCGCGACCATCAACAGCCCGAGCCAGAAATACCAGTACACCGGGTCGGCCTTGGAAAACCGGTCCTGCGCGATCATGAACAGCGGCACGCCGATGAACGCCCCATAAAGCCGCCCCACCCCGCCGATGATCAGCATGATGAGCGCGTTGCCCGAGCGTTCGAGGCTCAGCGAGGTCAGCCCGACAAAGCTCGTCGTCTGCGCGATCAGCGCACCCGAGACGCCGGCGAGCCCCGCCGAGATCGTGTAGATGATCAGTCGGCGCTGTGCCACCGGCGCGCCGATCGCGTGCATGCGGGCGGTGTTTTCGCGCGCGCCGGTCAGCGAGCGGCCGAACGGCGAGTGGACGATCTGCCGCGCCAACAGCCAGCCGAGGAACAGCACGGCCAGGCTATAGGTGTACGCGGCGCGCCCGAACATATCGAAACGGAACACCCCGAAGATCGGCCACACCACCATCCCCGACAACCCGTCATCGCCGCCCGTCCACCGTCCCGCCTTGTTCGCGGCCTCGTAGAGCGTCGTCGCGACGACCAGCGTCTGCATCAACAGCGCCAAGCCCGTGGTGCGCAGGATGATGAGCCCGGAGAGGAACCCGACCAGCCCCGCGATCAGCGCCGCGGCGACGAGCCCGCTCAGCGGCTCGCCCCAGCCATTGGCCGCCAGCAACCCGGCCGTGTACGCGCCGGTGCCGAAAAACGCGGCGTGCCCGAGCGTCACGATCCCGGCGTAGCCGAGCACCAGATCGGCCGACAGCACGAAGAGGATCGTCGCGAGGATTTGCGCGCCGAGCGGCAGATATCCCGGAAACACGCCATAGGCCGCGAGAGCCAGCAGCCACGGCACCGCCTCGAGCGCTCGGAAACGGTGGCGTCGCGCGAAGGCATCGATGGCCGCGGCGCGCGCGTCGGCCGCCGCCATCAGGCCCGGCCGAACAGGCCCTGCGGCCGCCACAGCAGCAGCACCATCGTCAGCGCATAGATAAAGAACGCGCCGAGCCCGGGCAGCCAGTATTTGAACGCAGTGTCGGCGATGCCGATGAACAGCGCCGCGAAAAATGGTCCGCGAATGCTGCCGAGCCCGCCCACCGCGACGACGATGATGAAATAGACCAGATATTGCAGCGCGTAGGACGGGGTGATCGCCAGCAGATCGGCGCCGAGCCCGCCGCCGAGCCCGGCCAGCCCGCTGCCCAGCGCGAAGGTCAGCATGAACAGCCGCGAGGTATTGATCCCGACCGATTGCGCCATCCGCAGATTGTCGACCGCGGCGCGGATCTGCGCGCCAAAACGGGTGCGCTCGAGCCCCAGCCACAGCGCGATCACCAGCAAGCCGCCGCACAGGATCAGGAACGAGCGATACGCCGGAAAGCTGCGAAAGCCGAGATCGACCTGGCCCGCAAGCCAATGCGGCGGCTCCATGTGCTGGGTCAGTGGACCCCAGAGATAGGTCGCTCCGGCAACCGACATAAAGATGAGGCCCATGGTCAGCAGCACCTGGTCGAGTTCCTCGCCGCCGTAGAAGCGGCGGTAGAGCAGGCGCTCCAATGGGATGCTGACCAAGGCGGTGGCGATAGCGGCCAGGGCGAGCGCCGCCAGGAACGGAACCCCGTAGCGGTTCATCAGCCCGGTCATCACATAGCCGCCCAGCATCGCGAACACGCCATGCGCCAGGTTGACGAACCCCATTAGCCCCATCGTCACCGACAGCCCAACCGAGATCAGGTACAGGACCATTGCAAAGGCGAGGCCGTGAAACCCGATACTGAGGATGGCCGCGAGCGTCCCGCCCATGGTCATCCGCCGCTGCGAGTCCGGATTATTTCGGCGGGTTCAGCTCTTTCCACGGGTCCTTGACCAACGGGATCGTCGCGATCTCGACATTGGCGAGCTTGCCGTCGACCCGCTTCACCTCGCGGATATAGATGTTCTGCACGATGTCGCGGGTGTTCGGATCGATCTCGATCGGCCCGCGTGGGCTATCCGGGTTCTTCCAGTGCGACAGGAAGGCCATCGCCTCGTCGCCGGTGAACTTGCCCTTGGTCGCCTTGGTCAGGTCGAAGATTGCCGCCATCCCGTCCCAGCCGCCGACCGAGAAGAAGTCGGGGATCGACTGGTCGCCGTATTCCGCCTTCCAGGCGGCGAGGAACGCCTTGTTCGCCGGCCGGTCCCCGGCGGTCGAGTAATTGCCGGCGGTGATCAGCCCTAAGGGCGTATCGCCCATCCGCGGCAATTCTTCGTCGGGCAGCAAATCCTGCGCCGAGACGATGTGGATGCCGGCGTCGCGCAAGCCCAGGTCACGCACCGCGTTCATCATCGCCGTCGCCTGGGTCTGCGCCGGGACCCACAAGAACGCGACATCGGGTTTGGCGTCTTTGACGCGCTGCACGAACGGCACGAAATCCGGGTTCTGCATCGGATAACGCACCGAATCGAGGATCTTGCCGCCGGAATCGGTGAACCCCTTGATGAAGGCGGCTTCGGAATCGTGTCCGGGGATGAAGTCGCTGACCTCGGTATAGGCGGTCTTCCAGCCCTGCTCCGCCGCCCATTTGCCGATCGGAAAGCATTCCTGCCACAGCGTGAACGAGGTGCGCACGACATAGGGCGACATCCGCGGGATCGAGACGCCGGCGGCGTTGGTGATGACAAACGGCACCTTCGCCTCGGCGGTCAGCGGCGCCACCGCGGCGGCGACCGGCGACAGGATGACGCCGGTCAGCACTTGCACCTGGTTCTGGGTGATCAGCTCCTGCGCCAGCCGCTTGCCGACCTCGGGGTTGGAGGTGTCGTCGCGCTTGATGATCTCGATCTTGACGTCCGGCGGCAGGTCCTTCTCGTGCAGCTTGACGTAGAGGTCCATGCCCTTCTGCATCTCGTCGGCCGCCTGCGCGACGAAGCCGGAATAGCTGTTGATGATGCCGATCTTGACCGTCGTCTGCGCCTGACCTTGCGCGAGCGACACGGCCGCGAACATTGCCGCCGAAATAGTGCCGGCGAATAACCGAGAGAAGCTGCCCCGCATCGGTCCCCCCTGCCGCGATCCGGCATGCTTGAGCGTTGTTTGGCGCAGCCTATCGCAGCGCTCGCGGATCAGATAGTCGGAACAGAGGCGATCCAGCGCAGGCGCTAGTCGGCGGCCGGCAAACGCACTTCGATGTTGGCGCGCTCCTCCTGAAGCTTGAGGAAGATCGAGGCGTCGCGGTCGGCCCAGCCCCGCGCCACCGCCTCGCTCATCTCCTGCTCGCAAATCGCCGCGAGGCGCATCGGCGTATCGGTTTCTCGCGCCAGCTGGAGCGCCAACCCCAGATCCTTGTGCGCCAGTGCCAGCGAAAAGCGTGCATCGAAATCGCCACGCAAATAGGTCGCCGGCAAACGCACCTTCAAATTCATCTGGTTGCCGAGTGCGGCCTCGGTGAAGACCTTGACGATCGTCGCCGCGTCGATCCCGGCTTTGACCGCGGTGGTCCAGCACTCGGCCATGACGAGGTCGAGCGTGAAGGTCGCGGAGTTATGCATGATCTTGGCGATCGAGCCCGTGCCGATGCCGCCGGTGTACATGACGCGCTTGGCGATCGCCTCCAGCAGCGGCCGAGCGCGCGCGAAATCTTCCGGGTCGCCGCCGGCCATCGCCAGCAGATCGCGCGTCTGGGCGCCTTCCATGCCGCCGCTGACCGGCGCGTCGACCATCGCGACGCCCTTCGCGGCGAGCAGCGCGTGGACCCGGCGCACCAGCGCCGGTGCGTTTGTCGTGTGATCGATGTAGAGCGTGCCGGGCTTTAGTGATGCGACGAGATTGCCGGCGCCGAGACAGACCGCTTCCATCTCCACCGGGCCGGGCAGACAGGTGACGACAACCTCGCACTCGCTCGCCAAGGCCGCCGGAGACTCGGCCCAAGCGGCGCCCGCCGCCAGCAGCGCCTCCCCGGCATCGCGTCGCACATCGTGAATCGTCAGCGCGTGGCCGGCCCGCAGCAGCTGACCGGCGATCGGCGCGCCGATATTGCCCACCCCGATGAAGCCGATTTTCATCGGCGGCCTACAACGCGTAGAGGCGCATGGGGTTGTCCCACAGGATCTTCTGCTTGCTCTTGTCGCTGAGCTTCAGGCCGAGGAACAAATCCATCGAATTCGGGTACTTCGAGTCGCCGTGCGGGTAGTCCGTCGTCGTGACGAGGCAGTCGTCACCAATGGCATCGACGACGTGGGTGACGAAACTCTCGTCGCATTCGACCGCGCAGAAGCCTTGCCGGCGGAAGTATTCCGACGGCGGCATCGTCAGATGGGTCATCTCGCCAAACGGCTCGCGCCATTCGTAATGCTCGTCCATGCGATGCAGCCAGAAGGGCAGCCACCCGCATTGGCCCTCGAGGAACGCGAAGCGCAACCGCGGAAAGCGCTCCATTGTGCCGCCCATGATCAAATCCATGCAGGCGAGCATCTGCTCCATCGAATGGGTCGAGATATGGACGATACCCATCGTCTGGAACCGGTCGGTGCCGGCGGCTTTCATGCGCGACCCGGTGGTCTCGTGAAAGCCGACAGGAACGTTCAGCTCCTGGCAGACCGCCCACAGCGGATCGTAGTAGCGGTCGTGCCACGGCCGCTCGTTGTGAATGTTGGGGCGGATGAAGATCGCCTTCATGCCGAGTTCGGTCACCGCGCGGCGCGCCTCGGCGGCCGCGCTCTTCACATCGTGCGGTGACACGGCGGCGGCGCCGAACATCCGCTTCGGGTCGCCGGCCACGATATAGTCGTGGAGCCAATCGTTATAGGCGCGGCACGCGGCGGCGGCGAACCGCGCGTCCATCGTGCTGAACGCGGTGACGTACATCGCCGAGGTCGGGAACAGGATCGCCAGATCGAGCCCCTCCTTGTCCATCGCCCGCACTTGCGAAGCGGGATCGAAGTCGCGGGCGATTTCCTCGGCGTAGCGGTCGCCGAGCGCCTTTTCCTCGGCATCGGTCACCGCCGGCCAATCGCCGCCCGGCATCGCGGCCATGACCTCGCCCTCGACCATCGTGCGGATATCCCAGCGGCGCTCGTTGAGCCGGCGCGGCGCGCGCGCGGCGAACTCCCGGTCGATGTAGCGCTGCCACAGATCGACGGGCTCCATCACGTGCATTTCGGCGTCGATCAGTCTGAAGCCATGCTTCGCCATGACGGTGCTCCCCGTTTCCCACATGCCCAGATAGGCGCATCGTACCCGGTCGTCCGCGGTCAGCTAATGGCCGGGTCGCCGAATATGCAAAAGCCGCGGCTGCCGCGGCTGTTGTAATCCCGATATTGGAGCGGGCGAAGGGATTCGAACCCTCGACCCCAACCTTGGCAAGGTTGTGCTCTACCCCTGAGCTACGCCCGCATCCGTGAGGCGATGCATATCATATCCGGGGTAGGGGGCCGCAAGGGGTAGGGTCGCGCTAGACTTGCGCGGCGCCGTCGTCCCGCCGCATCGTTGGGGCGTGCCACTGACACCCGACGAACTCTTCGCCCGGCTCGACGAGCTCGGCATCGCCCACCGCACCTACACCCACCCGCCGGTCTTCACCGTCGAGGAGGCCAAGGCGCTGCGCGGCACTTTGCCGGGCGGGCATTGCAAGAGCCTCTTCCTCAAGGACCGGAAAGGCGGGCTCTGGCTCGTCGTCGCGCTCGAGGAATGCCGGGTCGATCTGAAGCGGCTCGCTGACGCGCTCGGCGCGCCGCGCTTCTCGTTCGGCTCGGCCGAGCTTCTCCAGGAGGTGCTTGGGGTGCGGCCGGGCAGCGTTACCCCATTCGCCGCGGTCAACGACACGCAGAGCCGCGTCACCATCGTCTTGCAACGCGCGATGCTCGATCACGACCCGCTCAACTACCACCCGCTCGAAAACGACCGCACCACCGCGGTCGCGCCCGGCGATCTCGTCCGCTTTCTCGATGCCTGCGGCCACCCGCCGCGCATTGCCGCGATTCCGGAGCGCGAGGATTGACCGGAGCACGCGGCAGCGCTTGTCATCGCGTTCCCCTATGTCCATGTTGTGGGAAAACCCGGTAACGAGGCGGGAATGGCGGACGAAATGATCATCGGCGGCGGCCCCGGCAACGGCGCGGCCGCTGCGGCCCCGATCAAGGATGTGACCACCGCGACCTTTATGGCCGAGGTCGTCGATGCGTCGTTCGAGCAGCCGGTCATCGTCGATTTCTGGGCGCCATGGTGTGGCCCGTGCAAGCAGCTGGGCCCGATGCTCGAAAAGGCGGTGCGCGCGGCCAATGGCGCGGTGCGCATGGTCAAGCTCAACATCGACGACAACCCCGAGGTCGCGCAGCAGATGCGCATCCAGTCGATCCCGGCGGTCTATGCCTTCAAGGACGGCCGCCCGGTCGACGCCTTTGTCGGCGCGGTGCCGGAATCGCAGGTCAAGCAGTTCATCCAGAAACTTGGCGGCCCCTCGGGCCCGTCGCCGGTGGAAGAGGCGATGGCGATGGCCAAGGAGGCGCTGCAAAACGGCGATTACGACAGCGCCGGCGGCATCTTCAGCCAAGTGCTGCAGCAGGAAGCTGACAATATCGAGGCGCTCGCCGGGCTCGCCCGCGTGCTGATCGCCAAGGGCGATCATCTCGCCGCCCGCGATCTGCTGTCGCGGGTGCCGAAGGAGCAGCTCAACCACGCCGAGGTCGCGGCGGCGCATTCCGCGCTGGAGCTCGCCGAGCAGGCGCAGAAGGCGATGGGCGAAAGCGACACCTACCGCGCCCGGCTGGAGAAGGACGCCAACGACCACGAAGCCCGTTACGAGCTGGCGACCGCGCTCTTCGGCGCCGGCGAGCGCGAGGCCGGGATCGACGAGCTCCTGACCCTCTTTCGCAAGGACCGCGCCTGGAACGACGAGGCAGCGAGGAAGCAGCTCGTCAAATTCTTTGAGGTCATGGGTCCTACCGACCCGCTGACCCTCAGCTCGCGGCGGCGCTTGTCGTCGCTGATGTTCTCGTAGCGATGCCGCGATGAGTGAACCTGACGACACGCTCCCCGACATCCTGCCGATCTTCCCGCTGACCGGCGTTCTGCTGCTGCCGCGCGGCCAGTTGCCGCTCAACATCTTCGAGCCGCGTTATCTGGCGATGACCCGCGACGCGATGGACGGCGAGCGCCTCATCGGCATGGTCCAGCCTTCGGACCCGCCGATCCGCGAGATGAACCCGACGGTCTACCCATTGGGCTGCGCCGGCCGCATCACCAGCTTCTCCGAGACCGAGGACGGGCGGTTCCTCATCACCCTCACCGGCGTCTCGCGCTTCCGCATCAGGGAGGAGCTGCCGCTCCTCTCCGGCTACCGCCGCGTCACCGCTGACTGGCAGGATTTCGCTACCGACCGCGACGCCGACGCGGCCGGGTTCGACCGCTCGCGCCTGACCCAGGGCCTGCGCACGTTCTTCATCCAGCGCCAGGTCGAGGCCAATTGGGAGGCGATCGACAAGGCCCCGGGCGAGACGCTGGTCACCTCGATCGCGATGATGTGCCCGTTCGCGCCCAGCGAGAAGCAGGCGCTATTGGAGGCGCCGACCCTTGGCGAGCGGGCGCAGCTCCTGACCGCGCTCATCGAGATGACCGCGACCGCGCCGATGCCCGACACTGGCGGCAGCGTGACGCGGCACTGACGCCGCCAGGGAGTGCGATGGAAGATTCCTTCGAGATCGACCCTAAGCTTCTCGAAATTCTGGTCTGCCCGCTGACCAAGGCGCCGCTGCGCTACGACCGCGCCGCCAAGGAGCTAATCAGCGATGAGGCCGGTCTTGCGTATCCGATCCGCGACGGCATCCCGATCATGCTGGTCGACGAGGCCCGCCGCCTCGGCGACGACGAGAAGGCCAAGGCGAAGCCTTGAAAAGCGCGCCCTGGCCGGTGCAGCTCCGCCTGATCCGGGCCGAGAAGCGGCTCGACATCGAGTTCGATGACGGCAAGAAATTTGCCCTCCCGGCCGAATACCTGCGGGTCGAAAGCCCCTCGGCCGAGGTTCAGGGCCACGACCCGAGCCATAAGGTCACCGTGCCCGGCCGCATTCATGTCGGGATCATGGATTTGGAGCCGGTCGGCAATTACGCGGTGCGGATCAAGTTCGACGATCTGCACGACACCGGCATCTTTTCCTGGGACTACCTCTACCAGCTTGGGGTCGAGCAGCCGCTGCGCTGGCGGAATTATCTGTCGGCGCTTAAGGACAAGGGTCTCAGCCGCGAGCCGGGGCGCGAATGACGATGCAAACCCCACGGCCCGCGCCGTACCCGCTCGCTGAGCTGCCGGAATTTGCCGGGCGGCTTGCTCCCGATGACAAGCCACCGCCCGATCCGATTCCGGTTCCGCTCGGCTTCCGGATCGCCGGCTGGATTTGGAACATCGTCACCGGGCTGGCGGGCGGCTGAGCGACTATCATCGTCGCTTAACGTAGGGCCGCACCGCATCGATCAGCTGCTCGGTCGGCGCGAGGCGCGGGCCTTCGCCGTTATCAACCGGCGGCACGATGGTCACGCCCCAACCCGGCAATGTCCTGAGCGAAGCCTGCGCCTGAGGATGCGCCAGCAGCGGCGCGTTGAGCGACGGCGCGACGATCACCGGCGTGCCGCGCCCGATCGCCTCGGCGACGACCGAAAGCGCGAGATTGTCGGCGATGCCGTGCGCCAGCTTGTTCAATGAGTTGAAGCTGCACGGCGCGAACAGCACTACCCCGCGCGGTGGTGACGGGCGGATCGCCATATCGAAATAGGATTCGACCACCTGCACCCCCGCGACATCCGCCAGGTCGCGCGGCGCGACCACCCGCGACGCGTTCGGGGTCGGGATCGCGATCACCGTTGCGAAACCGAGCCCGATCAGCCCGCGCAAAAGCTCGGGACACCGAGCCGACGTCGTCGTGCCGCTCAGCACCAGGTAGGCGACGTCAAATTTTTCGCTGTTCAATGTCCGAGTCTCACAAATAGCCGCAGCATTTGAACGTGAAGGTGAGTGCGAACCACACGGCGACCAGGCTCAGCACGAAATTCCCGGCGAAGCCAAACCACGCGACGATCTTGCCAAGCAAACTGCCGCGATAGGCAAGGCCCGAGGCGAGGAGCGTCACGGTCTCGAATACCGTCACGATGGTATTCTTGTATTCGAAGAGCTCGGTCGCCTCGCCGGCGCGGATGTACCTGAGTTCGGCCGGCAAATCGGGCGCGACAAGGGCGAGGACCCCGACCGCGAAGAGCATATTGATCAACAATACCAGCCACATGCCACGTCTTCGGATGAGCACCCACAGCAGCGCGGCGGGCTGCACCAGCACGATCGCTACGAGTGTCGGGCTCAGATGGGCGCCCGAACTCACAGCCGCTCGCCCCGCGCTAGCCGCGGCCGGTCGCCGAAGGTTCCCATCGCGTGTTGCATCAACAGGCGCTTCAGCGGCGGCATGCGGTTGACCGCGGCGAGGCCGAGATCGCGCACCAGTTTTACCGGTGCGATCGTGTTGGAGAACAGCCGGTTGAGCCCGTCGGTGACCCCGGCCAAGAGGATCGCGTCGAGCCGGCGCCAGCGCTGATAGCGTTCGAGCACGCTATCGTCGCCGATATCGAGGCCAAGCCGCCGCGCGTCGACGATCGCCTCGGCGAGCGCCGCGACATCGCGGATACCGACATTGAGCCCCTGGCCGGCGATCGGGTGGATCACATGCGTCGCCTCGCCGATCAGCGCCAGGCGCCGCGCCGTATAGCGCTCGGCCTGCATCAAGGAGAGCGGGTACGCCCAGCGCGGCCCGACCGGCTCGATCGCCCCGAGGAAATCGCCGAAGCGAACATGCAGCTCAGCGGCGAACTCGGGGTCGGGCAGCTTGATCAGATGCGGCGCCAGCGCGGCATTCTCGGTCCACACGATCGACGAACGGTTTCCGGTCATCGGCAGGATCGCGAACGGCCCGGCCGGCAGGAAATGCTCGACCGCGATCCCGGCATGCGGCCGCTCATGCGCGACCGTGGTGACGATCCCGGTCTGCCGGTACCGCCATTCGACCGTGCGGATGCCGGCAGCCTTGCGCAGCGGCGATTCCTTGCCGTCGGCGGCGGCCACCAGCCGCGCGGACAGCCGCGTCCCATCGCCCAAACTCGCCACCGCGGCGGCATCGTCGCGCGCCACGCTCTCGACCGTCTGCGGCGCCAGCAGCAAGAGGCTCGGTAAGCCTCGGACGCGCTCGAACAGGGCGCGGCGCAGCACCCGGTTCTCGACGATATAGCCGAGCGGGGTGTCGCCGCCCAGATCGCGGTGGTCGTAATGCAGGAACAGCGGCGAGCCGTCGTCGGCGACGCGGATTTCGCGGATTGGCTCGGCCTCGGCCGCGATCGCCGGCCACACACCGGTGCCGTCGAGCACCAGCTTTGAGCCGTAGGCGATCGCCGAGGCGCGCCCGTCGAACGCCTCGCCGAGCATCGTCGCCGGGTCTTGCCGGTCTACGACCGCAACCTTGAGCCCGGCTTCGGCCACCGCAATGCCAAGCAGCATCCCGTTGAGCCCGCCCCCCGCGACCAGCAGCTCGACATCGTCAGCCATGCGGGAAGGATGGGTTGCTCTATCAGATGAGTCTAGCCATCGCATTAGCGCCCTTGGCCGGGCTTGACCCGGCCATCCACGGCTTCTGTCTGACCGACCGCAAGCAAAGACGTGGACCCCCGAGTCCAGCCCGGGGGAGGCGAGTTTTTTGTTCGTAGTGCATGATTCGCGCTAGTCTCGCTGACAATTTCTGCGCTCAGGGTGGAAAATTGGCGCTCAACCCCTATCTCGACGACCTCACCGACTACCCGTTCGAGGCGCTGCGCACGCTGCTCAACCCGGTGACCCCGCGGGTTAACGACGAAGTGATCCTGATGTCGGTCGGCGAGCCGCAGCATCAGCCGCCGGCGCTCCTCACCGAGACCCTCGCCGCGCACGCGCATGAGTGGAACAAGTACCCGCCGATGGCTGGGACCCCCGATCTGCGCCAGGCGATCTGCGATTGGCTGACCGGGCGCTACCACCTCTCGCCGGGTACGCTCGACCCCGAACGCCACGTCGCCGCGCTCACCGGCACCAAGGAGGGGCTCTACCTCTTCTCCAGCGTGGTCATGCCGCGCGAGAAGGCCGGGCGGAAGCCGGTCGTGCTGGTGCCGAACCCGTACTACCTCGTCTATAACGGCGCGGCGACGATGGCAGGCGCCGACCCGGTCTTCCTCGACGCCACCCGCGACAACCAGTTTCTTCCCGATCTCGATGCGATTCCCAAGGCGACGCTCGAACGCTGCGCGCTCTTCTATCTGTGCTCGCCGTCGAACCCGCAGGGCACGATCGCCAGCCTAGATTATCTGAAAAAGGCGGTGCAGCTGGCGCGCGAATACGATTTCGTCCTCGCCGCCGATGAGTGCTACGCCGAGATCTACGACCGCGACCCGCCGCCCGGCGCGCTCGAAGCCTGCGCCGCGCTGGGGCCAGGGTCCAACAATGTGTTCGACAATGTCGTCGTCTTCCATTCGCTGTCGAAGCGGTCGAGCGCGGCGGGGTTGCGCTCGGGCTTTGTCGCTGGCGACCCCAAGCTCGTCGGCCAGTTCAAGCGCTTGCGCGACTTCGGCGGCTGTCAGTTGCCGCTGCCGATCCAGGCGGCGTCGGCTGCCTTGTGGCGCGACGAAGCCCATGTGATCGAGAATCGGGCGCTCTATCGCCGCAAGTTTGACCTCGCCGAGGCGGCCTTCGCCGGCCGCTACGGCTTCTACCGGCCGGCCGGCGGCTTCTTTCTGTGGCTCGATGTCGGCGACGGCGAGCAAGCCGCGCTGCGGCTGTGGCGCGACGCGGCGATCCGCGTTCTGCCGGGCGGCTACACCGCCCGCGCGGCGAATGCTGGCGTCAATCCGGGAGCCGAGTATATTCGTCTGGCGATCGTCCATGACGAGGCGACGCTCGACGCAGCGTTTGCGCGGATCCGCCGGGTGTTGTAACGACAGGGACATCCCACTTCGGCCCTTCGGGGGTTGGGCCGGCGCGGGGAGCAGATGGTTGGGGGACCATTTGGCAAAATCGGCACCGTTGGCGGGCCGCGGCACTCTCGGCCGCGGGCTCGGTCATCACATCAACAGCTGGAACGAGCTGGTCGCCGCGTTCAGGCGGCGCCTGCTCGAAGGCTTCGGCTCGGCCCTGGTGCTCGTTGCCTTCCTCGTCGTCGTCGCGCTGGCGACCTATCACCCGGGCGACCCGTCGCTCAACACCGCGGCCGATACGCCAGCGGCCAATTTCCTCGGTCGCGACGGCGCCTTCCTCGCCGACCTCCTGGTGCAAGGCCTCGGCCTCGCCGCGTTCCTGATCCCGATCGTGCTGCTCGGCTGGGCCTTCCGCCTGCTGCTGCAGCGGCCGATACCCGGGATGGGACGGCGCATCCTATGGCTGCCGCCGGCGCTGCTGCTCGGCGCGCTGGCGTTCTCGGTGTTGCGCAGCGGCCCGATCCCGACCCCGGCCGGGGTCGGCGGCCTGGTCGGCTGGGAGCTGTTGCGTCTCGTCTACGCGATCCATCTCGGCGCGGTGGCGCTGCCGGTGGCGATGGGCGCGGCGTCGCTCGTCGCGCTCTTGCTGCTGTCGATCATGGGTCTCTCCTGGCGCGATTGGCTCGACATCGGCAGCGGCGCCGGCCGCGGTGCGCGCGGTCTCGCCCGCGTCTCGGGGCAGGGGACGGTCATCGCGGTAGGCTTGGGCCGGCGGCTTTACCGGCGTTGGCGTGCGGCCCGGCGCGCCAAGGCCACCGCCGCGCTCGGCCCGGCGCGGCCGCTGCCCTGGGCGCCGCAGCCTCAGCGCGCCGAGCGGCATGAGCCGCAATTCGGCCGCGGCCCGGTGGTGACCCCGCTACGTCCCGTCGCCGCCGCGTCCCCGCCGGCCGAGGAGCCGATCAAGAACAAGCTCGTCCGTTTCGTCATGCCGGGCACGCGCTCGCTCGGCGGCGGCAAGCGCGCCGAGCAGGAGCGCCAGTCGATCCTCAATCTCGACGGCCAGCCGATCCTGCCGCCGATTGAGCTCCTGGCCCGCCCGCCGCTCGGCAAGGTCGAGGCGATCGACGAGGAGGCGCTGGCCAAGAACGCACGCCTTCTCGAAGCCGTGCTCGAGGATTACGGCGTGCGCGGCGAGATCGTCCAGGTCCGCCCCGGCCCGGTCGTCACCCTCTACGAGCTGGAGCCCGCCGCCGGCATCAAGGCGTCGCGCGTCATCGGCCTCGCCGACGACATCGCCCGCTCGATGAGCGCCATCTCGGTGCGGGTCGCGGTGGTGCCGGGTCGCAGCGTGATCGGCATCGAATTGCCCAATACCCGCGCCGAGATGGTGTTCCTGCGCGAGCTCCTCGATTCTCCGGCCTACGAGAAGCATCAGGGCCGCCTCGCGCTGGCGCTCGGCAAGGATATCGGCGGCGAGGCGGTCGTCGCCGACCTCGCGCGCATGCCGCATCTCTTGATCGCCGGCACCACCGGCTCGGGCAAGTCGGTCGGCATCAACACGATGATCCTCTCGATCCTCTACCGGATGCCGCCCGACCGCTGCAAATTCATCATGGTCGACCCGAAGATGCTCGAGCTGTCGGTCTATGATGGCATCCCGCATCTCTTGGCGCCGGTCGTCACCGATCCCCGCAAGGCGGTGCTTGCGCTCAAATGGACCGTGCGCGAGATGGAACGCCGCTATCAGATGATGTCGAAATTGGGGGTGCGCAGCATCGAGGGCTACAACGCGCGCATCGTCGAAGCCCGCGAGAAGAACGAGCAGCTGGTGCGCAAGGTGCAGACCGGCTTCGACCCCGAGACCGGCCAGCCGATTATCGAGGATCAGCCGTTCGACCTCAACGAATTGCCGCTGATCGTCGTCATCGTCGACGAGATGGCCGATTTGATGCTGGTCGCCGGCAAGGACATCGAGGCCTCGGTTCAGCGCTTGGCGCAGATGGCGCGCGCCGCCGGCATCCACATCATCATGGCGACGCAGCGCCCATCGGTCGATGTCATCACCGGCACGATCAAGGCCAATTTTCCGACCCGGATCAGCTTCCAGGTCACCTCCAAGATCGACAGCCGCACCATCCTCGGCGAGGGCGGCGCCGAGCAGCTCCTCGGCCGCGGCGACATGCTCTACATGCAAGGCGGCGGCCGCGTCACCCGCGTCCACGGCCCGTTCGTCTCGGACGAGGAGGTCGAGCGCGTCGTCTCGGCGCTCAAGGCCAAGGCCGAGCCCGCATACATCGAGGAGATCACCGAGGACGCCAGCGACGGCGGCGGTGAATTCGGCGCCGGCCTCGGCGACGACGACGGCAGCGGCGACCAGCTCTACGACCAGGCCGTCGCCCTCGTCGCCCGCGAGCACAAGGCCTCGACCAGCTTTGTCCAGCGCCACTTGCAGATCGGCTACAACCGCGCCGCCCGCATCATCGAGCGCATGGAGCAGGAAGGCGTCGTCGGCCCGGCCAACCATGTCGGCCGCCGCGAGGTGCTGGCGCCGGGAGCGCGGTGAGCGGCTGCTGTTTGGATTGACCTCGCTACGTTTGTGGAATGCCCGCTACGGGTGGAATCCGGTCCTTCGTTAGTGCCGACGCCAACGGCGAGGTTGCGCCGGAAGGCGACCTCCTATGCGACCGCCATAGCATTCCGCTGTCGACCCAAAGCGGACATCCGACCACCGTTTTTTGCTGTGACGCATGAATAGCCCTGATTGATTGATGTGATAGGTTTGGCTCGGCTTGGTTCCCGTCACAGGGGAAGTCGATGAAACGGCGAGAGTTGATAACGCTTCTCGTCTGCGCGGTGGCTGTGTGGCCGTTAAAGGGACTGCTAATAGCGTTAGCGCTGGCGTCGCCCGCCTTCGCCCAAACTCCGCGTGACGACGGCGCGAGCATGGCCGCTGAAGCAAAGGATGCTGCGACCCAGCTCCAGGCATATCTCGACGGCGTCGCCAAAAGCGGCAGCCGGCCGGATTTCTCAAAGCCTCCGGCCTCAGACTTGTTGGGCCAAGTGTTCAACTTGAAGCAGTTGGAGGCATTGCCGCCGGCTCAAGGCGACGATCTGCCGTGGCTCCTGGACTGGGCCACCGCCGCGAACGGGGTATATAAATCGATCCTGTTTTTTGGCATCGCGCCGCCGGTCACCCTGCTTACCAACGAGGCTGCGCTCCAGCGCAACGCCACCGACTACGAGGACCAGGAAGCGGCGGCGATCAATTTCCTGCTTCGCATCTTTGCGCGCGAAATCCAGGCCGCGTTCGCGTTCATGGACCAGCTCCCACCGGCGCAGCGCACTCCGGTGCGGATAGAAGGCTTGAGCAAAATGCGCGTCTCCCTCGCGGAAACGCTGATCAACGACTTGGGATTTGCCGCGGGCATGAAGTCAGCCAACGCCCGCCTGGTCAGCGCCGCCATCCGCGACACCGGCGCGGTCTGGGCGACAGCCATTTTGCCGGCGGACCGGCCGACCGTTCTCGCCATGCTCGACAAGGCCCGGGCGGCGGCCACGGACGAGGAGACGCACAGCAATCTTTCTGCCTTCGGAAGCCTGATGGCGAAGGCGAAGTAGGACGGTCGCTCGGTCAAAGCACGACAGCCCGAGACAATTGCTGGCGATGCTCGCTGGACGGCGCGAGCCGGTCGAGGAGGCGCCTCTGCCTCGGTTCTTCCGCTCGCTTTGCCGCGCTACCTACGGGTGGGTTTGACCCCCGCCGGCGCTGCAAGACTGCGGCGAGTTGCGCCGCCGCGATCAGGCGGCCGCGGCGACTAGGGTCATTTGCGCCGACGGAACGCGTATCGTCCGTGCGGCCGGCAGCCGGATCCGCACTGTTGTCCCGTTGCCCTTGGCGCTTTCGATTTCCATGACGCCGCCGTGCAGTTCGACCAGCCGCTTTGCCAGAGGCAACCCCAGGCCCGTGCCCTGATGACTTCTGTTGAACCCGCTTCGAACCTGGGAAAACGGCTCCAGCGCGACCAGGAGATCATCGGCTGACATGCCGATCCCGGTATCACTGACTTTGCAAATCATCTCGCCCGCAATGTCGCATTCTGCCGCGACCTCGATCCGACCGCCGCGAGGCGTGAACTTGATCGCATTGGAAAGCAGGTTGATCAGAACCTGATTTAAGCGGCTTGCGTCCGCGCGCACTCTGGGCAATTTCGTCGGGATATGAAGCTCCAGTCTCAGTCCTTTGTTTTCGATCGCAAGCCGGACCTGGGCGAGACTGCGATTGACCAGCGCTGTTAGATCAACGATCTCTTCTTCAAGTTCGAATTTGCCGGCGTCGAGTTTGGCCGTGTCTAGGATGTCGACAATCAGGCTCAACAAATGGTGGCCGGAAGCATAAATATCGCCGGCATATTCCGTGTAACGGCCCGTCGCGTTCGGTCCGAAGCTTTGATCCTTGATCACCTCGGAGTAGCCGATGATGGCGTTGAGCGGGGTTCTTAGCTCATGACTCATATTGGCGAGAAAGAGCGACTTGGCCTGGCTGGCGCATTCCGCCCGTTCCTTGCTCTCGGTCAGCGCGATATTCGCCGTGACGTGACCCCCATTTCTCATCCAGCGATAACGAGAGTCCGGGGTTGATCTGAACCTTCTGTGTCGTGGGTGGCAAGAGGCCGGGGCGCGGAGCCCCAGCGAAGCGCAGCGTCCCGGCCGGTCTCT
>Ga0209517_10000037_pt1 | contig 218550 bp, 198 predicted proteins | sample PeaSoiMetSII2010_FD_187695 | JGI IMG/M metagenome (GOLD analysis project Ga0209517, IMG submission 187695) | Peat soil microbial communities from Weissenstadt, Germany - SII-2010 (SPAdes) (version 2) | ecosystem: Environmental > Terrestrial > Soil > Wetlands > Peat | place: Germany... | reverse complement strand
GATCCGCCGTGCCATCTGTTCCAGGATTGTCGATGCGAACCGTCTGATCCGGCGCACCGGCTACGTTGTTAGCGAAATAGTTGATCTTGAAGACATCCTGAGCCGACGCGCTGAGTCCCAGCACGCAGAGCCCCAGAATGACCAGGGAAATCGTAAGCATGTGACGCTTCATCACGAGACCTCCTCGTTGTAGTGGCGCTGCCGTGCTGGGGGGAGGGAGCAGCGGGGACGCGCTTGAAGAACCTTGATCGCTTATAGGAATTTGTGCAACTACCCACGTAGCTTAGCCAAATTCCTTAGCTTGGCTAAGCTACTCTCATCGGATTAGTCGCGCAATTCCCCAATCGGATTAGATGGTCTGCCTAGTCTTTTCGCTTAGTCCGGATTGATTAGCAAGCTTGGTAGTTTTGGTTGCTCGGCGCTGCAATGCGTTTGCTAGTGCCGCGCTTCATGTTGGGGAGGAAATTCTACCTGCCAATCGGAACAAGGCAGCCTACGACGGCCGCCTCGATCGCGTTGTTTGCACAAATTTGCACAAACCAGCCAGGAATGCGCTTATTGAGAGGAGGGAGGCGCGCCCCCCTGCTGCTGTTGCTGCCGCCGCTGTTGCAGCACCTGCTCGTGTTGATGCAGGAAGTCTTTCTGCATTTGATCCAGGACCGGGCCCGGAATGGCATCCGGCGGGTCATTTTGCGCAGGCGGAGGTGGCGCAGCATCCGCAGAAGTATCGTCTGTACTCACGGCAAACCCCGCACCGTACAACTGCGGTTCGGTATCAGACGAAGGGCCGGCGGCCGCAGCCTCTTCTACCCCGGGCGCCACCGCTCCGCGCGGGAACAAGAGGACGCGCGCGGGAATGTGGGGCGTCCGGGGCAAGGTCACGATGACAAAGTTGAAATCAGAGCCGGTCAGAAGACCGGTCAACACTGCGTCTGCCGGAGCGGGGCCAGTCCGCTGCACCACACGCTCCAACCCGCCCCCCGAAGGCACGTCGATCACGGCGCCCGTCTTCTGGGCCACCGCCTGGAGCACCTCCGCCAGCGTGGATCCATCAGAACGGATCGACAGTTTCCCTTCCTCGTAGATAACTTCTGGCGAAGAAGAATGAACGCCATTCACGCCCTGGCTCACTCCCGAAGATGCCTGCGCGGGCGCCGCCTCTGTGCCGGCGGGCGACAACTGCTGAGCAAAAGAATAGGAGGTCAGCATCATCGCCGCCAGCGCGACACTGACAATTCCATATCGCTTTGTAGGATGCACTGCGGTCACAAAATCACTCCGGCGATGATCACTCCGGCGATCCGTTCTTCCCTGACGGCGGTAGAGTCAAATCCCGCTGGGGAACCGGCCTCTCGCACTGCTGTGGGCCCGGGGAGGTTTTCTGGCTCTTGCCTGAGGCTTCCTTGGTGGATTGCGGCTGCGTCGATCCCTGGACAGCCTCCTCGTTGACGACTGGCTTGTCACTCAGATCCGATTTGATGCGCATGGAATCGTCGGCCGGCGCAGCTTCCTCCCCCTCGGGAGCGGCTGCATCGCTTGCTGAACCAGGATCTGCGGCGCTTGTATCGGGCTGAGTCTTTTCGGCAGCGCTACCCGGGACTTTGCAAGTCGGATCGGCAGGGGGTTTGGCCGCAGCCGAGGGCTTGTCCGTCATTTTCTGCGTATCCGTGGCCAGGGCGCTTCCCGGAAGAATCCCCACGAGGATCCCGACCAGCAGAAATGCTGGCAGGAAACGGGGAATAAGCAGCCGAGCGGAGCAGAAGCAGGAGTAAAAGCGGAACACGAAGTCCTCCACAGACGGGGCTACTGGGCTGTATGCAGTTAACCACCGTGGCTGGGAGGGCACAACCCCACTATCGAGCTAGTCAAAAGGTTTAGTGACCGCATCGGTACTCAGGTAATACTAGCCCATTGTTACTAATCCACAAGAACTGAACCAAAATGCCGCGCCCATTGTGCTTGACATATTAGGAAAACTAGCGCAAATTGACTTGTACGCTCTTAGGGCCCCCACGCTCCCGCCAGTGCGCTGCTCCCCCCTCGGCTGGAGTCCAATTGATAGTAAGTTTGAGACAAGTAACAAATCAGCGGCAAACCGCGCCCCGAGCCGGTTTGAACCGCGACGGACTGTATCCCAACGAGGAGGGCGAGTGTCGATCGTTCCCAGTGAAAGTGGCTTCTTGCTTTTGGATTCGTCTTTGAATCCCCTCGCCTCGAATGCGGAGGCGATTCAGATCCTTTCTTTTCCCAGCAAACCTGACCGGATCAAACAGGTCAACACTTTTCTCTCCGACCGCATCCGCACCGCGCTAGTGGACCACCGCTCACAGGAAAGCCTGGGCTTCGTAAAGGAGTACAAGTCAGGCCGCCGGCGGTACGTATGCCGGAGCTTTCAGATCGATTGCGACGGAAGGTACAACCCGCGCCCCACGGTTGCAGTGCTGCTGGAGCGGGCTACCTCCGGGGACGCGGTTCTGGACGAGATCTCAACCCAGTTCGACCTCACGCAACGGGAACGCGAAACCGTGGAACTGTTGCTGCAGGGTCTGACGAGTAAGGAAATCGCCAACCGCATGGGCATCAGTCCCAACACGGTGAAGGCCTTCCTTCGCCTGGTCATGGTGAAAATGGGGGTCTCCACACGCTCGGGTATCGTCGGCCGCATCGTCTCCTCCAAGGGCCAGGCGTAAAGTCCATAGTTAAAGTAACCGATCAGAACTAATCCAATTGAGCACTTTACTGCGGGGCGCGTTCGCGGAATGATTCCTGTACGTGAAACACGCGAGCGAACACGAGCGGCGGCAGCATCAACGCTTCCCCCAGGTGTTGGAAGTACGCGCGAAAAGTTTGCCTCCAGTACAGACTCCCCTGATTCCCTCCAAAGAATTTGACGGCCGCATTCAGAATGTGAGCCGGGGCGGCGCCTGCATACTCAGCACGCTTCCCTTGCCAGCAGCCTCGTTTGTGAAGTGTGACATCAATGTGCCCGATCTGCCGATCTCGATTCCGACCCTCATGCAGGTTCGCTGGAGCGCGAAGCGGGGGCACAAAAGCGTCAGTTACCTCAGCGGCCTCAGCTTCATCGGATAAGTCCGGTTCCTCACCCTCCCCGCTATTTTCAGACCCAAGAATCGACCACTCTAAACTTCGGAATTAGTCTTTCTCGATTACTGAACTAGTCAGATGAGGTTAGACCAATTATCTACTCCTTTTGGGTTAGACATAGCTGGGGATTGCGCCGGTTAGCCGAAAGGATATAGTCCTAAGAGGCTAGTACAGCCCCAGCCCCTTCCCCTTCCAAATACCCCGGGAGTGTGAAATGTTCGCCCATTCGATCCGTACGTTTCTCGCGCTTTCCTTCGTGTCATTGTGCCTTCTGCTGAGCGGTTGTGGCGGCGGCGGGTCGCAGGCCAACAATAGTCCTGTTCCCCCGAAGCCCAAAACCCTGACCCAAGTGAGCGTCAGCCCGCAAACGCTAACGCTGGCGAAGGGGACCAACCACCAGATGTCGGCCATGGCGCTTTTCAGCGATGGCAGCCAGCAGGACATTACGAGTACAGCCGCCTGGAGCGCGAACCCGGCCGCCTCAGTGTCGGTCACGACCGGAGGTCAGGCGACAGCGATGGCTGTGGGAACTGGGCAGATTTCGGCGAAATATCAGGGCATGACTGGAAACGCGTCGATCACTGTGACCGCTGCAGCTCTATCTTCCATTGCGGTAAGTCCTAACCAGTCTTCGGTGCCGGTCGGCGTGTCTGAGCAACTGTCAGCTATGGGGACGTTTACCGACGGGTCCACGATGGATCTGACCGGCACGGTGACCTGGACTGCCACCCCCGCGACCTCCGTCGCCCTGAATGGGGCAGGGATGCTGAAGGGAATGGCGGTCGGGACCGCGCAAGTTTCCGCGCAATCTCAAGGAGTGACCGGACAGGCCTCGGTAACGGTGATGCCGCCGGCGCTGGTTTCGATCGCAGTCACTCCCAATCAGTCGGATGTACCCGTGGCCAGCACCGAGCAACTGACCGCCACCGGAAGTTACACTGACGGGTCCGCGGCGAACATCACTGCGCTGGCAACCTGGAGTACGATTCCCGCTGCTTTTGCTACAGTCAACGCCACCGGAATGGTTTCTGGAATCTCAGTGGGGAACGTACAGGTTTCCGCCGCGTATCAGGGCAAAGTCGGTCAGGCTCTGGTGAGCGTGCCCAACCTGATATTCATCACCGTCACACCCAATCCGTCTTCCCTACCCAAAGGCACGGACGAACAGTTGACCGCGACCGGCCTGTATTCGGATGGATTCAAATCCGATCTGACGCAGTTGGCCTTGTGGCAAACGAATCCGGCGAGCACGGCCACCATCAATGACACCGGCGCTCTGAAAGGGATGGCAGTCGGACCGGCGCACATTACGGCGCAGTATCAGGGGATTACGGGGAACGCCTCGGTTACGGTGGCGCCGCCCGTGTTGGTGTCGATCGCGGTGACTCCGGGTTGGTCAGCCGTGGCAGCAGGAGCTTCGGAGCAATTGACGGCGACGGGGACGTTCAGTGACGGATCTACCAAAGACATTACGCCGTCGGCGCAGTGGGCCTCGTACCAGGCGACCATCGCCAGCGTCGGAACGCACGGAAACACAACCGGCAACTCGATGGGCACGACGGGGATTAGTGCAGCGTCAGGGACGGTTATCGGAGGGGCTGAGGTAACCGTGCTTTCTGCGGCTATCGCTTCCCTGGAGGTCGTCCCCAATACGGCGACTATGGGCGTGGGCGGCAGCCAGCAATTCCTGGCCATTGCCCACCTCAAGAACGGCGCCACTCAGGACGTATCGGGCGACGTGGTCTGGAGTTCAGTTCCCTCGAATATCCTCAGCCTGACCAGTGGTGGAATGGCCGGGGCGGTACAGGTGGGTTCGACGAAGCTAACCGCCAGCGCAGGGGGCGTGAGCAATTCGGCCGCGGTACAAGTGGTCCCCGAGCTTGCCGTGAACTACTTTGATCTGGCCGCCGCCCAGGCCGCAGGGTCGGACGGTACCATTCGCGTGACCAATCCTGGCCTTACGGGCGCAGATCTGTGCGCCATGTTCTACGTCTACGATCAGAACCAGGAATTGAGCGAATGCTGCGGCTGCGTGGTATCGCCCAATGGCCTGCGCACACTGTCGCTGGTTTCCGACTTCAACTCTGATCCATTGACGGGAACGCCGCCCGCTCGCGGAGTCATCCAGATGGTGCCTTCCGATCCGGCGGCGAACCCGACGTGCAATCCGTCATCGCTCGCACCCAGAGGGGTGGTATTGGGTTGGAGCAGCAACGTGCAGTTGCTGAACAGCGGCACCTTCCAGATCAGCGAGGAGAAGTTCAGCTTTGCCCCGCTGGTGGGCGCTGAGCAGCAGGAACTGGCTGGTCAATGCGGCGCCTTGCAGCAGCTTGGCAGCGGCCAGGGAGTTTGCACCTGCGGGACTGGCGACTAGCGAATCAAGGCGAGCGAAGCAACGCCAGCGAAACTGAGTGGGCGCTGGCGCGCTCCAACGAGAAAGGTGAGGCCAAACATTAAAGATCCGTCCCAGATTCTGCGGCAGAAAGAGATGGACATTGAGCGCGTGCGGCAACAGATCGAAGCGCTCCACCTTGTCCTCCCGTTGCTTGCCGAAGAGGAAGACTGGATCGCGCATGGAATGGCTGCGCCGCCGCTGGAGCGTGCCGGCCGCATCTAGCCGAAAAAAAAATCGCGCCCGGTGGTTTACGCTGCCCGTCCAGATCGACTCGGCAACGGAGAATCACCGGGCGCTCACTTCTGAGCATCCCAATCCAACCTCGTTATTTGCCGGCTTCCAGGTTCTCCGCGATCGCAAGTATTTTGGTGACGCTATTCCAATTGCGAGCCGTGCCCGCAACCCCTAGCAACTTCTCGACCGATGACCAGGGAAGCTTGGACTGACCAACGCCATCCGGGAAGTAGATGTAGAGCTCGCGTCCCTTGAGATGAATTTCTTCCGGATAGTCCTTGAAGGCGGTCAGCGAATCTGATGCACCGGGAGCGGGCTTGCCCGCGAGGAACGTGACCAGGAACTTGCTTGGCTCCACATTGCGGCGCCGGGCGAATGGGTTGGCGGCAACGGTTTTTCTCAGCTCATCCGCGGTGCGGAGCAGCACTGCCGGCCGGAATCCAAAAGCGCGCCCGATCCCATCCTGAATTCTCGTCGCAATCGCGGTGTGACTCCTCGCTTTTGTGCGGAAGATGACGTTGCCGCTCTGCACGCAAGTGCGCGGATCCTGAAACCCGAGAGATACGTAAAGGTCCCGCAGAGCGTCCATCTTGACGCGGTTGGAGCCGACATTGTTGATTCCGCGGAGCATGGAAATCAGTACCGGCATAGTGAGTTTTCCTGGGCCGCCTCCAAGCGGGTTGCGCTGACCCGCGGCCGTCATGATAGGCGGTCATGATATGCAAACCGGGACATGATAACCAAGCCAAGGGCATGCGGTCGACAATCCTGCCCTGACGATCCTGCCCTTATGAGCCTGCCCTTCTGATCCACGCCGAACCAAGAAAAGCACTTTGAGGGGCACGGACACTCTTCGAGAATCGGGCTAGAGCGGCGCACGCGGTGCGCTCAGATTTGGCCGCGCCTTCGTCGAAAGCAGATCATAGGGGACGTCAGGCCCTGCGAGGAGAAGTGTTATGTCGGGACAGGTCATCTTGTATTTCGACGATCAGGCGGACGCACTGCGCTTTGCCCTGGCCGCCGGTTCGGTGATGGCGGGCGAAGGCAGCAAGTTCACGAGTGAACTGCTGGAAGAGACGGCGCGGGTCAATCGCATTCGTCTCGACGCGGTCAATGCCGGGAACGGGAAGAAACCGACCCCCGGACGGGCCGCGTAACCGCCGCGGGCCCTTGCCTGCGCAATCACAAGCGCTCGTGATGCGGGTCACGGTCGGGGTTCCGGCGGCGTGAAAGCATTCCATTTGTGGTTTGGTACGTCCTTTTTGTACGTCTCTCCGATTGCGGCAGGACAACGCCCCCCTCCGTGCTGTGCTACGCTGGTTTTGAGCCCTCCGATCATGTCGAAAACGTAAGAGCGGACCGAGCAGCGATCTCCTGGTTGGTTTCGACGGGCAGGGAGGTCTTGTGACCGCTGAGAACATGCTGGCAACCCGGGAATCCGATTGGAGTGAGGCAGTGCCGCAGCAAGTGCAGGCCATTCTGGCGGCCAGCGAACTGGCCAAGCTGATCGATGCGCTGGTGCGGAAGGGCTACGAGGTCGTTGGACCGACCGTGCGCGACGGCGCGATCGTCTACGACCAGATTGAGTCGGTGCAGGACTTGCCCGCAGGCTGGACCGACGAACAGGCCCCCGGCCACTATCGTCTGAAACGACGCGACGATGCCGCGTTGTTTGGTTACGTCGTCGGGCCCCAGAGTTGGAAGAAGTATCTGCACCCCGCCGAAGTACGTCTCTGGTCCGCCGAACGGCAAGGCGGAACCTTTCGCATTCTGAACAATGAAGCCAAGCCCAGGGCGCCGCAAGCGTTTCTGGGAGTGCGGGCCTGCGAACTGGCGGCTATCGCAGTGCAGGACCGGGTGCTGATGGAAGATCAGCATCGCGATCCCATTTATGGAGCTCGGCGCTCGGGTGCGTTCCTGATCGCAGTGCAATGCACGCAGTCAGCGGCTACTTGCTTTTGCGCCTCAATGGGAACCGGGCCTGCGGTTTCCGAAGAAACCGCAGCGGATCTGGTGCTCACCGAATTGCTCGGACCCGCCGGGCATCGCTTCCTTGTGAGGGCGGGCAGCGAGCGTGGCGCGGAAGTGCTTGCCGAACTCAAGACGTCGCCCGCCAAGGATGCTGACCTCCACGAAGCTGACGAAGGAGTGAAAGCAGCCGCGAACCAGTCGCGCGCTATCGACACTCACGACATCAAGGAACTGCTCTACCAGAGCTTTGAGCATCCTCGCTGGGACAACGTCGCGGCCCGCTGCCTGACCTGCGCCAACTGCACCATGGTGTGTCCGACCTGCTTCTGCACCAACGTGGAAGATACGAGCGATGTGACGGGCGACCATGCGGAACGCTGGCGGCGTTGGGATTCCTGCTTCACCGAGAGCTTTTCTTATATCCATGGGGGCAGCGTCCGTACCTCCAGCAAAGCCCGCTACCGCCAGTGGATGACGCACAAGCTGGCCTCATGGATCGATCAGTTCGGCAGTTCGGGATGCGTAGGTTGCGGGCGCTGCATCACCTGGTGTCCAGTCGGCATTGACATTACCGAAGAGGTCCGCGCCCTGCGGCAAGGAGGCACTCATGGAGACTCTTGAGCGAATCATCGGGGAACACCCGTTCTTTGCCGGGCTCGAGTCTTACTACACGGGGCTGCTGGTGGGCTGCGGCGCCAACATACGCTTCCAGCCCGGGGCTTACATTTTCAAAGAAGGCGAAGAGGCGAACGAGTTCTACCTGATCCGCAGCGGGAGGGTGGCGCTGGAGATCGCCGCGCCCCAGCACAAACCGATCGTGATCGAGACCCTGTCGGAGGGTGACATCCTGGGCTGGTCGTGGCTGCTGCCTCCCTACCAGTGGAAGTTCAACGCGCATGCGGTGCTGGACACGCGCGCTATCGCGCTGGATGGGAAATGTCTGCGCACCAAGTGCGAGCAGAACCATGACCTGGGCTACGAGGTTCTGAAGCGCTTTGCCCAGATCATGGAGCGGCGCCTGGAGGCTACCCGCCTGCAGGTACTCGACGTCTACGCCGCACGGTGAAGTTTATGGCAACCGCAGTTGCGACCGACGTGATGATCCCGCAACCCTACCTGGTGCGCGATGTGTCCAAGGAGACCTCGGACACGTTTACCCTGAAGCTCGCGCCGGAAGCCGGAGCAAACGGGAACTCCTTCCAGCCGGGACAGTTCAGCATGCTGTGGGTGTTTGGGGTGGGGGAGTTGCCCATCTCGATCAGCGGCGATCCCGGCCAGCACGACCAGTTGGTGTACACGGTGCGCTCGGTAGGTCAGGCGACGAATGCTCTTGTGAACCAGAGCGTGGGATCTGGCGTCGGAGTGCGGGGTCCGTTCGGCAAGGGCTGGCCGGTGGAAGCCGCTCGCGGAAGGGATGTGATCCTCGTGGCAGGAGGAATCGGACTGGCGCCATTGCGGCCGGTGATCTACGAAGTTCTGCACCACCGCAAGGACTACGGCCGGCTGGTGATTCTCTATGGGGCACGCAGTCCGCGCGACCTGCTCTATCGCAAAGAAATGGCGGCCTGGGCTCGACACCGCGACACCCAGGCACTGGTGACGGTGGATTATGGCGGGATGAGCTGGCGCGGGCACGTGGGCGTGGTCACCACGCTGTTCAAGTACGCGCGGTTGAAGCCATCCAACTCAGTGGCGATGGCTTGTGGGCCGGAGATCATGATGCGTTTCGTGGCCCGCGAACTGGAGACGCACGGACTGAGCCGCGACGATATTTACCTGTCGATGGAACGCAACATGAAGTGCGCCGTGGGCTTCTGCGGACACTGCCAGTACGGGCCGCACTTCATCTGCAAAGACGGGCCGGTCTTCACCTATACGCAAATGAAGCCGCTACTGGAGAAGTATGAGCTCTGAGTCCAAATCCGCGTCTAGCCCCGGGTCGAAGCCACAGCCGAAGCCACGGCCGAGGATCGGCGTGTTCAAGTTCGCTTCCTGCGACGGCTGCCAGCTCAGCTTGCTCGATGCCGAGGATGAACTGCTCAGCGTGGTCGGCGCGGTCGAGATCGCCTATTTTCCGGAAGCGACGCGCACCATGCTGAAGGGGCCCTACGACATCGGGTTAGTCGAGGGATCGATCACGACGCACCACGACGCCGAGCGGATTCAGGAAGTGCGCCGCAAGTGCAAGACGCTGATCACCATCGGAGCCTGCGCCACGGCCGGCGGAGTCCAGGCGCTGCGCAACTGGAAGGATATCGACGAATACATCCGCGTGGTGTACGCCTCGCCGCAGTTCATCAGCACGCTGAAGCTTTCCACCCCCATCGCTGAGCACGTGCCGGTGGATTTCGAGCTGCGCGGCTGCCCTATCAACAAATATCAATTGATCGAGCTGATCACGGCCACGCTGGCCGGACGCAAACCGAACGTTCCCACGTACAGCGTGTGCATCGAGTGCAAACGGAAAGAAAACGTGTGCATCGCGGTGGCGCGCGGCGTTCCCTGCCTCGGCCCGGTCACGCAGGCGGGCTGCGGGGCGTTGTGCCCGAGCTATGACCGCGGCTGCTATGGCTGCTATGGGCCCATGGAGACACCGAACACGGCTTCGTTGACCAGCCAGTTCCGCATCCTGGGGCAGAACGACGCGCAGGTTTCGCGCGCGTTCCGCAGCTTCAACGCCTGGGCGTGGCCGTTCCGCAAGGCCAGCGAGGAGTGTGAGCGGACATGACCGCAAGCGGCGGCAGGACCATCAAAGTCGACACGCTGGCCCGGGTGGAGGGCGAAGGCGCGCTCTACATCAAGATGAAGGGCGAGCGCGTGACCGACGTAAAACTGAAGATCTACGAGCCGCCGCGGTTATTCGAGGCGTTCTTGCGCGGCCGTCATCTTTCGGAGGCGCCCGACATCACAGCCCGCATTTGCGGCATCTGCCCCATCGCCTACCAGATGAGCGCGGTGCACGCCATCGAGCGAGCGCTCGGCATCAGGATCGATCCCGCAGTCCGCCTGCTGCGCCGCCTCTTCTATTGCGGCGAGTGGATCGAGAGCCACGCGCTGCACGTCTACATGCTGCATGCGCCGGATTTCCTCGGCTATCAGGATGTGATCGAGATGGCCAAGGATCACCGCGCCGTGGTCGAGAAAGCGCTTCGCCTGAAGAAGATCGGGAACTCCATCGTTCATTTGCTGGGCGGGCGCGAGATTCATCCCATCTCGGCGGCCGTGGGCGGCTTCCACAAGGTTCCGACCAAGCACCAGTTGCACGCCCTGGTCGATGATCTGCAGTGGGGGCTGGAAGCATCGCTTGAGACCGTGCGTTGGACCTCAACCCTGCAATTCCCCGACTTCGAGCAAGACTACGAGTTCGTGGCGTTGCGCCATCCCGACGAATACCCGTTCAACGAGGGGCGGTTGGTCTCCAACCGCGGCCTCGACATCGACGCTGCGGAATACGAGGACCGCTTCGTCGAATTGCAGGTAAAGCACTCGAACGCGCTGCATTCCGTGATCCGCGGGCGGGGCTCGTACCTGGTTGGCCCGCTGGCGCGGTTCAATTTGAATTTCGACAAGCTGCCCGAGGTGGCGCAGAAGGCGGCGATGGAAGCGGGCCTGAAGCCGCCGGTGAAGAATTTGTTCCGCAGCATCACGGTGCGGGCGGTGGAACTGGTGTTCGCCTTTGCCGAGGCCCTGCGCGTGATTGCGACGTACGAACCTCCGGCTGCCCCGCGGGTTACGGTTCCGGACCGGGCGGGCGTCGGTCAGGCGATCACGGAGGCGCCCCGCGGCATCCTTTACCACCGCTACGCGGTCGACGAAAAAGGACTCATCGTCACCGCTAAGATTATTCCTCCCACATCCCAAAACCAGCGCCGCATCGAAGACGATCTGCGCGAATACGCACCGCAGCTGGCTGCCTGGCCATTGGAAGAGGCGACCTGGAAATGCGAGCAGGCGGTGCGCTGCTATGACCCGTGCATCTCCTGCGCCACTCATTTCCTGAAAGTCGAAATCGACCGGGAGTAACATCGCAGGGGCGCGGACCCACCAGTTTGCGACGACGGAACTCCCTGACATGCTGAGCGTTGGCTGCTTGATCATTGGCTGCGGAAATCGCCAGCGAGGCGATGACGGCGCCGGTGTCCTGGCGGCGGAGCGACTGGGCACGCTCGGAATCGAGGCAAAGACTTGCCTCGGTGAGGCCTCGGAACTGATGGAGGCGTGGAGCGGCGCAGACGAGGTCATTCTCATCGATGCCGTCGCAACCGGGGCTGCTGCCGGCACGGTTCATGTGTGGAACGCGCGGCTCCCGATGGCCCGCGGCCGGTCGAGTTCGTCGACCCATGGGATGGGCGTGGCTGAAGCCATCGCGCTGGCTCGTACCCTAGATCGCCTTCCCGCCCATCTGCGCGTGTACGGGATCGAAGGAAAGCGATTTGAGGTCGGGACCGAAGTCTCTCCCGAAGTGATGCGCGCAGTCGAGGAAGTCGTGCGTCGAATTGCGAACGAGATCGCGCAAGGTCAGGAGAGCTCAAGCGCGAGATAGTCGGCCTTCCCCACAATCCTATTCAGGATTATGACGCCGAACCGGCGTTGGGTAACACCTCCCGCACCTCGGCGAGCTCGCGGGCGGCGTGAGAGCATTCCCATTGTGGTCCAGTACGTCCTCTTTTGTGTCTTTTCTCCGCTGGCGGCACGCCAATGCTCTCGCCGCAAGTGCTACGCTGGCTCACATGCCCAGAAAAGTGTTGTGGACGTGAGTGCGAAAGCCGCGAGCTTGCGCCCGGCCGGCGAAGCCGCTCGGCGATAAGGGCCAAGGCTGCCTGGTGAGAGGTTGGCCGAGGAGACTGTCAGATGCCCGCCAGTTCGGCAGTTCCAGGCGTGAAAGACAATCGCGAGAAGCTTCTGGAACGTGCCATGTCGCGCCACCAGTATTCCGGCGACGCGCTCATCGAGGTGCTGCACACGGCGCAGGAGCTGTTTGGGTTTCTTTCGCGTCCGTTGCTGAAGACCATCGCACATAAACTCCGGCTGCCTCCCAGCCGCGTGCTCGGAGTGGCCACTTTCTATCATTTCTTTTCACTCAAACCCAAGGGTGAGCACACGTTCGTCGTGTGCATTGGAACCGCCTGCTATGTGGCCGGCGGGCTCAGCCTGATCGAAAATCTGGAGCGACACTGTGCCAAGGCCGGACAGACCACTCCCGACGGTAAGGTCAGCGTCGAGACAGCGCGCTGTATCGGATCTTGCGGGCTGGCTCCGGCGGTCATCTGCGACGGCGGAGTTCTGGCGCGGGTGACCCCGCAGGCGCTGGAGACGGAATTGAGCAAGATAGGCGCGCAATGACGGCAGAAGAGTTATCGGAAAAACAGGCCGAGGAAGTGGCGCGGCAAAAGGGCTTGCAGAACCGGATCCTGTGCTGCACCGCGGCCGGATGCGTCTCTTGTGGAGCCGACGGCGTACGCCGCGCCCTCGAAGCCGAGATCGAATCCCAGGGCAGCGGCGGGCGGGTCGAGGCCTGCGGCACCGGTTGCATGGGAATGTGCGGTCGCGGGCCGCTGGTGCTGAGCTCGGCCGACCGGCAGCTCTACGGCAACGCCACCGCGGCCGACGCGCACGCCCTGGTCAGCGGAGATGCGAAGGATCGGCAGAGCCTGGCTGGGCGCTCCATCGATCTGAACGCCCCGTTCTTCTCGCGGCAACTGAAGATCGTGCTGGCCAACAGCGGCCGGGTCGATCCTGAAAAACTTGCCGACTACATCGCCGCGGGAGGGTATCAGTCGCTGGCTAAAGCGCTGGAGGAGATGACTCCGCGCGCGGTGGTGGAAGAAGTCAAGAAAAGCGGATTGCGCGGACGCGGGGGTGCGGGCTACCCGACCGGTCTGAAATGGGAGCTGGTAGCCAAGCAGGTGCTGCCCACCAAGTACGTAGTCTGCAATGCCGATGAAGGCGATCCCGGCGCGTTCATGGACCGTAGCGTCCTCGAAGGAGACCCGCACCGTGTGCTGGAGGGCATGGCCATTGCCGGTTATGCCGTCGGGGCGCAACTGGGATACATCTATGTCCGCGGCGAATATGGGCTGGCCATTCAGCGGCTGCAAACCGCCATCAAGCAGGCCGAGCGCGAGCATCTGCTGGGCGCCCGAATCCTGGAACAGGGATTTCAGTTCCGCATTGACCTGCGCATCGGCGCCGGGGCGTTCGTGTGCGGCGAAGAAACCGCACTGATCGCCTCGATTGAAGGCAAGCGCGGGCAGCCCCGCCAGCGTCCGCCTTATCCCCCGGCTTCGGGGCTGTGGGGCGCGCCGACTCTGATCAACAATGTCGAAACCTTTGCCAACATTCCACCCATCATCGAACGGGGAGGCGACTGGTTCGCGGGCATTGGAACCGCCCGCAGCAAGGGCACGAAGGTGTTTGCGCTGGCCGGCAAGATCGCTAACACCGGCTTGATCGAAGTCCCCATGGGTGCAACCCTGCGGGAAATCCTGTTCGATATCGGCGGCGGCATTCCCCAGCGAAAATTCAAGGCGGCGCAAACCGGCGGACCGTCGGGGGGCTGCATTCCCGAGCAGTTTCTCGACCTGCCGGTGGACTATGAATCGCTGGCCCAGATCGGCTCCATCATGGGTTCGGGCGGCCTGATCGTCATGGATGACAGTTCCTGCATGGTGGATGTCGCGCGCTTCTTCATGGAGTTCTGCATGGATGAATCCTGCGGCAAGTGCATTCCATGCCGGGCGGGAACCGTGCAGATGCACGACATCCTGCAACGGATGACCACGGGCGCGGCTTCGGAGGAGGATCTCGATACCCTGAAAGCCCTGGCTGCCCTGCTGCGGGAAACCAGCCTCTGCGGACTGGGGCAGACTGCGCCGAATCCGGTGATGAGCACGCTGAAGTATTTTCCCGAGGAGTATGAGGCGCACATTCGCGATAAGCATTGCCCGGCCGGGCACTGCCGCATGCCGGCTGTGAGCCGGGAGGCCACCGCATGAGCGTAAAAACCCTCCAGATCGATGGCAAGGCGGTGACGGGCATGGCGGATGACGCCATTTTCACGGTGGCCTGGGAACACGGGATTCGCATTCCGAGACTGTGCCACGTTGGCGGGCTAAGCGAGGTCGGCGCCTGCCGGCTCTGCATGGTGGAAGTGGAAGGCCAGAAGAACCTGCAAGCCTCATGTCTGACCCCGATCGAGGAAGGCATGGTGGTGCGGACCGACACGCCACGGCTTCAGTCCCATCGCAAACTGATTGTCGAGTTGCTGTTTGCCGAGCGCAATCACGTGTGCGCGGTCTGTGTGGCGGACGGCGCCTGCGAACTGCAGGATCTGGCCGTGGCGCTGGGCATCAATCATGTGCGTTTCCGATACCGGTTCCCGTCTTTGCCCGTCGATACCAGCCACGAGCGTTTCGCCATTGACCACAATCGCTGTGTGCTGTGCACCCGCTGCGTGCGGGTCTGCGACGAGATTGAGGGAGCCCACACCTGGGACGTCTGCGGTCGCGGTGCCGGCACCCTCATCATCTCGGACCTGGGCGAGCCCTGGGGAGCCTCGGAAACCTGCACCAGCTGCGGCAAATGCGTTCAGGTTTGTCCCACGGGGGCGCTGTTCGACAAAGGGAAGACGATTGCGGAGATGCGCAGAGACCGGGGCTTCCTCAAGTACATCGTGACCGCCCGGGAAAAGAAACAGTGGATCGGATGACCCAGAAACCTCGTCTCGCCACGATCTGGCTGGGCGGCTGTTCCGGCTGCCACATGTCATTCCTCGATCTGGATGAGCGCCTGATCGATCTGGCCGCCCGGGTGGAGTTTTGCGCCTGCCCGCTCACCGACTACAAGGATTTTCCGGAGGTCGACATTACCCTGGTGGAAGGAGCGGTGGCCAACGAAGACCACCTGGAGCAGATTCAGCGGGTGCGGCGGCAAAGCCGGATTCTGGTCTCGCTGGGGGACTGCGCGCTCACCGGCAACGTGACGGCGCTGCGCAACATGTTTTCGGTCGAGGACGTCCTCGACCGGGCCTATCGGCAGACTGCGGCCGTGGTGACCGGCATCCCGTCGGGCAACGGCGCGGTGCCGCGGCTACTGGACCGGGTCCGGCCGGTGCACGAAGTGGTGCAGGTGGAGTACTTCATTCCGGGCTGTCCGCCCTCAGCGGATACCATTCACGAATTCCTGATGGCCCTGCTCGACGGGCGCACGCCGGCGCAGGCTGGGAGGTTTGGCTAGATGACCGAACGCATTCTCATCCATCCTGTCACCCGGGTCGAGGGCCACGCCAAGATCTCGATTTACATTGACGACGCGGGAGCAGTAAGTTCGGCGCAGTTTCATGTCACGGAATTCCGCGGCTTCGAGAAGCTGTGCGAGGGCCGCCCGTTCTACGAAATGCCTGGCCTGATGAGCCGGGTGTGCGGCATCTGCCCGGTCAGCCATGTGCTGGCCAGTTCGAAAGCGGGAGATATGCTGCTGGGCGTCGAGATCCCGCGCGCCGCGGCCAAGCAACGCCGGCTGGTGAACTATGCCCAGTTGCTGCAGTCGCACGCCTTGAGTTTCTTTCACCTTTCGGCGCCCGACTTTCTGCTGGGCCTGGATTCGGCGCCGGAAAAGCGCAGCATCTTCGGCCTGATCGAGCAGGACCCCGAGTTCGCGCGGCGCGGGATTCGCCTGCGGCAATTCGGCCAGCGCATCATCGAACTGGTGGGCGGCAAGCGCATTCATCCCGCCTGGAGTGTGCCCGGCGGAGTGCTGCACGCGGTGGGGACGGCAGAGCGCGATGAAATTCGGGGCTGGATCCCGGAAGCACGGCAATCCATCGAACTAGCGTTGCAACGGCTGAAACAGGCCTCGACTCGCTGGCTCCCGAAATCGAGCATATGGGCAACTTTCCCACCTTGTTCATGGGCACAGTAACTCCCGAGGGCGTTCTCGAGTATTACGACGGCCAGATTCGCATCGTGGATGCGGAAGGAAACACGGTGGCCGAAGGCCTGGACCCTCTGCGCTACGCTTCCTACCTGGCGGAAGCCAGCGAAGAGTGGTCCTTTATGAAGTTTCCATTCTACAAACCGCTGGGCTATCCCGGGGGCAGCTATCGAGTGGGACCGCTGGCCCGCCTCAACGTGGCTCGATCGACGGGCACGAGCGGCGCCGACCGCGAATTGCGCGAATTCAAGCAACGCGGCCAGGGAGCAGTTTGCCAGTCCTTTCACTATCACCTGGCGCGTCTCATCGAAATGCTCCATGCCGTCGAGCGCATTGAAGAACTGGCGGACGATCCCGATCTGCTACGGGAGCATGTGCGCGCCAAGGCGGGACAAAACCGGAACCACGGAATCGGCTCCTGTGAGGCTCCCCGCGGCACTCTTTTCCATGACTATGAGGTGGATGACGACGGCCTCATCCGCAAAGTGAATCTTCTGATCGCCACTTCGCAGAACAATCTGGCCATGAATCAGGCGGTAGAGCAAACCGCCCGCCGCTTTGTTCGCGCCGGGGCTTTGCAGGAGGGGATGCTGAACCGCGTGGAAGCGGCGCTCCGATGTTTCGATCCCTGCCTTTCCTGCTCCACGCACGCCGTGGGGCAGATGCCCCTGATCATCGAACTGCGCAACTCCGCCGGCGAGTTGCTGCAGCGGATGGAGAGGAGCTGATTTCGTGGTGCTGTGCATCGCAATCGGCAATGCGCTGCGCGGCGACGACGGAGTCGCTCATCGCGCCCTCGAGCTGATCCGCACTCGCGCCGGGGTTTCGCTGCGCAGCGTGGTTCAGCTTACGCCGGAGTTGGGGGAGGAGATCGCAACCGCCCGCAGCGTGATCTTCCTGGACGCCGATCCGTTGTGCATCGAGCCCCTCATCGAAGCGGTGGCGCCTGACGGCTTGCGCGTCACTCCGCTGACGCATGCCATGACTCCGGCCCAGGTCGTTGCGGTAGCGCGTCATCTGTACGGTTTCAAAGGTGAGACTTTCCTGTGCCGGGTACCCGCGGCCGACTTCAACGACGGGCCAGGCCTTTCGCAGCAGGCCGAAGACGGAGCCCGCTCCGCCGCGAAAATCGCGGAGAAGTTTCTGGCGACGCTTCCGATTTGAACAGCAGCTTCACTCCTTCGTTGTGATTGGCTCTCGCAATGGCCTGCGAACGCTTACGCTGTTCCAGAGTTGGTGAAGGCTTCCAGCGCATCGGAGAGCGTGGGAAATATCAGGAAGATGTTCTCGACCTTGGTGATTTCGAAAACCTTCTGCACTCGCTGGTTCAACCCCGTGATGGCGATACGGCGGCCCGCTTTGGCGCAGGACGTGTAAGCGCTGACCAGCGACCCCAGGCCTGACGAATCAAGATAAGGGACGCCGGAAAAATCCAGAATCATGGTGGGAGCGCCTTCGCGCCGAACTGCGTTCAGAAACGGCGGCACGTTCTCCATGGTGAGGGGCCCGCGGAAGCTCAGCACCCCATGATCCAGCCGCTCGATCTGCATTGGCTCCGACGGCATAGCAAGTGAGGGAGATTCTAGGCCAGAAATGAGCCGGGTTCAACCGCTGTGTAAGCACCCGGCGTGCGGTTTGCCTGCTGCCTTGCTCGCGACATGGTCTCCCGGCCTGTTTCGGGCTGTGAGAACTCACATTTGTAATGTTTTTGTGTTTTCTTCTTGGCGGCCCACCGAGCGAGGCTCTGCGCAGTTACGATTGCTTTAACGGCGAGTGGGGAGAGACGGATGGCTAGCAAAAGTGGAAATCGTTGCCGGCACCTCTGACACTCGCGATCTTAGTACTCAATCCCGGAAATCCGACAGACATCCCAAGGGAACACAGGCTCGCGTTCTGCTGACTTCGGTCTTCGGGCCTTACGCCCAGGACGACGAATTCGGCAGCCGCTCCATCAATCCGATGGAGCTTTATCACAATCAGGTGACGCGCGCGCAGGGCAGCTTCTCGCTGCGCATGTTTCACCGCTCCTGGGGCATCATGATGATCCAGGCGAACATTTCCGCGCCCTGCGCCGTGCTCGACTTCCCCACGCGCGAGGACTTTGCGCGGGAGGTGAAGACCAATCGGTATGACATCGTCGGCATTTCGTCGATCATCGTGAACGTGGCCAAGGTGCGCGAGATGTGCCGCATGACGCGCGTACTCTCGCCGCAATCGGAGATTGTCGTGGGTGGTCATGTGGCAGCAATTCCGGGAATCGAAAGCATGATCGATGCCGATTATATTGTGCGCGGCGAAGGCGTCGCGTGGATGCGGCGTTACCTGGGCGAAGATGAAACGGCGCCCATCCGCCATCCCGCGATTGTCTCCGGAATGCGAACGCGCATCATGGGCATTCGTCTGCCGGAACGCAAAGGCGCGACGGCGGCTACGATTATCCCTTCGGTCGGCTGCCCCATGGGATGCAATTTCTGCACGACCTCGGCATTTTTCGGCGGGAAAGGAAAGTTCGTCAACTTCTTTGAGACCGGGGACGAACTGTTTGACGTCATGAGCCGGATGGAGGATGAGCTCAAAGTACACTCGTTCTTTGTCATGGACGAAAATTTCCTGCTGCACCGCGAGCGCGCGATGCGGCTCCTGGAACGCATGCAGCAGGCGGGCAAGAGCTGGTCGTTGTCTGTCTTCGCTTCGGCCAACGCGATTCGAAAATACTCCATGCAGGAACTGGTGGATTTGGGAGTGTCCTGGCTGTGGATGGGACTGGAGTCTCCACGGGCCGGCTACAGCAAGCTGCAGGGCACGGACACGCGGGAACTCACGCGCGAACTGCGCGAACACGGAATTCGTGTGCAAGGATCGACCATCATCGGACTGGAACACCACACCCGCGACAATATCGTTACTGAAATTGAGCATGCAGTTTCGCACAACACCGACTTTCACCAGTTCATGTTGTACACTCCGGTGCCCGGGACTCCGCTGTATCAACAGATGGCGGAAGAGGGGCGCCTGCTGCGCGACGTCGATTACGCTGACGTTCACGGCCAGTTCAAATTCAATTTCACACACGCGGCGATTTCCAGGGACGATTCGAAGCGCTTTCTGGATTGGGCCTTCTGGCGCGACTACGAATTGAATGGTCCGAGCCTGTATCGCATCTCGCGAACTCTGCTGGCAGGCTGGAAACGTTACAAAGACTGGCCGGATGCGCGCGTGCGGGGACGGTTTGCGCGAGAGATGGGGCGGCTGAGCGGCATCTATAGCTCGGCATTGTGGGCGATGGAGCGGCAGTTCAAGAAAGTGGATGGCGAAGTCAGCCAGCAGATTCGTGCTTTGCGCCAGGAATTCAAGCAGGAATCCGGAGTCATGGCGCGGATGCTGCCGGCGGTGCTGGGTCCGGTTCTGTTGTGGACGACGCGTCGGGAAGAGAGACGGCTGGCGCGGGGAAAAACGTACGAGCCGCCAACGATCTTGGAGCGGAGCAACTGGCTCGAGGCGTAGCGCGTCATCGCGCCCGGACTATCCTGTGCGGCGTGTCGACAGTAGGCTCAGAATCTCGCGCAGTCCCTGGCGGATGTGCTGGATCTCGGGCGAGGAATGAGATGGGAACGGGATGGCGGTCTGTGTCTTGTCTGATTTCGTTTCCGCTCGTAAGTGCTGCCGCGCCCCGGCGATGGTGAATCCCTGCTCGTAGAGCAGTTGCTTGATGTGCAGCACGCTCTCGACGTCGCGCTTGCGGTACATGCGCTGCCCCGTGCTGCTTTTCACCGGCTTCAGTTGGGAAAATTCGGACTCCCAGAAACGCAGCACATAAGCGGGCAGGTGGCACAGGGTCGCCACTTCTCCAATGCGGAAATACAGCTTGTCGGGGATGAGGATCTCATCCGACTTATGCTTGCCCGAATTCTTCTTTCTGGCAGTCATGTCTCCGCCATCAAACCTCGGGCGGTTCGCTTATTGTGACACACCCGCGCGGGAATGGGTCTGCAGATTTTTTGCGGTCGTGATTGCCAATGGAAAAGCCCCTCAAGAGGTGCTTCTCTTGAGAGGCCAGTGGAAATCGGTATGCGAGGTTTCGTCTCGCCGACGGTTAGTGCTTCTTTTTCTTTTTTGCCTTCTTCTTCGTTGCCATGAAGGTTCCTCCGTGAGCGATTTTCCCTTGCAAAGGGGCGATTGTTTGGGCCCGTACTTGAAAGGCCAGCCCCACCAGTAGTAGGGCATAGCCTCATGACTCAAGATATTGCGGCAGTATGAAAGAAGTGTCAACAGAATTTTGCACGATTATTCACTTGACACAAAGTTAGATTTACGTTAACATGCTTCTATGAACATTAGAGAAGCACACGAGAAGTTTGGAACCGACGAACAATGCCTTCAGTACATCGAGAAAATGCGCTGGCCGGACGGCATTGTACGCTGCATTACATGCGGCGATAAGAACGTCGAGAAGTATGAGCGCCCCGCGCCGAATCCGAAAAAGCGGCGCTCGGATGATCGCCCGAAGCTCAAGGCGAATCGCCGCAACTGGTTTTACATCTGTCGCAATGCAGACTGCCGTGAGCAGTTCTCCCCTACGGCTGGCACACTCTTTCACGACACGCATCTGCCGCTTATAGTGTGGTTCCAAGCAATCGCGCTGATGCTGAATGCGAAAAAAGGATTGAGCGCGGCGCAGCTACAGCGCGACCTGGGGATCGGCGGATACAAAACGGCGTGGTATCTCAATCACCGAATCCGCGAAGCAATGGCCGATGGAGCGATACCGAAGCTCGGCGGTATCGTCGAGATTGATGAAACCTACGTAGGTGGAAAACAGAAGGGCAAGGGAGTTTCATACGGTCGGATGCAGAAGCAAGTTGTAATGGGTGCGATCCAACGCGGCGGAGAACTCCGCTTGCAGCACGTGGACCGAGCCACGCTGAAAACATTCCGCGAGTTCATCAGCGCGACAGTGAGCGACGATGTTGAGCGAGTAATGACAGATCAGCATCCCGCGTACCCTACTGCTCTCGGATCAAAGTTGGCGGACAAACACGAAACCGTGAATCACATAATCGGTGAGTACGTGCGGGGAGATGTTACGACCAACTCGATCGAGTCGGCATTCTCGCTATTCAAGCGCGGCGTGATAGGGCAATTCCACAAGCTGTCAGGCAAACACCTGCACCGCTATCTAGCAGAGTTTGAGTATCGTTTCAATCGCCGTCATGACAATGGCGCTTTCGCTGAAACCGTGCGCCGTCTAGCAGGCATAAAGCCGTTGCCGTTCGAAAAGCTCACTTACGAGAAGGCTTAGGTTTTGTTTCTCCGTCCTTCTTTGCGGCCTTTATCTCGGACGTTTTCTTCGGTGGGTTTTGCAACATCCGGCGGAGGACTTCGTCGAACTGTCCCTTGTCCGTTTTCACCTGTAGCACCTTCGTTCACCTTAGCATATTCCCGAGCAATCCACTCCCTCCAATGTGGCACGATCCCCTCTTCGATGCATTGAATGATGAAGTCGTCTGCGGTCCCATATTTAGTCAGGCTCTTTATTTTCCTGTCTAGTTCGTTGGGCAGGAACAGCGTGTGGCTTGTTGTGTCTGCGGGCTGTTTCTTGGGCATTAAGGCGCTACTTCTTACACTTCGAATACTTCCAATACTTCCATCTTGACTAGGAAGTGTTGGAGGTGTATGAAGTGTAGGAAGGCTCATCGACCTGAGCAAGCCCGAAACTGTTGGGCTGGCAGACCAAAGATCACAATGGGTTGCGGTCGGTATTGACTAACTAGGTTCCAAGGAATAAAGTCAGGCGTTTTGGCCGACGATCAATCGTCTGGCGCGAAGGTCTTTCAAAGTTTGATGAGGAAGGTGGGAGAATCGAACTCCGCCGTGCGGTAACACGGCTGACCGCTTATAAGGCAGCTTCCGCGCCCAACGGGTTGCACCTTCCAAGTCAAAGAGCCGATGTGATTCGAAGGCATCGGCGAAAAACTGGTGGGCGTGATGGGGATCGAACCCACGACCTCTGGCTTAGCAAGCCATCGCTCTCAGGTTCTCAGAGTGTCCTCGCGAAAGACGGCTCTGAGTTCCAGTCCCGAAGGCTCCACTGAGCTACACGCCCATTGGTTTCCCTTTATCTACCACAAACTTACCCGGAAAAGCGATAAGGAAACAGATACAGAGCGTGGACGCCCTGTGGAAATCTATCCCTAGATCGTCAATTTCTACATCTTGTGTGCCTCACAACAGAGGCACAAGATATGCCCCTGTCACGGCAGCATCAGTATCTCATTTGTGTCAAGTGAATAATCATGGAATTTTGCAGTTCCGCACGGATTTCTTCAAGCCGTCGTTGTGCGGTAGTCGTTCGCCAAGCCACAAGCGCCGAGCCGGCAACGATGAGATTCGCTAACGACCAACGACGAACGGCCAACGACTGGTAGTACACTGCGCCTCATGCGGCGCGATCCGGTTGAACTGGAAATCTTCAAGAACCTTTATCACTCGATTGCCGAGGAGATGGGGGCGGCACTGCGGCGCACTGCATTCTCTCCAAACATCAAGGAGCGGCGCGATTACTCGTGCGCGGTGTTCGACAGCGCGGGCGAGGTCATCGCCATGGGCGACCACATGCCGGTGCACCTGGGATCGATGCCCATGTCGGTGAAGGCGGCGATTGAGGCTGGACCGATGGAGCCTGGGGATATCGTGATGCTGAACGATCCGTTTCGCGGCGGTACACATTTGCCGGACATCACGATGGTCGCGCCGGTGTATGTGGTGAAGCGCGCGATTGCAGGCGGCAAAACCGGCGGGAGGAACCAACAGCATTCCCCTGGCTTTCGCGGGCAGGAGTGCCCGCGCCACATGAGCCCCGATTTCTATGTGGCTTCGCGGGCACATCATGCCGATGTGGGCGGAGCCTATCCCGGCTCGATGGGACTTTGCCGCGAAATCTATCAGGAGGGTGTGCGCATTCCTCCGGTGAAACTGATGCGCTCTGGAGCGATGGTCCGGGATGTGCTCGCGATGCTGCTTAACAATGTTCGTACGCCCGAGGAGCGCGAAGGCGATCTGGGCGCGCAGATTGCCGCCTGCCACACCGGCGCCGAGCGATTGCGCGAAGTGTGCGTGCGTTATGGACTGACGCGCGTAAAACAGGCCGCCGCGGAGTTGCACGATTATTCCGAGGAACTCATGCGGGCCTTCCTGCAACGTGTGCCACCGGGAACATACACCGCGGAGGATTTTCTGGATGGAGATGGCATCAGCGACCTGCCGGTGAGGATTGCGGTTGCGGTGAGTGTTCGCAGTCCGTTGGACGCTGTCGCGTCCAAACGCGGGCAAGAGTGCCCGCGCCACACGGTCACGGTCGACTTCACCGGCAGCGATCCCCAGGTTGAAGGGAGCATCAACGCAGTGGCGGCGATCACGTATTCGGCATGCTTCTACGTCTTTCGCTGCCTGATGGCGGAGGACGTTCCGGCCACGGCGGGGCTGATGCGGCCGGTCGAGGTCATCGCACCCGCGAGGACGATCGTCAATGCGCAGCCCCCTGCAGCCGTTGCCGGAGGAAACGTTGAGACTTCGCAGCGCATCGTCGATGCGCTGCTGCGGGCGCTGGCGCAGGCAATGCCCGAGCGCATTCCCGCCGCGGCCTCGGGCACGATGAACAATCTGACCATCGGTGGCATCGATCTGTGGAAAGACGACCCGCGCACCGGCGAGCCGTTCGCCTACTATGAAACCGTCGCCGGTGGCATGGGCGCGCGGCCGGGCAAGGCGGGCGTTTCCGGCGTGCACACCCACATGACGAATTCGCTGAACACGCCGGCTGAAGCATTGGAGTATGCGTATCCGCTGCGCGTGCGGCGCTATTCACTTCGGCGGGACAGCGGAGGCGGCGGCAGGTTCCGCGGTGGCGACGGCATCGTTCGTGAAATCGAAATGCTCACCGATTGCGAGGTCACTCTGCTGGCCGACCGTCGCTCGCGCGGTCCATGGGGACTGGCGGGAGGTAGCGACGGTGCCGCCGGAATCGCAAGTGTGATTCGCCGCGACGGATCCGTGGAGAAGATGCCCGGGAAGTTCAGCGCGCGTCTGCGCAAGGGGGAACGGATCAGGATTGAATCGCCAGGAGGCGGCGGCTGGGGAACATCTCCGTCCGGTTGAGCCCCCAAAGCATAGAGGTGAACGCTGGCATTTGAAGTGAGCGAGCACTACCTCGAAGAAGCGCGCCGCCAACTGCGCGGACACAAGCGCATGGGCGAGGGGGCGATGGCCCAGCTGCGCGATGAAGACTTCTTTGTGGCGCTCGACCCGGAGGCGAATTCGATCGCAATTCTGGTCAAACATCTTGCCGGGAACGTGCGCTCGCGCTTCACCGACTTCCTGACCACCGACGGCGAGAAGCCTGACCGCTTTCGCGATCGCGAATTTGAAGTCACCGGCGCGACCACTCGTGCCGACGTGATGCAGTGGTGGGAAGAAGGCTGGGCGTGCGTCTTTGGGGCGATCGACCCGCTGAAACCCGAAGATGTGATGCGCACCGTCACCATCCGAGGCGAGCCGCATACCGTGCTGCAGGCCGTTAACCGCCAGATCGCGCACTACGCCCAGCACATCGGTCAGATCGTGTTTCTGGCCAAGCATTTGCGATCGAAAGAATGGAAGACGCTGAGCATTCCGCGCGGCAAGTCGGAGGAGTTCAAAGACCACACGGTTCTGGCGCAGAAATACGAGCGCGGCGTGCCGAAGGGGAAATAGTTCGCCCGGGCAGCCTGATACTTTCCGATCAACGACCCGGTGCTAGAATCATACGTTTTGTGTTTGCACCCGATTTCGGTTTTATGTCCTTCCTAAGGTGGCAATCATGGCTGGAACAATGCTGGCGGTGGTCAAGCCGGAGGCTGCGCCGGGCGCCGACGTCCGCGAGGTAAAGATTCCCGCCTTCGGGCGCACCGACGTGCTGGTCAAGGTGAAAGTCGCGTCGATCTGCGGAACCGACCTGCACATCTACAACTGGGATCGCTGGGCGCAAAACCGCATCCATCCGCCGCTGATTCCGGGGCATGAGTTTTGCGGAGAGGTCGCCGCCTTCGGCGACGAAGTCACCAGCGTGAAGGAAGGCGATTTCGTTTCCGCCGAAATGCATGTGGCCTGCGGCAAGTGCCTGCAGTGCCGCACCGGCGAGGCGCACATCTGCCAGAACGTAAAGATCATCGGCGTCGATGCCAACGGAGCTTTCGCTGAATACGTTGTCATCCCCGAGTCGAATATCTGGAAGCTCGATCCGGCCATTCCGCAGGAGTATGCGTCGATTCTTGATCCGCTGGGCAACGCCGTTCACACCGTACTGGCCGGGGAGATCGCTGCCAAGAGCGTGGCCATCACGGGATGCGGCCCGATCGGATTGTTTTCGATCGCCGTGGCCAGGGCGGTGGGTGCGACCTCGGTGTTTGCGATCGAAGTGAACGAGCATCGTGCACGCATCGCGCGCACCATGAAAGCAGATTACGTGCTCAACCCCGCCAAAGAGGATGTCGACGCCATCGTGATGGAGAAGACCGGTGGACTGGGCGTCGACGTAGTGCTCGAAATGGCCGGGCATCCCGATTCGATTCGAACAGCATTCGACATCGTGCGGCGCGGCGGAAGAATCTCCCTTCTCGGCCTTACCTCCAAGCCCATCTCGCTGAATTTTTCTGAAGACATTATTTTCAAGGGAATCACGGTACAAGGCATCAACGGCCGCCGCATGTACCAGACCTGGTATCAGATGACCGCGCTGCTGAAAGCCGGCAAGCTCGATCTACATCCGGTAATTACAGACCGTATTTCGATGAAGGATTTCGGCAAGGCCATGGAGCGGCTGAAGACCGGCGAGGCCAGCAAGATTCTCGTATACCCGAATGGAGTGCGGTGAATTCTTTGCCACGGATTTACGCGGATGGACACGGAATCCCGCGCTTGGTCATTCTGAGCGAAGCGAAGAACCTATGCAGTCTGCTCGCGCCAGCAAGGTTGCATAGGTCCTTCGCGCAAAAAGTGCGCTCAGGATGACAGTGAGTGAGAGGAGTTTTATGTCGACGCAAAGCCCAACCCGCACCAATCCGCTCTCTTATCTCACCGAGCAACTCGACGACCTCAAGGCCAAGGGCACGCACTTCAAGCTGCGCGTGCTTGAGGACGAGCAGGCGCCCCTCTGCACGTTTGACGGCAAGAAAGTCATCAATATCGCGTCGAACAACTATCTCGGACTGACCACGCACCCCAAGCTGCGCGAGGCGGCTCTGGAGGCGACACGCAAGTTCGGCGTGGGATCGGGCGCAGTCCGCACCGTGGCCGGGACGATGAAGATCCACATGGATCTGGAGGAAAGGATCGCGCGCTTCAAGAACGTGGAAGCCTGTGTGGTCTTTCAATCCGGTTTTGCGGCCAATGCCGGTACCGTCTCGGCAGTGCTTGGTAAAGACGACTTCATCATCTCCGACGCGCTGAATCACGCTTCGATCATTGACGGCGCGCGGCTGTCAAAGGCGAAGATTCTGGTGTTCCGCCACAAAGACATCGCGCACGCAGAAGAGCAATTAGCCAGCATCAAGAACGAGCCAGGTAAAAAGCTGCTGATCACGGACGGCGTCTTCTCCATGGACGGCGACATCGGTCCGCTCCCCGCACTCTGCGACCTGGCCGAAAAATACGGCGCCATTATGATGGTCGACGACGCCCACGCTTCCGGCGTGCTGGGGCGCAACGGGCGCGGCACCATCGATCACTTCAAAATGCACGGTCGCGTCGATATTCAGGTGGGAACATTGTCGAAGGCGATCGGCGCGCTGGGTGGATATGTCTGCGGCACGCGCGATCTGATCGATTTTCTCTATCACCGGGCGCGTCCGTTCCTGTTTTCGACGTCGCATCCGCCGTCTGTGGCGGCAACCTGCATTGCGGCTTTCGACGTTCTCGAAAGCGAGCCCGAGCGCATGGAAAAGCTCTGGGAGAACACGCGCTTCTGGAAGAAAGAACTCGGGGCTCTCGGCTTCGATATTGGCGGACGCTCCACTCCGGCTAGCGAAACTCCGATCACTCCGATCATCATCGGCGACGGTAAACTCACCATGGACTTCTCGCGCGAACTGTTCAAAGAAGGCGTGTTTGCCACCGGCATCGCCTTTCCCACGGTGCCCGAAGGCAAAGCGCGCATCCGCACCATCATGTCCGCGACCCACACGAGGGAAGAACTGGAGCAGGCGCTGGAGGTGCTGGGGCGAGTGGGCAAGAGGATGGGGATTCTAGGGAACTGACGAACTGCGCAGCCGAGCTTTGCTCGGCCTGGACGGGCGAGGGCGCCCGTCCCCACACGAACATAAAACCTCAACCTTCGCGGTAAACAATCTTGCCGCCCACAATCGTCGCCACTACCTTCCCGGTAAATTGCCAGCCGTCAAAGGGAGTGTTGCGCGAGAGCGAGCGCGATTTCGCCGCTTCAAACGTCCAGCGCTTCTTGGGGTCGAAGATAGTCACGTCGGCGGGATTGCCTTTCACCAGCGACCCACGTCCGCGCAGATCGAAGACCCGCGCCGGGCCTGCGGTAAACAGTTCGACAATGCGCGTGAGAGGGGTTCTATGGTCGCGGTGGAGCGTTGTGATCGCCAGCGCAAGTGCTGTCTCCAAGCCTGTGATGCCGAATGATGCACGCTCGAACTCCAGCTGCTTTTCATGCGCAGCGTGAGGAGCGTGGTCGGTGGCGATGGCGTCGACGGTGCCGTCGGCCAGCGCCACCAGAATCGCTTCCAGATCGGACGCCGTTCTCAGCGGCGGGTTCATCTTGAAATTGGTATCGTATTCACCCACGTTTTCGTCGATCAGCGTGAAATGATGCGGCGTGACTTCGCAGGTCACACGGGCTTTGGCACGCTTGCCGCGGCGCACCGCCTTGAGCGCGTCAGACGTAGAAAGATGAGCCACGTGCAGGCGCGAGTCGCGAATCTGCTGGGCGAGCGTAACATCGCGATCCACAATCGCCGATTCGGCAGCCGCCGGCATGCCGCGCAAGCCAAGCCGGAAACTCGTTGGCCCCAGGTGCATCGAGCAATTTTCAGTCAAGCGTGTATCTTCGGCGTGCTGCACGACCGGAAGATTCAGTTCTGCACCCAGCCGCAACGCCATACGCATGGTGTCGTCTTCAAGTATCGGTTTGCCGTCGTCGGTGACCGCGACCGCTCCTGCGCGCTGCAGCGCGCTGAAGTCGGTCAGCGTTCCGCCGCGGCTGGCGCGCGTGGCGGCGGCGATCGGAAACACATTGACCACAGCTCCGCGCTCGGGACGGCGCAGCCACGCGACCCACTCCGGCGTGTCAACCACAGGCGCGGTGTTGGGCATGGTGCAGACCGACGTGAAGCCGCCGGCAGCGGCCGCGGAGGTGCCGGTGGCAATGGTCTCTTTGTAGCCCTGGCCGGGCTCGCGCAGGTGGACATGCAGGTCAATGAAACCAGGCGCGACGATCAGGCCGCGAGCATCGAATTTTTCGTCGGCGCTCCCGCGGATTTTGTTCGGCGGCGCAATCTCGGCAACGCGTCCTTCGCGCAGCAGGATATCCACGGGCGCATTGATCTTCGCCGCCGGGTCGATCAGATGACCGCCTTTGATCAGCAGGCTCTTGCTCTCCAGGCGCGTCATCCGGCTACCTCAGAACGAACCGAGCTGTCATCCTGAGCGCGCACTTTGCGCGAAGGACCTCTGTACTCGCCGCGGCCAGCAAGAAACTGCGCGGGTCCTTCGCTTCGCTCAGGATGACAAGAGCTACATGAGAGAAGGCGGCTCACCGTGCCCTCCCCAGCGCCCGCGCCAGGATTGCCATACGCGTGGGGACGCCGTTGCGGACCTCATCCACGATCACGGACTGCGGACCGTCCGCGACTTCGGCAGTTAGTTCGAGGCCCCGGATGATGGGGCCGGGATGCATCACGATCGCATCGCGCCTGGTCAGCTTCAGCCGCGCCGGAGTCATCTGGTAACGCGCGATGTAGTCCTGCAGGCGAATCTTCTGGCCCGCCAGGCGCTCTTTCTGCACTCGCAGCAGCATGATCACGTCCGAACCGCGCAGGGCGTCTTCCATGTGACGCGTGACGCGCAAGCCGGGAGCGAGCGTGGCGGCGACATCGGGAACAAGTTCTGGCGGGCCGCACAGGATGAGCTTCACGCCAAACTTGCTCAGCAGGTGGCAGGCGCTGCGGGCTACCCGGCTGTGAAAGATGTCGCCGATGATCGCCACCTGGAGTCCAGAAAACTTTCTTTTGTGTTTGAGAATCGTGTAGGCATCGAGCAAGGCCTGGGATGGATGCTCGTGCATGCCATCGCCGGCGTTGATGACGGGGATGTCGAGATGCCGCGCCATCAAAAGAGGCGCGCCCGCCGAGGGATGGCGCATCACGATGCAATCGGCGCCCACCGCGCGCAGTGTGTATCCCGTATCGATGACCGATTCGCCTTTTTCAATGCTTGATCCGGAGGCTTGAACCAGTGTAGTGATGGCGCCCAGCGATTTCGCGGCAATTTCAAACGAAGACCGAGTACGGGTGGAGGATTCGTAAAACAGAAGCACGATGCGCTTACCGCGCAGCAGCGGGCGCGGCTTCAGCGGATTCATGCGGCGGGCCAGCTTGAGCAGGCCGAGGATGTCCTTTGCCTCGAGGGGTTCAATCCCGAGCAGCGAACCGCGTGCGGGCGTATTCATCGCATGAAGAGGGAACGGTGCATGATACGCGGCGAGCAAGCAAGCCTGCAAGGGTCACGGTTACCGGCGATCGGACTGGGGAAACGACGCGAAAGCTAGGGCTTGCGACCACGGGCGAAAATGGTAGCGGCGAGGATGCCGCCCAAGCTGCCAAAAACCATAGAAAGCACGAAAAGGACCACGCCTCCGCCGGCCAGACTCTCCAGAAACCCGTCCGTAGTCTTCAACTGGTCTAAGCCGGCCTGGAGCCAGGAATAGTTCGGATGAGAAAGCACAAAGTTCTGGCCTTCTTGGACAATCTGCTCTTGCAGTTTCGCCCGGAGTTCGGGAACCATGACGACCAAAACAGTCAACGATGCCACGAGGGCGAAACAGAGCAGGCCGCTGATTGCTCCCAGGCGAGCGCCGGTAGAGGATTTGATGGCAATCCCCGGCCGGCGTTGGCGATAAAAGACGACAGCAAGGAAGCCCGCGCCTAGTATGGCAACGAGCGTATTCAGACGGGCCAGCATCAGTAAGAACGCAACTGCAGCGGCGAGCGCGCATGGCTTCGCGGTGTCAGACCACCGTGCCGGAATTGTCGTTCCGGAGGCAGCCGATGAGACCGCAACCGCTATCGAGCCATTCGACGGCCCTGCCACGCCGGTTGCAGCAGCGCTGGCGGCGGGCTCGGGCACCACCACGCGAATCTGCGGAGCGGAACAGTGCGGGCAGAAGGGAACCCCTTCTTCCACGCTTTGGCCGCACTGGTAGCAGGGTTGTTCCATCGGTGCTCAAATCATGAGTTGAAGACAGGCGTGTTTCTGAAAGTACCGCAGGCAGCGGGGCGGAAGCAAGGACGGCTTATCAGGTTGCGACGGACGGAAGAGACTGAGCCCCATCCTGCCGCTTGTCCAAGCGCATCGATCCACGTTGCTGAAGCAATCAACAAAACTCAGCGCTCAGATTTCGCCGCGCTTGCCGCGAGTATGGACATATACGAGAGCGAACGTCGATCCTTTGCTCGCATCTCGGGGCTCGATAGCTACAATGTGCTGGTCGTCCTCGGTGCCGACTTTCAGTTCGGTGACCGGTCCCGAATCCTCGTCACATTTTAGCGCCTTGCTGTCTTCGGAGCCCTTGCTATCGTCATGCACTTCGACATCACCACCGTGCCGCTGGGTGTGACACTCCAGAACCTTGCCGTACTTCCTCAGTTTCTCGCGATAGAAGTCGACGATCTTGGCAGGCGCGTCGTCGGAGTCGTACTTGGCCACAACCAGCTTCATCCCAAAAGCTTCGGTCAGAACACTCAAGTTGGCATTGCCGTTGCTTTCGTTGTCAGATTTGAGGCGCGCCCCAGGATAAAGCGGCAGGCCAGTCTTGCGCGCGTCGGCGTCGTTGCCGATGTGCATGTCGCCAACGGAACTGCGGATGTCGAGCTTCTTGTTCTGCGCGCCAGAATCCTGCGCCAAGACCGGCAGGATCAGCACTACAGCCAGTGTGAGCGCCAATGCTAGATGGCGAAACATAGATAATCCTCTCTAAAAAGCGGCTGGGAGTTAAATGTCGGCTTCTTTCCCGTGCGTGCGGACAAACACCAGCGAGAAGCTCGATCCCTTGCCATCCGGCTCGACTGAGACGATGTGCTGGTTTTCTTTGGTTCCAACCTTCAGCTCGACGGTAGAGCCACCGGACTCCTCGCAGGTCAACTCATGAGATCCGTGGTCGGAGTCCTTGATGTCGGCGTCCACGTTCATATGGCTGGTGTGACACTGCAGAACTTTGCCGTATTTCTTGAGCTGGTCCTGATAGAAGGCCACCAGCTTCGCCGGCGGATCGTCGGACTGGTACTCCATGGCCACAACCTTCAATCCGTAGCCGAAGCCTGAGATGTTCACGTTGGCGCTTTTATCCTCGCCGTTGGAATCCTTCTGCTTCAACTGCGCGCCGGGATAGACTGCCAGGCCGATATCTGCGGCATTCGCTTCCTTGCTGACATGAATGCCGCCGACGGGCGTGCTGATGTCGACCTGCTTTTCTTCGCCGTTCTTCTCTTTCTTCACGTTCACGCTGCAAGCGAAAACAAGCAGCGCAAAAAAAATAGCCCCCAACATAGAGATGATTCGTAGCTTAGTTCTGCGCATGCGGAAATCCTCCACCAGCAACTTGTACCGGGCGCTCAATACCGGCACCACGCTGGGCAACATTCGGAATCGTAACCGGCAGATGGCCGCGGATGGGAATCTCGCCAAATAGCGCCTTGACTGCAGCCACTTCCGAGACCGTCGCGTTGGAAAATGTGCACATGTAATTCTCGATCCTGGGGAAATCGCCCGCCAGGTAGGGATTCCCCATGGCAATGACTGCCGTCCTGGTGGCGGCGCGATCGAGCACTTGCTGCAACAGCGTTCCCGTTGCGTCTGCCAGGGCCATCGAGTTGCCGACCTTTCCTGCAGTCGGAATTACGTAAACCGCAGCCACGACCGTCTTTGCGGCGTCGACTGCCTTCAGCACCTCATCGCTCATGCCGGCCGCAATCCTGGGATCGACGTAAATCACGTGAGCGTCTGGAATGCGGGCCCGCAATTCGCGTCCGAAAGCGCGGCCGGAATCCGTGCGCACATCGTCTGAGAAGAGAACGGCCACCGTCTCGTTGTGGGTCTCCTCTCTGGTCATGTACGGAAGAGCAGCCTTGGCGGTTCCCTTGGATTTGAGGGGAAGAACCTGGGCATTGTCGCGCACGAGCGTGATGGCGGCATCGGCGACCTTCTGGCCGAACAGGATATTTTCCGGTTTTCCCACGGAAGTAGCCAGCGTATCGAGGTCGACAGTGCGCGATTGGTTCAGGCCCAACGATGCCTTCATCTTCAGCATCTTGAGGACAGAGCGATCGAGGCGCTCGCGGGAAATTTCGCCCGATTGCACCGCCTTCACCATGGCCTCGTAGGACGCAGCGAGATCGGCTGGAATCAGCAGCAGGTCGTTGCCTGCCTTAAAGGCCTCGACTGCTGCCCGTCCGATGTTGTTGGCAAAAAGATGAGTCAAGCCGGCCATGTCGAGGGCGTCGGTCACGATGAGGCCTTTGAATCCCAGTTGCTTTTCGAGAAGATCCGAAACGACCGAGGGCGAGATGGTGGCAACGTGGTTGGGGTCAGAATCCAGAGCCGGCACCGTAACGTGCGCCACCATGACCGAATCGACGCCCGCCGCGATCGCCTGGCGGAAGGGCGGGAGTTCAATCGAGTCGAGATGGGCGCGGTCGACGCTGACGCTGGCCACTCCCAAGTGCGAGTCGGTCGCGGTGTCGCCGTGTCCGGGGAAATGTTTTACGGTCGTCAGCATGCCGGCCTCGTGCGCCCCCTTGATGTAGGCTGCGACCAGATCGCCGACCTGCTTCGGGTCTTCGCCAAACGAGCGCGTGTTGATGATGGGATTGGCTGGGTTCGAGTTGACATCAGCATCAGGAAAGAAATTCCAATGGACGCCAATGGCCCGCGCTTCCTGCGCCGTGATGCGGCCAAATGTCTCGGCGTCGTCGGTCTTGCCATCGGCGCCAAAGGCCATCGCGTGGGGAAAATTGGTCGTCCCCATGAGGCGCGTGGAGACTCCACGCTCAAAATCTGCGGCGATCAGCAAGGGCAGCTTGGAGTCGTGCTGCATCCGGTTCAGCAACTCCGCCGCTTCGTAGGGCTCGCTGCGCAGAAGAAATGGCCCATCCACGTGCACCGTCATGGCAAACGAACCGATGTGGTACTTCTCCATGGACTCGCGCAGTTGCAGATACTCCGGGCTCTCCACGTTGAGGAAGCTGGCGCGGCACCAGATCATGAAGACCTGACCGATCTTTTCTTCTAACGTAAGCTTGTGCAGGGTCTTCTCGGCCCACTTGTCGCCCCGCGCAGGGTCTATGGGAGCAGGACGCTGGTGCTTTTCTTTGGCGAGAGTAGGCGCAGTGAGGATCAATGCGAGGAGAATGACAGCAGCGATTCGCGGCATGCAGGAACGATAGCAGAAGTTTCGCGCTCGAGCGCCCAGGCTTTCGCCTTCTACCCGCGACATTTCTTCGAATCACGGTTCACCCGCGTGAATCCAGTGAGCCTTCGACCTGTGCGAATGCTTGGGCTTGAATCTCGGGATCGTCGCCGAAACCTTTGAGCCAGGTGACTTCCGGTTCGCGCCGGAACCAGGTCATCTGGCGCTTGGCGTAGTTGCGATGCGCCTGCTGGGCAGACTGCAGGGCTTGCTCGGAAGTAAGCTCTCCGCGCAGCAGTTGGACTGCCTGTTTGTATCCGAGCGATGCCAGAGGGCGCGCCGCAGGGCCGTATTTCCGCAGCAGGCGCTGGGTTTCCTCAACCAGACCTTCATCGAACATTTGACGGGCGCGCGCGTTGATTCGCTCATACAGCGCGGTGCGATCTGGATCGAGGCCAAGACGCAAAATTCGGAAGCCCTGCAGGGGATCGCGTCCCTGCTGCCAGAGTTCGGTCATCTTCTGACGGGAAGCAAGGCAGACCTCAATGGCGCGAATCAGCTTAGGAGTGTCGTTGGCGTGAATTGTCTCGGCGGCGGCGCGATCGAGACGCTTCAGCACTCTGTGAAGGTAACCCGATCCGCGATTCGCAGCGCATTCCCGCAGGCGCTCACGCAGGTGTTCTGAACGCTGTGGACCGGGAAAAAGTCCGTCGAGCAGGGCGCGCAGATAAAGTCCCGTCCCGCCTACGACGATGGGCAGGCGGCCGCGGCCGTTGATTTCGGCGAGCACTTGCCTTGCCTGCCGGGAGTATTCTCCGGCGGTCATAAACTGCAGCGGATTGACACAATCGAGCAGATGATGCGGAAGCAGAGCGCGTTCTGAGGGACTGGGCTTGGCCGTGCCAATATCGAACTCGCGATACAGCGCCACCGAGTCGCAATTGACGATTTCCCCGCCGAACCGCTGCGCAAGCGCCAGCGACAACGCAGTTTTTCCACTCGCGGTCGGCCCGAGGAGGACCAGCAACAACGACTGCGGACTTGGCTGCGGCGAACCGACGCTCCCTGCGCCCACGTTCAGCGGAGGCTCCAGTGAATTCCGTGCCAGTAGCGAATAAGAGTGAGGACAAGCAGGAGAAATGCGATCAGGAGCAGTCCGGTGGTTTCCGACGCGTACACGGCGTGCCGGTGATGCTGGTGCGACGAATCTTTTTCGCGCTCTGAGGAGGGCACAAGGGTATTGTAGCGCGCGAAAAGCACTTCTTCACCACGGATGCACGCAGATCACGCGGACTAGAAAGTCAAAAGGGAATCCACGAAATCCGCGTACATCCGTGGTAACGAAGTTGCAGACAGACGACCTGTGAGGCCCAGCCCCCGACACCTGCTACACTACGTCGTCGCGTATGGCGGTTCCGCAAAAAAACAATCGGATCGCCCGCTTCGGGGTCTTCGAGGTCGATCTGAGCGCGGGCGAACTGCGCAAGAGCGGCGTCAAGCTGCGCTTGCAGGGCCAGCCCTTTCAGGTGCTGGCGTTGCTGTTGGAGCGCGCAGGCGAGGTGGTCACGCGCGAGGAATTGCAGCAGAAGCTTTGGGCGTCAGACACCTTTGTCGACTTCGACCACAGCCTGAATACGGCGATCAACAAGGTGCGCGAGGCGTTGGGTGACTCGGCATCCAGCCCGCGCTTCGTTGAGACCCTGGCCCGTCGCGGATATCGTTTCATTGCGCCCGTGCAAAACGGTGCGCCCTCGAGCGCCATGGACGCATCCACGACAGAAACCGCGCGGAATTCCGGATCGCCTCCGCCAGTCCTGCACCCTGACCTCGACGTTCCTGTCCCGCACCGTGAGACCACGCGCGGGCTATTTGCCCTGATCCAGGTCATGTATCTCGCGTTCTATGTTGCGGCGCTGTTGCGCATCCATGCCATTCAGAGCATTGCCGATTCCTTCCTGCCGCTGTGGGGCGCAACAACTCTTGCCGGTACAGTCATGGTAACCGCCGGAGTGGGCATTCCTTTGCGCTGTTACCTGATTTCCGCCGTGGGCTTCGACTACCAGCGGCTGGGCGAGAAATTTCGGCAGATGTTCCCCTTCGTCCTGGCGCTGGACCAGCTATGGGCGGTAGCGCCATTCCTGCTGATGCAAAAGATTGGCCTGGGCGCGGCCTTCGCCGCCAGCGCCGGCTTGCTGTATCTGCCATTTTCGGAGCGAACCCTGATTCGCATGGCGTATTTTGGGCTGCGGTCGCCCCAAGCCGGGCGCGGCTGAGCCCCGATTTTCTATGGAACCGATCTCACGCCTCATCCGTAACTACGTCTAAGGAACCGGGCGGGCGTCTGCCTGCCTGGTGGAGGATCTCTCATGAAGCGCATCGCACTCACCGTCATCCTTCTGAGCCTGGTGGCCGCCTTGCCGGCATCGGCCGACGATTGGTCGAAGACTTTCACCCTCACCGGCAAGCCCGACCTGCGAGTGGAAACTTCTGACGCCAACATCCACGTCACCACCTGGGACCAGAACACGATCGAAGCCCGGGTTACCACGAAAAAGTACAAGATCGGCGACGGCGGCATTCAGATCGAAGATCACCAGAACGGCGATACGGTGGAGCTGGAAGTCCGCTACCCGCATCACGCCATCACCATCGAATGGGGACAGCATCGGGTCGACATCGACATCCGCATGCCCCGCGAAGGCAAGGTCAGCCTGCGAACGGGAGATGGCAAGGTCGAACTGGCTGGATTCAAGGGCGACATGGACCTGCACAGCGGCGACGGGTCGGAGATCCTCGACGGCGTTGACGGCAAGCTGCGGGCCAGCACGAGCGACGGGCACATTCAGGCCAATGGACGCTTTGATGAACTCGACCTCAAAACGGGCGACGGCCATGTCGACGTCCGCGCAGTTGCCGGGTCTTCGCTGAACAGTGGCTGGCGACTCGAAAGCGGCGATGGCAACGTCACGCTCGAGATTCCGGGGGAATTGGCAGCGGATGTGGACCTGCACACTGGCGACGGCCACATCGATCTCGACGTGCCGGTTACGACTTCGGGGCAGATTCGCGAAAATGAGATCCGGGGCAAGCTCAACGGCGGCGGCAGCCTTCTGATGATCCGCACCGGCGATGGATCGATTCGGCTGCGCAAGAGTTGAATCGGAAGTCATTGCCCGCCTGAACTGTCATCTCAACGAGCCACCAGCCTTTGACATTCGGGCGTGCTGGTCAGGGCTATACTCGTGGGTCCTGCGGTTCGACTTCATATCAAACCAAGGATTCTTCATGGCAAACACTCGTGTGAGTCTGGTTGCGCTTGTGCTGGCCTCATGTCTGTCACTGGCTGCCGCTCAGCAGGCCGGGGTGGCGAAGTCCGAGCCCGTGCTCGATGTCACTTCGATGGACCGGAGCGTCGACCCGTGCGTAGATTTCTTCGCATACTCGTGCGGCGGCTGGATCAAGAACAATCCCATCCCGCCCGACGAGTCGGCGTGGGACACCTATTCCAAAATGCAGGACGAGAACCTGGCACGCCTGCGTGGAATTCTGGAGGAAGCGGCGGCTCCAGAGCCGCAACGCAGCGCGGTCACGCAGAAGATCGGCGACTACTACGCCTCCTGCATGGACGAGAAAGCGATTGAGGCCGCCGGCGTCAAGCCCATCCAGCCGCTACTGGATCGCATTGCCAATCTGAAATCGAAGGCCGACTTCGCCGAGATGGCGGCCGCCATGCCTCCGTACGAAGATTTCTTCCGCCGTGAGAGCGTGTTTTTCCGTTTCCACTCAGATCAGGACTTTAAGGATTCGACCCAGGTCATCGCCTGGCTCGACCAGGGCGGGCTGGGATTGCCCGATCGAGACTACTACCTGAAAGACGACTCCAAATCGCAAGAACTGCGCGCGGCCTATCTGGCGCATGTGCAGAAAGTGTTCGAATTGCTGGGCGACAAACCGCAGGCTGCCGCAGCCGAGGCGAAGACCGTCCTTCGCATCGAGACCGCTTTGGCCACGGGGTCAATGGCGCGTGTTGAGCGCCGGGAACCGAAGAATCTCGACCACAAGATGACCAGCGGCGAACTGCAGGCGATTGCCCCGGCCTTCCCCTGGCCGGCGTACTTTGCCAAAGTCGGGCTGCCGTCGCTGGCTTCGCTCAATGTGGCGTCTCCCGGGTTTTTCAAAGCACTGAATGAAGAGCTGCAAAATGAAAGCCTCGACGATTGGAAAGTTTATTTGCGCTGGCACCTCGTGCACGAAGATGCGCAAGATCTCCCCGCCGCATTTCTGAACGAATCGTTCAACTTCTACGGAAAAACGCTGGAAGGAACCGAGCAGCTGCCGCCGCGCTGGAAGCGCTGCACCAACGACGTGGACAACGATCTTGGCGAGGCGCTGGGACAAGCGTACGTGGCCAAATACTTCTCGCCCGAAGCCAAAGCACAGGCTCTGAAGATGGTGAAGGAAATCGAAGCTGCCATGGAGCAGGACATCGAGTCTCTTTCGTGGATGGGGCCGGCCACCAGGCAGCGCGCCCTGGAAAAGCTGCACGCTGTCGCCAACAAAATCGGCTATCCCGACAGGTGGCGCGACTACAGCAAGCTGGAAATTGTTCGTGGCGATGAGATGGGCAACGTCTTGCGTTCGCGCCAGTTCGAGTTTAACCGGAAGCTCGGCAAGATCGGCAAGCCCGTCGATCATGGCGAGTGGGGCATGACTCCTCCCACGGTCAACGCAGAATACGACCCGCAGTTGAACGACATCAATTTCCCCGCCGGCGTGCTGCAGCCGCCGGCCTTCGATATGCATTCGGATGCTGCTCCGAACTACGGCGATACCGGCGGCACCATCGGCCACGAACTCACCCACGGTTTCGATGACGAGGGCCGCAAGTTCGACGCCCAGGGCAACCTGCGAGATTGGTGGACAACCGAAGACGGGCAGGAATTCGTCCAGCGCTCCAGCTGCATCTCCGACCAATACTCCAGTTACACGATCATTGATGACGTCAAGATCAACGGCAAGCTGACGTTGGGCGAAGATGTCGCCGACCTTGGTGGGTTACTCCTGGCTTACAACGCGTGGCAGAAAGATACCAGGGGCCAGGAACTGCAGCCGATCGAGGGTTTGACGCCGGAGCAGCGCTTCTTCGTGGGCTATGGACAAAGCTGGTGTGGCCGGGTCCGAGACGAAGCAAAGCGGCTGCGAGCTACGGTCGATCCCCACTCTCCGGAAAAATATCGCACCAACGGCGTGGTCTCAAACATGCCGCAGTTCGAGGAAGCCTTCCATTGCAAGGCAGACTCGCCAATGGTGAACAGGAACCGCTGCCGAGTGTGGTAGCAAACCGCTGCAACTAGGAGGCGGTGACTACTCCATGTCCGCCTTGTCCGGGTTGTAGAAAAAGCGGAAGCGGAGTGCCAGATATGGCCCGTTGAACTGGCTGGGGAGCGGCGGAAATGGATCCGAGGCTGTGATGGCGCCGATAGCCGGACGATCCAGAGCAGAATCGCCCGAAGTAGCTGTCAAGATCAATCCCTGCACGCGACCATCCTTCATGATGTAGAACTCAATGGCCAGCTTTCCTTTCTTCATTTCCGCCGACTCCGGAATCAGGTGATACCAATTCTCCCGGACGTCTTCCAGGATGCGCTGGAGGTAGGGGCCGAAGTCCACGCCCTGGGTGTCGCTGAGGATCTCAAGATTGCCCACCTGGCGGCCGTGGGTGCCCGTGTTCAGCCCAAAATCGCCTTCCTGGCCACCACCTCCGGCGCGCCGCGCAGCTGCAGCCTCCGCCGCTTGCTGAATTGCTGAGCCTGCGCTCATTCCCGCCGCGTACTTGCTGAAAGAGTTGTTGGGCCGAGCCGGCAGCTGCAATTGTGCGGTTTGATTGTTCTCAGGACGCGGGGCCGATGGCTGCCCCGGCTGGGTTTGCGGAGCCGGCGGCTGGGCCTGCGCCATGGCCTGAGGAGCCGCAGAGGGCTGCGGTGCGCGCGGACCGGCCATCCCCGGAGCGCCCGGAGGCGGCGTCAGAATCCTCCGCAACTCCTTGGGGTCCAGTTCGGGATGGCGCGTCATCGCGATGCGGTCTTTGTCGGAGAGGACGTTGGTCTTGGGCTTCTGCGTCAGTTTCTGCGCGTCCGGCGGCAGGGCGAGGAATGTGACGTCCTTGTCTTTGGTCGGGTTGACCGGCACGACCAGCACCGTGCGGAACGGAATATATTTTTCGATCAGCTTGAAGTTCCACAGCACCATGATCAGCACCAGGTGCACGATGATGGACACCCACACCGCTTCCCGCCAGCGCGAGCGTTCCAGGTCGTCCTGCAGCTGGATGAGCAGGTGAGGCACCCGCGCATCGAGATCACGGTAGGCCGTTTCCCAGTCGTTCGTGTCGTAAAGGCCGAATTGCTCCGGCTGCTGGGTCTCGGGTGGACTGGCCGGGTCCTGGAATGGGATTTGCGTGATCGGCATGCGCTGGTCTTGAGTCTGTGGAACCCGGCTGTAGACGCTCAGCTATACGCTGGTCGTTAGACACGAAATCGACTCGCAGCGTTGCATCCGGCCTTCCCACAAGAGATGCCGCCCGCGCATTACAACCAGTTACCTCTATTTTCGCATCTTTCGCGCCATTCTGCTCAGGGCAAATCCGGCGCGACTTAGGTGTGTAAACATATGTAAATGTGGATTTATTCCGTGACTCAGCTCTTGCCCCGCGCGATGCTCGCGAGATCAATTCTCTGTCCGTGATCGCGAATAGCCGCGATGATTTCCAGCGCCAAAGCCAGCGCACGCCGCCCATCTTCCAAGGGAACAGCCGGAGCCGATCGCTCCCTGACTGCCTGCAAAAACGACGCGAGCTCTGCGTGCAGAGGCTCTTCCGAAGCTACCGGAGGCTTGGTCACTCCGATCTGAGGATTCGGCGAAGGCAGCCCCGACGGCTTTCCATCCTGGCCTACGGTGAAGACCAGCACTTCCTGACGCCCATAGTCGAGCGAAATGTACTGCCGCGGCTGGAAAAAGCGCAGCTTGCGGACCCGTTCGGTGGAAACGCGGCTGGCCGTGAAGTTGGCCACGCAGCCGGATTCAAGTTCGATCCGCACGTTAGCGATGTCGACCTTCCCCGACAGGATGGGCAGTCCGACGGCGCGAACTTCTTTCACCGGAGATTTGGAAAAGGCCAGCACGATGTCGAGATCGTGGATCATCAGGTCGAGAACGACGTCAACGTCGAGCGACCGCGGCGTGAACACGCTCAGCCGGTGTACTTCAAAAAACATGGGCTGGGTCAGCAGCGGGAGCGTGGCCCGCACCGCAGGATTGAAACGTTCGAGATGGCCCACCTGAGCAATTCGCTTGTGCCTGGAAGCAATCGCCACCAATTGCTCCGCTTCGGCGAGGGTGGCTGCAAGCGGCTTCTCGATCAGCACATCCACGCCCGCCTGCATCAGTTCGCGCGCCGCGGACAGGTGATGTACGGTAGGAGCGGCCACCGACGCAGCCTGCAGTTCGCTATGCGTGGTGAGCATTTGCTTTACCGAGCCGAATGCCTTGCAGCCGAACTCCCGGGCTACCGCGTCGGCGCGATTCACGTCCGGATCGACCACGCCCAGCAGGCGCACACCTTTCCCTTGCTGTTCGAGTTCCTTGTAGACCCGGGCATGATTGCGCCCAAACACCCCCACGCCTACTACGGCGACGGAAATCGGGTCCTGGGACGGCAGCAGAGATTCTCGTTGGCCGGTTGCCGGAGAGAAATTGTAAACGGAAACCGGAGAAAGGGCATCTTGCAATAGATGACTTCCGCTTTGAGAATGCGGGGTTTCGCCCCGCCGCGATAGTCGCTTAGTGCAGCTGAAACGGCGCAACGGCACACCTTGGCGACGAAATGGCACGAGGAAGGAACCGACTCTATCCTATGAAGACCATCGCTCTGCTCACCATCTCCAACATCTTCATGACGTTTGCCTGGTACGGTCACCTGAAGTATCGCGAGGTCCCGCTCTACAAAGTGATCATTGTGAGCTGGCTGATTGCCTTTTTCGAATACTGTTTTCAAGTCCCGGCGAACCGAATTGGCTCTTACGAGTTCACCGCCGCGCAGCTCAAGACCATCCAGGAGGTGATCACGCTGACGGTCTTTGCCGTGTTTTCGGTCTTGTACCTCGGGCAGCCGGTACGCTGGAACCACGTCGCGGGATTTGCGATGATCGTGGCGGCTGTGGCCGTAATCTTCAAGCAGTGGTGAACCAGGTTCGTGTTGGACGGCCGTTTTTGCTTACTTCGACTGCGCCTTCTTCAGAATGGCAATCTGCCCCGCGTGGTAGAGCTCATGCTGCGCGATGCCATGCAGCATGTGATAGAAGTCGTATCGCTTGCCCGGCACGCGGTCGCGCAAGCGCGCATCCGACAGTGCAGCGACGGTCTTGACGAGCTCGTCGTGCGTGCGTTTTGCTTCTGCCACAGTTTTGCGCCACGCCTCCTCGGTCGGCGCGGGTATCGGGGGAAAGTTCTTGTCACCCTTTAGCTGCGTTTTCTTACCCGCCAGGCGCCGTATACCAGCGCCGTCCCATGCAGCAACGTGCAACAGCAGTTCCCAAATGCTGTGCACATCTGGTAGAGGCTTGGCAGAAGCCGTCTCCGCGTCGACGCCGTCCAGCAATTCCAAAAGGGCCGGGCCATGCCAGGCGTCCCCGTAAAAGGCGCGGTGAAGTTGATCGGCAATCCGGGCGCCTTCCGACTTCCGTCCCGCATGCTTCCCTTTCATGAAACCAGCTCCTTTGTTTTTCATTCGGCGACCATCACGATCCCCGCGGCATTGGCCGCGTCAAAAATCTTCTCCCCGTCCAGCAACAGGCACTTGCCCGCATCCAAAGCCAGGCACGTCGCACCCGCCGCCTGCATGACCTCGATCGTCTTCACGCCAATTACCGGCACGTCATACCGCATATCCTGATTGGGCTTGGCGATCTTCACCACGGTGAGGGCACGGCTCAACGTGGAGGCGTCGCTGTCCAAAGACCGCATGATCTGGGCGGCGCGTTCAATGGTCGCATCGGTGCCTTCCATGGCTTCGACCGCGACGCAGGCCGATTCCGCGATCACCACGGTCTGGCCAATGTCATGCTGCGCCAATTGCCTCGCGACTGCACGTCCGTAGTCGATATTCTTGCGTTCCTGTTCGCTCGGCTCCCGTTGAGTGAGCACCCCGGACTTCACTAACAATGGCTCGAGCAACCAGGTCGATTTTTCGAGAGTGATGCCCTCTTCGGCCAAAACCTGCGCCACCGCGCCCAGCAAGGAATCGGTGTTGCGGGTTGTGAGCGACAGCAAAAGCTTGGCCAAGCGCCAGTCCGGCCGAATGCTGGAAAAGATCTGCTTGTGCTTCACCTGCCCAGCCATGATGGCGCGCCGCACGCCCTCGCGCTGAAAAGTCTCGATCAGCCGAGAAAGCTCGCCCAGGGAAAGCCAATGAACGGCGATCGCTCCGCGCGACTCGATTTCCGGGAACGCTTCCTCCTTGATCGCGGCCACAATGACGTCGTACCCCTGCGCGCGCGCCGCCTCGAGCACGAGAAAGGGAAACTTGCCATTGCCGGCGATGAGACCGATGCGTTCCATATCAGTTGCCAGTTGTCAGTTGTCAGTTGCCAGTGCTGTCGCCTCGTCTGACCACTGATCACTGCTCACTCACTTGATTATTCCCCGCTCTGCGGACTCGATAAAACGAATCAGCATGTCCACGTCCTCGCCGTGATTGGCTTCGGACTTCAGTTTTGCGAGCGCCTGGGACGTGTTCATCTTCGAGGCCAGCAGGATCTTGTAGGCATGATGAATCTTTGCGATGCGCTCTGGGGAGAATCCGCGCCGCTCCAGGCCGACTTTGTTCATCCCATAAGCGTGGGTATCACGCGCCGCCGAGGTCATCGAAAACGGGAGCACATCCTGTGTGATGGTCGTCCCCCCGCCAATGTACGAATGCGCGCCGATGCGCACAAACTGGTGCACCGGGCACAGCGCTCCCACCACCGCCCACTCCTCGACCGTCACGTGACCGGCGATGGTGGCCCCGTTCACCAGCATGGCGTGATCCTGGATGACGCAGTCGTGCCCGATATGCGTGTAGGCCATGATGAGCAGGTGGCTGCCAACCTTGGTGACGCCTCCGCCTTTCACCGTGCCGCGATTGATGGTTACGTACTCGCGAATCTCGTTGTGATGGCCAATCTCGAGGCGCGTTGGCTCTCCCTTGTAGGTCACATCCTGCGGATCCATGCCGATGGCGCAAAACGGAAAGAATACGTTATCGGCGCCGATTTTCGCCGGTCCCTTCATCGCAACGTGCGACAAGAGCTGACACCTCTCGCCCAATGTGACATCCGCGCCAATCACGCAATAGGGCCCGACTTTGCAGGATGTGGGCACCGTGGCTCGCGAATCGACAATGGCTGTGGGATGGATATTCATCTGCGATCGGCTAGGGGTTCCTGGCATGGTTGATGTGTTGCGTGGGCGCGGGAAAACGGCCGGCCTTTGTTATCCGTTCTCGCTGTTCCCGCCCTCGTGGTTCGATCGCCGTCCACGCCAGCTCTCAATGAGTTGGCACGACACGCCCGCCTCGGCCACGCGCGTGCTTCCGACGTAGGCATAGCCCTGCATCTTCGCCGCGGTCAGGCCCGGTACAGCGCGCCAGCCCTTTACTTCCACTTCCAACCGCAGCTGGTCACCGGGGCCGACGGGTTTGCGAAACTTCGCCCGGTCGATACCCGTAAAGACCATAACCTTGTCATGACGGTCCTCGACTTCAGTCAGGAGAAGCGCTCCACCGGCCTGCGCAATGGCCTCCACGATCAGCACGCCCGGCATGATCGGCAGTCCGGGAAAGTGTCCGACAAAGAATGGCTCGTTGATCGTGACATTCTTGAGCGCGACGATGCGCTCCTTGCGTTTCAGTTCGAGCACGCGGTCGATCAGCAAGAAAGGATAGCGGTGCGGCAGAATCTTCAGAATGTCGTGGATATCCAGGACAGTTTTTGCCCCGGCAGCCGGTGTTTCCGTCACGGCGGGAGTGCTCTTACGCATGGATTCGCCCCAAATGGCTTGAAGATTATACTGTACGCCTTGTGCCGCGAGGCGCTTAGCTCTGCCTTGAGCGGCGGAAGACACAATGCCTGCCAGAAAGATGGAACGCACGAAGACCTCTCCCGACGATGTCGTGTGGCGCGAACGCCTGCAATACTGCGAAGCCCGGCAGCCGGCGCTGGTCAAGACGATCCGCCAGTTTGTCGAGATCGAGTCTCCCAGCGACGACAAGCCCGCCGCCGACCGCATGTCGGCGTTTCTCGCGGGAGCGTTTGAGGCGCTCGGAGGGCGAGCCAGGGTCCACCCCGCCCAAGAAGCCGGGAACAACCTGCAGGTTGATTTTCCGGGGCGCGAGAAGATCAAGCCAGTCCTGTTACTGGGCCACTTCGACACGGTCTACTCGCTGGGCACGCTCGCAACCATGCCCTGCCACGAAGCGGACGGGCGCTTGTGCGGGCCTGGCGTACTCGACATGAAGTCGGGCATCGGGCTGATGCTCTACGCGATCGAGGCCTTGCAAGCCTGGCATTCCGGTCTGCCGCGGCCGGTCACCGTGTTTCTGGTCTCGGATGAAGAAATCGGCAGCCGCTCTTCCCGCAGAATCACGGAGACGCTGGCCAAGCAATCGGCTGCCGTGCTTGTCCTGGAGCCAGCGGCGGGAACTCGTGGAGCCGTGAAGACCGCCCGCAAGGGTGTAGGCGAATACAAGCTGACGGTGACAGGCGTGGCCTCGCATGCCGGCCTGGACCCGGGCAAAGGTCACAGCGCGATTATCGAACTCGCCCGGCAGATGCTCACGATCTCCAAACTGAACAATGTACAGAGTGGCGTCTCCGTCAATCCCGGAGTGATTCGCGGCGGAACCCGCACCAACGTGGTCGCGGCGGAAGCCGTTGCCGAGATCGACGTGCGCATCGCGCATGCCAGGCAGGCCACGGTAGTCGATCGCAAACTCCGCTCGCTTAAGCCAGTCGACAAGCGCTGCAAACTCAGCATGACAGGTGGAATCAACCGGCTGCCCATGGAGCGGACGGCGGGCGTGGCCGCTCTCTACAAGAAGGCGCAGACCCTCGCCAAAAGAATTGACTGGCATCTGGATGAAGCGGCGGTGGGCGGCGGCTCGGACGGAAACTTTACCGCCGGGATCGGCATTCCGACTCTCGACGGAATGGGAGGCGTAGGCGATGGGGCACACGCCGTCCACGAACACATTGTGATCTCAGAACTCCCGCGCCGCATGCTGCTGCTGGCAGGCATGATTGAGGCCATCTGACTCCCGGGACGATCGCATGCTTAAGTTTATGGTTGTGCTTTACCGGCGCCCGGATCTGACACACGCCCAATTTCGACGCCACCTGGAACAGATTCACGGCCCTCTGGCAAAAGCTCTTCCCGGCCTCAGAGAGTACACGCAGAATTATCCCTGTGCCGATGCCAGGCGAAAGCCGCCGGGATGGGATGCCATCGTCGAACTCTACTTCGATGATTGGGCGGCGATGGAGTTGGCTTGGGCGAGCCCGGAGGGTGCAGCCTCGGATGCCGACCTTCCAGCTCTTGCGGATTTGACTCGCACCAGTTGGTCTGCTGTGGAAGAGATCACCTGGCCGTGAAAACCAGGAAATAGTCCATCTGGTCTTTCTTCACGAAGTCGTATTGCTCCAGCAGATCGTAGCCGGCCTCTTTCGCCTCGCGAATCACGATGTCGCGCCCGACACCATGGTTCTCCCCATTCCCATTGCGATCGATGACGCCCACCTTCGCCCCGGAACGGAGTGCTGCGCGCAAATTCTTCAAGAGCGCAACTGGCTGAGCGACCTCATGGTAGGTCTTGAGCAGCAATACCGCATCCACGGAGGCCGCGGGCAAGAGCGGGTCGTCCGGATGGCTCAGAATTGTCTTCACGTTCTGCTCCTTCTTGACCCGTTCGTCGATGTGGCGGATCGCCTCCGGATTGATGTCGACCGCGTATACCAGGCCTGCCGCGCCCACACGCTTGGCGGCACGAACTGTAAACCATCCCGACCCCGCGCCTATATCGGCCACTGATCGTCCCGGCGTGATGCCGAGGATATCCATCACGCGATTGATTTGCAGGCGCTCGTCGCGGCCCGGAGAATCAAAAATCGAGAGGTCGCCGGTGTAAGGGTCGCTGGTCTTACGCTGCGTGTCCGAAGTGGCAGACGACGTCTGAAGTGCACTCTGCGCGCGAAACGGCTGGAGAGTTAGTACAACCAGCAGGAGAGCAAACAGTGATGACAGAATTTTCCGCATAAGGGACAGCCTTCCCATAGCACTCGCGCTGCAACAATAGACTTCAGCAAGCGGCGGTTGTGAGCATCCCCGGGAGACAGCCAGCGGTTGCTCTGTCGGCGGTACGCCAGTTTTTGACTCGTCGACCTGCGTAGCCTAGAATTTTACTGGAGTCGTCGGTACAACCCTGCTCGAGCTTGTTAGCCGGTCCATGGAGGCATTGTGGGTGAGTTTTCCATCTGGCATTGGTTGCTGGTCATAGCGATCGCCCTGCTCCTGTTTGGCCCGTCCAAGCTTAGCTCGCTGGGCAAGGGTCTGGGCGAGGGCATTCGCAATTTCAGGACTGCGATAAAAGAGGGGACAGAAGAGAAAAAAGACGAAAAGGCTGAGGAAAAGAAGCCCTAGTCAGGCCTGTCTGCTCCGCGCTTTCGCTGTACGGTGTTTACTCCTCTACGACGATTTCCTTTAATTCACGCAGCATCCGCAACACCAGCGGTACTGGCAATCCCACCACGTTGCTATAGTCACCTTCGATGCGCGGAATCCAGCGCGAAGCCACGCCCTGGATGGCGTAGGCTCCAGCTTTGTCCATCGGCTCGCCGGTCGCGATGTAGGTGCGAATTTCATCGTCAGACAAATTGCTCATCGTGACCAGAGTCGTTTCGGATGCAGTTCTCAGTTCCTTGCTTTCGGTTCTTGCGTGCGGCACGTTTCCGGAAGTCTCGTCTATGCTCATCACGTTGTCACTGGCAACTGGCAACTGACGACTGACAACTGGGGCTATCACGCACACACCCGTGATCACGCGATGACTACGGCCCGAGAGCAGGCGCAAGATGCGGGCAGCATCTTCCGCATCGACCGGCTTACCCAGGATGGTCTCATCGACCACCACGATTGTGTCTGCTCCCAGTACGAGATCTTGCGGCCTCTTTTGCGAGACGGCGAGTGCCTTCTCCCGCGCCAGGCGCTCCGCGCACGCCTGCGGCGCCTCTCCCGGGAGTGGCGTCTCGTCGATATTCGACGGCTGCACAGTGAATGAGATGCCGGCGTTGCGCAGAAGCTCCTGACGGCGGGGCGAAGCCGACGCGAGAACGAGCATGCGGAATTCTATCGGAAGGTCTCGAGCCGCTACGAGCTGACCAGCTCGATCCGATTCCCGAACGGATCTGAGATATGACAGCGCCGCACGCCCGGGATGGTGTCGTCATCTTTGGCCTCCACTCCCCGAGCCCGCAGATGCGCGGTCAAACCGTCGTAGTCGCGGCATCGCAAGGCAGGATGCGCCTTCTTGGCCGGACGAAAATCCGGGTCGACGCCGAGATGAATCTGCACGCTGCCGCTTTCAAACCAGCATCCGCCGCGCTTGGCCAGTTCCGAAGGTCTAGCGACTTCAATCATGCCCAGCAGGTCGCGATAGAAGCCGCGGGCGGTATCCTCCGCGCCTCGCGGCATTGCAAGTTGAACGTGATCGATTGCGGTGAAGGGATCATTCGCCACGAGATCTATTTGGTCGAAAACACGTTATTTGCTCCTTAGTGGGAAGGCGGAAGCGATCACCAGGATGCGATCTCGATTTTACCGACAACTGACAACTGGCCACTGGCAACTGTTTCTACCTAATTCCCACCAGCCCGCGCACCGACTCAATCAGCTTGGCCGAATCGTAGCCGATCCCCTCTTTGAACACGGTCTCTACGTTCTCGATGTCTTCGATCTTCTTCGACGGATCGCCCTTGATCACAACCAAGTCTGCCTGCTTGCCGGCGGCGATAGTGCCGATGCGGTCGGCCTCGCCCAGATACTGCGCGCCGTTGTACGTCGCGATGTGGATCGCTTCCAGCGGCGTGAAACCTGCTTCGACCAGCAGTTCGACTTCGCGTTGATCGCCAAACCCGGCCAGATCTCCGCCCAAGCCGGTGGGATCTTCGCCCGCCAGCAGCAAGCCTCCGGCCTGAGCGAAGGCATGTTCAAATTCTTCTTCCTGCTCGAAGAGCCGGCGCCATGGAGTCGGCCGCACTTCTCCTGTCTTGGGATCCTTTATCGGCAAATCCGCCCGGACGCGGTTTTCGAGGAACTGGTTGCGCGCCTCCCCCGACATGGCATCCAAAACGCGCTGCTGCAGAGGAGCTTTGCCGGGCACGAAGAGCTCAAAGACCGGCAAGGTGGACGTTACGGCCACGTGATGAGCAACGAGATCGCGAATCATTTCCTGCATGGGGGCATCGCTGACACGCATCCGGCCCAGTTCGGTGGCCACCGCGGCCATCGTAGCCATGGAATCGATGGGGCACTGGTCGGGCTTTTTCCCGGAGAAGAATTCGGTATCGACCGTGATGCCGTGTTCGAGATCGTCGATCCCGAGCGCTGCAGCTTCACGAAATCCGATCGAGCACAGATGCCCCGTTACTTTGATGCCGCGTTTGTGAGCGGCATCGATCGCGGCCTTGAGCACAGCGCGCGAAATGAAGTTGTAGGCTTTGAAGTTATCGACTCCGCGGTCAGCCCAGAAATTGACGGTAGCTACTGCCTCCTCCGGGGTTTTCAACTCCGTCATTTGCGGCGCCCAACTGCCCGGGCCTTCCAGGTAAGGCCCGGTCACGTGAATCCGCGGACCCGCCGCTGCGCCGCTGTCAATCTGCTTTTTCAGAGCAAGGTCCATGTAGGGCTCGATGCTGCCCGTGGTACGAATCGTTGTAACGCCCCCAGCCAGGTACAGGCGCGGAAAGCTGATCGCCATTTCATCAAAGATGGCGTCGCCCGCTGGATAAAACATGTGATCGTGCATGCCGACAAGCCCGGGAATCACGCTGTATCCATGCAACTCGAGCACCTGTGCGTCCTTAGGCACGCTGGCCGACGAAGCATCGCCGACGCTCTCGATCTTTCCCTTGCTTAAAACGACGGTTTGATCTTCGCGGGCTGGAGCGCCCGTGCCGTCGATCACGCGCACGTGGGTCAGGGCCACGACCGGGGCGTCTACTTTAACGAATTGCCGCACCTGGGGCGACGGCGTTTGTGCAGCGGCCACGGAAGCACAACCGAGTGTGATCAGAACAAAAGTTCTATGCATGATTCCTCCCAGAAACACCCTGCAGCTCCTGGCTCTTAGCCAAAAAGCTAAGAGCTAAGAGCCGAATTGATTTCAGAACCAGGTGCCCGCGCGATATGTGCGATATTCTTCGCCAAACTTTGCTTCCAGTACCTGCGACTCCCTGTGCGCGCGCCAGACCTGCATGGGGATGATCAGGACGAAGATCAGCAGCCAGATTGGGCGCCCCGACACCAGGATTGCACCAACGATCACGCACGACCCGAAGAGATAGATGGGATTGCGGATCTTCGAGTAAAGCCCGCGCGTGACCAGCTGCCTAGCCTGCGCCGTGGCCGTGAAAGAACTGCCGAGTTGAAAGCGCGCAACCGTCCAGAGAACGAAGCCAGCAAACAGCAGGCACATGCCTGCGGTTTGCATCAGAGTCCAATGCGCGGGGAGAAATTTCCAGACCATCGCGCCGGCGCCGACTCCGACGATGAGCGTGAGCATGATGTGTTTGCGAACCATCGGTAAGTGTCGCAGGAGAGAGTAAATCAGGAGGGACAACGGAGCAAGACTTTCACTGGAAAAGCGAAAGGCCTCGATGATTCGAGGCCTTCTACATTTCGGGTCAACACGGCACCCCGCGACAAGATCAGTATCATCTCGCCATCTGAGAGAGTCAAGTTACTTTTGTTGGGAGCTTATCCCCGCATTTCGCCCCCACAGAACCACCGCTCCACTGAACCGAAGCGTGGACCCGACGGGATTCGAACCCGCATCTGCGACCGTCGCGAGGTGCCGTGTTTCCGTTACACCACGGGCCCGACCAGACTGTAGCACCTGCGCGCTGCGCCGACTGCGTTCGTCGTCACTTTCAACAATTACAGAAGGGAACGCGAGCCCAAATCGGGAAAGGCCACCTGCTAGAATCGTGGTTGGCCGCCCTCGCCATGGATTCCCAGCACATCCGCAACTTCGCGATCATTGCGCATATCGACCATGGCAAATCCACGCTGGCCGACCGCCTGCTGGAATTGACTGGATCGCTGACGGCGCGCGAAATGCAGGCCCAGGTGCTCGATTCCATGGACCTGGAGCGCGAGCGCGGGATTACCATCAAGGCCCACGCGGTGCGCATGGCATATACCGCGCACGACGGTGAGACTTATCAGCTCAATTTGATCGACACGCCCGGCCACGTGGATTTTTCCTACGAGGTCTCGCGCGCGCTCGCGTCGTGCGAAGGTGCATTGCTCGTAGTCGACGCCTCGCAGGGAGTCGAAGCGCAAACCTTGGCGAATTCCTATCTCGCGATCAATCACGGCCTTGAAATCATTCCTGTCATCAACAAGATCGATTTGCAGAGCGCCGACATTCCCCGCACGAAAGAGATGATCGAGGGCGCGGTCGGTCTGGATGCCTCCGACGCCGTCCTGATCAGCGCTAAGACCGGTCAGGGCGTTCCCGACGTGCTTGAGGCGATCGTCAAGCGCATCCCTCCGCCCAAAGGGTCGCCCGAAAACCGGCTCCAGGCGCTGGTTTTCGATTCCTGGTTCGACGCCTACCGCGGGGTGATCGTGCTGACTCGTGTCTTGCAAGGGACGCTGCGCAAGGGTCAGAGAATCCGTCTCATGTGGAACGGAACCACCTTCGACGCGGAAACTCTCGGCGTGCTCACGCCCAAGCCGGTCGAGATCGATCAACTTGTGGCCGGCGAAGTCGGATTCGTCGTCGCCAATATCAAGAATGTCGCCGACACGAAAATCGGCGACACCATCACCGACGACGCCAATCCCGCCATCGAGCCGCTGCCCGGCTTTGAAGAAATCAAGCCCATGGTCTTCGCCGGGCTCTATACAGTCGATGCACACGAACACACACAATTGCGCGAGGCTCTCGAGAAGCTGCGCCTGAACGATTCGTCTTTTTTCTTCGAGCCCGAAAGCTCGGTCGCGCTCGGTTTCGGCTTCCGCTGCGGCTTCCTCGGCCTGCTGCACATGGAGATCATTCAAGAACGCTTGGAACGCGAGTTCAATCTCGACCTGATCACGACCGCGCCCGGCGTGCGCTACAAGATCACACTCACCGACGGCAAGATGATCGAAATCGATAACCCGTCTCGCTGGCCTGATCCCAGCGAGATCGCCAAGGTCGAGGAGCCGGTAATCCTGGCCACCATTCTCACCAACGAAGAATACGTCGGCGGAATCCTCGCGCTCGTCGAAGAAAAGCGCGGCAAGCAGAAGACCTTCGAGTACGTCAGTTCGTCGCGCGTCATGTTGCACTATGAGTTACCGTTGAACGAGATCGTGCTCGACTTCTACGACCGCCTGAAATCCGTTTCGCGCGGCTACGCTTCGCTCGACTACCATCTGGCCGATTATTGGGAATCGCCTATGGTCAAGCTCGATATCCTGGTGGCGGGAGACCCAGTCGACGCTCTCTCCATCATCGTGCACCGCGACTTCGCCTACGAACGCGGTAAGGTTTTGGTTTCGAAGATGCGAGAACTCATCCCGCGTCAGATGTTCGAGGTTCCGATCCAGGCTTCGATAGGGGCAAAGATCATCGCCCGTGAAACCGTGCACGCCATGCGCAAGAACGTCCTCGCCAAGTGTTATGGCGGCGATATTACCCGCAAACGAAAGCTCCTCGAAAAGCAAAAGGAAGGCAAAAAGCGCATGAAGCGCATCGGCCGAGTCGACATCCCGCAGGAAGCTTTCCTGGCCGTGCTGAAGGTCGGCGAAAGCTAGCTCGGGCGAACCCGCTCGGAAGCTGTCCAAACTGTGAATTGCCACAGAGACAGGCCTCCAACGAACCACACCTGGACCTGCACGGCGGAGACTGGCTCGGTCGAAAATGTGCAAATCTCAAAAAAGGAAGAAGGTTGCCCGCGTGGTCGAGCGCTCTGTGTTAATCCCGCGTTAATTGCATAACTGGTTACTATTCATGGATTTAAAGGGCGGCAGTTGCCTTCGGACGCAGGGCAGTCCCTGTCATGTTTCCGGCAACGCAAGAGACTGGCTTTTCGTTCCACAAGCTTTTCCACAGGATAACATCGAGTGTAGAGCGGTGTCTGCAAACTGAAGTCTCTAAGGTGTTTACCAGCCCGATCTGCAGTGTTTCCTGTAGCTCGCGACGTCATTCGCCGGGCCCAACGTCGCCCTCCACCAGCGTCTCAAATCGGGTGCAGTGCTTCAGGAATGCCATCTTCATTCTGCCGATGGGACCGTTGCGTTGCTTGGCGATGATGATCTCTGCCTTGCCCTGCAGCTCGGGATCATCCTGCCGGTAGATTTCTTCTCGGAAGATGAACATGACCAGATCGGCATCCTGCTCGATCGATCCCGATTCGCGCAGGTCGGCAAGTTGCGGGCGGTGGTCGCCGCCGCGACTCTCTGGAGCGCGGCTGAGCTGGGAAAGCGCAATCACCGGCACGCTGAGTTCCTTCGCCAGCGCCTTCAGCCCGCGGGAAATTGCCGAGACTTCCTGGGTACGGTTCTCGAAGCGCTTTCCTCCGCCTGACATCAGCTGCAAGTAGTCGACGATGATCAGGTCCAACCGTCCCTGCGCCTGCTTCAGTCGCCGCGCCTTGGCCCTCATCTCGCTCACGGAGATTCCAGGGGTGTCATCGATGTAAATAGGCGCGTGCGCCAGTTGCTCCATGGCGCGCACGACTTTCTTCGTGTCGTCCTGCCACAGCGAGCCGGTTCGCATCTTGTGGGCATCGACTCTGGCCTGCGAACAGAGCAAGCGCAGCAGCAGAGCCTCGCGCGACATTTCCAGGGAGAAAACTCCCACCACCTGCTTGTCCTCAATGGCGGCGTTCTCGGCGATGTTCATCGCGAAGGCGGTCTTGCCCATCGACGGCCGCGCCGCAATGATGGCCAGATCGGCGCGCTGCAATCCGCTGGTCATCTCATCGAGATCGCTGTAGTGCGTGGCCAGGCCCGTGATCCTCTGGCCGCGCTGCAGCAGAGCATCCACCGAACCGAAGGACTCGCGAACGATCTCCTGTACGCCCATGAAGCCGCGGCCAATGCGTTTTTCCGAGAGCTGGAAGATGGCAGCCTCGGCATCGCTCAGCACCTCTTCGGCCAGGTCCGATTGGTCGCTCGCCCGGGCGATCGCCGTGTTCGCGGCGGAGATCAGGCCGCGCAGCAGCGCCTTGTCGCGCACGATCTTGACATAGTGCTCAATGCTCGGCCGGTCGGGAACGCCCTCGATCAGGCTCGATACGTAAGCCACATCGCCAATCGCCTGCAGATCTTTGTGCCGGTCGAGTTCCTCGATCAGCGTGATCATGTCGATCGGCCGCGACGACTCCTGCAGGTCGACCATGCGCGCATAGATCCGCCGGTGCGAATCGAGAGAGAAGTCTTCGATCCTCAAGTGCTCGGCGGCCTGGTTGTAGGAGAAGTTGTCGAGCAAAATCGCGCCCAGAATCGAGCGCTCGGCTTCGACATTCGCGGGAAGCGTGCTAATCGTGTATTCGGAAGTTGCCATGTTCACCCAGGATTTCTATCTTTGGCCCATTATGCCGTAAGCGAATATAAAGCGAAACATGAATCTTGAGTCGGGAACCATCCGGGCTCGTAGGCTACACGCTCCTTCCGGAACTGACTCGGGTGCATAGTGTAAGTCGAATGCGGGAAAACAGTTCTGCGCCCACACGGTGAAACCGTGAAGAACCTGTGAATCGTTCTCTATTCCTGTGGACGCAGTCGGAAAACCAGTCAGATCATCGTCGTCTTCACTCTGGTTGCCTCCGCTTGTGAGCGTCTATAATCCAAGGTTCGGCCTTGTGCCGCATTCCCACTGTAAGGATTCAGCTTGCTCGACTTTTTAGGCGATTTACAACGTACACATATGTGTGGCGTCCTGCGCTCCTCCGATGCCGGCAAAAAGGCCGTGCTCATGGGATGGGTGAACCGCCGTCGCGACCTGGGCAGCATCATCTTCATCGATTTGCGCGACCGCGCTGGCGTGGCCCAAGTCGTGATCAACCGTGAACGCAACGCCGCGGTCCACGACAAAGCCGAACTCCTGCGCAACGAATACGTCATCGCCGCCATCGGCACGGTGAAACTGCGCGATGCCGACACCATCAACAAGAACATCCCCACCGGCGAGGTCGAGCTGGTCGCCGACGAGATTCGCATCCTGAACGAGTCGAAGCAGCCGCCGTTCCTGCCTTCCGACACGGCGCTGACGAACGAAGAAACGCGGCTCAAGTACCGTTACATCGATCTGCGTCGCGATGCCATGCAGTACAACATCGAGACACGGCACAAGGTGACGAAGGCGATTCGCGATTATCTTTCCGAGCAGGGGTTTTTCGAGATTGAAACGCCATTCATGACGCGCTCAACCCCTGAGGGCGCGCGCGACTATCTGGTCCCCAGCCGCGTGCAGCCGGGCGCGTTCTACGCTCTGCCGCAGTCGCCGCAGATGTTCAAGCAGATTCTGATGATTGCCGGGTTCGACAAGTATTTCCAGATCGTGCGATGCTTCCGCGACGAAGATTTTCGCGCCGACCGCCAGGCCGAGTTCACGCAGATCGATCTGGAGATGTCGTTCCCGCAGGCAGAACGCGTTTGGCAAGTCGTAGAAGGATTTCTGGTGGCGGCGTTCCGCGCCGCCGGCTATGAGATCAAGCCGCCATTCCCGCGCATGGACTACGACGAGGCGATCCGCCTGTACGGCATCGACAAGCCCGACCTCCGCCTGCCGCCTTTCACCGACGTGCGCGACTGCTTTTCGGCCGAAAACCTGCAGGAACTGGCGATCAACGCGAACCTGCCCGTCATTGCCATCCGCACGCCCAAAGTCGGCGAACTCTCGCGCAAGGAGCGCGACGATATTAAACCGATGTTCCACTCCAAGGGCGGAGCGAAGATTTTCGAAGACTTCAAACGTATCGGCAACAAATACCCGGAAGCTGCTGCAGCGATTACAAAGAAGTGCGGAGCCGAGGATGGCGACCTCATCGTGCTGGTTGCCGGATCGGCGCAAGCCGGCCCGCAAACCGCGATGCCCGCCCATCGCAAAGTCACGCCCGCGGAACTGGCAATTTGCGCCTCGGCCGGTCTGTTGCGGCTGGCGCTGGCGCAGAAGTACGTGGAGCGGCACAAATGTTTTCAACGCGGCGACTTCCGATTTCTGTGGGTTACGAACTTCCCCATGTTCGAGTGGGATGAGAGCGAAAAGCAGTGGATGGCCGCACACCATCCCTTCACTTCGCCTCATGAAGAAGACATGGATCTGCTGGGCGCCGGCGTCGACTCGGTGAACGATCCGCAATCACCGCTCAGCGCCGTGCGAGCGCTGGCCTACGACGTCGTGCTGAACGGCACCGAGCTGGGCTCGGGCTCGATCCGTATTCACCGCCAGGATATTCAGAGCAAGATCTTCCGCGCACTGGGCATGACCGACGAAGAAGCCAAGGCCCGCTTCGGATTCTTCCTGGAAGCGCTCGAATACGGTACGCCTCCGCACGGCGGCATCGCACTCGGCCTCGACCGCATCGTGATGATCCTCGCCGGCGCCGAAAGCCTGCGCGAAGTCATTCCCTTCCCCAAAACCGCCCGCGCCGTCGACCTGATGGTCGACGCACCAACGCCGGTAAGCGAGCGCCAGCTAAGGGAGCTCGGGATCCAGATCAAGAAGTAAGGTGTGCTAGTCTGCCTGTCATGGCAAGTTCGAAGCAGAAAAAAAAGGCCAAGAGGAAGATTCCGACCAAGACCGCTCGCGAATCCGGAAAGCGGATCTTTCCTCAGACCCCACTAGTTCACTCCAAGCACTTCCTCAGCGACAAGGTCGAGCATTTCACGGAATCTGTGATCCGTGAGATGACCCGCCACGCCATGCTCTACAACGCAGTCAACTTGGCGCAAGGATTCCCCGACTTCCCGGCTCCCGCAGAGATCAAACAAGCCGCGCAGCAGGCTGTTGCCGCCGATGTGAATCAATACGCCATCACTTGGGGCGCGAAGAGCCTGCGCAACGCGATCGCGCGGCAGATGGAAGCGTCGCACGGAATCAGGATCGATCCCGAAAAAGAAATCACTGTCTGCTGTGGCTCGACCGAAGCCATGATCTCGACCCTGCTCGCCGTGTGCAATGCCGGCGACGAAGTCGTGATCTTCGAGCCGTTCTATGAGAACTATGGCCCTGACTCGGTGCTCAGCGGCGCAAAGCCGAAGTTCGTCAGGCTGCGTCCGCCGAAGGACGAAAACGGCGAGTGGACCTTTGACGAAAAAGAGTTGCGCCGGGCCTTCGACCGGCACACCAAAGCCATCATCGTCAACACGCCGAACAACCCCACCGGCAAGGTGTTCACGCGAGCCGAACTCGAGTTGATCCGCGACCTCTGCGTCGAGTTCGACGTGCTCGCCATCACCGACGAAATCTACGAGCACATCCTCTACGACGGAACCCAGCACATTTCGATGGCGTCGCTCGACGGCATGCGCGAGCGCACGGTCACGATCAACGGCATGTCGAAGACCTACAGCGTCACGGGATGGCGCGTGGGGTGGGCCATTGCGCCCGAAAAGATCACCAACGCCATCCGTAAGGTGCACGACTTTCTGACCGTGGGAGCCCCCGCGCCTCTGCAGGAAGCCGGCGCCGCCGCTCTCAACCTGCCTGCCGAGTACTATGGGAAGCTGGCCGAGGGATACCGCGTTCGCCGCGATCATCTCATCCCCGCACTCACGGCTGCCGGTTTCAAGTGCTTCCGCCCGCGCGGCGCCTACTACGTCATGACCGACATCTCTGCATTTGGTTTTCCCGACGATGTCTCGTTCGCCAAGTATTTAGTGCAGGACATCGGCGTGGCCACCGTGCCGGGTTCGAGCTTCTATCGCGATCCGCGGGACGGCGCCCGCCAGGTTCGTTTCGCCTTCTGCAAGAAGCCAGAGACTCTGGATGACGCTGCCCGTCGGCTGCAAAAGTTAAGAGCGCCGTCGCGTGCCTAATTCCCGATGATTCTGAGGGCCATTGCGCCACGAATATTTCCGGTCGGCTGGCCGCTGGCCTGGGTGTTCGGATACTACCGGCTTTCGCTTCCAGCGGGCGTCGCCTCGATTCTCGCTCTTCTCCTTGGCGCCCTCGGCACGATCGCAGGCTTGTATCTCTTCGTTCGCGGTTTCCACCTCCTGCAGCAGAAACGTTGGATCGAGGACACTCCGGTCACGAAGATTGCTGCCGCGGCGATGGGGCCGGTGAAGGTGTTCGGTAAGGCGACCGGACCGTACACGCTGCTCTCGCCGTTGGCAAACGTCGATTGTTACTACTATCGGGCTGTGGCGTGGAATGGTGTGGACGCTCAGAACGAACAGGAATTACAGGGGCGAGCCACGGAAATTCTCTTCACGCCGCTCTTTGTGGAAGATGAAACCGGGCGCCTCATGGTCGATCCGCGCGGCGCAGAGATCGAATTGCCCTCCGCGTATGACGAACAGATATCCGGCAGTTCGATGACGGAGTGCTCTCGCCGCTTTCTGCGGAGGCATGGCCTTTCCACTTCTGGCGGCACAACCGTGAGCGAATACGCCATCAAGCCCGGCGACCCCCTCCTGGTGCTGGGCACCCTGGGAGAAGGCCGCGGTCTGGGCAGCATGGCCGATGCCGCAGGGGTTGGCCATCGACCCGCTTATCTGAGCCGCGAAGCAGCTGACCTGCAGCGGCGCGAAGAACTCGAGGCCATGGGGATACCGATCACGGAATCGGCGGGACTAGCCGCGAACGGCGATTCTGTCTTTGACCTGCTTCCTCGTGTGACTCTGCAGGCAGGCGACAATCAACCGTTCGTTCTGTCGCGTCAGCATCCCCAGCGCATGATCGACAATCTCGCGGGTAGGTCGACTCTCGACATCTGGGGCGGCCCGGCGATCATGCTGCTCAGTCTCGGACTGCTCCTCAAGTGGCTGGGTTTGTGGTAAATGAGACGGAGTACCGGTCGATTTGCTGATCAATCCGCGGGCCCAGCGGCTGCCGGGTAATGTCTTAATTTAAGACAGCACCCGGCTGCCGCCGGAGACGCAGTTCCACAACGATGTGGAGTATACTGCGGAGAAGTTTCGAATTCTTTACCGGGAAGTGCAATCATGGCGTTGAACGTGGCCGAGCAGGTGTCAGAGCAGGTTCCGGCGGACGATTTTGCGGCGCTGGAAGCCAAGGTCTATCGCACCATAGAGATGTACAAAGCCGCGCGCCAGGCCCAGGCAGCGGCCGAGCGCGACACGCAACGTTTGCGCCAACAACTGGACGAACGCGACGAAGAACTGGCCACCCTACGGCGCGAAGCGGTGCAGTTGAAAAAGGAGCGGGAAGTCGTCTGCGGGCGCGTCGAGAAGATGCTGGCGCAGATCGAGTCGATTGCCGAAGCCAGCTAGCGCGGGATGACGGAGGGAACTGAGCCTTCCGCATCTGTTGGGAGGATTGATGGCGACAGCGACCAAAGATCACACGGTCAAGGACACGCAGAACGCCAGCGTGCGGGTGGAGATTTTTGACCAGGCATACAACCTGCGCGGGTCTGACCCGGAATACATTCTGAAGCTGGCGGAGTACGTCGACGCCAAGATGCGGGCCGTCGCTGAGGCCACCAATACGATTGACACCGTGCGGCTCGCCGTATTGGCCGCCCTCAACATTGCCGATGAGTACCACCTGCTGAAGAAAAAGCAGGACCACGGGGCAACCGACTACGAGAAACGCGCGCATCTATTAGCAGATGCACTGGATGAAGTCCTGCGCGATAACCGCAAAGCGGGATAGTCTGCCTGCCAGAACGCTCCTCTTCGTCCTCCTGCTGTTGAGCACCGGCGCCCGCCCTCAGGAAACCGCTCTTCGTTCCCAAGCAAATGTCGTTCTGATTCCTGCCCTGGTGAAGGACCGGCAGGGCGCAATCGTCTATGGACTGCAGACCCCGGATTTCATCGTGGAAGACGATGGCCAGCAGCAAACTGCGCGGCTCGACGAAGCGCCGGAGGGGCAGCCGATTTCACTTGTGGTCGCAATTCAGCGGGGACGCCGCGCCTACTACGAATTTCCTCGCCTACAAGGTTTGAAAACGATGCTGGAGCCGCTGTTCGGTCAGGGCACCGCCCGGGTCGCCGTCGTCGAGTTCGACACTCAGGTTGAGTTGGCGCGCGATTTCACAAACCAGGCCAGCCTGGTCTCCGACGATTTGACGGACCTTCAGCCGGGGGACAGCGGAGCGGCGATTCTCGACGCGGTCAGCTACTCGGTGAGCCTGCTTCAGAAAGAACCTGAGGATCGTTTGCGCGTCCTGCTGCTCATCAGCGAGACCCGCGATCATGGCAGCCGCGCGAAGATAGACGCCACCGTGGCCGCGATCGGGCAAAGCAATGCGCTGATGTACGCGCTGGCGTTTTCGCCTGCGCTCTCCAACATCATCGACACCGGGCGCGGCACCAACAAAGACGAGATGAATGCATCCCCCGATCTTCTCGCTCCGCTCGTGATGACCATGCACGCCATGCGGAAGAACGTTCCCAAAACGATTGCCGAGATGACCGGCGGTGAATACGAGCTCTTCGCCACGCGCAAAAAGTTCGAAGTGCGCATGAACGACTTCACCAACCATTTGCACAGCCGCTATCTGTTGAGCATCGCGCCCAGAAATCCCCATGCCGGCCTGCATCAAATTCGAGTGCGGTTGAGAGACCCTGGCAATGGCACTATCCTGGCGAGAACCGGCTATTGGGTCGAAGAAAACAGGTAAATTCAGCCTCTGCTAGTACTGTCGCTGGCGCGGCACGATTCGATTTGCACCGGATTGCCATCCCTGCCCCCGGGCAAGCCTTTCGTGTGAATGCCACATTACTTTGGTTGCAAGCTGGCTGCCAACTTTTTGCGCTCCTCCTCTTGCCAAGCTGCCGGCTTTTGCCTAGCATCCAAATTGAAAGCCGGCCTGCAAGGTTGGTGATGACGGGTAACCGATTTTTGAACCAATGCTGAATGAACGGGTGCTCGACTCGAACTAGGATCCGGTGAGCGACGCTCCGCCATGCGGAGATGCCTAAAGGGTCTCGGCGGGCGCCCAACGTCTACCGACGGGTTCATTCTCGGCCCCGCCACACGGCTCCGTGGGTCGGCTTGATTTGTTCTGTGTGGGGCGGACACTCCTGTCCGCCAAATGCCTGCAGCATCTCTGAGGTCGGATTTATCCTGAATACCCTCCGCAAGATTTTTAGACTCCAGTGAGTTCTGGACAGGGACTCTGGGCCTTTGGCCCGTGGCTAGGGCTCGCGGGCAAGAGTGCCCGCGCCACACGGTTCCTGCTAGACTGATCGCGTAGCAAATCCAGCGATTCCCGCATCTAACTTATCGTGTATCCCCAACTGTTTCATCTCGGCCGCTTCTTCCTGCCGACCTACGGATTCCTGGTTGCGCTGGGCGTCCTGCTCGGCCTGTGGGTCAGCGTGCGCAACTCCGAGCGCCTGGGCATTGACGGGGACAAGGCGTGGAACTTTGGCATTCTCGTAGTGCTGAGCGGCATTGTCGGGGCCAAGGTGCTCTACGTCATCAATGAGTGGTCGTACTACCGGGCGCATATCAGCGAGATTTTCAGCATCACGACGTTGCAGGCCGGCGGAGTCTTCTCCGGAGGGCTTCTTGCCGCCTTCGCCGCCGCCGCGTGGTACGTCTGGAGACATCACCTGCCGCCTCTCGGTACCTGCGACGCTTTTTCTCCCGGCCTCGCTCTCGGCCACGCCATTGGCCGCATCGGCTGCTTCGCGGCCGGATGCTGTTACGGGAAAGAGACGCACCACTGGTGGGGCGTGACTTTCCGCAATCCCCTGGCGCACGAGATCACCGGGACGCCGCTGAATGTGCCGCTGGAGCCGACGCAGCTGTTCGAGTCCGCAGTGGAGTTGGCCAATTTCATTTTTCTCATGTGGCTGCTAAAGCGCCGCAAATTCGACGGGCAAATTTTTGGCGCTTTCATGTTTATCTATGGCATCGCGCGATTCTTCCTCGAGTTTATCCGGGACGATCCCGGGCGCGGCTCGGTGTTCGGCGGCGCGATGTCGGGCACGCAGCTGATTGCGATCGGCTTGGTGATTGGCGGCGGCCTGATCTGGTGGCTGCGACCGGGTTCCAAGACCATCTCGGCACAAACCGCGAACGCGACGCGATAGGCCATTCCGCCAGCGCCTCTTATCTCCTTACTCCGAGCTACGTCCTAGGTATTACTCCGATCTGCGATCCTCGGTATTGCCAGCGTCCGTAGGACGCCCGATAGTAGCCCGGCGTTTCAACGCCGGATAGACTGGTGCTCATTGCACAGCGTCCCGTAGGGACGCCTGAGACAATCCATGGGGCCATCCTTACCTTCGCACCTCACGACCACGCCTGAAGATTCCGGCCACCGGCTGGACCAATTCCTTGCTGCGCATCTCGACGGAGTGAGCCGCGCCCGCGTGCAAGAGCTCATCCACGCCAAGAATATCCTGGTCAACGACGCGCCGGCCAAAGCTTCTCTGAAGCTCCGCGGCAACGAGCGCATCACCATTCTGAGTCCCGCGGCTCGTCCTCCCCTCCGCGCCATGGCTGAAGAAATCCCGCTTGACATCCTCTACGAAGACGATGACCTCGCCATCATCAACAAACGCGCTGGGATGATGGTGCACGCGGGCGCAGGCGCCACCGACGACGCACGCAATCGCGGCACGCTGGTCAACGCGCTGCTGCATCACTTCGCCTCGCTCTCGGCGGTCGGCGGCGAAACCCGTCCCGGCATTGTCCATCGCCTCGACAAGGAAACCAGCGGCCTGATCGTGGTCGCGAAAAACGACGAGGCTCATCGCAGGCTGGCTGCGCAGTTCGCTCACCGTGAGGTGAAGAAGACCTACATCGCACTTGTGCATGGCTGGCTCAAGAAAGACCGCGGCACCATTGCCGCCTCCATCAGCCGCGACCGCGTTCGTCGCACCCGTATGACCACCCGCCTGGCTGGCGGACGCGAGGCGATTTCGCACTACACGGCCGCCCGGCGGTTGGACACGCCTTTCGGCAAATTCACGCTGCTCGAAGTCAAGATCGACACCGGCCGGACGCACCAGATCCGCGTCCACATGGCGTCGCTTGGCCATCCCGTGGTCGGAGACAAACTCTACGGCGCGCCGCGCGAACTCAAAGCCGAGGAGAACCAAGGAGTGAGAATAAAGGGGGAGACGCTCTCCCTGCCCCGGAACTTCTTGCACGCTGCCCAGCTGGAGTTGACGCATCCGCAGACCGGCCAAAGGATTGCCCTGGAGAGCCCGCTCCCGCCCGAGTTGCAGAAACTCCTGATCGCACTTGAAACAGCTGCCCCACCCGTTGTATCTAACAAGAGCAGATAGGACACGGAATCCCGCCGGCGGCTCTTCGGGCTCTGGGCGGATATAATGTCATCAGATGGGAACCTTGGGGGCAACCAGCGCGCGTAGCGGATTTCGACTGCTCCTGCTGCTTTTCGCCGCAGGCGCATGGACGCAGTCGACTGCGCCCTCAGCATCGCAGTCCACGGCACCGAATCCGGCAGCGTTGCCGGAGACGCAGAATCAGTCCACCTCGAAGGCAGCAGACACCGCCCCGGCTGACGAACCGGTCACTCGAATCATCCTGCCCAGTAACGAAGTCAACTTGGTATTCACCGTGACCGACAAGCACGGCAAACGGATCACCGACTTGAAGCAAGCGGACTTTCGAGTGGTTGACGACAACAAGCCTCCGGACGAGATCCGCAGCTTCCACGCCGAGACCAACCTGCCGCTGCAAGTGGGCCTGCTTATCGATGCCAGCAACTCGGTCCGCGACCGGTTCAAGTTCGAGCAGGAGTCAGCCATTGAGTTTCTCAACCAAACCGTGCGCCCGCACTTCGATCTCGCCTTTGTAGTCGGCTTCGATGTGACGCCCGAGGTCACGCAGGACTTCACCGACAACACCGGAGCGCTGGCGCATGGAGTGCACGACCTGCGTCCGGGAGGCGGGACGGCGCTCTACGACGCGCTCTATTTTGCTTGCCGCGACAAGCTCCTGAAGGCTCCAAAATCCACCCCCGTGCGGCGGGCGATCATTCTGCTCAGTGACGGCGAGGACAACCAGAGCCACGTCACCCGCGAGGAGGCGATCGAAATGGCGCAGCGCGCCGAGGCCATCGTCTACACCATCAGCACAAATGTCAGCGGCACTAAGGGATCAGGAGATAAGGTGCTCGAGCGCATCGCCGATGCTACCGGCGGACGCGCCTTCTTCCCCTTCCAGATTCGCGATGTGGCCAACGCCTTCGCTGACATTCAGGACGAACTGCGCAGTCAGTACTCAATCGCCTACAAGCCGGCAGACTTCAAAGCTGACGGGCACTATCGCAGCATTGAGATCGTCGCCAACGACCGCAAGAACTTCCGCGTGCGCGCCCGCCGCGGATACTACGCTCCGGCCCAGTAGCAATCCGATTGAGCCGCAAAGCTTCCCTTCGTGTACCTTCGTATCCTTAGTGGTCATCGATTCTTCATGGGGATCGCCGAAATGCCCGGATACTCAGGAACTCCTCTTCCGAAGAAGCTCGGAATCAAAGACAGATTCCGTGTGCGCCTGATCGGCCTTCCGTCGGACGTGCAGGCAGAATTGAAGCCCGCGCTCGCCGCTTGCCAGATCATCGACGACGGGAACGACGCGCTCGACTTCGTCATGCTGTTCACAAAATCAAAAGCAGAGCTGACGAAGGAGTTCCGGAGAATCGGAAAACTGCTCGCTCCGGCCGGAATGCTCTGGGTCAGTTGGCCCAAGAAACGCTCAGGCGTGGCCACCGATCTCGACGAGAACGTGGTCCGCGACATTGGCTTAGCTGCGGGCCTGGTCGACGTGAAGGTCTGTGCCGTAACCGAAATCTGGTCTGGGTTGAAGTTTGTGCGCCGTCTGAAAGATCGCTGAGGAAAGATCGCTGAGGACAAGGAACGAAACACAATGGTGCGAGTGGGCTTGATCGGATTTGGCCTGGCGGGGCAGGCGTTTCACGCGCCCGTGATTCGCGGGGTTCGTGGCATGGAATTGGCTTGCGTCCTCGAGCGGCACAGTTCCAGGGCAAAGCAGAAATATCCGGAAGTCCGCCTTGCCCGCACGCTCGACGAACTCCTCTCTGACAAGTCAATCGGCTTGTGCGTGGTGGCTACGCCCAATGATTCGCACTTTTCCTACGCCAAAGCCTGTCTCGAGGCTGGGCGCGACGTGGTCGTCGACAAGCCATTCACCCCGACGATGGCCGAGGCCGAGCAACTTGTCCGCCTCGCCTCCGAGCGCGGACGCTTGATTACCGTGTATCAGGATCGCCGCTGGGACGGCGCTTTTCTGACCGTGAAGAAACTCGTCGCTTCCGGCGTGCTGGGAAAAGTCGTGGAGTATGAAGCGCGCTTCGACCGCTTCCGTCTGGAGCCAAAGCCCAACGCCTGGCGCGAGCAGGCCAACTTTCCGGCGGCCGGCGTTCTATGGGATCTAGGCCCGCACCTGATCGATGGCGCGCTGGTTCTGTTTGGCGAGCCGCAATCGATTTGGGCGTCGGCGTTTTGCCAGCGCCCAACTTCCCAGGTCGACGATGCCTTTGACGTCTGCATGGAATATCCCGGTCTGCGCGCAACGCTGCGAGCGCGCATCATTGCTTACGCTCCGAGTCATCACCTGCTGTTGCACGGAACCGAGGGGTCATTCGCGAAGTACGGTATGGATCCGCAGGAGGAAATCCTGCGCAGTCCGAATTGTCCCGACGGTCCGGCTTGGGGCGACGACTGGGGCAAAGAACCAGAGCAGTGCTGGGGGACGCTAACCCGCGTTGGCGGCGAGACGCGGAAGGTCGAGACTGAACGCGGAGACTACCGCGGTTTTTACGCCAACGTTCGAGACGCAATCGAGAAGCGAGCCGCGCTCGACGTCACGCCGGAACAAGCCGTGCGCACCATGCGCGCGCTTCTGCTAGCCCATAGGAGCAGCCGCGAAGGCCGAGTCGTCAAATGGACGGAAGCGCCGGAGTAGCTCGCAGTCAACCCACCTGCAATCCAACGCGCGCATCAGGCGCCGGTCACGAAGAAGTTCTCATCGGGCTTGCTGTCAACTTGATCGGGAGGGATGTCGGCGGTGACGTCCTGCACGAACTCGCGGCGGCGCTCTGGTCCCTTGCGCTCGATCACGCGCACGCGGCGCGTGGGCATGGTGGAGGGCTCGAGGCCAACGATGCGGCCATCGCGCACCTGAATCTGCGAGCGGAACCAGTCGGTGCGAAACATACGGCCCGCGGCGTAAAACGTGATCGCCGCCGCGATGGGGCCTTCAAATTCCTGTCCCGTGCACGCGAGGATGCGCTTTCCCATTTCCTGCGTCCAGGTCATGCCTCCAACCAGAGGATCGTTGAGCCGGCAGCGCTCGAACGGCATGGCGTGCGAGAGCTTGCGCAGTTGCAGGAGTTGCAAAAGTACGGACGTCTTGGCCAGATTGGTCACGATCACTTTCGCTTCGGTCGCTGAGACACGCTCCATCTTGATGTGCAGGTCGGGCGACCACTCGCGCTCGAATTCTTCACGCGCCAGCGCCAGACCTTTGTCAGTCGCTTCGACGTAGCGCATCGTGGCACGCGCCAGGACGATGCTGAAGAAAGTGGTGACAATCGTGGCAATCACCGGGATGTAGCTGATCAGCGTCGTAAACGGGATGCGGAACGAGTTGACCATCTGCATGTGCATAAGTGCGCATCGCTCCTGAGGATTCGGTCTGAGCCGGTGATTCGCATGAGTCTAGCGAAGGGGCGTCGCGGGCTCCAGATGCGCATGGTGCGGGGACGGTAACCAGCGGCGGCCAGGGCCTTTGGTAACCAGAGCCGGTCGGAAGTTGGCAGATAAGACGGAGTTCTCAGGATCTTGCCGGTGCAGAAAGGGATCGCACCCATACTGCGGCCGCACAGGCCCATACCGCCAGCAGAGGAATCAAGCTCGCGAGTCCTCGCAGTCCGGCGAGCTGACCAAGATTGAAAGCTCCATAGAGGCGGCTCGATCCAGCTTCGGCTACGGTCAGCATCGACTGATGGTTGAGTGCCACCTGCCCGGCCCAGAATGCCGGCCACGTGGAATGCAGCAGTGGGCAGGTGTCTTGCATCGACAACTGCGAAGTCGTGGACACTGCCATCAGCGTCAGGCAAACGCTGCCGGCGGCCAAGACCGCCAAAACGACGCGCCCGCCGCGCCGGGCACGTTGCCACGCCACCGCCAGGCCGAGGCACAGCAGCGGAAAGCTTGCGCCCGCATAGCGCGGGCCGAAGGATAGCCCTGACTTCCACCAGTAAAACGACGCGTTGAACAGGAAGTAGTAGACCACGATTCCCGCCGCGGCCAGCGCGGCCTTGCGTCGCCCTCGCTCCTTCCACAACCACCACAACCCGAACGGAGCTGCGAGCAACACTGGCGACGCGAAGAAGATCCCCCGCGAGCATCCGAATAGCAGCTTGAGCAAGCGATCCGGATGCGGATAAGTCAAGCCCATATAGCCTTGCCGTTGCATAAACGAGAAGGAGTCGGGTTCGTAGTAGGAGTAGCTCGGACGGAACGAGCCGAACGCCGCGTGCAGATAAGTCAACAACACGATCAGACAAATCCCCGCTCCCACGCCGACGCCGGCGATCACCCGCCAGCGCGCAGCCCCTCCGCGCGGCCAGGCATAAGACAGCGCCAGAAATGCGAGTGCGGCTGACGCGGGGGCAGCGGGATACTCGGTCACCGTCGCCCATCCTGCGGCCAGTCCCGCCCCCAGCGCCCAAAGGAATTCGACTATCGCGCCGCGGCTTTCGCCTAGTTGCAGTGCGCACGCAAAGGCGAAGACGAAGCATGCTCCCACCAGCGCATGCGCCCAGAACAAGCCGGCATACGCCCAGATCGGAGTGCCCAGACACATCACAATCGCGCCGAACGCTGCACCGGTGACGTCGCCGCCGAATCGCAGCCCCAGGAAGAACAGGCATACTCCGGCCAGTGCGGCCGGCAGAGCCACCGTACATGCGCTCACCACGTAAGACAGTGCGACCAGCCCTGGTGGCGACTGCGGGTCCAATCCCGCCAGTCGCAATGCGGGTCGTGCCACCATGGCGAAAGGCACGGCAAGAAACACGAGCCCTGGCGCTTTTTCCGAGTAGTAGTGTCCTTGGAAATGCGCCTTGTCGTGAGTGTTGTCGTGGTAGGCGTCGATCTGCAGCGTATGGCGCTCGATGATGGCGCGAAGCAAATCGAAGCGCGAGTTCTGATTCCAACCGCCGCCTTCGTAAAAATAAACAAACGAGAAAAAGACTACGCCACCGAGCAGGAGTGCGGCTTTCCAGTGCGTAGCAGTTTGTGCCGGGAGCGGAGTCATCATGTTCCGGGAAGCTGGGGATCGCCCTCAAACGCGGGAGACGGACGTTCCCGCCAAAGCTCAGGAGACGCGAAACACGCTCACGGCTTGGCCATCGCCGCTATTAATTGGGTCACGAGTTTCTTCGTATCTCCGTCCATTGCAGTGTCGATTGCAGTCGCGGGGTGTGCGGAGCCGTCCGCCGTCACTACATTTCCCTTCAGTCCAACGTAGACCGCATCATAGGCCGTATCGCCCAGATTCTCCACCCTATGCTTGAACGGCGGATACCAGCGAGCCTCGCCCGGCTTGGAATATATTTCCCGCGTCTTCCCATTTTCGTCGGTAAAGCGAAGGTGCGCTTCGGTAAGGATCACCACCACCCCGCCGGGATGCTCGTGCATCCCTGATTTCTCGTGCGGTCCATAGTGAACTGAAACGACCTGCACCCGATCGTTTTCAAAAGCCAGTCTGTAGTGCTTCGGCTCAGCCTTCGTAGGATCCTGCCCTAGAGCCACCACTGCGGCGAGACACACAACAATCCCTGATGCCAATAAGGTCGAACGCATGCCCCCTCCTGCGCGAGTAGCTTGATTCTTCCGGTTCTTATGGAAATCTGTCGCAACTCTACTTTCCAGCATGCTGTGTGTCAACGACTGGGCAGGGCGGTGCCCCATGTTGGTTAATCATGCCGACTGAGGAGGGAATGTTCTAAAGTAGGCAGCGAAAACAATCTTGCCACCGCGGCAAATTGCTGCGGCGTGGTGGGCCCACCAGGATTTGAACCTGGAACCAACAGATTATGAGTCTGCTGCTCTAACCGTTGAGCTATGGGCCCGCAAGCCCAATCTAGCAGGGATCAGGGCCTGGGGGCCAGTGATCGGAGGGTTGGCTTGCGGACGCGAGGCCAGAGGAAGCTGGAGTTGATGCCGGAGATGTTTCTACGGTGGGAGGATGAGACTCGCCTAGGAAGAATAGAAACGTCCGCCGGGCGTATTACACCCCAGCGCCGCGTTGCATCGACGTTCCCGATGACGCCGCCAAGTCCGCCAGCGTCGGCACCGATTCCGGTATCGTCAATTTGCGTTCCGGCAATGTGCTCCCCGACTTGGCCGCCTCGACCAGCATCTCGATGGCAAGATCGGTGTTTGGACGAATGAAGATGGTCGCTGCCAGGATTCCGTTGCGCACCCACGCCTGACCGTGCTTGGGCATCCCGTCACAACCGGTAAACGGAATCTTCATCCAGCGCGCCCGTTCGGCTTCCGCGATTTCACCGAACGCTTTTCTCGCGCCCATGGCCATGCTGTCATCCTGTGCGCCCACCAGGTCAATGTGACTCTCGAGAGAGGTTCGCAAGCGCAACCATGAACTGACCGCCTTGTACGCACTCTCTTCGGTCCAGTTCGCCCGCATCGTCTTTACTGCAATGTTCGCCGGCTTAGTCTTGTTCATGCCCCGGGTGCGGTCCTTCGCTGCCGAGCTGTTGGGAGGACCTTCGATATACAAAACTGTTCCGCCGTTGGGCAAGAGCGCCGCGAACTGCTTCCCCTGGATCTTCCCCACTTCTTCATGGTCTGCGCTCAGACCGAAGACTGGAACTTTGTAGGTACGCCGCAGATCGGGAATGTAGTCCGCTTCATGATTCAGGACCACCCATCCGATGCCCGCCGCCGCGGCGGCCCGCGCCACTTGAGGGAAGGCGGTGCCGCCGGCCGGCTCGAACAGAATCGCGTCAGGACGCGTCACGTTTGAATCCTGAACGTAGTGCAGGAGTTGCTGGCTCTGCGTGAGGGCGTCGTTGCTGGCGTGAATGATCTTGACTTCCACGCCCAGGCGTCGTGCGGTCCGTTCTGCCGCCACCGCCTGCTCAATCTGATAGTCGTTATCGTTGTTGGTCAGCGAAACCAATAAGCTGAGTCGTTTCATGGCACGGCCTATCTGCGATCATAAGTCCAGCAGACATCCTTACGAAGGTGACTGTAGTAACGATCTGGCCTTGGAAGGGATTCGCGGCCACGGCGGTGGAGACGACAGAGCAAGCTAAGAGCCAGCTGAGGCGCTGTTCGCGGTTTCACCCAGAAACGACTTCAGGCTGGCGTCCAGCGTTTCTCTCTGGTCATCCGGAAGGCTGACAAAGCGGAAGGGTTGCATCCATCCCTGCGTGGCCCACATCGGAAACAGCATCTGCGCCTTGCCTCGAATCGTGGACTGGCCGAGGTGGAAGATCAATTCCACTTCGATCTTCTCGTCCAGCGGCTTCTCCAGATGCACGACCCCGCCCGTCGTCGAAAGCTGATGAAACGCCGCTCTCAGCGAACGCCGATTGGGCAGCCGGACCAGCACCAGCACCGAGCCGCGCAGCTTCACGCGAAACGGCCGGCTGACCAGGTCCTGATCGTCGGCGGACACCTCAGGCGCGGTCGAATCGGGCTGTTCCACCATATGCCAGAAGTATGACAGCGCTGGGTAAGGGCCGCGAAGTTACCAAAGAACAAGACCGAATCCTGTCTTTGTGGAATGACGCTGAGATTATGAGGCGTTTACTTGCGCCCGGGGCGGGCTTCTGTTTTTTCTTCGAAGACGTTATAAGGCCACGATTTCTTATTCACTTTCAACGTCGGGGCATGGGCCGGCTCGCTCTGCGCTGGACTGGGCGGAGGAGCCCCGGGCTCGACCACATTCCAGTCCGCTGGCGGATCGGCAATCCCCCAAATATTTCCGTGGGTGTAGAGCGCAGCCCCAATCAGGTAGAACTTGCCATCATTGCCGAGCGGCAGGCAGTTGGCCACGCGCGCCGTCACGCTGCCTCCGCCGGGAAGACCGCTCAACAGAATTGGTGTTTCCAGTTGCAACGGTTCAGAGCTGCGAAATCCGCACCCCTGCGCGCTCACCACGAGCAGCGTACATCGGTCGCCAAACGGTCGCTGGCGGTCCAGGCTGATCACGCTGACCGGAATCTCTACCCGGATCCGCGTGCTGCGTCGAGTCGCTTTGGAGGTCAGAACTTCCATTGCAGGGGCTGCCAATCGGGCAGATTCTCGGCTACGTCAGGCATGTTCGATAGCACATTCCATTCTGACAGTAGACGGCTCCCGCTGCATGGTGACAAAGGTAACCAGAGTCGCGACCCCGCACGAGCGGTTGCTTATGCCTTCGCGTTCCGCCGCGCCTGGTTGATCCCAGCTCGGATTCCGCTGGCCACGGCGCGCCCATATCCGGAGTTGTCCATGGCGGTCATCGTCGCCGCGGCGATTCCTCCCGGGGTCGCCGCCTCCTCGAGAAGCTCGTCAAGGCTCAGTCCGCTTGCACGCCAATAGGCGATTCCATCGCCTAGCGCATGAGCCGCCGCAATCAAGGCAGTCTTCCGGTCCAGCCCCGCCGCACGCGCCGCCTTGGCCAAGGTTGCGACCGCATGATACCCATGCGTCGGCGAATGGGCCGCGGTAATCGCATCGAGCTGCCGTTCAGGTAGCTCAAGAACCGGCCCCACCAGCTCAAAGAATTTGCGCACGCGTACACGCTCAGCGCTGCCAACGCTGCGATCGAAGCTCAGCGGCGTCAACCCTTTTCCGATCCGGCACACCGGGCTCGGCATAGCCCGCACCCAGCGGACGGGAGGCCCCAGCCATTTCTTCAAGCTTCGCAATGGAATGCCCGCAGCCAGGCTGATGCAAAGCCTCGGTGGCACGGCGCCGCAAGCGACGACCTCGGCGAGCATCTCCTGCACCGACGCCGGACGGACGGCCACGATCAGCATCTCGGCCCGCTCGACCGCCGACTTCAAGTGGCGTGCACCCTCCACGCGCGACTCCCGCCGAAGATCGCGCACTTTTTCCGGATGCCGATCGTAGACAACAATCTTCCGCTGATCCCCGGCCAGCCGCAGACCGGCGGCCAGCGCGCCCGTAATCCGCCCTCCGCCGAGAAACACCGTAGCCTTCATAGTAAGTTCACTAGAAGTAGTTTGGTCTGGGTGGCGCAGTGCGTTCAGCGCTGCGGTCAAGGTCCATTTTATTGTGGGGCCTTAGCCCCTGGGAGTGGGTCCCACTAGTCAGCCGTTCCTCCACCGTCCACTACCAGCGCCGCTCCTGTCATGAACGAGGAGTCATCCGACGCCAGAAACAGAACTGCCTTCGCAATCTCCTCGGCGGTTCCCACGCGCCCCATAGGACGGCTGGCGCAGCCCGCCAGATAGTCCTTCCATTTCATCCCGCGCATCTTCGCGTCGGCGGGAAGCATGGGCGTCTCGACGTCGCCGGGGCAAATGCAATTCACACGAATCCCCTGCGCTGCGTGATCGATCGCCATCGCTTTGGTCATCAGCACCACGCCGCCCTTGGACGCGCAGTAGGCCACAGCAAGTGCCCCGCCGACGATTCCCCATCCGGAACTGTTGTTAATGATGACGCCGCTCTTTTGCGCGATCATCGCCGGCAGCGCGAACTTTGACATCAGGAAAGTGCCTTTGAGGTTCACGTCAATCTGCTCGTCCCATTCTCTCTCCGAGCACTGAACCGCCGTCCGCGGATAGAACACGCCAGCATTGTTGAACAGAATATCGATCCGCCCGAAAGCGCGCAGAGTCTCAGCGACCGTGTGCCGGCAATCTTTCGCCGAACTCACATCGGCGCGCAGAAAGATCGCGCTTCCGCCGTTTTTCTTGATCCGCTTCACCACGCCGGCACCGCGAGCAGCATTTCTACCGGTGATCGCGACCTCGGCGCCCTCCGCAGCAAACAACAGCGCAGTCGCTTCGCCGATACCGGAAGTAGCGCCGGTGATGAGAGCGATTTTGTCTCTAAGGCGCATATCGAGAAAATGATGATTGTTGATTTTTGATTGCCGATTGTTGAATGAAAACCGGCACTTTTTATTCGACAATCAACAATCAAAACTCAACAATAGATCCTTCACCGGCTCGCCAGCCCGCCGGCCGTCTCTCCTCCATCCAACGTGAACACCTGCCCCGTTGCAAACGCAGCATCATCCGATGCCAGATACGCGAACAGCGCCGCAATCTCCTCCGGCGCCGCATGCCGCCCCAGCGGAATCTTGCGGTTCACCTCTCCCAGCATCGCGTCGGAATACTCCGCGCGCTGCATCGGCGTGAGCACGTATCCCGGGGCCACGGCACACACTCGCACTTTAGGCGCGAGCTCGAGCGCCATCGACTTGGTCAGCTCGATTACTCCAGCTTTGGTCGCGTTGTAGTCGGCGTAATACGGATAGCCCATGATTCCGTTCGTCGACGCCGTCTGCAAAATCACGCCGCTGCCGGATTCAACTGAGTAACGCTCCCACATATGCCGCGCTGCAGTCTGGGCCACGTAGAACACTCCGGTCAGGTTCACGGCGATCACTCGCTCCCACTCTTCCGGAGTAATGTCCAGAAACTTGTGGCGAATGCTGATGCCGGCGTTGTTGACCAGCACATCGACCCCGTCCATCAGCCGGATCGCCTCGGCAAACGCGGCTTCCACCTGCATCAGGTCGGTGACATCGGCGATGATAGCCTCGCCCAAAGCCGGCAACTCTCGTTTGACGTGCTCGCATGCCTTCGCGTCGCGGTCGAGCACGCACACCTGCGATCCCTCCTCCAGAAACCGCGCAGCCGTAGCCGCACCGATCCCGCTCGCGCCGCCGGTGATCAGGACGCGCTTACCCTTCAGTCCACGCATGAAGTCTCCTCAGGTTGTGTAGCCACGGACGCATTCGTCCGTGGTTCGAGCGAAGCTCGGCCCAGTCGACACGACGCGCTGCACTCGGGCGCAGCGTGCACGCCCCGCTTCGCTTCGGCGTGACGGACGAATGCGTCCGCTCCTACATCGCCGGCCCCTCCGGATACGCCGGCAGATCCGGCGGTCGCGGCGGCAGTTTCTTCGGATTGGCCTCGACCTGCTTCATCACTTCCTCGATGGCGCGATCGAGTTGAGCGTCCTTCCCACGCGACACGTCGTCCGGCCGGTCGTCGACCTCGATGTCAGGCGCAACGCCATGGTTCTCTACGACCCACTTGCTGTTGAGATCATAGTCGGCGAATTCGGGACGCGTGATGTAACCCCCGTCGATCAGCGGAATGTCGCCGCGAATGCCGCGAACTCCACCCCAGGTGCGCTCGCCTATGAGCGGGCCGAGCTTGTACACCTTGAAGAATTCGCTGAAGATGTCGCCGTCGGAAGCCGCATACTGATTGGTGATGCATGCCAGATAGCCGTGAAAAACGACCGGTGGCGTTGTGGTGCTTTCAAAGTTGCGCGCCGCACCCATGCCGGACAGAATCCGTCGCAGCCGCTCAAAGATGAGCTGATCGACAAACCCTCCGCCGTTGTAGCGCACATCGATGATCATCCCTTGCTTGCGTATCTGCGGGAAGAATTGTTTGACAAACGCGTTGAGCCCGGCATCGCCCATGTCGGGAAGATAGATGTATCCGACCAGCCCATGCGTCGCGGCGTCGACTTTCTTGCGGTTGGTCTCGACCATGTTGTATTCGCGCAGCGGATACTCGTCGTCGATGGGCTTGACGGGCACAGTGCGCGCACCGTCTTCGGTTGGTTTGGAGTTTACGGTGATGGCGGTGGTTTCGTTGGCCGTGTTGACGAGCAACTCGTCGGGCGTCTGCGGCGCGCGCAACGGCCGCCCGTTGATGGCGAGCAGGTAGTCGCCTTCCTTCACGTTGACGCCCGGCTCAGTAAGGGGCGAACGCGTGTCTGGATTCCAGTTCTCCCCTGGATAGATCTTCTTGAATCGATACAACCCGCTGGCCGCATCGAGCTCATAGTCCACTCCCAGCAAGCCCACGCTGATGGGATGAATATCCGGCTGATCTCCACCGCCGACGTAAGTGTGGGAGTTGGAAAGCTCCCCGATCACTTCACCCAGGATGTACGTGAGGTCGTAGCGATCGGCCGCATAAGGCACGAGCGGCTCATATTTCTTGCGAACCGCGTCCCAGTCCACGCCATTCATGCTGGCTTCAAAGAAATAGTCGCGCTCCTGCCGCCAGACTTCGTCGAAGATCTGGTGCCATTCGGCCGGAGGGTCAATCTCTGCGCGCATGCCACCGAGATTCAGCGCGCCCTCGCCTGCTTTTTTGGGCGGGTCAGATTTGGCATCGATGATGCCATATCCGCCGTCTTTGGTCTGATAGAGAATCTTCGTGCCGTCGAACGAGATCGCCCAGCGCTGGCCGCCCTCGATGACGGTCTTCTCTTTGCGCTCCTTCATATCGAACGCGTGAATGGCAGTCTCTTCGCCGGGAAGCGGCCCGGACAGCCCCTGTACCGGCTGCGTCGAGTAGTAGAGGAAGCCCTTCGCAGCATTGATTTCGGTGATGCTGGCCACCGGCACGGGCAGCGCCACGATGCGGTTCTGAATCCCGTCGAGATCGATGCGAAAGTTCTTGGCGACTTCTGCGGCTTCCTTCTCGCCCGGCTTTTCTTCCTTCTTCTCTTCAGTTTTCTTCTTCTCGTCCTTCTTGCCTTTGTCCTTCTCGGACTCCGATGCCGCCGGCGCAGGCTCTTCGCGCTTGATCGCTGTCTCGTCACTCAACGCAGGAAAGGGCGACGGCGTGTCGGCGCGCAGCGTCACCAGATACGGTCGGGTCGTCTTTGGATTCGCGAACTCGAAGTCATAATTCCCCAGCACCTCGTTGTAGTCGCGGTCTGACAAGAAATAGAGATGGTTCCCCTCGGGATCGAACACCGCGCTGTTGCTGTTGACCAGATCGCCGGTCACAGCCGTGATCTTCTTGTCGGCAGTCGAGTACAGATAGACGACGCTCACGCCGCTCTGCAACTGCTTGTCGTAAGCAATCCACTTGCTATCGGGAGACCAGTTATAGTTCGTGATCTCGGCGAACTTGCCGCGATCGACCTCCACCGGCTTCTTATCCGCAATGTCCACGTACCACAGCCGCAGATCTTTGTCGGCCCAAGCCAGTCGCTTGCTGTCGGGCGACCACACAGGAGCAAACTTAAACCCTTTGTAGCCGCTGGTGATCTGTTGTTCTTTATCCTTGCCGCGCTCTTTCTCTTCAGCCGCCGCTTTGGCCGCGGCTTCTTTGTCCTTCGCCTTGTCCTTCGGTTCAGGCTCCTTCCCCAGTTCGATGTTTCCCATGCCGTCCTGCGGCGTGATGTAGATCTCGTCTTCGCCCGTCTTGTCGGAGACGTACGCGATCCACCGGCCATCGGGTGACCACGCCACTTCCTTCTCACGAATCCCCGGACTATGAGTCAAATCGCGGGTTGCTCCATCCTTGGCTGGGACAGTGAACACATCGCCGCGCGCGGCAAAAACCGCGCGCTTGCCATCAGGTGCAATATCGAAATCGGTGATCAGCTTGCTCACGCTGGCCCAATGCTTCATGGTCAGGTCGCGCTCGCCGGGCAGCATGATCGTCAGTTTCGTCGGCTGCTTCGAACTTAAATCGAACAGATAGAGATATCCGCCGTTCTCGAAGATGATCGACGCATCACCCAGGCTCGGCCACATGACGTCGAAATCCGCAAAGTGCGTGAGTTGTTCGACCTGCTTCGAGCCGAGATCGAAGCTGTAAAGGTTCAGCCGGTGCTCCGTTCCGCGATCGGACGTGAAGTACAAGGTGCTCCCGTGCCACATAGGGAAGGTGTCGGTGTAGTCGGTGTGCGGAACCTTCTGCTCCAGCACGTTGTTCTTGATGTCGTAGATGTAGATATCCTGTGCCAGGCCGCCCGTGTAGCGCTTCCAGGTGCGGAAGTTGCGGAAGATGCGGTTGTAGGCGACCTTCGTTCCGTCGCCGTTGAACGACAGCAGGCCGCCCTGATCCATGGGCAGCGGCTCGGGCTGCCCGCCCTCAATCGAAACCGTGAACGGACGCTTGATCCATCCGTTCGACGCGTCGCGGCGCGACAGAAACACAATGCGCTTGCTGTCCGGAGTCCAGTTGACGACCTCGTCGTGAATGCCCATGCGGTCGTTGAGCGGGTGCGCGCTGCCCTGGTAGTAGGTCAGCTGGCGTGGCTGGCCGCCCTCGGCGCTCATCACATAGACATTGAAGTTGCCATCGTACTGGCCGGTGAAAGCCAGCCACTTGCCGTCAGGCGAGAACTTGGGGAAAAGCTCGCGCCCGGGATGCGTGGTAACGCGCCGCGCGGTGCCGCCGCTGGTGGAGGCGAGCCAGATGTCGCCGCCATAGACGAAGGCGATCTTGTCGCCGCGGACGTCGGGGAAGCGCATCAGGCGGCCTTCCTGCGGTTGCTGGGCGAAAGTGAATGTGGCGGAGAAGAAAACAATGAGGACTGCAAGACGGCGAACCAGTAGCACGGTAGGAGCCTCCTCAGGGATGGGCGGAAAACCCGGCGCGGCCATCGCACATGCGCGCCCCGGCCCGCCAGGCAAACGGGAAATTGTAGCAGCAAGTCAAAGTGCAGGAGGGATCGCGACAGCCAACAGTGTCCAACAATTTGTCAGGAGCCTAAGTCCCGGGACTTGCGACCGTTTGCAACCTGTGCGAAAACGGACCATGTAGGGACAGCCGCCCCGGCTGTCCAGGCGGACCAGAAGTATCGGTCCGCAGCGCGATTGCACCCGGCTACGCATCCACGAAGCAGAACGTAGAGGGCGACCCCCACCCGCCCCCACGCCGCCAGTAAGCGTGAAAGAAGCTCCGAAGGAGCGAAGGATTGCAGCCCACCGCGTAAGCGGTGGGTGAAGATCGGAACAGAAGGGCAAGCCCCGGAAGGGCGAAAGAACCCGCGGTCCGATACACCCGGACCGCCGGACAGCCGAGGGCGGCTGTCCCTACATGGGCGCTGGAATCAACATCCCCACCCTCTCGCAAAAAGCCGCGAGAGGGATGGGCACACGCCGTGATGGGACGCCGGCTGTCAGATCAAAGTCAGAGGCAGCGGACAGGAGTGTCCGCTCCACATGATCAGAAGGCACGCAGGGTTTTCAATTACTCAATTACGAAATTCCCCAATTACCAAATGCTTAGATTGGCTTGCCGCGGAAGAAGTAGACGAGCTCGATGATCAGGATAACCACGACCATCAGTTCCAGGACGAAAGCGCGGGACTGGTTGAATTGCTCGACCATGAAGCGGTAGAGGTCTTCGGCGGTGTGCAGCTTTTCCTGGACGAGGTCTTTGTAGTCGGGGACGCCGACTTTCTGGGCGCAGAGCTTGTAGAGGCGGGCACTGAACATGTCGCTCAGGAACTTGATGGCGTTGTCGGCGCGCTCGGTGAGTTCGTTGACGTCGAGCAGGACAGTGTGCAGCTTCGAAGCGGCGCGGGCGGTGCGCCACCGCGACCACAGGCCGGTGCCGCCGACCTCGAGGAAGTCGTAGACATTTTCGAGTTCGTGGGTCATCAGGTCGTCGTAGTGGCGGAACTCGAGCAGCTGCGAGTTGGCGTACTGCAGCAGCTGGATGGCAGTCTCGGCGCCGGCGGGCGTGTCGTAGATGAAGGCGGCGTTCCATCCGATGACGGCGAGATCGTTGGGGTAGTAGGAAATGCGGGAGCCGAGAATTTCCTGGCGCTCGCCTTCGGAGAGCAGAGCGGTCTCGCCGCGGACGACCTGGGAGATCTGATCGCCGTTGCTGGCGAGCAGGTCGTTCGCGGAGGGAGAGCCCGTGATCTCACGAACCTGAAAGATAAAGTAGTCCTCTTGCAGCCAGGCGTTGGGCGGAATCTCGGCGGTGCTGCGCGGGTCGACGTAGGGCTTGATCAACGCCGGGGCGGCGCGCTCGAGCCTCTGCCGGACGATGCGGCTGGCCAGCTTCTCAAAGTTGGTGTCGGAGGTCCAGCGGCAGGAAAGTTCGATAAGGCGGTCCCAGTCGCCGGAAAAAGGCAGCTCGAAGACCAGGCTGACCACGCCGTAATCGTAGTACTTGATCTCGCCGGTGAGGCGCTCGCCGCTGTCGAGGATGATGGGGTCGAGAGTCTCTTCGACCGGCGGGCGCTGGTACTGGACGTAGGCCGGGGCGTTCTTGAACCTGGCTTCGGCGCTGCGGGCGGGGAACAGTTTGCGCAGTTCGTCGAGGTGGATCTCTTCACAGACGTCGAACTGGATCAGGACCAGGACCGAACCGCGGAGCGGGCCTTCGGCGGACGGCTGCACGCAGGCCTGGACCTGGGTGGTCAGGGCGTGGGCGACATCGTTGCTGACCATGGTTGTGAGGTCGCGTTCCATAGCTGGCCCCGGAGTGCTGGGACGATGTTGGCGAAAGAGAGCCGGTGAGCAGGTCTATTGTCCCAGAAATGGGGTGGTTTGGGGTAGAGGTAGCGCTTGGGAGTCCCGGACGCCCTCGTCTGGGGAAGGCGGACGAGGGCGCCAGCCCCTACGCAAGCTGTTGATGGGTCAGCGGTTACGCGATAACTGCCAGAGCAGGGCTGCGCCTCCGGCTGCGGCTGCCAGGCCTAGGCCGGCGCGGCGCATTGAGGACTGGATTTCGGATTCGCGCTGGCGGACTGAGAAGGACTCCGGGTGGGGGCCGGGGACCTGCGGCTCAGGATTCAAAGCCATCTGCAGGACTTCAGCCAGATGCAGCGCGTGGCGGCCGGTGAGTTGGGCAATCTGCTCGCGGCAGCTAAAGCCGTCGGCGATGATCAGCCAGCCTGGCGGCGCCTGGCGGACCGCGGGGAGGAGTTCGAGCTCGCCGATGGCGGCGGAGACCGAATACTTATCGCGCTCGAAGCCGAAGGAGCCGGCCATGCCGCAGCATCCGGGGGCGGGGGCGGTGAAGTCGATGCCGAGGCGGCGCAAGAGCGACTCTTCGGCGGTCATCTTCATGATCGATTTGTGATGGCAGTGGCCGTGGAGGAGAGCCTTACGCGGGAACTGCGGGAGCGGGGCGTGGGCGGAGTTCTGTTCGAGAAACTCGCTGAGCAGGAAGGTCTGGCGCGAGAGAGCCTGGGCGCGCTCGTCGTGGGGGAACAGATTGATGAGTTCGTCCCGGAAGACAGCCACGCAGCTGGGCTCGAGGCCGACGATGGGGACTCCGGCTTCGATTTCGGGGGCGAGTTCGTCGAGAATTTCGAGCAGCAGCGCTTCGGCGCGGTCGAGCATTCCAAAGTCGTAGAGGGGGCGTCCGCAGCAGAGATGGGCGCGGGGAACGACGACCCGGTAGCCGGCGGCTTCCAGGACTTCGACGGCGGCTCGGGCGGTGGCGGGGAGGAAGTAGTTGTTGAAGGTGTCGGCCCAGAGGAGGACGGGAGGCATTGAATCATTGAGTGATTCAGCCATTGAGTCATTGGAAAAATTGGAGCCCCGGACGCCCTCTTCCGGGGGGCGGACGAGGCGTCCGCCGCTCCGTGGTCTGCTGGCGCGTGTGCGGAAGAACCACGATTTGAACGTTTCCGGCGCGAAGGCGGGGATCTTGCGCTGATGCGGAATCCCGGCGACTACTTTCGCGATGTCGCGCAGGAACGGGAGTTGAGTAGTCAGATTAACCAGGCCCGGAGCGTTCGAGGCCAGGCGCGCCCAAAGATCAATGTTGCCGAAAGCGTAGGCGCTGAGCGGGCGGACGCGGCCTTCATAATAGTGAGAGAGGAACTCCGCTTTGTAAGTCGCGACGTCGACGCTGACCGGGCAATCGCTTTTGCATCCTTTGCAGGCAAGGCAGAGGTCGAGCGAGCTTTTGACCTCTTCGCTGCGCCAGCCATCGCGGATAACTTCGCCTTCCCTGTTTTGGCCCAGAGTCATTTCCCACAGCAGATGCGCACGGCCGCGGGTGGAGTGTTCTTCTTCGCGCGTGGCGCGGTAGCTGGGGCACATCACGCCGCCTTCGTCGCGGCGGCACTTGCCGACGCCAACGCAACGCAGCGTGGCCTGGGCCAGGCTGCCGTGATCGTCGGGAAACTGGAAGAATGTCTTTGGCTCCCAGGGCGCGTAGTTCGCGCCCAGGCGGAGATTTTCGTCGAGTTTGTTGGGGTTGATGAGCTTGCCGGGATTCATCTTCCAGTCGGGATCCCAGGCAGTCTTGAACTTGCGAAAGGCTTCCATCAACTCGGGGCCGAACATTTTCGGGAGCAGTTCGGCCCGCGATTGTCCGTCTCCATGCTCGCCTGAGAGCGAACCGCCATAGCTGACGACGAGGTCGGCGGCCTCTTCCATAAAGCGGCGGAATTTCGCAATGCCGGGCTTGGACTGCAGATCAAAGTTGATGCGGGTGTGCACGCAGCCATGGCCAAAGTGGCCGTAGAGCGATCCCTTGTAGCCGAAGTCAGCCATCATCTTCCGCAGATCGCGGAGATAGCCGCCGAGTTTTTCGGGAGCAACCGCGGCGTCTTCCCATCCCTCCCAGTTGATCGACTCGCCACGCACGTGCGAGGTAACGCCAAGACTTGATTCGCGCACTTCCCAGACGCGCTTGGCTTGCTGACCGGCGTACAACTGAACTTTGGGAGGATGGGCGCTCCGATTCAGCGCTGCAATCAGGCCCTGCGCCTGGGATTCGGCTTCGCGCGCCGTGGCAGCGCCGAACTCGACCAGCAGCCAGCCGCCGCCTTCGGGCAGAAGGGCGAGGCCTTCGGAATTGATCCCCTTCGTGCGTGTATACGTGACCAGGAGATCGTCGAAGCCTTCGAGGCCAATGGGCTTGTGCTGCATGATTTCGGGGACGTGGTCGGCGCACTGATAGATGTCGGGGTATGCGACGACCAGCAGCACACGGGCGGGAGGACTTTCGACGAGGCGGCACGTTGCTTCGAGAACGGTGACGCACGTGCCTTCGGATCCGACCAGGGCTCGGGCCACGTGGAAGTTGTTTTCCGGGAGTAGGTAGTTGAGGTTGTAGCCGGAGACGCGGCGGGGAATGTTGGGGAATTTTTGGTGGATCAGAGGGGCGTATTGACCGGCGATTTGCTTTAGGGAGTTGTAGATTTGAGTCGCGCGATCGCTGCGGAGCGATACTTCCGCGCCGCCTGGACGGGCGAGGGCGCCCGTCCCTACGTGGTCTGTGCCTTGGCCGCCTGGGCAGACGAATGCGTCCGCCCCTACGTGGTCTCGAATGAAGTTTTCGCCTGCGGTCAGGCGGGTGCCGTCGTAGGTGACTACTTCGAGGGCTTCGATGTTGTCGTCGGTCTTGCCGGCCATGACGGAGTGGACGCCGCAGGAGTTGTTGCCGATCATGCCGCCGATGGTGCAGCGGTCGTGGGTGGCCGGGTCAGGGGCGAAGGTCAGATGATGCCTCTCGGCGGCGTTGCGAAGTTGGTCGAGAACGACTCCGGGCTGTACGCGGGCCATGCGGCGTGCGGGGTCGATTTCGAGGATCTGATTCATGTAGCGGGAGAAGTCGAGGATCACGGCAACGTTGCAACATTGCCCAGCAAGCGAGGTGCCAGCCCCGCGGCAGAGCAACGGGGCGCCGAAGTCGCGGCAGACGGAGATTGTTGCCAGGACATCGTCGTTGTCACGCGGGAGAACTACGCCAATCGGAACCTGGCGGTAGTTCGAGCCATCGGTAGCGTAGAGGGCGCGGCTGCCGGCGTCGAAGCGGACGCCTCCTTCGGATCCGCCACGAATTTGCGCGCGCAGAGCTGCGGCCAGGCCCGAAGCATCGGCCAGAGCGAAGGTCGAGGCCGGCGCGGATTCTACGGTTTTCTCGTGCATGGGCCGGGGTGCTAGTTTGAGGGCGTCTCTGTCTGATTGATGTTGGTGATCTGAATTCTGGTTCCATCGCCGGTCGCTTGCAGGTTGATAGTGACGGTGCTCTTTTTGTCGGTCGAAACGATGTTGCAGCGGTTCTGATCGGAGGTTGAGACCATCGCGCTGGGGAATCTGGTCTTGTAGAAGCTGCAGACCTTGTCGAGGGAATCGCTGCTGGTGAAAATGGCGGCGACCGTGTGGATCTTCCCGATGGTTGCGTCAGAGGCGCCGTTCTTCTGCACTTGCGCGCCCGGATAGATGTCAACGCCGAGATCCTTCGAGGCCTTGTCGGGATCTTGTGAAGTCTCGACGGTGCCGAACGGAGTTTCGACCTTCACGTTGTCGCCTTGCTGGCGCACATGCGTGCTCTTGGCGACGTGATACACGAAATAGCTGAAGCCGCCGACGAGAATGATTCCGAGGCCGATAAAAACGGCGACGATGATGAGGACGATCTTCAAAGCGCTGCTGCCGCCTTTGGAGGCAGGCGGCGGTGGAGGCGTCGCGGGAGCGGGGGAGCCGGTGACGGCAGCGCCGCATTTGCTGCAGAACTTTGTGCCGAAAGCCAGTGTCGCGCCGCAGGAATTGCAAAACGCCATAAGTCACCTCGATCGTACAAGGTTCGGTAGTGACGGCGGGAGTATATCGCAGATTGGGAGAGAAGGCAGTGCTCCAGTTGCCCCTCAGGGGCCGAAGCCCGACAGAGTTAAGGCACTTTACGCGGCCTTGAAGGGCCGCTCTTCCGCACTAGCTCCAGGCGCGGGTGCCGTAGTCGGCCATGGAGAGCGCCAGCAGGATCAGCAGGAAAAACAGAGTCGAGATGACGACGAGCTTGAGCAGTTTCTCGCTGGCGTGGCGAAGATGCATGAAGAAGAGAGCGACGAGAAGAGCCTTGGTGGTGGCGATAATCAAGGCAACGGCAGCGTTGAAGACTCCGAGATCGACCTTCGCGGCCTCGTAGGTGAGGAGCGTGCCGGCGAGCAGGGCGATCCAGACGGCGAAGTAGGTCGTCAGAGACGATGATTTCGAGTGGCCGGATGTGGAATCTTCAGACATGGAGAACCTCGCGCATGCAATGCCTCATCGATGCCGGTCGATCAGATAGAGCAACGGGAACAGGTAAATCCAGATAATGTCGACGAAGTGCCAGTACAAGCCTCCGATTTCGAGCGGGGTGTGATAGTCCGGCGTGAATCGCCCTTTCCATGCCATCCACAAAAGCCAGGTGAAGATGCCAAGGCCGACTACCATGTGCAGGGCGTGCAGCCCGGTCATGATGAAATACAGCGCGAAGAAAATCTGCGCGTGTTGCGGGTTGGCGTATTCACCGGGATGGCCGGGGATCTCCTCGTGCTCGAAGCTGAAGGAAGAACCGGGAACGTGGTGCTCGACGAACTTGTCTCTGTACTCGACGCCCTTGATGCCGAGGAAGGTCAGACCGAAAAGCATGGTGAGCACGAGCATGGCGATCATGAGCGCGCGGCGGGATCTCTGCGCAGCCCAGATGGCAATCACCACGGTCAAGCTGCTGCAGATCAGCACCGCAGTATTTGTGCCGCCGAGAGCAGCGTCGATCGACGTGCTGGCGGCGGCGAAATCGCCAAAGTATTTGAGCCGGTAGATCAGATAAGCACAGAACAAACCGCCGAAGAACATGACTTCCGTGGCCAGGAAGATCCACATGCCGAGGTTGGAGGCGTCCCGTTGCTGCTCTTCGGTGGCGAAGTGGTGCAGGAGCGCCGGGTTGTGCGTTTCGGCATGGGCTTCACCGTGAACGGCGGCGGCTGTGGAGCTATCGGGCAACCGGAACCTCCTCTTTGCGGGGCGCGTCCAACTCGTCGTAGTTGTAAGCTTCCCAGGTCACGACCGGTTCTTCGTCGAAGTTGAACGTGGGCGGCGGAGACGGAGTCTGCCATTCGAGCCCGGCCGCGTTCCAGGGATTAGCCGGTGCGGGCTTGCCATAGCGCATCGACCACAGGAAATAGATCATGGGGAGCAGGTAACCGACGCCGAGAATGGTCGCGCCTGCAGTCGACAGCACGTTGAGCACCTGATACTCGGGCGGATATTGGTAGTAGCGGCGCGGCATGCCGACATAGCCGAGGATGAACTGCGGGAAAAATGTCAGATTAAAGCCGATGAAGACGATGAGGGCGGCGAGGCGCGCCCAGCCTTCGGGATAAAGCTTGCCGGAAATTTTTGGCCACCAGAAATGCATCCCACCGAGATATCCCATGACCGCGCCACCAACCATGATGTAGTGAAAGTGAGCGATCACAAAATAAGTATCGTGCACGTGCACGTTGACGCCCAGCGCGGCGAGAAATAATCCGGTGAGACCGCCCATGGTGAACAGGCCGAGGAACCCGAAAGCGTAGAGCATGGGCGCGTCGTAGTGGATCGATCCCTTGTAGAGGGTGGCCGTCCAGTTGAAGACTTTTACCGCCGAAGGCACCGCAACGGCGTAGCTCAGGATAGAAAACACGAGCGCCGCGTAGACAGAAATTCCGGCGACGAACATATGGTGCGCCCAGACCAGAAAGCCGAAGACGGCGATCGCGATCGAGGAGAGTGCGACGAAGCTGTAACCAAAAATGCGCTTGCGCGAGAAGCAGGCGATGATCTCGGTGACCACTCCCATCGACGGCAAAATCATGATGTAGACGGCGGGATGGGAGTAGAACCAGAACAAATGCTGGAACAACAGCGGGTCGCCGCCGAGTTTAGGATCGAAGATTCCCAGGTGCAGGGCGCGCTCGGCAAGCACCAGGACGAGGGTGATGGCGATGACTGGCGTTCCCAGAATCTGAATGATGCTGGTAGCGTAGTGCGCCCAGATGAACAACGGCAGGCGCGACCAGGTCATGCCGGGCGCGCGCATGCGATGGATGGTCACAATGAAATTCAAGCCGGTGAGGATGGACGAGAATCCGGCGACGAAGATCGCCAGTCCGGCTTCAATCACCTTGGTATTGCTGAAGGCGGTACTGAAGGGAGTGTAGAAGGTCCAGCCGGTGTCGACGCCGCCGGTGAGCAGGCAGTGCAGCATCATGATGCCGCCGATGATGTAGAGATACCAGCTGAGCAGGTTGACGCGCGGGAAGGCCAGGTCCTTGGCGCCGACCATCATCGGCACCAGGAAGTTGCCGAGCACGGCCGGGATCGAGGGAATGAGGAAAAAGAAAACCATGACCTGGCCGTGCTGGGTAAAGAGCTTGTTGTAGGTATCGGCCTGCACCAGATCGCCGGCAGGAGTGAGCAGTTCGAGGCGGATGAGCAGAGCGAAGAAGCCGCCGATGAAAAAGAAGAACGTGATCGAGATGAGGTAGAGCAGCGCGATGCGCTTGTGGTCGGTGGTCAACAGCCACGAGCCGACGCCGTACTCTTTGTTGAGGTAGTTGGGGCGTTCCCCCTGCGAGTTGTCTGCGGTCGGCATCACTTATTGCACCTGACTTCCTTTGGTTACCGGCCTGGCCGAGGCCTTCGGCACAGCCACGGCGGGCGTACCCGTGGCGCCGGATTGGCCGGGCTGCGACAGCGATTTCACGTACGCCACCAGAGCGTTCAACTGTTCTTCACTGACTAACCCCTGGAACGTGGGCATGATGGGCTGGAACCCCTTCACCCGCTTGGCTCCGGGATCGAGGATGCACTCGCGAAGATAATTCTCGTCGGCGGTGACGGTGCGGCCATCCTCGAGCGCTACCGGCCTGCCGAAAACGCCCTGCAGATTCGGGCCGCGGCCCTGGCCGTCGCTGCGATGACAGGTAGAGCAGCCGAGCTCGGCGAAAATCTTCTCGCCGGTCGCGGAAAGCGGGCCCGTCGAACCGCCGCTCATCCAGGCCTCGTACTGCGCCGGTTCCATGACGATGATGTAGCCAATCATGCTGGAGTGCTGCGTGCCGCAATATTGCGTGCAGAACAAGTGGTACGTGCCGGGCTTGGTGGCACGGAACCAGGCCACGGTGTAGCGGCCGGGAACAACGTCCTGCTTCATGCGGAAATCGGGCACAAAGAAACTGTGAATGACGTCCTGCGAAGTCATGATCAGCTTGACGTCGCGGCCCACGGGCACGTGCAACTCATTGATTTCGCGCTGGCCCTCGGCGTGCTCGAGTTTCCACATCCACTGCTTGGCGACGACATAGACCTCAGTGGAGTCGCGGGGAGGAGTGCGCAGGTGGAAGAAAACAACTGCACTCCAAAGGAAGATGGCCATGAACACGCACATCGGGATGATCGACCACGTGAGCTCCAGCGGAATGGAACCTTCGATCTGTTCGGCCGGCACGCCCCTGCGGTGGCGGTAGCGCGCGGCGAAATAAATGAGGGCCGTGAAGATCAGCAGCGTCATCATCCCGGACACGATCAGCAGGAAGATGTACAGGGCATCCACGTTGCCTGCCATGCTGGAGGCCCGCTGCGGCCATAATGGAAAGTTATCGAACATAGTTTCAAAAATGCAGAAGTCGAAAGTCAGAGAGAAGAAGTAAAATCCGTCCGTATTGCGTATTTCTCACTTCTGCATTCTGACTTCTTATTTCTGACTTCTTAACACCTGACTCCAATCTCTGCGCGGGGGCGCGGCTTTCTCCAGGCGGAAGAGAAGCAGAAGCATTCCGCCGACCAGCAAAATCGTAAGACCCGCGCCCAACTTCAGCATGTTGGCTACGATGGCGCCATATTTCCCGGTCGCAGGGTCGTAGTGATAGCAGTACAGCAGCACCTGGTCGGTGAGATTGCCGATCTTGCCCTGCGAGGCTTCGACCAGGCCCATGCGCAGATCCTTCGGCGGAAAATCCACGCCGTAGAAGTAGCGCGAGATGCGGCCTTCCGGCGTGAGCACCATGATGGCCGTCGCGTGCGCGTATTGATTGATTCTGGGATCGTACTGATACTGGAAACCAACCGCCTTGGTGAGCGCGTTGATCGATTCCGGCGGCCCGGTCAGAAAGTGCCAGCCGGCAGCGGCTCCGGGGCGTCCGTAGCGCTCGAGATAGTCTTTCTTCTTGGCGGCCGCGATCGCGGGCGTTTCATTGGGATTGAAGCTGACGGTGACGACCTCGAATTCTTTGCCCATGTCGAACTTCACCATCTTCAGCGCACCGGTCAGGCCGGCGAGCGCTTCTCCGCAGAGCATGGTGCAGTTGTAATAGACCAGGTTGAGGATTACCGGCTTCTTACCGAAATAGTCGCCAAGCGTAACGGTGCGGCCGGTGTCGTCGACGAACGTCAGATTTGGCGGGACTTGCGCGTCGAGTTTCTGCTCGATGCCGACGTTTTGAAGGTAGGGTGGACGCACGTTGGCCGGGGGAGACATGACGCCCTGGGTCATGCCTTGGGACCACGCGAGCGAGGCGACCAAGAGAAGAGAAAGAGCCACGCCGGTTTTCGTGGCGCAGCGTCTGAAGGCGCGTCGATTCTGCAGCATTTTCGGCATGCCTGAAGGCATGCCCTGATACGAAACTGCCTCCGTATACGAAGCTGCTTCCGTCGAGCTGCGCTTGAGTGGGTGGACGAATGCGTCCGCCGCTACACGGGTCGTGCCGGTCGAATTGTGATGCTGGCTGCTCACTGCTTGGTTCCCTTCGTGTTCTTGCCGCTGCTTGCGCTGCCCGGTCCTTCTGCAGTCTGGCCGCGCACAGGCAGCCCGCGCTGCGCGATCAGGTCCATGGCGCGGTCGATGGGGATCCGAACGGTTCCGGCTTGGCGGTCAATGTAATCGTAGGTGCTGAGAATCTGCGCCTCGCGGAGGCGATCTCGGTTGAGTTCGACCTGCTCGTCCGTTTCCAACTGTGGCGCCGGAAAATTCTTCTTGAGATATTTCTCGTACGCCGTGCTCTCTTCGTCGGTCTTGTATTCGGGAGGGAGGTGGCGCGTGTCCACCGGGGCGTTCGTAATCAGAGGGCTGACCGGGGTCTGCTGCGCTTCGCTCCGCTTCTCCAGATAGGAATAGAGTCCGGTCACGATGAAGTGAACGATCAAGCCGGCGAAAGCCAGGCCGAGAAGGAAATACAGCACGCCCGCCACACCAATGTCGCGGCGCTCGTAGTTGCCATGGCTGGTCGAATTCGCGGGTTTGATTTCTTCACTCATGCGATTTTGTTCATGCTCAGGCGCTATGTGCCCCCATGGTGATGGGCCGGCTCAAAGACCTCCACCGCGGTCGGATCATAGGCCGGGAGCAGCGGCAATCCGCCCAGGTTGCGGAAGAAGTACCATAGCCAGATTCCACCGATAGCGATGGGCACGACGAAATCGGCCAGGTTGAACTTCAGCGTTTGCGAAAAATTCGGCTCGATGATCCAGTACATGTCGACATAGCGCATCAGCATCAGCCAGACCGCGACCCAGACCAGCTTGCGGATGTCGCGCTTGAACGGACGCGAAAGCAGGACGGTAAACGGAACGGCGAAGTGGAAGAGCGCCAGCGACAGGCCGATCCAGCCCCAGCCGCCATTAAGGCGCTTGATATAGAAGGTGATTTCGGCGGGCAGGTTACCCGCCCAGATGATGAGCCACTGCGAGAAGCTGAAATACGCCCAGACCATGATGAAGGTCAGCATCCACTTGCCGTGATCGTGGACGAAGTCGGGCTTCAGCATTTCGGACATGGGCTTGTAGTTGAAAAGGATGCGCTCGATGACGACCGCAAAGCACATCGCCGAGAGCATCTGGCCGATCAGAATGATCAAGCCGAAGATGGTCGAAATCCAGCTCGGGTCGAGCGACATGACCCAGTCGATCACAGCGAAGCTAATCGTGAAGGCATAGAGGATCAGACCCGGGCCGGCGACGGCCTTGAAGCGCTGCGTGTTGTCGCGGGCATCGGGTCGGTCGCCTTCGTGCGACCACTTAGTCAGCAAGAACGAAATCACATTCCAGACGGCGAAATAGATGATGGCGCGGAGCAGGAAGCCTCTCAGGTTTAGATAGCTCCCGAGAATAAAACCGTGCTTGGCGAGATGCTCGCGAATGTGCGGATCAGAGATGGATTCGGGCGGCATGGCCCAGGGGTACATGCGCTTTTGCCAGACTGCGATCACAAGCGGCACGAAGAGTAGCGTCAGCAGCGGCAGCGTGCGCATGGCGGCGCCCTGCAACCGGCGAATCACCACGCCCCATCCGCCACCTGTGAGATGGCGGATCATGATGATGGCCATGGAGCCGAGAGCAACACCCAGCCAGCACATGAAGCCGAGCAGGTACGCGCGGTAGAACTCCGCCGGCTGCGTGAAGGCGAGGAAGACCGCGACCGCGCCGAAGACTACGCCGACAATCAACGACCGCTGGCCGATGGTCTTCACCACCGGCGGAGGAGTCAAGTCGAGTTGGCGTGCGGCGGTCATTTCTGGTCCGCTTTCGTGTCTTCTTTCATGGGTTCGGATTTCTTATCGCGCGCAGGCACGGGCAACGTTGCGCCTGATCCAGGCTCGCGAAATCCTTGCGCCTCCGAGGGGATCTTCTGGCCCGCCGGCACGTCGGCCGTCGTGGCGCTCTGGCTGAGCTGAAGGGCGCGCACGTAGGCCACGATATCCCAGCGGTCACTCGGCGGAATCTGCGAGGCGTAGTCCGGCATGACGCCGAAGCCTTCGGTCATGACGTCGAAGAAGTATCCGAGCGGGGCTTTCTGCAGGCGCGCGATGTGGAACGACGGAGGCTTGCGCGCGAAGCCGCGCGAGGGCACAAACCCGTTGCCGTCACCCAGGCGCGAGTGGCACGGAGCGCAGAAAATGTTGAAGCGCTCGCGGCCGTGCTCAAGAACTTCCCTGGTGACCGGGAACGGCATCACGTCGCCGGGATTGTTGCCGATCTTGCCGGTGTAGAAATACGTGTCGGCGCGCAGGTCGCCGCGGGCCACCGTCCCCTCGACCGGAGGGCGGGCGCTGGTTTGGTCGGGGTAGAAATCGCTGCGCGCGAGCGGATTCTGGCGTGGCTGCACGTGCATATCGATGCGGCAGGCGGCGGTGAGGGCGATCGCCACAAAGATCATCGCGATGGAGGGGAAATCCCAACGATTCGACTTCCGTTGAATCCCACCCCCTTCGACAGGCTCAGGGCAGGCTTTGCGCACAGAACGCGCAAGAATGGGGCACCCGGCAACGAGGGAGAGCGCCGTCGAGCTTTGCTCGACCGGACAGCGGAGGGCGGCTGTTCCTACATGGTTCGTTATGGCCCGTACGAATTGGCGGAGGCGCAGCATTAGCTGGGCACCTCCGAGACGGATCGCGGATTCAGCGCTTCAAGGAACTTGCGAACACTCGCGGGATCGTATTTCTTGTCAGACGAAAACACGATCAGGAAGAAACGATCTTTCGAGGCGGACGAAAAACGCGGCACGTTGAACACCGGATGATAGGGCATGGGCAGGCCATTGAAGGCCAACATGCCCAGTACCGCGGAGATCCCCGCAAACAGAATCGTCATTTCGAAAGTAATGACGATAAAAGCCGGCCAGGAGTGATACGGTTTGCCGCCGATGTTCAGCGGATAGTCGACGGCCGACATCCAGTACTGCATCAGATAGCCGGTCACGCCGCCGATCAGCCCGCCAATGAGCACGGTCAGCGGGATCTCGTCGAAGTGAAACCCGATCTCTTCCGCCAGGCCTTCGATGGGGAAGGGGCTGTAGGCGTCGATCTTTTTGTAGCCGGCCTGGTGGGTCGCGCGCGCGGCTTCCACCAGCGCGGTGGCGGAGTCGAATTCGGCCATGATGCCGTAGATGGGATCGCGCTTGGCCATTACTCCTTCACCTCCGCCTCCGGCAAAAGCGTGCGCATCTCGAAGATGGAGATCGCGGGCAGCACGCGCAGGAACAGGAACATGAGCATGAGGAACATGCCGAGGGTGCCGATGAACGTCATCCAGTCCCAGCGCGTGGGGTAGTACATGCCCCAGGAGGAATTGAGGAAGTCGCGGGACAGGCTGACCACAACGATGATGAAGCGCTCCAGCCACATGCCGACGAGAATCACGCCGGAGATGAAAAACAGCGCGAGCGGGCTGGTGCGCAGCTTGCGGATCCAGAGCACCTGCGGAATGAAAATATTGCAAGCCAGCAGCGAGAGATACCACGGAGCATACGGCCCGTGCAGGCGATTCCACAGCGTGAAGGCGTCATAGCGGTCGCCGCTGTACCAGCCCATGAAAGCTTCAATGCCGTAGCCGTACGCGACGATCAGCCCAGTCGCCAACATGACTTTCGCGGAGTTCTGCAGATGGCGTTCGGTGATGAAATCCTCGAGGCCATAGATTTTGCGGATGGGGATGGCCAGCATCAGCACCATAGCGAAGCCGGAGTAAATCGCTCCCGCGACGAAATACGGCGGGAAGATGGTGGTGTGCCAGCCCGGGACGATGCCGACCGCGAAGTCGAAGCTCACCACGGTGTGAACCGATAGCACGAGCGGAGTGGCCAGCCCGGCCAGCAGCAGATACATGGTTTCGTAGCGATGCCAGTGTCGCGCCGATCCGCGCCAACCCATCGCGAACATACCATAGACAATTTTCAGCGCGCGGTTTTCGGTGCGATCGCGCAGGGTCGCCAGATCGGGGATGAGCCCGGTAAACCAGAACAGCGCAGAAATCGTGGCGTAAGTCGAGACCGCGAAGACGTCCCACATGAGCGGGCTGCGGAATTGTGGCCACACCCGCATGGTGTTGGGATACGGAAACAGCCAATACGCCAGCCACGGCCGGCCGACGTGAACTGCCGGGAAGACGCCGGCGCAGGCGACGGCGAACAGCGTCATGGCTTCAGCAAAGCGGTTGATCGAGTTGCGCCACGATTGGCGCAGCAGAAGAAGAATGGCGGAGATGAGCGTGCCGGCGTGGCCAATGCCGATCCACCACACGAAGTTGACGATGGCGAAGCCCCAGCCGATAGGGATGGTCACGCCCCAGATGCCGATGCCCTTTAAAAACAGGTATCCGAGGGCGTAGAGCAGCATCATGGTCAGCATGAAGCAGATGCCAAAGCCGACAAACCAGCCATTCGACGCGGGCCGCGTCAGCACAATGGCGCTGATTTTTTCCGTGACCGTGCCGAAAGTGTGGCCCGGCTCGATGACGGGAGCGCGTTCGAGATCGGTCGAAGATTTGTATTGCTCAGGCATCTTTCCTGCTAAGTCCCTCAGGGGCTAAAGCCTCGTCTTCAATCGGCTCTGAACGGCGCGGCTTAAAGCCGCGCCCTGATACGAACCTGTTCTCACGATTCGTATCAGGCTATGCCTTCAGGCATAGCGTTCAGGCATAGCGTTCAGGCTCGAATAATCAATGGCGCCTTCAGGCGCTGCGCTTCACCCCTCCAATTCTGGATTCGGGTTGCGAACCTCCGCCAAGTACGTGGTGCGAGGGCGCGTATTCAGTTCGCCCAGCAGGCTGTAATTTCGCGACTGCGCTTTCCACTTCGACACTGCGCTGTTCGGGTCGTTGATGTTGCCGAAGACGATCGCATCGGCCGGGCACGACTGCTGGCAGGCAGTCTGCAGTTCGTCGCCGACCAGAGTCTTTCTGCCTTCGCGCACCGAGGCGGTCTCGGCGTCGATCCGGTGCTCGTTGATCCGCTGCACGCAGTAGGTGCATTTTTCCATGACGCCGCGGCTGCGTACGCTGACGTCCGGATTGCGCATCATCTTGTATTGCGGAGTGTCCCAGTCCTGGAAGAGCAGGAAGTTGAAGCGGCGCACTTTGTACGGACAGTTGTTCGAGCAGTAGCGTGTGCCCACGCAGCGGTTGTAGACCATGTCGTTCAGGCCTTCGGTGGTGTGGTTGGTGGCGCCGACCGGGCACACAACTTCGCAGGGGGCATTTTCACATTGCATGCAGGGTACGGGCTGGAAGAAAGCGCGCGGATTGTCGCGGTCGCCCTGGTAGTAGGCGTCGACCCGAATCCAGTGCATGTGGCGGCCGATGACGCACTGCTCCTTGCCCACCACGGCGATGTTGTTCTCCGACTGGCAGGCCAGCATGCAATTGTTGCAGCCCACGCACTTGTTCAGATCGATGGCCATGCCCCACGCGTAGTCTTCTTTGTCGTAGGGGTAAGGCTCGTAGAGCGTGAGGTCTTTGGGGACTTCATCTTCCTTCGCGAAGTTGGGCTCTTTCTGGTATTCGGCGAGCGTGGTCTCGCGGACCAGGGGACGATGAGCACCGTCGGGGGTGTCCATCGACTGCATGCCTTGGGTGGACGCGAGCTTGTACGTGGCGCCGGTTTTGCGGATGGTGACGCCTTGCGCGATCCACGGCGCGGCGGTAGTGCGGAGTTCGTAGGCGTTGAAGCCTTGGGCGGTGCCGACGCGGCCGGCGCGGGTGCGTCCGTAGCCGAGCGTGATGGTGACGGAGTTGTCGGGATGTCCGGCTTGAATCCATACGGGGCCGGCGACTTTTTTGCCGTTGAGTTCGAGTTCGACGACGTCTTCGGTTTTAATTTGCAGGCGTTCGGCCATCTTGGGGCCGATGAGGACGGCGTTGTCCCAAACCAGCTTGGTCATGGGCTTGGGCAGTTCCTGCAGCCAGCCGTTGTTGGAGAACTGTCCGTCGTAGACGGTGGGATCGTGGCGGAAGTTGAGCTCGATCGAATTTGCGTCTACGGCTTTGGTTTCCGGCGCGTCAATAACGGATGATTTTGCAGTCACTGACTTCGGAGCGAAGGTCGTGCCCTCAATCCAGCCATCGTGAAGCGACTTGCGCCAGAACTGTTCGAAGTCCGCGCCGGAATGCTGCTTCTGCCAGTAGGCGCGAGTGAGATCGTATCCAGTGGCATCGGACTGACCGGAGAGCAGTGCGGTGAATTCAAGAGCACTCTTGCCGTTGTAAAGCGGCGCGATCAGCGGCTGGATGATGCTGACCGTTCCGTCGTAGGCGCGAGCGTCTCCCCACGTTTCAAGTTCGTGAGTCGCGTTGACGTGCCAGTGGCAGAGTTCGGCCGTCTCGTCCTGATATGAGCCGTGGTGAACGCGGAGGGGAATCCTGCTGTTCTTCAGCGCGTCGGCGAAGTTCAGGTCGGCGGGGGCGTCGTAGGCCGGGTTGCCGCCGAGAATCACTAGCAGATCCACTTTGCCGCCGCGCATGTCGGCGACGAGATCCCTCAGCGATTCGGCTTGATTAACCGGACTTGCGTCGACGGGATCGGAGTAGAAGACAGTCTTGCCGACGTGGCCGAACGCTTCATTCAGGAAATGAGCCAAGGCATGCAAGCTCGGCGGCTGCTGATCACCGACGACGATCACACCTGCCCCACGGTGATGCACAAGGTCAATTTCGAGGGAGGCCATAAATCTAAACTCCTCCTCGGTGAAACCGACCTTTGCGACATTGGGGTTGTCATTTCCAACTTGCCGTAGGGGGTGACCTCCATAGGACAAGGGCCGCGCGAATCTCTCAACATCAAGGCCTCTCGCCGGCAGCCGGTGATCCGCCTTCGCTCCCGTCGTGGTCGGCGTGCTTTCGATGACGTACAGGCGATTCATGTTGCCGCTGTCGGGATTGCGGCGGGTGGCGAAGTCGCGGATGTAGCGGGTGTTGCCGGGGAATCCCGCCGACAAAAAGTCGGCGTCGAGCGAGACGATGACGTCGGCTTTCGAACAATCGTAGCGCGTCTCAACCGGCTGACCGAAGGCGAGTTTGGCGCCCTCGAGAACGTTGTCGCGATTGACCGGCTCGTAGACGTGCCACTTGGCCTGGGGATAAATCTTCAGGAAATTGCGCAACTGGTCGGCGAGCGTGGGCGAAGAAATCGTGGGCGTGAGGATGCGGATGCCTGCGCCCTGCAGCGCCTTCTGCGCGCTGAGCGGGCCGCGGATGGCGGCGAGAAAATCCTTCATCGAGCGTTGGTCGCCCATCGAGACCACGCTCTGCGAGCGGTCCGGATCGTAGAGGCCGAGCAGCGCGGCCTGCGTGAAAATGTCAGTGCCGCCCTGCGAAGCCGGGTGCAGGTTGTTGCCTTCGATTTTGGTCGGGCGGCCGAGATGGCTTTCGACCAGCACGGGGCTGGCGTATCCGCCGAGCGTGACCGCGGTAGCGTAGTACTGCGGGCGGCCGGGGACGACGTTTTCCGGCTGGCGCACGTAAGGGACGATGGGCTCAAGCGGCAGTCGGACGCATCCCGTCATGCCGGCCAGGCCGAGCGATGCGCCCATGACCTTCAGGAATCCACGGCGCGAAACCGTGTCGAGCCACTCGGAGGCGTGTTTGGGGAATTCGCGGTGCAGGGCTTGCTGGAACTCTTCGGAGCCGGCGAGTTCTTCAAGCGAGCGCCAGTATTCGGGGCCGGTTTTCTGGGCGGCATCGTGCGCCGTCGCGGCGGCGATTTTTTCGCGGACAGAGTTCAGATTCAGTTTGTCTTTCGCGCCCGGGCAGACATCTTCGCGGGTCTTGATCTGAATTAAGCCGCCGTTCGGTTTTTGGTCTTTTGTCATGCGTTGAGAATTTATGTCGTCCCTACGGGACTCGTTCCATCATTCCGATGCCTACCCGGCACTTACGTGCCGGGCTATTGAATGTCGCCGCTTCGCGGCTTGCTCAGGCTCAATTCCGGCCCGCGTTTCGATTTGGGTGCCCCATTTCTCGCGTCCTTTGCGAGAAGTGGGGCTTTCGGCCGCATCACCGATGGCACGTACTGCACGTCGTAATGTCTTTCACACTGCGCACGCTGTACTTCTTCAGCAACGCCGTCCCAAGGTCAATCTGATCCGTGTAACTCTGCCCGTCCAGCACCACCGGGTTCGCGCTGGTCGGCTGCTGGTAGCGCATGTTGAAGACCTGATCGCGCGGGCGCAGATGATTCTCCGGCGCGCGATGGCAGCCCAGGCACCACTCCATCTGCAAACTTTCCTGCTGATACATCAGCGGCATCCGGTCGACGGGGCCGTGGCAAGTGTTGCAGCCGACTCCTTTCGTGACATGAATGCTGTGATTGAAATAGACGAAGTCGGGAAGCTGGTTGACGCGGGTCCACTGCAGCGACTCGCCTGATTTGTAGCTGGCGCGGACCGGCTCCAGCAGCTTGGCGTTGGTCCAGATCTGCGAATGGCAGTTCATGCACGTCTTCGTCGGAGGAATCCCCGCGAAGCTCGAGGTCTCGACCGAGGTGTGGCAGTAACGGCAATCGATGCCGAGCCCGGTAACGTGGTGCTGATGGCTGAACGGAACGGGCTGCGGCTTGCGCACGCCGGCATAGGTGACATACGGAGATCCCTGTATCTCGTAACCGATCCAGGTCAGCGCCGCTACCACAAACACGGCGCCGAAAATCGTCGCCCGCGAGAGCGTGTTCGTACTGCGCTGAAAGATCTGCGGCATTCTCTTCTATGAGATCTGGCTGAGGAGACCCGGCGGATCGTCCGCTGTCATGTAAAGCTGGTTTAGTTCCGGCGAAAAAGAAAGCTACCCACAGGTTTCGCGTTGTATGGAAAACAGGAAATTATAAATATTCCGCTCGAGTTTGTCGCGCGGTTGTCTTTTTTTTTCTCAGGGCTGGCTGAGTCTTCCTGCCGCCAGCTACGGGATTCTGCTCCGAATCTCACCGCATCGGCTACCTCAGATTCATAACCAGCAGTTTTGGTTCGGTCATTTCTTCAATGGCATAGCGCAGGCCTTCGCGGCCGAGGCCGGAATCTTTGACCCCGCCGTAGGGCATGTGATCGATGCGGAAGGAGGGAACGTCGCCGGCAATCACGCCACCCACTTCCAGTTCCTCGTAGGCCTGGAATAGCAACTTCGCATCGCGCGTGAAGACGCCGGCCTGCATGCCATAGGAGGAATTGTTGACCTGGCGAATCGCCTGGTCGAAGTCGCGGTAGGGCTCGACCGTGACCACCGGGCCGAAGATTTCCTGGCAGTTCACTTTCATGTCGGGCTTGGTGCCGGTGAGAACGGTAGGTTCGACCATAAGACCATCCCGACCGCCACCGCACAGCAGGCGCGCGCCGCCCCGGACGGCTTCCTCGATCCAGCTTGCGGTGCGGGCAGCGTCGCTTTCGCGGATGAGCGGACCGACGTCGGTCGCATCGTCAAGAGGGTCGCCGACCTTGAGCCTCTTCACGCCTTCCACGAGAAGATCGGTGAACTTGCCGTAGACCGAATACTCAACCAGAACGCGCTGCACGGAGATGCAGGTCTGTCCCGCGTAGGCGAAGCCTCCGGTAACGCAGCGGTCGGCGGCGTAGGCGACATCAGCGTCCGAGTGAACGATGACGGCCGCGTTGCCGCCCAATTCCAGCACCACTTTCTTTTTCCCGGCGCGGCGCTTGATATCCCAGCCCACCGGCACGCTGCCGGTAAAGCTGATGAGCTTGATGCGATCGTCGGCCACCAGAATGCCGGCGTCGTCGTTGGAGAGCGGAAGCACGTTGAGACCGCCGTCGGGCCAGCCCGCCTGCTGCACGCACTCAGCCAGAAGCAGCGAGCAGAGCGGCGTTTGGGGTGCGGGTTTCAACACCATGGAACAGCCGGCTGCGATCGCAGGCGCAACTTTGTGAGCGACGAGATTGATCGGGAAATTAAAAGGAGTGATGCCGACGATCGGGCCCAGCGGGAAGCGGCGCACGATGCCCCAGCGTCCGGCGGTAAATTCCTGCCAATCCAGGGGAAGGTATTCGCCGGAGATGCGCGTGCTCTCTTCGGCAGCAACGTTGAAGGTGAAGATGGCGCGCTCGACTTCGGTGCGCGCACCCTTGATGGGCTTGCCTGCTTCCTGGGCGAGGGTGCGGGCAAATTCTTCTCTACGCTCGGCCATCGAGGCCGAGATGCGCCGCAACACACGCTGGCGTTCAAACGCCGGCAGGCGGCGCGTCGTGCCGAAAGCCTTGACCGCGGCGGCAATGGCGGCATCCGCATGCTCGCGGCGTCCCTGGACCACGCGCGCGATCAGGCTGCCGTCGTAGGGGGCGCGAATCTCGACGGGGTCTCCGTCTTCTCTCCAATGGCCGTCTATGAAAAAACCATGCGTCGCAACGGGCGCGATCGTCATCTCTGCCATGATGTTTTTCCTTCGATCCCCAATGAACCCCGGCTGCTCGATTATAGGACTTTTTGCGGTGTGCGTTGCGGGTCAAAAGCAACGACAAAACCACCAGGGCACAGGGGCCCGCAGAGGAATCGCCTGCACGCTTTACAATAGGCTCTCTTCGTTATGACTTTTCCCATAACAATTTGTGAACTCGCGCCACGGCTGCGGCAGAAGGAAATCTCTCCGGTTGAGATCACACGGGCAACCCTGGAGCGGATTGACAGGCTGAATCCTGCGCTCAACGCTTTTATTACTGTCATGGCGGAATCGGCGCTGGCTGACGCAAGGAAGGCTGAAGCCGAGATTCTGCGCGGGGAATGGCGCGGACCGCTCCATGGAATTCCAGTTGCGCTGAAGGATTTGATCGATACCGCGGGGGTACGAACGACGGCAGCCAGTGCTCTCTATAAGGACCGCATTCCATCCGAGGACGCGGAGGTGGTCCAGCGGTTGCGGAATGCGGGCGCGGTGATTGTTGGAAAGAACAACCTGCACGAGTTCGCGTATGGTGGCAGTTCGCTGGTCAGCTACTTCGGCGACACTCACAACCCACGAGATACGAAGCGCGCTGCGGGAGGATCGTCAGGAGGATCGGCGGCGGCGGTGGTCGCGGGATTGGCATACGCGGCGATCGGTACGGATACAGCGGGATCGATTCGCGAACCCGCGGCGTTATGCGGTTGCGTGGGGATCAAGCCGACATACGGGCGCGTGTCGAGCCGGGGAGTGATTCCACTGTCAGCGTCTCTCGATCACGTTGGACCTTTGGCTGCAAGCGTGGAAGATGCGGCCATCGTCCTGCAGGCGATTGCGGGATATGACGCGGCGGATATCACCTCGGCGGATGTTCCGGTGGCTGACTACGTTGGCGTGCTCCGCGAGGATACGAAGCGGCTGCGCGTTGGCGTACTGCGGAGGTATTTCTTCGAGGATCTCGATGCAGAGGTGGTAGCTGCGGTCGATCACGCGCTGCGGGTCATGGAGTCGCTGGTCGCGGAGATAAAAGATGTACGGCTGGATGTGGCGATGGATCGAAAGCTGCAAGCCGCGGAGTCTTACGCCTATCACGCCGAGAATGTCGCGAAAACTCCCGAGCTATATCAGCCGGAGACTTTGCGGCGCATTCGAACCGGAGAGAAGGTCACAGCCACCGAATATATTCGGCAGCGCCGTGAACTGGACGAAGTGCGTCACGGCATTCACGAGGTCTTCGCCGATGTCGACGTTTTGGTAACGCCTACGACTCCAATCCCCGCGCCAGCCATTGCCGATCTGAAAGCGAATGCGGATGCGCTGCGTCCTGCCGAACTCAAGCTGCTGCGCAATACGCGCCCGTTCAATGTGTGGGGATTGCCGGCGATCTCGGTTCCGTGCGGATTCACCGAAAGCGGGCTCCCGCTCGGGTTGCAGATCGCCGGGCCGCATTGGCGCGAGGATCTGGTATTGCGCCTGGCGCACGCGTATGAGCAGGCGACGGCTTGGCACGAGCGGCGCTGCGGCGAGTAGCGCAGTGTGGCGGCGTGAAGCGGAAGCCGGGAAGCGCCGAGTGCCGATCAGTAGCGCCTCAAGAAATCCTGCACTGCGCGCGACGCGTCAGTGAAACCGCCCTGAGCGTTCAGAATTCCGAATTCCGCCTGGTTGGGCTTCACGTTTGGGCTCTGCAGCAAGTCGGGCTGGTCAAGCAGCTCGTAGATGTCCGCACCAATGACTCCGTATCGATGCGCATCTGCGGCTATTTCATTCATGGCTGCCGTCAGAGCCTTCCCTTGCTCCTTCGGATCGGAGTTCGGCCCAAGATTCGGGCTGATCGAAGCCTGGTCGAATTCCGTGATCCAAATGGGTTTGCGAAACGAATCGCGCAAAACCTTCAGGGCAGGCTTTCCATCGTCAGCGGTGGGGAGGCGGCCGTCCCGGCTGTAATACTGGTAAGCGGTAATGTCGAAGGTAACGCCGTCCCCGATCAATCTTTCCAGAAAACCGCTATCGAGTGACGTGGGAGTATGCTGGCTCGTTTCGACCATACTTTTGAGAGATGGATTGACGTCGCGCAGGCCGGCCAGCATCCCTCTGATCAGTCCCCTGACGACGGAGTACTTCTCTGCGTTGTAGTCGGCGGGCGAAGCCCCACTCGCGCCGTTTTTCACACAATACAGATCGTACTCGTTGCCCAGTTCCCAAACCCTGATCTGGGTTTCGAACTGCTTCGCCATGCCGTAAGTGGCAGCTCGGGCCGCATTGTAAGCTGCGTCCTCATCGGAGTACTGCTTCGGCGGCAACACAACGACCGGCAGGATACGGATGTTCTCCCGCTCCGCCAGCGCAATCAGATCAGATAATCTGGCGAATTTGTTGATATTGGCCGGGTTGATGTTAACGCGATAAGTAGAGAGGCCGAGCGTTTTGAGCAGCGCGATTTGCTGCTCGAGCGGCATCTTCTCGTAAGACTCGGCATTCAGCGGATGGCCGTTGATTCCGAAGTCGACCTCCCGGCGTGACTCGGGCTGAGCTACCGCTGTAGCTGCGGCAACGGTTAAGAACAGAAGGCTTCGAAGAAAGAACGAGCTCTTCATGGGAATTCTGCTGCCTCTCCTCTGTTTGAACCCGGAATCTGCCAAAAAGATTCGCTGCGCGAGAATGCAATGTGGGCGATGGGGAAGAATCAGCCGGTGGAGAGTACCCGGGCGCGGCTCGCCAATCTAGGCCGTTGTCCCAGGATTTTCGCGCCGAGCCTCTAATCCACCGTGTGCACATCATCCGGCAGCAACAGGATGAACTCACACTTTCCCGTCGTCACCGAGCACGACAACGTGCCGCGGCGAAGGACTTTCAGGGGAGTGTCGTCGGGAAAGGCCAGCTGGTAGTCGGCGGTGCGGAGAGCGTCGGAGAACGACTTCAGTTTCTCGTCGCCGCTGACAAATTTCACGGCGTCGACCATAGCCACCGAACCGGCGCCGCCGCTCAGCAGGATGAAGAAATCGGCGTTGCCAGTCTCGTGGGCCTTGCCCAGGTCGACGGTGCGGAGATGATCGAGTTCCTCTTTGTAGCGGGCGACCGCGGCGTCGGCTTTGCTGTCGCCGCCGGCGATCGAGGCCAGGCGCTCGCGGGTTTCGGGGATGGGGCGCAGGCCGTTCAGCGAGAGGGCATACGTGCGCAGGGCTTTGTCCTTTTCGCCGCGCTTTTCATAGATCTGGCCGAGATGGTCGCCAACTTCGCCGTGATGGCCGAGGGCCCAGGCGGCTCCCACATATTTCTCGGCGGTGGCGAGATCGCCTTCGGCGAAGTGCACCCAGCCTAGCGTGTCCCAGTAGGCGATCAGCGACGGGACCAGGGGGAGATCTTTTTGTGCCAGGCGATCGAGCGAGAGATTTCGCAATGCCGCTGCCGTGGCCGAAACCGCGGATTCGGCATACTGCTGCGCCTTGTCGAGATGCGTCTTCTTCAGCGAAAGCTGGTAGGCGATGTTATTCCAGACCAGCGGCGTGGCCGCGAGTTCGACCGCGTGGTCGAAGGCGGCCAGCGCCTTGTCGTCCTGCCCGAGATTCAAGTACGCATCGCCCAGGCTCACCTGCAAATCGGGGCTGTCGGGGGTGAGCGACGCGGCTTTTTCCAGTTCCGGCACTGCCAAATCGTACTTGTGCCACTCGGCATACATCGCACCGAGATTCGAGTGCGCGAACTTGTCGAGGGGATTGTTCTCCAGCTGCTTGTTGAACGCCTTTACCGCATCGTCGTACTTGCGTTCGTTCCAGTAGACGCGGCCCAGATTGTTATAGGCGTACTCGTCGTAAGGATTGACCTCAATCTGCTTCTCGAAGGCGGCGATCGCCGGGCCGTCCTGGCGCATGGCGAAATAGACGAGCCCAAGATTGTTCCAGGCGATTTTGTTCTTGGGATCAACCTCGGTGGCGCGTTTGAGCAAAGCGGCTGCGACCGGCAAATTGCCGTTGGCTTCGGCGGCGTGGGCGCTGTCGATCAGGTCGTCGACCTTCATGTCGGCGGGCGGAACGGGCGTTCCTGCCACGCTGCTTTCCAGCGACACTTGCTGCTCCAGGTCGGCGTCCACGGCGTGGCGGAAGGACAGGTAGTCCGCAGCGCGCGCCGCAGGAAGTTCCGACTCGCGAACCGTAAGCTTGCGGCCGGCGGTCAGAACGCCACTGTCGAGGCTGTAGGTCGCCTCGTATTGCGCGTAATCGCGCTTCAGGGCGATGGCCAGGGGCGCGTGCACTGTGTATCTGGAAGGCATCTCCAGCTTGAGCTTGTATGAGTATTCGGCCTTGGGGCCAAGCTTCAGCGGTTCGGCGTCGGCATCGGTGTCGTCATCCGCGTCGGGAAGGCTGAACTGCACCAGGGGTAGGCCGACCTCGGTCTTCTTCTTTGACCAGTCGACAAAGTTCACCTTGGCAACGTCATAGGTAAGCGTGAAGGGCTCCCGCGTAGCGGCCGGATCGCTGACCTTGAGGTTGGTGATGTCTCCGCCCAGACCGCTATTCACATTCTCGACCACACGCTGCCAGTTTGACTGCGGAACGCGACGGAAGATCGAGCGCAGCAGAAGTTCCTCGTCGCCACGGAACTGGTAGTGCACATGCGCTTCCAGCTTGCCAATGTCGTTGACCTTGCCCTCAATCTCCGACATCTCGGTGTCGGGCATGGGAGTGTCGGCCGGCGTCTCCTCCAGATGCGGCGGAACCGGCGAGGGTGGATTCGCCGGAGGAATCACCAGCGCCTGCTTGTCGCGCAGCGTGAAGGCCAGCAGGCGAAAGGGCGCGACTTCGCTGGTGGTATCCATCCAAACTTCCTGTTTGCCGAGCGGCAGCATGGTGATGACGTGATCGAATTGCGAGGGCGAGGGCACATCGGGATCGAGCTTGCGGCTGGAGTTGATCAGCACCGACGACGCATGCAAACCCTCAGCTTCGAGCAGCGAGGCCAGCAGCGTGTGCTTGTCTTTGCAGTCGCCATACTGATTGTGCAGCACGTCGGAGGAAGCATGCGGCTGGTAGCGGCCGACTCCCAGCGAGAGGCTGACATAGCGGAAGTTCTTGGCGACGTAGTCGTAAAGGCCCTCAGTCTTCTCGAGATCGGTGGTGAGGCCCTTCGTCAGTTCGGCGGCCTTGGCCTGCACTTCGGGGCTGGGGACGCGGCGGTCTTTCTCCAGCCCGGCATACCAGACACCGACCTGTGCCCAGGTTTCGAAAGTCGTGAGCTGAATGTCGGGGCGATCGTCTTCGGGGTGGTGCTGCTTCTTTTTCTTGTCCTTGTCTTTGTCCTTGTCATCGTCTTCGCGGACGAGGTGAGAACTCGACCAGTGGTAAATGCGGCGGCCGTTTTCTTCACGAATCGCGGGATCCAGGCCCGGCTTGCATTTCAGCTTCACCGTGCGGCCAACGGGGACATCCACATCGACCGTTTCGTCGAGCACGATGCTGTTCTTGTCGAACTCGTAATCGGTCCAGAACTGTCCCGGCGCCAGCGGCGTGTGCACGACGGTGACCAGGTCGTATTCCAGGACTTCGCCGGGGCGCAGGCCGGGCACGGTGATGTGCTTCTGGCGGTAGTCCGTGTAGACGGGGGCGTCGTGTTCAATGGGAGCGCTCAGGTCTTGCACGGCATCGTCGCCGGCTTTGACCACAGTCCCGTCCTCCTTGAGCACGCGGACGTAAGGAATTTCGACGCGCTCGTTGGCTGAGTTGTAACCGACCGGAATCTGTCCCCACTGCTGTACACCTGCCTCGCTTTGGACGCGGATCCGTGCCGTGACTTCCTTGCGGCCCGTGCCGTCGGACTCGAAGCGGTAGCGCGAGTGCAGCTGCTCGATGACGAAACCCTCCTGGGAATAGTCGTGGGAAGGCTCGGCGGATTTCTTGTCGGACGCTGCATGGGCCGTTCCGGCGGCTCCGCTCGCAGGCGATGAACTGGGCGGGATTGGGCTGGATTGCTGGGCAAAAGCGCCGGCTACCAAGAGACTGCCGAGAAGAAGGGAAAGGCCGAAATCACGCATAAGTGGTTGAAAACCTTAGCCAATATTATCCCATGAATGGACGGCGGAGCCGGGCGTGATTTCGCTCACATTTTTCTGTCGGACCCTCTCCAATCCGGGGTAAAATCCCGGTCAGATAGTTCTGCTTCGCTGCGATGCGGGGCAGGCGTGACGCAGAAACCACCTTGCGCCACGATCTTTCCGTCGGAGGTTTTTTGGCATGGAAGATCGGGCCCCTGTCGTCGTCTCTTCTAGCGAGCAGTCCTCAGCTACCACCAAACATCATGAAGGCCGCGGAGCCTGGGTCCTCACCTGCTACGGCATCTGTGGTCTGGCGCTGTTCGGGGTTCTGGCGTACTTCTTCTCAGAGTTCATCTCCCACTAGTCCAAGCCGCGGTGTGAGATCAAAACACGTAGCCCCGGACGCATTCGTCCGGGGCCGCTCGCTTGGGCTCACGCGGGCGGACGAATGCGTCCGCCGCTACGCGAACTCTTTTGTACTATCCGCTTCCTTCCGTGTGGTTCCTTTGCCCTGTCGTTTCCGAAGCGCCCCTTTGAACCGTGCTACAATGAGCCACCTTAGGCATGGTTGTCGCTTCGGCGCCCGGCCCTGACCCCACTCCGGATCGCGAGATTCACGAAAGAAGAATCCTGTGGCGAAGACTTCCCCAGCCAGTCCCACGCCGATCACCTATGCCGACGCCGGCGTCGACATTCCCCGCGCCAACCGCACCAAGCAACGCATCAAGTATCTCGCCCACAAGACCTTTACCCGCGGCGTGCTCAGCGAAATTGGCGGCTTTGGCGGACTTTTCGCGGTAGACAAAATCAAATATGCGGATCCCGTCCTGGTGTCGAGCGTCGACGGAGTCGGCACTAAGCTGAAAGTCGCGTTCGAAATGGACCTGCACTCCACCGTTGGCGCCGACCTGGTCAACCACTGTGTCAATGACATTGCCGTGCAGGGTGCCGCGCCGCTGTTCTTCATGGATTACTTGGCTACGGGCCAGCTGGACCCCGCCATCGCCGAGAAAGTCGTCGAAGGCATTGCCGATGCCTGCAAGCACAACGGCTGCGCCCTGATCGGCGGCGAGACGGCGGAGATGCCGGGCTTCTATCCCGACGGCGAGTACGATTTGGCGGGATTCATCGTGGGCGTGGTCGACCGCGAGCGGATCATCACCGGCAAGGATGTGCAGATCGGCGACATCATTCTCGGATTGCCCTCGAACGGCCTGCACACCAACGGATATTCCCTGGCCCGCAAGCTGCTGTTTGAAGTAGCGCACTACTCGCCCGAAACCTACGTCAACGAGATCAAGAACAAAGTCGGCAACGAGCTGATGCGCACCCACAAGAGTTACTGGCCGGCGCTCAAGCGGTTAGTGGACGCGCAGTGCGTAGCCGCGCTGGCCCACGTCACCGGAGGTGGGATCACCGAGAACCTGCCGCGCGTGCTGCCCCGCGGCACCGCGGCCACAATTGAGTTGGGATCCTGGCCCGTCCTTCCTATCTTCGAGCACCTGCAGCAACTCGGCAACGTGCCCCAGGATGAGATGCTGCGCACCTTCAACATGGGCCTGGGCATGCTGCTGGTGGTGCCCCTGGGAAAGTTCAAGAAAGTGCAGTCAGTGCTGGAGCGCGTAGGCGAGAAAGCCTACACCATCGGGCGGATCGTGAAGGGTGAACGCAAAGTCACGTACAGCTGACGAGAACCTCCACCACGGAGGCACGTAGACACAGAGAAGCCTCCGCGATTCGTAGAACGGCGGCGGGCTTGTCTCCCGAGTCATTCTTGCCGAAGTTCAGATCCTCGTCTGCGCCTTTGTCCGTGACTCGGTGTCTCCGTGGTGAAATATGATGGTTCGCTGAAAGCTGAGAGCTTACAGCTGAAAGCTTCATGCATTCACTAGGCATTCTTCTTTCCGGGCGCGGATCGAACTTCGTCGCGATTGCCGACAGCATCGACGCGGGGCGCATTCCCGATGCGCGCATCGCGGTCGTCATCTCGAATCGCGCAGAGGCGCCGGGGATCGCGACGGCTCGTCAGCGCGGGCTCAAGGCGCTGGTAATTCCTTCCAAGGGCAGGGCGCGCGAAGACCATGACCAGGAAGTCATCGCCGCGCTCAAACAGCATGGCGTGGAACTGGTCTGCCTGGCTGGATACATGCGCCTGCTCTCGCCCTGGTTCGTGCAGCAATTTCCGCAGCGCATTCTGAATATCCATCCATCGCTGCTGCCGGCGTTTCCCGGACTGGAGGTTCAGGAGCAGGCATTCGCCTACGGTGTAAAGCTCTCGGGCTGCACCGTCCACTTTGTCGACGAAGAGCTCGATCACGGCGCCATCATCGTGCAGAAGGCGGTGCCTGTGCTGGATACAGACGATGAGCACACCCTGGCCGCACGAATTCTGGAGCAGGAGCACGTCGCCTACACGGAGGCGATCAACATCGTATTGGGCGGAAAATTCACAGTGAATGGACGGCGGCTGGTGACTAGCGCTTGAAATCTACAATCTGACATCTCAAATCTGCTATCTCTTCACTACTTGCTTTGCCATTCTCACGATCGGCAGCGCTTCGCCATTGCCCAGCGGCGCCGACTGCTTCTCTACTTCCGAATATCCCTTCGCGCGATAAAATGGCACGCCGCTCAAAGTCGCGCCCATTTCCAGACGTGTGAAGCCAGCTGCAACCGCCGCGTTCTCACAGGCCTCGAGGATGAGACTGCCGATGCCGCGTCGCGCCCACTGCGGATGTACGAAGAACGCACGAATCTTGGCGGCGTCGCACTGGGGATCGAGCAGCGAATCTTCCCGGGCGGCAAACTGATCGCCGCCGTAAAGCGTCTTGCGCTTGCTCCAGCCGCCGCAGCCGACGATCTCCGAAGTCGCTGCACCTGACTGGAGGACTTCCGCGACAAAGTACGTTCCATCGGCAATAAGCTGGCTGTCGACTCCGTACACGCTCTTCAGCGCGCCTTCGATCTGCGCCGGGGTGTAGTCGCCGGCCTGCAGTCCGCGCACCGACGCGTCGATCACCTCCCGCAGGCGCGGGGCATCTGCAGGCGTGGCTGGGCGGATGCGAACGTTCATACAATCCCACCGCGGCGTGTCATCCTGAGCGGCGCACTTGCCGCGAAGGACCCATGCAACCGCAGGGAGCGCATGGGTCCCTTCGACAAGCTCAGGGCAACTCTTCGCCTCGCTCAGGATGACATGGCTGGAATGGAATTCTAGCGTTTGCCGGGGCCGTCGAGCTGCGCTCGACTCGGACAGCCGGGCGGCGGTCCCTGCATGGTTCGGCCTTTCGCACGGTCTTCCTTATAATGTCTGTTCCCATGTTAACGTTCGCACCGGTCGACGAACAAATCACCTACCTCAAGAAGGGCGCGGCGGAGATCATCCGCGAGGCCGACTTGCGCGCCAAGCTGGAGAAGTCGCGCGCCACGGGCAAGCCGCTGCGCGTGAAGCTGGGCATGGACCCGACCGCTCCCGACCTGCACCTGGGCCACACGGTCGTGCTGCGCAAGCTCAAACACTTTCAGGACCTCGGCCACACGGCAATCTTCATGATCGGCGATTTCACCGGCATGATCGGCGATCCGACGGGACGTTCGGTGACGCGGCCTCCGCTCTCGCGGGAACAGATCGAGCAGAACGCCGAGACCTATAAGGCGCAGGTCTTCAAGATGCTCGATCCGAAGAAAACTGTGATCGATTTCAACCGGCGCTGGATGGGCGCGTTCACTTCCGATGACTTCGTCCGCCTGATGGCAAAGTACACCGTCTCAAAGCTGCTGGAGCGCGAAGACTTTCACAAGCGCTTTCAGGAAGAGAAGCCGATCTCTCTGCACGAACTGCTGTATCCGCTGGTGCAGGGATACGATTCTGTCGCGCTGGAGGCTGATGTGGAGCTCGGCGGCACCGATCAGAAATTCAACTTGCTGGTCGGACGAGAAATGCAGCGCGCCTATGGGCAGGAGTCGCAGGTGGTGCTGACCACGCCGATTCTGGAAGGCCTCGACGGAGTGCAAAAGATGTCGAAATCGCTGGGAAACGCGATCGGCATTCACGAGCCGCCGCTGGAGATGTACGGCAAGCTCATGTCGATCTCCGACGAGATGATGTGGCGCTATTACGAGCTGCTGACGGATGTGCAGGTGACAGATATCGAGAAGATGAGACGCGACGTGCATCCCATGCAAGCGAAAAAAGATCTAGCGCGGCGAATCGTGGCGGATTTTCACTCGGCGGAAGCCGCGGCGAAAGCGGGCGAGGACTGGGCGAAGCAGTTTCAGAAGGACGAGGTACCGGAGGATGTGGAGGAGGTACAGGTTAGCGTTGCTGAGCTTGGTGGATCTGTCGATCAAAGCTCCCGCGCATTGTTTAGGCTGGATCGCCTCCTGGTTAAGTGCGGCCTGGCAACATCCGTTACCGAAGCCGGCAGAAAACTGAAACAAGGCTCAGTAAGGATAAACAATCAGGTTGAGGGTCAAGTCGATCCACGCTTTGTGCTTCTCCCCCCGCCTCCGATCAGGCTCGCGCTGAAAGTGGGTCGACAGATCAGGGTGGCGGTCATCAGCTGGTAGTCCCAAATAACCATGTAGGGACAGCCGCCCTCGGCTGTCCGGGCGAGCGTAGCTCGCCTGCTGCTGGGAGCTTCTAGTTTCCCGACTTGGAACACCGGTACATTGAGACAGCTGGAAAACCCATGGGCCCATCATGCATCGACATTACAATCAAAACCCTGCGGAGCTTCGCTCCGCCGGACAGCCGAGACCGGCTGTCACTACATGGTTCAGTCGTGCCTCAGGCTTTTTATCGTCGACGCTTACCCCATCTCCAGCACGACTTCAAGCCACATTTTGTAACCTTTTGCACTCATAAACGATGGATTCTGCCTGAGTGCGTTCGGTCAATCGTGCTGGAATCCTGCCTGCACGACAACGGCACGAAATTCGATCTGCGCGTTGCCATCGTGATGCCGGATCACGTTCACATGATCTTCACGCCTCAGATCAACGCACAAGCGATGGAGGTCTGCTCTCTTGCTGAGATTATGGACGCGGTGAAGGGCGCATCAGCACACAAGATCAACAAAGTTCTCGGCCGCAAGGGGCGAGTGTGGCAGACAGAATCGTTCGATCATGCGCTGCGGTCGTCGGAGAGCCTGGATGCCAGGATCGCGTACGTGCTGGAGAATCCGGTGCGTCGTGGATTGGTTCGTCTCTCGCCCGATTATCCTTGGCTGTGGAGGAAACCGTTTGTGAATCCCTTCGCCCCAGCTTTGAAATCGTAACGGCTCGCAGGATCCGCTGGGCTTCGCCCAGCCGGACAGCCGAGGGCGGCTGTCCCTACATAAACTCTTTTACGGCAGCAGCCCGAACACCGCCACCCCATTCGTCGTTCCCACGAACACCTTGCCGTTTACGATCATTGGGGTGATGAATTTGTTGCCGGCTCCGAACTGATCGCGGCTCCCGGACGCCTGATTGCTGTTGTAGAGTTCGTTCAAGTTGGTTGCGTCGTAGGCGTGCAGAACCGCCGGGTTGGTGTTCTCCACTGCCCATACGATCCCGTCGCTCGAGCCGTTCGCCGACACGCTCGGCGTGGTTCCCGGATATGTAAAACTATTCGCCGTTTTGGCAGTCGCACTCGTCGACAGCTTCGCGTTGGTGATCTTGAAGGCCTGCAGCATATTGCCGACCGAGCCGTAATAAACGGTGTTGTGGAAGTAGGCGGGCATCGCCCAGACGCCCCCGGGCAGAACACCGAGCTGCTGGTAGATCCCGCTGTTGCCACTCTTGAACTTGCCCATGGAGTCGCGGTTCACGACGTAAAGACTGCCGTCTTTACCCGCGCCCACGGCGAGATGCACGGCTTGCCCTGCGTTTGTGAAATCGGGGATCACCATCGCTCCACCAGAGCCCAGGTCGGTATCACTTCCGTTTTCCAACAACTCATTGTCCATCTCGAAATAGTCTGCGACGGCCAGCTTGTTGTTCGACGTCGACAACTTCATAAACGCATTGCCATAGTCGCCGTTGCCGGGAAACCCGCTGGCATTCAGGGTCTGGTCGAACTCGCCGTTGGCGTCGAGAAAATAAATGTTGCCCGAACTGTCGGCGGCGAGTCCGGCGCCGGCCATCCAGATCGCACCCTCGTTCCCGTTCGGCGTAACGTTGAGCACGCTCGTCTGCGCCAGGGTAGATTCGTTGTAGCCGATGATCCATCCGGTGTAAGGGCGAATGTCACAATGCGAAGCCCAGCCCGTGTAGATCACACCATTCAGCAGGAGAAGCCCGGCGCGCTCCTTATATTGCGATGGCTCGAAGACGACGTTCCCGCCGCTGCTGTCGTCGCCAGTCCCCGGATAGCTCGCTTGAATCTCGACCGGCCCGCCGAACAACTCCGTGCCTTGCGCGAGATCCAGAGCATGGATGCGCTGGTGATAGGTCGATCCGGTCGTCGATTTTGACATCGCAACCACATAGATTGCGCCGTGCGCGCCCTGCGCGCGATCGATGACCGGAGTTGAGGTAATCCCGATCTCAGGGCTGACCTGATTGCAACTGCGGGGGTCCGATGTGGTCTCGCCCGATTGCAGCGTCGACTTGCTCCAGACCGCCGTTCCGGAGTCGGCATCGAAGGCGTAGACCATATCATTCTCGGAGGCGACGATCAAAAGATTGTGCGTGCCGCTGCTCGGCACAGCAACCTGAGATGCGTAGAGGGGTTCGGCGTCTACTAGGCCCATACCCTTCGCCGAGAAGAAACCGAGCTTGCCAAACTTCGCCGAGTTCACATTGCTGGTGGTCAAAGTGGTCTCGGTCAGATTCTGCCCGGTGCGCCCGATGTCGTTGTGATAGGTCAGAACGTCGGTCGTGCCGCTGGAGGCTGCATTAACGGTGAGAGTTGCCGTGCTGCTGGTGACGTTGCCGGCCGAGTTGCTCACCACGACCGCGAATAGCGATCCATTGTCGCCGATCACCGTAGCGGGAGTGGTGTAACTGGCCGCCGTCGCGCCGCTGACCGGCGCTGTGTTCTTGAGCCACTGATAAGTCAGGTTTCCGCCGGAAGCGGCGACCGAGAAGGTGGCAGTTTGGCCGACGGTAACCGTCTGATTCGCTGGCTGAGTCTGAATGGTGGGAGCAGTGGTTCCCCCCGTGAACTTGCCGGGCCCGGCTCCGCACGCGGACAAGACCAGGCCCAGCGCGAGGCAAAAAAGCACAGCCATCGGGCGCCGCAACGGCATAGTTGTACCCCAGAAAAAGACAGTACCACTATGATGCCAGCAGTCGGGCGATTGGAGGAGAGACTTGGAGGTTACCGAAGGGCAGTCAGCGGATGCGCTGAACGGTCAGACTGGGCACGACGCTGGTCTTGGGGCCTGCGGAATCGGGCAACAGACCCGGTCAGGACTCTGTTACTCTCACTGCGCCCATGCGCGCTGCGGCCATTCTCGGCTTGGGATGTTCGCCCAGGAATTTGCAGCCCTTTCAGGAAGACAAGGGCGTCGAATGGCGTATGGGCATGCCGGCTTCGGGCGAACAGGCAGATGTGATCCTGTTGTTTGGCGGCGACGGGACGATCCACCGCCATCTCGGGCAACTGGTCCGGCTGGGCCTGCCGCTGCTGGTGGTTCCGGCGGGAAGTGGAAACGATTTTGCGCACGGGCTGGGGCTACGGGCAGTACGGGATTCGTTGGCGGCCTGGCGGCGCTTCTGCTCCGCGGCCAGCGGGAGCGGCGCGGCCAATATGCGGACGATTGATCTGGGAGTGATCTCCGCTCTGCTGAAGGACGACGAGCATTCAGCCGCTGATGAAGCTGCGCCCAGCGCGAGGCGTCCGGTTCGGTACTTCTGTTGCGTGGCGGGAGTGGGGCTCGATTGCGAGGTCGCGCGTCGCGCGAACCGGCTGCCGCGCTGGTTGCGCGGACACGGCGGCTACGCGCTCAGCCTGGCGCCTGCAATCTTCAGGTTTGCGCCTGTGCCTGTCAAGATTCTCACCGCAGATCCAGGCGCGGGCTGGATCCTCCGCAGCCACCAACCCACGATCCTGGCGGCATTTGCCAATGCTCCGATGTACGGCGGCGGGATGAAGATTGCCCCGCTGGCGCAAATGGATGACGGGCTGCTCGATGTCTGCATCGTGAGCGCCGTCAATGCGTTCAAGCTGTTTTGCCTCTTCCCCACCGTCTACAGCGGACGGCACCTGAAGATTCGCGAGGTGGAGTATTTCCAGGCGGGACGAATCCGGGTCGAGACTGAACACCCGCTCGATGTTTATGCCGACGGAGAGTTCGTCGGCCAGACGCCAGTGGAGTTGGGAATTCAAACCCGTGCCCTCCGGGTAATTGTTCATCCGTCACAGACAGGTCTCTAGGACTGGTTTCTGCAACCCATCCCGCAAATGGTTTTGGGAAGGGCACGAGTTCACTCGTGCCGTTAAGTCCTTGAAAATGTGCCCGCGCTTTAGCGCCTGAGGTGCGCTTTTTGCACCATCGATTAGTTTTCCGCAGCCTGTTCAGTCGTGCCCTCAAAACCCGTATTAATACGGGCCTTAGCCCCTGAGGTGAGTGGTTTTCTCCCCGCGACCTCATCGTGTGGCGCACTGCCCCCTGGAAACTAGAAACCAGAAACTGGAAAGTTCGCTTGGTGCTAAACTGCCGTCATGTCTGAAGGCCGTTCGCGCACCCTGATCTGGATTCTCATTGGCGGAGGAGCTTTCTTCCTCTTCGTGCTGGCTGTGTTTTCGCTGGTATACCTCACGCTGCATGCCGGCGGGAGCGAATCGGCTATGCCCAGCTTCGGCGATCGCATTGGCGTCGTCGATCTCGATGGCGTCATCATCTCGCCGCAACCGGTCGTGGGACAGCTGAAGAAGTTCGGCGACGACTCGTCGATCAAGGCCATCATTCTGCACGTGAACTCTCCGGGCGGCGGCGTGGCCGCCTCCGAAGAGATCTACCGCGAAGTGAAACGGGTACGCAAAGAGAAGAACAAGAAAGTCGTGGTCTCGGTGGAAACAGCGTGCGCCAGCGGCGCCTATTACGTGGCCTCTGCTTCCGACAAGATATACGCCAATCACGGCAGCATCGTCGGGTCGATCGGCGTCATCGCCCAGTGGACCACTTACGGCGATCTGCTGAAGTGGGCCAAGCTGAAGGATGTCGTGATCAAGACCGGCGAATTTAAAGACACGGGAAATCCCGCGCGCGACCTCACGCCCGCCGAACAGGCCTATATGCAGTCGCTCATCGACAATATGTTCGGCCAATTTGTGCAGGTTGTGGCCGACGGACGCGGCATGAAAACCGAAGACGTCAAGTCGATCGCGAACGGCAAAGTCTGGACCGGTGAGCAGGCCAAGTCGATGAAACTGATCGACAGCCTGGGCGACTTTGAGACCGTCGTCTCGGAGACGGCCAAGTCGGTGGGCATTCACGGCGAGCCTACGCTGGTGCGTCCCGAGCGCGACCGCAAAACGCTCATGGATCTTCTGCTAGGCGACGTCTCTCAGTACCTGCCCGACAAGACCACGATGCTGGATCAGCACGTGGGCTTTTACTATCTTTGGAAGTAGATCTGGAAGACAAATCGCGGCGCGACCAACGTTGTTGGGATCACGGCTTCTAATCTCCCGCTACGGTGCGAAAGGCTCCAAAAGCGCGGCTTCCTCCAAAGGCACTTGCACACAACCCCTGAAATTTGAGAAGGTTATGCAGGTTCCGGGACGAACCGGAGCAGCACTTTTCCGGTTCCGGCTAAGATCTGAACCGGTTGATTTCGAGCGCAAAGAGGGGTTATGACCAAAGCCGATCTGATTGACGAAGTCTCGCGTTTAGCAGAACTTACGCGCAAAGACAGCGAAGTGATCGTGGAGACGATTTTCGACAGCGTGGTGCGCTCGCTGCGCGCCGGCGACAAGATTGAAATCCGCGGCTTTGGCAGTTTCCGCACCCGCCAGCGCAAGCCCCGCGTCGGCCGCAATCCCAAGACCGGCGAGCGCGTGGAAGTGCCAGCCAAGAAAATCCCGTTCTTCAAGCCCAGCAAAGAGTTGAAGGATCTGGTGAACGAATCCACACCCAGTACAGCGGCAACGGCCGTGCCCCCGGCTTCCGCCCCGCCATCAGCGTAGGGCACAACAGACCCTACTACCGAAATCGATGATTATGTCTGGGCTGTCCGTCCGCCGCTGAATTGGCGCCGCCCTCAATCACTGTCCGGTTTAGCTCCAGGAATCCGCTTCTTCAGCATTTTGATCTGGCCGTTGTGATTGGATTCGTGTTCACAGACGTGGAACCACTTGCAGTAGTTGTTCGTAGGACCCCAACCCCAGTCTTTGTCGACAGTCATCAGCCAAGCGTCGTCGCGCTTGGCAAATTCAGCGAGCGTATGCTCGCGCACATCGTGCAGCAAATTCAGATAGAAGTCGAGGTCGTGGCCCTTGATTGTCTTGCGGGCAGGTTCGCCGAGCTCCATGGCCACGCCCCACTTGTCCTTGTAAGAAGCAGGCAGTTCCTTGAGAGAATTTCCTTCAAATGTATTGATCTGGTAAATGCGGTCGGTCGCAGCCAGATGCATGAGCAGTGCGCCGATGGTGTTCGCCTTGTCGTCAAGCAGGTAGTCGAGGTCCTTCTGCGTCATGCCCTTGACGGACATCAGCATTACCGTGCGCATCCACGTCATCATGGAGACGAGCGTGCCGATCTGCGGCGAGTAGCCCTTCTTGGGGCCGATGATGTTCATCTCGGCCTCCTGGGAAAGCGCCGGCGGTGACAAAAGCGTGAAGCCTGAGACTCCGGTCGTAAACGCCACGGCGGTTTTCAGGAAGTTGCGGCGACTGGGCGCACATTCGAGTGGAAACATGGCTGCCCCTTTCTCTTGGGATCCGGATCTACTGCGTGGATCGAGGGATGGTACCACGGAACCGAGCGCTGGAAATTGGACTGCGGGAGCCCCATGAAAGTGCCGCGGATGAACTAGCAGAGGAAGTCGTCGCGCCCCCTAGCTAACGTCGCGGTGCCATGCCCGCCGATTCCGTCGAAACCGCACGCTTTTCAGCCTCGGACCCCCACCACTGCCATCATTCTCCCGGTTTTGCCTTTTTCCCGCCGATAGGAGAACAGCAGGTCGGTGCGGCAGTTCGTGCACAGCGCCGAACTTTCGATGCTCTTGGGCCCCACACCCGCGGCGAGCAATTGCCGGCGGTTCGCCTCCACCAGGTCGAGGAAAAGTCTGTTGGGTAGCTCGCCGTGTCCCGGGGCGCGCGCGGTCAGAAACAGCAGCGGATATTTCTCGCGCACGGGATCGGAGTCTTTCACCTCCCGGAACAGCGCGGCTGCATAGGCGAACTGTGACTCGAACCTGGTGCGGACCTCTTCGCCGACCTCGTAGCAGCAACTTTGAATGCCAGGCCCGATGGCAGCTTTCAGATCGCGTGGGCGTGTGCCGAAGCAACGCACCATCTCGCCGACGCCTTTTTCGACGATGCGCTGCAGGGTGCCGCGCCATCCCGCATGAAACACGCCCACGGCGCGGCTCTTTGTGTCCACCAGGATGACGGGTAGACAGTCCGCGATCTGCACGGCGAGCAGAAGGCCCGGAACCGCAGTCAGCAGCCCGTCTCCGGCGAGAGGCTTCGCAGGAACCGAATCCACACAGTGAATGATGTCGGAATGGATCTGGCGAACAGTGATCAGAGGCCACACCGAGTTGGCGGCGTGGCGCGAACCCCGGCGCTTGCTCTTGCCTGCTCCCAGGGCCTGCAGGAACGCGGCGCGATTGCGTTCGACTGTCACGCGGGAATCGTCCTTGGTGAAGCCCAGATTGAGGCCGCCACCGCCGTAAGCCCGCGAGAATCCGCCCGTGCGGGTCGAAAAACCGTGCAGCAGCCACGGCATTTCGCTCAGGTGGCGTGCGCGCAGAACGGTTAGGCTGGCCTTTCTCTGAATCCGAGCAGGCATCTACTCATGATAGTGGATGTCGCCGCCGTTAATGGATTCGAGCTCAGGATGGACTGGAAGTGAGGATGGGCTTGGAGTTCGTGAACTCACGCGCGCCGTTTGCCCCGGCGCTGAGCACTCCGCTATAGTCTAGCCATGTTCGAGAATTTCACGGCCACCGACCGTTGGACCAAGAAGCAGGTCCACTGTGTCTATCAGGCGATGATTGTCGCCATCGCGACCCGGCACGCTGATGCCGTGGACATCAAGTTTATAGTGGATGGGCGAAAAGTCTGGGTGGCTCTGCCCCATCCGGCGTGGGTGGAGTACAAGAAGCGCACGGGCAAGCTGATTACCGACTCGCTGGCGCAGGAAATCGCCGGACACTACCTGAAAACCGCGCTGGAGGCAGGGGAAGGCCTGGGTCGCGAGATGTACTCGCTGACGGTGGACGAGACGCTGGCTCATCTCGAAGCAGTCATCGCAGAGATGCAGGCCCAGCCAGCGTAGGTGTGGAGCGGACACTCCTGTCCGCTGCCTTTGACCGCGGCGGTGCCGCTCCCGAGCACAGCGCGCGGCACACCGTGGATGTTACCTCGCCAAACTGAGTTGGTTCATGAACTCAATCACTTTGGTGGCGAGAACAATTGTGATCGCGAGCTTTATCAACTGGATCCCGATTTGGATTGCATCCTTCACCGGCATCTGATCACCACCTTGATGCTGAGCCGCATGCACCGTCCCCTAAATCACGACGGCCTCTTTATACTCCCCGAACACCCGCCGCATGGCGTCAGAAATTTCTCCGACGGTCGCGCAAGCTTCGACTGCGGCCAGAATCCGTGGCATCAGATTCGCGCCGGAACGTGCGGCCTCCTCCACGCCCGCCAGAGCCGCCTTCCACGCGCTCGCATCACGCCGCGCCCGCAGCGCTCGCACGCGCTCGATCTGCTTCGGCTCCAGCGCAGGATCGATACGCTGGATCGGAATCGGCTTCTCTTCTTCCACTTCGAAACGGTTCACACCGACGACGATAGCGTCCTGGCGATCGACCGCCCGCTGATATTCATACGCGGCATTCTGAATCTCCTGCTGCACGAAGCCGCGCTCGATGGCCTTGAGCATCCCGCCGAGTACTTCGATCTTCCCCAGGTATTCGGCCGCCAGCTTCTCGATCTCGTTCGTCAGCGCTTCGATGTAATACGATCCGGCCAGTGGATCGATCGTCTGCGGCGCGCCCGACTCGTAGGCGATGATCTGCTGCGTGCGCAGCGCGATGCGCGCGGCCTGCTCGGTGGGCAAGGCGAGGGCCTCGTCGAAAGAATTGGTGTGCAGGGACTGCGTGCCGCCCAGAACCGCAGCCAGCGCCTGGATCGCCGTGCGCACGATGTTGTTCTCCGGCTGCTGCGCGGTCAGGGTCGAGCCGGCGGTCTGGGTGTGGAAGCGCAGCATCCACGAGCGCGGATTCTTGGCTTTGAAATGTTCCCGCATGATGCGCGCCCACATGCGGCGCGCGGCGCGGAATTTCGCGACTTCCTCCAGAAAATTACTGTGCGCGTTGAAGAAGAACGACAGCCGCGGCGCGAACTTATCGACGTCGAGTCCGGCCTTGATCGCCGCTTCCACATAGGCCATGCCGTTGCCCAGCGTGAAAGCGGCCTCCTGCACCGCGGTCGAGCCCGCCTCGCGCATGTGGTAGCCGGAGATCGAGATCGTGTTCCAGTCGGGAACGTTCTCGTTCGTCCAGGCGAACATGTCGGTGATGATCCGCATGGCCTGATGCGGCGGGTAGATGTAGGTGCCGCGGGCGATGTACTCCTTCAGCACGTCGTTTTGCACCGTGCCGGAGAGCTGGCGAATATCCCTGCCCTGCCGCCTCGCCACAGCCACGTACAGGGCGAGCAAGATCGACGCCGTGGCATTGATCGTCATCGAGGTAGAAATCTTCGTCAGCTCGATGCCGTCAAACAGCCGCTGCATGTCTTCGATCGAATCGATCGCAACTCCGACCTTGCCCACTTCACCCGCTGCGAGCGCGTGATCGGAATCCATCCCGATTTGCGTGGGCAGATCGAAAGCCACGGACAGTCCCGTGGTTCCGTTGGCCAGCAGATATTTGTAGCGCTTGTTCGATTCTTCGGCGTCGCCCATGCCGGCGTACTGGCGCATGGTCCAGAGGCGGCCGCGGTACATGGTGGCCTGCACACCGCGCGTGAAGGGATACTCGCCCGGGTATCCGACTTCGCCTTCGTAGTCGGAGCCTTTAAGGTCGACGGGAGTGTAGAGCGGCTTTACCGGAATATGGGAGGAAGTCTCGGGTGCGACTGTATCTCTATCTTTGCCGGCCTTGGCGACCGGCGCAACCGCGCTGGAGTTCGTGGCAGGGTCGGCGGTCTGTGTGCGATGGCTCATGACGACATCTCGATTCTCGCGAGCCGGGCGCGGACGCTATCTCGCTTACAAGCTGCGCTGTCTGGAACTCTTCTTCACTCTCCAGAACGAACTGATTCCGAACCAGGCAAAAGTGGCGGTGAAGGCGAAAGCAATGCCCAGCCGGCCCGGAGTCGTGTGCCCGCCTGTGTACTTCACGTATTCGCGAACCAGTGTCATGGCGCCGAAGGCCGCCATGGCAAGGAAGAGCGTGCCAATGACCTCCAGCCACAAATGATGTAAAGTGCGGGCGAACGAGCGCGCCGTCGAGCTTACCGCGCCCAGCGCGGCATTCAACGTGCGGCTTTTCCGGGCCAACCGGCCGGCAACGCGCGAAGCGGCGCCCAACTTCTGGAAGAGCGAAACCTTGCTCACGTCCTCGATTTTAGCAGGCCGGCAGCGCTACAATGTCGCAACTCGAGCGTGGCGGCGAACTGTGCGTCAGCTCGCAGCATCTGAACACCATGGCTCATCAACCCTCTTCGCCAGACCTGGCACAGCTCAAATCCGGCATGAAGGCCGCGTGGATGGCCGGCGACTTCGGCCAGATCGCGAACTTTACTGCCCGCGAGGCCGCCGATTTTGTCCAGCGGATCGGCATCCAACCCGGTGCCAAGGTGCTCGACATCGCCTGCGGAACCGGGAACACTGCCATCCCTGCGGCAAAAGCGGGCGCCTCGGTGACGGGCGTCGACATCGCCAGCAATCTGCTCGAGCAGGCGCGCAAGCGGGCGGCAGCCGAGCGGCTGGAGATTCGCTTCGAGGAAGGCGATGCCGAGGAGTTGCCCTGCGACGATCAGGCCTTCGACGTGGTCTTGACCATGTTCGGCGCGATGTTCGCGCCGCGCCCGGAGCGCGTGGCCGCCGAGTTGATGCGCGTCTGCAAGCCGGGCGGCGTCGTGGCCATGGCGAACTGGACGCCAGAAGGATTCGTCGGCAAGTCGTTCCGGATTACAGCCAACGCCGCGCCGCCACCTTCGCTACCGCCTCCCGTCTTGTGGGGTGATGAAACGGTCGTGCGCGAGCGCCTGGGCCCGGGAGCAAGGCAGGTAACCTGCACCCGGCAAAAAGCGCGCTTCGCGTATCCCTTCACGCCTGCGGGGACGGTGGACTTCTTCCGCCGCTATTTCGGTCCAACCAAGACGGCGTTCTCCCGATTGGACCAGCCCAGTCAAGCCGACCTGGCGGCGCGGTTGGAAGCGCTATGGATAGAACACAATATGGCAACCGACGGAACGACCCTAGTCGAGGCCGAATACCTGGAAGTTCGCGCCATTCGCGCCTGAGGGCGGCGCTGTTAGAATATAGGGGCAGGGGGACCCGGTGGATCCGCAACTGAAGCAACTGATGAAGGAACTCGGCGACGCCATCAACGAGTCGCTCTCCGACTCGGAACAGATTTCCGAGGTTGTGTCTCGCATCAAGGAAGGCGGATACGATATTTTCCTGGTCCTCGAAGCCACCATCGGCGTCAGCAAGCAAGGCGAAAAATCTCCCGACAAGACTTCCGTCGTGACCACGCTTTCCACCAATCCGGAGTTCAAGATCAGCGACCAGGATCTGAAATTCCTGAAGTCGCTCCGCATCAAGATCGACGAAGGCAAACAGGACAAAGACAAGTAGGTTCCCGAAGCAGCCTTCTCAAAGTCGGGTAGTTCTCAGATCACAAACCACAAAGGACACAAAGTCCCACGAAGATGTATGCAGCGCACTCCTTCGTGCCCTTAGTGTCCTTCGTGGTGAAATCGCAGTTAACTCGCGAGCACTTGCCCAAGAAGCTGTTCGACCGCGCGATCCGCCTCGATGATCGACGATTTGTGATCGGGCATTCCGGAAAGATCCACGTTCGCGAAAGCGATTCTTCCAAACGGCGCCGCCCGCAGAACCTCTCCCGGCGCGGGTTTGCCGTCTTTGCCGAAATAGAATCCGGGAGCCGGGCTGGCGTAGGCATGTCCCCAGCGGTTCAGGATGATTCCGGCGATGTCGCGCGCCGCATCGAAACCGAAGCGCGCGAACATATCGGTAAGCTGCTGGCGAATCTGCCGCTCGTACTCGCGGAATGGAGTTGCAATCATCTCCGCGCGACCCATGTGGCCTTGCTGCTCGGCGGTATGCCCCGGGTGCGGATAGAGAACTTTGAGCGCCAGTACGACCGGAGAATCGGGTCCGATCGTCGGCGATTCCGCCCCGCAGAGCGCCAGCTTGCGGACCTGCAAAAAGCTTCCCAGGCCTTCAAACCACTGGCAGCCCGAAATTCCCATGTTGTATAGAAACCGCCAGTTTCGCACGGCCACATTGGCCAGCATGCAGGGCGAGCGATAGAACTGGGCGTAGGCCGCTTGGCGATCGTCCGGAAGGTCGCGGACGATGTGCTTCGTGGTCCAGCTTCCGCCGGCCATGACCACGGAGCGCGCCTTCACGCTGAACGTTTTCCCGGAGCGAGTGTAGGCAATGGTCACGAGCCCGGATTTGGCCGGTGCGCCGTCATGTTTTACCCACACCGCGGTCGAGTCCAGCCGAATACGAGCCGCGGCGCCCGCGCGATCGAGAGCGGCGAAGTTCACGCTGTTGCGGCAAACATCTTGCACGGAATGCTCGCCCGCGATCGCCTCCGGAATCAGCGTCTTCACGATCAGGCGCGCGATGCCGCTGTTGCCATCGGGAAACATCTGCGGCTCCGGATCAGCCAGGGCGCCCAGCGCATCGAAGGCGTATGCCGTATAGCCGGAGAGCGCGTCGGGACCGAGCCCGAAGCCTCCACCCTCGTCGGGCGTGAGGAATGTGCGCACGGTTTCGCGGCTGATGCCGTGCCGCTCCATCAGGTGGTCTTCGAGCGTGATCGTGTCGAGGCGGCGCGAGATGGCGTCGCCGCGGTACTCGGGGACCTGGGCTCGAGCCGGGTCGGGCGACTGATACCGCAACAACTCCTCCCGCCCCTGGGCCGAAATCGGGGCGCCCTTCAACTTCGTGCCCCAGGGATTGGTCACCCATACGCCGCTAGGCTGGCCGAATTTCGCCCCGAAATACAGGCCGTAGGGGGCCGCAGCGAGGTATGGCGTGGTGGGTAATTGGATCTCAGGATCGGGCCCGGCCCACTTCTGATATTCGAGGCGCGGCGATTTCAGGCCGATCGAGTCATAGAAGCGCCCGATAAAACTGTAGGGATATTCCACCTGAAACAAAGCCGAGCCTTGATGCCCGATGAGCCGGTGGCCGTCTACGAGAAACTCATTGCGTTTGGCCTCGCCCCCGAAGATGGGATGATTGTCGAGCACGAGGCAGGTCTTGTGCGCTGCCTTGCGTTGAAAAATCAGCGCTGCCGCCAAGCCGCTGATGCCCCCGCCGACGACCACGCAATCGTAAGTTTCACCGGTCTCGATGAGGTTGGCGGGCAGGCTCTCGAACGAGCCGTCGCGAATCTGGTGGCCTGCTTCCAGAACGGCCATGGTGTTGCCGTTGGAATTGGCATAGTCGCCAACGCCGCCGTAGCCGGCCCAGTCGTCACTTGCGCTGGCCGGGTCTGGAGTTGTCCCCTTCGTGGCGGTCCGGGCGCGGAGCAATTCCGCGGGCGAAACCGCCGTCAGCAACGCGCCGCCGGAGGCGAGCAGCGCCGAATTCAGAAAATCGCGGCGGGTGATGTTTCGTTCCATCCCCAACGCGTTATCGCCGAGCTGAGTTTGAGCACTCGCCTGAGATGATCGCCGGCGTTTCGCGGCAGTCGAATGTTGCGTTCGCATGTGAGACCGCGGCAGTGAAAGGATCCGCCGTCTTGATGCAGCATTATAAGGGCAGGGTGGCGCTGGGAGGACATTGGCAACCCCGAGCGCTGTGCTACCATCTACTGTTTTCTTTTCGCATCTGCCGTGCGGAAAGCAAGATTCCGGCGAAAGCGACGCGCACAGGACCGGAATCTGAGGCGCAGTGATGAAAGATACTCTCGGGGTCCTTTTGGCAGGCGGCGCCGGAGAGCGCCTCTATCCACTCACTCGCGACCGGGCCAAGCCGGCAGTCACCTTCGGCGGCATCTACCGCATCATCGACATCACCCTCTCCAATTGCCTGAACTCGAACCTGCGCCGGGTCTATATCCTCACGCAATACAAGGCGCTCTCTTTGAACCGGCACATCCGCGAGGGCTGGAACATCCTGGGACGCGAGGTGGGCGAGTTCATCGAGGTGCTGCCCCCCATGAAGCGGGTCAGCGATCAGTGGTACCAGGGCACAGCCGACGCCGTCTACCAGAACATCTATTCGATCGGTTCGGAGCAGCCCAAGCACGTGCTCATTCTCTCCGGCGATCACATCTACAAGATGGACTACGGCAAGATGATGAAACAGCACCAGGAATCGGCGGCCGACATCACCCTGGCCACGATCCAGATCGACCCGGCGGAGACTGTGCGCTTTGGCGTGGTCGACGTCGACAAAGACGGCCGCATCAACGGATTCGAGGAGAAGCCGACGTCGACGACCCTGCGTTCCCCGCTGAATCCCACGAAGGTCGCGGCCTCGATGGGCATTTATTTGTTCAACGCCGATGTGCTCATCCCGGTGCTGCTCAAAGACGCCGAGAACCCGCAATCCAGCCACGATTTCGGTAAAGACATCCTCCCCAAGATGGTCGACGACTACCGCGTTTACGCTTACGACTTCGTCGACGAGAACAAAAAAGAAGAAGCTCTGTACTGGCGCGACGTGGGCACGCTCGAGGCCTACTACGAAGCCAACATGGACATCGTTTCAGTTTCTCCGATTTTCAACCTCTACGATTCAGAATGGCCGATTCGCACCCACCAGCGGCAGTATCCCCCGGCGAAATTCGTGTTTGCTGAGACTGGACGCATGGGCACCGCGCTCGATTCGATCGTGTCGAACGGGTGCATCGTCTCCGGCGGCCTGGTCAAGAACTCCGTGCTCTCGCCCGACGTGCGAGTCAACTCCTACTCTGAAGTGGATCAGTGTATTTTGTTCTCGCACGTGAGCGTCGGCCGCCGCTGCCGCATTCGCAAAGCCATCCTCGACCGCGACGTGCACATCCCGGAAGGCACCACCATCGGCTACGACGCCGAAGCCGACCGCCAGCGCTACTTCGTCACCGACAGCGGCATCACCGTCGTGACCCGCGACTATTCGTTGTTCGAGAATCCCGTGACCGTGGATTACTTCACCAGCGAGTAGTGGCAGGCCTCGCCGTCCGCCGCCAGCGTGCGCTCCAGCGGGTAGTCCTCTGTGCCGTGGTTATAGAGGATGGTGAACTCGTCGTGCACCGGCTTGCTGCCGCCATTGCCCGCACCCTCAGTAGTCTGATGCCGCTTCGACTGTGTAAGTCTTATCTCCGCCACAGTCCGTCTCGCGGTATATCCAAACCGCTTTCCCGGACGTTCGCACAATTCCGTTCAGCGCCTCCAAAAGCGACAAATTCTGCCAGCTTGCATGAATCCGCCCGGGCGACCATAGGAGCACCGAGCTTGGCGTCGCGGATGCCCTGCAAAGAGCAGAGTCCCATTTGAGTACAGTACCAGCTTCGGGGTGAATTTCGGCTTGGGCAGTTGAGAAATGCGACCAGGTGATAACGAGAGACACGAGAACAACGGAAAACTTCATGTATCTGCTGCGCAATCGATTCCCGAAAGAACCGTCCACTAGTTTATCTTGATAGTGATGCGGTGTACTTATCTTGTAGATACTTCCGTGTATCAGCTATGCGTTTTTTTAGCACAGCATCGCTAGTAGAAATGTCCAGATACTTGAGGAGCAACAGTGCCGTTCTCGGTTCACGGTCACTGGCGTCCGCAACAAAAGCGGGATCCGCAAAAGATCCCCTCAGAACTTCCAGTACGTTGTCGATGGTTTGCGAGTTCAGATTCTTGTCGGAGAGGATCTTGGTTACAAACACGGCGCTAGCGTCGCCAAGCCGGCCGATTACTTTCTGATCGTGCCCCTCTGAAATCCCATCCTCAACTATTCGACGGATGATACGGTCAGGGCTTCCAGCCTGGGCATTGCCAAGCCCGGACAGAGCTACCGTGAGACAAATGACCAGTGCAATTCTCAAATTTCACCTCTGGGCGGAGATATCGCCGATGCTGTTGCTGATTGAGCCGTGTCCGAAACTTTGGGAGCCGGGTGCAGTGACGGTGAACGTTTGAGTGCGAACTCCAGGAACTGATCCATCCGGCATGATGATCGTTATGTGCTGCGTGGCGGTAAGCCCTGGTGAACTGATCGGAAGCGATTGGCAGATTCCAAAGGGCACGTCGTGAAAAGTCCCATCCGCGGCAGTGGTGGCGCTGCTGGTTGGGTAGCCCGTTACCGGGCCGATATTGCCGTCATAACCGCCCCCAGTAAAGAACGTACCGTTTTCATGTGGGGTCATGCTTGCAGATTGGATAGGTGTCCCATTTTGGTCTAGGACCTGATACTTGATGTCAATCTTGACCCCGTAGTTTTGGCTGCCAGGGCAGCCGTTCGGCGGCCCCGAACCGTTCGGTAGTACTGAAACGTTCACAACCCGTAGGCTGGTTGGGACCTGTACGTTGGTGCCCGCCTGGGGTTCGAGGAAGTCTTGGGGGCATTGGTGGTTGATGGCGTGGCCCTCGCCCGCATATACATCGCCTGAGGCAAAGTGCGTCGTCGTCCCCGCCTTGATCCCATTGACCTGCGCCGCGGGCTTGACCGTCGCGATCGAGCCGTCGTCCGTCCCCCAGTTGGAGAAGTCGCCGGTGATGTTTTCGATATCGCTGGGCTCGCACTCGTTCGGCGCCTGCACCGTTTGCCCGAAACTCAACCCCACCCCCACTGCCAGGGGGTTATACAGCATGGAAACGGCTTCCGGGTTGACGCCGCAGCACTCGGCACAGCCGTAGTGGGCGTGGCCGTAGGTCTTTTCCACGATGACCTTGCCTTCATACAGGCTGCCCCGCCCGGGATCGCTCAGGTCCTTGATGCGGTACGCCCCCATCGTCAGATCGGGCGGCAGAGCGTGGCCGTCGCTGTCGGAGATCTGGTCACGAATTAAATGGCCGAAATCCAGCAGCACTCCCTCGTCTGGCGCTAGCTCCTTCGCGATGCGATAGTGTCCGGTGCTGTGGTTGTAGAGGATGGTGAACTCGGTCCGCGCGGGCCTCGTGCCCCCATTGGCGACCGTCACCAGAGAATTGTGAGTGCTATCGACCTCCCACATTCCCGCTTCCCACTGCCCCGCCAGTTGATCGTTGAACGGAGTCTGGGCTCCGTAGCGCAGGGTTTGGTCGAAGCTGGCGGCAACCGCCATCAATTCATCGGGCTGCATTGGCCCACTCAGAATCACCGCCGCCCAATGCGCATCCGCTGGAATCAACTTCTGTGCCTGCAGCGCCGCCAACATCCACCAGGCTGGTTTAGTTCGGCTGCAGAGCCAAGTCGATGGCAGCAGTCTTGCCGGTCCCAGTTGCCGACCGCCAGCGTTATTTCGTCACCGACAGCGGGATCACCGTGGTGACGCGGGATTATTCGCTGTTTGAGAATCCGGTCACGTAGCCCTAGGGTTCGAGGCAAGACTAGGGAACTCGCGGTCAGTCCGACAGGGGGTATGCCAAATATGGCTTGGAGATCTTAAGCACCTCATCCTGTGGCGAAAATGTGTATGGAGCCGACTCGTTCTTGTGAACCCTGAACTCGACATCGACCTTTATGTAGTGGCACCGCCGATAGGTAAAGGTACCCTTGTCTTGAACCGAAAGGCCTCCATCGAGTTCAAAATCCTTCTCTACATCGGCCCGGACCATGCCGGCTCTGAGTCTGGCTGCTGCGTTTAGCGCCTCCACAACCATTGCACAATCCCTCGACTCGCTCTCGGCTGCACAGACAGACGGATTACTAGGAACCCAAGCAAGTGCGAGGGATGCGAGGAAGAAGCAAAAGAGGTACCTGCGCGTCGATGGCATGGTTAACTCTCCTTTAGGAAGCGGGTTGCGCGTGGCCGATTCCCCGCTCGACTTCGTTACCGTGTACCTGTAGGTACCGTCAGAGTTCTTCGTAACCGACCTCGTGATCGTATAGTTCGCTATGTGAACCTGATTGCCCCCGTTCGCGCACGGACAAACGTACTGATAGACTTGGTTTGCCGTGAAGCTTGCTGCGATGTACGGCTTAACCCACGAGCCGGGCGGCAGATGCTTGTCGAGGGAGAAGGTGTTTGCACCTGATTGCGAGAGTGCCGTCGGATTCGGACTTTGTTGGCCAAATGGAGGGCCGGGCCAAGTGTAGGTTGCGCCGGTTCCCGGATAGGTCACGTACTCAGCCATCGTACATGCCGCAAGGTCCGACGTGTTTCCTGTGCTTGAGCTCCAGGCATATGTAATGTCAAGTTCACCAGTAGACGCGTTGGCCGTCCAATTCTGTCTTTGGAAGTTTGACGGCGTAGCACAGCTCGTTACTGTGAAGGTAACGCTGTTGCTCGTCTGTGATCCTCCACCGTCCGAACTTGGCACCGAAACGCTTACGGAAAACGGGCCCGGCTGTATGCCGGCCGGGACATTGAAAACCGCGCTAATCGTGTTGCCAGTCGCGTCCACTGTCAGGCCCGAAGTCTGTATACCACTCGGGCTGACGTTGAGCGAGGGGCTCGCGCCAAAACCGGATCCTGAAATCACAACCGGTGAGGTTCCCCCAGCTTGTCCCGTGCTCGGAGAGATGCTATCGATCTGCGGCGTAACGTTGGTGTTGCCCTGGGCTCGGACGAGGTCCTGCGGGCATTGGTGGTTGATGGCGTGGCCCTCACCGGCATAAGCTTCGCCCGACGCAAAGTGTGTCGTCGTCCCCGCCTTGATCCCATTGACCTTCGCCGCCGGGTTTACCGTCGCGATCGCGCTGTTGCCCGTCCCCCAGTTGGGAAGATCGCCGGTGATGTTCTCGATCTCGTTGGGGTCGCAGGAGTTCGGCGCCTGCACCGTTTGCCCGAAGCTCGACCCCACTCCCACTGCCAACGGGTTGTACAGCATGGAGACGCTATAAGGGGCAATGCCGCAACACAGAGCGCAACCGTAGTGGGCATGACCGTAAGTCTTCTCCACGATGACCTTGCCTTCATACAGGCTGCCCCGCCCGGGATCGCTCAGGTCCTTGATGCGGTAGGCTCCCATCGTCAGATCGGGTGGCAAGGTGTGGCCGTCGCTGTCGGCAATCTGGTCGCGGATCAGCTTGCCGAAATCGTGCAGCATCGTCTCGTCCGGCGCCAGCTCTTTCTCCAGGCGATAGCGCTCGGTGCCGTGATTGTAGAGAATGGTCAACTCGGCGTGCACCGGCTGGTTGCCGCCATTGCCTATCGTGACCAGCGAATCGTGCGTCCCATCCACTTCCCACATTCCCGCTTCCCACTGCCCCGCCAATTGGTCATTGAACGGAGTCTGGGCGCCGTAGCGCAGGGTTTGGTCGAAGCTGGTGGCAACCGCCATCAATTCGTCGGGCTGCATTGGCCCACTCAGAATTACCGCCGCCCAATGCGCATCCGCGGGAATCAGCTTCTGCGCCTGCAGCGCCGCCACATCCACCAGGCTGGTTTGGTTCGGCTGCAGAGCCAAGTCGATGGGAGCAGTCTTGCCGGTCCCAGTTGCCGACCGCCAGTCGAAGCGGATGTGGGCCGTGTAGCTCTTCCCGGAAGTGTTGTGCAGAAAGATTTCAGGATGCAACCTGGTACCGGCGGGGACAGCGAGCGCCGGGTCGGGCTCGGTGAGCGCCAGCATGGGAGCGCGAGTGGTCCACTCGGTCACGCCGCCAAAGCTGCGCGAGTGGAGCGTCGCCGTGGGGTCGTAGCCGAACATCTTCATCAGCGCGGAAAAGCCGGCCTGCTCGTCGAAAACAACGTGCAGAGAGTCGAGCTTGGCCGCATTTCGCGCCATTTCAATCTTAAACCCACCGTGGTCGCCGCTCCAACCCGCCTGCTGCACCAGGGACCGCAGCGAGAGCCGCGCGGTTTGCCGTGCCGCCAGACTCAATGGCTGGGACCATGCTGCGCCGCTCGCATTGTAGAGCGCCAGCGTGGTGTCGAGTTTTTGGTCTCCGTAGTTGGTGAGGATAAGGTAGTCCTTGACGGAGTCTGTCGGCAGCCACCAGATTCCGCTGCGGCTACCTGCGGCCGGGTCGTCGTCGCGGAATGATGCGTCGATGTGGTAGGCGATGGGCGCGCCCCCCAGCCGTATCATCGCCGCAGCATAGAGGACGCGTTGCGTCGGCGAGCTGTAGCGAAGCACCACAGAGCCATAGCCGCCGGCGAACGGCGGAGCGTTTTGGACAACTTCCTTGGAGAGATCTATGGGGACCACTTCGCCCGGCCTGATCGTGACTGGAGCGAGCACCGTCTCTGCGCCGTTTGCGGTGCGCAGTGCCGGCGTGACGGTCAGGTCAGCCGACACGCGGTTATTGCGTAGCTGCAGCTCGGTGTGCCAGCCCGGTTCCGCCGTCCAATATGCGATGTACTGCTCGTAGTTCTTCAGCGAAAGCGGTCTTGGCTTGGACTGGGTCTGGTGACTAACTTTCGCCTCTTGACCGGTTGAAGTTAGGCAGAAGCAAATCCAGACGAGAGATGCAAGTAAGCTGAGGAGCGAAACGCGAGTCGAGCGAATAGACATTTCCCCGGCCTCCCAATGGTGAAGTATTGAACCCTGGGCCCCGGTGCGATATGCACCACTACTCAGCGCAATTCCGCATATTGCGCCGCAGTTTGTATGCAGGGGAAGTTACCGAGTGTTTCTTATGATCGTCCTCGGTGTAAAAGTGCCTCGTACTTTGGCCAGCACGCCGGCAGTTTTCAATGGGAATAAGTAATTTTTGTTCGCTTGCTACAATTCCCTGTTTCACATTCATATTCGGGTTGGCGCGAACTTCAAGGCCTACAACGCCGTACTGTCTTGTGGGCAAGCTTGAAGGGGTCTCGTGTTTCTCTGTTTGTCCAGGCTGAAGCCCTAAGCTGTCTGTACGCTAGTCCTTCCGGGAGCACAGGTGGAAGACGTCCAGGTCGTCGCGATGCTGGTACGGCGCTGTATCGCCGGCGACTCCGCCGCCTGGGAAGAAATCGTTCAGACCTACAATCGTCGCATCTACAACATTTGCTATCGTTTCGCCGGATCGGGCGACGACGCTGAAGACCTGGCGCAAGAGGTCTTCATCAAGATGTACCGCACTCTTTCGAGTTATGACCACACCAAGGGCGCGTTTGTCACCTGGGTGACGACCATCACGCGCAACCTACTGGTCGACCACTTCCGCAAGACCAAGCAGGACCGGATGACCGATTCGATGGACTCGACGGCGTCCGATCACGAGGACGCGCAGCCGCTCAGTGAGCAAATTCAGGACCAATCCGCCCCGCCGGACGCGCACGTCCGCAGCCGGGAGGTCAGCGAGGCGGTGCACAACGCGTTGGGCAAACTTTCACCCGAGCTTCGGGAAGCAGTGATTCTAAGGGACTTACAGGATATGGACTACAAGGAAATTGCCGCCGTTTTGAAGGTTCCGGAGGGTACCGTGAAATCACGAATAAATCGAGGGCGGGTGGAACTAGCCCGGCTTCTACAACGTACCTATAGGCAGGTGATGTGATGCCAGACCAGACCAGCAAAGGAATGAACTGCAACGAGTTCGACCTGTTGCTTACGGACATGCTTGACGGCGTCCTAAGCGGCAGCGAACTTGATCGGTTCCAGGCTCACGCCCGCGTTTGCGGGACGTGTGGGCCGCTGCTCGCCGATGCTGAAGCGGGCTGCAGCTGGCTGAAGAGTCTCACGGAGGTGGAGGCTCCAGCCAACCTGGTCACTAGTATTCTGGCATCCACGACGGGCGTTGACACCCAACGCCTGCGAGCGCCGGCACGCGTGCAGCCGCAGATTTCGTGGCCGGAGCACATGCAGGCCTCGCTCTCGGGATATCTCGAGCCGATCTGGGCCACGGTCCGCCAGCCGCGCTTTGCCATGTCGTTCGGCATGGCGTTTTTCGCGCTGTCGGTGGGCTTGACGGTCGCCGGAGTGAAACCCGCCGACCTGCGCCAGATCAGCTTGCGTCCCACCGCGATCCGGCACACGTACTACAATACGCAGGCCCGGGTCGTCCGGTACTATGAGAACATTCGCTTCGTCTACGAAGTGGAATCGCGCGTGCGCGAGCTCAAGCGCAATGTCGCGCCTGCCGAGCCTGGACCGAGGGAATCCCGGCCGGCCAGAAAAGACCACAGCAACGACACATCACAACAGCCCGAACAGAAGCAGGAGCGCAACTATAGCCAGACCGAGAACCATCTCGTGCTGGCCGCGGCTCCGCTGGGTCCGTCTGTCTTTGATCCGTCAAATCCGGATCTGCCTGTAGTGTCGGTGACCACGTACAGGAGGTTCGTATGAACTGCGCCACGCACAGTGACCAAGCTGCAGTGGCCTTTTGCCGCACCTGCGGCAAGCCACTCTGTAACAACTGCACCCGCGACGTCCGCGGAGTGATTTACTGCGAGGCTTGCCTGGCCGCGCGCATGGAAGGCGCGCCGGTGGCGGCGTTTGCGCCGGTGCAGACCGTATATCCGCCACTGGGAGCGCCAGGTGTGGCGCCCCGTCCGCCGGTTCCTGGGACGGGCCCGAATCCGGCGGTAGCCGGAATCCTCGCAGGGTTCCTACCGTTTGGAGTGGGCGCGGTCTACTGCTCGCAATACGCCAAGGGATTGGCGCACTTGCTGATCTTCGCGCTCCTGGCCTTCGGAATCAACAACGGCGGAAAATGGGACTTCCTCTTTGGGATGGGGATGGCCTTTTTCTGGGTCTACCAGATCATCGACTCCGTGCGCACAGCCAAGGCACTGCAGGAAGGTCAACCCGTGCCCGATCCCATGGGCCTGGGCCAGACGTTCAGCATGGGAGAAAAGTTCGACGCGGGCAAGGTGCCGATGGGAGCGGTCGTCCTGATCGTGCTGGGCCTGCTGTTCCTGCTGCACACCATGGGCGTGTGGGAGTTCGGACTTGATCGCTTCTGGCCGCTGATCATTATCGGCCTGGGTGCGTGGATGTTCTACCGCCGCTGGGAGCGCGTGAAGCGAGGCTGTCAATGCGGGCGTTGCCGCATGCGCGGGCTGATGGGTCCGACCATGGTCACGCTCACCGGCGTTCTGCTCCTGCTCGACACTACCAATGCTGCCTCGATGGATCGCACATGGCCGGCCTGGATTCTGGCGGTGGGCGTGGTGAAACTGCTGCAAAGCACCGCCTCGTCTCAGGGACACGCCGAGGCTACGCTGCCCGTCACGGCAAATGCTCCGCCGCAGGCTCCGGGTACACCCGTGCAACCGCCGGCTTCCGGGGAGGTGCACAATGTCTAGCCCCGTTCAACCTGGCCCGATTCAGCCCCCGGCCCCACTGCCTCCGCGGCGGCGTTCATTCGCCGGGCCGTTTGTCCTGATCGTGCTGGGCGTGGTCTGTCTGCTGGGCACGATGCGCGTTCTTTCTCTCAACCGGATGTGGCATCTGTTCGCCAACTACTGGCCCGTGCTGCTGATCTTGTGGGGCGTAATCAAAGTGATCGAGCACCAGCGGGCGCAGCGCGAAGGCAGCCGTGCCAGCGGCATCGGCGCCGGAGGGATTTTCCTCATCATCGTGATCATGGTCTTCGGCCTGATCGCAACCCAGCTCGAACACGTCAACTGGTCAGGGATCCGCGACCAGATGAACTGGGACGACAACGACTTCTCCGACATTTTCGGCGAGAGCTACAACTTCGACGACCATCTGGAGCAGGATTTCCCGGCGGGAGCGGCGCTGAAAGTTGTCGACAGTCACGGGGCGGTGAGCATTCACGCGTCCGACGACAAGAAGATAACTGTGACCGTCCGCAAGCGCGTGGGAGCGGACAATCAGAGCGACGCGGACAAGTACAACAGCGAAACCAAGCCTACGATCACGGCGATCAGCGGGCTGGTCACGCTCGATGCCAAGGCGGAGGGCTCGGGAGATCATGCGGTCGAAACTGACCTCGACATTTCGCTGCCGCGCAAGGCGGCGGTTTCCATCGTGTCGCGCCGCGGCGACGTGAATCTGGTTGGCCGCGACGGCAACGTCGATATATCTGCGCAGCATTCCGACACTTCGGTCCAGGACGTAAACGGCAACGTCAAAGTCAGCCAGGAAAAGGGCTCGGTGAAGGTTGAGCAGATCACCGGCGACGTGCATGTCGAGGGCCGGATGGATGAGATATCGGTTTCCGACGTCAAGGGCGGAGCCCAGCTGGACGGCGAGTTTCAGGAGAGCGTAAAGCTGGCGCGCATCGCGAAGACGGTGACGTTCAAATCGGCGCGGACGGATCTGGAACTCTCCCGCATGGACGGCTCGCTGGATCTTGATTCCGACGAACTGAACGCGCAACAGATCACCGGACCGCTGCACCTGAATACGCACTCGAAGAACATTCAGCTCGAGGACGTCTCCGGCGATGTCCGGTTGCAGGATGATAACGGGACTGTCGAGGTTGCCATGCGCACGCTGGGCAACGTGCAGATCGACAGCCGCAATGGCGACATTCAGCTGAGCGTGCCCGACAAGGCCAGCTTCCGCCTGGATGCGCGCACGCGTGACGGCGAGATCCAAGCCGACTTTCCCGAGCTGAAGATTGACAACGGTGACTCCGAGGCCCGGGCCACCGGCAGCGTGGGGAGCGGAACAGCCCACATCGTGCTCAACAACGAACATGATGGCATAGAGATTCGCAAGGCGGGTCCGCAACCGCCAAGACCGGCTGAGCCTGCGACGCCGGCCACACCAGCCAAACCGGCAAAGGCCTTGCCTGCGCCGAAGGATAAGGTCGAACCAACCGAGAACTGAAATGTCGCTCCTGAGTTAGACCTTTGCATTCCGTATAGTGTAGCTATACACTATACCCGTGATCTTGAGCTATCGGCATAAAGGGCTCAAGAAGTTCGCCGAGACGGGAACCAAGGCGGGCATTCAGCCCAAGCACTCCGAGAGGTTGAGAAGGCTCCTCACGGCGCTGAACGTCGCCAGCCGCGCCGACGATATGAACGCTCCGGGCAACTATCTGCATGCCTTGAAGGGCGACCTGGAGGGCCACTGGTCAGTGAGCGTTAGCGGCAACTGGCGCCTGACCTTCGTATTCGAAGGCGAAGACGTCACTTTGGTCGACTACCAGGACTACCATTGACGGAGGTCCGCATGTTATTTGATCCAACTCATCCCGGAGAAGTTTTGCGAGACTATCTTCAGGGCATCACCGTAAGGGAGGCAGCGGATCGGCTGGGGGTTACCCGGGCCCATCTCTCGCGGATTCTCAATGGGCGTGCTGGAATCACTGCGCCAATGTCTCTCCGCTTGTCGGCTGCGCTGGGAACCTCGCCCGATTTCTGGCTCAAAATGCAAGTACAGCGCGATCTCTGGCTTGCCCAGAAAGCGCGGCCGCCCAAGGTGCGCCGATTCCCACAAGTTGCACGCCGCGCAGCGTCGGCATCCCGTGCATAGACACGATGTTGGATCAAAGCTCGACCGGAAGTCTCTCTGCTACCAGCTTTTCGGCTCGCGCCAGAACATCGTCCTCGGTTAACGCTGTCGAGTCGATGATGATGGCGTCCGCCGCGGCCACCAGCGGCGAGGTCTTGCGCGTGCGGTCGCGTCGGTCTCGCTCGCGCAGTTCAGCGGCCACGCTGGCCGCAACTTGCCCCTGAATCCTCTGCTGTTGCATGCGGCGCTGTTCCCGCACGACGGGATCGGCATCGAGAAAGATTTTTAAATCCGCGTCTGGAAAGACCTTGGTTCCAATGTCGCGGCCTTCCATCACGATGCCGCCGCCGGCGCCCATGGCGCGCTGGTGAGCGACCATCCACTCCCGCACTTTGGGATGAATCGACACTCGCGAAGCGGCTTCAGTTACATCGCGCTCGCGAATGCGGGTTGATACATCGCGGCCGTCGAGCAGCGTGCGGTTGCCGCCGATCGTGGGCTCGAGTTGAATGCGCGAACCTTCGGCCAGCTTGACCAGCGCCGTTTCATCGTCGAATGAAGCATCTTTCTCAATCGCCTTCAGCGCCAGCGCCCGATACATGGCGCCGCTTTCCAGGTTCACGTAGCCGAGTTTCCGCGCCAGCCGCGACGCGATGGTGCTCTTGCCTGCGCCGGCCGGGCCGTCGATGGCGATGGTCAGTTTGCGGGAAGAAGGATGGTTGGCCGGGTCGGTCATTGTCGAAGCTAACGATTGTACAGGGTCGGCCGGGGGAAGCTGCGGCAATCCCAGCCGGGCAGGTCGATCGTTCGCTGCATCATAACTGGAGTGCTCCGCTCTTCACGTCGTCTTCGGCCTGCGCGATGTTTTCCGGTTTTCCGAGATCGCGCCAGTAGTAGTCGTCTGTGCGAAACGCGACGATCCTTTCCCCTTGACGCGCCAGCCGCAGGTAGGAGGTGATGATGGAGAAGACACCGTCCTGATCCAGCATCCGGAGCAAGTGCGGAGAAATAACGTGCACGCCCGAGAACGCACGCGCCTCGACTGTGCGCGACGGCCGTACCATCTCAGGGGAGTGACCGCGCCCCGCCTGCCGCCCGCATAGTTCGTGCTTCTCGTCGAACAAGAGATAGCGTGATGTTTCCCGCTCTCGTACAGCCACGCTGGCGAGCGCGCGGTTTTCACGATGGAACTCCGCCATCCGTTGCAGGTCGATGGTGCTGATCACGTCGACATTGTGCAGAAGAAACGGCTCGTCAGCCTGGCTTGAATCATTCTGAAAGAACCACGCCGCTTTTTTCAGGCCGCCGCCAGTATCGAGCAGGACGTCCTCGCGCGAAATCTCAATCCGCATGCCGAAGTTACCGTTCTCTTTCAGATAGTCAACGACCATGTCGGCAAAGTGATGAAGGTTGACGATCACTTCGCGAACGCCGGCGCATTGCAAGCGGCGTAACGTAATCTCCAGGAGCGTGCGTCCGGCCACTTCCACCAAGGCTTTAGGACGGTCGTTGGTCAGCGGACGGAGCCGCGTGCCCAGGCCCGCGGCGAGGACCATCGCTTTCATGGAGCGCCCGCTCCCGATTCCTGCGCTCGGTCTCCGCGCCGGGAATGGTAGTACTCCCCCAGACTCTCCAGCCCTAAGTGCCGCACGACGACCTCAACGCCGGTGCGGCCGCGCAGGTGCTTTGCCAACTGCTCGGCCAGATACACCGAGCGATGCTGCCCGCCCGTGCAGCCGAACGACACCATCAGATTCTTGAAGCCGCGCTGCTGATAGTTGCTGACACTGGCGTCGACGAGCGACATCACGCTCGCCAGAAATTGATGCACGCTGGGCTGTTGATTGAGGTAGTCGATCACAGGAGCGTCTTTCCCGGTGAGCGCCTTGAAGCGCTCTTCGCGGCCGGGATTGGGCAGGCTGCGGCCGTCGAAGATGAATCCGCCGCCGTTGCCGCTCTCGTCTTTCGGCAAGCCGCGGTGAAACGAGAAACTGAAAATTCGCACCACGAGGTTGTCGGCCTCAGAAGCCAGGCCCTGAAGCTTCTCTGAAGCCAGCATGCTGTGAAAGGCGTCCATCAGCGTCGGCAGCGCGATGGGCAACTGAACGTTGTGCAGCAGCCAGCGCAGGTTCTTCAGCGCGTAGGGCACACTCTGCAGAAAATGCGCTTTGCGCTCGTAGAATCCGCGAAACCCGTACGCCCCCAGCGCCTGCATGATGCGGACGTATACATATGCGTAGTAGTGCTGCAGAAACGCGTCGCGCTTCAAATCGATGAAGCCCGCCACCGTGTCGAGATAGTGATCGAGCAACTGCTGGCGAAGATCGGGCGGGAGATCGGCTTTGGCGTCGTACAAGAGAGACGCGACGTCATACTGCAGCGCGCCTTTGCGGCCGCCCTGGTAGTCGACGAAGAAGGGTTCGCCCGCGCGCAGCATGATGTTGCGGGACTGGAAGTCGCGATAGAGGAAGTAGTCGCGGTCCGCGCTCAACAGGAACTTGGTAAGGCGGCTGAAATCGTCTTCCAGAGCCTGCTCGCTGAAAGGAATGCCAGCCAGCCGCAAGAAATAGTACTTGAAGTAGTTCAAGTCCCAGGCGATCGACTGCCGGTCGAAACTTCCGCGGGGATAACAGAGCTTGTAATTCAGGTCGCGGCCCGCCTCGATCTGAAAACGCGGCAGCGTGGCAATGACTTTTCTGTAGGCCTCAACGACTGGGGGGCTTACGCTTTCGCCCGAACGATTCTTCGAAAGAAACTCAAACAGCGACGTGTCTCCCAGATCCTCCTCGAGATACGCGCCCTGACCCAGGTCCTCGGCATAGATCTCGGGAACGGCCAGGCCATGGCGGCGGAAGTGACGCGAGAACTCGACAAATGCGGTGTTCTCTTCGCGCACGCCGTACAAAATACCGATGGCGCTGACGTTCTTGCCGGACAGGCGGATGATTTTTCGCCCCGACCCGCCGAGTTCCCCCTGCACCGGCTGCACACGCTCGACCGGCGCACGGAAATACTGTTCGAAGAGCTGTCTAAGAACTTCCATGAATTCAGGGCGTGCGATGAGTCCGCCGCGCTTCCCACAAAGATACCATCCAGGCCCGCGCTCACGACCTGCGAATGCGAAGTTGAACCTCTCCAGCCAAAATCCTCGCTGATATCGCTGAGCGACTTGGTCACCGTGCGCTCGAACTGCTCCACTCCGACAGGGTAACCGCCGCCTGAATGCACGTTCGTAATTTGTATGAACCACCCACTCCATTCAGAATCAGCTTGCCCACCACTTCGAAGTTGACGACCGGCAGCCTCCGATCGGAACGAGGCGCCGCTGACAGCAAGCAACTCTGGCCGGATTGGAACCCAAGCAGTCATGACCCGCGCGCGCGCTACCATCCTCTGCATTGACGACCACTGGAGCGGGCTCATCGGCCGCAAGCTGCTGCTCGAAGAGAACGGCTACCGAGTGCTGGAAGCGGTCGATGGGCTCTCTGGCCTGAATTTGTTTGCGTCGCACCGCGTGGATGCCGTGATTCTTGACTACCAGATGCCGGGCATCAACGGTTCGGTCATTGCCGCCGAGATGAAACGCCTCAAGGCCCAGGTTCCGATCCTGCTTCTATCCGCTTACGGGCCGTTGCCCCAGCGCAAGCTGCAATTTGTCGATCAATTTCTGTCCAAGTCCCAGCCGCCGGCAGTTCTGCTCGCCACGCTGCAAGACCTGCTGGAGACCCGGTCCAAACCTTTCTTCTATCGCTGGCTCGACCACTGGAAGAGCCGGAATCAGGTGGTGACGCGATGAACTTTTTGGAGAAACTTCTCGGGTGCGGCTGCTCGCACCGGTTCGCCTGGCCGCGCATCGACGATGAAGGCCGGCATTACCAGATATGTCTGTCGTGCGGAACGGCTTACGAATACGACTGGCGACTGATGCGCCAGACTGGCCGATTGGCGGGTTCCGCGCCAGGGGTAATGTACCCCTGCGCACTTTCCTCCGGGGGCGAACAGGCTCTTTCGTCATCTCGCACCGCCCTGGGGCACTAAATTAAGATTGTTGGACCTGCAATGCCCTGCTTTCCCCAACCGCGCGCCGTTCGCGCTCCCCGATTGCGGCTGCACGAAACTGTTTCTGTGATCGTTCAGCTCGAGAATGGTCGGAACCTTCCCGCCAAGCTGCACCGTGTCTCCATCACCGGCGGCCTGCTCGAACTCTCCACCTACCTGGAAGAGCGCACCCGCGTTGACCTCACCTTCCAGCTGGGATTCGCGTTCGTGCACCCAAAGGGCGAAACGCTGTTCCCGATGCGGGGCGGGGACCTCGGTTATCTGCAGCCATTCCGCGTAACCTCGTTCGCTGAGGAAGAACGCCACCGGCTCCAAATGGAGATTGCAGATCAACTCAAGCAAGCGCTGACGCCCGGAAAGTCGGTTCCCGGACTCACCCACCCCCGTTTTCTGATGGAATCGGTCTAGACGTCTGGTCGACCGCGCATCCGTGGCTCCACGACCTCGTTGCACCCCGATTGTCGGCCAGAGAAACACCACTGCAATGTGCACAAATCTGCACTGATCCGCTCAGCCATCGACTGGGTGTACAATCGCCGCCGGGCAAACAGGAAAGGGAGGTCCAACACGAATGAACTGGAGAAGCAGATTCATTGTAGGGGTACTCACCGCTCTCGCCATGATGTTACTGACATACGCCCTGCCGCGCGGAGGCTGGATCCGAGAAACGGCCCTTGTGCAGTTTCCGATGACCGTGGGAATATGGGCGATCTTCGTGCTGCTCTTCGTGAAGCTGAAGTAATCCGGGAGAGGATTTGGTGTCGGCGGTGGGATGCGAACTTGAGGCGCCTACGCGGGCGTCTGAGCCGCGTGCCGAAATCCTGAGCGCAGCGAAGGATCCTGCTTGAATGGTGGCGGCGGTTGGACTCGAACCAACGACCTACGGATTATGAGACCGTCGCTCTAACCACCTGAGCTACACCGCCACACTGCGAATCGGGGAGAATCTGCGAAAGGATGCGAGCGCCGGCAACAGGCGCGCTTTTTCTCACGAAGAAGCAAAGATGCCGCGGCCCGCTGCTTCCAATTTCAATTTTAGGGTCCGCTGCCAAATAGGTCAAACCTGCCGCGCCATCCCTTGTGCCTACCTACGCCTTCTGCGCGCGGCCCTAAGTTGAAATACACTGGCTGGCATGAAAGTGATCGCCGTCATTCCCGCCCGTCTGGCCTCCACGCGCCTGCCGCGAAAGATGCTCCGCGAAATTGCGGGCAGGCCGCTGATTGTTGTGGTGTATGAAGCGGTGCGCTCTTCGCCACTTCTGGCTGATGTGATCGTAGCCACAGATTCCGAGGAAATTCTGGCCGTTTGCCGCAAACAGGGATGGAACGCGCAGATGACATCCCCGGCTCATCGCAGCGGCACCGAGCGCGTTCACGAAGTTTCGGATCGCGTGGCTGCCGACATTTACATCAACGTCCAGGGAGACGAACCGCTGGTCCGCCCGGAGCACATTGCTGCGTTAATCCATGTGATGGACAACCTGGCAGCGCACGTGGGCACGGTCATGACTCCCGCAGCCGAAAGCGACATCACGAATCCCAATGCGGTCAAAATTGTGACCGATCTCGCGGGCCGCGCCTTGTATTTTTCCCGCGCTACCATTCCTTTCGATCGCGATGGCCTGCGGCCGCGCTATTGCAAGCATCTCGGACTGTATGCCTATCGCAAGGCCGCGCTCGACCGCTTTGTGACGCTGCCGGAATCCTCGCTGGAAAAAAGCGAACGCCTGGAGCAGTTGCGTTTTCTCGAGAATGGCATCCCCATCTTCGCCGGCGAAACTCCGTTTGACAGCGTGGGCGTGGATACGGAGGAAGACCTGCAGCGGGTGATCGAGATTCTCAGGAAACGCTAGGCGGTGTGGGATTGTCGTTTAGTTCTTCCCGGCTTGCGGTTTGCGCTCTTCTTCGATCCGCAGCCGGAGTTGCTCGCGCCCGCGCGCGGCGAGATCGCGGCAGGCTCCCGGGTTCACCATCGGATCCGGAGTCACGCCTTTTTCCCGGGCCGCAACCCGCTCCCAAAGCCCTGACGCTTCGGGATGCGTACTGATCAGAACTTCGCACGGCGTCTGCTCCAGGAAAACGAAGCTCTTCTCAAAATCGGCTAGAGCGTGCGGGTATTCTGCGCTATTCGTGAAACGGAATCGATCGGCCGAAACTGGCGTCAGACTGTCCGCGAAAACCATGTCGCGGCAAAGTGTTTTTTCGCAGGATCGCCAAGTCCAACTGGTTCCGCCCGGCGTGTGTCCCGGAGTGAGGTGCGCGGTCAGCACAATGGTTCCCACGCGAACCGTGTCTCCGTCCCGCAATTCATGCACGTTATCGATCGGCGCGATTCCCCTGACTGCTCCGTATTGCGGATCGCCGCGTCCCACGCCCCCTTTGCGCATGACCTCGGCGCTCCACTCGCTGGCCATCACGCGCGCTCCGCTCATGCGCTGCAATTCTGCGATCCCTCCCGCGTGGTCGAAGTGCACATGCGAATTCACGATAACTTTCACGTCCTCGATGCGAAAACCCAGCTCGCGAATGTTGCGCGCAATCAGCTTCGCCGATTCGGGCAAGCCCCCGTCGATCAGCACATGTCCGGTCTCAGATGTGATGAGGATTGAGCTTAAGCCGTGAGGCCCGACGTAGTAGGTGTTGCCGAAGACGCGAAACGGAGCCTGCGGCTGGTTCCATTCCGCACAACTGGGGCACGACGGCGCACTCTGCCCTGCAATCACGCCCGTTGAGGCCACCACGAGCAGGCAGGCGTGCAGCCAGAATCTGAAGTCGCGGAGGGTCACGCCTGCGGACTCGCCCCCTGCATCTTTTCCCACTCGTTCGCGGCTGCCAGGCGCTTCGCGATCGACGGGTGGGAATGGAAAAACCATTCCACCCACTTCGACGGCAGGCGCTCGGCGAGATTTTGCTCCGCCAGCTTGTTCATCGAGGAGATAAATGGCTCAATGCTCGAAATGGACTCGAACGCATACCGGTCTGCCTGCCTCTCGTTATAGCGCGAATAGGCGTTGAGGGCCGGCATGAGGAGAAATGAAAGCACGACCGAAACCAGCGCCAGCAGCGGCAGATTGGCAAAGTCGTGCAGGCCGTCGAAGTCGAACAGGTGGCGATCGATGGCGAAGTGCAGTGCCCAGTTGGCTGCCCAGAAACCAACAAAGGTGACCGCGGCCTGCACGAAAATGCTCTTCAGAATGTGGCGGTGCACCTGGTGTCCGAGCTCGTGAGCCAGCACCGCTTCAATCTCCTCCGCGGAATAATTGTCGAGCAGCGTGTCGGCGAGAATAATCCGTCGAGTCGCCCCCAGCCCGGTGAGCGCTGCATTCGCTTTTTTGCTTTTCTCGGAAAGCTTCCAGCGATAAACGCCGCGCACGCGCGTACCGGCACGCTCGCTCAGCACCACCAGGCGGCGCCGCAGGTCTTCGTTGTCCAGCGGCTCAAACTTGTAAAAAATGGGGAAAAGCATCACCGGCGCCAGCTGAGCCAGCAGAATGAACAAGCCCATAAACAGCGCCCAGGCCAGCATCCACCAGTGCTGCGGCCACTCCCGGATGGTGTAATACAACAACTCCACGACGATGCTGCCCAGCACCAGTCCCACCAGGAAACCTTTCGCCTCGTCCCAGGCCCAGGATGGAAACCTCTGGTTGGAAAGCTTGTACCTGCGTTCCAGCCGAAATCCGTAGTATTCCAACCCAAGGCCCAGCGCTTTGCTGATCGCAAGCAGCAGTGCGAGATAGACGAAAAGCTGGAGACCGTAGACTTGGGAACCGAACCGAATAGCCACATCGCGCAGCGCGCTCGACCAGCCCGTGACCAGCAGCACTACCAGAAACACGAAGCCCACGACGAAATCCGCAATGTCCAGCCAGCGCCGGATGCGGTTGTAGCGCCGCGCCTCAGGCGTATCGGCCTGAACTGGAGTCTGAACTGGAGTTGGATCGTCGGCCATGATGCCAGTCTTAAGAGTGCTGTGATAGATGCTTACTCAGCAGTATCGCACTGTTGCAGGCCAGAGTTGCGGGATTATTGCAGATTCCAGGGCGCGGGGCGCGGGGTAGAGAGTTAACCGCCGTCTCTCACGAAAGCCTCGCCAGTTTGCAGAAGTTCGTTTACCAGATCTGGAGACGCCGCCTCAGTGTAGAGCCGCAGCAGCGGCTCCGTTCCTGACGCGCGGAACAGCACCCAGGCTTCGGCTCCCTTGTCATGTGTAGGAGCATCGAGAAACAATTTCACTCCGTCGAGGTGTTCTTTCTTGAGCACGCGGTAGCGGCCGAGAGTCTGCGTGGCGTCGGATCGCGCCCGCTGAATCGCGTTCTGCTTAACGTCCTCCGGAATATGCAGGTCGCGCCGCCCGTAGTAGTGCGGACCGTAATCGAGCTGCAGATCGGCAACCAGCTGCCCCAGAGGCTTGCCTTCGTCGGCCATCACGTTGGCCAGGAGCAGGCAGTTGAGTATGCCATCGCGTTCGGGCAGGAAGCGCGAATAGCCGATGCCGCCCGACTCTTCGCCGCCAATCAGAATCTCGCGCTCCATCATCAGATCGGCCGCATATTTGAATCCGATGCAGGTCTCGTGGACTTTGCGACCGTATTTTGTGCTGATGCGATCGATCATGCGCGTCGTATTGAAAGCCCGGGTCACGTCGCCCGGCCATTTCTTGCGTTGCAACAGCCACTGCAGCAAGACGCAGAATATCTTGTGCGCATCGACGAAGCTGCCGTCTTCGGCGGCGGCCCCGATGCGGTCCGCGTCTCCGTCCGTGGCCAAACCGGCATCGCATTTCTCCCGAACCACGGTTTGCTGCAGCAGGGTTGTGTGCGGCTCGATCGGCTCGGGATTGATTCCCGGAAACAGCGGGTTCAGTTCCTGGCGGATGGCCACGTGCTGCACGCCACGCGCGGCAAAGATTCCGCTCAGAACTCCGCGTCCAGACCCGTACATGGCGTCGACGACAAACTTGAATTTCGTTTTTGCGATGAGGTCCATGTCGGCAAAGCGGCAAACGGCGGCTATGTAGTCCTTCTTGAAATCGACTTCCTCCACCGTGGCCTTGTTTCCCTTCGGCGCCGCGCCAGCCGCAAGCTCTTCTTCGATCTTCTTCATGATGGCGGGAGTAGCCGAGCCGCCAAACTTGCCTTTGAACTTCACTCCGTTCCAGTTCCAGGGATTGTGGCTCGACGTGATCATCACTCCGCCGGCTGCGCCCTGCTGCTTCACGGCATAGGAGAGGGCAGGCGTGGGCGTGTAGTCGTTCGCAAGCTTTACAGGAATGCCGGCGTTGGAAATAACTTCTGCCGCTATCTGCGCGAAACGCGGCGACCCAAAGCGCGCGTCGTACGCCACGAACACCCCATGCCTGGGGTCTTCATATTTCGTGACATAGGAAGCAATCGCAGCAGACACGCGGCGCACGTTGTCGAAAGTGAAGTCATCGGCGATGATGCCGCGCCAGCCGTCGGTGCCGAATTTGATTTCTTGGGACATTGGTTCTGAGTTTCCGGTTTCTAGTTTCTAGTTTCTAGTGGACCGGAAAAGCTGAATTCTGGAAACCGGAAGCTGGAAACTGGAAACTACGTAAGTTTGACCAATCTCTTCTCATCCAGATACTTCACGATCTTACCCACATCCTGCGCCTGCTGCCGTGTGGTGATCAGCAAAGCATCAGGAGTTTCCACCACCACCAGATCGCTGACTCCCACCGCAGCCACGAATTTTCCCGGCGCGTGCACGTAGTTCTCGCGCGCATTCAGCAGGAACGTCCCCGCTCCCGTAATCAGATTGCCATCTGGCGGGCTGCTCTTTGCCACCTGATGTTCGTGCAATGCGGTCCACGATCCCAGGTCGTTCCAGCCGAAATCGGCAGGCAGGCAAAAAATATTTCCCGCTTGCTCGCCCTTGGCCGAGCGCGGCTCGAGCACCGCGTAGTCCACGCTGATGTTCTCGCATTTCGGATACAGCCGGCGAAATGTCGCGGCAAACTTGCGAGTCCCGAACGAGGCGGCGATTTCTTCGAGCAACGGTGCGGTCTTCGGCAGATGTTCGCGCAGCGCGTCAGCCAGTGTGCGCGCGCTCCACAAGAACATGCCGCTATTCCAATAGTAGTTCCCGGCGGCGATAAACTCTGCCGCCTCCTTTACGTCGGGCTTTTCGGTGAAGCGCCGCACGCACAGCGCTCCGTCCGCAGACGCGCTCCCAGCCTCGATGTAGCCGTAACCGGTCTCGGGCCGGCTGGGCCGGATGCCGAGCACCACGATATTTGCGCCGGATGCCGCAATCGCAACGCCGCGCTGCAGCGTGTCGCGATAACGTTTCTCGTCGGCGATCACGTGGTCGGAAGGGAACATCCCGATCACCGCGTCGCGATCGTCGCGGAGCAGAAGAAATGCCGCCAGGCCGATGGCGGGAGCGGTGTTCCGCCCAACCGGCTCAGCCAGTACCTGAGGCTTCGGCAGCCGGGGAAGCTGTTTCAAAACCTGGAGGCGCGAGTCTTCGTTGGTGATGATCCAAAAGCGGCGCGCAGGTGCGAGCGGCAGCAGGCGGGCGACCGTCTGCTGAATCATAGTCTGCTTGCCGTCGAGAGCCAGCAGTTGCTTCGCTCGCTTCTTGCGGCTCAGCGGCCAGAAGCGGGTGCCGCGCCCTCCGGCCAGAATTACAGGGTAGAAATTTGAAGTGGTCGGCATCGTGAAAGCAGGATCGAGATTTTGAATTCTGACTTCTGACTTCTGACTTTCCTACATTCTCGTTTCCGGCTCGGGCAGCGCCGCTCCCGGCACGTATGCTCGCAGGAATTCCACCGTCCACTGCGGACGCACCTTGAAATCGGCGACGCAGGCCGGAACGACAACCGCATCCCCTTTGGCTAGCGTCACCGGATTCATGCCCGCGGCTTCGATCGCGGCGCATCCTTCGACCGCCACCAGAATCTGGACCGAACTTCTGCCCGACTCATCGCGCGTCGCCAGCCCGAACGGTTCCTTCGCTTCAAACATATCCACCACGAAGTACGGAGCGGCGACCAAGGGCGCATGCCGGTTCGCGCTACCGCGAATCTGAGAGGGCGCCGCACGAATCACCTTGCCCGAATTCACTTTCTCCTTCACGGCCGCCATGCCGTGCTCCAAATGCAATTCGCGCGGGCGCCCGTAATCATACAAGCGGTAAGTTGTGTCAGACTGCTGCTGGGTCTCGACGATCACCGATCCCGGTCCCAGCGTGTGCACGGTGCCGCCGGCAACGTAAATCATGTCACCGGCATAGACGTTGATCCAATTCAAGAACTCTTCGGCGCGGTTTTGATGAATCGCTTCCTCGAACTGCTTCACGGTTGCGCCTGGCTTCAGTCCCAGCGCGATCTGCGCCCCCAGCTTGGCATGCGCCACATACCAGCATTCGGTTTTGCCCCAGGGCTGGCCTACCCGCAAGGCTTCGACATCGTCGGGGTGTACTTGTACGGAGAGTTTTTCGTGGGGGAACAGAAATTTCAGCAGCAGAGGAAACCGTTTCGCGTCGCGTGCCGCCTCGCCAACGAGTTCCCGCTGATACTGCTCGCTGAGCTCAGCCAGCGTCTTGCCCGCGAGCGGACCGTTCGCAACTTTGCAATTGTCCCCGCTCAGCCACGATTCGCCAATCTTCTCCGCGAACTGGTGATTGGGATAAATTGGCGACAGATCGGTCGTTCCCCACGGGCGCGGGTCAAACCCGGGAAGCATCAGCAATGGATACAAGGTTTCCATCATGACTGCGTAAAACATGACTGCGTAAAAAAAGACCGCTCTTCAACCGAACGGCCTCCTGCCGAACCCAATCATCACATGCACGCAGCGATCTTGCGATCTATGACGCTCCGAAAAATTTCCGCATGCGTTCCAGCCCGCGATCCAGTTCGGCCTTGGACGTCGCATACGACACCCGAATGTGCTCGCCGGTGCCGAAGCCTTCGCCAGGAACGGTGGCTACGTGCGCTTCGCGCAACAATCGCCCGGCCACATCCGATGCCGACTTCAGCCCTCCGCGGCCAAAGAAAGATGAAACGTTGGGATAGCTGTAAAACGCTCCTTCCGGCAGCGTGCAAGTCACGCCCGGGATCGAACGCAACCCCTTGACCACGTGATCGCGCAGCTGGATATATTCGCGCCGCATCTGCTCCACGCACTCCTGCGGTCCCTTCAGTGCAGCCACCGCGGCCTTCTGCGCGATCGACGTCGGGTTCGAGGTCGACTGGCTCTGCAGCTTGGCCATCGCGCTGACCACGGACGCCGGGGCCAGACCATATCCCAAGCGCCAGCCGGTCATGGCGTAGGTTTTCGACAGCGATCCCAGCACCACAAAGCGCTCTTTGTATTCGCGCAGCGCCCCCACGGAAAAATTCTTGCCCGTGTAGTTCAGGTATACATAGCACTCGTCCGACAGCACCCAGATGCCGCGCTGGTGCGCCAGGCGAATCACTTCCGTCATGTCCTCTGGGCTCATGACGGCGCCCGAAGGATTCGACGGCGAGTTCAGAATGATGGCTTTCGTGCGCGGCGTGATCAGCCGCGCGACCATCTCCGCTGTAACGCGGAATCCCTGCGCCTCGTCGGCCTCGAGCAGAACGCAAGTTCCGCCCGCGTAGCGCACAATGTCTTTGAACGAAACCCAGTACGGCACCGGCAGGATAACCTCGTCGCCGTGATCGACCAGGACCTGAACCGCATTGAACAGCGCCTGCTTGCCCCCGGCTGAAGCGATCACTTCCTCGCGACGATAGTCGGAATCGAAATCAACGGCATGACGGTGCGCGATGGCGTCGCGCAATTCGGCCGTGCCCGGAACCGCCGTGTATTTCGTGAAGTTGCTCTGGATCGCGGCAATAGCCGCGTCTTTGATGTGCTGCGGCGTGGCAAAGTGCGGCTCGCCCGCGCCGAAGTCGACCACGTCGATCCCCTGCGAACGCAGCTTGTCGGCTTCTGCCACGACCGCCATCGTGGCCGAAGGCTCGATACGGTTGATCCGGTCAGTGAGTCGCAACGCTTCCATGGTTTCCGTAGTAGAGCCGGCGCTGGTCATGCCTTCCTCTTCCTTTTCCGGGGGACTTCCATCACATGCGCATCTTGCAGCTTGTACGCGGGTTCGATTTTCTCGCGCAGCTTCTGTTCCACTAATTCAGGGACGAGTCCCTTCACCGGCCCTCCTAACTGCGCCACCTCGCGCACCAGCCGCGAGCTCACGTATGAATACTTGTCGGCGGGCATCATGAACACCGTCTCCAGCGTGGGTTCGAGCTTGCGGTTCAACAGCGCCATCTGCAACTCGTATTCGTAGTCGCTGATCGCGCGGATGCCGCGCAACACGCACATGGCGTCAATCGACTTCGCGTACTCGACCATCAGCCCGTCAAAGGTGTCGATGCGCACGTTGCTGAGATCGGCGGTCAGTTCGCGCAGCATGTCGGCGCGCTCGGCCACGCTGAACATCGGACTCTTCTCCGAGTTGCGCAGGATCGCCACCACCAGCTCCTCAAAAATCTTGCTGCCCCGCTGAATCAAATCGAGGTGCCCGTTGGTCGGCGGATCGAACGAACCGGGATAGATGGCGCGGCCTTTATTCAATCGTCCTCACGGGATAGCTCGTGGATATGCAAATCAGCGCAACAGCGGACAAAGAGGATTTTATGCGGGTGGGAGCGGGAATGGCAATCAGGGAATGCGGAATGCGGTCTCTGGGTCTTCAGTGGGCCCTCTAGAGGTTGTCATCATCCAAAGCTTGTCATCATCCAAAGGTTGGTCACCATCAAAAGGTTGTCACCATCAAAAAATTGTCATCCCGAGCGTAGCGAGGGACCTGGGTTCCTGCTGGAGCCGGCAGGGATGCAGGTGCCCGGCGAAAACCTAGGTCCCTCGCTCCGCTCGGGATGACAGGACTTAGCGGGGCGAAGTGCAGGAGAAAGCTTCCAGGGGAAACAGGGCGAGGCTATGCCGTCTTCGGCACAAACCGAAACGTCTGCGGCTGATCCCACTCCCGCGACAAGTCGTCCCACTTCGGATTCACGGTCTCAATCAGCGCAACTCGCTTCGCCCGCGTCCAAGCCTTGATCTGCTTTTCGCGTTCGATCGCATTGCGCACGTCCTCGAAGGTTTCGAAATAGACCAGTCGCGTGATGTTGTATTTCGCAGCGAAACCCGGGGTGAGCTTCAGCTTGTGTTCCCGCACTCGTCGGCGAATGCTGTTCGTTATCCCCGTGTAGAGCGTCTTCGAAGGGTTCGACATGATGTAAACGAAATAGCGACGCTCTTGGTGCACGATGACCTCCGAAAAACCTGTCATCCCGAGCGTAGCGAGGGACCTCGGTTTCTGCCGCCACCAAACGTAAGTGATGGCGCACGCAACAACCCAGGTCCCTCGCACCGCCGGGATGACAATCGTCGCAACAGCCGCAATCCAGCTAACGCCGTGCCGCCACAATCGGAGCCTTCACCGCTTCGGGCATGGTTGTTACTTTGGCCCCAGGAGCTGGCTGAGCGGGCGCCGCGGCCGGTTGCGCGGGTGCCGCAATCAATCCCATGGTCTTGCGCACCTCGACGTCGAGCTTGGCCATCACGTCCTTATTGTCTTTGAGGAATTGGCGGGCGTTCTCGCGCCCCTGGCCGATGCGCTCGCCCTTGTAGCTGAACCACGAGCCGGACTTCTCGACCAGATTGTTGTTCACCGCGATGTCGAGCAAATCGCCCTCGCGCGAAATGCCTTCGCCATAGAGGATGTCGAACTCGGCCTCGCGAAAGGGCGCCGCGACCTTGTTCTTTACTACCTTGACCTTCGTCCGCGAGCCGGTGACCACGTCACCTTCCTTGATGGCCGCGATCCGTCGAATATCCACGCGCACCGACGAATAAAACTTCAGCGCGCGCCCGCCGGTCGTCGTCTCCGGATTGCCGAACATCACGCCAATCTTTTCGCGAATCTGGTTGATGAAAATCAGGCACGTCCTCGACTTGGAAACCGTCCCGGTCAGCTTGCGCAGCGCCTGTGACATCAGCCGCGCCTGCAGCCCCATGTGGCTGTCGCCCATCTCGCCGTCGAGTTCGGCCTTGGGCACCAGCGCCGCGACCGAATCGACCACCAGCACGTCAATCGCATTCGAGCGCACCAGCGCTTCCGTGATTTCGAGCGCCTGCTCGCCGTAGTCGGGCTGCGAGACCAGCAGGTTGTCGACATCCACGCCCAGTCTCTTGGCGTAGGCAGGATCGAGCGCGTGCTCGGCGTCGACGAACGCGGCCATGCCGCCGGTCTTCTGCGCTTCGGCGATCACCTGCAGCGTGATGGTAGTTTTGCCCGAGGATTCCGGCCCGAAGACCTCCACCACGCGTCCGCGAGGAAATCCGCCCACGCCCAGGGCGGCGTCAAACGAGATCGACCCGGTCGAGATGATCGCGATCGGCACGATGGCTTCTTTCGAACCCAGCCGCATGATCGAGCCCTTGCCGAACTGCTTTTCAATTTGCGATACCGCCAGTTCAATCGCCTTGCCCCGCTCGTCCGCCATGATTGGCTCCTTGTAAGACTGGCTCCTTCGCAGGAGTGCGAAATGAATCTGGCCGGATTATACATATATAATGAAGCGAAGAAAAGGCGAATCAAGAAGATTACGGTGGAAATCGTCCCGAAACGGGCGGGAAATGTGTGGCGCGGGCACTCCTGCCCGCGAAATGTTGGTATTGGAAGGTTAAAAGACGTATCCGTTCTGAACTATGGAGAACCGCTGGGCCCTGCGGCATTGCTGGCAATTGGCTTTCGCGGGCAGGAGTGCCCGCGCCACACAAGCTATCTTTGCAGCAAATCCACCGGCGCCGTCACATCGTGCACGCGGAAATATTTGGCCAGCGCCGGATACTTCCGCGCCACCGCCTCGTACATCGCGTAGGCGACATTGCGATACGACACGTGCCCCGCCGGCGTGGTGCGCAGTTCTGAAATATAGACCACCTCGGCAAAGTCCATCTTGAACAGCGCCCGCTTCTTGAACGCCAGGGGGATCGCATACTGCGAATTCTCTTCGGCTTCCGGCTCCCGGCGTCCGGCTAAATTCTCCACCGCTGTCCGTGCCCGCCGCATCGCCGCATCAAATCGGCTGCGCACGCCCGCATCTTCCAGGTCCATCAGCATCTCGTAGCCGTGCTGCGTGGTGAATCGCTGCATCACCTGAATACAGCGCCGGTGCCGATGCATGTCGCGGAAGCCTCCGGTGTCCATGAGGATGTCGAAGCGGAACTGCTGCCCGGCGCGGAAACCGCGCAGCATCTCGTCGTGCTTGCCGCGATGGCGCAGCCCCAGATCGATGATCTCGCGCCGCCGCCGCTCGCCCGCCACCTGCACCGCCTGCCGAATCTGCCGGTAGGAGTGATGGCTGTGCTCATACAACAACGTGGTCGCGATTTCCACTTCCAGCGGCTCTTCGTCGAGCAAATCCACGATCGCCTTTGACGGCGCCAGCTGCTCGTGCGCCATCAATTCCTGCGCAGCCTGCCGCAACTCGCGCCGCGTGGCCATCTCATACGCATTCGGGTCAGCGTACTTCACCAAAGTCGGCGCCACCCGCACCTCGCGCAGCAATTCCTGCTCGGCCCGCGCTCCCAGCTCCGGATTCACCGCCCGAATCTGCTCGACCAGATCGCGCAGCGATTCGCCGTTGACGTTGTAAGCCGCGCCAGTCGCGGCTTTCTTCAGCGACTCGCCCAGCTGCCGCACTTCCTTATGCGTATGCGACAGCAGGTGCGCCACCTGCATCTCCAGCGTGCGCGCGTTGACGATCTCACCCAGCGACGTGTTCGTGGCCAGCGGCAGCAGGTAGCGCGTGATGTCGAACGCCCGCGCCTTCAACGTGCGCTCATACGCTTCCTGCTTCATGTCAGCGGGCCTGGCAGTGATGCTGATCAGATACTGCGTCATGTGCGCTGACAGCGCTTCGTACTCGGCGAACAAGAAGTCGAGCGTTTCGCGATAGAGCCTGCGCGCTTCGTCGTCGGCCCCGAAATCGGGCGTGTAGTAGCCGCTCTTCTTGAAATCCTGATAGCGGGTCGACCGCTCCTGCCCATCCCAGCGCTGCTCGTCAGCCACTTCAATCGCCGCCAGAATCGACAGCCTCTCGACTGCCAGCGCAATGTGCGCCAGGTCCGCGATCGAGCGATGCCCGTACTGAAAGTAGAACGTGTTGAGAAACTTCTCCGCCTTCTGCGAGCTGATCTCGCGCAGAGACTCCTTCATCGACAGCGCCGACCGCGAATACTTGGCCATGGCGTAAGCCTGGATTTCCGGCTCGACGCCGAACACCGCAAAGACTTCGGTCGAAGGCTCGGCTTGTGTGGCGCGGACACTCTTGTCCGCGTTCGCCGCTGCCGTCTCGTCTGACGCCGTACTTTCCGCGGCCGACGCCCGCTGCGTCGAGCGATGGCCTGGCCCGTTGGAAATAGGAACGACATCGGCGGATTTCTTGTCGGAAGGCTCAGGCATGGGCGTTACATTGTTCGGCACGGTCTGTGGCATGAGTGTTCGAATGTTACGCGCCGCGTTTGTGGATTGGCAATTGTGATTGTAGACATCAGCGGCAGAGCGATGTCGAGCTTCGCTCGACCGGACTCCCGAGGGCGGCTGTCCCTACATTTTTGAGCTCAATCCCCTATAATTCGGCGTTCCAAGATCAGTGAACAGGATCATTGCAAAGAAACCAACCGGGAGAACTCAATGTCCCTTTCAGGACGAGTGGCGCTGGTGACTGGAGCCTCGCAAGGAATCGGACGCACTTGCGCGCTCCGCCTCGCCAAAGACGGCGCATCCGTGGCCGCTGCCGCGCGCAATCAGGAAAAGCTGAACGAACTGGTCGCTGAAATCACCGCCGCAGGAGGCAAAGCAGCCGCATTCGCGCTCGACGTTGCCGATGAAGAACAAGTCAAATCCACCGTCAAGGCCGCCATCGCGCAATTCGGCAAGGTCGACATCCTGGTCAACAACGCCGGCATTACTCGCGATCAACTGGTTATGCGCATGAAGCGCGCCGACTGGGACGCCGTGCTGCAGACCAACCTCACCTCGGCCTATCTCTGCATTCAGCAGGTCATCGGCTCCATGCTCAAGCAGCGCTGGGGACGCATCATCAACATCACCAGCGTGTTCGGGCAGATGGGCCAGGCGGGGCAGGCAAACTATGCAGCTTCCAAAGCCGGGCTGATCGGACTCACCATGGCCATCGCCCGCGAAGTCGGCTCGCGCAATATTACCTGCAACGCCGTCGCGCCGGGGTTCATCGAAACCGCCATGACAGCCGGGTTGGGAGATGAGTTCAAGCAGAATGCGGTGAAGCAGATTCCGCTGGGCCGCGTCGGATTGCCGGAGGACGTGGCGGCGGCCGTGGCATTTCTGGCTTCTGACAATGCTTCCTACATCACAGGCCACGTGCTGAATGTGAACGGCGGCATGTTGATGGGATAGTTCAAAATCTCAACCACAGAGGGCACGGAAGGCACAGAGGAAATGAAAGCCAAACGACTATTCCTCCGGGTTACCCTGTGCCCTCTGTGTCCTCCGTGGTAAAGGCTTTTCATGACTGCAGTCGGACCCGAACGGCAGTCCAAAGGACGAAATCATCATGAACCGAACTCTTGCGATCGCACTCCTAACTCTGCTGACAACGGTCGCGGCCCTCGCCGCCGACAGCAAAACCGTTTCCTACAAGAGCGGCGACGAAACCGTGCAGGGCGTGCTCTATACGCCCTCGGGTAAAGGGCCTTTCCCGGCGCTCATCGTCATTCATGAATGGTGGGGCTTGAACGATTGGGTCAAGGAGCAAGCCTCGAAGCTCGCCGACCAGGGCTACGTTGCGCTCGCCGTCGATCTGTATCGCGGCAAGGTCGCCACTACGCCGGAGATGGCGCATGAAATCATGCGCGGAGTCCCCGAAGACCGCGCCCAGCGCGACCTTCACGCGGCATTCGAATTTCTCGCCTCGCAGCCTGACGTCAAGAAAGACCGCATCGGTTCGATCGGCTGGTGCATGGGGGGAGGCTATTCGCTCGACGTGGCGCTGCAGGAGCCCGCGCTGGCCGCGACCGTCATCAACTACGGCCACCTCGCCACCGATACCGACGCGATGAAGAAAATCAACGCTCCGATCCTGGGCCTGTTCGGCGCGCAGGACCAGGGCATCCCTCCCGACGACGTTCACAAATTTGAGCAGACGATGAAACAGCTGGGTAAGAAAATTGACGTCAAGATCTACGACGACGCCGGCCACGCCTTCGAAAATCCACACAACGAAAAAGGATACCGCGCCGAGGATGCCGCCGATGCATGGAAGCGTACAGTCGATTTCCTGGCCATGGCGTTGCAGAAATAAACGGCGCACTTCCTCGCCCCCACCCGAAACGCCTGCTGGAAGCGGCTTTTCAGCTTGACTCGTTACTTATACATTGTGCAAGCTCTCATGCCATGGCGGCCTGCCTGCGGCTTGATGTCGCACAAACGCGGCATGGCACCATCGTTCCGCGTATGGCACAAATTTCCCTCTTGCCAGAAGATACCGATGTGGTTAACATTGCCCATCCTGAAATGCTCCCTACCATGAACATCGGCGAGACCATCCGCAACTACCGGCTGCAGAAAGGCATGTCGCAGGGCGACATCGAAAAGCGAACCGGTCTGCTGCGCTGCTACCTCTCGCGCGTCGAGAACGGCCACACCATCCCGTCTCTCGATACGCTCTCGAAAATCGCCGGCGCCATGGAACTGCCGCTGTCGCAGTTCTTCTCCGAGCCCGGCCACAGCAACGGCTCCAAGGGGCTGCCCCAACTCTCCGACGACGAAGTCCGCTTCCTGAGCCAGATTCGCCGCTACGCCACCAACCTCAACGACAGCGACCGCAAGCTGGTGCTGGCCATGGTGAAGAAGATGGCGTCGAATTCGAAGTAGTCGCGAGTCCTGAGTCGCGAGTTCCGAGTCGCCTCACGATAAAGTAACCTTGCCGGCCTCGTGTGCTTTTCGCAAAACGGTGCTTGCACACTAGGTTTTGCTCATAGCTCGGGACTCACAGCTCGCGGCTCCCCTTACTTTCGTACCATGCCCCTTTGTGACCCGCCGGTACCTCGCCACCCCTGTCTCTAACTCACTAAACTATCTACGGAGACGCTTGTGACCCTCGACGAGGAATTGAACGTACTCGACACGCAACTGCGCCGCTTGAAGATCGAGTACGAGATTTTCTTCAACAACCCGACCAAGAAGCCGCCCACCGACATCGAGTGGAAGGTGCTGGCCCTGCTGCGCAAGTTCTCCGATGGTGGCCGCATGAGCTTCTCGCAGCGCTACCGCTACAACGAAATGGCGCAGCGCTATGCCATCTACAGCGATCTATGGCGCAAGAAATCACGCATCCGCGAGGAAGGCTACCGTCGCCCGCAGGATGCGATTCTTTCCGTGCAGGGAGTCCGGGTGGCGGAGGACGAGCACAAGGCGCACCATCATCCCGTCTACGGGGTCGGCCACGCCACACAGGCCGCCCACGGCGCGACTGCTACCGGCGCTTCGTCTCCGCATTTCACCCTGCATGGCGTGGACAAAGCTGAGCGGGAACAGGTCGAGCGCCTCTACAACACCCTCGTCGCGGCCAAAAAGAAGGCGGGCGAGAACGTCAGCGGCGGCATCGATTCCTTCATCACCTTCGTGCAAAAAAAGACCGAGGAGATTCGCAAGCAGTACCACTGCCAGGACGTCGAATATTCCGTCGAACTCACCGACGGCCACGTTAAGCTGAAAGCCAAAGCGAAGACGTAGGCGCGATTGACGTCGAACTGGAAAAATCTCATGAGGCTCGCGCGACGAATTCTGCCCACGATAGTCGTCACTCTCGTGGTCATTTTCGTGGCCGTGCGCTGGATTGGCCCGGTCGCGCTTTCTTTTTATGAAGCCAGGAAAGTTCCTTCAGTCGCCAGGATCGTGCCGACTGCTCTGAAGGACCCCTCTATCTCACAAGCGCCCGGAATGAAGTTGTCGTACGTCGGCTACGAATTTAAGGTTCCGTGGAGCGATCTCGACGAAGCCAAGATCGCACTTTCTCCCAAAGACAAGCCCGAGAAAACACGGGCCGTGCTCGCTTTCCGCTCTGGGCTGCGCCTTATGGTGACCGCCGTCCCGCCCCGGGAATTTGCCGGCGAGTTTGCCGGAGAGGACTTCAAGATGTCCCCGGCACAGATGGAAGCCGTCTTCGGGCGTGGAGCGGCAACCTCTGACTACACCTTCGTCAGGAATGTGTACGAATTCACCCCAGCCAAAATGCATTATTGGGCGCTTTCCGACGGAGTTCACTACCGCGAGCAAATATTGCTGATGATTAAGTCGATCATGCCGGTGAAAGCCGCTGAAACCGGAATCTTCTACGTGCAGAACCAGGACTACAAGGGATTCCAGCAAGGTGATCCTGCAGTCCGAAAGGACAATCTTGTTCTGGACCTCTACTCCGGCGACAACCACTGCGAGATCATCTTTTTGCAAAAGGACTATCACGACGCCGCGGGCGTCACTCAAGCCGAGATCAATCGGATCATCCAGTCCCTGCATCGAACCGCCACTGGTGACGTGGCTCGGGCGGCAAATTAGAACGACTGGCACACCCGCCTGCCAGTTCCGCCGCCAATCCCTGCTAAAATTTCTGGTCAACTTCCTGACCGATAGCCCATGCCCCAAATCCGCCGCGCCATTCTCAGCGTTACCGACAAGACCGGGCTCGCCGGCTTCGCCCGCAAGCTCTCAGCCCTCGGCATCGAACTCATCTCCACCGGAGGCACCGCCAAACTGCTGCGTGACTCCGGCATCGCTGTTAAAGACATCTCCGAGCTGACCGGATTCCCCGAAATGCTCGACGGCCGCGTCAAGACGCTGCACCCCAAAGTGCACGGCGGTATTCTCCATCGCCGCGACGATCCCAAGCACGTGGCCGCTGTGGCCGAGCACGGCATTGCTCCCATCGACATGGTCGTAGTAAATCTCTACGCCTTTGAAAAAACCGCAGCCCAACCCGGAGCCGCCTTCGACGAACTAATCGAGAACATCGACATTGGCGGCCCATCCATGATCCGCTCCGCCGCCAAGAATTTTCGCGATGTCGCCATCGTCACCTCGCCCGGCGACTATGATGCCATCGCATCTGAACTCACGCGGGAAAACGGAAGCCTCTCCCTGGCCACAAAATGGCGCCTCGCCCAAAAGGCCTTCGCCACCACGGCCGCCTACGATTCCGCCATCGCCTCCACTCTGGAGCGCATTCCTCCCGACACGTTCCAGTTGCCGCCCGAGACCGGTGCATTCCCACCCACGCTGCGCTTCGAGTTCCACAAAAACCTCGACCTGCGTTACGGCGAGAATCCCCACCAGAAGGCCGCCATGTACTCCGACGGCTCCAGTACAGGTGTAGCCAACGCCCGCCAGTTGCAGGGCAAGGAGTTGTCGTACAACAACATCGTCGATCTGCAGGCCGCCTGGGACCTGGCCCGCGAATTTGAGGATCCATTTGTCGCCATCATCAAGCACACCAACCCCTGCGGCGCCGCCACCGGAAAAACGCTGGCCGAGGCCTACAAGCGCGCTCTGGAATGCGATCCCGTCTCAGCTTTCGGCGGCGTAATCGGCGTGAATCGTTCCCTCGACGGAGAAGCCGCGGAAGAGATGCACAAGCTTTTTCTGGAAGTGATTGCCGCTCCCGCCTTTGACGAGGCCGCGAAAACCACCCTTGCCTCCAAGAAGAACCTGCGCCTCGTGGAAGTGAACGACCCACGTAGCCCCGGACGCATTCGTCCGGGGATGCTCGCTCCGCTCGCGGGGCGGACCAATGCGTCCGCCCCTACGCAGCATGAGTGGGTGTTGAAAAAAATTTCCGGAGGCATGCTCGTGCAGGACGCCGACATCCGTCCCTTGCAGGACGCCGATCTCAAAGTCGTCACCAGGCGTCCGCCCACGCGGGAAGAGACCCGCGCGCTGCTGTTCGCCTGGAAGGTCTGCAAGCACGTGAAGTCCAACGCCATCGTCTATGCGCGCGACGGACAGACCGTCGGCGTGGGCGCGGGACAGATGAGCCGCGTCGACGCGGCCAAGTTCGGCGCCATGAAAGCTCAGTTGCCGCTGAAGGGCACCGTGGCCGCCTCCGACGCCTTCTTCCCCTTTCCCGACGGAGTGGAAGAGATCGCCAAGGCCGGCTCTACGGCCATCATCCAGCCCGGGGGCTCGCAGCGCGATCCCGAAGTAATCGAAGCTGCCGACCGGCATGGTCTGGCCATGATTTTTACGGGAGTCAGGCACTTCCGGCACTGAAACAAATCAATTGCCGATTGCCGATTGCCAAGTGTCGATTGATCGTTATGTTGGGATTCCTGGTCTGACGGTCTGGCCTAGAACCTGAAACCAAAGGATTTCCAATCGGCAATCGAAGATCGGCAATCGAAAATTCCTGTGGTCCCTGACCTTCCGGTTTAACCGTACGCCCGGCTATCGGCACGCTTTTTCCCCCAATCCGGGGGCGATCGGGTTAGAATAAGGGCACCTTTCCCCCGGCGGTTGTGCATCCAAAGAGCTAAGGGTTCAGGAACGCGCTCCAGCGCAATTAGGTCAGCATGAATTCAATTTTTCGTCTTTTTTTGGTGATTTCCGTGGCCGCCGGCGCCGCGCTCGGCCAAGCCAGCCAGCCAGCAGCTTCAGAACCTCTCTCGGATGCCAAGCCCGCGCCGCGCAAGGCCGATCTCGCGGGTGCCTATTACCACTACACCTTGGCGCACTATTACGAAGAGATGGTCACAGCCTATGGCCGCAGCGACATGGCCAACAAGGCCATTGACGAGTATCGCCTGGCCATTGAGGCCGACCCGGCGGCGGAGTTCCTGACCTCCGGCCTGGCCGAGTTTTATGTAAAGACCGGCCGCATCCGCGACGCCGTGCTGGAAGCTCAGGACATCATCAAGCGCGACCCCAAGAATCTGGAGGCGCACAAGCTTCTAGGCCGCATCTATCTCCGTTCTCTGGGCGATATGCCGGGGGGCAACGGCTCCGACAACGTGCTCAAGCTGGCCATCGACCAGTATGAGCAAATTGTGAAGCTCGAGCCCGACAGCGTCGACGATCACCTCCTTCTCGGCCGCCTCTACCGCCTCAACAACGATATGCAGAAGTCGGAGAGCGAGTTGAAGACTGCGGTCAAGCTCGATCCCAGCTCGGAGGAAGCGGTTACAACGCTGGCCATCCTCTACACCGATGAAGGCGACACTTCTCACGCCCTGCAGGTACTCAGTTCGGTGCCGGACTCCGGACGGTCGGCCAAGCTGTACTCGGCACTGGGCGCAGCATACGAGCAGCGCAAGGACTTCAAGAGCGCCATTGACGCCTACCGCCATGCCGTCGTGCTGGATCGCGACAATCTCGACGCCATTCGCGGCCTCGCCGAAAACCTGCTGAACGATGGCCAGACCGAGGCTGCTCTGGAGCAATTCAAAGTCATTGCCGACGCCAATCCGGAAGACGCGCAAACTTACCTCCGCATCGCTGAAATCTACCGCCGCCAGGGTAAATACGATGTCGCGCTCGAGAACCTGAAAAAAGCCGACACCATGGTCCCGGATTCGCTCGAAGTGCCTTACAACATGGCTGCCGTCTACCAGTCTCAGGGCCGCTATGACGATGCCATCAAGCTGTTGCAGGATCTGCTGAAGAAAACCGAGAAGACTGAAACCGCTTCCAGCCAGGCGGATCGCAACAATCGCGCCATCTTCATTGAGCGCCTGGGAATGATTTACCGCGAACAGGAGAACTACAGCGCCGCGGTCGACACCTTCCGCAAGATGCTGCCCCTGGGCGAGGAAAACGCCCGCTCCGGCTATCAGGAAATCATTGACACCTACCGCGAGTCCAAGCAGTGGCCGCAGGCCACCGCTGCCGCCAAAGAAGCCGTGCAGAAACTGCCCGACGACCGCGACCTGCGCATGGTGCTCGACGCGCAACTGGCTGATACCGGTGACGTCGACAAGTCCATCGCCGATGTGCGCTCTTACCTGAAGGGCGGCCCCGAGGACCGCGAGGTCTATATCCGCCTCAGCATCATGGACGCGCGCGCCAAGCGCTGGAAAGAAGCGGAGGACACCCTCGCCCAGGCTGAGAAGCTCTCCACCAAGGCCGATGAGAAAGCGTACGTTTTCTTCCTGCGGGGCGACCTTTACCAGCGCCAGAAGATGTATGACCAGGCCGACGCCGAATTTCGGAAAGTGCTGGCGCTGGTCTCGCCCACCGATCCGCAGAGCGCCGCGACCCTCAACTACCTCGGCTATATGAACGCCGACCGCGGCGTCAAACTCGACGAGTCGCTCAATTTCGTCAAGCAGGCGCTCGTTCTCGAACCCAACAATGGCGCATACCTGGACTCGCTGGGCTGGGTTTACTTCAAGCTGGGCAAGTATGACCTGGCGGAAGAAAACCTGAACAAGGCGGCGGTGCATATGAGCTCGGACCCGACTGTGCAGGAGCACCTCGGCGACCTTTACCAGAAAACCGGCCGGCTGAAACTCGCCGCCGTTCACTGGGAGCGCGCGGTTGCGGAGTGGAACAAGACGGTTCCCGCTGAAGTCGATACCGATGCCTTCGCCAAAGTGCAGGGAGAACTCGACGCTGCCAAAGTGAAGCTGGCGAAGCAAGACTCGGAAAAGCAGCAGCAGTAGCAAGTATCGCGCTGCGAGCCTGAGCCCATGCGCAGAGAAGAACCCCTGCTGCGCAGGTAACGAAGAATCAAGCCCCGCTGGCCCCCTTGCGCTTCTCCAGCGCCGCGTAGATCGCCGGATCGGTGCAAACCTCGTAATACTTCCGCTCGGTCCATCCCGTGACCGAGAAATCCGTTGGATCAATGCGCGGAATGCGGCTCTCGCGCACCACGATCTTGCGGAAAATGTCGTGATCGACGGGCACAGTCGCGGTGAACAGCCGGTACTCGCCGCGATCCGACGATGCCAGCGGCGCCGGAAGCCGCACCTTCAACGGCTCCAGGGTAATTTCCTGCTTCAGTTGGCGGAACGCCGCTTCGTTCATGCGAATGCCGCCCAGGTTGAAGCTCAGGACCACGTCTTCCGGATTTCCATTTTCATCCACTTCTGCCGCCTGAAACGCATACACATGAAACGGGCCGCCCATCGGCTCCATCACCTTGCGCGCCCGCTTGTTGCACGACGACATGCGGTCGCTCTCGTTCAGCGCCTCCGAAATCATGATCTGATGCTCGCCATCCATCAGGTACAGCGGCGCCGACTCCTGCAGCGTGATGCCCACGCCCAGTTCCAGTTGCGGCATCGCCGACCGCTGCATCAGCTCGTTATATCCGCGCACAATCTCGATCACTTCCCGCGCCAGCACGCACATCCGGCTCACCGACAGCCCGGGCTCGCCCTCGCGCTCCAGAATCGCCAGAATGATGGCGTCGCCTTCCAGAAATACTTTCTTGGCGCCGTATTTTTCCAGCAGCTTGTTCACCGGATCGTAGAAATTCAGGCTGAAATACGACGCCGGATTCAGCCCTTTCTCCATCATCGTGCGCGTCAGCCGCGTCGAGTCGCGCACATCGGCCTTGAGCACCACATGGCGCAGCACCCGCTCCGCATCCGTCTGCCCCTGCTCCTCAGGCAATAAGAATTCGTACAGCGTCCCGTTGACCCGCGAAAGCTCCTGCAAGCGCTGGTTGGTCGACAGATTTACGGAGTCGAGCGCGGTGTTCAGAACCTCCAGCCGGCGCAGGTCGCGATGATAGTGAAAAAAATCTCCCAGGAAGCGCGCTGCGACTTTGGCCCGCTCCGCCCCGCGGCAGCTCGCCACCTTGGCCACGGCGGCGTACAAACTGTTCGGCGTCAGCTTGCCGCCCTCCTGGATCATGCGCTCCACCCGGTCGCACTCGGTGCGGTCGATCAGCGCATTCTTCAGCTGCTGCGGATTGATGCGCGGCGCATACTCGCTGAGCAGCGGCACCACGTGGTACGAAGCGATCACGTTCTCCATGACGCGCTCGTCTTCCAGCAGCCGCACCCAGGCCGCCAGCCGCTCCTGCTGCGCCAGGCCTTCGTCGGAATCCTCCGGCGTGCCCGTGCCCACCAGCAGACGCGCGTTTTCCCGGACATTCATCCAGGCGTCGATGGTCTCGGCGGTCGTTTCTTCGCCGTATAGCGTGCGGAGAAACCCGGAGACGATTTCCCGCAAGCGCCCGTAGCGGTCCGGGTCGCGGTCCCAATTCCCCAGCATCACGTACTGCTCGGCGCAGAGAAAGTCATCGCGCCCGTCTTCGGACAACAGCAGCCGGTTCAGGAACAACGGATAGGTAAAATACGCGCCCGCGCTGGTTTCTTCGCCGAACAGCGACCGCCGCGTGCGCGCCAGCGTGCTTTTCTCGACCTCGCGCAGGGTTTCGAAAATATCCTGCCCCGTCTTGCGCAGGATGATTTTCTTCCGCACCTGAAAGGTCGCCACGCGCTCGCGGTATTCATGCGCCTTCGACTGCCGCATGTTGTCGTAGCTCTTCAGCATGACCCGGCAGCGCTCCACCACCTGCGAGAACTGCTGGTTCATCTCCGTGCGCAGGAATTTCGTCACCGCCAGCCGCGCCAGCACATCCACGCCCAGCTTGTACTCCTTTTTGGCGCGATTGAGCGACGCCACCAGCAACTCGGTCAGCAGGGATTTCCAGTCGTTGGGATCGGCCTTCGGCTTCGCTTGTCTGCCCGCCAGATTGCGCATCCAGGAAGGGCCCTGGCTCACGATCGGAGCCTCGGCCGAGAGGAGACCATCGAGATCGCCGTGCCGGGCGATCATCCGCGCAATGTGTGCCCGGGCGACCTCGGTGAAGCGCGGGCTCAGCACTACGTCGTGCCGCAGGTTATCGACCCCGACCGCCAGCCCTTCCAGCGAAATCAGCGGCGTCGACGCAGCCAGGCTCGGCAGCGCAGGCTTGTCCGGCGCTCCGCCCAACCGAAAGATAGGAATTCTCGGCATCCCAGGCAGGTGTTATTTCGGAAGTTGCTGATTACACAACTACATATCGAGGCTAGCACGCGCGGCGGGAGGGCTAAAGTTACCTAGGTTACCGGCCTCATACGACTTGCGGGACGGGCGAGGTGGGCCGAGGCTGGCCATCCCCTGAAAATAAACGAAGTGCCAGAACAGGAACCTGGTGATGGCTACTGCGACAACCCTACGCGGCGCAACAGGTCTTGAAAGCGTGGGTCGCCGCGCAAGGGATCGAACATCGGATCCACCTTGAGGGACGCGAGCATGTTGGAGTGCTCGGAGTACGCCTTTTCCAGCACGGCCAGCGCTTGATCCTTGCGGCCCGTGGCGGCATAGGCACGGAAGAGCGCTTCCGGCAGGTCTGCGCGCGATTGACTGGCGTAGCTTTCGACCTGCGCTACAGCTTTCTCGGCCTCGGCCGTTCGACCCCATCGGCCGTAGAGTTGGGCTCTCGCTACCCAGACCCACAGCGGGTCTGATGACCCATACCCGCCCTCGATTTCATCCTGAGCTTGGCTGAACTTGCCTAGCTGCAGGTAGGAATAGATCAGGAATGAGCGGGCATGGTTAGAGCTCGGGTCCATGTCGAGCAAGGCGCGATCGTGCAAGATCGCACGATCGTAGTCCCGCGAGAGGTACAGGAGGCTCACGTAGTCGCTGGCGATGATTAAAGACATTGGATCGAGTTGGCGCGCCCGCTCGCTCTCAGCGAAAGCTTCGTCGAAGCGCCCTTGCCAGCCAAGGCACTCGGCGTACCACTGGTGGGCGGTTGGATATTCCGGATCCAGCTGGATGGCTCGTTGAAATTCTTTCTCCGCCGTTCGCCAGTCATAGTCATAGTTCTCGGCGATCAGTGCCAGCGACGCGTGGGCTTCGGCCAGGGTTCCGTCGATTTTGAGGGCGTTCAGCGCCGCTGTTCGCGCTTTCCTCATGAACTCGTTTTGAGGAGCGATATGCCACGTGCTCATCAAGCCAAACGTATCGGCTAGGCCGGCGTAGGCCCGGGCATAGTTCGGATCCCTGTCGATAGCCTGCTGGAAGTATTCAGCAGCCCGCTGGAACCCTTCCCCTGACCTCTTGTTCCAGAAATAGCGGCCCCTGAGATAGAGATCGTAGGCTTCGGATGATCTGGTGGAAGCAGCCGCTTGCCGGCTTCGGCCAGTCGTAGACCGAGGCGCGCCCAGCACCAGCTCAATTTCGTCCGCGATTTCCTGCGTGACCTCCTGCTGCAGCGCCAATACGTCACTTACTTCGCGGTCGTAGGTGCGCGCCCAGAGATGGGTCTGGTCTTTCACCTGAATCAACTGCGCCGTAACCCGCAAGTGTCCGGCATCGCGCTGGACACTTCCTTCCAGCACATATTGCGCCCCCAGTTCCCGCCCCACCTGATCCAGAGCTTTGGGGTTGTGTTTGTACAGCATGACCGACGTGCGGCCGATCACTCCCAGATGTTGCGGATCGAGTCCCCCAAGCGCGGTGATCATCTCCTCGGTAATTCCGTCGCTGAAGTACTCCTGTCCCGCGTCGCCCGTGAGATTTTCAAAGGGCAGCACAGCCAGTATCTGCCGCTTGGCAGATAAAGATGGCCGGTCCCGCCAGCGCATCCAGGCGAAGTAACTCACGCCCAGAGCCAGCACTAGCGCCATCGCCCCATAGGCCGTCCATTTGCGATGGATCGGATTCCCTGACTCTGCCGCCTGCGGCAAGGCCTCGGCCTTCTCGGCGAACTGGCCTGTCGGCATGGCCACTACGGGAGCGATAAAGCGATATCCGGTCCCGGTGATGGTCTGGATGAAGCGCGGTTGTTCGGGGTCGTCCCTGAGCGCCTGCCTTATTTTGCGAATTGCGCCGTTGATGCTGTTATCTGTGTCGAGATAGACATCTTTTCCCCATATCCGGGCGACAATCTCTTCGCGCGTGACGATTTCTCCCTGCCGCTCCACAAGGAGAAGCAGGATCTCCATCGGTATGCGTTCCAGCTTGAGCACACGGCCGGAGCGGCGCAGCTTGTAGGCGCCGGGATCGAGCTCGAAATCCTCACCGAATCGAATGCAGTTTGGGATTCCGGCTGGAAGCGTGGCAGGTTCCAGCGACATGGACGATGCATCCTCCCCCGAGGTGATGGGAGCGCTATTTTATCCCGGTTTTGGCGATCCCGAACATCCAGCCTTTTTTCTATAGGTTATGGGGACACGAAAATTAATACTCCGACAGGCAGCCGCTATTGAGAGTCGATCGTGCTTGCGGCAGCATCGCAAGCGTCCGCCAACCCGCTGTACGAGGATTTCACCATGAAAAGATTTGCGCTTCTGCTCGTTGGATTGTGTCTTACTGCCGTCATCGGTGTAACGGCCACATCCGGCTTGCCCAACCCTTTCTTCACCTTTGATTCGTCCGGAATATTGGGAACCTTCAGCACTTCGGGCCCGATCGACCAGACCAATCCTTTTTTCCAAAGCCTCGGAAGCAATGGCCGCGCGTGCTCCAGCTGCCACCAGGCCAGCGACGCCTGGACCGTCACGCCCGAGCACATTCGGCGTCGCTTTGAGTTCACCGGCGGCACGGACCCAATTTTCCGGCCCGTGGATGGAGCCAATTGCCCCAGCGCCGACGTTTCCTCCTACGAGGCGCGCCGCGACGCCTACGGGCTGCTGCTCAGCAAAGGACTGATCCGTATTTCGCTGCCAGTGCCTGCAAGCGCGGCATTCTCGATCACGCAGATCCAGGATCCCTACAACTGCCCGGAGACCACGACAATCCAGCCGGCGATGTACCGTCGCCCCCTACCGGCCACCAACCTCGACTTCCTCAGCGCCGTGATGTGGGATGGGCGGGAAACCGTCTTCGGCGCCATTCCCGGCAAGTCGATCAACCTGAACCAGGCCCTCACCAATCAGGCCACCGACGCGACTTTGGGCCACGCGCAGGCCACGCAAGCGCCGACGGCGGAGCAAGTGGCGCAGATCGTCGCCTTCGAGACCGCTCTCTACACCGCGCAGGAAGTGGATTGGAATGCCGGGTTCCTTACGGGCCGAGGCGCTTCCGGGGGATCGGTGAATCTCTCAGCACAGCCCTTCTACATCGGAGTCAACGATGCTCTCGGTGGCGATCCCGCCAGCGCTCCTTTCAACCCCAAGGCCTTCACTCTCTACAACAGCTGGGCCAACCTGAAGTATGAGCCGGCCCGTCAAGCGGTCCCGCGAGGGCAAGCCTTGTTCAACACTTTACCGATCCCGATCACCGGTGTCGGCGGCCTCAACGATGCGCTTGGACTGCCCGTTATCGCCGGCAATTGCACCACCTGCCACGATTCCCCGAACATTGGCAACCACTCCTTCTCCGTGCCCCTCGCCATCGGCACCACCGCGTATCCTCCCGTGCCGGCTCTCGACATCACGGGCTTGCCGGTCTACACCCTTGAATGTACAGACGGCACTACGGTGCAGGTGACCGATCCCGGGCGAGCCATGATCACGGGCAAGTGCGCCGACATCGGCAAAGTCAAGGGTCCAATCCTGCGCGGTTTGGCCGGACGGGCGCCTTACTTTCACAATGGCGCGGCAACTCGACTCGAGGATGTCATCGAGTTCTACAACCAGCGCTTCAACCTGAACCTGACGGCGCAGCAGAAGTCAGACCTCGTCGCCTTCTTAAAGACTTTGTAGTGTGCCGCATTCCGCCTGAGGAGTGAGGTTTAGCTGGCGGCGGATGTCCGGCGAGCCGGGCGATCATCCGCGCAATGTGTGCCCGGGCGACCTCGGTGAAGCGGGCTCAGCACCACGTCGTGCCGCAGGTTATCGACCCAGGCAACACGCTTCAGTGCTCTGTTTTTTGGCGTTTCGTCAGATTGGCAACCGCGCGGCGGCACGTCTCCGGGTCCTCGGATTGAGCCAGAGTTTGAAGCAAATCTGTCGGACAGCCTGGGTTGGAGGCGACATACCTGGCCGTCGCTGGATCAGACGCCAGTTTCTTCAGCTGTTCGGGCGGACAATCCGGATCCTGCGCCGCCAATATGCGGTCCCAAAGTCTCCCGGAAGCGGCTGATTTCTGCAGATACAGGATTTTTTGCGCTTTCGGAGTATTCGGATTCAGGCTGGCAGCCTCGCGGACTCGGAAGTTGTCATCCTCCAGCATCTTGGCGAGCTGATCGGGTGGACTATCCGGGTCGCCTGCGGCAGCTTCCCGTTCAGAGAAAGATCCGGACGCCGGTGCTCTCTTGAGGTAGGCAATTCTTGCCGCCTTCGGCAGCCTCGGATTCGCAGCTGCTGCCCGGCGGACGTTGGGAGCGTCATCGTCCAACATCCGGACCAACACTGGAACCGGCACATTCGGATTCCAGGCCAGGTTGTACAACACTTCGTATAAGTTGCCCGGATCCGGCAAATGGGGATCTTTTTGCAGGTCGACAACGTCGTCAAAAACAATCTCCAGAACCTCCGGTGGACAATATCGCTTGTCCGACAAGTGGCTCAGGATTCCAACCGTAGTTCGATAATGCCGGCTCGCACTCAAAAGTTCGTCCGCGCTGTCGGAATGAGCGTCGAGGTAGCTGTTGACCGCGTCCACCTGCGGTCCGGTTAGCGGCTCTGTTAAGGAGGTGATACCGTTCGCTTCTAGCGTTGCCAGGGCCCTTTCCTTCTCCATCTCTTGTTGCTGCCGAAATTGGACTACGCGCGATGACTCGGCGCGGGCCGCTTCCAGCCGCCGAACCAGGTTACGATGCTCAAGGATGATGAAAGGCGCGGCGCAACAGGCGGACACCGCAAACATGATGATGGCGGTCTTTCGTGGCCACTTGCGCGGCCGACTCGGCGACCCCATGGCCCAGGAGGCGACGGCAATCAAAACGGGCCAGATGACGCCGAACGCCAATGGAACGTATAGAACGGCCATCAGGGGATGGAAGTTGAGAAAGTTGGGCGTATGTGTCGCCCTGTCGCTATATGCAATCCACGCTGTTGGAAGCATGAATGCCAGGATGGCCGCGATCACCAGCGACAGCCACAAGACATACCCCGTCATACTTGGTCGAGCAGGGGACGACATAAACGTTCAGCTAACCATAGACCACCAGTGCATCCAGAATCGTTGAGCTCATTGCTGGCTCTTCACCCTTGCCGCCTCGAACTCGTCGCCCTTCTGCCATCCGATCAGTTTGGGCAGGGTCGCCGCTTCCCATCCCAACGCGAATCCGAACCGCGCCATGGCCGAGTCGCCGGTGAAATCCATCTCCGGATGGTACTCATCGCTGGGCTGGTGATAGTGCTTCTCCACGTACTCCTGCTCCTGCTGCATCCCCCACGACTCAGGGTGTCCCTTGTACTTCATGCCTTCATTGATGGAAAAAGAGGGCACGCCCACGCGCGCGAAGCTGAAATGATCGGACCGATAGAAGTGCCCTGCTTCCGGCCGCGCATCCGGACGAATCGCCAGCCGGAAATCCTTCGCCATGGCCTGAACTTCCGGATAAAACGACGTTCGCTCTGCCCCGGAAACTTCCACTTCCTCGGGAGCTCCCAGGGGCTTGACGTCGTCGTAGTTCAGATCGAGCGTGATCTTTCCCGCAGGAATCGGCGGATGCTTTCCCAGATACTCCGACCCGAGCAAACCCTGCTCCTCGGCCGTGACCGCCGCGAATAGAATCGACCGCCGTGGTTTCTGCGCCGATGCCCCGAACGCCCGCGCCAATTCAAGCAGAATGCCGCATCCCGTGGCGTTGTCCTGGGCGCCGTTAAAAATGTTGTCTCCCGGCATCTCTGGACGAATGCCGAAATGATCGTAGTGCGCCGTGTAGATTACCGCCTCATCGGCCACTTTGCGGTCGGAACCGGGCAGCATCGCCACCACATTGTTCGACTCGAAATTGCGCACCTTGCTCACCATGTGCGCCTTGAGCCGCGCCCCCAGATTTACGGGATGAAAATCGCGCGACTGCGCGTCCTGCATCATTTTGTCGAGGTCCATCTTCGACGCCGACGCCAGTCTCTTCGCCACATCGAAATGAATCCACGACGCCACCTTCAGCGTAGGCCCTTCCGCTTTTAACGAAGATTTTTCGCCCGAATTCGAGTTCCGCACCACCTCCCACGGATAACTCGCCATCTGCGTCTGGTGGACGAGCAGCACTCCCACAGCACCCTTGCGCGCCGCCTCTTCATACTTGTAAGTCCAGCGCCCGTAATAGGTTAGGGCTTTACCTTTGAAAAACTTCGGGTCGTCCGACGGCGGCTCGTTCACCAGCATGAGCAGCACTTTCCCGCGCACGTCCGTGCCTTTGTAGTCGTCCCAGTTGTATTCCGGCGCCTCGATCCCATAGCCGACGTACACGATGTCCGCATCCACGTCGGACTGCGCCTGCTGCGTCTGGTCCGTCGCCACATACTCATCGAGCGGCTTCAGATTCATGGTCTCGCCCTGCTTCGGGATGAGCGAGAACGTGGTTTCCGGCAGCGTCGTAATGCCGACCAGCGGCACTTTCTGCATGTAAGTCCCATGGTCGCCCGCCGGCTTCAGCCCGTATTCGGCAAACTGCGTGGCGATATACTCCGCCGCAATGTCGCCTCCGCGCTGCCCGGTGCCGCGCCCCTCCAGCAGATCGTGCGACAGATACCGTACGTGCCAGCGAATGCGCTCGGGAGAAATCGTCTCCAGCGCCGCATAGGCCGCGCCCGGCAGCCGCACCGACGGCGATTTTGTGCCCTTGGCCGCACCCGCGCCTCCTTCCGGCCACGCCGGCAGGCTCAGGCACAACAAGCTCAGGCACACCATCAGACAGGCCGAAACGATCCTCGTCATTCCTTGCATCGGTAGGTCTCTCCCCTAACCGGGACCAGCCCGGCTGGAAGGCTCTTCTAGTGAAAGTCTTGGAGAATTGTAAAGGAAGGGAGAGTGCTGGTTCCGCAAAAGACGCCTGCGGCAGGGTGCACGAGAGTGCACCTACCCAAGGAATGCGTATCCGGCGGGACGTGTCCGGCTGCGCGCCTTACCCCGTGTTCCTCTGTGCCCTCTGTGGTTGGCCTGTGTCTTGTCGGCGCGCCGGACCCGGCGCTAATTTTTCGAGCTTCAACCGGCCTGGAAATCGCGCACGTTGTCGCCCGGCTTGAAGATCGCCGCCGGCGCGATTTTTCCCGCCCCCGCCATCCTCCGGCTGATCTCCTCAAACTCGGCCTTGACCCAGCCCACACTCGAAACCTCGATTTCGCCATCCTGGGCTATCCAGAACAGCGTAGGCACGTTGGTCAGCCCGTAAGCATTCGACACCGGATAGCTGCGAGTGTCGTCGAGCAGCACCGGAAAGGTCACGCCAAATTCCGTGTTGAACGCGGCCGTGTCCTTGGCGTCGTTCTGCGACACCCCGACCAGCGTGTAGCCTTTCTGTTGGTATGCCTTGTGCAGTCGCTCGAGAAATGGAAACGCATACTGGCACACCGGGCAGGACACTTTGTAGAAGGCCAGCACCACCGGCGCACCGGCAAGCGCCTCACTGAGAGAAAAGGGTTTACCGTCCAGTGTTTTCAGTTTAAATTCCGGCGCCTTGGTCCCCGCTGTCAATGCCGCCATTGTTGTTCCTCCGGTTCGTCCCTTTAGGATGTTCGCAGACAGCGCATAAAACCGCTGCAGGCGAGCTACTTTATCTTAGATGACTCGATCGGCACCGTGGATGGAAGGCTGTGTAACCGCTGGGAGTGGGAATCCCGCTGTTCATTGGATATACGTCACACGGGACCCGCATCGCCACAGGTAAAGACATTTTGCGGCACGCCACTTGATGCGAGTTATCTTGACCGTAGGATCGCAAGTGCACAAGGGGTCCACCGTTACTACGACGTGGCCCAGCCACCGCTCCACTTTCGGCGGACTTTCTTCGACGCGCGTGCAATTCGGCCCATAGTGAGCACACTCGTCGCCAATCTTGAAGGTGTACGTCAGTGGATAGGACGTGATGTCCGCGCTGCATCCCTGGCATTCGAACCGCGATTTCTTCGCACTCTCGAGAGCCGCCTGAATCAGCATGGGATGCCCGTCAAACAATTCTGTGGACTCGACACTTCCGTCCTTCCGGACGTGAACGTACACTTTGACGTCGCCCATGATCCTGGCCTGCCGAGCCAGCGGAGGATAAACCGGGGGTGACAACTTGGTCATCACAACTCCGGTCTGCGCTGTTTCCTCCGATCCTGAAGTTTGTGCGAATGTGTTCTGAGCGCTGGCGAAGAACACACCTGACAGTGCGCTCATCGAGAGCAACGCAAGCGCAAGAGACCATCTCATGCATAAAAGTCTAGACCCGACTGCGCGGGGCAGCAATGATTTCCGTTTTTCGCAGGATCTTACGTGCCAGCCCAGTCAGTGCCAGCCTCTTCAATCGCTCGAACGCGACCCACTCCCCGCCAGTTCGATGCGAAGCCGGCCCACGCCATACCCGCACCGTGTAGTCCGTCACCGTGATCGAATGCTTGAGCGTGAGGCAAAGCTCTGGGATCATCGTCGCGGCTTTCCCGTTCCCACTTGTTTTGTCATTCCCGTTTGTTTTGCCATTCCCCCTTGTTTTGTCATTCCGACGGGTCGCAACGCGAGCCGGAGGAACCTGCTTTTGGGTGGCGCAGCGCTTCAGCGCTGCGATCTCACCCACCCCATTCGATGGGGCTTTAGCCCCTGAGGGAATCTCGGGCAATTCCCACATCCCTGGCATGAGCCGCGCATCGCGCGGCCGCTGCACAAGAAATACCGCCCCGTCGCGAGCGTTTTCCGATCGAAGCGCGAGCGCATAGTCAATCTCCCGCTTCTTCTGCTGCGCCGCCTTCGCCCCACCAGCCATCTCCCCGCGCGTCGCGCACAAGTCCACCACCGGACACGTCAAACATGCCGGAGCCCGCAACGTGCACACGGTCGCGCCCAACTCCATCATCGCCTGATTGAAATCCCCCGGCCATCCGCGATCCAGCAAACCATCCGCCGCCGCCCACAACCGTTCGCCCGCCAGCCTCTGACCCGAAACCCGCTGCAGCACCCGCTCGACATTCCCGTCTACCACCGCGACCGGCTCGCCGAACGCAATGCTGGCGATCGCCCCCGCCGTGTACCGCCCCACCCCGGGCAGTTCCCGCCATCCCTCCGCGCTCGCCGGGAATTTCCCGCCCAGCTCCCGCACCACGACCTTCGCCGCCCGATGCAGCATGCGCGCCCGCCGGTAGTATCCGAGCCCGCTCCAGGCCGCCAGCACCGAAGCCTCCCGCGCCGCCGCCAGCTTCTCCACCGTCGGAAAGCGCCGCAGAAACTCGTGATAGTGCGCAATCACCGCGGCCGCGCGCGTCTGCTGCAGCATGATTTCCGATACCCAGACGCGATACGGATCGCGGGTCCCTTTCGCTCGCGGCGGCCGGCGCCACGGCAGATCGCGCGCGTGCGCGTCATACCACGCGAGCAACTTCTCGCGAAACAATTCCACCGGCATGTCCGTAGCCAGACCCGGCATTGCAGGTTTCATATCAAAAGGCATTGAACCACCAAGGCCACGAAGGTGCACGAAGGAACTTGCGCTCATGCCTGCGTGGAACTTCGTGCCCTCCAGGGCCCATGCTCAGGGAGCCACCAATCCCACCGGTAGCTTCCGAGTTAGCTGCTCAATCATATTGACCCTGCGCCCCTGCCACGAAATAATAGCTGGGCCTGGCATCCGCAACATCGCGTGACACGATTCACGCCCGTTCGTCGCGAGGAGCACCATGAACGACTTCAACCGCAAGGTGGAAGACGCGTCCGCGCGTGTCGGCAAGTCCGTCAGCGACGCCGCGCAGCGTCTGGAGAAAGAGATTCCCGAATTCATCAAGTATCTGAACGACGAAGTCGTTCCCGCCATGCGCACGCATTCCACCAAGGCGCGGCGTGTGGCCTCCAAGAAGTTGGCCGAATTTGCCGACTACATGGAGCAGCATCCCCAGAAGTAGAAGGCAGCATCTTATTTGGGCCCCGCTGTACGCGTCGTCGCAGTCCCTTCGTCCGCACTGTCATGTTGCTGATCCTGCTGCTCACGTTGTTGCTGTCGGCCTGCAGCCATCCTAAGCAGGCGCGGGTGGAAGTGCCCCCGCCTCCGCCACCGGCATCGACCACGCCAGAAGCGTCTCCGTCGACCGCTGCGAATATTCCGCCGCGGCGTGAGACCCGCGTTCCGCAAGAGCGTGCAGCGACTGACGACCTCGCCGAGCCCACGCTTCCCGCAGACGCTAAGCCCGTCGCCACCGAAACCGGACTGGCCAGCTGGTACGGACCTCCTTACCACAATCGCCGCGGATCGAACGGCGAAATCTACAACATGCACGCCATGACCGCCGCGCACCGTACCTTTCCGCTGGGATCGATCGTGCGCGTGACCAACGTCAAGACCGGCCACACCGCGCTGGTGCGCATCACCGATCGCGGGCCGTTCATTCCCGGACGCGTGGTCGATCTCTCGCTCGTCGCCGCGCGCAAAGTGGACGTCGTGCAGCCCGGCGTCGCCGAAGTGAAAGTCGAACTGATGCAGGCGGGCGCCGCGCTCGACTCCGCCGGGAAGTGGGCGGTGCAGATCGGCGGCTTCCCTGACGAGAAATCCGCCTCCAAACTAGCCGACCACCTGACCCACCGTTATCGCACAGCGAAGGTCTTGCGTTTCGCCAGTCCTGCCGGAGACTGGTGGATCCGCGTCCGCGTGCTGGACGACGATCACGAGCGCGCCCAGCAACTTGCCGCCGAAACCACAACGCCCGAAGGCGCAGTCTTTTTGGTGCGGCTGGATTAGGTCGGACCGAGTCGCAAATACCGGGCAGCACTCCACAGGTTGGGCAAATCCTGGACCGGGAAAATCGGCGATTGCGCTTCGAATGAGGTTTTCTCCGCGTTCTCTGCGGCAGTTCTCTGCGGCCTCTGCGATGAAAAGCAAGACCTAAACGCAGAGATCGCCGAGGTCTCGCAGAGGTCGCAGAGAAGTACGGGGAAATTAGCTTAACTCGAGACCGGTTGCTCGCTACTCGGTGCTCGATACTTGGCGCGCCGTACTCCCTATTGGATTCACCACCGGGCATCGCGCCCAATGTCCTGCCGCCACTTCCACCAGCGGCGGCAGAGAGCGCGCACACTCCGCCACGCGAAGTCCGCAACGCGGTTCGAAGGCGCACCCCGGAGGCATGGCCTGCAGCGCCGGCACCGTGCCTTCGATGGTTTCGAGAGGGCGCGTCCTATCCGTCCTGAGGTCGGGCACAGCGTGGAGTAAGCCGCGGGTGTAGGGATGGGCAGGCGCCTGAAAAATGTCACGCTTCGAGCCTAGCTCGATCAAGCTGCCGGCATACATCACGGCGACGCGATCCGCGACTCGCGAGACCACCGCCAGATCGTGCGAGATGAAAAGCATGGCCAGGCCAAATCGCGCCCGCAATTCACCGAGCAACTCCAGAATTTGCGCCTGGATGGTCACATCGAGCGCCGTGGTCGGCTCGTCGGCAATCAGCAACTGCGGACGGTTCACGATCGCCATGGCGATCATAATGCGTTGCCGCATTCCTCCCGAGAGCTGATGGGGATAGTCGCGGGCGCGTTGCGCCGGTTCTGGAATCGCTACGTCATTCATGGCATCGAGGGCTCGCTGCCAGGCTTCCTTCTTCGAGACGTGATTGTGCGCCAGCACGGCCTCGGCAATCTGCTCGCCCACGCGCATCACGGGATTGAGCGCGGTCATCGGCTCCTGAAAAATCATGGCCATGCGGGAGCCGCGCAGCTGGCGCATGGAGTCGTCGGCGAGGCTGGGGAGATTGCGCGCGGACCCGTTGTCGGAAAAGAGAATCTCGCCTGACACGCGCGCCTGCGGCGGCAACAGCCGCATGATCGCAAGCGATGTAAGCGATTTGCCGGAGCCCGATTCGCCCACCAGCCCGAGCACTTCACCGGGAGCGATGGAGAAGCTGAGGTCGCGAACCGCCGGAAGAGTTTGTGTAGGGACAGCCGCCCCCGGCTGTCCGGCGGCCCGCAGGGCCGCAGCTGCCGATTGCGTAGGGAATTCAATGTTCAGCCCACGAACGTCGAGCAAGGCATTCACGCAGGCTATGGTAGCAGCGCGGTGCTAAAGCCGCCCTGCGGGTGGCGGACAGCCGAGGGCGGCTGTCCCTACACGAACACCTACTGCCCCAGGATCAGCGGCAGGCCGTTCTTGTTGTTGCCGATCACCACGACCTTGGTGTTGGCGCTCTTGGCCAGATTCTCCGTGGCTTCAATCCCCTTCCATTCCAGCAGCGACGGCGTAATGCCCTGGGCGACAATCTGTTGGAAGTCGCGGACGCCGGCTGCCTCGATGCGCTTGCGCTGCGCTTCCTGCGTTTCTTTCTGCAGACGGAAATTCATGGCCAGTGCTTCCTGCTCGGCCTGCTGCTTGGCCTCGATCGAGGCTTTCAGCGTGGCCGGTAGCTGAATATCGCGCAGGAGTACGTTCTCCACAGAGATGCCGCGTTTATTGAGTTCGGTGGTGATCTGGTCCGTGATCTGCTTGGCCACCATTTCGCGCTCGCCGGTGTAGAGTGCATTCGCCGTGTGCGAAGCGGTGGCTTCACGGATGGCGGAGCGCAGGGTCGGCTCGACTACGATGTTCTCGTAGTCGGCTCCGATGTGCTGAAAGACATCAGCGGCGCGGTCGGGATTGAGGTGATAGATGAGCGATGTGTCGAGGCTCATCATCAGCCCTTCGCTGGAAGGAACGCTGGCCGATTCTTTGATGGTTTGAGTTTGAATCGACATTTCGTTGTTGGTCTTCAGCGGATTGATGAGGTGAATGCCTTCGCCCAGAGTCTCGCCGGTGACCCTGCCGAAGAGCGTGAGCACGCCCACGTGACCAGTGCCGACGCGGGTCACGGCACTGAAGAACAAGATTACGAGTACGAGGGCGGCGATTGCGATGCCGATCAGGCGAAGCAGGCCTGCGCCGTGGCCGCCGCCTCCATCAATTACTCTGCCCCGAGTCGGATCAAAAATTGTCATGACAGTTCTCCCCTGGAGGATTGTAGGTTGGCCGGGCGCGGAGGATAAGTGTCTCGGCTGGCTCAGTGGGGAGGGCGGGCGCCGGCCTGGTTCGCTGAATGAATTTCAGGTTGTGAGTGAGTAACCTCGCCGTTCCCCTTCCGCCTCTAGTGGCGCCCCACGACGACGATCATAAAGCTCCCGGGCTTGGGCACGGGACGACCTGTAGCTCCCGGTTTCTGTTCCTCAAATTCGAAAGTGGGCAAGTACGCCTTGTGCGTCTCCGGATCAACGTCCATGGTTTTGGCGCCAAATGGGGTCGTCACGGTTTGCACGATCTCGAGCTTGCCAGACGCATCCTCACCCGCAACGTTCAGCTTGCCGTCGCGGCAGCTCGCGAATGCCTGGTGACCGTCGAACTTCGTAGCATCCACGCCTGCGCCGATCGCGAGGTCGGCGACAATCTTGCCGTCGTCCGTGCTCATCACAATCAGCTTCTGCGGCTTGCGACATCCAATGAAGAGCCGGTGCTTCGCGGTGTCGATCGACAGCCCCACCGGAGAGCCGCCGGGAGCGGTCGGCCAGTGCGCCAGCACTTTCCTCGCTTTGAGGTCGACCACGGCAACCTGGTCCTTGTCCTCCAGATTGATGTAGACCTTACCGGCGCCGTCGGAGGCGAGGAACTCTGGCTTGCCGCCCAAGTCAATGGGCGCATCGATGGATCCTGTCTTCGGATCGACGTCGGGCTTGACGGTCATCAGTATTCCGTCGTCGCCGGAAACCACCAGCACGAGCCCGCTGGCTTTGTCGTAGATGATGCCGTCCGCATCGGGGTGCGCTTTAAGCGTTCCCAGCACGGCATTCGTCTTGAGATCGAAAATCACCACCGCGCCCTCGCCGTCGCTGATGAATCCTCGTCCGGCCTCGGGAACAAGGGCAACTCCATGGTTGTGCTTCTGGCCGGGAATGTCGGCGAGAGTCTTCCCCGAATCGGCGTCGATGACCATGGTGTGCGTGCTCCGGGGAACGTAGAGGCGGTGATTCTGGGCATCCACGGTGATGTAGTCCATGCCGCCCTCACCGCCGATGTGAAACGTCTTCTCGACCTCCCAGCCGCCCTGCGCGGCAACGCGGGCGCTAAGCGTGAACGAGACCACTGCGATCAGAAGGGCTGCAGATGTATTCCGAAATTGCATTCGATCCTCCATAACCATGCTGGGCAATTTTGACGATAAGGCTAGGAGTTGAACATGAAAACTACCTGAAGAAGAAGGCCGTCCGATTCAGCGTAACGCCCCAATACACTCTTGACCCCGGGTCGCCCAGTTTCTCACGCCGGCTCCTGAATCTTGCCCCAAACCTGCCGCATCTCTTACAGTACGTCTATGAGCAAGATTCACATTCCTACGCCGTTACGGCAGTACGTCGGTAAGCAGGCAGCGGTCGAAGTCAAGGGCACCACCGTCGGAGAGGCAATGACTGCCCTCGTGGCCCAGCATCCCGATCTGAAGAAGCACCTCTACACCGACGACGGCAAATTGCGCGCCTTCGTGAACGTTTATCTCAACGACGAAGACATCCGCTACCTGCAGAAGGAAGCGACTGCGCTCAAAGACGGTGATAACATTTCTATTGTGCCTTCGATCGCCGGAGGCGCATAGCATTGGATGCCCCACCCTTGTCGTCCCGTTCTTTGGGACGACAGGGTGGGGATTTTGACTTCCTGAACGCTATTTCCGGACGCGAGCCGAAAGTCAGAGTCCCCACCCTGTCGCAAAGAACGCGACAAGGATGGGGCATCCGCTGAAAATATTTTGAGGACTATGGCCACCACCACCGAAATTCCCGTAACTCTCAGCAAAGACGAAATCCTGCGCTACTCGCGCCATCTGATCATGCCCGAGGTCGGCATGGAGGGCCAGCAGAAGCTCAAAGCGGCGCGCGTGCTCTGCATCGGCACGGGCGGGCTGGGCTCGCCGATGGCGCTCTATCTGGCCGCCGCGGGCGTAGGCACGCTCGGCCTGGTCGACTTCGACGTCGTCGATTACACCAACCTGCAGCGCCAGATCATCCACTCCACAGCCGACGTAGGCCGCAAGAAGCTCGACTCCGCCGCCGACAAGCTGAAGGCCATCAACCCGTTCATCAATCTCCGCACGTTCGACACCATGCTCAACAGCGCGAACGCGCTCGAACTGTTCTGCGACTTCGACATCATCGCCGACGGCACCGACAATTTCCCCACGCGCTATCTGGTGAACGACGCCTGCGTGCTCACGGGCAAGCCTAACGTCTACGGCTCGATCTTCCGCTTCGAAGGCCAGGCCAGCGTCTTCGCCACCAAAGAAGGCCCCTGCTACCGCTGCCTCTATCCTGAGCCGCCACCGCCGGGACTGGTTCCCTCGTGCGCCGAAGGCGGAGTTCTCGGCATTCTTCCCGGCCTGGTCGGCGTGATGCAGGCCACCGAAGTCATCAAGCTGATACTCGGCATCGGTGAGCCGCTGATCGGCCGCCTGTTGCTGGTCGACGCGCTGGGTATGAAGTTCCGCGAGCTCAAGCTGCGCAAGAATCCCGACTGCCCGGCCTGCGGCACGCATCCCACGGTCACCAGGCTGATCGACTACAACGAATTCTGCGGCATCCGCGGCGAGGAGAAACCGGTGAGCGCTGGAGTTCCCGAAATTCAGGTGGAAGAGTTCAAGCGGCGCCTCGACGCGAAAGACGATCTGTTCGTCCTCGACGTGCGCGAGCCGCACGAATATCAGATCTGCAACCTCGGCGGATATCTGATTCCGCTCAACGATCTGCCGAAGCGCGTGAACGAGCTCGACTCCAGCCGCGAAATCGTCGTCCACTGCAAGATGGGCGGACGCAGCGCCAAGGCGGTAGCGTTCCTGCAGCAGTCGGGGTTCAAGAAAGTGCTGAATCTCGCCGGCGGCATCACGGCCTGGTCGGATCGAGTAGACCCGAAGGTGCCGAAATACTAAACACCGCCCTGGGGAGGGCGGTCGCGCTGCTCGCGGCATAGAATAATTGACATTTATTGGTCGGCAGCTATAACAAGCTGTTCGCACTCGCGCCTGCTCAACTAGGTTCCCTCCAAGGACTTACTATCTCAGGTCGACGACACACTGTACGATAGGCTAAGAGCACTTAGGAGGGTCTATGAAAAGTTTGGCCGTTCTTGCTTCGCCGCTTTGGCTGCTGAGTGTTCTCCCCTGTCTTCCCCAATCCGGGGCCGTGATCCCGCAGGGTGGCGCCGGCCATGCGACGCAAGCTACTTGCGTGATCCTGAAGCGCATGGGGCCGGCAGATCAAGTTACGAGCCGCATGTACTCGTTTGGAATTCGCGGAAAGCAGTTCCAATACGTTGAAGGCAAGCTTCCTGAAGGGTTTCCCTTTCATGGACGGATGACCGATCATGACGTAAGGAACTTGCAGGCACGCGGCACCGAGGTGATAGTGGTCGAGTCCCACTACACAGCCGAGGATTTGAAGCAAGCTCGGGCGGAGTGCAGGGGAGAAACTGGCCAAACGCCGAACAAGGCCGAAGCGGTAGAAGCACCGCCCTCTGCTGACGATGCCAGCGGACAAGCGGCGCCAGCTGACAAGAACAAGGCCGCCCCAATAAAAGAACAACCCGCGAGCGTCGATAAGCCGGCCACGGCCAAGCTATTCGTTGGATCAACTCCAGACGGTGCAGACATCGAGGTGGACGGCAGCTTCGTCGGCAACGCGCCGTCGGACATCCAGGTTACGGAGGGCGATCATACTGTGACCGTCAAAAAGGTCGGATTTAAGGACTGGCAGCGAAACCTCAAGGTTAGTGCAGGGAGCAACATACGTCTAAACGCCGAACTGGAGAAAGCGGCCAGCCAGTGACTTCACCTTAGATTTCTCCAATTCTCGCTCGATCCTGGACTATCGGCCGTTCAACAAGTTTTCTCCTCCTCCTGCCGATAAAGACATACGTGAGCAATCTCTCAACCGGACAAGACTCCTCTGGCCAGGCTGCGGCCCCAGCGAAAGTCAAAGCCGTAAAGCCCTTGCGCTACGTCGCCCGCCAGCCCATCGTCGACCGGGAAGAGAGAGTTTTCGGATACGAGCTTTTGTTCCGCGACGGGATCGAAAATTGCTTCACCGGCGATTCCGACGAGGCTTCGCGGGCCACGGTCGATCGCTCGCTGCTCATGGGCCTCGACGTGCTCTACGACGGCCGCCGCGCCTTCGTGAACTGCACTCGCGACACGCTGGTCAAGGGCCTGGTCACGCTGCTGCCTTCGGTCTCCACCGTGGTCGAGATTCTTGAAGATGTCCCTCCCGATGCCGAAGTGATCGCGGCCTGCCAGAGCCTGAAAGAAGCCGGCTACCTGCTCGCCCTCGACGACTATGTAGCCGATGATCCGCGCGAGCCGCTGGCCGAGATGGCCGACATCATCAAGGTGGAAATGCAGCTCACCACCGAAGAGCAGCGCGCCGATCTGATCAAACGCCACGGCCCCTGGCGCTGCCGCATGCTGGCGGAAAAAATCGAAACCCAGCGCGACTTCGTGCGCGCCCGCGAGCAGGGCTTCATCTACTTCCAGGGATATTTTTTCCGCCGTCCCGAGATGATTCAGACCCGCGACATGCCGGCCCACCGCCTGCACTACCTGCGCATGCTGCAGGAGGTCTCGCGCCCGGAGCTGGATGTCATGGGGCTGGAGCGGCTGATCAAGGCCGAGGCGTCGATCTGCTATCGCTTGTTGCGTTACCTGAATTCCGCCGTCTTCGGGCTCAAGAACGAGATTCACTCCGTGCGCCATGCGCTCTCCCTGCTGGGCGAACGCGAAGTGCGGCGCTGGGTGCGCCTGGTGGCCGCTGTCGGCGCCGGACAGGACAAGACGACCGACCTGCTTCTATCCGCCCTGGTGCGGGCCCGGTTCGGCGAATTGCTCGCCCCGCATGTGCCCCACGGCGAGTCCGACCTGTTTCTTCTCGGGCTGCTCTCCCTGATCGACGCCATGCTGGAAATGCCTATGGCGGAAGTGCTCGATCGCGTTCCGCTCGATCAGGAGACCAAGGCCGTGCTGCTCGGCAAGCCCAGCCTGCTGCGTCCGGTGTACCAGCTCATCCTGGCCCACGAGAGCGGAGAGTGGGAAGCCGCCGCGCAGCTCAGCCAGAGCCTGCATGTCAGCAGCGAAGATCTGGCCGGCTACTACTGGCAGGCGCAATTGTGGGCGCGGGAAGTATCCTCGGAAGCATGACGACCGCGGCACGCGCGTCGTGAATCGTTTTAGGGAATCGGCGCCGGAACGGAGAATCAGAACCACGATTGCGGCCGCCGCTCAGACAGTCATGTCCTCCTGTGCAAAAAGGAGGCTTCCGGGGCCTTGCGCAATCAGGCCGGGAACGGTTACCATGACCTTGTTCTCATTTAAGGCCTCGTTCCCGCGTAGGCCTTCCGCGACTGCCGTTCCGAGGCGTCGCCTACGGATCCGAAAACGGAAACCCGATACTACGAGTAGAAAGTTCATTCGCGAAGAGTAGGTCTTTCGAGAGTTGGGGTTCGTTCCAGCGTGCGTCCATTCGCAACCCGCAACCGAGTTAGTGTGGAGCGGACACTCCCTTCGGCAAGCTCAGGGCAGGCACCGTCCGCGCAACGCCTGGACCATTTCTGCATCCAAGGTGCCAGGAATTGGCGTGCTGGGAACCGCGCGCAGTCGGTTGACATTCCTGTTCGCGTGGTTACCGGATCACAAGATTTTGTAAAGCTTTGTCACTCGTTAGAAGCACGTTGAGAGGATTATGAACGCAGGACCAGGAAAGGCCTCCGGCGGAGGCGGCAGACGGAGACGGCGCGGCCGCCGTCCCCACAATCAGCGCGGACAGCGTCCCGGACCGGGCCTGAGCCGCGAGAACAAAGATGGCATCTACACCGCGCCCATGGATCACAGTTATCGCGCGGTTCTCGGCGGCAACAACGGCGGCAAAGGCGGGCGCCCGCGTCCCGGCTATGCCCCGCACTTTCCGCAGCTCGACCCCGAACCGCTGCCCGCGAACGGCGACGCCAACCCCAACTCCCGCATCTTCGCCTTCATCGACGACCTGTTCTTTATGGCCAAGATTCAGGAGACCGCGCGCAAGCTCAACGTCAAGGTCGAGTTCGTCAAGACCGACAAGGATCTCTCCGACAAGTTGGAGCAGAACGGCGAAGAGAAGCCGTCGCTCATCATCTTCGACCTCAACAGCAACACCGCCAAACCGCTCACGCTCATTCCGAAACTGAAGAGCAAGCTGAAAAAAGGCACGTCCATCATAGGCTTCCTGTCGCACGTGCAGGGAGACCTGAAGCAGAAGGCCCACGAGGTGGGCTGCGATATGGTGCTGCCGCGGTCGGCGTTTTCGCAGAATTTGCCGCAGTTGCTGCGCCGCCACGGCGCCCCGGATGACGCCGAACCCACCGTGCAGTAGCAGGTACGGGAAGGGCACAACTTCAGCCGAAAGACTCCAAATCCGAATATTGTTTTGAAAGGGCGCGGCTTACAGCCGCGCCGCAAAGACAACAGAATGAGATGCGGCTTCAGCCGCTTCGACTTCACTCCGGCCGATCCGGATAAACTACCGTCGGAAAGCGCCAGTGGATCAGCGCCGCGCACACCAGCAGCCCGGCAATTGAGATCACGCTGCCCTCCGGCCCCGCTGAGCCTCCCGTGAGCCAGTCCGGCCCGCGCACCGAACTGTTCAAGAATCTGCCCACGCCGAGCAGTCCGCTGTCGGGCGTGCCATAGAAGAACGTTTCCGCCCAGTCCCAGGCCGCGTGATATCCGGCCGCGAACCACAGATTCCCCGTGCACCGGATCATAAGACAAAACAGCAGCCCCGTGCCCACCACGTGCAGAATGCCAATCACATTTTCTCCGTGGTTGCCCAGGTGCGCCGCCCCGAACACGGCGGAAAGAAACAGCGCCGCCGGCCAGAAGCGCATGCGTCTGGCCATGAAAAACAGCCAGTAGCCGCGAAAAGCAAACTCCTCATGCCACGAGACCGCAAGGAAAGTCACACCCCAGGCCAGCCCTGACCAAACCGCCGCCTTTCCCGCCAGCGCCGCCGAGTCAATGCGAAAGTGCCCGGAAGGCGCCAGAACCAGCACCACGGCCGACAGGATCGCGAAGCCCCAGATCAAACCTTCCCAGAATCTCACTCCGAACGCCTGCCGCGGCGGCATCCCGTAAGCCGCAAACGGACGCTTCTCCAGGCGCGCCACGATCCACGTCGCCAGCACAACAAACACTACAGAAGCAGCCTTGATGGGCAGTTCGGTGGGCACGGCCAACACGCCCGGATCGCCGCCCAGGCCCAGGCGCCGCAAAAGCATCAAAACGAAGAACGGAGGAATGAAACTGATCAGCGCCCAGAGAATAAGGCGGCGTCGATCATTGCCTGCCCAGGGCGTCGCAGAACCAGAACCCTCGCCGGCCGGCGTGTTCGAGCCGCTGCCAGAGGAATGTTCCTCGGGTAGTTCAGCAATGGGGTCGGATCCCGGATCTATCGGCAAGCGTGTCCCCTCCCGTCAAGGAGACACGAGTATGACAGCGCGTCCAGCCGTGCGCCAGCGAAGATCGGCCCGTCTACTTCGCCGCGCTCAGCGTCGTCGGATCGATCTCCAGAACCATCTTGTAGGATGCCGCCGGCGGCGCCGGAAAAGGCGTTTGCTTGGCCACATACGTGGCGTACATAGCGCGCATCAGGCACATGGCGAAGGCATTGGGCTGCTTCTCCATGTGTACCTCCTCGGCGCTGCCGTTCTGCCCAACCTGGACAAACAGCTCAAAGCTGGACGCATCGCCGTTCGATTCTTTCACACACGATTGCTCGAACGCGGTCAGCTTTGGATTGAAATTCGCAAGATAGGCTTTCGTTTCTCGAGTCTTCATATTCGCCGCGGCTTCGTCATGGAAGGCGCGGGTTTTCGCCAGCATCGGCGCCATCTGCGTAGCCAGGTCGCGATTCTGTTTGAACCAGGCTTCGGTTCTCCACTTGTCCTGGTCCCACTGATCGCCCATGCGCTTGAACTCCTGATCGGCGACCCCCCAGTCGTGCGCCTTGGAAGCCATCAGCGCAAACGAATTCACGTTGAGCAGTGACACGCCGTACTTTTTCTCCAGCGCGGCATATCCCTTCTGCTCCCGCGGCCAGGAAAAGTGGCCGAATTCCGGGTCGTCGCAGCCGCACACCAGCTTGTCGGCAATCTGGAAATAGAGAATGTCGCCGGCGGCGCCGCCAACCTTGTCGGCTGCGGCAGCCGCAAAGATGGCGGCATCGCCTTCCTCGCCGCTCCATTTCGGCTGCAGCTGCACCACGTGGTTGCGGTAGTACGACTGAAACGTGGGGTCGAAAGCCACCGCTTTCTCAAACAGCGCCGTCTGCTGCGCCAGATCCCATCCCTCGCCCTGCGCCACGTCCAGCATAGCCAGGTACCACTCCGGGCACTTCGTCGGCAGCTTGGCGGCTTCGTCCAGGATCGCCTGGGCCTTCTCCACGCGCTGCTCAAACAACTTCCACCCGCTTTCGCTCACCGAATTGCTGTAACCGCTGCCGCGCGCGTCCCAGGCATAGCTGGTATAGGACTCCGCTGTGGCGATGCGCGCCGTGACCGACTGCGGGTTTTCGTCTTGCCAACGCTGCAGCAATTCGAAATGCAGCTTCCAGTCTTCCTCCGTGGGATGCCCGGGCCGTGGCTTTTCCAATCCGCTGTAGATCTCCACCAGCTTCCACGTGCCGCCGGAGAATCGCGTTTTCCTCGCGCGCGCCGCATCCGCCACGCAGTCCAGGTCCGCAAACTTTTCCTGCTTGAGCAACTGCGCGATGGCGCTCTGGTAAGCATCGAACGCGTGGACATCGGTGGCCGGATCAAATTGGTCATCGTGGAAGGCGCAGGGCTTTCCCGCTGCCTTTTCCTGGGAAGCGGGCGCCGACGCAGACGCAGCGTGCGACAGCATCAGCAAAGCCGCTGCCATGCCGGCAAGTGCAAAAGAAAGTCGGCGGAAAGCGCCGCACAGACGAATCAGCGAGAACGCGCAGAAGCCACGAGTCATGATGGAATTCCCAGGGCAGAATTCGGATAGCCACACCGTTACCCAGCCAGCCTATTGCGCCCGGAGTGCCCTGTCGACGTTACTTCGGTGTGGGAAAAGATTGCGGACGTGCGAGACCTCAGGATTGGACGAAAAAGGATTGCACGAAACGACTCTCGCGCAGGACAGCGGCGATCTATCCCGGAGGCCAGGTGAGCGTGCGCCCGCCGAGCAGGTGGACATGGAAGTGAAATACGGACTGCCCGGCGCCCGGGCCGACGTTGAGCACGGTGCGATATCCGCGCTCGATGTTGCGGTCGCGCGCAATCTGCGCCGCCACGAGATGGCAGCGCCCGATCACTTCCGCGTCGCCCGCCTCGGCCTCTTTCAACCCCGCAATATGCTTTTTGGGAATGATCAAGACGTGGGTCGGCGCCTGCGGATTGGTATCTTCGAAGGCAAAGACGTGGTCGTCCTCGTGAACCTTTTTCGCGGGAAGTTCGCCCCGCAGGATTCGACAGAAGATACAGCGTGCGGTGACGTCGGCCATGATGAGGTCAAGTGAGGTGAACCGAGCAACGATAGCACCGAAGATGCAGCCATGTCAGCACCGGCAGCCGCGTTCCACATTCGCCACTCTTCGGCGCCGCCCTCGTCTCGCTTCCCTTTCCAGTCTATAATCGGCAGCTTGTCTGATTGCTCGTGCGATTGATGTTCCGGGAATCTGTGCGCATACTGCTGCTCAGCGACATTCACGCGAATCTGGAAGCGTTGGAGGCTTGCCTGGCCGACGCGCCCGCCCACGATTTCGTCGTCAACCTCGGCGACATTGTCGGCTACGGCGCCAGCCCCAACGAGGTCACCGAGCGCTCCCGCGAATTGGGCAAAACCTTCGTGCGCGGCAACCACGACAAGGCCGCCACCGGCGTCATGGACCTCGAAGATTTCAATCCCATGGCTGCCGCCGCCGCCATCTGGACGCGCAACGAACTCACCCCCGAAAACCTGGATTGGCTCCGCGCCCTGCCGCATGGCCCGGTACCCCTGCCCGATTTCCCTCACGTGCAACTGGTGCACGGCTCGCCTAACGACGAGGACGAATATGTCGTTTCTCTGGGCGACGCCCTCGCGCCTCTGATTGCCCTTCCTGTACCCCTTACATTTTTCGGTCACACCCATCTGCAGGGAGGATTTTTCGCCAACGGTTCTTCCGCCGACGGATTCCGCCCCGAATACCGCACCGTAGGCCGCTCCGAATCCGTTTCCCTGCAGTTGAAGCCCTCATCGCGTTACCTGATCAATCCCGGCTCGGTCGGGCAGCCCCGCGACGGCGACTGGCGCGCCGCCTTCGCCGTGTTCGACACCGAGACGCAGGTCATCCACTTCCACCGGACCCCGTACAACCTGAAGTCGGCGCAGGACCGCATCTTCGCCGCCAACTTGCCGTCCCGCCTCGCGACGCGATTAGCCGCAGGAAGGTGATTGCAACGCCCCCAACGCCCTGTCATCCTGAGCGAAGCGAAGGACCTATGCAATTCGCCGGCGCAACCTCGGCCGCCGCGGTTCGCAAACGCCCTCTCCCGCCGTTGTAAACTCGAACTCATGCGCTCGTCCTCTTCCCACACCGGCACGAAACATCTTTTCGCCCCCCGCGAAACCCCGCCCGCCCACTACCTCGTCGCGCACAGCGACGGCGGCGCCCGCGGCAATCCCGGCCCCGCCGGCTACGGAGTCGTCATCAAAGACAATGCCGGACAAAATGTTGCCGCGCTCAGCCAATACCTCGGCCACCAGACCAACAACTTCGCCGAATATCAGGGATTGATCGCAGCCCTCGAATATGCGCTCCAGCACGGTCCCAAGGCATTGCAGCTCATCAGCGATTCCGAGTTGCTCGTCCGCCAGATCAAAGGCGTCTACAAGGTGAAGAGCCCCACGCTGAAGGATCTGCACTCCCGCGCCAAAGAATTGATCGCGCAACTCGACTGGTTCTCAATCGGCCACGCCCTGCGCGAACACAACCAGGAAGCCGACCGTCTGGCCAACGAAGCCATGGATAAAGGCACGGGGCGTGCGGCGCGGACACTCCCTTCGACAAGCTCAGGGCACGTAGCCGCGGACGCATTCGTCCGCGAATCTTCCACGCAATCTCACTCCCAACAGGAATTCGAAGGCATCGTGCGTAACGGCGTAGTCGAACTTGCTGGCGGAACTCTACCGGAAGGCACGCGCGTCCAGGTGCGTGTGAAGAAATAACGCCGCCGATCTCTTCTTACTTGTCATCCTGAGACGCGCGCTCTTTGGGCGACGAAGGACCTAAGCACCCCGCCGGCGGCAAATCAGGCGCCGGCCAATTGCATAGGTCCTTCGCTTCGCTCAGGATGACAAAGCTTGATGACAAAGCTTGAAGTGAGGTTTACTCCGACGTTCTCGTCTTAGGTGTCATCCTGAGACGCGCGTTCTTTGCGCGACGAAGGACCTATGCACCCTGCCGGCGGCGAATCAGGCGCCGGCCAATTGCATAGGTCCTTCGCTTCGCTCAGGATGACAAAGCCTGATGACAAAGCTTGAAGTGAGGTTTACTCCGCCGCCGACGTGTGGTCGTGCACAATCTTCCATCCATCGGTGAACCTGCGAAACACAAGAGTGAACAAGCCATGCGGCGTCTTCCCGTCCGGCATCGTTAAGTGCCATGCCCCGCGCACAAACTCCGAATCCGGCCCCAGCATCTCAACGCGCAAGTCGGAAAACTCCAGCTTCCCCATCTCATGTCCGGGACTCGCATAGCGCGCCCGGTAGCGATCGAGTGTCGCTTGCCATCCGTGTTGTTCCTGCCCGCCAGAAAAGAACGTCAGCTCCGGCGAATTCCAGTATCCGGCCATGAAGGCATCCAGATCGTGACGGTTCCACGCGTCCTGCTGCGCGTGGAGAACCTGTTCGACAGCGGTTTTTGCGTCAGCCGACGTCCGTGGTGACACTCCCGCCGTGCCCGGCAGAATCACCCGCCCTTCGGCTTCATCGTGCAGTTCAATGGCTGGCGGCGCAGATGGATTGCTCGGGTAAGTCTTACCATCAAACTCCAACTTCGCCTCGTGCGCGGAGATGCCGCCGCCAGCGGCAATAACGCTCAGGTCATGCCATCCATTCGTTTTCGTTTTGAGCATACGAATGGGCGGGCGGGTGACGGTGATTTTCGTAACGAGGTCGAACGTCGAGGCATTCGGAACCAGGACTAACAAAGTACAGCCGCCGCTTCCGCACCACGAGCGTTCCTTGAGATAGACGAGCACTTCCAGTTTTCCGTCATCCTTGAGCTCGACGGATACAGACTGATAACGCTGATCAATGCCGGGACCCAGGACTGGTGGCTGCAAGAAATGCTCAAGGAACTTTTCCAATTGGCGGTCTGCGCCCGATTGCGGAGGCTGACCCAAGCCCCTCGCCCCCGACAGCAGCAGAATGGAAGATATAAGAGCGACAACAATGCGATTCATCGATCTCCTAAGAATTTAATCCGTGCAAATCCGCGCAAATCCGTGGCGAGAATTTCCTCAGTGCGCCTCTTCCGCTGCCGGAGCGGTATCGGGCGTATCGACTTTCTGCGCCGCGTGCTCCGTCGCCGGCGGCGGCTGGAAATCTCCCGCATCTTTCCCCGCCATCGCCGCCGTCATAAAGTTCATCCAGATGGGCAGCGCTGCGTGCGCGCCCGTCTCTTTCGCGCCCAGGGATTTCTTCTCGTCGTAGCCCACCCACACGCCGCACGTCATGGTCGGCGAGAATCCCACAAACCACGCGTCGGTAAAATCGTTGGTCGTCCCGGTCTTGCCCGCGACCGGAAACGGCATTCTCGCCGCGGCAATCGCCGTGCCGTGCAAAACCACTTCCCGCAGCATCGAAGTCATGATGCGCGCCGTGCGTTGCCCAATCACGTCCTTGACCTCGGGAAAATTCTCCTCCAGCACCCGCCCCTCATAGTCGGTCACGCGCGTGATGTAGCGCGGCGTGACCCGCACTCCGTCATTCGGAAACACGCTGTACGCCGAGGTCTGTTCGATCAAAGTAATCTCCGCCGATCCCAGCGCCACCGGCAAGTATGGCGGCAGCTTGGCGGTGATGCCAAAGCGCCCGGCGTAGTCGATCACGCTCCTGATGCCGACCTTGTTCGCCAGCTTCAGCGCCGGGATATTGCGCGACTGCGCCAGCGCCCGCCGCAGCGTGATGATGCCTTCGAACTTCTCGTCATAGTTGTGCGGCGAGTATGGTCCCGAAGCAGTTTCAAAGCTCACGGGCTCATCGAGAATGGTGTCGTCCGGGCTCGCGCCCTGGTCAATGACCGTCGTATACACATACGGCTTGAACGACGATCCCACCTGCCGCAGCGCCTGCGTGGCCCGGTCGAACTTCGAATCGTTGAAGTCGCGCCCACCCACCATGGCCTTGATCCCGCCCGTGGCGTTGTCGATGGCGAGCAGCGCCCCCTGCGCACCCGAGTCCTGCTCCAGGCCCACGCGGGCCGCGCCGTTCGCGCCCAGCGACAGAATCTTGACGTAGCAGATATCTCCGCCTTTGAGAATGTTCGCGATCTTCTGTTGCGTCCAGGCCACGTCGGGCTGGCCCAGGGCCGCGGTGTAGCGGCCAAACTTCAAGGTCGCGATCCCCGTCCCAGCCGCCGTCACCAGCGCGTGAACGTATCCGCCGGCCTGAGGCTCGTCGTCCCAGTCGGGGTGGGAATACTTTTCGATGGCGATGCCCTCCGCCAGCACATTCTCCAGATGCCCCTTCCAGCCATGGCGCCGTTCATATGCCGCCAGCCCGTCGAGCACGGCCTGGTTCGCCGCCTTTTGCAGATCGACATCGATCGACGTGTAAACCTTCAGCCCGCCCTCGTGCACCTGATCGGCGCCGTATTTGCCTTCGAGATAGCGGCGAATCTCCTCCACGAAATACGGCGCCAGCGAATTCGGATCGTGCGCCAGACGCAGCACCACGGGCGCGTCCCGCGCCTCGTCCGCCTGCGCCGCCGTGATCTTGCCGTCTTCCAGCATGGCGTTGATCACCAGGTTGCGCCGTTTCTGCGCGCGGTCCGGATGGTTGATCGGCGAATACACCGTCGGCCCCTTGGGCAGCCCGGCCAGCATCGCCGCTTCGTCCAGCGTCAGCTGCTTCGCCGGCTTGCTGAAGTAGAACTCTGACGCCGCCTCAAAGCCGTACACGCCGTGGCCCAGAAAAATCTGGTTGGCATAGAGCGTGAAAATCTGCGGCTTGGTGAAGTGCCGCTCGATCTGGACGGCCAGCATCGCCTCCTGCACTTTGCGGTGAAACGAGCGGTCGGGCGAAAGAAAAAGATTGCGCGCCAGCTGCATGGTCAGCGTCGACGCGCCCTGCACCTTGCCGCCCGATTCGATGTCGCGATACGCCGCGCCCACAATGCGCCAGAAATTGATCCCCGAGTGCCGGTAGAAGTCCTTGTCTTCGATGGAAACCAGCGCGTCCCGCAGCACGGGAGGAAAGTCGTCGTAGCCCGCCACCACGCGCCGTTGCAGCGCGAACGATCCCACCACGCGGTCACGGTCGTCATAGATTTCTGTGATCGAACTGGGCCGGTAAGCCTCCAGCGCGTCGACTTGAGGCAGGTCAGTGGTGTAGACGAGCAGCAGCCCCGCGGTCGCCCCCACCAGCGCCGCAACCAGCACCAGCAGCCCAAACAGCACGCGGCCAACCACCCGGCGCCCGCCGACTTCCACCGGCGGCACTTCTTCGTAGATAGATCTCATCAGGAGTTGAGGTCAGAATAGCACCGAACCATTGGCCCGAATCACGTAGCCCCGGACGCATTCGTCCGGGGCCCGAGCGCGGACCAGGGACGCTGTCCGGACTACCGCGATTGCCAGCGTTTCGGATCGCGCCTGCCGTGGAAACAGGCCATCACGACAATCCGGCGCTCCTGGACCTCGTAGATGATTCCGTAGGGAAAGCGCCGCACCCCGGCCCGCCGCCGGCCTCGATGGACAACTGGGAACTGTAGTGGGTTTCTTGCGATGGCGTTCACCGTACCTTCGACCGCAAGCGCGAAACGCTCTGCCAGCAGCGCGCCTTTGCCGGCATACCAGGCGTACGTTGCTTCGAGGTCCGCCTGCGCCTCAGGTGCCCAGAAAAGCGGAAAGGTCACGGTCTTTTGAACAGGTTTGCCCTGACTTGCTCCCAGGGCACAACGTCGGAGGGATCTTTCTCATGCCGGGCGATACGAGCGTCAAGCTCTGCGCGTTGGGAGTCCGTTAGCGAGACTGCATCCGCTTCCAGACTCTCCCACACTGCATCCAGCAATTCCACTTTCTCGGCCGAGGAGAGGCCGTCGATCTGATTGCGCAAGTCGCCCATTTGCCTAGCTCGTCCGGCTTTTCAGCACTTCCACAGCCTTGTTCAGCTGATCGTCAATCGTCTTCTTGGGCTGGGTTTCGTCCTCGGGAGCCGCGGTCTGATCTTCGTCGTCCGGGCTGACGCCGTCCGAGTCCGCGTCCGCCACCACGACGTTGGGCGTCACGGCCGCGTCCTGAATCGCCTTCCCGCTGGGCGAGTAATACTTCGCCACCGAAAGAATCAGCGCCCCACCGTCGGGCAGGTCAATCGTCTTCTGCACCGTACCGTCACCGAAAGTCTTGTCGCCGACCACGTCGCCGCGCGCGTTTTCCAGGATCGCCGCCGCCACAATCTCCGCCGCGCCTGCCGTGCTGCGATTCACCAGCACCACCACCGGGAGCGCAGTGATCGCCTTCGCCGGATCGGCATTGAACGCCTCCCGCGGATACTTCTGCCCCTGCAGATAAGTAATCGTCCCATGGTTCAGGAACAGGTTCGCCACCGAGACGCCCTCGTTCTCTTCGCCTTCCGCGCAGTTGCGCAGGTCAAGCAATATCTTCTTCGCTCCCGCCTTCTCCAGCGTCTTGATCTTGGCCGCGATCTCCTGCGCCTTGCCCCGGGTCAGCGCTTCGGCTTTTACATACCCGATGCCCTCTTCCATCATCTTGTCGGTGACCGGCGGCATCGCGGTCATGTCCCGCCCAATCACGACCTTCTGCGGCTCCGCCCGGCGCGCCCGCACCACCTCCACGTTGATCGTCGATCCCGGCGCCCCGGCCAGCAGGTTGCGAATCTCCGGCAGCGACATATCCCGCGTGCTCCGTCCTTCAATCGATTCGAAGATGTCGGTCGGCTCAATCCCCGCCTTCTCGGCCGGCGTGCCCGGCAGCACCGCAACCACGTCGGCGTAGCCGAAGCGCTTCGAAACCACCGCGCCGATCCCGCCCTTGGCTTCGGTCTTGTGCTGCTTGTAGGCCTTGTAGTCCTCGGCCGACATGTAGCTCGAGTTCGAATCCAGCGACTCGAGCAGGCCGTGCAGAGCGCCGTCGGTCACCTTCGGAATGTTCGGCTCCTCCACGTACTCGCTCTGCACCCGGGTCAGCACTTCGCTGTACACCTGCAGCTGGTGGAACGAGCCGTCGTTGGAGGAAGCATGCACACCGCCGAGCGATCCCACGACGATGAACAGGAGTACGGCGAAGGAGGTGACGAGAATTGCTGCCTTGGTTTTCATGGACATCAGTTTGGCCGTTTTCTGGAAGGAACTACTTCCGCTGAACTTGTACCCATTATATCTGGTAGATGCCGGTTTCAAAGCCCTGGCTGCTTGATTTGAGCCCCGCCGGTAACGCCAGCACCCATTCTTAGACTGTCCAGGCCGCAAAAGGTCTGGATTCAGTAGCCTCCGCCAGATGCCCCGGACGCCATGGATCCCGCGTGCCACGTAGCCCCGGACGCCCTCGTCCGGGGGGCGGACGAGGCATCCGCCGCTCCCCGCGTTCTTAGCGCTCAGGATCCCGGCACGAAGCTGATCGTCAGATGGGTCTCGACCGCGACTGGACGCCCGTTCATGGTGTAGGGCTTGAACTTCCACTGCTTCACGCCATCAATCGCCACGCGGGCAAAGGCCAGCGCCCCCTGCAGAAACTTCGCGTCCTCGATGGTCCCATCGCGCCCAATCAACACGTCCAAAACCACGGTTCCTTGTTGTCCCTTCACGTTCGCCGGATACGCGATGGCCGGCTGATCGGCCAGCAGCGCCCGCTCGGTGGCTTCGGGAACCTGTACCGGCTCGATGGAAGGCATCGCGGCCTCGACCGGCTTGTTCCCACTGGCATCGGGCACCATGGTCGCCATCTGCGACTTCAAGCTGGAAGGAATCGGCGGACCCGGCGCCGAACTGGCCGGCGTAACGACTGGCGGAGGACTTTTCAGCACGGTTGGCTGCACCGGAAGGGGCTGCGGCGAGGTGGCCACCGCCGTAGTTACAGCCGGGCGCAGCTGCGTTGGCGCTGGAACGGAAGGGGGCGTGCTCGAAACGGCGCCTGACATGGAGGCATCTCCACTCGCCGGCTGCGTCGTCGCCGGCATGGTCGGCAGCGGTTGACCCGTTTGCCCCGGCGCCGCGTCACTCGGGGCTCCACCAGTTTGGGCCGGATCGCTGGCAGCGCCTGCGCTCGCATCCTGTCCCGCGCTTTGGTCGGCGTTTGCTCCCGTGGTGGTTGGTTTCTTCGCCGTGGGATCGACCACCGGCAGCACACGAATCTGTGAAGGATCGGTGGTTGCGTCCGGAATGTTCTCTGCCACCGGCAGCTTGTACTCATCGCCGGCGCGGGCAAAATCTTCATGTGCCGCCGGCGCCTGCGGTGTAATCACCGGTTGCGGATTCAACCAGGCATGGGTCGCGCGTTGCCCCCGCGCCCACAGTCCGCGCAGGCTTCCGTGCCACGGCGCTTGCGGAGCGGCCACAATGGCGCAGGCGGCCAGCGCCGCTGCTGCGATGATGGGCCCCTTGCGCAGTCGAAAGCCCGATCCGGACCCCTCCTGCTTGGATTCGTCGCCACCTTCGGTGATATAGGCGAAAAGTTTTGCCTCGGCCCGCTGCTCGCGGGTGTCGGGCTGATCCGCAGCCGCTTCCGCCGGAGCAGCCGTCCGGCCGGGCTCCAAAAATGACTCCGCGGGCGAGGGCGTCTGATCGTAGCCGAGCAACTCGGGCTTGGCTGGAGCTGCGGGCGCTGGCGCCTGTGCCTGTGCCGGAGCCGGCGGCGCGATGCCGCGCGACTTCAAATACCACTGCAGCCCGCGCGGCTCGCCTTGTGCCGGGAGCTGAGGCGGAGCCGGAGCGGGGGCGCTTTCTTCCACTGCCGCTGCCATCGGTTCCAGTTCTTTCAGCGGATCAATCTCCGGCGCTATCTGCAGTCCGGAGTTCTCTGTGTCCCACTGTTGTCCCGGAGCTGGAGCAGTCGATTGCAGAAATTCGCCCGCGCGCAGCGTCGTTTCAGCGCTGCGTCCCATGGAACCGGGCAGAGCCGGACTCGTGGCTCCAGCCGCAGCAGGCAGCGCGGCCGGAGCCGGGTTTTGCTTGGCCCGCAGCAAAGCGCGCGCTGTGGTCAGCGTTTCTCTCACCTGATTGATCTGAAGGGGCTTGCGCAAAATGGAGTTCGCGCCCGCCTGCAGGGCTTTGGGCACGCTCGCGTCATCGCTCACGATGGCCAGCGTCAACGGCCGTTCCGCGGCTTTGCGTTCGCGCGCGTTCGACAGCAGGAAACCAGCTTCGGGCTGGTTGTCCCAGTCAATGATGACGATCTGGGCGGGCTGCACCGTGAGCTTCTCGACGGCAGCAGGCGCTTCCGCGCAGTATTCTGCTTCGACCTCCAGACTCGCCAGTACCTGGCAGATCGGGTCGGCGATTCTCTTATCGGAAGAGAACAAAAGGCAGCGCAGGGCCATGCCACTTGAGCTTAGGGTGGGCAGTAACCTCAGGGCAAGATTACCGAGGTGGAACAAAGTCACGTGTTCGGGGGCAGAGGCAGCACCCGAAGGTGCATGTACCCCCGTAGCCCCGGACGCCTTCGTCCGGGGTCCCGACTGCTAAAATGCAGGTCGCTCCCGATCCTCCTCATGCAAACCGCAGACGTCGTCATCCTCGGCGGAGGCATTGTCGGCTCCAGCATCGCCTACCACCTGACCGCAGCCGGTTGCCGCAATGTCGTCGTTCTCGAACGCGAATCGGCCCAGGGCAAGGGATCCACCGGCAAGAGCATGGGCGGCGTCCGCGCCCAGTTCTCCACCCCGGTCATTATCCAGATGTCTTTGTACGCAATCCCTTTCTACGCGAGTTTTGAGGAGCGCCTCGGATATCCCTGCGACTACCGTCCGCAGGGATATCTCTTCTGCGCCACGAATGACAGACACATGGCCTACCTGCGCGCCAACTACGAAAAGCAGGTCGCCATGGGATTGAAAAACGTTCGCCTGGTCGAAGGAGACGAGATTCGCGCCATGTTCCCGCTGCTGCGCGGCGACGACATTGTGGGCGGCAGCTTCTGCTCCACCGACGGCTTCGTCGATCCCACCAGCGCCATGAACGGCTTCATCGCCTGGGCCAGGGACCACGGCGCAACCGTGCGCAAGAGCGTGACCGTCACCGGCCTGGGCCGCGACGCGCAGGGCATTTCGACCGTGGAGACAAGCGCAGGGTCGATCTCAACCCGCAAAGCCGTCAACTGCGCCGGAGCCTGGGCGCGCAGCGTGGCCGCGATGGCCGGCGTCGATTTGCCCGTCGAACCTCTGCGCCGCATGCTGGTGCCGAGCGAGCCCTTTGACCAGTTTCCGCACACCGCGCCCATGATCGTCGACATGTCGAATGGCTTCCACTTCCGTCCCGAAAGCCGCGGCTTCCTGCTGGCCTGGAACGATCCGGAAGAAACGCTCGGATTCAAGACGGACTTCGATCCGGCGTTCGTGGAAAAGATTCTGACTCGCGCCGCCGATCGCGTGCCGTGCTTCGCCGATCTCCCGGTGAATCCCAAGCGCGCCTGGGCCGGCCTGTACGAGATGACGCCCGATCATCACCCTATCCTGGGCGAGGCTCCCGAAGTGCCCGGCTTCTTCCTGGCCAACGGCTTCAGCGGCCACGGCGTGATGCACGCGCCCGCGACAGGAAAGATTCTGAGCGACCTGATCCTGACCGGAAAAACAGATCTGATCGACGCGACGCTGCTCGACCTGGCGCGCTTCGCCGAAGGAAGATTGATTCACGAAACGGCGGTGCTGTGAAGAATGGAACGACGTTGACGCGTAATTCTCACTTCCCAGCCTCACCTGCAGCTTGAAACAACGTGGAAGAGCGGCGCTTTAGCGCCGCGTTAGAAGCAGGAATTGAGGGGCTTTAGCCCCGGTGGCAACTCGCAATGCTCGAACACAACTACTGGCTGACCACGGTCGACATGCCCGCGTCCGACGCCGCCCGTCCGCTGCCCGAAGTGGTCGACGTGGCCGTGATCGGCTCGGGCTTCACCGGCCTGTCGGCTGCACGCACGCTGGCCAAGCGCGGGGCAAGAGTCGCCGTGCTCGAATCCGAAACCATCGGCTGGGGCGCCAGCTCGCGCAATGGAGGCATGGTCCTGACCGGCATGAAGCTGGGCGTCAACAAGCTCATCTCCATGTACGGGCGCGAGCGCACCCAGCGCATGTACGCCGCGTCTCTGGCTTCGATCGCCTGCGTGGAGCAGATCGTCGGCGAAGAAGCCATCGCCTGCGACTTCGCCCGATCCGGCCATCTCGAAGTCGCTTGCAAGCAGAACCATTTCGACGGCTATGCCCGCCAGGCCGAGACCATCGCCCGCGAATTCAACCACACCCTGCGCGTGGTTCAGAAAAATGAACTGAGTTCCGAGATTGGCTCAACCATCTACTACGGCGGCATGGTGGATGAAACCAGCGCGGGATGCAATCCCGCGCGCTACGTCGCCGGACTCGCCCGCGCTGCGATCAAAGCCGGGGCGGAAATCTTCGAACACACGCGCGTCCGAACCATCGAGCGCGACTCGCGCAACGGAGATCCCGGCTGGAAGCTCTGGACCGCGCGCGGCCCGCTCTGGGCGCATGAAGTCTTCGTCGCCACTAGCGGATACACCGGCGCGGCCACACCCGCGTTGCAGAAAAAGATTATTCCGATCGGCTCGTTCATCATCACGACGGAGGTCTTGCCCGAAAAGCTCGCGCGCGAGCTCAGCCCGCGCAACCGCATGATCTACGATTCGAAAAACTACCTCTACTACTACCGTCTCACGCCCGACAACCGCATGCTGTTCGGCGGCCGCGCCGCGTTTTTCCCGGAGAACGAAAAAACGATTCAGCAGAGCGCCGAGATCCTGCGCCGCGGCATGATCGGCGTCTATCCGCAACTGCGCGACGCCCAGATCGACTACGTCTGGGGCGGCACGCTCGACTTCGCCTTCGACATCATGCCGCACGCGGGCCAGCTCGACGGCATGTACTACGCCGTCGGCTACGCCGGACACGGAGTGGCCATGGCAACGTATCAGGGCCAGAAGATCGCCGAACTGATGGCGTCGGAGCACGCGGGGGGCGACAAGCCGGAGAATCCCTTCGTCGGCATCCCATTCCCCGGCGCGCCGCTCGGCCTCTACAGCGGCAAGCCCTGGTTTCTGCCGCTGGCCGGTGCGTGGTACAAGTTCCTCGACTGGGTGAGCTAGCGTTGTGACTGCAAAATGCTCGCGGGTATTGTCATCCTGAGCGAAGCGAAGGACCTATGTAGTCTCCCGCACATTGCTCAGGTCCTTCGGCCCGCAGAGGACGCGGACCTCAGGATGACAGAGTTGTGAAAGTGGAGAAGTCACCGAAACGGATTCCGAATGGTCAATTTGCCCTCGATCACCTGCCCGTCCTGCATATCCTCCGAGTACAGGGTCGTGCATCTCGCTTCCAGGGCGGAGGCGACGATAAGAGCATCGTAAATCCTGTAACCATATTTTTCCGCGACTGTTAACGCCTCTTTGTGAGTATCGGAAGTGATCGGGAGCGGGCCGGGGCAGAGGACCTGGATGCTCTCCAGAGCAAGCCGAACCTCGGTCCATGGCATGTTGGTCTTTTTCCGCGCGACCGCCGCAAACTCGTTCAAGACTTGCACGCTGACTATTCCGCCTTCAGCAATCAATTCCTCCGCGTCGCGAGAGCGCGCATCATCCTGGACGACGGCGTACACAAAGACGTTGGTGTCGAAGAACACTCTAGCGCTCATTCGCTTCCTCGCGGTCAAAAACGAATCCAGGAGGAAAAGGACGCCGAAGCTTGCGCAGAGTATCCAAAGCGCGTTGCCGGCTCTGATCGCGGTTCACTTCAAACTCCCGGCCGCCCACGACTCGAATTTCGATGTGGTCTCCTTCTTTCAGTTCGAGCGCATCGACCACCGCCGCGGGCAAGCGCACGGCCAAGCTGTTTCCCCACTTCGCGACCTGCATAGAGGCTCCTTAGATATACATAAACTATTGTATATCCATGATCGAGAATGAGCAACCCCTGCAAGACTCCAAAGCGCGTTGCCCTATAAACGGGGCGATGCGCCCCAAGCCGCTTCCTTTCAGAGGCTTACGGCGGTCGATATCTGTGCAAAAATTCGCCCATAACTCCTCCAGAATGAGCAACTTAGAAGCCGAAGGTGAAACGGTTTAACTGCCCGCTAGAGCGCAGGCAAGAGGATGCCGACCTCAGCTAGGCGGGATTCCTTCCTACGCTGAGGACGGTAAAGGAACGCCAGCGCGGGGCACTTCTGAGCGTGACCGGCTCAGCTGGAGACTACAAGGAGGGCTCGCCACCACGGATTCGCGTAAGTCCATACACCACTGGCCCCAGCACAATCCCGACCACGCCGCCGATCAGCGCGAAGCGGTCGCTGCCCAGCAGCGCTACCAGCGCCATTACCACCGGCGCCCCAACCACATAGAGCAATCCCGCGCGTCCTCCCGGAATGGTGAACGAACGCGGCAGCTCCGGGTGTGTGCGGCGCAGCTTCCACGCCGAGAGCACAGTCAGCACCGTGGTCGCCGAGCGCAGCCAGATGTAAACCGAAATCAGCTGCGCCAGGCTCTTCCACGCCAGCAGCGCGTAGATCGCGGCCGACGCCACGATCGCCACCCAGGGCGTGCCGTAGCGCACATGCTTGCGAGTGAGCGCTTCGGGGAGATATCCGTCCTGGGCCATAGCGAAAGGCATGCGCGTGGTCGTGAGGATGGTGCTGTTGAGCAGGGCCACGCTGGCGATCATGGCGGCGAGCGTCATCCATGTGCCCAGCCAGGCGTGGCCGTGATATGTCCCACCGATGATGGCTGCCGCATCCGAAAAGAATCCTGAGTGCCACTTCTCCCACTGACCGGCCGACGCCAGCCCGGCCAGTGCCGGTAGAAAGTACGCCGCCATCGACAGCGGCACCACCAGCGCCAGCGCACGCGGATACGCCCGTTGCGGATTCTCGACTTCCTCGGCGACGGTCGAAAGCTGCTCATATCCCGAGTACAGCCACAACCCCACCGCCAGCCCTACGCCAAAAACCTTGAACGTTGGTTGATGCGGCACCGCCCAGGGCGTGAACGGGTTGTGGTGCCAGTGCGCCAGGCCCATGACGATCATGGTCATGACCGGAACGAAAATGAAGAGTTCGAGCGCGGTTGCGACCTGGCCGACCATCTCGATGCCGCGGATGTTGACCCAGGTGAGCAGCACAATCAGCGAGACAGAAATGAGGTAATGCTCCCACCACGTCATCTGGGGAAAGTAGTAAACGAGATAATCCGTAAACAGCACGGCATAAATTCCGCCCAGCAGAAACGATGCCGACCAGTTCCACCAGCCCGCGAGAAATCCCCAGAAATCGCCGAAGGCGGCTCGCGTCCAGCGATAGAAGCCGCCTTCGACCGGCATGGCGGTGGTCAGCTCCGCCGAAACGAGTGAAACGGGAATACACCAGAAGAACGGAAGCACCAGCAGATAGATCAGCGTGATCCCCGGGCCAGATGTGGTGACCATGTCTTCCAGCCCGAACGGCCCGCCCGTGGTGTAGGAGAACATCACGAAGACGAGATAGAACAGGCCAGCCTTCTTGAGGGAGGGAGATTTGGGAGCAGCGGTCAAGGAAGAGAATTTCCGATTGCGATTTTCGATTGCCGATTGTAAGCGGAATCGTCCAATCGTCAATCAAAAAACGGCAATCGGAAATTCACTGCTCGGGCTTTGGCGAACTGAACCATCATTTTGCCAGTAATATCTTTTAGTTAATCGCTCTGACTAGCCGACTGCTGCAGCTCAGTCATTTCGGACTAGGCTACGTAGGTACTTGTAAAGCTTCCAGTAAGCGGTAAGGTTGCATACGCGCGTCCCCGCTGCCCCCTCCCCCCAGTCCGGCTGCGCTACTAAAGAGGAGGTCTCCCTAATGAAACGTTATCTACTCGTGATATCGGCGGTCATTCTCGGGCTGTGCGTGCTGGGGGTCAGCGCATCGGCTCAGGATGTCTTCAAGATCAACTACTTCGCCAACAATGTCGCCGGTGCGCCGGATCAAACCGTCCGCATCGACAATCCTGGAACAGATAGCACGGCGAGTCTCTGCGCCATGATCTATGTGTTCCAGAACGACCAGCAGTTGGCCGAGTGCTGCGGCTGCCTGGTTACCGCCAACGGCCTGCGCACCCTGTCGGTGGGCACGAACCTGACCAACAACCCGCTGACCGGCATTTCGACCAAGCCGGTGAACGGCGTGATCAAGATCGTCTCGGCTGCGATCAACAACAGCCCTTGCGATCCCACGTCGAACGTTACGCCGACCCCGTCGATCCGCGCTTGGGGCAGCCACAACCAGAACAAAGTGGGCGCCGCCTATCCGGTTACTGAAACCGAATTCAGCGATGCCACTCTGAGCGGTGAAGAGCTCGAGTTCAACCTCGAGACACAGTGCTCGTTTGCCCAGAGACTGGGCAGCGGCAAGGCGGTCTGCACCTGCGGTACTGGTGACTAATTGAAGTCAAAGAAACCCGCCTGGCGAGGCTTCACTTGTCAGGGTTTAGCATGTGGCGGGGATAGCAGGGGGGAGGCGACTCCCCCCTTGTTTTATTGTGCCTTCACTTTCCCGCTGACCTTATCCAGAGGAATCCCAGCTCTACGCCGCCAGCGTCCCGCTCAGCGCGCCTTCCAGCTCCAGCAGCTTGCGCTTGATGTCGAGCCCGCCGCCGTAGCCGCACAGCGTGCCGTCGGAGGCGATCACGCGATGGCACGGCACGACGATCGCGACCGGATTGCGGTTGTTGGCCATGCCCACGGCGCGAAAGGCGTGCGGCTTGCCGATGGCGCGGGCGATGTCGGCGTAGCTGCGGGTTTCGCCGTAGGGAATCGCCAGCAGGGCGCGCCAGCAGGCGAGTTGGAAGTCGGTCCCGCGCAGGTCGAGCGGGAAATCGAACCTGCGCCGCTGGCCTGCAAAATACTCTTCCAGCTCGCGCATGTAATCGCGCAGGGCGCGGGGCGAAGGATCGAAGCGGAAGGAATCCTTTTTCGTGCGTTCGCCTTCCGCCCGCAGATCGCGCGGGTTGGGACGAATCGTCTGCTGCCCCGGCAGGCGCGCGTCGAACTCCAGCGCGACCAGCCCGCGCTCAGAGGCAGCCAGGAACAGCGGGCCCACGGGGGAGTGATAGAGAGGTTGATTGCAATGTTTCCATAAGTCCTCAGCAGAATTGATGATTGTTGATTGTTGAATGGAACAGGGAATTTTCGATTGCCAATTGCCGATTTTCGATTGGCCGCTTCAAGCGCGACAATCGGCAATCACAAATCGGCAATCGGCAATTGAAAATCGGCAATTCTCCGGTTTTCATTCAACAATCAACAATCAATAATCAACAATTCCCTGCGTCCCCGCAATCCAGGACTGTAGCACGCCGGCCGCCTTCCAGCGACGCCCGTCCAGCGCAATCATTGACAGAATCGACATTTTGCCCCAAAGTGTGTGCTGCCTCTGGTTGCCCCGAAACGTTGCCCGGCAACGTTGCCTCGCGACCTTGCCGAAGAAGGCTGCTTGGAAAGCTCGGGTTGAGAAAGGCCCTCCTCATTTTCGCCGCCGTCGTGCTGGCCCCGGCGCTGCTGGTCAGCCTGGCCGTTCTGGCCGCGGGAGACTGGCGCACCATCGGCCAGACCGGAGCCGGGGACACCGTCTCCGTCAGCTCCGTGCGCGTGCTCAAGAGCAATCAGCGCGTGGCGCTGGTGCGCGTGGAGTTCAAGGAGCCGGCGACTTTTCCCCAGGGCGGCCCGTTCGTTGAGATGCGCGCCCGGGTGCGCTTCAACTGCGCCAACGGCTCCGCCGCTCCCACCAGCGAATGGTTCTACACCCGCGACCGCAGCGGCCGCTTCGTGGTCAGCAAGAAAGCCACTCGCGACGACCAGTTCGGCAAAGACCCCGAAGGCGGCTTTGCCGACATGCTAAGCAAGAGCGTCTGCGGCAAGTAGGATCACGTAGCGGCGGACGCAGCTTGCCCTGAGCGAAGTCGAAGGGTCCGCCGGGCGAAGCCTAGCGAGCGGAGCAGACCCAGGCGCCCGATAATCATCACCGCCGGCCCCTAGGAGGCTGCGGAAAAGCCAGTCGATGGCGCAAAAAAGCGCACCTCAGGCGCTAAAGCGCGGACACATTTTCAACGACTTAACGGCACGAGTGAACTCGTGCCCTTCCCGTTTCGTTGCGTTCCTTGAGTTTTTCCGCAACCTGCTAGTGCTCGACAATCGCCGCCAACCCCGGACGAATGCGTCCGGGGCTACGTGGTTCTTTCCGCGCATAGAACCTCGGTAACCACGCCATCACTTCCGCCGCGAATACTTTCCGCTTATGCTGGTAGCTTCAACCCACCTGCATTATGGATTCACTGCGACTTTATGGTTTGGTCACGGCCGGCGCGGTCGCGCTGCTGGGGGCGTACGCTCTGCTGCGGCGACGGCCGAGAACCGCCGACGACCTGGAACGCGAGCGCCGCGCATGGCTCGAAGGCACGGGCCGCATCACCGACGGCACCGTGATTGATGTGCAGGAACTGGCGGCCGAAGCCAAGCGCCGTGCCGCCGTCATGCTGATCTACAAGTACGACGTGGCCGGAGTGTCGTATGAGTGCTCGCAGGACGTGACCTATCTGCGGCACTGGATCAATCTGCACTCCTGCCGGCTGGGACTGCATACCTCGGTGAAATACGATCCACAGAATCCGGGGAACTCGCTGGTCGTGTCGGAAAACTGGATGGGGCTGCGGCAGTGATGCGAATTTCCGATTGCCGATCTCCGATTGCCAATTGAAAACCCAAGGGCTTGAATCGGCAACTGTACCCTGACCCGCCAATCGGCAATCACAAATCGGAAATCGGCAATCAGCGGCTTCCTACCGCCATTCCAGCCGCATGGCGCTGTTGTGCTTGTCGAAGGTGACCCGCAGGGCCTTTTCGCCGCCGCCAATGAAGTCGGCGGCAATGGTTTTCGACAGATCAACGCTCTGATCGGCGGTCAACGCGCGCAGGCGCAGCGTGTGTTTGCCGGCGAGAACCTGGATCGTTTCCGAGTCCACACCGCGCACGCCATTGAACACGACCAGCCGCTTCTGCGTGCCCCCGTGCAGCACCCGCTTCAGCATCAGCTGATCGTCGACCCACAGGTAGAGCGTCGCGTTCTTGAACTGGTGTTGCACGGCCAGGTTCAGCGCGGACGAAGCGACGATGACTTGTTCCCCGGCGGCGGAAGTTGGGCTGGCGCTGCCTCCAGCGGGCGTTTTCGCCGATGCGGTTTGCAGCGCTGCCTTGGCGGAAGTTGAAGAATTTGGAGCGGAGGAATTTGCCGCTGCACCGGCCGCTGGTTTCGGATTCGCAGCGGAGGCGCCTGCATTCCTGGTTGCGCCTGCGGCTGCCCCGCCGGGATGAACTCGCGGCGTCTCGGCCGCTGCCGCCTCCTCGCTGTGCGCCCGAAACAGCAGATGCCCCTGCACCCCCACGATCAGCAGCATGGTGATGGTGGCGAAGCCGAGCGCCAGATCCTTGAGCGGCGCCTGCAAAACCGCGGAGCGGACAACCTTGGCGGCATAGGCCAGTCCGGTTGCCGGACGCCCCTGGAGCGCTGCAGCTGGCTTTTTCGGAGCAGCCTTCTCTGGCGGACCGGCCAGCACTTTTCCTGGCGAAACTTTTTCCGGCGAGACTTTCTCCGGCGAAACCGGGACCAGAGTTGGAGCAAAGCGCGCGCGCAATCCGTGGATGGCCTGGGCAAACTCGGCGCCGCTCTGGTAGCGCTTGCCGGGCTTTTTGGCCAGGGCGCGCGCCACCACCGCGTCCAGCTCTCGCGGCAGCTCGAAGTTCACCGCGCTGGGCGGCGGAGGGTTCAAGGTCGCCACCTTGTGGCAAACCGCCGACGAATTGTCGCCGCGGAACGGAGACCGGCTGGTCACCATGGCGTAGAGAATCACGCCCAGAGAAAACAGGTCGGAACGGCCGTCGGTTTTCCCGTCACACAGTTGCTCGGGCGCCATATAGGCGGGCGTGCCCAGCACCTTGCCGGGAAGCGTAGTGTGCGACAGGTCGATCTTGGCAATGCCGAAGTCGGCGATCTTGGCGTGGCCTTCAGGCGTCAGCAGAATGTTGCCCGGCTTGATATCGCGGTGCACCACGCCCTGCTGGTGGGCGTAGTCGAGCGCTTCGGCGAGCTCTTCGACCAGCTGCAGGGCGCGGGCCAGCGGCAGTATCTTCTCGCGCGAGAGAACCTTGTTCAGCGCTTCGCCGGCGACATATTCGAAAACAATGTAGGGGTCGTGATGCTCTTCATCCTCGCCCACATCGAACACGGCGACGATGCCGGGATGGATCAGCCGGCCCACTGCCTGCGCTTCGTTCAGGAAGCGGTGGCGGAATTGTTCCCCCATTTCGCTGGGCTGGGCGTGCAGCGGGATGGTCTTGAGCGCAACCCAGCGGTCGATCTGCGGGTCGCGAGCCTTGTAGACAATGCCCATGGCTCCGCGGCCCAGCTCCGAATCGATCTCGTAGCGGCCAAAGCGCCGGGTTTCGGGATTGCCCGAATTCTCCATCAAGGATAGTCCGCGGGCGATGAGGCCCGACCTGCCAGCGAACCCAGGGAGGGGTTTTCACAATGTTAGCGCGGCCGGACGGGCGATTCGGCGGGTTGTTTGGGATGAGGAGTTACCGCGGTAATGGGGGACGAGTTCCGTGAGGAGGGCGGGATCGGAGTCCGCACACGTGGAGGCGGATGCATTCGTCCGCCCGGTGCCGTTCCCTGCGGGGACTCGATGGATTTTGGATGAATTCTCCCGCCGCTTTCGCGGCTAGGGGTTCAGGGCGCGCCCGCGCCGCGGATCGAAGCTGAGAGCTGGGGCCTGACGGCTAAGAGCTGAGAGCTGAGAGCTGAAAGCTGGTCTTCTAGCTTCCTGCCGCAAAGCCGCCGCTGTGGGCGACCGTCATGCGGAGGTATTTGTAGGGGTTGACCGGGGTGTCGTTGATGCGGACTTCGTAGTGCAGGTGCGGACCGGTGGAGCGTCCGCTGGCGCCGACGTAGCCGATCACGTCGCCGCGATGGACCGCCTGTCCAGCTGTAACGGCGAAGCCCGAAAGATGTCCGTACCGGGTGCTGATGCCGTTGCTGTGATCGATGATGATGGCTTTGCCGTAGCCGCCCATGTTGTCGGAGAAAGTCACGACGCCGTCAGCCGGAGCGACGACAGGATGTCCGTAGGCGCTGCTGATATCCACTCCGCTATGGAACGCGCCCTCTCCGTTGAACGGATCGATGCGCTCGCCAAAGCTGCCCGTCACCTGGCCTTCCACGGGCCACAGGTTGGGAGCTGAATTGGCTTTGATCCAGTCCGCGGTGGTGGCGTTGCGGGTCAGGCCCATGGTCAGTCCGACCATGGTCGCGCCGGTCAGTGCTGAAGTCCGCAGGGCGTGCAGCTGATCGAGGGAAGAAGTCACCTCGGAAGCCTGAATCTGCTCCGTGCTCGCCGTCACCAGCGTAGGCTGAGTTTTCAATCCGTAAAGCGCCGAAACTTCGCTGGCGATCGAGCCCAGCGACGCCACCTGCACGTCGCGCTCTTTGGCCACCTGCTCCAGGCGCGAGTAGTTGTCCTTGAGTTGGTCTTTTTCGACTTTCAGCTGGTTGTAGCGGGAAACCTTGAGCAGCATCCGGGTATAAGAGCTGGCAATGCCGGTGAGGCTGAGGAATCCGATCGCGGCGCCCACGACGAATATGTACAGGTAATGCACGGGGATAGGGATCTTGCGCAGCTGGCCATCGTCCCCGCGGGCCACGAATAGAATGTAAAAGCGTTTCTGCAAATCGCTCCTCGGTTTGTCGAAACTTTAAATATCAGGTCCGGAACTTCAGGCGACGTTCTGAGGTTGCAGAGCGCCTGTTCGGGCCACCTGATTCTTCGGGCTTCGTCCCATCTTGGGAATGGAAACTTCTCTCCAGCCCTACACCTATCGCGGAACCTGGCTTTGGAAACCGAGATAGGTTCTGCAACGCCAACTTCTTGCAGAATCTTAGCTCGGCCAAAGGTCTAAGTGAATGACTGGTTAACGGTAACAAACTGGGTTCCCCCTGTCAACGACGCGCAAGGCCAATGCCGGGTGACCGAAGTGGGCAGTAACCCGACAGTCACCAAGGGACGTATTACCTCCGGTTCAGGGAAAACTGAGAGCAAGGGGCCCGGGGGAGGCCAGCCGAATCCCTCGGGTTCTCTATGTACTCCGTGCCCTCTGTGGTTAAAGCTCTAGGCCGTCGATCCCTCCGCTATATTGATAGGCTGTGCCACTACCCGAAAAGGCGCTGATTGCCCAGATTCGCCGCATGGCCGCGGCTGGCAAGCAAGGGCAGGCGGACAGGAGTGTCCGCCCCACACGAGTCGGTATAGGAGATGACTGCGCCGTGCTGCGCTTTTTGCCGGGACGCCAATCTGGAAATGCCGAGGTTCTGGTCACCACCGACTTCACGCTGGAAGGCATTCACTTCCGCCGCGACTGGCATCCGGCGGAGTCGGTGGGGCATCGCTGCCTGGCTCGCGGGCTGAGCGACATCGCGGCCATGGGCGGCGAGCCGGTCGCGGCTTTTCTCTCGCTCGCCTTGCCGCGCGACTTGCCGCAGGCGTGGGTGGGGCGCTTCGCGCGCAGCCTGATCAGCCTGGCGGAAAAACATGGAGCCAGCCTGGCGGGAGGCGATACCGCCGAGTCTCCCGATGGAATCCTGGCCGACATCGTCGTCGTCGGGACGGCCCCGAAGGGAAAGGCGGTGCTGCGTTCCGGCGCGCGGCCGGGGGACCGAGTGTTCGTCAGCGGCGAACTGGGAGGGTCGGCAGCAGCAATCGTGCAGATGCGAGCTCGGCCGAAGAAGAAGCTGAACCCGCGAGACTACCCGCGACACTTTTATCCCGAGCCGCGGGTCGAACTGGGGCGGATGCTGCGCGAGAGGCGTCTGGCGTCGGCCATGATCGATGTGAGCGATGGGCTGTCGACCGACCTGGCTCACCTCTGCGAAGAGAGCGGCGTCGGCGCCGAGATTGCAGCTGAGTTGATTCCGCGGGCGCGGGTGGGGAAGCCGGCCCGCGAAGTTGACCTCGACCTGGCTCTGCACGGCGGCGAGGATTACGAACTGCTGTTCACCGTGCCCCAGGGGAAGCGCGTTCCAGCGCAGATGGCGGGAGTCGCGTTGACCGAGATCGGACGGATGACGCGCTCGCGGAGGATGGTGATCGAGAATGCGAAGGGCGTGGGGTATGAGTTGGCCGCGCGCGGGTGGGAGCACTTCCGGAGATGAGCCAGCTGCTGAGATGCAACCATGCCCTGTCATCCTGAGGCCCGCGTTCTTTGCGGGCCGAAGGACCTATGTACTCTGCCCGCGGCACTGCTGCTGCCGGCAGGTTGCATAGGTCCTTCGCGGCAAAGAACGCCGCTCAGGATGACAACGTATGTTTTTGGGGGGCACGATGACAGGGCACTACGGGGTTTTGCACAACCTGGGTGTTCGTTCGTCACAGACATCATGGGTTCGCTCTGCCATGCTGACCGTAGAAAAAGAAGTTCACAACCGTGCGAACACCCAAGACATACTTCGTTTACATCATGACCAATCGCTCCAAGACCCTGTACACAGGCATAACGAACAGCCTGATCCGGAGAGTGCGCGAACACAAGATGGGGATCGGGTCGGTGTTCGCTGCAAAATACAAGCTCGACCGGCTGGTTTATTTTGAGCGCTTTGAGGATGTGCATCGCGCGATTGGGCGCGAGAAGGAAATCAAGGGCTGGCTTCGGATCAAGAAGATCGCGCTGATCGTGTCGGTCAATCCGGCGTGGCGGGATCTGAGCGCGGAGTGGTATGAACGCCACCAATTCCAGCCTGAGGGTGACGCTGCGAGTCGCGTTCCCAATACAGCCTTGTCATCCTGAGGTCCGCGTTTGCGGGCCGAAGGCCCCATGCAGTCCGCCAGCAGCGGTGCCGGCGCCGGCAGGTTGCATAGGTCCTTCGCGAGACAAAAAGCGTCTCGCTCAGGATGACAACGGTTTGGGTTGCATAACGCGGGTTCTACGAGCCCAGCCATAGACGCTTATTACTTCCGTCACTAGTCAGTCTCTACCCGCCGGTACGAAACCGGACTAGAGTAAGACCATGTCGCACACGAAATGGATGTTCCCGGTTCTTGCCTGCTTTTTGCTGGTGGCCGAAGCCGCGCTATGCAAGAAGCCCATACCTCCACCGCCGGCGCCGGCACGGTCGGCCTCGCCCGCGGTCACCGATGAGTTCATCCACAAGCAGTTTGGCGACAACTGCTCGCTGCTGGACGGCCCGAAGCAGTTTGTCGGCGACATGGACGGCGACGGCATCGACGACCTGGTGGTCGCGGCCAAGTGCAAGAACCCGATGGCCGACAAAGATGAATACGCCTTTACGGTGTCCGATCCCTACGACAGCTTCCTCGGTTTTGGCGACGTCAAGCTCACCTCCACGTTTGCCTCCGACGAACCGCAGCGGCGCGGCGTAAGCCTGCTGATTATTCACGGCGGCGAAAAAGACGCATGGCGCAGCGACACACCCAAAGCCAAGTTCCTGCTCATCAACCTGCCCTTCAAGACTCTGACCGTGAAGCGGCTGGTCGTGCACAAACGTACCGTGCTCGGCATCTACATGGAAGAGCAGGGCGAGGGCGAGGATACGTCTTCCGTCGTGTTCTGGGACGGGAAGAAATACCGGTATCAGATGCTGGGAGCCTCGCTGGAGTAGGGAAATTTCAGATTTTCGATTGCCGATTGGCGATTGGACTGGGCGTCCATCTTTACTCGATTGACAATCGAAAATCGGCAATCGGAAATCAAGTTTGGTAGGGAAATTCCGCTGTTCCGACCTTGTCCGCATTCGTCTCCGCAAATTCAACCACTCGATCGAGCGATGCTTGCAGCTCTGCCGTGTAACGCTCGATGTCGGTCTCGGTCGCGTCCGCCGGCACCGGGATCAGCTTGCCGAAGCGCACCAGCACGCGCGAGAACGGGACGGGAATCAGCATGCGGTCCCAGCTGTTGAGCACCCAGGCTTTGTCGACGGCTGCATGGAACATGGTCAGGGACACGCCGGACGAGCGCGCCAAAGCCACCGGTCCGGGCTTTACTTGGCGGCGCGGACCTCGCGGGCCATCGAGCGTGAAAGCCACGGTCCATCCCTCCTCCAGAGCGCGGCGCAAGCCGAGCAGGGCGCGGACCGCGTTGCGGCTGGATGATCCCTTGACCGCGACGAAACCCAGCTTGTGAATGATGCGGCCCATGTATTCGCCGTCGTAGCTGTTGCTGCTCATCACCCGTATGCCGAATCCGCGCCAGATATAGGTTGCGGGAATCATGCAGGAATGCCAGAAGGAAGCGATCAGCGGGCGCTCGTCGAGTGTTTGCTGCGCGCCGTCTTCGTAGGAGACGCACACCCGCAGCGTGGCACCAATCAGGCGGATGAACCAGTATCCCGCAAAGATGATCAGGCGCAGCAGGAGGCGCTGGCGCAGGCTGTAGCGCTGGGTATCCCAGGCGGGCTCGGGCGCGGCGACCACCTCGGGAGTGGTGGCGGGGGGCACGGGGATATTGTAACGGCAGGAGTGGGGATCGTAGGGCTGGTTGCAAAGCGAGGGCTTGGGGCGAGGTCGAGAAGTTGTCAGTGATCAGTGGTCAGTAATCAGTGGTCACTTGCAGACGCGGGCAAGAGTGCCCCGCCACCCAAGCCGGGCTTGCGCCCGGCGGACAGCCGAGGGCGGCTGTCCCTACATCAGTTTTCGAGGTAAGAATCGATCCAGCGCTTGATGGGCTGGCGGCGGTCGTCGGTCGCGTCGAAGCGTACGCCGAACGACTTGGGCTTGCGCCAGCTGATCTGCCCGCGCACGATGACGCGCGGCATGGTCATGAGGGAGAACGAGATTTCGACGGGCACTCCGATGGAGAAGTCTTCGTGGCTCTGCACCGACATGCCGCCCGAGCTCATTTCTACGCTGGAGGCCACGATGCGGCGGCCGTCGCCGATGACCGAGACTTCGGTCATGACTGGGATGCGCACGTAGCGGCGGAATTCGTGCTGCACCAGCATCTTGGTCGAGCGCACGACTTTCAGGGCGGTGGTCCGCTCCAGCGGTTCCTGGAACATGGCGTTGATGCCGTATTTCGAAAAACGCATCGCCTCCTGGGCGTTGCCGCCCACCGCGTAGAGGATGCAGCGGCTGTTGGAAGGCGACGAGCGCGCCGCCTCCATCAGTGCCCCGGCCGTGTCGCTCAGACCGAGCACGCAGGCTTCGAACTTTTCCTTCGCCAGGCGCTCGGCGGCGTTGGCCGTCATGGAAACGGGCTCGATGCCAAACTGGCGGAAACACTCGGCCAAGAGCGCGCGGTGAGGTTCCTTTAATCCCACCAGAGCGGTGCGGGCTGTGGCTCGGCGGCTCATGGTGAGGGCAGCGACAGCGGCGGGGGAGAGGGTCGAAGCCATGGCTTTGTTCATGTCGAGGGGACACTCCGCGTATCGGAATCATTGTGGCGCGGCGGCAATCGCTTGCAAAGGTACAAACGGCCAACCGGGGCCATGTTCCGGGGGCCAGTCCAGTTTCAGTGCGGCGGGAGAAAGGACATTACGCCGGGATGTGTGTCCGATTGTGCAGGTTGGAGGCCCTTGAGAAAACTTGCGGAGAGGGCGAAAGAACGACTGTCAAGGGGAAGCGTCAGAAAATAACTTGAGTGATGCGTGCTGACAGGCAAAATCAAAGTCCCCACCCTCTCGCAAAAGGCGCGAGAAGGATGGGGCATCCAGATTACTCGTTGGCGACTATTCGCGCCAGCGGTGGAACAGCAGCGCGCCGTTGGTGCCGCCGAAGCCGAAGGAGTTCGACATGGCGTATTCGATTTCGGCTTTGCGGGAGTGGTTGGGCACCAGGTCCATGCCGGCAGTTTCGGGGTCGGGATTTTCCAGGTTGATGGTCGGGGGCAGTATCTGGTCGCGCAGAGCGAGCACGGTGATGCCCGCTTCGAGGCCCCCGGCGCCGCCGAGGAGGTGCCCGGTCATCGACTTGGTCGAGCTGACGGCGAGCTTGTGATCGCCGAAAAAGTTGCGGATGGCATGGGCTTCGAGCGTGTCGCCGATCGGCGTGGAGGTGCCGTGGGCGTTGACGTATCCCACTTCGCTGGGCGAGATAGCCGCATCGCGCACGGCGTTGCGCATGACGCGGAATCCGCCTTCGTGCTCAGGGGCGGGCTGCGTGATGTGGTAGGCGTCGCCCGACATGCCGTAACCGGCTACTTCGGCGAGGATTTGCGCGCCGCGCTTGCGGGCGTGCTCGAGTTCTTCCAGGATCATGATGCCGGCGCCTTCGCCGATGACGAAACCGTCGCGCGCCTGGTCCCAGGGGCGGCTGGCTTTTTCGGGCTCGTCGTTGCGGGTGGAGAGGGCGCGCATGGCGGCGAACCCGCCCACGCCCATGGGCGTGATCGCGGCCTCGGAGCCTCCGGCGATCATCACGTCGGCGTCGTTATGCTGGATGATGCGGAACGAGTCGCCAATGGAATGCGCGCTGGTGGTGCAGGCGGTCGCGGTGGCTTCGTTCGGGCCCTGGGCGCCGAAGCGCATGGACACCTGGCCGGCGGCGAGATTGATGATGGAAGCGGGAATGAAGAAGGGTGAGATCTTGCGCGGGCCGCCCTTGAGCAGCGCCTCATGCTCGCGCTCGATGATGTCGAATCCGCCGATGCCGGAGCCGATGTGCACGCCCACCCGCTCGGCGTTTTCGGGGGTGATCTTCAGGCCCGACATCTTCATGGCTTCATCCGAAGCGGCGATTGCCAGGTGGATGAAGCGCGCCATCTTTTTCAGTTCTTTTTTCTCGATGTAGTTGAGGGGGTCGAAGTTCCGGACCTCGGCGGCGATCTGGCAGGCAAAGTTCGTGGCGTCGAAACCGGTGATGCGGGCCACGCCGCTCTTGCCCGCGAGCAATCCCTTCCAGACTTCATCTGTGGAATTGCCCACGCCGCAGATCAGGCCGAGCCCCGTGACTACGACCCTGCGTCCCAACTATTTCCCTGCCTTGGCGTGCTTGCCGATGTAGTCGACGGCGTCCTGCACGGTGCGGATTTTTTCGGCGTCCTCGTCGGGGATTTCGATGTCGAAGGCCTCTTCGAAGGCCATGACCAGTTCCACGGTGTCGAGCGAATCGGCGCCCAGGTCGTCGACAAACGACGCGCTGGCAGTGACTTCGCCCTCGTCCACGCCCAACTGCTCGACAATGATCTGCTTCACTTTCTCGTCAACGGCTGCCATGTGTCTCCTCGCTTGCCTCGGAATAGATTTGCATTCGGATCGTAAGGTTGCGCAGTCTTCACTTTCCTGGCCCGGCCATGCCCGCCGAACCGTTTAGTCTGGCACAACGCAACAAGAAATAGAAAGGCGAGCCTGTAGTGTAATGGGCGGGGCGAAGTGGTGTAAAGGAAGGGACAGTGGGCAGCGCGGTTTGAGAGATTCGTATCAGGGCTTGCCTTCAGGCATGCCGCAACGTGAGCGAGTTTGCGATCGGCTTCAGCCGCTACGGAGCGAGCGCAAATCCAGCGGCTAAAGCCGCTTGTTAATTCGTCGACCTTTGCGGCATCGCTAAAGCGATGTCCTGATACGAATCACCGATCCCTCAGCGTTAGATCGGACAGCCGAGGGCGGCTGTCCTACATGAGCCCCTCAGTGCCGGTACGCGGCCCACATGTCATCGATGAAGCTGTACTGCGGGAACTCGCCTTGCAGCCAGTACCTGGTCTGGCCCTGGCGCTCCCAGTTGGCGCTGTAGTCGAAGCCAGTCTGCGATTTGATGGCGGCGACGGCTGCCGAGTCGTCTTCGGTCATCCAGCGATCGGCGTAGTCGAAGAATGCGGGATGACTCCAAATGCTCTCGGCTTTGAGGATGTGGATGGCGAGCGCCTCGCCGATCCATGAGACTGAGGTGCAGCAGCGGCGATAGGCTTCTCCCAGTTGCTCGTTGCCGTTGATCACCGGCCAGTTGTTGGGCTGGAGTTGCTCGTACGGTCCGTAGAGCCCGGCGCTGACGGGGGTGCCGTTGGCGTTGACGCCGTAGTGGCCTCCGTAGATGACGGCCGCGCCCTGCCAGGCCTGGGTGTAGCCGCCGGGGATCGCGTCCACGTAGACCGTCTGCATATCTTCGCCGAACTGGTTGGGAAAGTTCGTGGAGACGTTTTTCATGCCGTCGTTGTTCAGCAGGATTCCGGCAAAAATGATCGGCAGCTTTCGGCCGCTGCGATGGCCGCCGAACGCGGGCCATCCATAGCCGCGCTGCACGCAGCCGTAGAGATCAATGCCGTACTGCACGAAGTAGTTGGTCAGGTTGACCTTCTGGCTGGCGGAGAAATTCAGCATCAGCAGCAGCGATGCGTAGGAATCGGCGAAGGCAATGTGCTGGCCGTAGCTGGGCATGTAGTCGGCGGGCGCGTCGAACAGGAAGGGATTGGTGTCGATCCACGGACGGCGGTAGTAGTTCTCAAACACCGAGAGCGCCGGAGTCTGCGACGGATTGGGCGGCGCCAGCGAGGGCAGAAGATTTCTCTGCAGATCGTTAGCGTGATAGATGGTCTGCGTGCGGTCGCAGTACGACGGGCGGAACGCGTCGGCCGAGGGCGCCGCGGAGAGCACGGTGAGCACCGAGGCCGAGCGCACCGGGCTGGCGCTCTTATCGCTGGCGCGCATGACTTCGGGATCGGTGTGAATCTGCGGCAGGCTGACGGTCGAGACCAGGGCGTCTCCGGGCTTCAAATCGATGGGAGGATAGGAGCGCAGCGAAGCGTCGAACCACCACGATTCATCGGTGCCGTCGTTGAGCCGCGAATCGAATCCGCTCTTGCTGTTCGCGGTGGGCAGGTTCAGGACTGAGCCGTTCTCGTATGGCGACGAAGTGGTTGGGGGAGGGTCGATGGCGGTGATGGTGACCGGTCCAACGACGTAATAGTCGCCGTTGACGAACTGGCCGACAGTCACGGGTTGGCTGAAAGTCCAGGTGACGCCGTCTTTGCTGATCGAGGATGCGGTGTTCGGGGGAGGGGGTGGGTTGTTTGTGGTTGTGGTGGTGGAGTTGTTCTTAGCTCCGCAACCGGTGAGGGTCAGCAGAGCGAGAGTGAGCAAAGCGAGGAGGAGGGCCGCGACGCGAGGGGACGCGGGGAAAATGTCGCGGAAAATGATTGCGCTCTCGTGATGTTGTCTGGACATGTCCGTCCCCCTGCGTTCGGCTTGGAGCCCTTTCAGGATGCGCCGTTGCGGGCGTGGGCCCAAGTATCGGAGGGCTGGGGTGGCGTAGTTCAATGGGACGATGCGGGCTGGGGCGGGAGGTCAGGCGGACAATGTACGGATTCCGGCCAATGGTGTCGTCCCCTTCGGAGTCTGTGTCGTAGCCCGTCTTGCGCCCCTTCGGGCTTATATTCGTCCCACTTCTGACCCACGGCTTACGCCGTGGGCTGCATTCTTGCGCCGCTTCGCGGCTAGTGAAGCCATTTGGCGCTCCACTTTTTCCGAGGACTGTTGGCTACGACGCAGACTCCCTTCGGGACTCGTGTGGGATCCTCACTTACCCGGCTTACGCCCCCGGCTAATGAATTCCGCCGCTGCACGGCTCTGGCCGCCATTTTGCTTCCAGCACATCGGGCCGGATGCGTTCTGCTGAACAATCCCCACTTCTCGCGCAAAGGGCGCGCGAGAAATGGGGCACCCGCTCGCGCCGAAGCTTCACAAACTACTGGCAGGTCAGGGTCAGGCGGTGCAGCGCGCCGTTGGTCCAGCCGGTGCCGTCGGTCGGCAAATGCGTGAAGAAGATGAAGAAAGTCTTGTCGAGGACGTGCGGGTCTGCGCCCAGGCCTACCGACGTGGGATAGGCCGCGATGGGACCGAAATCGCCCAGGGCAGTCGGGACGGTCCAGTGCAGCGCGTCGATGGATTCCGAGTACGCGAACGTGGTGTCGTTCGAGATGATCATCACGTAGCGCTTGAGAGCGCTGCTGAAGTGGATGTCGAGATATCCCGAGTATTGCGATTTCGGGTTGAGGTCGGTGGATTCGCCGCCGATGCCGGGCTGCAGGTCCCAACTGCCACGGTAAAACTTCTGGAAGACGACGGTGTGCTGGCGAGTCGAGCCGAAGGCGGCTTCGAGCAGGGCGGCGACCGGGGCGCGGGCGACGGAAACATTCGTAGTAGTGGTCGAGTGCGGCGTGCCATTGGCCATCCAGTCGGGGAAATACAAGTAGAAATATTTTCCGTCGGGCGAGAGTACGAGCGGGCCGTCGCCGATCTCGAATCCGTCGAGGCCAACCTGGTAAGCCTGGTTGAGGCGAATGATTTCGCCGAGGTCGGTCCAGTGCAGGCCGTTGTCGGAGGACGCGGCCAGGCCGAGCGCCGCGTAGAGCGCGTCGTTGGGGAACTCGGCGTGATAGGTCAGCAGCAGGTTGCCGGCGCCGGGCATGCCCTCGGGAACCTGGTAGACGGGGCCTCCGCCCATGTAGGTGTAGCTGGGATAGTTTGGATTGACCGACGGATCGGGATTGGGAGAGATGCTCACGTCCTGCGGAGCTGCTGTGCCGAGCGGGTTCCAGAGTTGACCGGCGGTGGTCACGACCGATCCCCACTTGTTGTTGCCGACCGTGCGGCCCTCGAACGTCTGGCGGCCGTGGAAGCCGCCATCGCTGGCGAAGAATTCGTAGCCCGTCGCGGTCTTGATCACACCCATGGGAGTGTCGGGCCAATCGAAGGTGTCGGTCAACGGCGGTTCCGCGATTCCGGCCGCGGCGTCGCGCTGGGCCGGCGAATCGACCACAATGTTATTGGTGATCTTGGGAGTACAAAGCTGGGTGAGGGTTTGCGCGTGGCCGGAAGTGCAAATGGTTGCAACTGCGATGATCGCGGCGAAGAGAGCGGAGAAGCTGGGGCGCATCGTGATTTCCTCTGGCGAATACGAACCCGGCAGCGAAGCGCAAGTTGCGGCGGTATGATGGGGATCGATTCCCGGTCATTATTCTGTAATAGTCGAGAATTGTATGCGGGCGGTCGTGCAGCGGGTGAGCCGCGCTAAAGTCAGCATCGGGGAGTGGACGTGCGGCGAAATCGGCCACGGGCTGCTGGTTTTGCTGGGCGTAGGTCACGGCGATACCGAGGCGGACGCGAGTTATCTGGCGGAAAAGATCGCCGGGTTGCGGGTCTTCGAAGATGACGATGGGAAGATGAATCGCAGCGTCCTGGAAGTTGGCGGGAGCGTGCTGGCGGTCTCGCAGTTTACGCTGTACGGCGATGCGCGGCGCGGGAAGCGTCCGTCGTTCGATGCGGCGGCTCCGCCGGAGCCGGCGCGGCGGCTGTACGAGTTTTTTGTCGAGCGCGTGCGAGCGCTTGGGCTGCGGTGCGAGACCGGACGCTTTCAGGAGATGATGCAGGTCGAACTGGTGAATGAGGGGCCGGTAACGATTCTGCTGGATTCGGGGAAGGGATTCTAAAGGGCTGCGTAGGGGCGGACGCATTCGTCCGCCCTGGTTTTGCGCAGTGCCGTCCCTTACGGGACTCGTGCCGTGTTCCGCCCGCGTTCCCGCCACTCACGTGGCGGGCTAATGAATGCCGCCGCTTCGCGGCTGGAGTCGAAACGGGGCTGGCTTTCGCGCGCGCTGGTGTTCGCAAGTCCTCATTTCTCCCGCGCAGATGGCGCAAAGAAGATTGCGGGTGGTTGAGTGTGCCGCGGACGGGCGACGACGACCACGGGGGGCTAAAGCCCAGGCCTTGTAAGCGCGCGTAACGCGGCCCTGAAGGGCCGCTCTTCCACGATGGCGCAATCCTCACGGCATTCGTCCGGGCAGATCGACGCCCTCCGACGGGCGGAAATCCGAACCGCTGCTCCATCAAGCAGCCGCCCAGTACGGTCACCGCGCTTGCAGAATCGCGTCGGCAATGCGGGCAGCCTCGACAGCCGGTTTCACATCGTGCGTGCGGATGATGTGCGCGCCTTTGAGAATCAGTGCAGCCTCGCTGGATAAAGTTCCGTAGAGGCGGTCTGCCGTGGGTGCGTCTTTGCCGTTCTTTGCCAGCGTTCGGCCAATGAAGGATTTCCGCGAGGTGCCCGCCAGCAGCGGAAATCCGGCCGCCTGCAATTCGTTGAAACGCGCCAGCAACGGATAGTTCTCGTCGAAGTTCTTGCCAAAGCCGAAGCCGGGATCGAGCACAATCCGCTCGCGGCGCACGCCGGCGAGCACGGCTTTCTCGGCCCAGTCTTTCAGTTCGCGCTTCACCAGCAGCACGATGTCGCCGGGCGGCGGCAGGGTGCGCCACTCCTCGGGGCGTCCGCGCATGTGCATCAGGACGGCGCCGCATTTCAGCTCGGCGACGGTTTTCGCCATCTGCGGGTCCCAGCGGAATCCGCTGACGTCGTTCACAATTTCTGCGCCGGCGCCGGCGGCGGCCCGGGCCACGGCTGCCTTGTAGGTATCGACGGAAAGAATG